>Ga0302136_1000007_pt1 | contig 233814 bp, 214 predicted proteins | sample CBN3_20m_MG_FD_203116 | JGI IMG/M metagenome (GOLD analysis project Ga0302136, IMG submission 203116) | Marine microbial communities from Western Arctic Ocean, Canada - CBN3_20m | ecosystem: Environmental > Aquatic > Marine > Oceanic | place: Canada: Western Arctic Ocean | collected 2017-09-15
AACGTCCGGCCTTGTGAGACCCGATACAGCACCACCGATCCTCGGATCGGCGAGTGCGGACAGATCCTTGAGACCCTCAAGGGACAACCGCCGGGCGACTACAAATTACAGATCCTGACCCTAATTGGGGGGGCGTCAATCCAGCGGACTGGCAGCGTGTGGGTCGCTGCTATGCATGGCGTTTCGAAGGAGTGCCTGCCATGCTCAGCCCGGACGCCCCGCGTGTCCGCCGAGGAGGAAGCATTGAAGATCGGGGTCATTGCCGACGCACATGGAAATCTGGCCGCGCTGGAAGCCGTCCGCGATGCGATGACCGCCACCGGGCCAGATTTCGTCATTAATCTGGGCGACCTCGTGTCCGGCCCGTTCGATCCTGCGGGAAGCGCCGAACTTCAGATGCGTTCCGGCTATCACACCATCGCGGGGAACCACGAGCGGCAGTTGCAGGACGGCAGTGACGGGGCGTTCGACGTTCTGGCGCGGCCGCTCCTCACGCAGGAGCATTGGGCATGGATCGACGGTCTGCCCGCAACGCTCACTCTTTGCGACGGCGACGTCTTCGCCTGCCATGGCAGCCCGGCGGGAGGGGATCTGGAGTATCTCCTCGAAGACGTGGCCTCCGGCCGCGCCATGCTGGATGCCGACGTTGCCATCCGGCCGCGTTTGAGGGGGATTGGGTCAGCCAGTCTGGTGCTGTGCGGGCATACGCACACGCCCCGCATGGTAGCGGTCGATGGCGTGTTGATCGTCAACCCCGGCAGTGTCGGGATGCCGTGCTATCGGGACCGGGGCGCGACCCCGCATGTCATGGAGGCGGGCAGCCCGCTGGCGCGCTATGCCATTGTCGAACGTCGCAACGCTGGATGGGTGGCCCAACTGCACGGCGTGCCCTATGACTATGAGATCGCCGCCCGCCAAGCGGAGGCCTTCGGCTTTCCGGCCTTTGCCTATGCCGCCCGGACGGGCCGTATCCCGCCCGGGTGATCTTCTGTCCCCGCGGACGAAAGGTCGGCGTGGCGGGATAGTCGTAAATCCATCCCGCCGAACCTGCGATATTCAGGCGCGATTGCCGCGCTGGCGCTCCAGCATCCAGCCGGGATATTCCGCTGGCAGCTTCGTCACCGCGTCGAGCGTGGCGAGGTCGTCCGCGTCGAGGGAAACATTGGTCGCGGCGATATTGTCGGTGAGCTGATCGACCCGCTTGGCCCCGACGATCACGCTCGTAACCACCGGCTGGTGGAGCAGCCAGGCAAGCGCGACCTGCGCGACGGTGCAGCCCTTCGCCTCGGCGATGCGGCGCATCTCGGGGATCACCACCGAACCGCGCGTCCGGTCGACCGGCGGGAAGTCGAAGCTAGCGCGCCGCCCGTCCGCCGCCTGACCCTCGCCATCATATTTGCCCGACAGATAGCCGCCCGCGAGCGGACTCCACACCATCAGCCCGATCTTTTCCGACCGCAGCATCGGTAGGATCTCGCGCTCCAGATCGCGGCCGACCAAGGTGTAATAGGCCTGGAGGGACAGGATTGGGGCGAGCCGACGCGCTTGCGCGATGCCGACCGCCTTCACCACCTGCCACGCCGCCCAGTTCGACAGGCCGAGATAGCGGACGTGACCGTGGCGGACGAGCGTATCGAGCGCCTCCAGCGTTTCCTCGATCGGCGTCGCGGGATCGAAGCCATGGATCTGGTAGAGGTCGATATGGTCGAGCCCCAGCCGTTGGAGGCTCTGCTTGCACTGGCTGAGGATGTGGCCGCGCGAGGCGCCACGCGCATTGGGTCCATCGCCCATCACGCCCAACACTTTGGTCGCGATCACGACATCGTCGCGCGCGACGCCGAGGTTCTTGAGCGATTGGCCGAGGATGCGCTCGCTCTCGCCGCCGGCATAGACATTGGCGGTGTCGATGAAGTTGATGCCGGCGTCGAGCGCGGTCTTCACGAGCGTATCGGCTTCCTCTTGGCGAAGCTGGCCGATCTGGCCCCAGATGCCCTCGCTGCCACCGAAGGTCATGGTGCCGAGGCAGAGTTCGGACACGAACAGGCCGCTATGGCCGAGTTGGCGCATACGCATGGGGATGGTTCTCCTGATGGGATGGATGGCCCCGAGATACGCCGCGAACGTTCGGCCGGCGACGCCGATCCGATCAATGTCCTGCCCGATCCTATCAAAGTGAAGTGTGCGCCGGTGCATTTGGCGCTCGGCGACGCTAATGTGCGGTGCATGACGACGCTGTCCGACCTTGCCCAACTGATCGAGCGCCATTGGTTCATCCATGGTCGCGAAACGCCGATCCCGGGCCTGCTCATCACCCGCGCGGAGGAGCCGACCGGCATCATCCGCTCGGTCTATCGGCCGTCCTTCTGCCTCGTCGTGCAGGGCGCGAAGATGTCCATGCTCGGGCCGACGCCCTATCATTATGCCGAAGGCCAATGCCTGCTCGCTTCGGTCGACCTGCCGGTCACGTCACGCATCGTCCGGGCGAGCGCGGCAAAGCCCTATCTCGCTCTGTCGCTGGCGATCGAGCCCGTGACCGTGGCCGAACTGGTGGCTGAGCAGGCGAGCTTGCAGAGTCCGGCCGCCGCCTTCCACGCGCTGGCGACCAGTGATCATGATCCGGCGTTGCGCGATCCTCTCAGGCGGCTGCTCGATCTGCTCGACCGACCGGCCGACCAGGCGGTGCTCGTCCCGCTGATCCGACGCGAGATCGTGTGGCGACTGCTCGGCGGCACGCTGGGGCCGGCGCTGCGTCAGATGGGTCTTGTCGACACCCATGCCGCGCGGATCGGGCGTACCACGGCGTTCATCCGCAACCATTATGCCGAGACGTTGCGCGTAGCCGACCTCGCGGCCTTGGCGGGTATGAGCGTTCCCGGCTTCCATCGGCACTTCAAGGCGGTGACGACGATGACCCCGGTGCAATTTCAAAAACAGGTGCGATTGCAGGAGGCGCGCCGCCGCCTGATCGCCGCCGAGGACGTAGCGCGGGTCGGATTCGCGATCGGATATGAGAGCCTGTCGCAGTTCAGCCGCGACTATCGCCGCCTGTTTGGCGCGCCACCGGGTCGCGATGCGGCGGCCCTTAGAGCGCAACTGGTGCCAGAGCCTGCGCTACCTTGATACTTGACTCCGTCAAGTAAGTTGATTCAGCTTGGCGGATATGGAAGATGCAGATGTCACCGCCATCCGCCGGTTCAACCGGTTCTACACCCAGACGATCGGCGCCCTCGATGCGCGGTTCCTGGGTACCGAGGCGAGCCTGCCCGAAGCGCGCTTGCTGTTCGAGATCGCCACGCGCGAGCCCGTCACCGCCAGCATGTTGCAGGACGCGCTCGGCATGGACGCAGGCTATCTCAGCCGCTTGGTCGCACGCCTCAAGAAGCGCGGCTGGATCCTGCGGGTGCGCCGCGACGACGACGCCCGTGCGCGCGACCTGCGGCTGACCGATGCGGGACGTGAAGCCTTCGCGATCATTGACCACCGCCAGAGCCATGCGGTCGGCGATCTGCTCGGCACGGTGGACGGACAAGCGCGGCGCGATCTGGTCGAAGCCCTGACGCGTGCGCGGCTGCTGCTCGATCCGACATCGGGTGGACCGTTCGTGATCCGGCCTTTCCGCACCGGCGAGCCCGCGCTGATCGCCGCGTGCCAGTCGCTCCTCTATGCCGAAAGCCATGGCTGGGGTCGCGAGCTGGAGGTGATCGAAAGTGAGGTCACCGCAGCGTTCCTTCGCGACTTCGACCCCGCGCGCGAGCAATGCTGGGTCGCCGAGATCGACGGGGTGATGGCGGGCGCGGTGTTCGTCACTGATGAGGGCGACGGCGTCGCTCGGCTACGGCTGCTGCATGTTGAGCCCTTCGCCCGCCGCCGGGGCATCGGCGATGCGCTGGTCGGCACTTGCGTTACCTTCGCAAGGGAAACAGGCTATCACGCGTTGACGCTGTGGACCCACACCGTTCTGGAGTCCGCACGCCGCCTCTATGCCGCGCATGGTTTCGCGTGTGTCGAGACGGCGGTGCATGAGCGGTTCGGCGTTCCGCTCCAGGGTGAGACTTGGCGGTTGGAGTTGGCGGCGTGACCGGCGGCCTGACGATCCGCCTTGCGACCGAAGCCGACCTCGGGGCGCTGCGCGACCTGATGACGCTGTCGATCGATCGCGGGCAGGCGGCGGTGCTGACCCCGGCACAGATCGTCGCCAGCCGCTCGCTGATGGGACTCGACACGCAATTGGTGCGCGACGGCACCTATTTCGTCGTCGAGGACCATGGCGTGCCGGTCGGCTGCGGCGGATGGAGCCGGCGCGCGACGCTCTATGGCGGCGACCATAGCACCGACCTGCGGGACCCGGCGCTGCTCGATCCGGCGAAGGACGCCGCGCGCATCCGCGCCATGTACACTCACCCGGACCATGTCCGGCGCGGTATCGGCCGGATGATCCTCGACCACTGCGAACAGGCGGCACGGGCGGAAGGGTTCGCCGCCGTCGAACTGATGGGCACGGCGGGCGGCGTGCCGCTCTATACCGCTAGCGGCTATGAGCCGATTGAGCGCGCCGATACACACGTCGATGGCGTCGTGGTGCCGTTGACCCGGATGTGGAAGCCGTTGCGCAATATGGCATAGCGTGACGGCAAACAAAGATACTGGGGATTGGCATGTCACAGTGGCCATTGCTGTCTCGTCATGGTGTCGGAACCCAAGGAGACCGATCATGACACCCCGTATCGTCAACCCACACGCTCTGGTCCCGGAAGCGATCAAGGCCATGATGGCGCTGGAACAAAGCTTCACAAGGAGCGGCCTCGACCACAATCTGCTCGAACTGGTGAAATTTCGCGTGTCGCAGATCAACGGCTGCGCCTTCTGCCTGCACATGCATGCGACCGACCTGCGCCGCCACGGCGAAAGCGAGATGCGCCTGTACATGCTGAATGCGTGGCGGGAAGCGACGCTCTATTCGGATCGCGAGCGGGCCGCGCTCGGCTGGGCGGAGGCGTTGACGCTGCTACCCGAAACGGGGGCTCCCAATGAGGACTATGATGCACTGAAGGCGGCGTTTTCCGACACGGAGCAGGTTTGGCTGACCATGGCAATCGGCGCGATCAACACCTGGAACCGCCTCCAGGTGGCTTTCCGGGTGGCGCATCCGGTGGACGATGCCTGACACCGCGCTGTTCGAGGCGGAGCGACCGCGGCTCGTCCGGCTGGCCTATCGCATGACCGGCTCGCTCGCCGAAGCGGAGGATCTGGTGCAGGACGCCTGGTTGCGCTGGTCGCGTGTGGAAGAGGTCGAGGCACCCGCCGCCTGGCTGACCCGGGTCGTCACGCGGCTTTGCCTCGATCACCTGAAGTCGGCGCGGGTGCGGCGGGAGACCTATGTCGGCACATGGTTGCCCGAGCCGCTGCTCGGCACGACCGATCCGGACGAGGTGGCCGACGATCTGACCGTCACCCTCATGCTGGCCATGGAGCGGCTGTCGCCGTTGGAACGGGCCGCCTTCCTGCTCCACGATGTGTTCGACGTCGCGTTGCTCGAGGTGGCCAGGACGCTCGACCGCGCGCCGGCCACCGTGCGGCAACTCGCCTCCCGCGCCCGGCGGCATGTCGCCGAGGCGCGGCCGCGCTATCCGGTCGATGCGCAAGAAGCGGCGCGGATCACTCGCGCCTTCTTCGCGGCGGCGCGGGACGGCGACGCGCGTGCCCTGTCGGACCTGCTGGCGGAGGACGTTGCGATCCATTCCGATGGCGGCGGGCGCGTTCTGGCATTCCACAACATCATCCGGGGTCTGGCAAAGGCGCAGCGGTTGTTCATGGGGCTACGTCGCAAATATCCCAACGAGCCTGCCGAACTGATCCGCTTCGCCACGATCGACGGCCTGCCCGGCTATGTCAGCCGTACGGGTGGCGGCGTGCTCCAGACCACCGCTCTCGACATCCGCGACGGCCGGATCACGGCGATTTATATCGTCCGCAATCCGGACAAACTCATCCACGTTGCAACCGCTCTTCAGACCGGACAGCTCCTCGCACGTGGCTGACGCCGGAATGCCAGCAGCATAATCAATGCCGCCGCCGCCATCGCCGCACCGGCCAGCGACACGACCGGCAAGCCCAGCCCGGCCCCGATCACGCCGCCGCCCAGCGCCGCGCCGATCGCATTGCCAAGGTTGAAGGCACCGATGTTCATCGCGGAGGCGAGGTTCGGGGCGTCCGAGGCCGCATCCATCACCCGCATCTGCAGGGGCGGCACGATCGCGAAGCTGGCGATGCCCCAGATGAGGATCGTGATGGCAGCGGTCATCGGCCATTGCATCAGCACGGTGAAGGCGAGCAGCGTCAGCGCCATGATCGCCAGCATGGTCATCAGCGCCCGGTCGACCGAACGGTCCGCCAGCCGCCCGCCGACGCCATTGCCGATCGTCGCGCCGACCCCGAACAGCATCAGCATCGCGGTGACATAGCCGGTCGAACCATGCGTCACATCCCGCAGGATCGGGACGATATAGGTGAACACGGTAAAGACGCCGCCAAAGCCGATCGTGGTCAGGGCCAGCGCCATCACCACCGGTCCGCGCGTCAGCACGCGCAGTTCGGCGCGCATGTCGCCGCCCTCCGCAGCCGGCAGCGGCGGCAGCGCGAGGCGCAGCGACAGCATCGCGATCGCGCCGACGCCTGCGATCCCGGCGAACGCGGAGCGCCAGCCAACCGCCTCGCTGACCCAAGTCGCCGCCGGCACGCCGCCGATGGTGGCGACGGTCAGCCCGGTGAACATCGCCGCCACCGCGCCCGCGCGCTTGTCCGGCGGGACGAGGCTGGCGGCGACCACGGATCCGACGCCGAAGAACGCGCCATGGTTGAAAGAGGTGACGATTCGCGCTGCCATCAGCATCCAGTATCCATCCGCCGCCGCCGACAGCGCGTTGCCGAGCGTGAAGATGCCCATCAAAGCGATCAGCAGTGTCCGCCGGTCGATCCGCCCGGTGGTGAGCGTCATGAGCGGCGCACCGACCAGCACGCCCATCGCATAGGCGCTGACCAGCAGCCCGGCGGCGGGTATCGACACCCGTAGGTCGGCGGCGATCACCGGCAACATGCCCATCGGCGCGAATTCGGTCACGCCGATGCCGAAGGCGCCGACCGCCAGCGCGATCAGCCCGAGGTTGAATTTCATGATCTTGGCTCCCTCAAACCATCGGCGGCGCGAGGCGGGCAAAGCCCTCCTGCTGCCGGTAGGGGGTGTACGGATAAGGCGGGAGTACGTCACTCGCGGTGTCGAGCATCGACACCTGCTCGGCCGTCAGCGCCCAGCCGACCGCGCCGAGATTGTCGTGCAGTTGGGCCTCATCGCGCGCGCCGATGATGACCGACGCCACGGTCGGCCGCCGCAGCAGCCAGTTGATCGCGACCTGCGGCACGGTCCTGTTCGTCTCCGCCGCCACCGCCCCCAGCGCATCGACGACGCGGTAGAGATGCTCGTCCTCGACCGGCGGCGCGAACTGAGCCGTCTCATGGAGGCGACTGCCCGCCGGGATCGGCCGTCCGCGCCCGATTTTGCCGGTCAGCCGGCCCCAGCCGAGCGGGCTCCAGACCAGCGCGCCGACACCCTGATCCGCTGCCAGCGGCATCAGGTCCCATTCATAGGCCCGGCCGATCAGCGAATAATAGACCTGATGCGCGACGAGGCGCGGCCAGCCGTGACGATCGGCCAAGCCTTGCGCCTTCATGATCTGCCAGCCGGGATAGTTGGAGACGCCCGCATAGCGGACCTTGCCGTCGGCGATCAGCCGGTCGAGCGTGCCCATCACCTCCTCGGTCGGCGTGGAGACGTCGAAGGCGTGAAGCTGGAGCAGGTCGATCCGGTCGGTGCCCAGCCGCTGCAGCGCCGCCTCGACCGCGCCGATCAGCCGCGCCCGCGACGCGCCCCAGTCCTGCGGGCCGTCGCCCATCGGCAGGCCGGTCTTGGTCGAGATCAAGACGGCATCGCGACGACCCTTGATCGCTTCGCCCAGCACCTGTTCCGAGGCGCCATCCGAATAGACGTCGGCGGTGTCGAACAGCGTGACTCCGGCGTCGAGACAGATGTCGACCAGCCGCCGCGCCTCGGTGGCGTCGCTTGTGCCCCAGGCGCTGAACAGCGGCCCCTTGCCGCCGAACGTGCCCGCGCCGAACGACAGGGCCGGAACGCGCAGGCCGGACGATCCCAATTGCCGATATTCCATGACACCTCCTTTCCCGAATGTCATTGTCAGGCGCATAGATGGACGGTGAAGCAGCGTGGCGGAACCGTCCGTCGGTGCAAAGGATCTATGCCTTGGACGCAAAGGTAGCTGGCAACGACGATCGCGCCCGGTCGCTTGCCTTGTTCGCGAGCGTGGTGGAGGAAGGCAGCTTCTCCGCCGCCGGTCGCACGCTCGGGCTGACGCCCTCGGCGGTGGCGCGCGCGATCGACCGGATCGAGGCGCGGCTGGGCGTACGGCTGCTGCTGCGCTCCACCCGCGCGTTGACGCTGACCGCCGAGGGGCAAGCCTATCTGCTTGCGGCGCGGCGCATCCTCGCCGATCTCGACGACGCCGAGCAGCAGATCGCCGATCAGGGCGCGCCGCGCGGACGGCTGCGGATCAGCGCGGCGCTGGCGCATGGCCGGTTGTGCGTCGTGCCTCTGCTCGGCGATTTTGCGCGCGCTTATCCGCACATCCTGATCGACATCGCACTGACGGACACGCTGGTCGATATCGCAGCGGGTCAGGTCGATGTCGCGATCCGCTTCGGCCCGCTCGCCGACAGCGGACTCACCGCCCGCAAATTGTCCGAGGCGCGACGGGTGATCGTGGCGTCGCCCGACTATCTGGCGCGGGCAGGCACGCCCAGGGTTCCGGAGGACCTGCACGCCCATAACTGCCTCAACTTCAACTTTCGCCGCGCCGAACCGATCTGGCCCTTCCGCCGCGACGGGAAGGATTTCGCGCTTAGTGTCGAAGGCGGCATCGTCGCCAACAATGGCGAGACGCTGGGTCATCTCGCCGCCGCCGGGGTCGGCATCACCCGGGTCGGCCGCTTCAGCGTCGCGGCCGAGATCGCCGACGGGCGGCTCGTGCCGTTGCTTGAGGACTATAATCCAGGCGACGTCGAGTTGATCCACGCGGTCTTCGTCGGGGGCGCCACCACGCCTGCACGGGTTCGCGTGTTCGTCGACTTCCTGGTCGAGCGCCTAGCCAGCCGGTTCGAGTAGCGGGCGCGACACGGTCTTTTCCAGAAAGGCGTACAGCCGGTCGTCATCGCTCATCGCGACGTTGAAGCGCATGTGATCGCGCCAGCCGCCGTTGGGACTGAACACCGGCCCCGGTGCGAGTACGATACCTTCCGTGATCGCCCGCCGGGCAAGCGCAACGGCATCGACGCCATTGGGCAATCGCGCCCATAGGAAGATGCCCGCCGCCGGATTGGTCCATGGCTCGATACCAATGGCCCGGAGACGTTTCGCGACACGGGCGGTCGCGCGGGCAAGCCGGGTACGAACGCCGTCGACATGACGCCGATAGCTGCCATCGGTCAGCACCGCGTGCAGCAGGTTAGCGGCGAGCGGACTGCCCGCCATCGACGTCGCGATCCGCAGGTCGGCCAGCCCGTCGATCCAGTCGGGTCGCGCCGCGATATGGCCACAGCGCACCGCCGCCGACAGCGATTTCGAGAAGCTGCCGATGCGGATCGTCCGGTCGAGGCCGTCGAAGGCCGCCAGTCGTGGCGACGGCGTGTGCTCGAAGTCGGCGAAGATATCGTCCTCGACGACGACCATGTCATGGGCCTCCGCGATCTTGAGCAGCCGGTGCGCGGTGGCGGCGGCGAGCGACGCGCCGGTCGGGTTATGAACGCCCGAGTTCGTGAGATAGAAGCGCGGCCGATGCGTCGCGGCGGCCTCGGCGAAGATGGCGACGTCCGGACCGGTCGGTGTCATCGGCACGCCCACGACCTTGGCGCGGTGCGCCCGTAGAAGCGCCAGGAAGTTGAAATAGCACGGGTCGTCGACCAGCACGGTATCGCCCGGCTGAAGCAGGAAGCGGCACACCAGATCGAGCGCATGGGTGCCGCTGTCGGTCAGCAGGATCTGGTCGGAGCCGGCTTCGATCCCCTGATCCGCCATCCGCCTCGCCAGCAATGCCCTGAGCGGGGGCGAACCCAAGGGGGAAGCATAGCCCGCCAGCGTGCCGTTCTCGTCGGATCGCGCCGCCCCACGCATCGCCTTGCGAAGGGCATCGCCCGCCAGCCAATCATCGGGCAGCCAGCCGCATCCCGGCATGATTTCGTTCCGCCGCTCGCCCAGTGACTGGCGCAGCATCCAGAGCGGATCGACCTCGCGCTCCTTCGTGCTGGCCAGCCGATCCAGCGCCAGCGGGGCCAAGGGCGCGGCAACATAAAATCCCGATCCCGGTCGCGACCGGATCATGCCCTCGGCCGCGAGGCGATCATAGGCCTCGACCACCGTCGAGCGCGCGACGCCGCTCGTCTCGGCCATCGCGCGGATCGACGGCAGCCGGGCGCCCGGCGTCAGCGTGCGGGCGTCGATTCGGTCGCGGATCGCGCGGACCACCATGCCGGTGCGGGTTTCGTCGGGGGCGCTCGCCATCGTACTGCCAATCTCACCAATACAGTTCGGCATGATCGTACCGATGTGTATCTGTCAGCGCCAGTTGTCGCGCGATAGGACCAGCCATCATCAACAGGAGATGCCCGTGACCCGCCCCTTTCGCCTCGTCGACGTATTCGGCACCGATCCGCTGACCGGCAACCCGCTGGCCGTCATCGCCGATGCCGATGGCCTGACGACGGACGAGATGCAGGCGATCGCAAGCTGGCTGAATTTTTCGGAGACGACCTTCCTGCTGCCGCCGACCGATCCGTCTGCCGACTATCGGGTACGCATCTTCACCATGGCGCACGAACTGCCCTTCGCCGGGCATCCGACCCTGGGCAGTGCGCATGCGTGGGCGGAAGCGGGCGGACAGTCGAAGCAGGACGGCGTGATCGTGCAGGAATGCGGCGTCGGGCTGGTGACGATCCGACGCGATGGCGACCAGCTTGCTTTTGCCGCCCCACCGTTGCTGCGCGGCGGCACGCCGACCGAAGCCGAGATCGCTCAGGTCGCAGAGTTGCTGCGGATCGACCGCTCGGCGATTGTCGATTCCGCCTGGGCGGATAATGGCCCCGGCTGGATCGCGGTCATGCTGGAATCTGCCGAGGCGGTGCTGGCGGTCGAGCCGGCGCGGTACCACCCCGAGCATATCGACATCGGCATCGTCGGCCCGCACGCCCCCGGTGGCGAGGTGGCGTTCGAACTGCGCGCGCTCTTCACCGGCGCGCATGGCGGGCTGATCGAAGACCCGGTGACCGGCAGCCTCAACGCGTCCGTTGGCCAGTGGCTGTTCGCCAGCGGTCGGGCCAGCGGCAGCTATGTCGCCGCGCAGGGGACGCGCCTCGGCCGGAGCGGGCGTATCCATGTCTCGCAGGATGAGACCGGCCAGGTCTGGGTCGCGGGTGCGACGCGGACGCTGTTCTCCGGACGAACGCAAGGGTGATGCAGGTCGCGGTCCTGACCTTCGACGGCTTCAACGAACTGGATTCGTTCGTCGCCGCTGCGATCATCAACCGGCTTCGCCCGCATGGCTCGGCCGCGCACATCACCGCACCGACGGAGACGGTGACGTCGATGAACGGCGTCACGGTCCAACGCCAGCGGCCGCTCGAATTCCTTGAGGAGGCGGATGCGGTGCTGATAGGCAGCGGTGCCCGCACGCGGGAGATCGCCGCCGATCCGGCGATGCTTGCCCGGCTTCGGCTCGATCCCACGCGGCAATTGATCGCGGCGCAGTGTTCGGGGACGCTGTTGTTGGCTAGGCTCGGCCTGATCGGCGATCTGCCAGCCTGCACCGACCTCACCACCAAGCCGTGGGTGGTGGAGGCCGGTGTTACGGTCATCGACGCACCGTTCGCCGCTCATGGCAATGTCGCGACGGCGGGCGGTTGTCTGGCGGCGCCCTACCTCGCCGCGTGGATGATCGCGCGCGGAGGGAAACCCGAACTGGCGCGCGAAACACTTCGTTACGTCGCGCCGGTCGGCGAGAAGACGCGCTTCGTCGACCATGCCATGGCGATCGTCGCGGGCGAGTTGGCATTCGCCTGACCCGCCCGCGCGCTTAGCTCGTAGGAACCCGCGTCGAGCTTACCCCTGCGGGCTGTCCCAGCCTTCAAGGACGATCTTGCCCCGCGTGGTCGCGCTCTCGATCCGACGGTGCGCCTCAATCAGATTGGCGGCATTGATCGGGGAGAGCGTGTCGGTCGCCGTGGTGCGAATGCGCCCTTCGTCCACCAGTTCGGCCACCGTGTTCAACAGTCGACCCTGCTCGCCGACGTCCGGTGTGTCGAAGAGCAACCGGGTGAACATCAATTCCCAATGTACCGACACCGCCTTGCGCTTGAAGGCGACGATGTCGAGGCTGGCGGGATCGTCGATCAGCGCGAAGCGCCCCTGCGGCGCGATCAGCTCGGCGATATCGGCCAGATGGCGATCGGTATGGGTGGTCGAGAAGACGAAGGCGGGCGCGCCGATCTCCAGCGCGGCGATCTGCGGTGCCATCGGCCGGGAATGATCGATGACATGATGTGCGCCGAGGTCGCGCACCCAGCCTTCCGTCTCGGCGCGCGAGGCGGTGGCGATCACGGTCAGGTCGGTCCGAGCACGCGCGATCTGGATCGCCGCGGAACCGACACCGCCCGCGCCGCCGATGATCAGGATGGCGCGGGCGCCGCCGGCCGGTTGGTCGTCGACCTTCAACCGGTCGAACAGGGTTTCCCAAGCCGTGATGGCCGTCAGCGGCAGCGCCGCCGCCTCTGCGAAGCCGATGCTGCGGGGGCGATGGCCGACGATCCGCTCGTCAACTAGCTGATATTCTGCATTACTGCCGTCGCGCATCAGGTCGCCCGCATAGAAAACCTCGTCACCCACCTTGAAGCGGGTAGCCTCTGGGCCGACCGCCTCGACGATGCCCGCCGCATCCCAGCCAAGAATGCGCTCGTCACGCCCGTCGAATGGCGTGGCGCCGGTGCGAACCTTCGCATCGACCGGGTTCACCGAGATGGCACGAACCGCAACCAGGATGTCACGCCCGGTCGGAGCGGGCCGTGGCAGCTCTATGTCGATCAGGGCTTCGTCCCGGTCAATCGGGCCGGGCTGGCGATAGGCTATGGCGCGCATGGGTCTTGCTCCTTTTGCTAACGCACGCGAGATAGGGACGGTGTCAGCTTATGTCGTAGGCACAAAAAACGCTCATAGTGTCAAAAAGGATACTATCCCGATGGCGAAAGCCCGTCACTCCCGCCTCGACTGTACCCCAGGCTGCGCCGTCGAAGCGGCGGTGAGCCTGATCGACGGCAAGTGGAAGGCGGTGATCCTCTACCATCTTCAGGACGGGCCGACGCGCTTCAACGAACTGCGCCGCCGGGCTGGTGACGTGACACCACGCATGCTGACCAATCAACTCCGCGAATTGGAGATCGACGGCCTGATCGAGCGCGAGGTCTTCGCCCAGGTGCCGCCACGCGTCGAGTACAGCCTGTCCGATCGCGGCCGATCCCTGTCGCCGATCATCGCGGCGCTGAAGGAGTGGGGCGACGCGAACATGGATCTCTTCGCGCGGCGGTGAGCATCCGGCCGATGTGCCGATGACGGTCGCCGACGTCGCCCAAGCTGCTCCGCCCCGGAATTCGTCCCACATTTCGCCCAGATTGGAAAATGTCGGATAAACGACGGATTTCCGCCGCTATCGCGCAGCGTGTTCACATCCTGTTCCTCTTGCAGTAAAGGGTACGCATGGCGGTGCGCAAGATCATCCACGTCGACATGGACGCCTTCTACGCGTCGGTGGAGCAGCGCGACGATCCATCGCTGCGTGGCAAGCCGGTCGCGGTCGGACATGCCGCCGCGCGGGGCGTGGTAGCGGCGGCCAGCTACGAGGCGCGCACGTTCGGCGTTCGCTCCGCTTTGCCTTCGGTCACGGCGCTCCGGCGCTGTCCCGACCTGATCTTTGTGCCGCCGCGCTTCGAGGTGTACCGCGACGTCTCGCGCCAGATCCATAACGTGTTCGCGCGCTATACCGACCTGATCCGGTCCGTCCTGCCGACCCCGAAGAGGATAAGGCTGGTCCGCGTGACGATATCGAACTTCGTCGAGGCCAAGGCTGCGGCGTCGGCCGAATTGCCGATCTTCGCAGAGGCGGTGGCGTGATGCTCGACCTGTTCGATGCGCCGTTCCTGCCGGGGCTCGCCACGCGGGCGAACCTAATCACGGCGAATGAGGAACGCATGCTGATCGAGCGGATCGACGCGACCGATCTCGAACCGTTTCGCTTCCAGGGCTGGACGGGCAAGCGCCTGACGACGTCCTTCGGATGGAGCTACGACTTCGAGGTCGGGCGCCCGAAGGACGCGCCGCCCATGCCGGACTGGCTCGTCTCCATTCGTGACCGGGCGGCCAATTTCGCCGGGCTCGCGCCCGAGGCGCTGATCCAGGCGCTGCTCATCCGCTACGACCCGGGTGCCGGGATCGGCTGGCATCGCGACCGGCCGATCTACGGCCATGTCCTCGGCATCTCCTTGGGCGAACCGGCGACGATGCGCTTCCGGCGTCGGCGCGCCGATGGCTTCGACCGGGTGTCCGTGCCGCTCGATCCGCGGGGCGGCTATCACATGAGCGGACCCGCCCGCCACGACTGGGAGCACAGCATCGCGCCGATGAAGCATCCGCGCTGGTCGATCACCTTTCGCAGCCTGGCGGAGCATCGGTGATCGGTAGAAGCAATTTTATCGTTCCCGCCCCATGGCCGACGATCAGCAATGCTGGTTAACCGCACTCGTCGAGAACGCCGTGAGGCTAATGACATACCCTTTCGGCAGGTGTCGACCAGCGCCAGCCGATCACGTTCACTCGGCCGGACGTCTGGTCCCGCCATTAGCTGCCAGTTGACCTGATCAAGACCAGTGAACCATCTGTAAACATAGTCGATCACGACTTCGGGAACATCGAAGAAATTCAAACGCAATGCCAATTTCCTTCGAACGACATCTTGTCGCAGACCGGCAAGAGCCAAGGGCGAGGTTTTATTTGCTCACCGGCTTTTGCAGGCAATATCGCCTGTAAACGAGGCGCACGCCATGCATGTCCTCATATGCCACGGGTGAGGAGACTTGAATATGATTTCGACGCGCCCCGCCATCGCAACAACAGCGGCGCGCGTCGAAAATTCATGGCCTTGCTCAGCACTGCGTGGGACGGGCGAGTATCGGGTTCAGACGTTCGCGGCATACTCGTCCGAGCATCGACGGTCCCGTCCACCGAGGTGGCCGGTTATTGGACTTAAGCCGTTGCACCGCCATCAATGTTGAGCGTCGTGCCGGTGATGTAGCTCGCATCCGGCCCGGCGAGGAACGCGACCGCGCCTGCGATCTCCTCGACTTTGCCATAGCGGCCGAGCGGGATCGCTTGCAGCACCTGTCCGGCGAACTCGCTGTCGGCCGGGTTCATGTCGGTATCGATCGGCCCCGGCTGCACGGTGTTGACCAAGATGTTGCGTGGGGCGAGGTCCTTAGCCCAGCCGCGCGCTAGCGCCGCCACCGCCGCCTTGGTCGCACTATAGACCGTGGTCGCGGGGAAGGCCATTTCGCCCGAGATGCTGCCAATCAGAATGATCCGGCCGCCGTCGCGAAGATGTGGCAATGCCGCGCGGGTACCGACGTGCAGGCCCTTCACGTTGACGCCGAACTGACGGTCGTACGTCTCGTCGGTGTCCTCGGTGACGGTGGAAAACTCAGCCACCCCGGCATTGTGGATCAGGATGTCGATACCACCCAGGGCAGCGGCGGCCTGTTCGACGCCCGCCCGCTGTGATGCCGGATCGGCGGCGTTTGCCTGGAAGGCGAAGGCGGTGCCGCCCGCGCTCTCGATCGCCGCCACCGTGGCATCGGCAGCGGCCTTGTTGCCGGCATAGGTAATCGCCACGGTCGCGCCATCGGCTGCCAGCCGCTTGGCGATGGCCGAGCCGATCCCGCGCGATCCACCGGTGACGAGCGCTGTCCTGCCCTGAATCGACATAGATATTCTCCAAAAATGCTGGCCCGCGATACGCCGTCGTGCGCTGTCGGCAGGCGGTAAATGGGATGACGCTTCAACAGTTCAAGAATACCGAACTATTAAAATGGAGGTGGTGCCCTATATCGGTTATATGGCCCGCTTTACTCACCCCCGGCTGGAGGACGTTCCGCTCGATCTGGCGCTGCACGCGCTGGCCGATCCCAACCGGCTGGCCATGGTGGCGCGGCTTGCCGCAACCGAGCGGCTGAGCTGTACCGATGCCGCGCCGTGCGAGTCCATTCCGAAGAGCACGCTGTCCAACCATCTGAAGCTGCTACGCGCGGCGGGGCTGATCGAGACGACGCAGGCCGGGCGTGAAATGATCAACACGCTGCGCCGCGCCGAATTCGACCAGCGGTTTCCCGGTCTGCTCGACGCGGTGCTCTCCAACCGGCCGGCCTGATCACCGCCCGATTGCGTCAAGCTCGGCCAAGGCGTCGTCAGGCAGCGTCAGCGAGGCCGCGGCGAGGTTCTCCTTAAGGTGCGCCACCGACGAGGTGCCGGGTATTAGCAGAATGTTGGGCGACCGCTGAAGCAACCAGGCAAGCGCCACCTGCATCGGCGTCACATTCAGCCGCGCCGCCACATCGGAGAGCGCCGCCGACTGGAGCGGGCTGAAGCCACCCAGCGGGAAGAAGGGGACGTAGGCCACGCCTTCCGCCGCCAGCGCATCGATGAAGGGATCGTCATCGCGGTGCGCAAGGTTGTACTGGTTCTGGACGCCGACGATCGCGGCGATGTCGCGGGCTTCCTCGAACTGGGTCGGCGTCACGTTGCTGAGCCCGATATGGCGCACCAGCCCCTGACGCTGCAGGTCCGCCACCGCCTTGAGCGGCGCGGCCAACGATCCTTCCGCCGGGCCGTGGACGTCGAACATCAAGCGCAGGTTGACCACATCGAGCGCCTCCACCCCGAGATTCGTTAGATTGTCCTCAACCGCACGGGTCAGTTCGTCCGGTGCGAATGCGGGCAGCCAGGACGCATCGTCACCACGCCGTGCGCCGATCTTGGTCACGATCAGCAGGTCGTCAGGATAGGGAGACAGCGCTTCGCGGATCAGCCGGTTGGTAACGTGCGGGCCGTAGAAGTCGCTGGTGTCGATGTGGTCGACGCCGGCCTCGACCGCGGTGCGAAGCACCGCGAGCGCTGCATCATGGTCGCGGGGCGGTCCGAACACGCCGGGTCCTGCGAGTTGCATCGCGCCGTAGCCGAGCCGCTTCACGTGGCGGCCGGCAAAGAAATAGGTGCCTGCCTGGTCGATCATCATCGTATCTCCTGTGCTGACATCGAGATACGACTTGCGGATCTTGGCGATAAGCCGGAGTGATCCGCACGGGCTGTACGGAAAACCGAACGATGAAGGCGGACCTTGCCGATCTCAACGCGTTCCTGGCGGTCGCGCAGGCACGCGGGTTTCGCGATGCGGCGCGCACCGTCGGGTCGAGCGCCTCGACGCTCAGCGAAGCGGTACGGCGGTTGGAGGCGCGGCTGGGCGTCCGGCTGCTCCATCGCACCACGCGCAGCGTTGTGCCGACCGAGGCGGGGACGCGGCTGATCGAGCGGCTGGCGCCCGCGCTGGGCGAGGTGAAGGCGGCGCTCGACGTCGTGAACCTGTTCCGCGACCGGCCGGCGGGCACGCTCAAGCTCAACGTGCCGGTCAGCGCGGCGCGGCTGGTGCTGCCGCCGATCCTGCCCGGCTTCCTCGCCGCCTATCCCGACATTCAGGTCGAGATCGTCGCCGAGGACGGCTTCGTCGACATGGTGGCGTCGGGTTGCGACGCCGGCATCCGCTATGACGAGCGGCTGGAGCAGGACATGATCGCGGTGCCGATCGGCCCGCGCGTCCAGCGTTTCGCGACGGCGGCGGCCCCGGCCTATCTCGACGCACGCGGACGGCCCGACCATCCACGCGACCTCCTCGACCATGCCTGTCTACGCGGCCGGTTCAGCAGCGGTGCGCTCACCAGCCCTTGGGAGTTCGAACGCGACGGCGAGGTCATACGGATCGAGCCGCAGGGACCGTTGATCGCCGGTGTCGCAGGTGCAGTGGAGCTGCTGGTCGATGTGGCGGTGGCGGGCGGAGGGATCATCTACCTGTTCGAGGACTGGCTCGCGCCGGCGTTAGGGAGCGGCACGCTCGAAGCGGTGCTGCCCGACTGGTGGCAGTCCTTCTCCGGCCCGTTCCTCTATTATTCCGGCCGCCGCCTCGTGCCGCCGCCGCTGCGTGCGTTCCTCGACTTCATCCGCAGCTAGAGCATCGCGAGCGGCTCGGGGCCGCGTGGCTGCGGAAACAGGTCGTCGAGGCGTCGTAGCTCGGCTTCGGACAGTATGAGGTCCAGCGCCGCCCGGTTGTCGCGCACATGGGCGACGGACCCGGCCTTGGGAATGGGGAGGATGCCGTCCCGCGCCAGCAGCCAAGCGAGAGCGAGTTGTGCGGGCGTGGCATCGCGCTCGGCAGCCATCCGGGTAAGGCCGCGATGGGCGACCAGACGACCTTGCTCGACCGGGCTATAGGCCATGACCGGCATGCGATGCTGCGCAAGCCAGGGGACGAGGTCGTATTCCGGACCACGGCGGGTCAAGTTGTAAAGGATCTGGTCAGTCTGGCAGCCCTCGCCGCTGCTCGCAACGAGCTCCGCCATGTCATCGGTGTCGAGATTGCTGACGCCCCAGCGCAAAATCTTGCCCGCCGCGACCAGTCGCTCCATCGCCTCGACCGTCTCGGCCAGCGGCACGTTGCCGCGCCAGTGCAGCAAGTACAGGTCGAGCCGGTCGGTACCGAGCCGTTCGAGGCTTGCTTCGCAAGCCCGCGGCAACCGGTCGCGCGAGCCATTCTGGGGATAGGCCTTGCTGACGAGGAACACCTCGTCGCGCACGCCCGCGATCGCCTCGCCGACCAGGCGTTCGGACTCGCCATCGGCATACATCTCGGCGGTGTCGATCAGGGTCAGGCCGAGCGACAGTCCCTCGCGCAACGCGGCGATCTCATCCGATCGGCGGGCGGAGTCTTCCGCCATCATCCAGGTGCCTTGGCCCAGCGCGGGGACGGTCGTACCGTCGGGAAAGCGGATCGTCTTCATGCAGTGGTCAACGTCCGATGTGGCGGATCGGACCAAGGGCTGTTCGGAAGCGTTCGGCCGTTGGAGGCAGGAAGGAACGCGGCACCATGCAGCTATACGGCACACCGGGTTGGGGATCGGCGATCGTGGAGGCGATGCTCGCGTTGGTCGGAGAGCCATACGAATTCGTCGATGTCGAAAACTTCGATCGTCCAGGCGACGCGCAGGAGAGGCTCGTCGCAGTCAATCCGCTACGCCAGGTCCCCACCCTGGTGCTAGACGATGGCGAGGTGCTGACCGAAACCGCCGCGATCGCGCTGTGGCTGGCGGATCGACATCCGGGGCTGGTCCCGACACCGGGAACGGTCGCGCATCGCCGCTTCCTGCGCCTGCTGATCTGGATCGTGGCGAACGTCTATCCGACCTTCACCTATGGCGATTACCCGGAGCGTTGGGTGCCCTCCGCACCGGATGAACTCGTCGCCGCGACCAACGCCTATCGCGAACGCCTCTACCAGTGGCTGGAGGATCAGGTCGTCGGCCCCTACCTACTGGGCGAGCAGCCATCGGCGCTGGATTGCTACGCGGCGGTGATGATCGACTGGCGGCCGCGGCGCGAATGGTTCGCCCGGAACACACCACGGCTGTTCGCCGCCGCCCGGCTGATGCGGCGCGACCCGAGGTTGGCGACCGTGATGAGGCGGAACAGGCTGATGGTCGACTGACAATCGTTGCCGGCCACGTGCCTACAGAAATCTAGTTGCTTTCAGCGTTCATAGACACAAACCAAAAAATCACCATTGCACATTGCACCCGTGGCGGTGACTGCGCGCTAGGGTAATTAAATACTTAGCAAGCAGATTTACTGGGATAGGAATCATGCCGTTCAGCTATGTAGGTTTCATTGCCTTTATAATGTTCCTTCGCTGGCAGAAGAAGATCCTTCTTCAAGGCATGAACACGGCGCGTAGGCAACCATCTTCCTTGTGCTTGAACATGTCATAGCCTTTTGGACCATCCTCCAGCGAAAACCGGTGCGTCGCGAGCGACGCCGGGGTCAGTTCGCCGCGCTGCGCGTGTTCCAGCAGGCGGGGGACAGAGGCTTGCCCGTGTTGCTGCGCGGCGGCGGAATGGGGGATCGGCTTCGCTGCCGCACCGATATTCAACCGGATCGGCATGGCCTCATCATGTGCGGGGCGTGGCCGGGACGACAATGTGGAATGCGTGTGGCGCATCGCTCACCCCCTTCAGCCACCAAGACTTTCTGGGCATTTTACGCGGCGATCGGCACTCGTAGCGTTCCTAGGTAGGCTTCCTTGTCGCATGACCATCGCCGGGCGGAGCGATGCCGGCCGCCAGGGCGAATTGGATCAGCTCGGCCAGACTGGCGGCATTCATCCGGTTCATGACCTGCGCGCGGTGCAGTTCGACAGTGCGCGGGCTGATGCCGAGCTTCTTGCCCAGCATCTTGTTGGTGTCGCCTTCGACTAGGCCGAGCAGCACTTCGCGCTCGCGCGGGGTCAGCCGGGTGATGCGCGCGCTGGCGGCCTCATCGCGAGAAACGGGGCGGACGGCCGCCAGGCATTCTGCGATGGCACTCGACAAGCCGGCGTGCAGCGCGGCTTCGTCGTCCATGATGATATAGTCGGTCGCGCCCGCCTTCATCGCAGTGACCGCCGACATCAGGTCGCCGCCTGTTCCGTCCAGCACTATGCTCGGCAGGGCGATCGCCCGCGCCTTCAATTCGCGGGGGACCGAGAGCCCCTCCGGTTTGCACCGGCGCAGATCGACGAGGACGCATCCGGGCGCGAGAATGGCGGCAATGTCCAGAAAGGCCGAAGCGTTCTCGAAGGTGCGCGCGCGATACCCCATCGAGCGAACAAGGGCGGCCAGCCGCCTTGCCTCGAGCGGCTTGGTGCTGACGATATAGACTTGGCCGCCATCCTCCTGCGTCATGTCCTCGACGATGCCGCCGATGCAAGTGACCGCACCATGGTCGTCGAGGATGGGGAAGCTCGTGTCGCGCAGGCGGCGGACGGCGCCGTCGCCGGGCCGGATGATGCGATATTCGAATTGGGTGACCTCGCCGGCCCCGACGCTGGCCAGCGCATGTTCGACCTGGGATCGGTCGTCCGGATGGACATCCTCCAGCCATCGCGCGATGAAATGCGCGCCGTCCTCGCGAGGGACGCCCCAGATCCGTTCGAACGCGGCGCTGCGATACAGGATGGCGCCGGTCGCCGGATCGCCGATCCACAGCAGGTTGCTGCTATGCTCGGCGAAGCTGCTGAACCGCGCCTCACTCGCACGGATCGCGGCTTCGGCGTGGCGTTGCGCGGTCATGTCCATCGCCGCGCCGATGAAGGCGATGGGGCTGTCATTCTCGAACATGGTGCGGCCCGATGTCGCGATGTGGCGGAGGATGCCGTCGTCGCGGCCGATCACGCGATATTCAATCGCATAGCTGCCGTCACCCGCCGGATCGACACAGGCAGCGATCGCCGCGCGAACTCGCGCCCGGTCGTTGGGATGGATCCCCTGTTCGAAGATCTCCTCGTTGATCGGCGTACCGGGTGGCAGGCCCCACATGGCGCGCAGCCGGTCATCCCATTCGAGCGCGCCTGTACGCGGGTCCCACGCATAGATGCCGATGCCGACCAGTTCGGTCACGGCACGTAGGCGGGCTTCGCTGGTCCGCATGGCCTCCTCGAACACGCGCCGCTCGCTGGTATCGCGCGACACGCCGATCACCAGTTCGACCGATCCGTCCGGCCCCAGCACCGGTCCCCAGACATAGGAGAAGTAGGCCGCATGGCCGGTCGGGCTGCGGTAGAAGACCTCGTTCTCGATCGTCGTGCCATCCGCGAAGATTTGGTCAATATGGCCGTTGAGCAGGCTTGCAAGATCGGCTGGATAGTCCAGGTCGGCGAAGGACTTGCCCAGCATCTGTTCCGACGTCAGGCCGAACAGCCCCAGCATGGCCGGATTGGCGTAGGCGAAGCGCCGACGCCGATCGAAGGCATAGACATAGTCCGGGATCGCGGACAGGTTCGCCTCCAGGAAGCGGACCTGTCGGGCCAGCGTATCGCCCGCGCCGTAGAGCGGATCATCACCCCGGGACGGCGCGGCTAGCGAATATTCCTCCATGGGCCGGCGCTCCTCAACCTTTGCCGGTCGAGGCGGCAAGCGCCCGCCGCCGGGTAAAGTTCCCTAGGGATCGCCCGGATGGGCCAGCGCCGGCGCGGCACGTACCTCGGTCGCACGCAACCGAGGAGAGCGGCATGAAAGCCCTGGTCTGGCACGGCAAGGAGGACATACGGTACGACACGGTGTCCGACCCTGCGATCGAACATCCCCGCGACGCCATCATCAAGGTTACGAGTTGCGCGATTTGTGGGTCGGATTTGCATCTTTTCCATAATCTCGTGCCCGCGATGCTGCCCGGCGACATCATGGGGCACGAGACGATGGGCGAAGTCGTCGAGGTCGGTAGCGCCGCCAAGGGATCGCTGAAGAAGGGTGACCGCGTCGTCATCCCCTTCACCATCCAGTGCGGCGAATGCGACCAGTGCCGGCGCGGCAATTTCTCGGTTTGTGAGCGCACCAACCGAAAGAAGGACCTAGGCGACAAGGCGTTCGGTCATGCGACCGCCGGTCTGTTCGGCTACACCCACCTGACCGGCGGCTATCCTGGCGGGCAGGCCGAATATCTCCGCGTGCCGTTCGCCGACACCACGCACATCAAAGTGCCGCACGGGATCGACGACGAGAAGCTGCTGTTCCTGTCGGACATCCTGCCGACCGGCTGGCAGGCGGCGGTGCAGGCCGACATCCAGCCGGGGGATACGGTGGCGGTGTGGGGCTGCGGCCCGGTGGGCCAGATGACGATCCGCTCGGCGATCCTGCTGGGGGCTGAACAGGTGGTCGCGATCGATCACCTGCCCGAACGCCTCTCCATGGCCGCCGCTGCGGGCGCGATCACCATCAACTTTCAGGAGGAGAGCGTCGTCGAACGGTTGAACGAGCTGACCGAGGGCAAGGGGCCAGACCGGTGCATCGATGCGGTCGGCGCTGAAGCGCATGTCAATTTCGGCCAGCCAGACACCGTGCTCGACCGTGCCAAGCAGATGCTGATGGTGGAGAATGACCGTCCGCACGTGCTGCGCGAGATGATCTATGTCTGCCGCCCCGGCGGCGTCATTTCGATCATCGGTGTCTATCTGGGCCTCGTCGACAAGATCCCAATGGGACAGGCGATGAACAAGGGACTGACCTTTCGCATGGCGCAGGCGCATGTCCCGCGCTGGACCGGCGACCTGCTCCGCCGGATCGAGGACGGGCAGATCGACCCCTCCTTCGTCATCACGCACAAGGTCGACCTGTCCAAGGGACCCGAAATGTACGCGACTTTCCGCGACAAGGCGGACGGCTGCATCAAGGTCATGCTCCAACCCTGAAGGAGGCATCCATGCCACTCACCACCATCACCGGCATCACCCGTTCGGAGGGCGACCCGAAGGTCGAACGCAAGGGGCCGAGTTCGCTGACCGGGGCCGACCGGCTGGCGCGGGCGCTCGGCTGGTTCTCGGTCGGGTTGGGCCTGGCCGAACTGATCGCGCCCGGACGCCTCGCCCGCACGCTGGGACTTGACGACAAGGAAGGGCTGATCCGCGCCTATGGCGCGCGCGAATTGGCGAGCGCAGTGCCGACGCTGTCGATCGACAAGCCGATCGGGCTGGCCGCCCGGATCGGGGGCGATGCGCTCGACCTGGCCACACTCGCTGGGGCGCTGCATCGCGACAATCCGAAATGGCGCAATGCCGCGGTCGCGACCGCATTGGTCGCCGGGATCACGCTGCTCGATGTTGCCGCTTTCAAGGGAGTAGAGGCCGCGCATGCCCGCGAACCCGGTAGCGACCGCGACTATTCGGACCGGTCGGGCCTGCCGAAAGGGGCGCAGGCGTCGCGCGGCCTTGCCCGGAAGGACTTCGACATCCCGCCGGACTATCGCGCCGAAGGCAGGGTGGCCGCTGCGATACCGGTGCCCGCGCTAACAAAGTCCGAGGCCTGATCGGCGCGGCGCAATCCTGTCCTTTGCCGGGCCGGTGATCGTCATGTCGCTGATCAGTTTCTGGACGCTCGGCCTGACGCTGGGTGCGGCGCTCTGATGCCCGGCGTCGGTGTCGAAAACGCGATGAGCGAATTCGGCAACCTCGCCCCGCCGCTTGCGGCGACGAAGGAAGTGCATCATTTCTACTTGCTGCTCTTCTACTTCCGCTTCCACGATCCGCGCTATGCCATGTCGCTGTTCGGGTTCCTGCTGCTGGACCTCGTCACGCTGATCGATACCGCGCTCGACCATGACCGCTATGCGACCCTGATCGCTTCCGCGCCGGTCGCTTTCTTCGAAGAGGCACGACGCTGTTACTCGAGGCGATCGCCGCGCATTTTCCCAGGCGCGGCGGTAGAGACGGGCTGCCCAAAGCCGTATGGGCGATGCGGCAGACCTTCATGACGGCGATCCATAGGCTTGAGGCGGGCGGCATGGCCGTGCGCTGCGAACGCACCGATGATTATATCAGCGGACGACAGGCATGGACCGCGCTGTCGCCTCGCGTTGTGCCGACCATGGGATACGCGATGATCGAGGTCGACCGCCGGTCCGCCTCGATGCCAAGTCTCAGGGAAACGGATGACGAGGCGTGCCAAAGCGTCCGTCACCTCTTCCTCCCCTATCAGAGACCCGGTTCGCTGAGGGTGACGTGCGTGCAAAAGCCCTTGTCGACCGACTCGTGCCGCACGCTTCCGCCCATCTGCTTGGCGAGCAGCCGGACGAGCCTGGAGCCTAGTCCGGGCTCGACACCGTCCGGGCATCCGACACCGTCGTCCTTCACGATGACGGTCATCTCAGGTCCGGCGCACGCGACAGTGACGTTGATGACGCCGCCGCGCTCGCCGGGATAGGCATATTTGAGGCTGTTGGTCACCAGTTCGTTGACGATCAGGCCGACATGGATCGCCACCGAACTGGGCACGTCGATCGCGTCGCACGTCACCCGCACCGCGATCGGTCGGACATCACGAAGCAGGTCGCCCAGCCCCTGACACAAGGTCGCGATATACTCAGCCAAGTCGACGCGCCCGCCATCGCCGTCACCGCGCAGCCGTTCCTGCGCCCGTGCGACGACCAAGACGCGCGCATTGGCGGCGTCCAGAGCCTCGCGCACCTCCGGATGGGAGGAGGCGCGGCTCTGCAACTGGATTGCCGAACTGATGATCGCAAGGTCGTTCTTCGTCCGGTGCGCCAGTTCCTGCAACAGCAGCGCCTTCGCCCGCTCGCTCTCATCCAGTCTGGCGATCGTCTGCCGCAGCATCTCCGTCGTCGCCGACATGGTGAAGCCGATGAGGACGAAGATGCCGACCGCGATCGCATTCTCGCCGCCGATCCGCAGCGAGAAACGCGGCTCGATGAACAGATAGGCGGCGAGGAAAGCGCTCAAAATCGTCGCGAAAAACCCTGAGCCACGATCGAATACCAGCGCGCAAAGGAAGACGGCGGGGTAGAAGAGCAGGATGGGGAAATTGTGGAGCGCTCCTTCGAGCGAATAGCGCAGTAGGGCGGTGAGCGAGACGATCAATGCGCTGGCGGCGTAGCGCGCAATGACACCATGCCGCCGCCCGGACATCATCCGGAGCAGGATATTCTCTTCGATCATAGCCCCCCCAATTTCCGGTCGATGCGGCTTTCCGCTTCTGGTCTTGGGACCGAGGCTAATCCCGATCAGTCCGGATCACCATCATCTGGATCAACCAGCCGACCTCACCGAAGTGCACCGAAAGCGTGGAGCGCGAGCCCGGCCGCTGCGGTGGCGAGCAAGGTCGTGATGACGCCGGCCCGGGTCATGAAGATGGCATAGGCCGCGCCCAGCGACAGGACGAGTGCCGCCGGATGGATGCTGTTCGGCACCGGCGCTTCGAAGCGGAGCGGCCCCGCCAAAACTGCTATCGTCCGGTGGAACAGGGTATGCATCGCGAACCAGACGGCCAAGTTGAGGACCACGCCGACCACGGCTGCGGTGATCGCCGAGAGTGCGCCGGCCACGGCGGCATTGCCGCGCAACTGCTCGATGAAGGGAGCGCCGAGGAAAATCCACAGGAAGCACGGCACGAACGTCACCCAAGTCGCCAGCAGCCCGCCGAGCGTTCCGGCCACCAGCGGCGGCAATCCGGCGGCATCGCGACAGACCCCGAGGAAGCCGACGAATTGCAGGACCATGATCAGCGGCCCCGGCGTCGTCTCCGCCATGCCGAGGCCATCCAGCATTTCCTTCGGCCCCAACCAGCCATAGGTCTCGACGGCCTGCTGCGCGACATAGGCGAGCACGGCATAGGCGCCGCCGAACGTCACCATCACCATCGTCGAGAAGAAGGTCGCAATGCGGCTGAACACGTCGTCGGGGCCGAGCGCGATCAGCAAGGCGGCGACGGGCAGCAACCAGAGCGCGAGCCAGATCAGGGCCGTGCGGATCGTTTCCGCCCCGCTCGGTCGGGCATGGGCCGGCAGCTCCTCGCCAAGCAGCGTGTCGGCGTCGGCAACGACCGCGCTCTTGGATGCACCGTGACTTCCGCCACGAAACGCCGTGCCGCCGCGCCTGGCGGACCACCAACCGATCAGGCCTGCGCCCAGCACGATCAATGGAAAAGGCGCATCGACGAAGAAGATCAGCACGAAGGCGATGGCGGCGAGCGCCTTGGCCGGGGTCGTACGAAGCGCGCGGCCGCCGATCCGAACCACCGCCTGGAGCACAACCGCCAGCACCGCGGCCTTCAGGCCGAAGAAGAGCGCGGAGATAATGCCGACGCCGCCATAGAGGACATAGACCCAGCTCAAGGCCATGATCGCAACCGCGCCGGGGATCACGAACAACACGCCGGCAACGATGCCACCCTTGGTTCGGTGCATTAGCCCGCCGATATAGGTGGCGAGTTGCTGCGCCTCGGGGCCGGGCAGCAGCATGCAATAGTTCAGCGCGTGCAGGAAGCGTTGCTCGCCGATCCAGCGCTTCTCGTCGACTAGGATGCGGTGCATCACCGCGATCTGCCCGGCCGGACCGCCGAACGACAGCATGGCGATGCGCAGCCAGACCCAGAAGGCCTGACCGAGCGTCACCGGCTCGGGGCGCGATGGCGTCGCGCCGTCTGCGACAACCATGCTCACGCCGACATCCGTGCGTGGGAGGGCTGATGCGACGACCAGTCGTGCCCTTCGGCGTGCGCGTCGCGCGCCCAGCGATAGAGCGCTTCATAGACGATCATGCCAGCATCGAGTTGGGCATGGTCGTCGCCGTGAATGCGCGACAGGCCCAGCGATATGGCGAGTAGGCCGGCGGCCTCCGGCGCGGTATCCAGCCGGTCGGTATCGGCACCGCGCACGATGGCGCCGAGGCGTGTTAGGGGCGCGTGATCGGCCAGCCCGAACGCCTCGACCATGATGTCGAAAGTGCAGCGTTCGCCACGATGACTCCAGAATACGGAGCGATCGGCGATGTCAAACGGCTCGGCCTGCTCGCGCTCGGCAACGGCCAGCATCTCCGACGGCGGGACGAAGAGGAAGCGCGCATCCGGATCCACGAAGCGGCGGATCAGCCAGCGACAGGCGATACGGTCGACCTTGGGCCGCGACCGCGTCACCCACCAGGTCCGGCCATCGGCATGGCGGGGCGGCAGATGCGCGGGCGACAGCATTGGAAGACCGGCCGCCTGCCACGCCGCGTGGCCGCCCTCGAGGGTTTCAGCGGCGATACCATCGCTGCGCAGGACCGCCGCCGCGGCGATCGCCATAGTCCCCCCCTCCTGGTCGACGACGATGACCGATTTGTCCGTCGCTCCGCCGCACTGGACACCGGTCACGGCGCCGGGGATGATGCGTTCGGGCGCATTCCGCAGGTCCAGGATGCGCGGACAATGGGCGGTGCCGACCAGGCGTGACAGCTTTTCGGGCGTGATGGCATGTGGCGCGGGCATGGAGCGTCCTTGATGCGATGGGGACGCGATGCTCCGATGATTGGTCGCTGCTTTATGTAACACCGCCAACTCGACAGGGTACCACTACCAATGGTTGGCCGCTTCAAATCCCGTCAAATGGCTTGCACGACACCGCATTGGTTCCAGTTATCGGACCCTAGCGGTTTTCCTGTCACTTAGTCGTGGTGAGCGGAGCGGCGATGGGTTCCATGCCGAGCTCGCTCTCAGGCTCGAAAGCGCCGCTCCACCACAATGATCTCTCCTGGGGGGCAGGAAACACCACTCAATTCAGATGATGCACCCGCTGGAGCGCATAGACGGGGGTTTCCAGCCCCTCCATCCGCGCCTTCAATTGCAGCGCGAGATAGAGAGAATAATGGCGTGATTGGTGGAGATTCCCGCCATGAAACCAGAGGTTTTCCTGTTGCGTCGGCTTCCACATATTGCGCTCTTCGCCTTCCCAGGGGCCGGGGTCCTTGGGCGTGTCCGAGCCGAGCCCCCAGACTTTGCCGACTTTGTCCGCGACGTCCTGGCTGATCAGGTCCGCCGCCCAGCCATTCATCGAGCCATAGCCGGTGGCATAGACGATCAGATCCGCTGGCAGTTCGGTCCCGTCGACGAACCGAACCGCCGTCTCGGTGATCTCATCGATCTCGACGCCGCTCTTCAGCTTGATCCTGCCGTCGATGACCAGATCGCATGCGCCGACGTCGATATAATAGCCCGATCCACGGCGCAGATATTTCATGAACAGGCCGGATTCATCGGCACCGAAATCGAGCATGAAGCCCACTCGCTCGAGCGCGGCGTAGAAGTCCTTGTCGCGCTCCTTGATCCGGTCGTACACCGGCACATGGAACTCATGCATGATCTTATAGGGTAAGGACGCGAAGATCATGTCGGCCTTGCGCGTGGTGATGCCGTTGGCGACCGCCTTTTCCGAATAGAGGTCCGCCATCACGATATCGGTCAGCGAGTCCGAGCGCAGGATGTGCGTGCTGGACCGCTGCACCATGGTCACATCGGCACCCGCCTCCCACAGCGCGGCGCAGATGTCGTGGGCGGAATTGTTCGCCCCAATCACCGCCACCTTCTTGCGCGCATAGGCGTCGGGGCCGGGATGCTGCGAACTATGATGCTGTTCGCCCTTAAAACGCTCCATGCCCTTGAAGGTCGGGATGTTGGGCTTGCCCGACATGCCAGTCGCCAGCACGAGATGCCTCGGTTTCAGCACCACTTCCCGACCGTCGCGATCGACGATCACGGTCCAAGTCTTCGTCGTGTCATCGAACATCGCCTTCCTGGCGGTGGTCCGCGACCAATAATTCACCTCCATGATCCGGGTATACATTTCTAGCCAGTCGCCGATCTTGTCCTTGGGGGCGAAGACCGGCCAGTTCTTGGGAAATTCCAGATAGGGCAGATGGTCGTACCAGACCGGATCGTGCAGGCAGAGCGACTTGTAGCGCCGACGCCACTGGTCCCCCGGCCTGTCATGCTTGTCGACGACGATGGTCGGAACGCCGAGCTGGCGCAGTCGCGCACCCAGAGCAATACCGCCCTGCCCGCCACCGATGATGAGGACATAGGGTTGCTCGGCATAGCCCAGCGCCGCCGCCTCGTCGGCGCGCTTCTCGGCCCAGCTCTTGCGCCCGCGCTGAACGCCGTGCTCGGCGCCCATGGGGCGGGAAAAGCCGCTCGCTTCTTCATGTCCCTTGAGTTCTGTCAGCGTGGTGAGGAACGTCCAGGCCTTGCCGTCCACCAGGCGCAGCACCGCCTCGCCCCGCCCCTGTGCGGTTTCGAAGGTCAGCCACGCCTCGGTGACGCCGTCCGCTTCGGTCGGCTCTTCCGCGATCTCGAAGATGACGCTGCCAAGCGTGGGCAGTGTCGCCGCCAGCATGTCACGTACGCCGTCAGGATCCTCGACGGTCGTCAGGTTCCAGGTGAACGCCACCAAGTCTCGCCAGAAGCTCGTATTCGCGAACAGCGCGGCGGCGGCATCGGGGTCCCCGTCCGCCAGCGCGGCGTTGAAGGCGGCGAGCCATTGCTCGGTCTGCGCCCTTGCGGCGGTCGCTGCGGACGTGGCGCCCACCTTGGTCATCTCGTTCATCTCTCGATCCTCTCCATGGTCGTTGCGCAGGGGTGGTCAGACGAAGACCATGCCGCCATCGGTCATCAGGCTCTGTCCGGTCATGAAGGCGCTCTCCTCGGAGGCAAGGAAGCGTGCGACGCCGACCATATCCTCCGGCTGCGACGAGCGGCCGAGCACCGCTCCCGCGGCAAAGGTCTCGAACGCCTCGTCGGTGCGCGCCGTCAGCTTGTTGTCGCGAAAGCCCTGGTCGATCGTCTTCCACATCGGGGTGCCGACGACTCCGGGGCAGATGGCGTTGACGCGAATGCCGTCCTTGCCAAAGGCGCGTGCGGCAGTCTGGGTAAGCGCGACCACCGCGAATTTCGACGCACAATAATGGCCGAGCGGCTCATAGCCCTGCTTGCCGGCGATCGAGGCGGTGTTGACGATCGACCCGCCGGTGCCCTGCTCCAGCATCACCTTGATCGCCTCCTGCATACCGATCATCACGCCCAGTGCATTGACGTCGATGACGGTGCGGAAATCCTCCTCGGTGATCGACAGGAAGGGGCGCACCTGCGCGATGCCGGCATTGTTGAACATCGCATCGAGGCCGCCAAATGCCTCCACTGCGACGCCGATCGCCGCCGCCACCGATGCGCGGTCGCGCACGTCGACCGCAGTCGCACAGGCCCGCTCGCCGATCTCGTCGGCGACGTTTTGCGCGTTACCGCCGTTGAGGTCGGCGATGACGACGCGCGCGCCGGCCTCCGCCAGCCCTTTGGCGATGGCGGCGCCGATGCCCTGGCCCGCGCCGGTCACCACCGCGCGGACATTCGACAGATCCTTGGCCATTTCCCGATCCTCTCATCGTTCATTCATTTGAAAACAGGTCTCGCCAGCGGCATGCCGAGCGCCGCGCCATAGCCGTGGCACTCAGAAGACGAGCGCGAGCTTCACATAGGCGGCGTTGGTGATCGGCACGTTGCGCCCCTCGATGCTGCGTGAATAGCGTGCGGTCAGCGAGAACTTGTCCCCCAGCCCCACCAGCACGCCGGTGCCCAGAGCGGTGTCATGGCCCGACGACAGCGGCACTACCGTGCCACCGATGCGGCTATGCGCGTTGCCCTGCCAGTCGGCCGCGACGAATGGCTCGAACCGGGTGCCCGTCTTCAGGCTCAGGCGGCCATTGGCATGGAAGCTGTTGCCCTCGTCCACATCGGGCAGCCGACCGTCATGACGATTGCCGCGCAGGATCACGCCCGCATCGCCGGTGAATGCAAGGCGCCTGCCCTGCCAGTCGAAGAATATCGAGCTGAAGTTCGCCCAGTAATTGTTGGTCACCTCGCTCGCCCCGATCGGGATGCTCGCGAAAGTCTGGAAACCCAGCGTGGTGTTCTTCGAGGGTTTGATCCACACCGCCGGCCCGGTCAGAGGATCGCCGAAGCCGCTCGCCTTCAACCCCGGGCCGGTAAGGCGAACCTCAGGCTGGATATATTCCCAGGCGAAACCGACGTCGGGCAGTCCCTTGAACGTCCAGAAATGAACATATTTGGACAGGCCGACGACCAGCGTCTGATGCGGCCCCGTGATCTCGTTTCCACGGTCGTCGAAGCTGCGTCCGCTGCTGTCATACTCGATATATTGGACCGCGACGTCGAATGGTTTGAAGCCATTGGTCGGAAGATTATATTCCTGGGGCCCGATGACCGCGAAGGTGATGTCGCGGGCCGAGGCCGACGTCGGCGCGATCGCCACGAACGCCAGTCCGGCCCCGGCGGCAAGCCGCTGGTAGCTGTACATGGATTGATCCTCTCTATGGCGCCGCCTCTGACGGGCGGATCGCCGGGGTCAGGCCTCGAGCGCGATCAAGATTTTCAGATGCTTGCCTGCGGGATCGAGCAGCGCGTCGAACCCCTCGCCGACCGCGTCGTTCAGCTTGATACGCCGCGTGACGATCTGTTTGGCGGGTATCGCGCCGCTGGCGATGAGGCGGATCACGCGTGGCCAGTAATGCGTTGGGTAGGCCCAGGCGCCGCGGATCTCGATGTCCTTGAAGGTCACCTGGAACCAATCCAGCGGGTTCTCGTGCGGGTGCAGTCCGGTCTGCACGACAACGCCCTGCTTGCGCACGGCATCGACGCAGGCCTTCAGCGCATGTTCGTTGCCGACGCATTCGATGGCCACGTCGCAGCCGACCTTGCCCTCGGTGCCGTCGCGCACGACCCTGCCGACATCGTCGCGGGTCGGATTGATCGTGGTCACCCCGGGCATGATGCGGCGAGCGAAGGCCAGGCGTTCGTCATTGACGTCGGACAGGAACAAGGTCGTGGCGCCCGCCGCCTTTGCCGCCAGCATGGTCAGCATCCCGATCGGTCCGGCGCCGGTGATCAGGACGCTGTTGCCGGCCTTCACGCCGCCACGATCGACGGAATAGACCGCGACCGCCGTCGGCTCGACCAGCGCCGCTTCCTCGTCCGTCATCGCATCCGGGATGGGGACGACATTATATTCGTTGACCGTGGCATACTCACCCATGCCACCCCATTTCCAGCTCAGTCCGACCAGCGCGATCTGATCGCTCAGATGGAACAGGCCGCGCGACGCATAATAATCACCCGCACGCGGCATGATGAGCGGCTGGATCGACACGCGGTCGCCCGGCTTCACGAGCGTGACGCCCGCGCCCACCGCCTCGACCACGCCGCCGAACTCATGCCCCAAAATCTGCGGCCCGGACACGCCGGTGAAGGGATGCGGCGTCGTCGGCACGAAGATCGGGCCATAGGAATATTCGTGCAGATCGGTGCCGCAAATCCCGACGAAGCGGTTGCGCACCAGCACCTGCCCCGGCGGCGGCTGGCGATCGGGTTCGGCAATATCCTCGATCCGCAGATCCTTGGCGGCATGAAAACGCAACGCTTTCATCAGGGCTCTCCTTCGTGTGTTTTGATCACGAGGGTTGGCAAGCCGCGTGCCAATCGCTGCGACGAAGGGGCGCGGCGCGGCCGTGGCCACCGAACGCCACACAGGCTGTGGCACCACTGTGGCATCGCAGGGGGGCAACGCCACAGTGAGGGTCCGAAAGGCCCGATATGGATCCGCATGGCACAAGAGTTGCTGCTGAGCGAGGCAGGCAAGACGCCCGCGCCCCGGCACAGACCGAAGGCGGCATAACCGAAACAGGAGGAGAGTATGCCCAACGGCACCATCCCGGTCGCGCCCGTCCGGCCGGGACGCACGATCGTCGCACTGACGCTGATCTACGCGCTCACCATCGCCAGTTGCTTCATGGTCAATATCATCGTCCGGCATTGGCCGATCGGCACCGCCACGGGTGCCGCCATCGATCAGAATTACTGGCTGGACAACGTCACCTGGCAATTGCTCGCCCTATGGTGGTCGCTGCTGTCGGTCGTCAGCGGCGGCTATCCTTTCCACCGTATCGACAATGGCGTTACCCGCGGCGTCGTCACGGTGGCGGCGAGTTGGGTGGTGGGATGGCTTTCGGCCAAGGGCATCTATGCAGTCGGTCTGGATACCGACTGGGTATTTCCGATCGTGGGCTGCATCTATTTCTTCCTCGCCTTCTTTTCGTTCGCCGGCGAGAACTGGGTCGTCGCCGGCATGCCGCCGCAGCGCCAATTCTTCCTCCTGCTGACCCTCATCGCCTTCCTGACCTATGCGGTCACCCATTCGGCGATCCGCTGGATACCGGCCTGGTGGTTTCCCTTTGTCGAGATGGGATCGGCCTCGACCCTCCTCACCTATCTCACGCGCCGTATGCGGCAGCCGGGCAAGGCATTCGCGCAGATCGCGATCCTGTTCATCGTCGTGCTCGCTTTTCTGTCGGTCAGTCGCATGCTCGGGCTGTGGGATGCAGGCGCACCGGGGATCGGCACGTTCTGGACGCTCGGCACCTATTCCAGCCAGATATGGCTGTTGTGGTTCATGGTCGCCTGTTCGGTATCCTATGCGCTGCTGATCCAGGGCTATAACTGGCCGTTCACGCTGATCCCGATGCCATGGGGCGGGCTACTCGCCTGCGCCTTCTGCCTCTTGGCGACGACCCTGGTCACGAAGGGGCTGTTCGCGCTGGTCGGGCCGGTGTTCACCGACATGAATGAGGCGCTGACCTATGGCTATATGGGCACGCACTGGTCGTTCGTGCTGGCGTTGCTCTTCGGTTTCGGACTCGACCAGCCCTATCTGTGGCGCGGACAGAAGACGCCGGGTAGCTGGGAGGATGTCGACTGAGCAGGCGAACGGGCGGCCGATCGGCCGCCCCTAGTTGCGGGTGGCGATCCCGAACCGACGGATCTGGCGGTGCACGGTGGTACGATCCACGCCCATCCGCCGCGCCGCCTCCGACACGTTCCAGTCGCACGCCGCCAGCGTCGTGCGCAGCACGGCCGCATTGTCCTTGCCATCCACGGCCTGCGGTGGCGTCCCGAACCCCTCCGGCAGGTCCTCAAGGTCGATCATATCACCATCCGCCATGGCGAGCGCCACGGCGATCACATTGTCCAGTTCGCGGATATTGCCAGGCCACTCATGTCCCCGAAGCGCGGCGCGCGCCGCCGGTGTGATCTCCACCGCCCCGTCACCCAGCCGATGCCGCTCGACGAGCCGCGCCAGCAGCCAGTCGAAATCGCTCCGCTCCCGCAGCGGCGGCAGCCGCAGCACCGCTGCACACAGGCGGTAATAGAGATCCTCGCGGAACGTCCCTTGCGCGACCAGTTCGGGTAGCGAGCGGTGCGAGGCTGAGATGACGCGGAGGCGTACCGGCTTGGGCATTGCGGCACCGACCGGCTGGACCTCCCGCTCGGCAAGGACGCGCAACAGCCGGCTCTGCAAAGCGATCGGCATGTCGCCGATTTCGTCCAGGAACAAGGTGCCGCCATCCGCCTGCTCGATCAGGCCCTTGCGCCCCTTCGGCGCCGCGCCGGTAAAGGCCCCTGCGGCATAACCGAACAACTCGCTCTCGATCAACGCCTCCGGGATCGCCGCACAGTTGATCGCGACAAACCGCCCGGCGACGCCGCTGCCGTCATGAATGGCGCGCGCCAGATGCTCCTTGCCGGTCCCGGTCTCACCCTGGATCAGGATGGGCAGCGCGGCGCGGGCGAGCTTGGCGGCCTTATGCTGCAGGTCCATCATCTCGGGCGTGTTGCCGCCGAGTTCCCGGAACGGCGCAGGCAAGGGTCGTGAGACGACACTGCGCCGAACCGCTTTCGGCTCGATAGCGTGCGCGAACAGCGTATCCCCGTCGCGTGCGCGCACGACCCGCTCATTCGTCGCGCGCCCCCGCGTCAGATCGGGCAGATCGTCGATATCCAGATCGAGGAAGCGCGACACCGGCTTGCCGATCAGGGTTTGCGGAGCGCGCCAGTCGCCGCCGACCGCGCGCGCGAGCACGCGCGCGCCGCCATGCGTCATTCCCGCGATCCGCCCGGCATCGTCGATCGCGATCGCCGCCTCGGGGTCGACCTCGATGAAGTCGGGCGAGCGGGCGAAGCGCAATACCCATTGATGCCGCGTGCGCGCCATCAGATGCGCGAGTTCGATCCGCCGCGCCGCCGCCGTCACCAGATGCAGCGCGAGGTTCTGGCTCGTCTTCACCGAAGGCGACGACAGCAGCGAGATGTCCAGTACCGCCGACAATTCCCCACTCGCGTCGTAGATCGGCGCGGAGGTGCAGGATAGCGGCGTATGGGTCGTGTCGAAATGATCGGTCTGATGAATGATCAGCGCTTCGCCGGTCGCGAGGCATGATCCGACCGCGCACGTCCCGCTCATATCCTCGGTCCATTTCGAGCCGAGATAGAGCCCCGCCTTGCGCAGATTGCCGTCGAACAGCGGGTCGCCGATGAAATCGACCGTCACCCCCTGCCGATCGGCAAGCAGCAGGACATAGGCTTGGCCCGCAACCTGACGGTATAGCGAGTCGAGCCCCGATCGGGCGATGGTGATGAGTTCCTCGGCCTGTTGCCGATGCTCCTTCAGCCTTTCGGCCGGCAGGATGACGGCTTCGCGCGCCGCGGCGGGATCCATGCGATATCGGTCGAGGCAGCGACGCCACGACTCGATGACATGCGTATCCCGGTTGGTCGCCCGGCCAAGGGCGACGCGTTCAATCTCACGAATGTGATCGCCATGCGAAAACATGATTGCCCGCGGCGTCGTTCGAACGCTCGCGCCTCTCCGAGTCCTCCTGTGATTGTGCATCCAGTTCAGGCAAGACGCAATCGGTACACGAACGACATGATCCTTGTATTGATCAGAGGAGCCTAGGTTGCAGCCCGGCAGATCGCCACCAGCTTTTGCCGCAACCAGCGATGGCCCGGATCGGCATCGAGGCGCGGGTGCCACATGGCACTGATGGCCAGTTCCGGCGTCGGCACGGGGAGATCGAACCCCTGTAACCCCTGCTGCCCCTCCATGTGACCGGCACCTATGCAGGAGCGCGGCACAAGCGCGACCAGATCCGAACGGCGGGCGATGTTCAGCGCGTCGAGAAAGCTCGGCACGACGGCGATGATTTCCCGCTTCAGGCCAAGCGCTGCAAGCGCGTCATCGACAGGTCCCTTCCCAACCCCCCGACGCGACGCGACGACATGACCGCAAGCGGCGTAGAGCGGCGGCGTGACCGGTCCCTTCAGCAATGGGTGATCCAGACGCACGGCACCCATGAAGCGGTCGCGAAAGACCAGCAGACTGCGGACCTCCGGCGCGGAGATCCCGGCCGTTCCGATTTCCAGGTCGACCGTCCCGTCCCGCAACGGGGTCGCTTGCTTGTCAGGCTTGGGGACGAAGCGAAGGCGCACGCCTGGTGCCTCTTCGACGATCCCGGCGATAATGGCGGGAGCGAAGAGCGCCACGAACCCCTCATTGGCGCGGATGGTGAACGTCCGTTCCAATGACTGCGGGTCGATCTGACCCGCGACCGGGGTCAGCACTGCCCGTGCCTCTTGCGCGAGCATATGCACCCGGCCGGCCAGCTGCTCCGCATAAGGTGTCGGCACGAGCGACCGTCCGGCCTGCACCAACAGGGGATCGCCCGTTGCGGTGCGAAGACGCGCCAGCGTTCGGCTGGTCGCGGACGGACTGAGCCCCAGCCGCTTCGCCGCCGACGTGACACTGCGCTCCGCCAACAGCACGTCGAGCGCCGTCAACAGGTTCAAATCGATCGTCGCCATGCGGGAAAGATAGCCGCTTCCGTCAAGCTGACATAGCGCCGGACGCAATCATGCTTTGCATCCGATGCGTCTGGCGCCTGTGGTCGCTGCCGCGATATTCCATCGGTGCAGCAAAGGAACCATGCCATGACGAACCATCGCGATCGGCCACCCCGCACCATATTGCTGGTCGGGGCATCCCGCGGCCTCGGCCAAGCCATGGCGGCCGAGTTTGTGACGAAGAACTGGCATGTCGTCGGCACGGTGCGGGAGGGCCGCGGGGCCGCGCTGGACGAACTTGCCCGGATGCATCCGGATCAGGTTTCGATCGAGCATCTCGACATCGCGCAACCCGAACAGATCGCCGCTTTACGCGGGCGTCTATCGGGCCAGATGTTCGACATGCTGTTCGTCAACGCCGGAACCGCCAATCACGATCAGGCCGAGACGATCGCCCAAGCATCGACCGATGAGTTCGTGCGCGTCATGCTCACCAACGCGCTTGGCGTGATGCGTGCGGTGGAAGGATTGCAGGACTTGGTGCGCCCCGATGGCCTGATCGGCGTCATGTCATCGGGCCAGGGCAGCATCGCCAACAATGTCAGCGGCGGCCATGAGGTGTATCGGGGCAGCAAGGCCGCGCTCAATCAATATATGCGCAGCTATGCCGCTCGCCATGCCGATGACCCCCGCGCCATGGTGCTGATGGCCCCGGGATGGATACGCACCGAACTGGGTGGGCCGGAGGCCCCCTTCGGCATAGAGGAAACCGTCCCCGATCTGGTCGATACGCTGATCGCGCAACAAGGCCAGCCGGGCCTCCGCTTCATCGACCGGCATGGCAAGACCGTGCCATGGTAAAAGGCGACAGGCGACGATCCGTAGGGATGCCGCCTTACTGATCAGACACCCAATGCGGAAAGCTCCTCGTCGGTAAAGACCCGGCCGCGAGTCAGGAAACGTTGCTCGCGTCCATTGTCGAGGCTGAACATGCCGCCCCGGCCGGGTACGACGTCGAGGATCAACTGGGTATGGGCCCAGGCCTCGCCCTGTGCCCGCCCGATATAGACGGGCGCGCCGCCGACCGTGCCAAGCAGGATATCCCCCTCCCCCAGCCGGAACTCGCCGAGCGGATAACACATCGGCGACGATCCGTCGCAGCAACCGCCGGACTGGTGGAACATCACCGGCCCATGATCGGCGCGGATCGCGTCGATCAGCGCCAGCGCCGCCGGGGTGGCGATCACCCGTTCGATCTGTGACACCCCGTCGGCCATGCCTCGTCCTCCTATGCTGCCAGGTCCATGACGACGCGGCCTTCGATCTGGCCCTTGTGCATCCGATCGAACACCGTGTTGATGTCCTCCAGCCTGGCGGTTTCCACAGTCGCCTTGACCTTACCCTTTGCGGCGAAATCGAGCGACTCCTGCAAATCGAGCCGGGTACCAACGATCGAGCCGCGCACGGTGATGCCGTTCAACACCAGTCCGAAGATATTGAGCGGGAAGTCGCCCGGCGGCAAGCCGTTGAGCGCGACGGTGCCGCCCCGTGCGGTGATGCCGATCGCCTGCTCGAACGCCTTCGGACTGACCGCGGTCACCAGCACACCGTTGACGCCGCCGCCCGTCTCACGCTTGATGACGGTCGCGGGATCGTCGTTGCGGGCGTTGACGGTGATCGTCGCCCCCAGCCGGCGGGCGAGGTCCAGTTTCGTATCATCAATGTCGATCGCCGCGACGTTCAGCCCCATCGCGACCGCATATTGGACCGCCATATGGCCAAGCCCGCCGATACCGCTGATCGCGACATAGTCCCCCGGCTTGGTGTCGGTCATCTTCAACCCCTTATAGACCGTGACCCCGGCGCACAGCACGGGCGCGATTTCGGTGAAGCTGACATTGCCGGGCAAATGACCGACATAGTTCGGATCGGCGACCACATAGTCCGCAAAGCCGCCATTGATCGAATAGCCGGTGTTGAGCTGCGCCTCGCACAACGTCTCCCAGCCGCCCAGGCAATGCACGCAATGCCCGCATGCGCTGTAGAGCCAGGGCACACCGACCCGGTCGCCCTCCTTCACGGTCGTCACGCCCCGACCGACCTGGCTGACATAGCCGACGCCTTCGTGACCGGGAATGAAGGGCGGGTTGGGCTTGACCGGCCAATCGCCCTCGGCCGCGTGCAGGTCGGTGTGGCACACGCCCGACGCCTGGATCGCCACCTGGATCTGGCCGGGGCCGGCCTGCGGCACGGGCACTTCGTCGATGCTCAACGGCTTGCCGAACGCGCGCACGACGGCAGCCTTCATGGTCTTGGCCATAAAGTCACTCCTTTGGCTTGAGAAAACACACCCCGCCCGCACCGGACGGGGTGCGGCAGGATCAGAAGAAGCCGAGCTTCTTGGGGCTGTAGCTGACCAGCATGTTCTTGGTTTGCTGATAGTGATCCAGCATCATCTTGTGGTTTTCGCGGCCGATGCCTGACTGTTTATAGCCGCCGAAGGCCGCATGCGCCGGATAGGCGTGGTAGCAATTGGTCCACACGCGCCCGGCCTGGATCGCGCGGCCGAAGCGATAGCAGGTGTTGACATCGCGGCTCCAAACGCCTGCGCCTAGCCCATAAAGCGTGTCGTTGGCGATCGACAGCGCCTCCTCCTCATCGCGGAACGTCGTCACCGACAGGACCGGGCCGAAAATCTCCTCCTGGAAGATGCGCATCCGGTTGTGCCCGCGGAATACCGTCGGCTGGACATAATAGCCGTTCGCCAGTTCGCCACCGAGGTTCGCTGCGGCACCGCCAATCAGCAGCTCCGCGCCCTCCTGCTTGCCGATGTCGATATAGGACAGGATCTTGTCGCGCTGTTCCGACGACGCCTGCGCCCCGATCATCGTCGTGCTGTCGAGCGGGCTGCCCTGCACGATGGCGGCGACGCGCTTCAGCGCGCGTTCCATGAAGCGATCATAGATCTTCTCATGGATCAGCGCGCGGCTGGGACAGGTGCAGACCTCGCCCTGGTTCAGCGCGAACATGGTGAAACCCTCGATCGCCTTGTCGAGGAAATCGTCATCCTCGCGCGCCACATCCTCGAAGAAGATGTTCGGCGACTTGCCGCCCAGTTCCAGCGTAACCGGGATCAGGTTCTCGCTGGCATATTGCATGATGAGCCGGCCGGTCGTCGTCTCACCGGTAAAGGCGATCTTGGCGATGCGGCGCGAGGTCGCCAGCGGCTTGCCCGCCTCCAGCCCGAAGCCGTTGACGATATTGAGCACGCCCGGGGGCAACAGGTCGCCGACCAGATCGATCCACACCATGATCGATGCCGGGGTCTGCTCGGCCGGCTTCAGCACGATGCAGTTGCCTGCGGCGAGCGCCGGCGCCAGCTTCCAGGCGGCCATCAGCAGCGGGAAGTTCCAGGGGATGATCTGCCCCACGACGCCCAGCGGCTCGTGGAAGTGATAGGCGACGGTGTCGTGATCGACCTCGCCGATCGAGCCTTCCTGTGCGCGCACCACGCCGGCGAAATAGCGGAAATGATCGATCGCGAGCGGAAGGTCGGCGGCCATCGTCTCGCGGATCGGCTTGCCGTTGTCCCATGTCTCGGCGATGGCGAGCTGTTCGAGATGCTGCTCCATCCGATCGGCGATGCGGTTGAGGATCAGCGCACGCTCGGCGACCGAGGTACGCCCCCAGGCGTCCTTCGCGCGGTGTGCGGCATCCAGCGCGGCTTCGACATCCTCCGCCTGGGAACGGGCAATCTCGCCTACGACGTGCCCGGTCAGGGGGGAGATATTGTCGAAATAGCGCCCCGCCTTGGGCGCGACCCAAGTGCCGCCGATGAAATTGTCGTAGCGCGGCCCGAACGGCGATCGCAGTGTCGTCGCCGGGCGATCCAGGACGTTGGTGGTCATGGCTGATCCTCTCCATAGCAATGTCTGGCGCCATTGGGCTGGCGTCTGATCGCATCCTATCGAGGTGGCCGCGCATGACGAAAGAGGGGGGCCTTAAGCAGACCGGGCATAGTGTCTCGCCAGCGAGACAGGTTGCGGCGGCGGTCGTGCGCCGGGACGGTTCAGCCCGCCAGACCGGCTCGCGCCATACGCCGATAGAGCGTCGCCCGCCCGATACCGAGCAAACGCGCCGCGCGGCTGGCATTGCCCCCCGCCCGGGCCAGTGCCTGCCGCAGCACCGTCCGGTCCGCATCATCGAAGGACGGCTGCGCATCCTCGCCAAGCACCTGCGTCAATGCGCGCGGCGTCGCCAGCGCGGCGTCGTTCAAACCGAGTTGCAACCGCGCCGCCCGACTGGCGCCGACCACCAGATCATCGCGGTCCACCGCCAGCAGCGCGCTGCCGGTCACCGCATCGTCGCACAGGAAGATGATGCGACGGTCGGCGAAATGCCGGCAGAAATAGTCACGCTCGATCTTGCGCGCCGCATCGCGGACCAGCGCGGCCACCATCTCCGCCATCGCCGGCCCATGGTCGTCACGGCAACTCGATACGTCCAACGCCCCTGCCAGTCGGCCAAAGGGATCGTGGACCGGCGCGTCCATGCAGCTTATGCCGACATTGCGGCTGGCGAAATGCTGGTCGCGGTGAATGACGACCGGCTTGTCTTCGAACAGGCAGGTGCCGATGCCGTTGGTCCCCTCCACCGCTTCGCCCCAGCGCATCCCCTCGACCAGCCCTGCGGCGGAGAAGCCGTCCCGGTCCGCATCGCCCGCCCGGCGTTCCAGGATCACGCCGCTCGCGTCGCTCAGGATGACCGCGCAGCCCGACCGGCCGACCGAGCGGAACATATGGTCAAGCACCGGCGTCGCCACCGCCAGCATATCCTCATGCTCGGCGCGCAAGGACAGCAGGGCCGCCTCGCTCAGCCGTTCGCGTCGCCCACATGCTTCGGGGTCGAGACCGTGGTTCAGCGCCGATCGACACCATGATGCGGCGACCGCCGAAATCCCCGCCTGGCTGGGCGAACTGATCGCTTCCAGCACCGCTTCGCTGTGACGCATATTAGTTTGCGGCATGGCATCTCTCCGGCCGCGAGGATCGCAGCAAATGCGCTATAAAGTCAATTACAGATGGAGACGCGGTACAGCAGAAGAGATACACCCAAGTCTTGACCTGGGCGCATGTCCTTCCCTTCCTATACCGATATATTTTCTGACTTCGCCAAAGCCCCTTCTATCTGCGCGGTGGATCGCGCGGCGATCAGGTGACGAAGCATCTCGATGTCATTCTGCACCGCGACGGGATCACATATGCGCGCCGACCAGAGCGCATCCTCCAACCAGTCGCTGAAGGCGGGATGATCGAGCACCCAAGCGATACGGCGCTCCGCGATGGCCAGTTTGATTTCGGGTTCGTGTTCCATGATCCTCTCGCAATGGTCAGGGATTGCAGCAGGGGCAGTATCGCGGGTCGGCAGCGGCGGCCGTCACGGCCTGCTCGACGCGGTGATCGCAGCGGATGCACGTCCGTATCTCCGCCCGTATGGCGAGGGTCGGCACGCCGCAGTCCGCACATGCCAAGCCCGCGGTCCGTTCGCTCACCACATAACCCGGGGCAGCGCAGGACGGGCAGCGGCTGCGGGCGCGCCGGATCAGGTCGGTCGTCGCGCGGGCCATCGCGCGCATACGCTGCGGATTGCGGTGCGCGCGCATGTCCGTTTCCACGAACGCCGCACCGCAGCGCCGGATGATGTCCGCAATGGCCTCGCCCAGCGCGACATGATCCGCCACATCCTTGGTCAGTGCCATATCGGGGGCCGGCTGTCCGTCCCGGACCGCGATCACAACCACCCCATGGCCGGGAAAGCCGATGCCCGCGGCAAAGGCCAGCCCTGCGGACACGTTCTGCACGATCCGGTGGCTGTAATTCGTACTCGCCGTGGCATGTTGCCCGACCAGCTCGAACCCGCTCGCCCGGTCCGCCAGGACCACGATCTCGCGGTCGATGGCGAGAAAAGGGAAGTGCGGATGCGGGCCGAAGCTTCCTTCACTGGCGAGCGCGAGCGACGCGCCCGGATCGATCGCGAACGCCGCCGCCACCTTTTGCCGGGCGGCGTCGAGCGCGGAGCTGAGGCGCGGAACGTCGCGCGCGAAGGTTCCGAAGCGATCGGTGTCGAGCCCGGCGGGCACCGCGACGGCCATGCCCAAGAAACGTCGCACCAGCGGGGCCACGACGCGTTCCTTGCCATGCATCGTGGCGAATATGGCGCGCTCCCCGGCGCACATGCGTCCCGCCATCGTCGCATCACTCATGCCGCGAGCGTCTCCTTCGCCGCATTGCCGAGCGCGACCCATTGCAGGTCACCCGCATAGCGAGCGACCATGCCGCCTTCCTCGCCCAGCGCGATCAGATGCATCCAGCCGCTGTCGAACAGCGCGCGGACACCGTCGTGCCGCGCCAGGATCGCCGACATGGCGCTCGTCGGCGCCTCGATACAGACGCTCAGCCGGAGCGGCTCGTGCACTGGCGCCGTCCCGTCCTCGACAGACTGCCGGGGCAAGCCGACGCGCAGCATACCGCCATTGCCCTCGACGACGCCGATGCCGCCGATCACATTATGGATCAGCTTGTTGCCGCCCCCGAACAGATCGGGCGACACGGTCGAGCCATAATATTGCAGGCTGATCCAACTCGCGACGACCACCGGAGCGGTCATGATGAGCTCCAGCACCGCAAAGCCCTGATCCGCTCTCCAGTCATAGTCATGGAGGAAGGCCCGTCCCCCCAGGTCGACGCCGGCCGTACGCCGACGCGGCGCGGCGATGAAGGCGTTGCACCCGGCCAGTCCCCATTCGGGCCGCGTCTCCGCCCAGTCGCGGCTCCGACGCAAAATGTCCTGCGGCCCGCGCGCACGCGGCAGGCGCTTGGCCCGCTCGGCGCGCGCCCGCTCGCCCGCGGCGGCCAGCCATAGCCGCACCTGTTCGAGCGCCGCCGGCGCTTCCCCGTCGGCGAACAGGGTGACGGCATCGGTCGTGGTATCATGCAGCGCGGCGACGAACCGCGTGCTGGATGGGATGAGAATATCCGCCTCGGCCAGCCCGGCGCGCACGTCCGCATCATTGAGCAATGCCGCCAGCAGCCGTGCGTTGACATCGCCCTTATGCCCGCCACATGCGCCGCAATGGAGAGCGCTGGCGTGCGGGTTGTTCGTGACGGTCGCGCCATGGCCGACCAGCAGCACGATCGGTGCGAAGTCGCGCGTCAGCGACATGGCCCGCAGCACCTTCGCCGCCGTCGCTATACGCGTCGTAAGGTCGAGTGGCGGATCGAAACGGGGTGCCGGATCGGCCGCCAGTCGAGTTCCCCCCACACCCAGCGCGTCGCGGGCCAGCTTGACGATATAGGCCGGTCCCGACGCTTCCACGAAGGCGAAGGACGACACCGCCGCCAGCTTGAAACGCCCCCAAGCCCGAACCGCGCGCGCCTTGAACCGGGCGGAGAGGTCGGCGGCATGGCCGGACGCATCCCCCGAGCACGAATGCGAACCCGGATTGAGCAGCACCGGTAGCCGGTGCTCCACGGTATCGGCCGCGAACGGGCGATGCGCGGTGGCCAGCCCGAAGAAGCCGGCAAAGCCCAGCGTCCGGATCGCCGGGTCGACGGCCTCCAGCGCGCGGCGGAACACCTCCGACCGGACATCAATGCAGAACGCCGCCTGCAGCGCGATCGTCGCCGGAGCCGCGTCGCCGGACGCCGCCCGCAGTCGTTCGTCCAGACGCCGCTGCACCCCGCGCTCGCTGGCGTCCTGCATGATCGCGTCGATCACCTGATCGCGATTGGGGGTTATCGGCTTGGCATAGCGGATCAGGGCCGCACGCCAGTCCGCGCCGATACGCTCGCCATATCGATCAAGCAGCGCCTGGTCCCACAACAGGCGGATCGCCAGAAAACCGGTGATCGTGTCATCGCTTTCACCCCTCAGCTCGGCCTGCCACAGCCGATGCCGGGCATAGTGCGACCAACCGCCCAGCGTGATGAGCAGCCGATGGAAATAGCCATCCGCCGCACCGGCGGTCAGCCCCATAAGCGCCGCCGCCCTCGTGATCGTCTGGGACGCCGTGCCGGATAGACCGCTGACGAAGGCAGCAAATCCGCTCAGCCCCGCAATTTCCGGCGCGAGGTCGTGGGTGGCGAAGGCACGCCAGGCATCGAACGCGTGCCCGCCCCGTGGCGCCGCCCATAGCGCTTGGCCATCATCGGCATAGTGCGCCGCCCAGGCACCGAACCGCTCGGCAATGATCGCTGGCCAGTCGATCCCGGATACCCGCGCAGCGAGATCGGCGACCGTCGGCAAAGGGGCCGGCGCCGTCACCGGCACCTGGAACGCCGCCTTCAGCTCCACGATCGACCGGGGACGTAGAGGGGATCGGCTCGCCTCGAGCGCCCCGGCGATATCCGCATCGGTGATTTCGCCGGATGCGATGCGGGCATTGTACCAGTCGCGCGCCATGGTCACTGGCTGCCCGGCCACGCGGGCCAGCAATGCGGCCGTGCCCGCCAGGTCGCGCCCGGTTTGCCCGAGATAGGGATTGACGGCGACGGTGGCCGCCAGCGGCCAGGCTGGCGGGATAGCGAGACCTGCGGCCCGGGCCGCCGCGAGGATGGTGGCCGGATCGGCCTGCTTCTGAATGTGCTGGATCATGATCGCTCCTAGATTTTCAGGCGTCACGGGTGCGCCAGCCGCCGATCAGGCGGTCGAACGCGGCATTGGCGTAAAGGCCGTTGGACAGATGGACACGCAGCCCGGCGGCGGCCGGGTGGTAGGCCCAGCGCGGGAACATGGCCTGGGCGACGGCCACTGCTCCGAAGCTTGCGACCGCCAGCACGATCAGTGCCCATTCGAGCGCGCCCGGCGCCGGCGGCGCGGGCAGCGTGGTCGCGGTCAGCCGAAAGGCGAGTTCGTGCATGATGAAATAGCCCAGCGCCGCAAGTATCGAAGCCGCGATCAACCGCCGCGTGAGCGGGCGCGGCGCCTTGTCGGCCAGCCCTTGCGCCAGCAGATAGGCCACGCCGAAGATCAGGATCGCCCCGAGTGCGATCGCCTGCGGGGAATTATGGTAGAAGCCGAAGCCCCAGCCGATCGCGACATAGAGTGCGATGGCGATCAGGAAGGCCTGCGCGACCGCCCCGACCCCGGGAACGGCCACCGGTCCCGGGCGGCGGGCGGCGGCGATCCGCTCCACCGCCCCGCCCGATGCCAGGAAGGAATGCGCCTTGTAGAGCGAGTGCGCGACGATGTGCAGCAGCGCCAGCGGGAACAGCGCCAGCCCGCATTGCATGATCATGAACCCCATCTGCGCGACGGTCGACCAGGCGAGCGACGTCTTCACCGCCGGCTGGGTGAGCATGACCAGCCCGCCGAACAAGGCGGTGAAGCCGCCGAGCATTACGAGGACGGCCAGCACCCCCGGGGCGAGCAGCATCACATCGGCAAAGCGGATCAGGATCAAACCGCCCGCATTGATGACGCCGGCATGCAACAGAGCAGAAACCGGCGTGGGCGCCTCCATGACCTCGGTCAGCCAGCCATGAAGGGGGAATTGCGCGGACTTGAGCACCGCTGCCACCGCCAGCAACGCCGCAGCACCGATCGCAAGACCTCCGCCCGATCCGGTCCGCGCCGCCTGCGCGATGTCCGCGATCGTGGTCGTGCCATAGGCGAGGAAAAGCAGCAGCGCGGCGGCGATCAACGCCCCATCGGCGGCGTGCGCGGTGAGGGCGAACTTACGTGCCGCCCGTCGAGCCGCGATACGTTCCGGATAGAAGAGCAGCAGGTTGCGCAGGCACAGCCCGACGCCGATCGACGCCACGACCAGCGGCACCACATCATCGGCCGCGACCAGCACCATGATCAGCGCGAGCACCGCCGACAGCCACGCCATGAACCGGCGCTGCCCCGCCTCTCCGTCCAGATAGACGCGGGCGTAACGCACCACGATCCAGCCGATAAAGCTGACCAGCGACAACATCACGACGCCAACGACATCGGTGCCGCCGGTCGCGACCGCCACGCCGATCGCGGTGGCGAGTCCGCCAAGCGCCAGGGCCTCCACGACCGCAAAGCGCCCCCACAAGGCGGGCAGGATGGCCAAGCCCAATAATATCGGGGAAAGTAGAGTGAGGGGAATATCGGACATCGGGCCTTCTCTTCGTGGCTGGTGTGCCGCGACCCGCTAGAGCGCCGCCCTGATCAATGAAAATTCATTGTTTAGGCGTAATCATTCGCTAAAAACGAAGGGTGAGCGATTTCAATTACAACCATCTCCGCTATTTCTGGGCGGTGGCGAGGGACGGCAACCTCACCCGGACCGCCGAGCGCCTCCATGTCTCGCAATCGGCACTGTCGGTGCAGATCCGCAAGCTGGAGGATCGTCTGGGTCACGCGCTGTTCGAGCGGCGGGGACGGCAGTTGCAGCTCACCGAGGCCGGGCGAATCGCGCTCGATCATGCAGACAGCATCTTCGCTGCCGGGGACGATCTGGTCGGCATCCTACGCGCGACGGGCATGGCGCGGCGCCCGGTCCGGGTGGGAGCACTGGCGACCCTGTCGCGCAACTTTCAGCTCGCTTTCCTGAAGCCGGTGCTGGGCCGCAACGACCTGGAAATCATCCTGCGTTCGGGCAGCCCGGCGGATCTGTTGAGCGGTCTGCGTTCCTTGTCGCTGGACGTGGCGCTCACGAACTCCGTGCCGGCAACCGATGCATTGACGCCGTTCGTCGCGCACAAGCTGCACGAGCAACCGGTGAGCCTGATCGGCCATCCACATCTGGTCAGCGATGGCGGACCGCTGGAGCAGATACTGGCCCGCCACCCCGTGATCCTGCCCACCGAGGAGAGCGGCGTGCGGACCAGCGTGACGGCGCTGGTCGATCGCCTCGGCATCCGCTTGCAGATCGCCGCCGAGGTGGACGATGTCGCGATGATGCGCCTGCTGGTTCGCGAAGGTTTCGCACTGGCGGTCCTGCCGCCGATCGCGGTCCGCGATGAACTGGCAAGCGGCATCCTTGTCGAAGCGGATACCCTGCCCGGCATCGTCGAGACCTTCTACGCCGTGACCGTGGACCGCAAATTCCCCAACCCACATGTCGCGGAACTGATCAAGCTGGGCACCCAGACCGCCGATAACCCTTTCCAATAGCGGCAGGCCATCGATAGAGGCTTGGCCGATATCCATATATCCATTATACCGGATATATGGATATCGACTCGGCTATCACTGCATTGGGGGCCCTGGCGCAGGACACGCGCCTCTCTGTGTTTCGCCTTCTGGTTCGCCATGAACCGGACGGGCTGGCGGCGGGTGATATCGCCCGGCAACTCGATGTGCCGCAGAACACCATGTCGGCGCATCTTGGTATCCTCGCCCGGGGCGGCCTGGTGCGGTCAGAACGACGCAGCCGATCGATCATCTATCGCGCCGATCTGGATGGGCTGCGGGCACTGATGCTGTTCCTCGTCAAGGATTGTTGCGACGGGAAAGTCGAGCTGTGCGCGTCGCTCGTCGCCGAACTCACCCCCTGCTGCTGAAAGCCCGCGCTATGGCCATCGATATCATCGTCTATCACAACCCCGAATGCGGCACGTCCCGCAATGTCCTGGGCCTCATCCGCAATGCGGGCATCGAACCGCATGTGATCGAGTATCGGAAGACGCCGCCGTCACGCGCGCTGCTGATCGACCTCATCGCACGCGCCGGGATGACGCCACGTGCATTGCTGCGCGAAAAGGGCACGCCCTATGCCGAACTTGGTCTGGGCGATCCGTCCCTGTCCGATGAGGCGCTGATCGATGCGATGATGGCGCATCCGGTCCTCATCAACCGCCCTTTGGTGGTATCGCCGCTCGGCGTGAAGCTCTGTCGGCCGTCCGAGGCGGTTCTCGATCTGCTGCCGACCGCACAGTGCGGCGCCTTCGCCAAGGAAGATGGCGAGCAAGTGGTAGACGCATCCGGCCAGCGGGTTGCCTGACCCGATGTCCCCCACCACCCCTATCTCAGCCCCTGAGCCTGCGCGTTCCGGTATCGGTACGTTCGAGCGATATCTGACGCTTTGGGTGCTGCTCTGCATCCTCGCCGGGATCGGTCTGGGGCATCTGCTTCCCGGCCTGTTCGGTGCGATCGCCGCAGCCGAAGTCGCGCGGGTCAATCTGGTCGTCGCCGTGCTGATCTGGCTGATGATCATACCCATGCTGCTGAAGATCGACTTCGGCGCGTTGGGATCGGTGCGGCAGCATTGGAAGGGCGTCGGCGTCACGCTGTTCGTCAACTGGGCGGTCAAGCCCTTCTCGATGGCGGCGCTGGGGGCGCTGTTCATCGGCTGGCTGTTCGCACCGCTGCTGCCCGCCGGCGAAGGACCGTCCTATATCGCGGGCCTCATCCTGCTGGCCGCCGCGCCCTGCACGGCCATGGTCTTCGTTTGGTCGAATCTGTGCGACGGAGAGCCAACCTATACGCTGAGCCAAGTCGCGTTGAACGACGTCATCATGGTGTTCCTGTTCGCGCCGCTGGTCGGCCTGCTGCTCGGCGTCGCGTCGGTGACGGTGCCGTGGGACACGTTGCTGATCTCGGTGCTGCTCTATATCGTCGTGCCGGTGATCGCGGCGCAAATCGTCCGCCGCGCCGTACTGGCAACGGGCGGGCCCGCCGCGCTCGAACGACTGCTGAGCCGCCTTGGCCCAATCTCACTGATGGCGTTGCTGGCGACGCTGGTGCTGTTGTTCGGTTTCCAGGGCGAGGCGATCGTCGCGAAGCCGCTCGTGATCGCGCTGCTCGCGGTGCCGATCCTCATCCAGGTCTATCTCAACGCCGGCCTCGCCTATTGGCTGTCGCGGCGCTTCGGCGTCGCATGGTGCGTGGCGGCCCCGGCGGCGCTGATCGGTGCGTCCAACTTCTTCGAGCTCGCCGTTGCGGCCGCGATTTCGCTCTTCGGTCTCCAGTCCGGCGCGGCGTTGGCGACGGTCGTCGGCGTGCTGGTCGAGGTGCCGGTGATGCTGTCCGTCGTCACGATCGTGAAGCGGACACGCGGATGGTATGAAAGGGGGGCGCCGGCCTGAACCGCGATCCCCTCCGACCAACCCTATCCAGCCCCGACTGAATTATCGCCACCCCTGCGCCACCGCTTTCCGCTCCGCCGCAGCGTCGAGCGGATCGCCCGCCATGAGATCCTGGGCGTCAGCCATCAGGGAAGCGGTCGGCGACGATGCCTGGCGGTACGTGCCGGTCTCCGTGACACCCGAGATCGTACGGCGCAGCGCCCAGGAATTGCCATCGCGACACGCGATGCCGCTTGTCGTGGTGGCGGTGAACACCCGGCACAGTGCGCCGTCCTGCGCGCGGAAGCTCGCCAGCATCCGCACACCCTGGCGCGCCCCGTCGCTGCCCAACTGGGTATCGAGCGCTCGGGCAAGCGCGCCTCCCGCAACCAGCCCGGCCGACCCGACGGCGGCCGGCCGCTCCGGCATGAGCCCCCGACCAAGCACCAGTCCGACGACCAGGCTTGCGGCTACCGCGCCTGCCCAGACGGTGGGGAAACGGCGGCGGGGGCGATGCGGGAAGGCGACGACGTTCGACGCCAGCGGGGCGCTGATCCGCGCGGGTATCGGCTCGTCGGCCACCGGCGCGAACGCCCCGCCTAGTTGCGCCCGTAGCGCGCGATGCGCCTCCACTTCGGCGGCCAGCGCCGGATCGGCCGCGATGGCATGCTCGACGCGGCGCGCGGTCAGGGGATCGCATTCGCCATCGGCATAGGCCATCAGCGTTTCGGGATCGATGCTCATGCCGCCTTCCCCAGTTTCTCGATCAGCGCGGTGCGGCCCCGCACCAGCCGCGAGGTGAGCGTGCCGATCGGGATGTCGAGCACGGCCGCCGCCTCCTTATAAGCCAGCCCCTCGACCAGCACGAGCGCCACGGCCTCGCGCTGTTCATCGGGCAGCGTCGCCATCGCCCGACCGACCCGGCCGAGCTCGGCGCGGGCTTCGAGCGCGCGGTCGCCGTCATCGCCGACCATGGCCCCCGCCTCTTCCGCGACGAAGGTCTGCGCGGCGCGCGCTCGGCTGCGCGTGGTATCTATCCAGGCATTGCGCATGATCCGGTACATCCAACTATCCATCCGCGTTCCCGCGACGAAGCTTGCGCGTGCCACAAGCGCGCGCTCGACCGCGATCTGCGTCAGGTCATCGGCGTCCGCCGCGTCGTGCGTCAAGGCACGGGCGAACCGCCTCAGACGGGGCAGCAACAGGGTCAGATCGCTCTCGAAACTCAGCGTCGCTTCCTTCTCGGCTATGGATGAAACGGATGCCAGCGTACGTTTCATCCGTGACAGCGCGCTAATTTATGTCAAGAAGGACCGTGATGCCCCGCCTCCCGCTCGTGCTCGCCCTGCTGCTCGCCTCTCCCGCGAGCGGGCAATTGCTGCCATCGCTGCCCGCGCCCGTCGCCGCACTGCCCGATCAGGTCAGGGGCGCGGTCGACCGCGCCGTCGATGGCGTGCCGCGGCTGCTCGAAGCACCAGTGCGGCTGCTGGACGCGGCACGGCTCGATCGGATCATGCGGCTGGTACGCGACAGCGGTGGCTTGGTCGTACGTGACGATCGCGGCAATGCCGCCCGCGCTGGCGAGGTGGTGCTGACCGATCCTACCGATGCGGAAATCACGGCGCTCGAGCATGAAGGATTCCGGACGATCGAGAGGGCGGAAATCGACGGACTTGGCGTCGGCTATGCGCGGCTCGCGGTACCCGATGGGGTGCGGCTCGACCGCGCTCTCGCCCGGGCCCGGCGCCAGGCGGCAGACGTCGCCGCCGATGTGATCCACTTCGAGAGCGGTTCCGTGGCAGCGGGGAACGTCGCCGCCGTGCCGGTGCAGGTCCCCCCCGCCCCCGCCGGCACGACCGTGGGCATCATCGATGGCGGCGTCGCCGATCCCGGCGTGCGTCAAATGGGATTCGCGAACGGCGCGCCACGCGCCAGCGATCATGGCAGCGCGGTCGAGTGGCTGGTCGGGCGCGGTGCACCTGGTGCACGCGTGCTGGCCGCCGACGTCTATGGCAACGATCCTGCTGGCGGCGGTGCGGTCGCCATCGCGCGTGCGATCGGCTGGCTGGCGAGGGAGCGTGTCGGCACGGTCTCGATCAGCCTGGTCGGTCCGCCCAACCCGCTGCTCGCACGGGTCGTTGCGGCGGCGCAGCGGCGGGGGATGACGATCGTCGCCGCGGTCGGCAATGACGGCCCGACCGCCCCGCCCGCCTACCCCGCCTCCTATCCCGGCGTCGTCGCGGTGACCGGTGTGGATGCACGCGATCGGGTGCTGATCGAGGCCGGTCGCGCCAGCCATCTCGACTATGCCGGGCCTGCCGCCGGTTTTGCCGCGCCCGATGCAGGGGGACGGATGAAGGCCGTACGGGGCACTTCCTTCGCCGCGCCGCTGGTCGCCGCACGGATTGCCGCCGTCGGGCGTGCGGGCGCGGATCGCGAAGCGAGAAAAGGGCGCGGCTATGGCCGAGGTCTGGTCTGCGCCACCTGCGTCGCGCGCCGATAAGAAAAAATCGCACAGATCGGGATTAAGTGCGCGGCGGCATCCGTTCTCCCATCAGACAATAAGGAGACCCGTGATGACACGCACTCTGTTCACGACTGCCGCCCTCGCGCTTGCGATTGCCGCCACCCCAGCCTCGGCACAGTTGCTCGGTGGCAGCGGTGGGCTAGGCGGAACGCTGGGGGGCAGCCTTGGTGGAACGCTGGGTTCGGCAGGCGCCGGGGCCAATGGCACGCTCAGCCGCTCGGGTGCCGGCGAACTGCGCACCGAACGTCAGGTCGACACTCGCAGCGGTCGCGTTCGCGCCGGGGGCAGCGCCTCCGGTGAGGGTGGCACGTTGATCGATAGCCGCTCGCCGATCGGCGGCGGTGGCGCCGAAACACGTGGATCGGGCGGTGTTTCGGGTGCAGTCGACGCGCAGTTGATCGGCACCGACGCGGTCCGCTCGACGGCACGCGGCGTCGCCCGTGATATCGCCGGACGTGGCCGCGAGGCGATCGGCGGCGCACGCAATGCCGTCGGTTCGACCGCCGGCAATGTCGCTGGGTCGGGCGCGGGCTCCGCGAATGGCAGCGGTACCCTCGGCAACGGCATGCTCGCCCTGGCCGGTAGCGCTGCGGCACAGGGTGCGGGCAGTGTCGATGTGCGCCCCGGCATGAATGTCGTCGATGCCAAGGGGCGCGCGATCGGTACGGTGCGTGCGTTGAAGAGCGAGGCCGATGGCCGCGTGCGCGACGTGCTGGTGCAGGTCGGCAATCGCGTGGCGACGCTGCCTGCGGCGAACTTCTCGGGCGAAGGCAACGTCCTTGTCTCCGCGATGGCTCGCAGCGCCGTGAGTCGCGAAGCCACCGCGCAGTAAAACCCGATCCGGCCGGCTGCACCCGGCAGCCGGCAAGGGGGCGCACGCGAGCTCTTTAGCTTGCGTGCGCCCTTTTACGTTTGAAGTGGGTCTACTCTTGTAAACGGACCTCGGCACTGGGTCGGGGTCCCGGGCGCGATACCATCGGCCGCTGGCTCAGGATCAATCAATATTGCCACCTCGATGTCGGAGGCAGATTGCACGCCCTGTCCAGTAAACATGCAAGTCCTTCAATTCAGCGCTGCATTACACTATGAATAGCGCTCACTTCTCATGCCGATCCCTGAGTTGACCGAGGACGGCATGCACCCGATCCCTTGGACAAACCATCACGCCTATTTACCAAAACCAATCAACCATGATAGGTTTCTTCAAAATAGACAGGTTCTTAGGGGAGAAAACGTCATGGGTATGTTCGATTATCGTCGATATTCCGTTACGGAATCCGCGGAATTGGCCAACACAACGTTGCAGCTCGCGACCTTCGGCCAGCTCGATCGAATCTTCGGCTTGCCGGTCGCGCAGTTGGCCAACACGTTCGGCAACATCCTTCCCCCAGGGGCCACCGCCAATCCGATCCATGTGGCATTGCCCGCCGGCTGGTCCGACGTCGGCCCGGCGGCGCTCGGGATGGGGCCGGACTCGGTCGACAGCGATGGCTATTACATCATCGAAAGTCCGCTGACCGGGCGGACCTTCTCGGGGCCGCAAGCCAAAATCTATGAGGAGCGCGACACCAGCGGTCATGTCACTCGCCTGTCGGTGACCTTCGCCGGCACCAATTCGCCGGTCGATCTGCTCGACTATACGCAACTCAACAGCGGCGAGATCGCGCCCTATATGGAGCAGTTGCTCACCGCGGTCCGCGACTATGCGTTGCGCAACGGCCTGACCGCCGACGACGTGATCGTCACCGGCTATTCGCTGGGCGCCGCCTATACCAATATCATGGCCAAATATGCCGACACGCTGGCCGGGGGCTTCTTTGCCGACAGCAGCTATGTCGCGCATGCCGTCCCCTATACCTATGAAGGCCAGGACCGCGTCCTGAACATCGGGTTCGAGAATGATATCGTTCACCGGGCGGCGGGCGATTTCGATTCCCTGGGCGAGGCGGTGGATGCCGCCCCCGGCCTGATCGGGCAGGATTATGCCCTGCAATCCTCGACGGACAATCTCATCCTGTTCAGCGACGACTATGCCAACCCGGCATGGCCCTATGGCCCCTTTGCGCTGTACAATATTCCGGGCGGCTGGGCGGCGCATGTCGCGGGTATCACCTCGGACGCGGTCACGCGGATCACCCAGTCGGCATTCTACGATCTTACCTCGCGCGACAGCCTGGTCATCGTCTCTAATCTCACCGCCGCCACGCGCGACATCGCCTGGGTCGAGGATCTGGCACGCCCGTCCGACCGGCATGGCCATGTCGGCGACTCCGCCTTCCTGATCGGATCGCAATTTGGCGATCGGCTGCGCGGCAATGTCGGCAACGACTATATCGACGGCGCGGGCGGCGACGACGTCATACGCCCGGGTACGGGCCAGAACCGCATCGAGGGGGGGCTGGGCACCGACACGCTCGAACTGTCCGGATCGATGCGCGACTGGAGCGTGTCGCGCCTGGCGGACGGCACCACCGCCTTCTTCTCCAAATCCTTCGGCCTGAACATCGTCTCGGGGGTCGAAAAGGTGACGTTCCTCGACACCGGGCTATGGGGTGGACGCCATTACACGATCGAGGCCGATCGGCTGGAAGACCAGACGTTCAGCGGCATGTTCGAACGTTTCGACCAGGACATCGCCTATACCGCCGCGCGGCAGGGTACGGCCGGCGCGGATGTGTTGACGGGTTCGCGGGTCTTCGGCCTGGCGGGCAACGACACGCTGACCGGTACCAACGGCAGCGATCTTCTCTATGGCGGCAGCGGCGACGATCGGCTCGACGGGCGCGGCGGCAACGACTCGCTTTATGGTGGGGAAGGCAATGACTGGCTGACCGGCGGTGGCGGGCGCGACCTACTCAACGGCGGGCTGGGCGATGATCTGTTCGTCGTCGATGCCAGCCTGCCCGGTCATGTCACGATCGAGGATTTCCGCCTGAGCGATGTCGAACGCGACAAGATCCAGATCACTAATAGCGGCTTCCACACCATGGCCGAATTGCGCAGCCATAGCGAACAGACGGCCGATGGCCTGTTGCTGCATCTGGGGGCGACCGACCTGCTGATCGAACATGCGACCTGGGACAGCCTACCGTCGGACGGCCTGTTCTTCGGCTGATTGGCGCAGGGATTGGCAGGCTGGTCTCACAGACTGCCAATCCCTTCCGGGTCAGGCCACGCCTTCGCGATGAGCTAGGGCCGGTTCCGCGAGTTCCCCGTCCGGCGCGCCAGATGCCTCGACATAGTGGAAGTAGCGGAAATCCGCCGGCCGGCCGGTTCCGGCCATGTCCTGGCAGGCCATGCCGACAAAGGTGCCCGTGAAGTTGGGCAGCCCCGGCAATGTCGCCTCGTCCGACAACAGGCTGGCGTCGAATAGCTCGGGCAGCCAGGTCCAGTCGCCCTCCCCTTCCCCGCGAAAGGCGAAGCGCAACGCTTCGTGATCGACCTGAACGCGCATCGCGATCGGTCCGGCCGGCGCGGCGATCGCCGCACTCAATAGGCTCTGCCCCTCGCCGATCGACAGGACCGACAGGACCTGGATCTGGCGGGTCCCATCATCGGCGGCGGTCAAATGGAGGAAGAGATATTTGGTGCTGTTGTAATAGCAGATAAGGCCCGCCGCCTGCTGGAAATGCTGGGGCTCGAAATCGACGAGCGTCTGGGCATCGTAGCGAAAGCCGGTCTGGCGCCGCGCAACGAGCGCCTGGGTAAAGTGGCTGCCGATCGTTTCGCGCCCGAACAAGCGAAGATGGCCCGGCCGCTCGGTCAGGCTGAATATCTCATCGGGGCACGGCGTGCGGAGCCATTGGAACGCCTCCGGTAGCTCGCCCGTATCGAACATGTCCCGCGCAACCACCGGGGGCATCCCATCGGCGAGGACCGGCGGCTCCTCCGCGCAACGAAGCCAGCCATCCGTCCCCCAGGCCATCCGTCGGATCGCGGCCTCACGACCCAGCACACAGCGATCGCTGGACGGCAAAGGACGGCCGCACAGATAGGCCATCCAGGTCTCGCCGTCCGGCGTGTCGACCAGATCGCCATGGCCAGTGCGTTGCAGTGGTGCCTCGGGCGTGTAGCGTGCGGTCAGAACCGGGCCATCGGGATGCGGCGCATAGGGACCCAACAGATGGCGCGAACGGGCCATGACGACGGCATGGCTACGCTCCGTCCCGCCCTCCGCGACCAGCAGATGATACCAGCCGTCGCGCTTGTAGAGATGGGGCCCCTCGGTGAAGCCCAGCGCCGTGCCTTCGAAGATCGTGCGGCGCTCTCCCAGCAGCCGGCCGCTGCCCAGGTCGATCTCCTGCACGACGATGCCCGCGAAACGCCGCCGATCGGGACGATGGTCCCACAGCATGTTCAGCAGCCAGCTCCGCCCGTCATCGTCATGGAACAGCGCCGGATCGAAACCGCTGCTGTTGAGATGAACCGGGTCGGACCAGTCGCCATCGATCCGCTCGCTCGACACCCAATAATTGTGAAAGTCGCGCAGCGATGCGCCCTTCGCGCCGTCCACCGTGGTGCGACCATAGCGCTTCACATCCGTATAGATCAGATGGAAGCGCCCGTCCTTATAGCTCAGGTCCGGCGCCCATACCCCGCAGGAATCGGGATTGCCCCGCATATCAAGCTGGCGCGCGCGCGACAGCGGCCGGGCGACGAGTGTCCAGTTCGCCAAGTCACGGCTATGGTGGATCTGGACGCCAGGATACCATTCGAAGGTCGAGGTCGCGATATAATAGTCTTCGCCGACGCGCACGATCGACGGATCGGGATTGAACCCGCGCAGGATGGGATTGACCGGGTTGAAAGGGGCGGAGGTCATGCGGGTTTGCGCACCAGGATCCAGAGGAGAGTGGCGCCGGCCAGATCGAGCAGGCCGAGCAGAATGAAGAAGGGCTGATAGCCGACCTGATCGACCAGCGACCCCAGGGTCAGGGTGAACAGCAGCACGCCCAGATTGGCGGCCGTGCCCGACACGCCCGTCGCGGTCGCGACCTGATCCTGCGGGAACAGGTCCGAGCACAGGGTGATGACCGTCACCGACAGGGTCTGATGCGCGAAGCCACCCAGGCATAACAGGGCGATGGCCGCCACCGGACTGGTCACGCTGCCGACGAACATCATGCCCGTCATCAGCACCGCGCCGAGCGTGAAGGCGCCGCGCCGGGCATCGATCAGGTTGACGCCGCGCCGCTGGAGAAAGGCGACGACCGCAGGCCCGAACAGACAGCCGAGATCGGCCGCCAGAAAGGGCAGCCAGGCGAACAGCGCGATCTGAGTCAGGTCGAAATGCCGCGCCTGGACGAGATAGAGCGGCATCCAGAGCGACAACATACCCCAGACCGGATCGGCGAGGAACCGCGCCGCCGCGATCGCCCAGAGGTTGCGCCGCCGGAGCAGCTCGCCCAGCGGCGGCCGCGCGCGATGCTGGGCCAAATTGGTTTCCTGCCCCTCGACGATCAGCGTGCGCTCGGCCTCCGACAGCCGCCGATGCCGCGCGGGCGGCGCGTACCAGAACAGCCAGGCGACGACCCAGAGCAGCCCCAATCCCCCCGCGACGAAGAACGCCGCACGCCAGCTATGATGGAACACGGCCCAGGCGACGAGCGGCGGCGCGAACACCGCGCCGAACGACGCGCCGATCTGATAGATGCCGCCCGCCACCCCGCGCTCGCGCGCCGGAAACCATTCGGCGACGACCTTCATGCCGGCGGGCTGTGCCGAGCCCTCGACCAGCCCCAGCGCGCCACGAAGCCCCGCAAAGCCCAGCCAGCCATGGGCGAAACCATGGCCCAGCGTGATCAGCGACCAGACCGCGACGAACAGGCTGAACCCGATCTTCAACCCGATCAGGTCGAGCAGATAGCCCGCCACCGGCTGGAACATGATGCCGAACTGAAAGGCCCCGGTGATCCAGCTATATTGCGCGGACGAGATATGCTGCTCGGCCATGATTGCCGGCGCGGCGACGCCCAGGATGCTGCGCGTCAGATAGTTGATGACCATCGCGACGACGAACAGCGCGATGATCGTCCAGCGGATATAGGGAAAGCGCCTCACCCGCCCAGTTCCCTCGATCGCGTCCCGACGCACCCTGTCTCCTCTCATGGCTGCCCGACCGGCATTGACGTTTCCCGCCGCCGCAAGGCAGGAGGTGATGCGACCCCCGGGCCGAAGCCCGACGATAGAACGGAACTGGATTGACCGGCAGGAGACGGCGCCCCCGCGGTGTCACGATCATCGATGTGGCCAAACAGGCGGGCGTTTCGCCGATGACCGTGTCGCGCGTCATCAACGGCGATGCCGGCGTCCGCGACGAAGTCCGCGCGCATGTCAGCGAGGTGATCGCCACGCTGAACTATACGCCCAATCTGATGGCCCGCAGCCTGGTGACCTCGCGCGAAATCCGCATCGGCGTCATCTACTCCAATCCCAGCGCCGCGTTCATGAGCGAACTGCTGGTCGGCGTGTTCGAGGAAGCCTCGACCCGCGCGGCGCAACTCTTCCTGCTCAAGGGCGAACAGGGGCAGCCTCCCACGCGCGAGGCGATCGAAGGGCTGATCCACCAGCGGATCGCCGGGCTGATCCTGGCGCCGCCGCTCGGCGAGTCCGGCTTCGTGCGCGACATCATCCGCGAGGCGGGTCTGCCCGTCGCGGTCGTGGGCGGCATCGCCCCCGATGCGATCTGCGTCGGCATCGACAATGCCCGCGCCGCCTATGACATGACCCGCCATCTGATCGGACTGGGCCATCGTCGCATCGGCTTCGTCCATGGCAATCCCGACCAGTCCGCCAGCAACGAGCGCCTCGCCGGTTTCCATAAGGCGATTTCGCAAGAAAGCGATCTGGAAACGCAGGTCGTCCAGGGCGATTATAGCTATGCCTCGGGCCTGATCGCGGGTGAGGCATTGCTGGGCGGCGAGCGGCCGCCGACGGCGATCTTCGCCAGCAACGACGACATGGCCGCCGCAATCGTCTCCGTCGCGCATCGTCGGCACCTCGACGTGCCGGGAGACCTGACCGTGGCGGGCTTCGACGACAGCACCGCCGCGACGACCCTGTGGCCGCCGCTGACCACCATCCATCAGCCGGTCCGCGCACTGGCGACGGCGGCGCTGCATATGTTGATCCAGGACATTCGCGGTGGTGCGCCGGCCGCCGACGGCCGGCCGCGCGTGACGGTGCTGGAGCATCAGTTGATCGAACGCGACTCCACCGCCGCTCCGCCTGTCCGCTAAAACCGTTTCGCGTCCTCGACCTACACCGAGGTCGCCGAGTGGAAGATCGCTCACGACCTCAGCGCGCCGACGCCGTCACACCGGCCGCGGTCTGGACCACCGGCACCATCGTGCCATCGGGATTGTAGCGTAGCGGCTCGACCGTCACCGCCCGCCGCCCGATCGCACCGCTCTGATCGCCGATCGCCAGCGTGGCATTGTGCAGGAACAAATAGGACTTGCCCTTGAACTCGGCGATGCCGGGATGAATGGTGAAGCTGTATTTGCCCGACCCTGTCAGCAGCCCGCGATAGGTCCAGGGTCCCTTCAACGACGGGGCGGTGGCATAGGAGATATGCTCGTCCCGCTGCGTCGTCCGGTCGAGCGAGGCATAGGTCAGGTAATAGAGCTTGCCCCGCTTGTGCAGCCAGGGGCCCTCCTCGAAATGTGGAGGCGTGATCTCGGTAATCGGGCCGTCGATCTCGATCATATTGGGCTTCAGCTTAGCGATATAGCATTGCCGATTGCCCCAGGCGATCCAGGTGGTGCCGTCGTCATCGGTCAGCACGGTCGGGTCGATATCCTCCCAGCTATGCGTGCCCTTGGGCGTCATCTCATTGGTGATGAGCGCGGAGCCCTTGGCATCGACGAAGGGCCCGGTCGGCTTGTCGGAAACCGCGACCGCGATCGCCTTGCCGGGATGGCTGTCGTCATGCTCGACGGCGGCGTAGAACCAGTATTTGCCGTTCTTGTAGATCGTCTGGCTGGCCCAGGCGTCCTTCTTGGCCCATTTGAAATCACGCACGTTCATGATTGGCCCGTGCGGGGTCCAGTGGCGCATGTCGGTGGTGGAATAGACAAGCCATTCCTTCATGTTGAACATTTCGTCGCGCTGCGCCTCGTCATGCCCGACATAGAGGTACAGACGGTTGCCCACGACCAGCGGCGCGGGATCGGCGGTGAACGCGTCGCGGATGATGGGATTGCTCCCCGGCTGATCGGCGGCCAGCACGGCCCCCGGCAAGGCGAGCACCAATATCGACGCCATGATCTGCGACACGTTCATCCAGAACCCCTCCCCTTTAGAAATTGAAGCGCACACCCGCGCGGAACACCCGGCCCAGCACGTCATAGAGCGCCGGATTGACGAAATAGGGCGAAGGCGCCGGATCGCGATTGAATAGGTTATCGACCTTGAAATAGGCGGTCACCGCCGGGGTCACGTTATAGGTGCCGCCCACGTCGAAATAGAAGGCGCCGGGGATGAAATTCTGGTCGATCGTCGGGCGATTGACGGTCGAGGCGGGGCAGCCGGTCGTGCAGACGACATATTGATTGCCAAGCTTGCCGTCGCTGAACCAGCGCTCCTGCAGCAGCAGCGACCAGTCGTCGGTCGCATAGGTCTGCGTTGCCAGCCACTTCCATTTGGGCGTGTTGCCGATATTCACCCCGGCCGTGTCATTGGGGATCGTGCCTGGCAGGCCGGTATCGGTGATGAAACGCCGGATATTGGTGGCAAGCGTCCGCAGCGTCAGGTTACCCGACAAGCCGAACGGATTGCGCCAGCGATAGCTTGCCTCGATATCGAACCCATCGGTGAAGATCGATGCCAGGTTGAACGACTGTACGTTGATGAAATTGGGGCCGTTCGGGTTGTTCAGGTTGAACACGCCGCAGGTCTCCGGCGCGATGTTGAGGAAGCACAGGTTTACAATGTCCTGCGCGGCCAGGCTGGAAATCACGTCGGTGATCTTCAGCTTGTAATAGTCGACCGACAGGCTGAGCCCGGGGATCGCCTGTGAATTGGAGAAGGCGATGCCCAGCGTGGTGTTGCGGGCGATCTCGGGCGTCAGGTTGACGTTACCGATGGTGTTCTGCAGCGCCAGCACGGTAACGTTGCGGAACGGGTCGAAAAAGCCCGGCAGTGTCGTCGTGACGGGCGCGGCGAACAGTTCGGACAGGTTAGGCGCGCGAACGTCGCGCGAAGTCACGCCGCGAATGCGCAGGCCATCGACCGGCAGATCCCAGGTCCCGCCGATCTTCCACGCCCAGACGGTGCCCGAGGTGCTGTAATCGGTGACGCGCACCGCGCCGTTGATATTGGCCCGCCCTCCGGCATCGGAGTTGATGATCGGCAGATCGGCCTCGATAAAGGCTTCCTTGACGCTATAGGCGCCGCCGCCATTCTTGTAATTGCCCGCATACCAGTTGTTGCCATCCGCCAGCAGCACCGGATCCGCCGGATAGGCGGCGTTGGCCGGGGTGTTGGCGAAGCCCGCGCCATAGGGGTCGGCACGCACCCGGTAGAATTCGTGACGGAACTCACCGCCGAACGCGACCGACACCGGCCCCGCCCAGGACGAGAAGGGCGAGCCCGAGAAGTTGAGGCTGATCACGTCCTGCGTCTGGCGCGTCCGCTGATAGGGTCCGCGGTCGGGCATGATATAGCCGAGCGCCGCTTCGGATGGATTGCCGCCAAAGATATTGAGCGGCTGGCACCCATTGGCGCGCGCCGTGGGGTCGGCGCAGACGATCGCGCCGTTCAACGTGGTCGCGTTGATCGCCTGGTTGAACCGACGCGACAGCATGATGTTGCTGACGTCGATATCGGTATAGTTGGTGCCGTGCTCGTAATAGATGTCGTAGGACCAGTCGGACCCAGCGACCGCCTCACGCCCCTTGGCGCCTGCGACGAAGCGGAACTGGCGGCGATCGGTATAGACTTGGCTGTTGCCCAGCGCGGCATTGCTGGTGCCGTACTGGAAATTGGTGATGCCCGCCGTGGCACAGGCCGCCTTGACCAGTGCCGGGACATAAGGGTTGGCGCATTGGATGGTCAGGTTGGGGCGGTTCTGGCCGCCGACCGGCTGGTTGTTGGTCTTCACCTGGCCGATATTGATCGTGCCGTAAATCTCGCCGTTGGGCGCGAAGTCATAGCCGATCCGGCCATAGCTGTTGACCCGCTGGATCTTCGACTGAAGCGAACGCCCGGCATCGACGTTGCCCGACAGATCGCCGCCTTGGCAGAAACCGGGCAGACAGCCGATGACATTGCCTGCCGCGTCGCGAGCGGGGACGCCGTTCGATCCATATTGGAACTGGAACGGGTTGCCCGACTGATCGAAGGCAATGCCCTGAAGCGGCCCGGCGGTGATCAGGCCGTATTTGGTGTAATTATAGGACTGGGCATAGTCGCGGAACAGATATTGCGGCGACCCGTCGTTCAACACGTTGCGGTTGATCAGCGTCGGCTGACGGAACCAGTCGCGTCCCCCTGCCAGACCAATACCAAAATCGCCGCCGCCGACGCCCTCCTCATGCGCATATTCGGTACTGACGACGAGGTGCAGGCTGTCGTTCAGCAGGCTGGTACCGCCGGCGAGCTGGACCAAGACCTGTTCATCATCGCCATAGGTGGTGATGCCACCCTGGACATTGCCCTTGATGCCCTTGAACCGGGTATCGGTAATGAAGTTGACGACGCCGCCGACCGCATCCGAACCATAAGAGGCCGAGGCGCCACCATTGACGACATCGACCCGCTTGATCAGCAATTGCGGGAACAGACTGATGTCGGGCACGCCCGTGACATTGGCGCCGACGACGCGCTGACCGTCGAGCAGGGTCAGGGTGCGGATCGCACCGACACCGCGCAGCGAGAAGGAGCTGAGCCCCTGCTGCCCGCTCGAGGTGCTGAAAGTGTTGACCGAGGTGCCGGTCGACCCCTGAAGCGAGGGCAATTGTGCGATGGTGGTGAAGACGTTGGGCTGCGCATTGGCGGCGATCTGTTCCTCGCCGATCACCGTGGTCGGGGTCGGCGCGGTGAAGCCGCCGGTGGTGATACGCGAGCCGGTGACGATGATGTCGCGTGTACTCGCCTCTGCCGCCTGTCCATCGGGGGCGGCCGTCACGGTCGACTGCTCGTTCTGCACGTCCTGCGTCGGTGTGGCCTGCGGCGTGACCACCGATTGCGCCCAGCTCGGCGTGGCCACGATACAGGCGGCAATCACCGCCAGGCTAGCCGGGGCCATCATCGTCTGATGCAGGCACAGCGCCCGCGATCCCGTCCTCGTCATCATCCTCTCCCTCGCGCGTTCCGTTTTATCTGGTAACGTTACCAACATCCTTGTCGGATTTGTGCGGCTTGTCAATGCTCTGACATTTCAAGGTGCTAGCCGATGGGGTCAAGGCGTACAGAATCTGCCGGCGCACTGCGGCCCGGCAGATGACTTACCTTCTCAAGAGATCACCCTATCTACTTGCGTAACAGGTATTTTCTGAGGACGACAATAACCGCCAAGGCATCGGGGACGCGAAGCAAAACTGCCCCTTCGTCATACCGCCACGGCCTGCCGGACATGGCCGTCCTGTCCGAAAATTCGCAGATAGCGTTCCATTTCCGCCGGATTTCCCGTCGCCTTGGACGGGTTGTCGGACAGCTTCACCGCCGGGCGGCCATTCGCGCTGATAACCTTGGCGACGAGCGAGATGGGCTCCAGACCGTGTCCGCCGGCGGGGTCGCAACCGCGAAAGTCGTTGGTCAAATTGGTGCCCCAACCGAAGCTCATCCGCACTCGGCTGTGGAAATGGCGATAGGTCGCCTCGATACTCTCCACATCCATGCCATCCGAGAAGATCAGCAATTTGCCGCGCGGATCGCGGCCATGCGCCTGCCACCACGCCATGATCTGCTCGCCCCCCTCGATCGGCGGCATCGAGTCGGGGCGAAACCCCGTCCAGTCGGCCAGCCAGTCTGGCGCGTTGCGCAGGAAGCTGGTGGTGCCAAAGGCATCGGGCAAGGCGATTAGCAGATTGCCGTCATAATGCGCCTGCCACTCCTCCAGGACGCGATAGGGCGCCTGTGCGACCCCGGCGTCATCCTCGGCCAGCGCGGCGAGCACCATGGGCAGTTCATGCGCGTTGGTGCCGATCGCCTCCAGGTCGTTGTCCATCGCCAGCAGTACGTTCGAGCTGCCGATGAAGCGATCGCCCAGCCCTTCCTTCAACGCCTCGACGCACCAGCGCTGCCACAGGAAGCTATGACGCCGCCTCGTGCCGAAGTCGGAGATGACGAGGTCGGGCAATTGGCGCAGCCGCTCGACCTTCTCCCACAATTTGGCCTTCGCGCGCGCATAGAGGATGTCGAGCTCGAACCGCCCCCGCCCCTTCATGGCGGCACGCGAGCGGAGTTCGTTGACGATGGCCAGCGCCGGGATTTCCCACATCGTCGTATGGGTCCAGGGCCCATCGAAATGCAGCTCGAACTGCCCGTCGACGGTACGCAGTTCGTAATCTGGCAACTGGAAATCGGCGAGCCACTGGATGAAGTCGGGCGCGAACATGCGCTGCTTGCCGTAAAAGCTGTTGCCCGCCAGCCAGATCAGCTCCTTCTTGGTGAAGCGTATGGTTCGCGCATGATCGAGCTGCTCGCGCAATTCGGTCTCGTCAATCACCTCGGCCAGGCGTACCGACGTGCTGCGGTTGATCAGCGAAAAGGTCGCCTGCACGTCCGGGTGCCGATGCCGGATCATCTGGAGCATCAGCAGCTTGTAGAAATCGGTGTCGAGCAGGCTGCGCACGACCGGATCGAGCCGCCAGCCATGATTATAGACGCGCGTGGCGATGTCGGTAACGGGCATGGTCGGTCCTTCAACGGGTCATGAGGGAAAGAGGAGGCGCGGCGAGCATCATCGCGCCTGCCCCCGGAAGCGATAGAGTTCGGCGGGGCGAAACGAGGCCCCCGCCTCCCGCTCACCGGTCGCGACGAGCCAGCCGCGATCGAGCATACGCCGACGAAAGGCCGGTTTGTTCACGCATCGGCCCAGGATCGCTTCGTAAACCTCCTGAAGCATTCGCAGCGTGAAACGCTCGGGTAACAGAGCAAAGGCGATCCCCGAATAGTCGAGCTTCCCCCGCAAGCGCTCCAGGGCGACGCCGATCATCATGCCGTGATCGAAGGCGAAGTGAACCGGCTCGCCGTCGTCGATCCGCGCCTCGACCCTCTGCTTTGATCCCGGCATGGCCAGCCGTGCAAGGCGCAATTCGGGAGCGGCCTTCAGCGCCGCCACGAAGCGATCGGCCGGCAGGAGCGCGAAGTAAGCGACACTGATCACCCGCATCCGAGGGTCGCGATCGACCGCGCCGAAGGTGTAGAGTTGCTCGACATAGGCCTCGGTCATATGCGCCTTGTCGCGCAGGATACGATGCGCCGCGTCGTCCAAGCTCTCGTCCATGCCGACAAAGCCGCCCGGCAAGGCCCAGAAACCAGCGAAAGGATGTTGGCGGCGTGCGGCGAGCAGGATCGCCGGCACGCCGTCAACGACGCTCATTAAAATCAGATCGACGGCGACCGAAGGCCGCTCAAAGGCGTTGGGGTCATAGCGTTCGAGAAAGGCGCCTTCATCCATCGGATCACCTTATATCCACCTTGCATTTTACTTATGCGCGCATCAGATATATGTCAAATGGCAGGAGACGGGTCATGAAGCGCTTTGTGATCGTTGTGGATATGCAGCGGGATTTCGTGGCGGCGGATGGCGCGCTGCCCGTGCCGGGTGCCGAGGCGTTGATCGCGCCGATGAATGCATGGCTGGCCAGCTTGCGCCCGGCCGACGTTACCGGCGTGTTGTTCACGCTCGATACTCATCTGCCCGAGGTCTATGCGCGGTCGGAGGAGGCCGAGCAGTTTCCGTTGCATTGTGTGAAGGACGCACCGGGATGGTCGCTGATGGTCGCCCCTTCCGCGGTCGATCCGGCCATTCCGACCTATACGCTCGAAAAGGGTGTTTTCGACATGTGGGAGGAGCCGGACATCACCCTGACCCCAGGTGATCGGAGCGAACCGATCGAACGCGAGGCCTTCTTCGCTCAACTCAAGGCGGCCGGCGTCCAGGATGTGACGGTCGTCGGGGTGGCGGCGGACTATTGCGTGCGCTGGGCCGTCGACGGCCTTATCCAGCGTGCCTTTCGCGTATCCGTCATCCCCTCGCTCACGCGCGGCATCGTCCGGCCGATCGATCTCGTCGCGGCCGAAGAATGGGGCGAACATCCGGTCAATCTTCAGGAAGCCGCGATCTGAGCGCGCCCTCATAAGCGAGTCCCGACCCGGACGGAACACCCGATCGAGGCCGCCCTATACCAGCAATTGCTACTGCGATTGACTCGCACTTTCGTCACTTCTATTCCCCGCTCAACAGGGGGGAAAGTGATGAGATTTTCAACCGTCTCAGCGGTGGCAGCATTGTCGTCGTCGTTCGCACTGGCCGCGCAAGCCCAGGCACAGGTCACCACGCAACAGGTCGTCACCGATCCGACCGCGGCGAGTTCGGCCGCAAAACCGGGCAATAGCGAGATCGTCGTGACCGGCGAGAAGACCAACCGCAGTCTGCAGGAAACGCCGGCCAGCGTCGCGGTGACGACCAACCGCACCATCACCGACCAGACGCTGCTGGGCGTCTATGACGTGCTCAATCGGACGCCGAATGTGGTGGCCAACGGCTCCGACACCCGCTTCTCGATCCGGGGCATCGACGCGTTCAACGTATCGGGCGGTGGCGACGGTCTACTCGCCACCGTCTATCTGGATGGCGCGTCCATCCCCCAGCCGGCTTTGTCGGTCGGCCCGCTGGATCTGTACGACATCGCCCAGATCGAGATTTTTCGCGGACCGCAATCGACGGTCCAGGGTCGCAACGCACTGGCCGGTGCGGTCATCATCCGTACCACCGACCCCAGCTATAGCTGGACGGGGCGAGCCCGCGCCTTGCTGACCGGCCCCAATGGCGAGCGCCGCCTGGCCGGTGCGGTCGGCGGACCGATCATCGACGGCCAGCTCGCCTTCCGCGTCTCGGGCGAGGTCGCCGCCTCCGATGGCAACAGCTACAATATAACCCGGCACGAGAAGGCCGACCGACGGGCATCGGAAACGATCCGGGGCAAGTTGCTCCTGACGCCCGACGCGATACCGGGGCTCCGGATCGTCGCCACCTATCTCCACGACCGGCATCAGCGCGGATATTATTATACCGAGTTCGATCCGCCCTATGCGTTGCGCGACCGCGTCGCGATCGAGGACGTCGCCGATGTGAACACCACGCGCAGCGATATCGCGACGATCGAGGCGGGCTATGACCTGGCACGTGGGATCTCGATCAACTCGGTGACCAACTATAGCGCGATCACCAATGTCATGCTGTTCGACACCGATCGCAGCCCGACGCCGGGGGGCATCAGCCGGATCGACAATCCCTTCCGCACCTTCCAACAGGAACTGCGCCTCAACCTCGATACCAGCTGGGTGCGGGGCGTCATCGGCGGCTATTATCTGCGCGAGGATGTTCGGGGCTATCGCTTCATCGCCGACCAGCAGTTGCAGCTGACCAGGCTGGGCGTACCTCAGGCCCTGGTCGCGGCCGGGGTGCCGGCGGTTGCGGTGGCGGCGACGCTCAACCTCTATGGCAATGCGGTCTCGATCCGCAACACGCTGACCCAGCCGCGCCTGACCAACAATTATGCCGGCTATGCCGATCTGACCTTCCCCATCACATCGCGGCTGCGCGTGGTCGCCGGCCTGCGGTACGACCGGGAAGATCAGGATCGGGGGGCGACGCAAGTGATCTCGCTCCGCGTGCCGCTGCCCAACCCGGCGACGTCGGGGGCGCTTGCCCCGATCGTGACGTTGCTCAATGGCCGGTTGACGACGCTTTTAACCGCCGCGAACACCTCGAGCCCGGTCCGGCGAGTATCCTATGACGCCTGGTTGCCCAAGGCTGGCATCACCTTCGACGCCGCCGACAATGTCTCGCTCAGCGCGACCGCGCAGCGCAGCTACCGGGCGGGTGGCGCCGGGATCAATCAGCAACGGGGCAGCTATTACACCTACGACCCCGAATATACCTGGACCTATGAGCTTGCGCTGCGATCCGAGTTTCTCGACCGGCGGCTGACGATCAATGCCAATGGCTTCTACACCGACTGGCGCAATCAGCAGGTGACCGTTCGACTGACGCCGGGAGCGGTTTTCGATTCCCAGACGATCAATGCGGGCCACTCGCGCGTCTATGGCGGTGAACTGTCGATCACGGCCCGGCCAGCGCCGCAACTGAGCCTGTTCGCAGGGGCAGGCTATACCAACACCAAGTTCCTGACGTTCGACATCGGTACCGCCGGCATTCAGGGCGCGGCGGCGGGCAATCAGTTCACGCTGGCGCCGCACTGGACTCTGTCGGGCGCCGCGACCTGGCAGCATCCCAGCGGTCTGTTCGCCAATGTGAACGCGCAGTACCGCAGCAGCTTCTATCAGGACACGGTGATCCAGACCGTGCCCGACATCCGCCCCCTCACCCTCGTCAATGCGCGGATCGGTTGGCAAAATGCGCATTTCGGCGCTTATCTGATCGCGAGCAACATCTTCGATGTGGCGAAGCCGACCCTGTCGATGCTGGATTTCGACGGCCGCAGGCGCGGTGTCCTGACCGCGCCACGCACGCTCGGCATGAGCCTGGAAGCCCGCTTCTAAAACGGGACGGGGCCGGACCGCGATCCGGCCCCGATCGCCTTACCAGTTCACCCCGGCGCGGGCGTAGAGATAGCGGCCGTTGAAGCCGAACGGCGAGTAATAGGGGAAGCCCAGCACGCCGGTCGAATTGTTGGCCGCGATCTGCTGCTGCGGATAGACATCGAACAGATTGCTGACGCCCAGCCCCAGCTGCACACCGCGATCGGCGGTATAGCGCAGTTCGATATCGGTGATCGCGCGGCGCCCGGTCGGCACGTCGGCGGCGGACGTCGTCCCCGGCTGGATGACATTGCCATAGTAGGTCACTCGCGCCAGCGCGCCCAGCCGGTCGAGCGACCAGTCGATCGTGCCCGTCACCTTCTCGCGCGGCGTCCCCTGCTCCAGCGTCAGGATACGGCTGCGCGCGAACAGCGTCGGGGCGGGATTGAGCACCGCCGTCGAGGTCGGCACGCGCGTCACATCGACATCGTTGATGTTGCCCGCGACCGTGAAGTCGAAGGTCCCCGCCCCCGTCGTGCGCCAGCGATAATGCGCCACCGCATCGATGCCCCGCGTGGTCGAAGCCAGCCCATTGATGAAGAAGCGCGCGGCCGACACGTTGAACGGCGCCAGCAGGGCCGCGACCTGCGGGCTGAAGGTCGCCTGGATATTCTCCGACAGGCCGAGCTGGTTGCGCAGCCGGATCTGATAGGCGTCCACGGTCAGGTCGAAGCCCCCTGCCCGCACCACGGTGCCGATCGAGAGGTTGGTCGACTTTTCCGGCTCGAGCGGCAGGCCACCCAGCGAGGCGCCGACCGACGACACCGAGGGGAAGGTGCCGGTCAAGATCGGCACGCCATTGGTGACAACCGAGGCGATCTGCGTGAAATATTGCTGCTGCAGCGACGGCGCGCGGAAACCGGTCGAGGCGGTGGCGCGGAAGGCGAGCCAGTCGACCACGTCATAGCGTGCCGAAATCTTGCCATTGGCGGTGCTGCCGAAATCCGAATAATCCTCGAACCGGCCCGCCAGACCGACGAGGAACTTGTCGGTCAGTTGCGCCTCCAGATCGAGATAGGCGCTGCCGTTGCGCCGGCTGCGCTTGGTCTCGTTGCGGGGCGAGAAGCCGCCAAAGCCTTGAGCGCCCGGCGATGCGCCAGCCACCGCGCCGGTCTCGGGATAGTCGTAGGAAGCGCGCTCGCCCGCGATGATCCGATACCCCTCGCGCCGCCCTTCGATGCCGAAGGCCAGGTTCAGCGACTGGAAGACATCGAACTGCCGCGTAACGTCCAAGCCGGCGACATACTGGTCGTAGATCAGCGCGCCGTCATTGAAGTTGCGCGGCGTCGCCGCACCATAGGCATAGTTGGCGGAGTTCAGCGTGCGGAACGTGATCTTGTTGCGGCCATAGCTGAACGACAGATCGACATCGAACCCGGCGACATTGCCCTTGATGCCGGCGGCCGAGTTCAGATCCTGCGACTTGGTGTTGATGATCGGCAGGAAGCCATCGGGATAACCGGCCAGCCGCGTGGCGGCGCTGGCCAGACGCGGGAAGGCCGCACCGCGCGAGTCACGGTCCTGATAGCCGACAAAGCCATAGAGGCTCCAATTATCGGTCAGCGAGGTGCCGGCGTTGATGAACCCGGTATATTGTTCGACTTCCGGGTCGCCATAGCGGCCGGTGATGCGGGTCGGGGTGACGCGCGGATCGAAATCGGCGCGGTTGGTCGGCTGGCGATTCAGATATTCGCCCGACACGGTGACATAGCCGTCGTCGCCGAAGCCGAAGCCCTGCCACAGCGACGCGGTCACCGCATGCTCGCCGGTGACGTGACGGTTACCGCGCGCCGTATCGACCTGGGTATCGTAGAAACCGTAATTGACCTGAGCGCCGCCGCCCGACCTTGCCTTGCGCAAACGGAGGTTCACGACGCCCGCGATCGCATCGGAGCCATATTGTGCCGAAGCGCCGTCGCGCAGCACCTCGATGCGGTCGAGTGCGACCGTCGGAATGGTATTGAGATCGACCGCCGCCGAACCGCGCCCCACCGTGCCATTGGTGTTCAGCAGCGCCGAGGTGTGGCCACGAATGCCGTTGATCAGCACCAGCGTTTGGTCGGGCGACAGGCCGCGTAGCGTCGCGGGGCGGATCGAGTCCGTCCCGTCATTGGCGGACGGACGCGGGAAATCGATCGACGGTGCGACGGTCGCCAGTGCGGCCCCCAGCTCGGTCGTCCCTTGGCGCTGAAGGCTGGCGCCACTCAGCACATCGACCGGCGAAATGCTGTCCAGCCGCGTGCGCCCCTCGACACGGGTGCCGGTGACGATCACGTCATTCTGCTGGTCGGCGGGGGTCGCGACATCGGCGCCGGTGGGGGCGGCCTCGGCCGGTTCGCTCGCCTGCGTGCCCGATGCCGGCGTCGTGCTCTGCGCGAAAGCCGGCGAGCCGATCAATGCGGCGAGGATGGTGCCGGTCAAAGCGGCCGTGCGAAGCTGATGCACCCTTGCAATCTCCCTGTGTTGCCCGGTGTGACCCGGACGATCCCTATAGGCACAGCCAGGTCCCTGATAGGGATGAGAAAATCTGTGCTCGGGCATAGGCGGAATTGGGGAAACGGGCCGGCCACGATCCGATAGCCGCGAAATGGCATGGCCGGATTCCAAGGGCTTATCGCCAACAAGAAAAGTGGAATCTCCGCATTTCCACTCGCGCGAAATGATGGACAAAAGGAGTACGCCATGCATAGGTCATGGCGGTGGCGGCGTTACTATTTCTGTTATTGGCGGTCGTGATGGCGTTCACTGGCGACGGTGCGTCATGGATCGTCGCGGCCACCGTCGTGGTGGCGGCGATCGCCGGGACCTTGCTGCCCGATCTCGATACGCCGCTGCGCCTTCGCCATCGCAGCGCCTTACTTCACAGCATCCTGCCGCTGTTCGTCGCCACGCTCGACCCGCGGACATGGCCGGTTGCCGCTGGTTTGGGCTTCGGTATCGGGCTGCATCTGGCGGCGGACCTGTTCCCCAGTCGGATGCGAGGGTTCGCGACGATCAAATTTCCGCTCTGGGGATCGATCGGGCCGATCCTGTCCTATCTCTGGATCGCGACCAATGCGGTCGCCAATCTGCTCGGCGGCCTGATTCTGCTCGGCCGCGTGGCACAGGGCCAGCCGATGCTCGCCGCCATGGCGACGGTCGGGATCATGGGAACCGTCTATCTGATCCGCACCGATGGCGGATGGTGTGCACTGGGCCTGTTCGGACTGATCGGCTGGCTGGCCTTCCGCTGAACGTCCTACGGCCTCTCAATCGAGCGAACAGGCGGTGATGGCCGGCGTAAACCGGGCATTGTGGAGCTGCCGCAGCCGCTCGACCTGAGCCAGCGAAGCGGTCAGCACGGCGGCCGGCGCCAGGCGATCGGCTCGGTGGAGCGCCAGCAATTCGGCGTCGGGCAAGCCCTGCATCGCCACTTCGTCGATCGTGTAGAGCCCGGCTAGGTCATGATCCGACCCATCCGCCTTGTTCAGCGACACCGCCAAGGGGCGGATCAGGTGATGCGCCGCCCAGGCATCGACCAATGATTGCACCGCCGTGACATCGGCCACCACCTGACCCAGCGCGCGGGCGATATCCGCCACGATCGGCGCCGGACGATCCCCCTCGAACAGGGCTTCCCCCTCCTGCCCCAGGGTCGGGTCCGCAGGATCGATCGCCAGCCCCCCGGCCCCGTCGGCAGCCAGCCGGAAGCCGCCGAGCAGCGCCGCGCGAGGGACATAGGTCGCCTGAAACCCGCCGGCGAAGACGAAAAGATTGGCCGGTTCGATGAGGCTCATCAGCGCAACCAGGTTGAACCGCCCGGTCTGCCCATCCTTGGCCAGGCACAGCGGCATGTCGGCGGCGGCAAAGGCGATCTCGGATAGGCCGATGCGGATGATCCGGCGCGTTGCACCCGCCGCATGACGATTATAGCGCAGCGCGCCATGCGCGGCTGGGGAAAGCGGAGTGATGCCGGTCATACCCGTTGCAGACCATGTTCGCGGATCGCGCGCAACAGGTCGCGGTGACGCGGCGCACGGTCCCGCAGTTCGTCCTTGGCGCGCGCCGTCCGCGCGGCGAAACGCTGCGCGAGAACCGCTTCTGGTGCGGCCGGGTCGATCGGCGGACAGGCGCCGTCAAAGCCCATGCCGTGGAGGACATATTGATAGCTGGGCCAGGAAAAGACCTCGCGCGCATGCTCGAAATCCTGGGGAGCGGGCGAATGATGCCGCCACAGCTCCAGCCGCTCGGCCAGCCCGTCGGGGATCGAGGCGGCCGCAACATTGTCCCGCCAGAAGTCGCTGTCGGTGCGCCGGGTCAGCACATAATGCAGCTTCAGAAACTCGATGATCCGCATCCAGTGATGGGTGAAGGTCGCATTGAACTGGCGCGCCATGACGTCCATCGCGGATCGGGTACGCGGCAGGCGATCGGCAATCGCGTCCATCGACGCCTCGATGAGCATCAGCGCGGATGCCTCCAGCGGCTCGATGAACCCGGCGGACAGGCCGACCGCGACGCAGTTATTCTGCCAAAAACGCTCGCGATGGCCGGCATCGATCGTGATGCGTCGGACATTCAGGTCGGCCGCACGGGGCCCGACATAATCACGCAGCGCCGCTTCCGCCGCGTCATCGCTGATATGCGCGCTGCTATAGACATGCCCGACGCCGCGCCGGCTCCACAGGCCGATGTCCCAGATCCACCCCGCTTTCTGCGCGGTCGACACGGTGTGGCAAGTGATAGGCGCGTCCTCGTCGTCATAGGGCACTTGAAGCGCCATGGCCCGGTCGGCGAACAGGGTCTCGCCACAGCGACGGAACGGTACATCGTACACGCCACCGATCAGCAAGGCGGCAAAGCCCGTGCAGTCGACGAACAGATCGCCGGGGATCAGCCGGCCATCGGCCAGTTCCAACTGCGCGATGTCGCCATGTCCGGTCATATGCGGGCACACCACATCCCCCACCACATGCTCGACCCCCAGCACATCCACGCCATGGTCGCGCAGCATCGTCGCGAACTGGCCGGCATCCAGATGATAGGCATAGTTCGCATGGCCCGCATATTCGGGCATCACGATCGTCTTCGGGGCAAGCCCCGCGTCGCAGAGCATCGCCTGATAATCGACCCAGTCCGCAAAGACCGCCGCGTCGCCCTCCGGCCGATGCTGCCAGTGCGGCGCCATATCGATCTCGGTCGCGCCGGCCGGGGGGTTGAGTGGATGGTAATAGCCATCCTGCGGCGTTCCATCGGTCCAGCCGACAAAGCGCGCGCCCTGTTTGAACGCGGCGTCGCATGACCGGATGAAATCGCTTTCGGTGATCCCGACCTTGGCGAGCGTGTTGCGCATCGTCGGCCAGGTCCCCTCGCCCACGCCGACCGTCGGCACGGTCCGGGATTCGACCAGCGTGACGCGAACGGCGTCCCCCGTCCGTCGCACGCGGGCGGCCAAGCGACAGGCCGCGATCCAGCCCGCCGAGCCGCCGCCCACCACCACGACGTGCCGCACCGAACCGTCGCCCTGTTCCGCCCGCTCCGTCATCCGCCTCTCCCCCTCCCAGCGTCCATCGTATGCCATTCGCGGCGATTACAATTGAACTTGTCTGACATAGCGCATAAGCTTGGCCCAGCAAGTCGTTCAAGAGAAGCGGCTGCGGGACATGTGATTAGGGGAGAGATATGATCCAAGCTGCTGCAATCAAAAAGCGTCATCGCATGCGTGTCGTGGGTGGCCTGTCCAGTGCACTTGTCGCACTTATCGCCGCCACACCGGCCTTGGCGCAGACCCAGACACCGCCCGCCGATCAGACTGCTACTCTCCCCAGCCAGACCGAGGCGGACGGCACCTCCGCCGATATCGTCGTCACCGGCATCCGCCGCAGCATCGAATCGGCCGCCGCCGTAAAGCGCGATGCGGCCGGCATTCTCGACGCCATCTCGTCCGAGGATCTCGGGAAATTTCCCGACGCCAATGTCGCCGAGTCGCTGCAACGCATTCCCGGCGTCGCGATCGACCGCAGCAATGGCGAAGGCCAGTCGGTCAGCGTGCGCGGCCTCGGCCCCGCCTTCAACACCGTGTTGTTCAACGGCCGCAGCTTCGCGTCGGACAATTACAATCGCGCTTTCTCCTTCGACCTGATCCCGGCCGAACTGATCAGCGGCGCGCAGGTCTATAAGAGCTCGCAGGCCTCGCTTCAGGGCGGCGGTATCGGCGCGACGATCAACGTCCAGACGCCGCGTCCGCTGGCGCTCAAGGAGTTCAAGGGCGTCTTCACCGGCAAGGCGCTGTATGAGGGCAACAGCAAGAAGGTGACGCCGCAGCTCTTCGGGCTGCTCAGCGACACCTTCGCCGATGGCAGGCTGGGGTTGCTCGCCTCGATCTCGTACCAGAAGCGCATCGCCTCGATCCGTGCGATCAACACCGACGGCTATATTCCCGGCACCTCGGTCGGCCCGAACAGCGCGCCGCTCTATACCAATGTCTATGCCCCGCGAAACCAGGACGTGAACGAGACGCGCGACGCGCGGACCCGCCTGGGCGCCACGCTAGTCGCGCAATATGCCCCGACCGACGAGCTGACCTTCACTGTCGACGGCCTGTACAACCGGTTCAAAAGCGACACGACGACGCGGGGTTTGGGCAGTTGGTTCGAGCCGACCAGCTACACCGCCGCCGGGATCGATTCCAACCGCACCGTCACCTCGCTGACCACCAATGGCAATGCCGACTTCATCGCCTCGGGCGGGGTGCGCGAGACGACGACCTATGAGGCCGGGTTCAATGCCGAATGGCGCCCGACCGAGACGGTGCGCATGGTCTTTGACGCCACCTATTCGCAGGCCAAGAATGCGGGCGGCGGCAAATCCTATTTCACCGTTATCGGCGTGCCGACCCAATATTCGTTCAACGCGGCCGAAGGAAACGGCATTCCCTCCACCTCGGGCTATGCCGGCGGCGTGCTGACCAACCCGGCGCTGGGTCGTACCCATATCGCCGGGCGTACCGGCAATGACGTGACCGAGAAGGTCCAGGAATATCGCTGGAACACCGAATGGAAACCGGGCTGGGACATCGTCTCGGCGCTCCGCTTCGGCGTGACCGGCACCTCGCGCGACAAGCGCAACGTCCCCTTCTCGTCCGATCCTAATATCGGCTGCCTCTATTGCGGCTATCCGACGCTCGCCGATCCGTCGCTGCTCTCGCCCTTCACCATCGGAGCACTGGGACAGAAGGGCGGCAGCGTGCCGACCACCTTCCTGACCTATGATCCCCAGGCCTATTTCAACTTCCTGACCAGCGCGGCGGCGACGGCCGCGCTCGATCGTGCCCGGGGCCAGCCAGTGGGCACGACGGCGGCGATCTTCGCGCGCACCAATGGCTATGCGGTGACCGAGCAACCCTCGGCCCGCGTGCGCGAAAAGGTGTTCGCCAGCTATGCGGATGTCGATCTGGAGGGGACGGTCGCCGGGCTCCCCTGGTTCATCAATGTCGGCGGGCGGTATGAATATACCGAACTAGTCTCCGCCGGACAGCAATTGCAGTTGACCGACCTGCTGCCGGTGCCAGGCGATCCGACGACCTATACCGGCGTCTTCGCCAACAACCGGGCGGCGGTATCGGTCAACCGGCGTTCTTCCTACAGCAACTTCCTGCCCAACCTGAACGCCAAGCTGAACTTCACGCCCAAGCTCCAGGCGCGCTTTGCGGCGTACAAGACGCTGACGCGGCCAGCGATCGGCGACTTGGCGCCCAGCCTGGACATCGGGACGCTGCGCCCCGCCACGCTGACCGCCAGCGGCGGCAATCCCGAGCTGAAGCCCTATCGCGCGACCAATTTCGACCTGTCGCTCGAATGGTATCCGACGCCGACCACGACCCTGTCGGCGGCGGTGTTCCATAAGACGGTCAACGACTTCATCGTCCAGACCTTTGGCGAGGAATTGTTCACCATCGCCAATGCCGGCAACCTGCCGGTCGGCGGGCTGATCGTCGGCCCCAACACCGCCAAGTTCAGCGTCCGACGCCCGCGCAACGCGGAGTCGCTGAAGATCAAGGGGCTCGAACTGAACGTGGTGCATACGTTCGACTGGCTGCCGGGCGTGCTGAGCGGTTTCGGTGTGCAGGCCAATGCGACCTTCGTGACCACCAACCGCGAATTCGACGTGAGCCAGGTCGGCCAGTCCTTCGCGGCAGAGGGTATCGGCAATTCGCAGAACGCCACCCTGTTCTACGAAAAATTCGGCGTGTCGGCGCGTATCGCCTATAACCGGCGCGAACGCTTCCTTCAGCAGCTCGCGGGCGGTCCGGGTAACGAGCCGGTGTTCGTGCGCGATTACGGCCAGTTCGACGGCAGCGTGGCGGTGAACGTCACACCCTTTGCCCAGGTCTTCGTCGAGGGGACCAACCTGTTCAACGCGAAATATTTCGCGACCGGGCGCTTCGACAACCAATTGCTACGCTACCAGAATTTCGGGCCTCGCTATGACGCGGGCGTCCGCTTCTCCTTTTAAGGGCTGAACCATGTCGGGGCGGGAGGGCATCGCCTTCCCGCACCGATCTTTCCGCTGCTCGGAAAGCCGCCGAACCATCACTCCGCCGCGATGACGGTCAGTGCGGCCGCCAGCGCGTCGAAGACCGTCCGGCATCGCGAGATCCGCCGCAAATCCTCATGCATGACGATCCATAGGGGAAGCGGCAGGTCCAGCGCATCGGGCAAGATACGAACCAGCGCCGGATCGCGGCGGGCGATCGCGGTCTGGCAGATACCGATGCCGAAACCGGCCCGGATCGCCGCAAACTGCGCCGCGTCGCTATCGACCCGCAGGGCGAACATCGATCGATCGATGCCGGGCAAGTGCCGCATCGCCGCGCGGATGAAGTTGGTCTGCGTGTCGAAACCGATCAGGTCATGCCCGCGCAGCTCGGCCAGCGTGCCCGGTATGCCGCGCCGATCCAGATAATCGCGGTGAGCATGGAAACCCAGGCGAACGGCACCGACCTGTCGGGCGACCAGCGCCTGCTGGGCGGGCTCGAACATCCGGACCGCGATATCGGCACGGCGTTGCAGCAGGTCGTCGGGCTCATCGGACAGCGCCAGTTCGATCGTAAGTGCGGGATGCGCGCGACGTAGGTCAGTGAGGATGGGCGGCAGGTGCATGACGCCGACCGCCTGGCTCGCACTGATCCGCACGACGCCGGACACATGATCCGGCTCGCCGCTGCCGGTACGGCGCAGCGCCCGGGCCGCATTCACCAAGGCCTCGGCATGAGGGCGGAGCGCATGGGCACGATCCGTGGGTGACAGCCCCCGCTGCGAGCGGACGAAGAGTTTGCCGCCCAGCTCCTGCTCCAGTGCGTCGATATGGCGCGCGATGCTCGGCTGCGTCATGCCAAGCGCTCGGGCTGCGCCGGACAATGATCCTTCGCACAGCACCGCTGCGAAGCTGCGATAGACGTCCCAACTTGGCTCCTCGCTCATTCATTTTCGTATAGCTGATTGCCGTTTTTCGGCAATTTCCGTTTCACCGCCCCGGCATCATTATTCCCGGCATCACGAATGATGGAGGTGATGATGACGCAGCGCACGGCCCTGATCTTGGGCGCCACGGGTGGCATTGGCGGCGCGATGGCCCGGCGACTGCTCGCGGGGGGCTGGACGGTGCGGGCGCTGACGAGAACGAGCGGCGCGCCACTTCCCAAAGGATGCGAACGCATGATCGGCGATGCCTTGGACGAGACCAGCGTGATCGCCGCCGCCGCCAGGGCCGATGTTATCGTGCACGCGGTCAACCCACCGGGCTATCGCGACTGGGAGACGCTGGTCCTGCCGATGCTCGACAGCACGCTGGCGGCGGCGAAGGCGAATGGCGCGCGCATCGTGCTGCCTGGTACCGTCTATAATTTCGGGCCCGATGCCTTCCCGCTGATCGCCGAAGACGCCCCCCAGCATCCGCGCACCCGCAAAGGCGCAATCCGTGTCGCGCTGGAGCTACGCCTGAAGGCGGCGTCGGAGGCCGGCGAGGCCCGGGTGCTGATCGTCCGGGCCGGCGATTTTTTCGGACCGGGGGCTGCGAACAACTGGTTCGGTCAGGGACTGATAGCCTGCGGCACACGTCCCCGTGTCATCCGCAATCCCGGCAAGCGCGACGTGGGGCACCAATGGGCCTTCCTGCCCGACGTCGCTGAGACGATGGCGCGGTTGCTCGACCGCCCCTCTCTCCCAGCCTTTGCGCGCTTCCATATGGACGGCCATTGGGACCCGGATGGGCGCGGGATGGTCGAGGCGATCGCGCGCGTATTGGGCGATCCGGCCGTACCGATCCGTCCGCTTCCCTGGTGGCAGCTTCGCCTCGCCAGTCTCTTCGCGACGACGCCGCGCGAACTGATGGAAATGCGCTATCTGTGGCAGCGACCGGTGCGCCTGGACAACCGCCGCCTGGTCGCGGAACTTGGCGACGAACCGCATACGCCACTCGATGAGGCGGTGCGCGTGACGCTGGCGGGTCTGGGCTGTTTATGAGGCCGGGTGGCGCGGACCATCATCATCCTCTATATTCCACCGACAACGAAGGAGCCAAGCCCGTGAACAACCGGAAGATCAGCGCCATCCGCCCTGCCCTCCCCGTCCGTCACGGTGCCTATGTCCAGTTTCCTGACCTTCTCGCATCTTTCCGCCGCCACGCCTGACGGCCAAGCGCTCTTCCACGATCTGACCTTTGCGGTCGGGACCGAGCGTATCGGTCTTGTCGGCCGCAACGGATCGGGCAAATCCACGCTCCTGCGCATCGCCACCGGGGAAGCCATGCCCTTATCGGGCAGCGTCCATCGCACCGGTACGATCGGCATGCTCATTCAGGCCTGGCCCGAAGAAGACAGGGTTGCTGAAGCGCTGGGCGTTGCAGGGCCACTGGCTGTCCTTGCCCGGATCGAAGCCGGGGGCGGCACGGCCGCCGACTTCGATGTCGCCGACTGGATGCTTCCGGCCGCGATCGATGCCGCGCTCGCCGATATGAGGTTGGACGGCATCGACCTTCACCGACCGATGGGCAGCCTGTCCGGCGGCGAGCGAACGCGGATCGGCATCGCCAGACTGGCGATCGCACGGCCCGATCTGTTGCTGCTCGATGAGCCGACCAACAATCTCGATCGGGAGGGTCGCGCCGCCATCGAGCGGCTTGTCGCAGGCTGGCGTGGTGGCCTGTTGGTCGCCAGCCATGACCGCGCCCTGCTCGAGCATATGGATCGCATCGTCGAGCTCAGCCCGATCGGCAGTCGCATCGTCGGCGGCGGCTGGTCGGTTTTTGCCGCCGCACGAGACGCCGAGCGGGCGCTTGCCGAAGCCGAACGCGATCGCACCGACGCGGCGCTTCGCGCCACTCGCCTCGCCGCCCAGACCGCGCGCGAAGCGAAGGATCGCCGCGACAAGGCGGGTCGCGCTTTCGCCGCCAAGGGGTCGGAGCCGAAGATCCTGCTCGGCGCTCGGGCGGAACGGGCGGAGAATAGTGGCGGGCTCGCCCGTCGTCTTGCGGATCGGCAGATCGGGGAGGCCGCGCAAGCCCATGACGCGGCCCGCGCACGGATCGAGGTCCTCACGCCACTCACCATAACGTTACCAGCCACCGGCCTGCCCCCGCAGGCGCAAACCCTTGCGATCGAGCAGGCGACGGTCGATCGCGGTGGCCGGCGCTTCGGGCCGTGGTCGCTGGCGATTCATGGTCCGGAACGCGTTGCGATCACTGGTCGGAACGGCGCAGGCAAATCAACCCTGCTCCGCCTCGCGAGCGGCGACCTCACGCCACTCACCGGCACCATCTGGCGGCGCGACGATCGGATCGCGATGCTCGACCAGCATGTCGGCTTGCTGAACCCCGACGATACGATCTTCGGCAATCTGCGGCGCCTCCACCCGACGCTCGACGACGAAGCCGCCCATGCCGCCTGCGCACGCTTTGCCTTTCGCAATCGCGACGCGCAACGGGTCGTCGGCAGTCTGTCGGGTGGCGAGCGTCTCAGAGCTGGTCTCGCCGCCGTTCTTTCGGGGCCGCAGCCGCCTTGGCTGCTGATCCTCGACGAACCGACCAATCATCTCGACATCGAATCCATCGAGGTGCTCGAATGCGCCCTCAAAGGGTTTGACGGAGCGCTGCTCCTGGTCAGTCACGACGCCCGCTTTCTGGATGCGATCGGCATCGGACGGACCATGGCCATCGACGCCGTCGAAGAAGATGGCAGCGTAACGAAACCCGGCTAGATTGCGCTCATGAAGCGTCTTCAGATCGCCATTGCGGGATGCGGCCCCGCCGGTCTCGCCTCGGCGTTGCTCCTGCATCGCGACGGCCATCATGTCACGCTTTTCGAGCGGTTCGATGCGCCCCGGCCGGTCGGATCGGGACTGATGATCCAGCCGACCGGCTTTGCGGTGTTGCAGGCGCTGGGGTTGGCCGATGGCCTGCTCGAACTGGGCGCGCGGGTGGACCGCCTGCACGGCGAAGCCGGAAGCAGCGGGCGGGTTGTTCTCGATGTGCGCTATTCGGCACTGGGCAAGCGTGCCGCATTCGGCGTCGGCGTTCACCGCGCGACCTTGTTCAGTCTGCTGCACCAGGCCGTCGTCACCGAGGGGATCGCGATCGAGACCGGCTGCGGGGTGACCGGTAGCGAGCCGTCCGCCGGCGACCGCCGCTATCTGCTGCTGGAGAAAAGCCGCCGCATCGGCCCGTTCGACCTGATCGTCGATGCGCTCGGCACACGCACACCGCTCGCACCGCCCTGTGGCCGTGCTTTGGCCTATGGCGCGCTGTGGGGAACCCTCGACTGGCCCGCCCATGCCGGATTCGATCCGGCGGCGCTCGAGCAACGATACCTGCGGGCGAGCGTGATGATCGGGGTGCTTCGGACCGGACGCTTTCCGGGCGATATGCGTCAACAAGCCGCCCTTTTCTGGTCGCTGCGCGCCGATCGGCTGGCGGATTGGCGAGCGGCGGGGCTAGACGCCTGGAAGGCCGAGGTCGCCGCGCTATGGCCTGCGACCCGGTCGCTGCTCGATCAGATCCACACGCCCGAGCAGCTCACCTTCGCTCATTATGCGCATCGCACGCTGCCCGCGCCGACGGAGACGGGAATGATCCATATCGGCGATGCCTGGCATTCGGCCAGCCCGCAATTGGGCCAGGGTGCGAATATGGCGTTGCTCGATGCCTATGCCTTGGCGCTGGCTTTGCGGCGGTCACGGGACGTTGCATCGGCGCTGACCGATGCGATCGCGATGCGGCGGCGGCATGTCCATCTCTATCAGACGCTGACCGCCTTGTTCACGCCGGTCTATCAATCCGACAGCCGGGTGATCCCCTTCATACGCGACCGCATTGTCGGCCCCTTGTCGAAGCTATGGCCTGCGCCGCGCATTCAGGCGGCGACCGTCAGCGGCTTGGTCGGCCATCCGTTGAAGCCTTTGTTCGACTGAATATTGCGGCCGCTCCGTGCGCCTGGAGTTCGGGCGGACCGATACCGCGCCGTCTTTCGCCCATCGTCGGGAAAAGGCGCGTCGCTACGCGACAGAGCAAGCGATTGGGCGTCGCAACTCTTTCTCTCGAAACAAGGAGGCTCCGAGTCGCGCCTGAGCTTGCTCTGATTACTCCGCGCCTTGCCCTCACCTACCCAAATCTTTGAAATTTCTTTTTTCATGCGGCGGCGCGGGATGTATTTGACTCATAACGAAATTTTCATGATTGAAAAACAAAGCATTCCAAGCGGTTCGATTCCTTATTGTCAGTCTTATTAATCCCTCGCAGGATGCGGCTCGCGGATGTCGGCAGCATGACAAGGTCGCACCGCGAAACCCGGAGAGGAGTAGAGCGATGGGCAGATTTCATGTCGTGCGCCAGGCGGTGGCTTGCTGTGCACTGATCGGTTCGGCCGCCTTCGGCCAGAATGTTGCCGTCAACAATGGATCGCAGTTCACGACGACGACCGGCGACGCCGTGCAGGCTCATGGCGCTGGGATCGTCAAGGTCGGCAATTATTATTACATGCTCGGCGAAAATCGGGACGGCTGGCTGTTCAAGGCGGTTTCGATGTATCGCTCGACCGACCTCAACAACTGGGAATTCCGCCGCGACATCCTGACCCGCAATTCGGCTCCCAGCCTCAACACGTCCAACATCGAACGGCCCAAGGTCATCTACAACGCCGCGACCAACAAATATGTGCTGTGGGCGCATAAGGAGAACGGCCAGGATTATGGTGAAGCACGGGTCGTGGTCGCGACGTCGGACACGGTCGACGGGGACTACACCTATGTCGGCGAGTTCCGGCCGCTCGATTATGAATCGCGCGACATGACGCTGTTCGCCGATACCGACGGCAACGCCTATCTGATCTCGGCGGCGTCCAACAATTACGACCTCAACATCTATAAGCTGAACAGCAGCTATACCGGCATCGACTCGCTCGTGACGGTCCTGCAGGGCTATCACCGCGAGGCCCCGGCGGTGTTCAAGCGCAACGGCGTCTATTTCCTGATCACCTCGGCCGCGACCGGCTGGAACCCTAACCAGGCCGCCTATCAGACCGCAACGAGCATGGCCGGCCCCTGGACTGCGCCGCAGGGCTTCGGCGATCCCCGCACCTATAATTCGCAATCCACCTATGTGCAGCCAGTGCAGGGGACCAATGGCACATCTTATCTCTATCTCGGTGATCGCTGGGGTCCGGCAACGGGGCAGCAGCCCAATGATTCCACTTATGTCTGGCTGCCGTTGACCTTCCCCAGCGCGACCTCGGTGGACATGCCGACCTCGTCGCAGATCACCATCAATGCCAGCGCCGGTACGATCGCCAATGGCTATAGCGGCACGACGCTGACGATGATGAAGGTCGCCTCGAGCGGGCTGTGCGCCAATGTCGCCAACCAGTCGCGCAACTATGACTCCGGGATCATCCAATGGGATTGTGACGGCGCCCCCAATGCCACGATCGAACGACGCCCCGCCGGCAATTATACCCAATATGTCTTCCAGCAGAGCGGTCTTTGCCTGGCGGAGGCGGACAATGGCAGCGATGTCGTGCAGACGACCTGCAATATCGGCAATCGCGCGCAATGGTCGGTGTCGGGATCGGCGATCATCAACCGCGCCAGCGGCCGCTGCCTCAACGTATCGGGTGACTCGCGCGACCGCGGCGGCAAGCTGATCACCTGGCCATGCAGCGGTGCCATAAACGAACGCTGGTCGTTCACGTCATGACGAAGCACCATGGCTGGATGACGCTTGGCGGGGCAGCGGTCGGTCTAGCTGCGCTGGCGGCCGGACTAGTCCTGACGCGGGGCCCAGCCGGGGACACAGGCCATGGCGAAATCGCGGTCGTTGGTGGGGCGGCACCAGCCGCCTCGCCGTCCGTGGTCGTGGAGCACGCTCCCAAGCCACTCCCTGCCCCACCACCCGTCACGGTCGCCACACGCAAGCCGCATGTAGCGGAGGCACTCGCCCGCAGCGACTCCGACACGCGCAACGTCGCCGAACTCATGCACCAGCAACCGCGCGACGCCCGGGGGCAGGCGATCGAGCAACGTGTGCTGAGCGCGTTTACCGGTCATTTCGCCGGTTCCGTCGTGGGCGAAGTGAAGGTCGCCTGCACGATCACGCTGTGCGAACTATCGGGGACGGCAAATGGCGGTCCCGAAGCGGCCCGCACCGCCTTCCGCGCCCCGGCAGTGCAGCAGGCCTTGGCCGCGATCGGCTATTCCGGGGGCGAGGAAGTGGTCGCAGGCCATGATGGGCAGACGGATTTTGTCTTCTACGTCAATCGTGAGGCGTGAGGTACAAGCACCAAGACCGCGTTCGATGCGATCTCCGGGCGTCGAGCAGTGGAATGAAGCGGCTTCTCACTCCCCCAGATAGAAGGCGGCCGCATCGGGATCGAAGAACGCCGCACGAAGCGGCATAGTCGCCGCGCCCACCGCTGCAGCATCTCCGCCGATCATCGATGGAGCAATTCGGGCCGCGGGGCGGTGGAAGCCACGGCGCTCAGGGTTGGTGAAGCGAATGCGCTCGGCAATCCGCGAGGCCAGTGAGGTCGGCAAACGGCCACCCAGCACGATCATGCCGGGATCGATCGTTGCCGAAATCGCAGACGCCACTAGATTGAGCGACGGCAGGCTGCGATCCAGCCACAGGTCTACGGCCGGATGTGCCGGATCGAAGCCGGCGAGCATCGAGTGGAGATCGGGAAACGGCGTACCGGTCTCCTCGAAGATCAGTCGCAAGGCCTCCAGATTGGGCTGCGGCCAATCCACCGGCAGGATCGAGGCGAATTCCCCCGCATTGCCATGGCGTCCCCGCAAGGGCAGCCCCTTGGAAATGATGCCGCCGCCGAAACCGACGGAAAAGTACAGATAGGCAAAATCACGTGACGTCCGGCCATGACCAAGCATCGCTTCGCCGATCGCGGCGACATTGCCGTCATTGTCGATCCAGACCTTCTGCCCCAGCGCGTCGGCCAGGATCGTATCGAGCGGCACCAGCGCCCAAGGATCGAGCAGACGGGGCGGGTTCAATCGAGCGCCGTCGCCGATGAAATATCCCGTCACACCGACGCCGATCCCGACCAGCGTCGTGCGGTCGCGCCCCGCTTCGGTAACTGCGTCGTCGATCATCCGGCGGATCTGGCGACAGGCTGGTTGGATGGCGGTGTCGGCCAATCGTTCGCTATGGACGCCCTGCACCTGTCCGGCCAGATCGAGAAGGACAAGCGACACGGCATCGGTCATCACCGACACCCCGACCGCAAAGGCCGCCCCCCCCTCCAACGTCAGTTTCGCCGCCGGCTTGCCACGCCCGGCGGCAACAGGCATCGCCTCTTGGAGCAGGCCACGTGCGATCAGTGGCTCGACCAGGCGAGTGATCGAATGCGGTGCGAGCCCGGTCAGCCGGGCAAGATCGGCGCGACTCAACGCCCCATGACGCGACAGCAATTCCATCACGACACGCTCATTGGCGGTCGCAGTGCGGCGTCCGTCTTCACGCAGGAATCGGGCCGGATATTCGCCTGCGGTGATCGCGTTCATGCGCTTGGCAAAGCCCGCAGGATCGCTGCTGTCAAGCGGGTGTGAGGACCGTAACGCCTTAACTATGCAGGCAGAACCATCGATGGGAGGTGGAGGCGGTATAGCCGTGCTGGGGAAGTGGGCGCCTCCCGGCGCCCTGGCAAACGCGCGGTCCGACCCATCCGGTTCGGCACATCGCTTTTGCGGGAATGCGGCGTGGAACAGGCGACAGGGCACGGGGCCCGTTCATGGCAGCCAACGAACCTTGTAGAGCTTCATACCCGGCGTCTCGATCCGCCGTGGGTCGGTCGCATCCCGGTTGGCCACCGTAAAGCCATGCGCCCACCAGCTTTCCTCCGCCTGCACCCATGCCATCGCTTCTCGCGTCACGCTGACCGCCTTGACCCGTAGCTTGGGATTGAGCGCCGATAGGGGCGTGAAATCGCCGTTGTCGGGATCGAAGCGCCAGACACCATCGTCGGTGGTGACGACATAACCGCCATCGGGCCCCGGTGACAGGTCGTGTCCGTCCCGGCGACTGGGCAGCGTCCAGCGCGCGGTTTCGATCAGGTGGAGCTTGGCCGGCTTCGGATCGAAGGAAAAGGCCTGGATCAGGTCATGCGACAGGGCAAACAGCCGCTGCCGCCGCGCATCCCAGACCGCGCCATGGCCGGAGGGCAGCGGCAGGGCGATCAGCGGATGCTCGCTCCGCGACAATTTGTAGAGTTCCAATCGATCGCTCACCCCGGATGCCTATCTGATGCTCCGCCGCCAGGCCGCCCGCCTGTCGCGTGACGATGTGGCGCGCCGCATCGCACGCGGGCCGGAAGGGGTCAGCATCGCGGCGCAGCTCCTCCGGTCGCTGGAGACGCCCGGCGTCCGCGCCAAGCTGCGCGCGACGCTCGACCAGTTGCGCGCCGTCTTCCCCTTCGACCCGGATGTCTATCACCAGCTCTACAATGCACCGGCCGGCGCGCATCCGCGCATCTGTCGCGGGTGCGGGGTCAGCGCCTGGGACATGGAGACATCGCCAGGCGTCGAAGCCGGCGGCTGGCACGATGATGCGACCTGCCTGGCCTGCGCCACTCAGGCGGGGGACCGCTGATGCAACGCGACCGGTTTCCCGCCTGGGTCCGCCTGCTCGGCGTCATTGTCGTCGCGATCGTCGCCATTCCCTTCGTGATCGTCACCATCGCCGCGCAGGCGAAGGACGCGCGGCGGTGACATGGTCGCGACCGGCATCTGTCATGGCGACCGCGCCGTCTATCTCGGGCTCGGTCAGTCGCGTGGCAGGCATTGCGACGTGCTGGCGGTGCGCGGCGCGCTCGCCTCGGTCCGCTTCGACAGCGGCGCGGCCTGCCTGGCGCTGGCCAAGGATTGCCACCCCATCCCACGCCGCCCGCCCCCCGATTTCTGACCCGCCCGGCTCCTGTTGAGCGCCTCTCTACAAGAGTCGGCTCTGGCCAGAGCCGCAAACCCCACCCCAACACCCAAACAGGATGACCAAAATGCCCGATCCCATGGAAATCGCCGATGGCGCCGGTAACGTCACAGCGGACGAACTGCGCCTGCTGATCGAACGTGCCGAGCGCCTGGAAGAGGAAAAGAAGGGCCTGAGCGATGACATCAAGGATGTTTTCGCCGAGGCCAAAGCGCGCGGGTACGACCCCAAAGCCATCAAGAAAATCATGCAGATCCGCAAAAAGAAGCGGGAGGAATTCCAGGAAGAGGAAGCGATCCTGGAAGTCTACATGAAGGCGCTGGGGATGATCTGATGTCGATCGCCACCACCTTCACCCTTCGTTGCGATCGTTGCGGCACCGAACACAGCGTTGCCGATGACCAGGCACGCCCGGACGGCTGGGGCGGCATCGCGGCGCGGCGTCACGGTGGTGGCGCTCGCGTCGGCAAGGACGGGATGGATGATCTCTGCCCGTCCTGCATCACCGATTTCCTTGCATGGTTTGCCCAGGCGCCCGCCCCCACGACGCCGATCGTCGAGCCGGCCGCTCCGGCCCGCCCGATCTTCACGATCGAGGATCGGAGAAAGGCGGTCTGCTTGGTATCTGCCGGCCTCGAATCCAGCCTGAAAGATCTTCGCCAGCATCTGCGCGACGATCCGACCGCCATCCTGGACGACGAACTTCCCACGACGCTGACCGACCCGCTCGCCTTCCAGGCGCAGGCGATAGTCGGGTGGGTCGTGCGACGCCTCAATCTCGAAGAACCCGCGTGATGTACGCCACCCTCACCCAAAGCCTGCGCGCGCTGGAGGTGGTCCGCGACGGCGATGTCCGCCGCGCCGCCCCCCTGACCCTGCGCGAGGCCCACGCCCGCGCCGCCATCATGACCCATGCGATCGGCGTGACCCTGCAACTCGCGGCGGCCGTCAAAGCGGCGGCTGCCGGCGACCCCGCCCCCGCCCTCGCGGCCGCGGCGGCGCTCCGACTGGACGAAGTGGAGGTGCAACCTTGATCCTTTCGCGCGCGCAGCTCGTCACGATCGATCGCCGCATTCAGGAAGAGCGCATGATCGCCCTCGATCCTCCGTTCGGGGAGCCGGATTGGTCGCACTACATCTCTGATTATTCATTCGTCCCGAACTGCATCGCGATGCGGGCGGACGGTTCTGTCGCGCCGTGGCGCCTGGCGGATGAGATCGACTGGTCGACCGCCGTTGCTGTGCGCTTCGAAACGCCCTGGGGCGATCGGATCGACCCCCGCGATAACGAAAATTACAACGACCTCGACTGGGGTGACTACGAATGACCCGCGTCAAATCGACCGATCGGACGATCGCGGCCGGATGTTCCGTCTGCCACGGACAAGCCGCGCATTGGACGGGCCCGAACGCGCAAGGGCTCGCGGCCCAGCACCACGACAGGACCGGTCACCGCACCTGGTGCAATATCGCCCTGTCCATCACCTATGGCCACGAACTGGTGGACCATCGCCAGATCGATATCGAGGACGCGATCAGGGATGCCGCCCATGGGTAGGGTCGCGGAAGCCTTCGATCCCCACGCCCGTCTGCAAACCAAGGCGGGGATTTGCGTATATCTAGGGCACATCAGCGGCGCGACCTACGACGCTTGGTGCGCAAAGGGCCTGGTCCCTGGTCCGGTGCGCGGCACGAACCGCTACGATGTTCGCGCACACGATCTGCTGCTCGATCGCCATGCCGGCCTGATGAAGGCGAGCCGAACCCTGTCCCCCCTGGAACAATGGGAGGCGGAAAATGCGCGCGCCTCTTAAGGGTGTTTTCAAGTCGGTCAAAAAGCTCGCGAACGGTTCGCGCGCGACCTATTATTATTTGCGCGGATCGGGCGCTCTGAACCCGCTGGAGGGTGACGAGGATCAGCCATTCGCGCCCGGCACACCGGCGTTCATGCGCTCCTATTATGCGGCGATCGACGCACCGCGTCGTGCACGCACGGCAGGAACGCTGCAATCCGTCATCGACGCCTATGAGAAGAGCCCGCAATTCACAAAGCTCGCGCCTCGCACACAGCGGGACTATGGCACCGCGCTGCTCAAGATCTCGGATAAGTTCGGCACGCACCCCCTGGCAGTGGTCGAGGATCCGAAGATCCGCATACGTTTCCTAGAGTGGCGCGATGAGATGGCCAAGTCTTCGCCCCGCCAGGCGGACGCCGTTCTCGGCGTCTTGCGCATCGTCCTGGAGTGGGGCCGCGATCGGGGTCACCTGATCCACAACCACGCGACCCGTCCAAAGAAGGTCTACCGCGCCGATCGCGCCGATAAGCTCTGGCTCCCGGCGGATATCGAAGCACTGCGCGCGGTGGCGTCTCCGGAAATCCGGTTAGCCTTCGAGCTGGCCCTGGGGACGGGACAGCGCAAGGGTGACCTGTTGGCGCTGACTTGGTCATCCTATGACGGGCAGCGGATCCAGCTCCGCCAGGCGAAGCGAAAGCGCTTCGTCGACATGCCTGTCACGCGGTCCCTGAAAGCGCTGCTCGATGCACAACCGCGCACCGCCGCCACGATCCTGACCCGAAACGGCAAACCGTGGGGCTCGGTCAACTTCGACCACCGCTGGCGGGAAACCGTGCTGCAGGCCGGTCGCAACGGTCTCCACTTTCATGATCTGCGCGGCACCGCCTGCACAGTCCTGGCACAGGCCGGCGCTACGCCGTCGGAAATCGCCGCGATGCTCGGCTGGACCGTCTCCACGGTCGCCAGAATGCTCGATCTCTACCAGGCGATGACCGCCTCACTGAGTGATTCTGCGGTCGCCAAACTCGAAGCCCGCACAACCAAATTGCAGAAGACGGTGCAGAACGCTGCGCCAGCCTCACCAAATGAGGGGGAAAATTCGTGAAAAATGCAATGAAATCAATGGCTGGGGCGGCAGGATTCGAACCTGCGTATGACGGTACCAAAAACCGTTGCCTTACCGCTTGGCGACGCCCCAGTGGAGAGGCGCGCCTTATAACCGGCGCGCCGCTCTTGAAAAGCCCCTATTCCGGGGAAAATCGTCAGCCCAGGCGACGCATCCAGCCATGGGGGTCGGGGGCCTGGCCGCGCTGGATCGAGACCAGCTGCTCGCGCAAGCTCGTGGTCAGCTGGCCGGGGCCACCGCTGCCGATGGTGAAGCGCCCCGCCGGCTCGGCGACGCTGCCGATCGGGGTGACGACGGCGGCGGTGCCGCAGGCGAAGGCCTCGACCAGGCGACCGCTGGCGGCGTCGGCGCGCCACTGGTCGATGGCATAGGGTTCCTCGCGGACGGTCAGGCCTTGTGCGCGGGCGATGGTCAGGATCGAATCGCGGGTGATGCCGGGCAGGATCGTGCCGGTCAGCGGCGGGGTCACCAGTGAGCCGTCGTCGAACACGAAGAAGACGTTCATGCCGCCCAGTTCCTCGACCCAGCGGCGCTCGACCGCGTCGAGGAACACCACCTGGTCGCAGCCATTGGCGATCGCTTCCTTCTGCGCGAGCAGGCTGGCGGCATAGTTGCCGCCGCACTTGGCAGCCCCCGTGCCGCCGGGGGCTGCGCGGGTATAGCCCTGGCTGACCCAGATCGACACCGCCGGCGCGCCGCCCTTGAAATAGGCACCCACCGACGAGGCGATGACCATGTAGAGATATTCGGCGGACGGCTTGACGCCCAGAAACACCTCGCTCGCGAACATGAAGGGTCGCAGATAGAGCGCGCCGCCATCCTGTTCGGGGATCCAGTCGCGCTCGACCTCGACCAGTCGCTCGACCGATTCCAGGAACATATCCTCGGGCAGTTCGGGCATCGCCATACGGCGCGCCGAGTCCTGGAAACGCCGGGCATTCGCCTCGGGCCGGAACAGCGCGGTGCCGCCATCGGCCAGGCGATAGGCCTTCATGCCTTCGAAGATTTCCTGCGCATAATGCAGGACCGACGCGGCCGGATCGACGCTCAGCGGCACGCGCGCGGTGATCTGCGCATCGTGCCAGCCCTGTTCGTCGCTATAGCGGATCAGCGCCATGTGATCGGTGAAAACGCGCCCAAAGCCCGGGTCTACCAAACGCGCCGCTCGCTCGCTCGCCGCGACCGGGGTCGTGCAAGGATCGAACCGAAACGTCAGGGATTGCTGCGCTTTCATGACCAACTCTCTGTTTTGGGTTGCCGTGGCCTAGGGCGTGTGAGTAGACGGGTCAACATGGCTGCCTCGAACCAGTCCGCATCGGCACAATTTCTCCGCGAACCCGAACTGCGTCGCGGGTTGGAATTGCTGTATTTCGGCAATAGTCACATCGTCCGTTCCATCGACCGCGGCCTGGCCGCACAAGGACTGGGCCGCGCGCATCACCGCGCGCTGTATTTCATGGCGCGCAAGCCCGACATGACGGTCAGCGAGTTGCTCTCGCTGCTGGCGATCACCAAGCAGTCGCTGGGCCGCGTCCTGAACGAACTGGCGACCCGCGGGTTGCTGGAGACCCGCCCGGGCGACCGCGATCGCCGGCAAAGGCTGTTGCGCCTAACCCCGGCCGGCGCGGCGATGGAGGCGCAACTGTTCGACGCACTGCGCGATAAACTCGCCAAGGCCTATGCGCGTGCCGGACAACAGGCGGTCACCGGTTTCTGGACCGTGCTGGAAGGCCTGATTCCCGAGCAGGAACGCGGCCGGATCGAAGATCTTCGCAGCAACGACGCCTGACGGCGGTCAGCGCCGCGCCGCCGCCGCCATTTCGCGATTGCGGCGTTCCGAGGCGGCCAGCGTGGCCGCCATCAGCGTGTTGAGCCCATCGTCGGCGTCGAGGACGTTCAATCCCTCCCGCGTCGAGCCACCCGGGCTGGCCACGCGGTCCGCCAGGGTGCCGGGCGAAGCATCCGCCCCGATCGCCATCGATCCCGCGCCGTCCACCGTCGCCAGCGCCAGCCTCTGGGCCAATTCGGCATCAAGGCCGAGCGCGACCCCGGCCTGGGCGATCGCATCGATGAAGCGGAAAACGAAAGCCGGGCCGCATCCTGCGAGCGCCGTCACCGCATCGAAGCGCGCTTCGTCCTCGATCCACGGGGCCAGCCCGAGCGCCTCGGCCAGAGACTGGGCATGAGCGCGGATCTCGGCATCGGTCGAGCGGGTGAAGAGGGCCGTCACCCCCTGCCCGATCGCCACCGGCAGGTTGGGCATCATCCGCACCGTCGCCCCCGCCGGGATTCGCGTCGCCAGCGCCGCTTCCTCGACACCAGCGAGGATCGACAAGAGCAGCTTAGGGTTCAGATGGCTGAGCGTGGGGGCGATATCGTCCAGTTGCTGGGGCTTGAAGCCCAGCATCAATGTCGCGGGGGTCTCGTCGATCGGCAAGGCGGTCAGCGATCGCACCCCCTCGGGGGCCCCGCGTCCGCTGCGGGTGATCACCGTAACCTGTGCCGGGTCCAGCCCCTGGGACAGCCAACGGCGGAGCATCGCCCCTGCCATATTGCCGCACCCGATCAACCAGAACGGTCCGCTTGGGAAACTCACGCCTCGCCCTGCGTCTCGATCAGCGCGGCGGCCAACGCTTCCTTCGGGCTCTTGCCGCCCCACAAGACGAACTGGAACACCGGATAGAAGCGCTCGCATTCCTCGATCGCTGATTCGACGAGCAATTCGGTGGCGCTGAGCGAGATGGTGCCATCCTCGCCGCCGTCGACCATCGCGGCGTGACGATAGAGGAGGATGCCGCTGTTCGACCAAAGTTCGAAATGGCCGATCCACAGCTGCTCGTTCACCAGCGCCAGGGCCTCATAGATGCTGGAGCGGCGATCCTCGGTCACCTTGATGTCGGGAAAGGCCAGGAATTGCAGGACACTGTCGTCATCGCGCCAGAGGGCCCGGAGCTCATAGCTCGCCCAGCTTCCCTTGACGGTCGCGACGATCTCTTCGTCATGCCGCTCATGCTCCCAACCATGCGCGGCGAAATACGCCTCCAACATGTCGATGGGGGCTGATTCTTCGGCTTCATGATCGGTCGATTCAAGCATTACGCTGTCCTGCGAACAAAACCAGACCGCTACAGGTTGCACCCGTAACGGTCTCACTGCAAGCAGTCGCGCATCGAAAACTGTGGATAGCTGCACCGCCCGACACGGCGGGCAGCCCATCCGACAGGATCACGCCGATCAGGATTCGGCCCCGGTCAGGGGCGCCGCCACGCCGCCCTGCTGCTTGGCTTCCAAGGCATCGAGACGGGCCTTGAGCGCATCCGCCTCATCGCGCGCGGCCACGGCCATGGCCTTCACCACCTCGAACTCCTCGCGGCTGACGAAGTCGAGACCGCCGATCCATTCGCGGGCGCGCGAACGGGCGCTGGCTTCGGCCTCACGGCCCATGCCGGCCACGGTGCCGGCCAAGCCGTTCATCACCTTGGCGAAATCGTCGAAAAGCTTGTTGTCGGCCTGCATGTTCAAAATCCCAGAAAGCGTTTCACAGCATTTGGGAGGTTTGGGAGCGCGGCACAAGGCTTTCCGCGTCGGGATTGAGCTGACCGATCCGCCAATTCAGCACGCCGGCAAAGGACAGCCACACCAGATAGGGCAGCATCAGCCAAGCGGCACCACGCCGGATCCGCGCAAAGGCGAAGGTCGTCCATATGGCGAGCACCAGGATGGCGAGCAGCACGATCAATGCCACAGTCACGCGGTGCGCGCCGAAGAACAGCGGCGTCCAGGCAAGGTTGAGCGCAAATTGCGCCACGAACAAGCCGATCGCCACACCACGCCCCTTGGCCCCGCGCGCATGGAGGATCATCGCCAGCGCCAGGCCGATCAGGATATATAGCGTCGTCCAGGCGACGGGGAAGACCCAGCCCGGCGGCGTCAGCGCAGGCTTGGCCAGCGCACGATACCATTCATTCTCATTGCCCGCCGGCACCGACCGGCCCGATGCGAAGCCCAAAAGAAGGACCAACGGCACGATCACGACTGCCCAGCGCAGAAATGACATCCGCAACTGTCCCTTCGATGCGATCGTCCCCACTCGTCCCTCTTTCGCCATGTCGGCCGCCGATCTGCCGCACTGCGACAAGACAGTAAACGGAAAGCTCAACGCCAATTATGCCGCGCCGTTCAATTTCGGGATGCGGCCACCAGAAACTCGATATTACCTTCAGGACCGGTGATCGGACTTTGCGTCACCCCCGCCACATGCCAGCCGACGCCCGACAGCCAGGCGACGACCTCGTCGCAGACGCGGGCATGGACCGCCGGATCGCGCACCACCCCGCCCTTGCCGACTTCCTCTCGCCCCGCCTCGAATTGCGGCTTGATCAGCGCGAGCAAGCGGCCGGACGGACCGGCAAAACGCAATGGGCGCTCCAGCACCTTGGCCAAGCCGATGAAGCTGGCGTCGCACACGATTAGGTCGACGGGCTCGGGGATATGCGCCTCGGTCAGGATACGCGCGCTGGTCTGTTCATGGACGATCACGCGCGGGTCCTGGCGCAGCGACCAGGCGAGCTGGTTCGTCCCGCTGTCCACCGCATAGACGCGCGCGGCGCCCTTTTGCAGCAGCACATCGGTAAAGCCGCCGGTCGACGACCCGACATCGATCGCGACCGCGTCGGTCACGTCCCAGCCGAAATGCTCCAGCCCATGCGCCAGCTTGATCCCGCCGCGCGACACCCAGGGGTGGTCGCGCCCGCGCACTTCCAGCGCCGCCTCGGGCGCCAGCTGCTGGCCGGGCTTGGCGATCTTGGTCTCGCCGGAAAAAACCAGGCCCGCCATGATCATGGCCTGGGCGCGAGATCGCGATTCCACGAGTCCGCGATCCACGAGCATCTGGTCGACACGCTGCTTGGCCATGGCCGCCCCTATCGCGCCCCTCGGTTCGTCGCAAGCCGCGATCCATTAGGCGCGCGGCCTATTGCCTATCATAACGATAGGAATAAGATGCAGCGATAGGGTCAATACGGAACACGACCGTCCGGCCCCGCAGCAAGGAGACGCCTGATGGGTTCGTTTGCATCCTACGAAGCGCGTAAGCCGACCATTCTCACCGTGCCGGGCCTGGGCGGCTCGGGCCGGTCGCATTGGCAAAGTCTGTGGGAAGAGTCGCGGCCCGATACGATCCGGGTCGAACTGGGCATGTGGTCGACGCCGCACCGCAACGCCTGGGTCACGCGGCTCGATCAGGCGATCCGCCAGGCTCAGGCCCCCGTCATCCTCGCCGCGCACTCGCTCGGGTGTCTGGCGGTGGCTTGGTGGGCGGAATTGTCGCCCCAGCCCTATGGCTGGCCGGTCGCGGGTGCGCTGCTCGTGGCGCCCGCCGATGTCGACCGGTCGGATGCCCCCGACAGCCTGAAGGGCTTCGCCCCCTCGCCGCGCACGCCGCTCCCCTTCCCCTCCATCCTCGTCGCCAGCCAGGACGATCCCTGGATCTCGATCGAACGCGCGCACAGCTTGGCGGTCGATTGGGGCAGTCATTTCATCGATGCCGGACATCAGGGACATATCAATGCCGCCAGCGGTCTGGGCTGGTGGCAGGAAGGCCAGGAACTGCTGGGCCGGGTCATCTCGGCGAGCGGCACCGACCGGCCGACGCCGTCCGGGCCGCTCCCGCCCAGCGAGGCGCGAGCGGTGCTGGCGATCAACGCGACCGATGCGGCGCAGGCGCATTATCTCGGGCGGTGATGATCGGAAACGGCGGGATCAAAGGCAGCGTCCTACCTCACCTCCGTTCAGTCTGAGCGAAGTCGAAGGCGAAGGGATAGTACTAACCAAGCTCACTTTGGCTGTCCGACTGGCCGTTGGTCAGCACATTTGAGCAAGTCCTGAGCGTGGCCTTCGACTACGCTCAGGCGGAACGGAGGTCGGAGTTCGTATCCGTCGCGTTCATGGGCGTGGCGTCATCCCGCTCCGCTTCCGCCTTGGCGGCGGCAGTGGCGGCCTTCATCCGCCGCCACATTCGCACATTCACGCCCACCATCATGACCACCGCCAGCGTTGTGAAGACAATGACGGCGGTCCAGCCGCGAATCATGCGCGCGCGCCCTCGGTGACGTGCGTGCTGTTGTGGCGTAAGGCCTTCAGCACCGTCTCGACGATCGCATCGGCGTCGAGCCCGGCCTGCGCATATTGCACCTCGGGCTTGTCCTGATCCTGGAACAGATCGGGCAGGCGCATCGTGCGCAGCTTGAGGCCGGCATCGATCAGGCCTTCGTCGGACGCCATGGTCAGGACATGCGCGCCCAGGCCACCGATCGCATTCTCCTCGATCGTCACCGCCACCTCATGGGTGGTCAGCAGGCGTCGGATGAGCGCCTCGTCGAGCGGCTTGGCGAAGCGCAGATCGGCGACGGAGGTCGACAGCCCCTTGGCCTCCAGCGCGTCGGCAGCACGCAGCGCCTCGCCCAGACGGGTGCCGAGCGACAGGATCGCCACCTTCTTGCCCTCGCGGACCAAGCGCCCCTTGCCGATCTCTAGCAATTCGGGCGTCTCGGGCAGCGCGACGCCGACACCGTTGCCGCGCGGATAACGGACGGCAATCGGACCCGAGTCATGATTGACGCAGGTATGGACCATATGGACCAGCTCCGCCTCGTCGGCGGCCGCCATCACCACCATGTTGGGCAGACTGGCGAGATAGGTGACGTCGAACGACCCCGCATGGGTCGCGCCGTCCGCCCCGACCAGCCCGGCGCGGTCGATCGCGAAGCGGACCGGCAAATTCTGGATCGCGACGTCATGAACCACCTGGTCATAAGCGCGCTGAAGGAAGGTCGAATAGATCGCGCAGAAGGGCCGCATGCCCTGTGCGGCCAACCCCGCCGCGAAGGTCACCGCATGCTGCTCGGCGATCCCGACGTCGAAGAAGCGGTCGGGATGCGCGGCCGCGAACTTGTCGAGGCCCGTGCCCGACGGCATGGCGGCGGTGATCGCGCAGATGCGCGGATCGCTCTCGGCTTCGCGGCTCAGCGTTTCGCCGAAGACATTCTGATAGGCCGGCGGTCCCGGAGGCGCTTTGGCCTGGGCGCCGGTGATGACGTCGAACTTCTGGACGCCATGATATTTGTCCGCCGCCGCCTCGGCCGGCGCATAGCCCTTGCCCTTCTTGGTGACGACATGGATCAGGATCGGGCCTTCCTCGGCGTCGCGGACATTCTCGAGCACGGGAATCAGATGGTCGAGATTGTGACCGTCGATCGGACCGACATAATAAAAGCCCAATTCCTCAAACAGCGTGCCCCCCATGGTCATGCCGCGCGCGAACTCGTCGGTCTTGCGCGCCGCCTTCTGGATCGGGCGGGGGAAGCGCTTGGCGAGCTTCTTGAAGACGTCGCGAACGCCCAAAAACTCGCGGCTCGACACGATGCGCGATAGATAGGCCGACAGGCCACCCACCGGCGGCGCGATCGACATGTCATTGTCGTTGAGGATGACGATCAGGCGATTGCCCGCCTGTTCGGCATTGTTCATCGCCTCATAGGCCATGCCCGCCGACATCGCACCGTCGCCGATGACGGCAATGCCCTTGCCCGGCGTCCCGGCCAGCTTGTTGGCCACCGCAAAGCCCAGCGCCGCCGAGATCGAGGTCGAACTGTGAGCCGCGCCGAACGGATCATACTCACTCTCGGACCGCTTGGTGAAACCGGACAGGCCGCCGCCCTGGCGGATGGTACGGATCCGGTCGCGACGTCCGGTCAGGATCTTGTGCGGATAGCATTGGTGGCCCACGTCCCACACCAGCCGGTCGGCCGGGGTGTTGAACACATAATGGAGCGCGACCGTCAGCTCGACCACGCCCAGTCCGGAGCCCAGATGGCCACCGGTGGTGCCGACCGCCGAGATCGTCTCGGTCCGCAACTCGTCGGCCAGCTGCCGCAACTGTTCGGGCGCAAGCCGCCGAAGGTCGTCGGGAGTGTGAACCGTATCGAGCAACGGGGTCTGAGGAATGTCTGCCATCACACCGGCTTATCGCAGCAAATCGGTGGTGTCGATTGCAACCGTTCGCCCATGTCAGGTTGACGGCATAGGGTCCTATGGCAAAATCGGGACATGTTTGTATTTCGCTGGGCCAATTCGACCGACCTTCCTGGCATCGCGGTCCTGATGGACCGCGCGATTGCAACGCTTCAGCAAGCCTTTCTCTCCCCAGCCGAAATTGTCGCCAGCCGCGCCGTAGTGGGTCTCGATAAGCAGTTGATCGCTGATGGCAGCTATCTGCTCGCGGAATGCGACGGACGATTGGCCGGTTACGGAGGATGGAGTGCCCGCGCGACTCTCTATGACGGCGACCACAGCACGGATTTGCGATGCCGCGATGCTCGATCCCGCGACCCAGCCTGCACGTATCCGGGCCATCTATACCGATCCCGATTTCGTCCGGCGCGGGCTAGGCCGCATGATCCTGGCGCGGTGTGAAGATGCGGCGCGGGCCGCCGGCTTTCGCCGTGCGGAGATGATGGCGACGCTCGCCGGCGAACCGCTCTACCGCGCCTGTGGTTATGAACCGATCGAACCGGCCCAATCCGCGCCAGTGGACGGGTTACCGTACCGCTGATCCGGATGGGGAAAGCTCTATGACGCGCCGTCCATGACCGCGCATATGGTTCGGCAGACAATGAGGGACGTTGCGATGCGGATGATCGGCTTGATAGGCGGCATGAGCTGGGAGAGCTCGGCGGAATATTACCGCATCATCAATCAGGGCGTCCGAGACCACCTTGGCCCGACCGCATCCGCCCCCTGCCTGCTCTGGTCGTTCAACTTCGCCGAGATCGAAGCGTTGCAGCATGCCGGGGATTGGGAGGGACTGACCCAGCGCATGACCGACGCGGCACGGCGGCTGGAAGCTGGCGGGGCCGAAGTCCTGCTCATTTGCACGAACACCATGCACCGCATGGCGCCAGCGGTTCAGGCCGCCATCGGCATCCCGCTGCTCCACATCGCCGATCCCACCGCCGCCGCCATCAAGGCCGCGGGTTTTCAGAAGGTGGCGCTGCTGGGCACGGCCTTCACGATGGAGCATGATTTCTACAAGGGGCGGCTGGAGCGTCAGCATGGCCTGAACGTCATCATTCCCGATGCGCAGGACCGGGCGCTGGTTCATCGGATCATCTATGACGAACTCGTCGCGGGCCAGATCAACGCCCAGTCGCGTGAGGCCTTTCGCCAGATCATCGACCGCATGATCACCGAAGGCGCCGAAGCCGTGATCCTAGGCTGTACCGAGATCATGCTGCTGGTTCGCCAGGAGGATAGCGCGGTTCCTCTGTTCGACACCACGGCACTTCATGCCCAAGCCGCCATCGAGGCCGCTTTAGCCGATTAGACCACACCCTCAGTAAATAGAATTCCGCTGACTTAGCCTTTGGCACAGTCCGAACAGCGGCCTCGCACCTCGATCACCGGGCGTTCGGGGCTAAACCCCGCCCCGCGTGCCGCATCGCGGACGGCACCCGTCAGCCGGTCATCATCGATATGCGTGGTCTGGCCGCATTTGTCGCAGACTAGGAAGATACAGTCGTGCAGACAGTCGGGATGTGCATTGGCGACATAGGCATTCGCGCTTTCGACCCGCCGCGCCAGGTTGGCGCCCACGAACAGGTCCAGGATGCGATAGACGCTGTTCGCGGCCACCCGCCGGCCTTGCGCCTTCGACATGGCATCGGCGATGTCATAGGCGGAGGCGGGCTTTTCGAAACCGGCCAACGCCTCGAACACGCTGGCGCGCATCGCGGTCCATTGCTCGCCCGCCCGCTCCAGCGTGGCTTTTGCCGCCTGGGCGAGATCGGCCCCTACGGGCTCCATATGCTGATGCGCGTGCGCCATGACAGCGACTTAGGGTCTGACCGTGACGGGGGCAAGTCGGCCCGCGCGCTGATTGAGCATATGGCCGATGGCCAACAGGGCCACGCCGACAATGGTCCACAACGCCTCGCCACCGGATTCATCGTGCGGCAACGTCATGGCCCCGGCCATCATGCCCAGCCCCAAGGCCCCGACCGCCGCCGGCAAGGCTTGGCCATGGACGATCACACCCCGACCCAGCGCCAGAACACCCAGCATGATGGCGAGGACCAGCCCGACCTCATGGACGATCGGCGCAGCGAGCATCCCTCCGGCGGTCGACAGCAGGGCGAGAAGCACGGACGAGGCGATACAGTGAACGACGCACAGACCTGACAACCCGATCGCCCAGCGATCAAGGCCGGCCCAGTGTCTCGGCCGCTTGGACAGGGTTAGGGACGCCGCGTTCATCGCCATCATCTAGGCATTGCCGCAAGGCGTTACAACATAACATTTGTTCCACCGGTCAGGTATCGAGGCATTCAGTCCACTATCCCACGCCCTTTCTGCACCCTATGATGAAGGGATGCTGCAACCGAGCCCTGCCTTCATGGTCACCGCCCGCCCCCGCGCCGTTGCCCGCTGGCTGATCATCGTCGCCGGCCTGATCGTCGCGATGGTGATCGTCGGCGGCATTACGCGCCTGACCAATAGCGGCCTGTCGATCACCGAATGGAAGCCGATCACCGGCATCATTCCCCCGCTGACCGAGGCGCAATGGCAGGCGGAATTCGACAACTACAAACGCATTCCCGAATATTGGACCTTCAACCGTGATATGACGCTGGGCGGGTTCAAGGCGATCTTCTTCTGGGAATATCTGCACCGCGTGCTGGGCCGAGTGATCGGCATGGCCTTTGCCCTGCCGCTGATCTGGTTCTGGGCCCGCAAGGCGATCCCGGTGGGATATAAGCCGCGCCTGCTCGCGCTGCTCGCCCTAGGCGGATTGCAGGGGGCGATCGGCTGGTGGATGGTCGCCTCGGGCCTCGTCGAGCGGACCGATGTCAGCCATATCCGCTTGACCGTCCATCTGCTGACCGCGCTGTTCATCCTGGCCGGGATCGTATGGACCGCGCTCGACCTCCTGGCGTTGCATCGCAATCGGCTGGCGGCCCCTTCCCGCCTGACGCTGCTGGGTGCCGGCGCGATCGTGACGCTGTTCATCCAGCTAATGTTCGGGGCGCTCACCGCCGGGCTGGACGCGGGCTATGCCTTTTCGAGTTGGCCGCTGATGGGCGATGCCTGGTTCCCGGCGGGCACGCCGATGATGACGCCAGCCATCGCCAACGCCTTCGACAACCCGGTCGTCGTCCAGTTCATCCATCGCTGGTTCGCCTTCACGGCGGCGGCCATGCTTATCGGGATGGCGGCGCGTGCGATCCGCAGCGGCGCCCTTCGCGCCGGCTGGCTGGTGATCGTGCTGGTCGTCGTCCAGATCGCCCTGGGCATCGCGACGCTGCTGACCGGCGTGCAGATCGATATCGCGGTCGCGCATCAGGCCAATGCCGCCCTTCTCCTCATCGCGGCGACCGCCGCCGCGCACCGGCTCGGCCAGGCACCGCGCAAGCCTATGGTATCATAATACCCGTCAGCAAAGCCGCACTTTGCTTGACATTTTCGAGTCCCTCCAGCATTGGCCCTTCGTCCGCGCCGCCCGATCCAAGGGGCGGCGTGTTGCATTTCAAACCGAAAGGTCTCTCGCCCATGAAGGCGCTCATGAAGACCACCAAGGCGGCCAAGCCGCACGAGGTGGAGAAGAAGTGGCATATCGTCGACGCCGATGGCCTGGTTGTCGGCCGCGCCGCCACCATCATCGCGAACATCCTGCGCGGCAAGCACAAGCCGAGCTTCACCCCGCACGTCGATTGCGGTGACAATGTCATCGTCATCAACGCGGACAAGGTGCGCTTCACCGGCAATAAGCTGGGTCAGAAGGTGTATTACAAGCACACCGGTTATGCCGGTGGTATCAAGGGCATCACCGCCGCCAAGGTCCTGGAAGGCCGCTTCCCCGAGCGCGTCCTGGAAAAGGCCGTCGAGCGCATGATCCCGCGTGGCCCGCTGGGTCGTCAGCAGATGCGCAACCTGCGCATCTTCGCCGGCACCGAGCATCCGCACGCCGCTCAGAACCCCGAAGTCCTCGACATCGCGTCGATGAACCGCAAGAACAAGGTGGGCGCATAATGTCCGATAACCGCCAGTCGCTCGCCGATCTCGGCGCCACCCTGAACCAGCAGGCCGCCGCCGCTTCGGCGCAGCCCGCCGTCGAGGGTGAAGCCCCCGCCGCCGCTCCCGTCGAGCGCGTCAGCTCCACCCCGCTGCGTCAGCAGGAACTGGACAAGTTCGGCCGCGCCTATGCGACCGGTCGTCGTAAGGACGCCGTGGCTCGCGTCTGGCTGAAGCCGGGTTCGGGCAAGATCACGATCAACGGTCGTGACCAGGAAGTCTATTTCGCGCGTCCGACGCTGCGTCTCGTCATCAACCAGGTGTTCGGCATCACCGAGCGCGAAGGTCAGTATGACGTCGTCTGCACCGTCAAGGGCGGCGGTCTGTCGGGCCAGGCCGGTGCGGTCAAGCACGGCATCAGCCAAGCGCTGACCAAGTACGAGCCGGTCCTGCGCGCTCCGGTCAAGGCCGCTGGCTTCCTGACCCGCGACAGCCGCGCCGTCGAGCGTAAGAAGTATGGCCGCGCCAAGGCGCGTCGCAGCTTCCAGTTCTCGAAGCGCTAAGATACGAACGGGCTGGGATGGCTACGGCTATCCCAGGCTTCGCTATGAAGGGGCGATCCGGCAAAGGGTCGCCCTTTTGTCGTTCAGGTGTCTTCGGCGGTGTCAGCGATTCCGCGCCTTCACCAACGCCGTGACCGAGATCGAACAGGCGAGCACGGCCAGCCCAAAACCACCAAGCGCCGCCCAGATACCGACGGCCACATCGCCGAAGTAACTCCCGATCACGAAGCCGGCCAGCGGCAGGATGATGAGCAGCAGGCATCCGAATACGACCATGGCCGGCCAACGTCGGCATGAAAATCGAGTTCCTGGCAGGCGCGGTGAGGAAACCATTCTCTACGCAGCGGAACGGAAGCCGTCATCGGTTCACCCACGGCAGAAATGCTCTAAAAGCCCCGCATGACAAACCCCTTATGGATACCCGCCACGATCGCCGCCTCGGTCTTTCAGGTCGGGCGCAACGCGCTGCAACGCGGCGTCATGTCCTCCTCGGGTCCTTGGGGGGCCACGCTGGTCCGCTTCCTGTTCGGCCTGCCCTTTTCCATCCTCTTCGTCGCGCTCGCCCATCGTTTCGTACCGGGGGCCGATCTCCATTGGGGCGGTGCCTTCTGGCTGTCGGCGATCGTCGGCGCCACATCGCAGGTGCTGGCGACGGCGGCGCTGCTCGACGCGATGCAGCGTTCGGGCTTCGCGGTCGGCACCGCGCTTCAGCAGAGTTCGCTGCCGCTGGCCGCCATCCTCGGCCTCATCGTCTATCATGACCGGATCAGCGTCACGGCGTGGGTCGGCGTCGTCATCACCACGATCGGCCTGGTCGCCCTGTCCTGGCCGCCGCCCGAGCAACGCCGCGCCTCGCTGATCGGGGCGGCGATGGGGCTCGCCTCGGGGCTCTTCTTCGGCTTTTCACTGAACGCCTTTCGCCATGCCGCGCTGGCGCTCGATCCGGTGCACCCGGTCTTTGCCGCGCTGGTCTGTGTGGCGGTGGTGCAGGCGATGCAGACCGTCGCGCTCAGCCTGATCCTGGCCTGGCGCGATCCGGCGACGCTGGCCGAGGTCCTGCGCCGTTGGCGACCATCATTGGGTGCGGGCCTATGCGGGGCCTGTGCCTCGGCCGGATGGTTCGTCGCACTGGCGCTGTCCCCCGCCGCGCCGGTGCGGGCATTGGGGATCATCGAAGCGCCGATCGCCGCTCTGGCCGGGCACAGACTGTTCCGCGAAAAGCTGGGCGCGCGGCAGATCCTGTCCGGCTTCGCGATTATCGGCGGGGTTCTTCTCACGACCCTGTTCTGACGCCCGAGTAACATCCTCGTCAGATATCGCTTTCCCGTTCGCGCCGCCCTGTCCGTCCGCTATAAAGGCGCATCAGGAGGGCGGACCATGCGGTGGGCATTACCGATCATGCTGGGCACGATGCTGTTGGCGACCTCCGCGCCGGCGCAGCAGGCGGAGCCGCGTCTCGACCTGTCCGGGCCCTTCAACCTGCCGGCCGGGTGGCAGCTGGTCACGACGCAGGGCGCCGATGTCGAAGACCCCGGCGGCAACACGGCGCCGGGCCCCCTCCACCTCTGCATCACCCGCGACGGAGGCAAGAGCTGCCGCCCCGCGCTCGACGCCATGCTGGTGGCGCCAGGTGAGAAGAGCGTCTTCGACACCCCCCATTATCTCGAGGCGGCGAAGATCATCCACCTCACGCCGGACCGCCCGTTGCTCTGGGTTCAGGTCGCCAGCCTGCATGGCGGCAATGGCGACCAGATCGTCGGGCGAATGGCACTGACCTATGACCGCGCCGGCCAGCGCTTCGTGCCCGTCTATGCCAAGCGCACGGGCCGCAACAACAACCAGGATGTGCGCTTCCTCGACAAGGGTCCGCTTCGCGGCGCCATCATCTCGGCCGAGCCGACCACGGACGCTCCCTTCGCCTTCTGGATCACGGTGAACCGGATGGACAGCCATGGCCGCTATGCCCCCGTGCTCCGCTATCGCAGCGGCACCGGCTATGGCGATGGCAATCCGCTGGCCGTGATCGACTCCGAAATGCCCGAGACGTTGCGCCGGCTGAAACTGTGGCAGCCGGGCAGCCCGCTCCCCTTGCCCGAGCACCCCTGTCCCAGGCCCCGATTGGTCGCGCAGGTTCTGTGGTGTACCTATCCGCCGGCCACGCCGCCGCGCTGAGCCGCCCGGCACCTTGCCCGTCGCGCTCACCGGGGGTAGCTGCGTGACAAAATCATCATGCTTGCAGGAGAGCGCTCATGTCCCCCCATTCGGCCCCGAAGCTGGACCGCCGCCAGATGCTGAAGGCCGGCGCCACCATCGCCGGATTGTCCCTGGGCGGACGCGCGCTCGCGCAGTCGGATCGGATCGAAAGCCTGATCCGGCAGATGACCCCGGCGGAAAAGGCGGGGCAGTTGTCCTGCTTCTCCGACCAGATCCGCCCCATCGGCCTGCCCTTCAACCCCGGCCTGCCCGCCCGTAACGACGCGGCCGCGCAGTTGGCGCGCATCCGCAAGGGCGAGATCGGGATGCTGTTCAACGGCGTCGGCTATGCGGGCGCCAGGGCGGCGCAGGACGCGATGATGGAGACGCGGCTCAAAATCCCGCTGATCTTCGCGGGCGACGTGATCCACGGCCTGCGCACCGCCTATCCGCTGCCCATCGCCGAGGCCTGCGCCTTCGACCCCGATCTGGCCGAACGCACCGCACGCGCCGCCGCGATCGAGACGACGGCGCTGGGCATGCAATGGACCTTCGCGCCGATGGTCGACGTGGCGCGCGACCAGCGCTGGGGTCGCGTCGCCGAAGGGTCGGGCGAGGATGTCTATCTGGGTACCAAGCTCGCCGTCGCGCGGATGCGCGGGTTCCAAGGCCGCGACTTACGCGATCCGACCAGCGTTGCCGCCTGCGCCAAGCATTTCGCGGCCTATGGCGCGGTCAGTGGCGGCATGGATTACAACTTCACCGAAATCTCGCCGCAGACGCTGCACGAGGTTCACCTGGCACCCTTCAAGGCCTGTGTCGATGCGGGCGTGGCGACGATCATGTCAGCGTTCAACGATATCGACGGCGTACCGTCGTCGGGCAATAAGTGGCTGCTGACCGATCTGCTGCACGGGCAATGGGGATTCAAGGGCCTGGTGGTCGGCGACTATACCGCCGACGAGGAGCTGATCGTCCATGGCTATGCCGCCGATGGCCGTGACGCCGCCAAGAAGGCGTTCCTGGCCGGCATGGACATGGCCATGGCCTCCAACCTGTTCAATCTGTGGCTGCCCGATCTGATCGAGAAGGGCGAGGTGCCGATGGCCCGGCTGGACGAAGCCGTCCGCCGTGTCCTGTCGCTGAAGGAAGCGATCGGCCTGTTCGACAATCCCTATCGCTCGATCAGCCAGAAGGCCGAGCGGACCCAGGTGTCGACCCCCGGCATGCTGAAACTGTCGCGCGAGGCGGGCGCACGCTCGATCGTGCTGCTGAAGAACGAAGGCGACCTCCTGCCACTCAAGGCCAATCCGGGCCGCATCGCGCTGATCGGCCCGTTCGGCGAGGACCGCGACAATGTGGTCGGCACCTGGGCGTTCATGTCGGACGCCACGCTGAACGTCTCGATCGCGCAGGGGCTTCGCAACCGCAAACTGACCGTCGACGTCGTCAAGGGCTCGGACGTGGAAGCGCCGATCGCCGGCGGGATCGAAGCGGCGGTGGCGGCGGCGCGCAATGCCGATGTCGTGTTGCTGGCGATCGGCGAGACCCAGTTGATGTCGGGTGAAGCACAGTCGCGGACTGAGATCGTCGTGCCCGACGCGCAGATGGCGCTGGCCGAAGCGGTGGCGGCCACGGGCAAGCCGGTGGTCGTGCTGCTCCGCCATGGCCGCGCGCTGGCGCTGCACGGCGCGGTCAAGGATGCCCCCGCGATCCTCGCCACCTGGTTCCTGGGTTCGGAAAGTGGCAATGCGATCGCCGATGTGCTGTTCGGCGATGTGAACCCCTCGGCCAAACTGTCGGTCAGCTTCCCGCGTGAAAGCGGGCAGGAGCCCTATTTCTACAACCACAAGAATACCGGCCGCTCCGCGCCCGATACGGGTTCTCAGGAATATAAGGCCCGCTATCGCGAGACGAAGAACGAGGCGCTCTACCCCTTCGGCCATGGGCTCAGCTACAGCCGCTTCACCCTCACCAACGTCACGGTTCCGGCGCAGATGACCGACGCCATGGAGGTGACCGCGACCGTGACGAATACCGGCAGCCGCGCCGGGGCCGAGGTCGTCCAACTCTATATCCATGACAAGGTGGCCAGCCGCACGCGCCCGGTCCGCGAATTGAAGGGGTTCGAGCGCGTCCTGCTCAACCCCCGCCAGTCGCGCACCATTCGTCTGCGCCTGACCCGCGACGACCTTCGCTTCTGGGGTGAGAATGACTGGGTGGTCGAGCCCGGCCAGTTCGACCTATGGGTCGCAACCAGCTCGGTCGATGGCGAGAAGCGCAGCTTCGAACTGGTCTGAGACGCTCAGAGCCGGACGATCGCGGTGGCGATCCGTTCGGCCTCCTCCGGATCGTGCGTGACCATCAGGATGGGGATGCCCGTCCGGTCACGCACCGCGACCAGCGCATCGAGAATATCTCCCCGCCGCGCGCGATCGAGCGAGGAAAGCGGCTCGTCGAGCAGCAACACGCGGGGATTGCTGAGCAGCGCCCGGCCGATCGCCACCCGCCGCGCCTCGCCGCCCGACAGAGTGCGGGGCCAGCGGTCGAGTAGATGCCCGATGCCCAACATCGCGACGACCCCGTCCCAGTCGCCACCGCCCCGCGCCATGCCATAGCGGAGATTGGCCGCCACCCGCATGTGCGGGAACAGGCGCGGCTCCTGAAAGACATAGCCGATGCGCCGCCGTTCGGATGGCACGTCGATCCGGGCATCAGCATCGAACAGCGTCTCGCCGGCGATCCGCACATGCCCCTCATCCGGCTTGAGCAGGCCGGCGACCATCTGAAGGATGCTCGTCTTGCCGATCCCCGACGGGCCGAACAGCACCGTCGCGCCGGGGCCGGTTATGAACGACGCCTCGATGCGGCTCTCGCCCCGGCTGACGGACAGCGCGACATCAAAGGACATGCAGACCCCGCCCCATCCGCCGCGCCAGCCATTCGGAAGCGATCAGCGCGATCAGCGACAGGCCGACCGACACCGCCGCCAGCCGCCACACCATCGCTTCGCCATCCGGCCGCTGGAGCGCCGAATAGATGGCCAGCGGCAAGGTCGCCGTCTCTCCCGGAACGTTCGACACGAAGGTGATCGTCGCCCCGAACTCGCCGATCGAGCGGGCAAAGCCCAGGACGAGCCCCGCCAGCACGCCCGGCGCACACAGCGGCAACGTGATCGTCGTGAAGACCCGCCAGCGCCCCGCCCCCAGCGTTCGCGCGGCCTGTTCCAATCGCCGATCGACCGCCTCGATCGACAGCCGGATCGCGCGCACCACCAAGGGGAGTGCCATCACCGCCGCCGCGATCGCCGCGCCCGTCCAGCGGAACAGCACGCTGACCCCGAACCATTGCGCCAGCCAGGCACCGATCGGCCCCGCTGGCCCGAAGAGGAGCAGCAAGGCCCAGCCCGTGACCACCGGCGGCACGACGAGCGGCAAATGGACGATGCCGTCGAGCAGCACCTTGCCAGGAAACCGTCCCCGCGCCAGCACCCAGGCAATGGCAAAGGCGATCGGCAGCGTGACCAGCATCGCCGTGCCCCCGACCAGCAGCGACAGCCGGACGATCCCCCATTCTTCGGCCGACAACATCAAGCGCTCACCGAGTCGAAAAACCGAAACGCCGGAAGATCGCCTTGCCCTGCGCCGAAATCAGGAACCGTCGGAACCCTTCGGCTGCCGGGTTGGTCGAGGCCTTCAGCCGGGCGAGTGGATAGGTGATCGGCGGATGGCTAGCCGCCGGGAACATGCCGACCACGCGGACCCGCGACGACGCCTTGGCGTCGGTGGCATAGACGATGCCATAGGGCGCTGCACCCCGCTCGACCAAGGCCAGCGCGGCACGTACATTCTCGGCCCGGACGACATGCGGCGCAACCATCGGCCACGCCCCTAGCCGCTCCAGCGCCGCCTTGCCATATTTGCCGGCGGGCACGCTGGCTGTATCCGCCATGGCCAGAGGACCGGCCGACAGGATCTTGCCCAAGCTACGCGTCGTCACCCGCACCCCCTGCCCGGCCGGCGCAATCACCACCAGGCGGTTGCCCAGAAACGCGCTGCGCGTCCGGTCCGCCAGCAGCCCATCCTTTTGCAGCACGTCCATCCATTCCTCATCCGCCGAGGCGAACAAATCGGCCTTGCCCCCCGCCTGGACCTGGCGCGCCAGTGCGGATGACGCGGCAAAGGAAATCACCGGTCGCTTATGCCCCTGATTCGCCCACGAATCGGCGGCAGCGTTCATCGATTCCTGCAAACTGGCCGCCGCCAAGACCAAAGGCGGACGCTCTTGAGCCATCACTGGCGATGCCAGCCACAGCGCCATCCCACTCAAAATCATACGCGCTATCATTGGCTGTTTTCCCCCGTTTTTGGGCTAACCCATCTCCATTTTCTTGGGTAGCGTTATCACCATATTCGGCAGTTTGGTGTCGTTAGGACACGCCAACTGCCCCTTTAGTAATTGTATAAAAACGATTTCCTACATAACCTCCGTTTTCGGAGCGAATGGCAAACAGCCACGTTCCGTCCAAAATGGGGGATAGGTCCTTGATTTACGATATCGCATCCATGGGCGGAGCGCGACGACGTGCCGCACTGCTCGCGTCCAGTGCGCTCCTCGCTCTGCCACTTGCCTCTATGGCGCAGGCGCAAACCACGGCTCGCCCCGAACAGGCGATCGATCAGGCGCAGTCGGCCAGTCCTGAGCGGATGGGCGCCATTCCCGGCCTGCGCGTCGTGGATGAGCCGCAGATTGTCATTTCGCAGCCCGGCACCACGACCAGCACGATCGACACTGCCGGGGGTATCAACGGCGTCGGCCAGATGTTCATCGCGGCCAGCGGCGGCGGGCTGAGCCTGTGCACCGGCACGCTGATCAACCCGCGCACCGTGATCTTCGCGGCGCACTGCGTCAATTCCAGCGCGGCGGCCAGCTATGGCACGGCGCGCGGCGGCACGCCGATCTCCTTCGGCTTCAAGACCGACAATCTGCCGGGCGTGCGCGAATGGTTCCTGAGTACGCTGGGCGGCGTCGCCAACCCCAATCAGTTCAAGACGAACACCGCCAACGCCATCTACAATGTGAACCAGGTCCACTGGAACCCGGCCTCGGCGCGCACGACCTTCCTGGAAGCCGATGTCGCGATCGCCTCGCTCGACACGCCGGCGACCGGCATTCCGACCTGGGCACTCCTGTTCTCGGCACTGCCGGCACCAGCGGCGATCGATCCGACCACGGGCACCGGCTATCACGTCACACTGACCGGCTATGGCCGCAGCGGCGTCGGCAATCAGGGCGACACCAACGGCATCGACTATCGCCGCCGGGTTGCCGAGAATTATATCGGCCTGCTCGGCTCGTTCGACGACCGCAATCTGTGGCTGTTCGGCCAGGGGGCGAACCTGCCGCAGAACCTCTATCAGCTCGACTTCGACGATCCCCGGCGGGGCACGGCGGCGGCCAGCCCCTATGACTTCAATCTGTTCCGCGATGCGCCCCTGCCCAAGGAAGGCACGACGGCGGGCGGCGATTCCGGCGGCCCGCTGATCCTCGATCAGACCTTCGCACGCAAGGTCGTAATCGGCGTCCTGTCGGGCGGCAGCCGCTTCTTTGGGCCGCAGCCCTTTTCCACCTACGGCACCTCGTCCTTCTACCAACCGCTCTACCTCTTCTGGGACTATATCGCCGCCAAGAACCCTTATCGCTATGCCGCGGCCAAGGCCGGTGACGGCGCCTGGGAAGACGGTGCGCATTGGGTGACGACGCTCGACCCGGCCTATCAGATCATCCAGAACGGCCAGTTGGTGAACGGCGTTCCCAATTCGCCGGGCGTGGGCACCGCCAACGATCCGAACAACAAGTTCGGCGAGGTCTGCGACGGCGTGGAATGCCAGAACATCAAGACCGGCAAGATCTCGGCGCAGAATGACGATGCCGGCAGCCTGAGCGGAGAGGCCAATTCGGCCGGCCGCGCCACGCTGACCGACAGCATGACGGGTGCCGAGAACCAGCCGCAGGCGAGCGGCACGGCGGTCGCCGCCGCCCTGCCCGCCGCCACGCTGGCCAATGGCCTGCCCGGCGCGACGAACTTCGTGCCGAACAACGTCAATCCGACCGCCTCGGTCTCGGCGCGCTATTATGACGTTACCCTGTCGGCCGCAGGCACCACGACGCTGAGTTCGGCGGCGACGGTCGACCGCTTCACGATCAGCGGTTCGCAGGCCCGGTTGTCGCTGGCCAGCGGCGGTGCGCTTACCACCGTGGCGGATTTCAACCAGCTGACGGGCATGATCGCCAATAACGGCACGATCACCTCGGGCGGCGATTATCTGATGCTGGCAGGCGGGCTGCAGGGCACGGGGCGGATCAACGCGCCGTTCTTCACCAGCGTCGGCGGCGTGATCGCCCCCGGCACGGTGGGGACAATTGGTACGCTGACCTTCGGCGGTAATGTCGTGCTCGCCTCGGGCACGCAGCTGCTGATCGATGTCGGCCCCGGTGGCACGTCGGACAAGATCGCGGTCGTCGCCAATGGCACCACGGGTGGTCAGTTGAACGCGGGCGGCTCGGTCGGCTTCGCGCCGGTCAGCGGGCACCTGATCCGCGCCGGCGACATCTACACGATCGCGACCGCGAGCGGCGGCGTTTCGGGTCGCTTCAACACGCCGACGGCCCTCAGCGCGATCCTGACGCCGACGCTGAACTATAGCAGCAACGCGGTGACCGCGCGGATCGTCGCCGGCGCTTACGCCAATGTCGTCGCCAACACGCCCTATCAGACCGCCTATGCGCGTCTGCTCGACCAGAACCGGTCGATCCAGGGCAATTTCAGCAACCTTTATGGCACGCTGGACCTTCAGTCGGCGTCGACCATCCGCACCACGCTGGAAGGGCTCGCCCCCTCCACCGAAGCGCTGAAGCGGGCGCAGGGCACCATGGCGCTCGACAACAGCGCGCGCTTCTTCCGCGAGCATCTGGCAACCCTGTCGCCGAGCGAAGGCCTGGGCGGTACGCTGACCATGATCGGCAAGCCGGTGCAGGTCGCCAGCCTTGCCATGAGCAATCTGGCGGGCAGTCAGGCGCAGATGGCGACCGACAGCGGCGGCGTGTCGATGCGTGAGAATGTCCTGCCCGAAAATGTCGCCGTATTCCTGGCGGGCGGCTATCTCGACGGCAAGGCGCGCGCCCTGCCACAGACGGCCGCATCGGGTGTCCGCGACCATTTCGACGGCTTCTATGTCGCGACCGGCATCGAGACGGAGGTGGACGATGCCAGCATCCTCGGCTTCGGTTTCTCCTATACCAAGACGACCGGCGACACCTCATTCGGCCAATATGCGCGCGGCGACCTTTATCAGGGCACGCTCTACGGCAAGACGGAGCTGGGCGGCTTCTCGCTGGACAGCCAGTTCAGCGCGGGCGTGTTCCAGGCGCGGACCCAGCGCAACGTGTCCCTGGCCGGTGTCGCCTATAATCTGCGGTCGCGCGACAATGCCCTGGCGCTGTCGAGCGAAGTGGGGCTGGCCAAGACCTATGGCTTTGGCGGCCTGAAGATCGGTCCGCGCATCGCCGCGCGCGTCAGCCATCTGGGCTTCACCCCCACCGCCGAAACGGGCGGCGGCCCCGCCCTGCGCTATGACCGGCAGGACTATAACAGCGTCCAGGGTCGCGCCGGCCTGATGCTGAGCTCGGACGGGCCGTTCCGTCCCTATGCCTCGGCCTATTATGTCCATGATTTCCAGGATCGTCCGGGCGTGTTCGGCGCGAACTTCGCGGGCGGCATCGGCCCGTCGGCGCTGTTCGCGCTGCCCGGCCACGACAAGGACTGGGGCGAGGCGAGCCTGGGCCTGTCCTACACCGCAGGCCGCGTCCAGCTGTCGCTGGGGGCCGACACGACGTTCGAACGCAAGGATGTCGAGAACCAGTCCTATCGGGGCACGATCAAGATCGCGTTCTGATCCGCCCCTGGTCGACTATCGAAAGGCCCGTCCGGGAAACCGGGCGGGCCTTTTGCCGTCACCTCCGCACGATCGGTCGAGCGGCGTCTGCCGAACGGGGATAATCGGGATCCGCGCACCACTCCGCCCGCCAATTTCCGCCTCGACCTGTGCGTCAAGACGACGCAGGCGGTAGCACCCAATGACGACGATGTGGTGGCCGGCCTGATCCCCGGCGGACGGTGCGCAGTCCTGCGCGTCACCGGGCGCAGCGACGATCTCGAACCGGCGGCGCTATTTCTCTACCGAGACGGGCTGCCCGAAAGCGGTGAGGAGCTGCGCGATTTTCCGCTCTATGCGCAGCGCGTATCATTCTTTCCCGACGTGGCAGAAAAGGATGCGGTGACGGACCTGTTCCTGCCGCTGCGCTGACGGCCTGCGGCCCGCTCCCCTATGGCGAGCGGGCCGGGTTCGCTTACGCCTCGTCGCCCATGCGGAGCGCGGCGATGAAAGCTTCCTGCGGGATGCTGACCGAGCCATATTCGCGCATCTTCGCCTTACCCTTTTTCTGCTTTTCCAGCAGCTTGCGCTTACGTGTTGCGTCGCCACCATAGCATTTGGCGGTCACGTCCTTGCGCATCGCGCTGATCGTCTCGCGCGCGATCACCTTGCCGCCGATCGCCGCCTGGATCGGGATCTTGAACAGGTGGCGTGGGATCAGTTCCTTCAGCCGCTCGCACATGCCGCGCCCGCGCGTCTCGGCGGTGCCGCGGTGGACGATCATCGACAGCGCGTCGACCGGTTCCTCGTTGACCAGAATCGACATCTTCACGAGGTCGCCCTCGCGATAGCCGATCTGGTGATAATCGAAGCTGGCATAGCCCTTCGACAGCGACTTCAGTCGATCGTAGAAATCGAACACGACCTCGTTGAGCGGCAATTCATAGGTCGCCTGCGCGCGGCCGCCGACATAGGTCAGGTTCTTCTGGATACCGCGCCGGTCCTGGCACAGCTTCAGGATGCTGCCCAGATATTCGTCGGGGACATAGATGGTCGCCTCGATCCACGGCTCGCTGATCGACTCGATCTTGTTGGGATCGGGCATGTCGGCCGGGTTGTGCAGGTCGATCTGCCCGCCGCCATGGGTCAACTCGATCTGATACACCACCGACGGCGCGGTGGTGATCAGGTCGAGATCATATTCGCGGGTCAGCCGCTCCTGGATGATCTCCAGATGCAGCAACCCCAGGAAACCGCAACGGAAACCGAAGCCCAGCGCCGCCGAGGTTTCCATCTCGAAGCTGAACGAGGCATCGTTCAGCCGCAGCTTGCTGATCGACTCGCGCAGCTTCTCGAAGTCGTTGGCATCGACCGGGAACAGGCCGCAGAACACCACCGGCTGGACTTCCTTAAAGCCCGGCAGCGCCTGCTCGGTCGGCTTCTTGGCGTCGGTCAGCGTGTCGCCTACCCGCGCCTGCGCCACGTCCTTGATCTGCGCGGTGATGAAGCCGATCTCGCCGACGCCCAATTCGGTCAGCTGCTCGATCTTGGGACGGAAACAGCCGACGCGGTCGATCAGGTGGGTGGTGCCCGCCTGCATGAACTTGATCTGCTGACCCTTTTTCAGGGTGCCTTCCATCACGCGTACCAGAATGACGACACCGAGATACGGATCGTACCAGCTGTCGACCAGCATCGCCTTCAGCGGCGCGGTCGCGTCGCCCTTGGGCGCCGGGATATTCTTGACGATCGCTTCCAGGATGTCGCCGATGCCGATGCCCGACTTGGCGCTGGCCAGGACGGCGCCCGAGGCGTCGATGCCGATCACGTCCTCGATCTCGGCGCGGACCTTTTCGGGTTCGGCGGCGGGCAGGTCGATCTTGTTGATGACGGGCACGATCTCATGATCATGCTCGATCGACTGATATACATTGGCCAGCGTCTGCGCCTCGACGCCCTGGGCGGCGTCGACGACCAGCAGCGCGCCCTCGCACGCCGCCAGCGACCGGCTAACCTCATAGGCGAAGTCGACATGGCCCGGCGTGTCCATCAGGTTCAGCGTATAGGTTTCGCCGTCCTGCGCCTTGTACGCCAGACGCACGGTCTGCGCCTTGATGGTGATGCCGCGTTCCTTCTCGATCTCCATATTGTCGAGAACCTGTTCGCTCATCTCGCGGTCGGTCAGGCCGCCGGTGAACTGGATCAGGCGATCGGCGAGCGTCGACTTGCCATGGTCGATATGCGCGATGATGGAGAAGTTGCGGATCTTGTCGAGCGGCGTGGACACGGGTGGAATGGTTTCCTGAAAAGCTATTCGGCAAGCCGTTAGCAAAGATGTGCGCGGATGCCAAAGTGCTCTAGCGCGGCCATGCAATTTGCAAAGCGCCTTTCGCCCTGCCCCTCGATGAGCGCGTAGGGAACGCCGCGCCGATCAAGCTCCGCGCGCGACAGGTCGAAGAAGCGCTGCCGCTCCGCCCGCGTGCCGAACAGGCGCGTGCCATCCTCGATCCAGGGCAGGTCGGGGGCGAAAAGCAGATACATGTCGGACAGCCGGTCCCACGCCGCAAACCATGGGTCCCGCTCGCCGAACAGCATGTCGGCCCAGACGGCGGTCATCAGCGGATCGGTGTCGGTGATGACCGGCCAGGGCCCCGTCGCCAGCGCTTCGGCCAGCATCGCGTCATGCCCCTGCCCGATCGACACCAGATCGGCCATGGTGAAATCGGTGCCATGCGCCTCGGCATAGTCGCGGCCATATTCGGACAGATAGCACCCGCCCAGGGCCTCGGCGATGCGCGGACCAACGGTCGATTTGCCGGTACTTTCGGGGCCGTGGAGGCAGATACTCTTCATGCCCGCGCCCGCCATTCGCGATAGCCCCACACCGACAGGCCCAGGAAAATGACGTAGAGAAGCGCGGTCAGCATCAGTCCCTTCACCGCGTACAGCGCGATCGAGGAGATATCGACGGCGATCCAGAGCAGCCAATTCTCCAGCCGCCGCCGTGCGAGCAGAATCTGCGCCGCGATACTGGCGGCGGCGTTGGTCGCATCCCAGAAGGGCATCGAAGCGTCGGTCCAGTGTGCCATCGCCCCACCCCAGAGAAGAGCGGCGGTGGCGATACCCGCCACCCATGCCATCTGCGCACGGAGCGTCAGCGTCTCGACCCGCACCGCCCCCTGCTCCGCAAGGCTACGGCGCCAGACGATCCAACCATAAAGGTTGATGACGAAGAAGAAGAGCTGAAGCGCGGCATCGCTGTAAAGCCGTTCGCGCCAGAACAGCAGGCCATAGAGCGATACCATGACCAACGCGATGGGATAGTTCCAAAGACTGCGCCGCACGACGAGCGTGACGTTCGCGACGCCCAGAACGAATGCGATGGATTCCAGCAAGGTCATGTCACCCGGTCACGCCGGGCCGCCCTTCAGGGCCGTTCATTGTCGATGGACTAAGCCGTGTCACGGCGAGTATGGTCGGGGAGAGAGGATTCGAACCTCCGGCCCCTGCCTCCCGAAGGCAGTGCTCTACCAGGCTGAGCTACTCCCCGACTAAGGAGTACGGATCGCTGTCTGACGGCCTATCGGGAAGGCCGATCCGTGCTGGAGGCGCGCCAATAGCCAGCGGTTCGGATGGGTGCAAGAGGTTTTTCACGCGAAACGAAAATTCCTCACAGCGCGCGGCCCAGCCGCCCCGCCAGATCGACGATATATTGCCATGCCACCCGCCCCGAACGGCTGCCTCGCCGGGTCGCCCAGTTGACCGCCTCCGCCCCGTCGAACGGCAGGTCGTGGCGATCCGTATAGGCACGGACGATGGCGAGATAGCCGTCCTGGTCGAGCGCATGGAAACCCAGACTGAGGCCGAAGCGATCGGCCAGAGCCAGTTGATCATCGACCACATCGCGCGGGTTGATCGCGCTGTCCTGTTCGCTGAGGTCGCGCGGCAGCAGATGGCGGCGATTGGCGGTCACCAGCAGGCGGACATGCGCGGGGCGGGCCTCTGCCCCACCATCGAGCAGGGATCGCAACCGACGCGCCTCTCCGGCCTCGTCAAAGCCAAGATCATCGATGAACAGCGCGAAGGCCCTGTCGACCCCTTCCAGCTGGGCGAACAAGGCCGGTAGGCTGTCGAGCGTATCGACCGAAACCAGCGCCAGCCGGCCGGGCCGCGTCGCTTGAACGGCGGCGACCGATGCCTTGACCAGAGCCGACTTGCCCGTCCCTCGTGCGCCCCAGAGCAGCACGTCCTGCGCGGCATGGCCATCGGCCATCCGCTCCAGATTGGCGAGCAACGCATCGCGCTGCCGATCCAGCCCCTGCAACATCGCCAGCGGCAAGGGCGAAAAGCCGCGTGCCGGCTGCAAGACCTCGCCGCGCCACAGATAGGCCGGACTGGCCAACGGATCGGCGGAGGCAGGTGTTGCCGGGGCAAGACGCTCCAGGGCGGCGGCGATCCGCTCCAACGCGGCGGTGGAAAGCTCGGTCATGACGCGCCTTTTAGGCGGCCCGCGCCAGACTGCAAAGCGCGCCGGTTCAGAGTGCGTCGCGGTGGGCGATGATCGCCGGATTGCCGGGAGACAGGGCCAGCGCCTTGTCGAACAACTGCCGGGCGCCATCCGCCTCGCCCGCCGCCGCCAAGGTAACGCCAAATGCATCCGCCACCTTGGCGTTCATCGGGGCAAGGCGATAGGCCGCAGCGCCATAGCGGCGCGCCACCACGGCATCGCCCGCCCCCGCATAGGCCAAGGCGAGATCGCGTAGCAGTACGACGTCACGCGGACCCAATTGGCTGCGCAGACCCTCAAGCGTCTCGATCGCCGCGTCCCACTCGCCGCCCTGAAGCTGCCATTGCCCCAGCAATCGCCGCGCTGACACGCTTTGCGGATTTTGCGAGACATAAAGGCCGAGCGCAACCGCCGCGTCCTTTGGCCTGGCGGTACGGACATAGCCGTCGATCAGGCGCAGCATTGCCGGCTCGTCGAATGTCAGGTCCGCGGTGCGTGCATAGGGTGCCACCGCCTCTCCCGACCGACCGGCCAGCGCTAGCATGTCGCCATAGGCCATCTGTGCCGCAGGCGCTCCCGGTGTGGCGCGGACCAGAGCTTGGGCGCGGGCTATGGCGGCACCCCAATTTCCCTGACTTGCGAGCCCGCGGAGGACGCCCAGCACATAGGTCGGATCGGTCGGCGCCCCCGCCGCTCCCTGGGTCAGATCCGCCAAGGGTCGATCCGGGCGGAAGACCGTCGAATCGCCGCGCCGGCCTTGGGCGGCTCGATCGACAAGCGGGGCGCTATCCCCCCCGCCGGCCAGTGCCATCGCCGCGAGCCGTAGCGCATAGCCGTCCGCATCGGGCCGTGCGAGAATCGGGCGCAGCGTGGCGAGCGCCGCCGACCGGTCGCCTGTGCCGATCTGGGCAGCCGCCAGCAGACGTCGCGCGCCGATGTTCATCGGCTGCATCGTCACCAACCGCCCCCAGGCGCGCGCCGCCTTTTGAGGTCGGCCCTGGGCATACGCAATTACGCCTTCCAGCATCGCCGTGGCCGGTCGCTGGGCCAGGGCGCCGCGCGTCAACTGCAACAGCCCTTCGGCCAGCGGATATCGACCGGCGCGCGCCGCGATTACGGCTTGCAGGTAAAAAGCTTCCGGGCTGCCCGGACGCGACACCAAAGCGGTACGGGTCGCCGCCAGCGCGTCAGTCGCCCGGCCCAGGTCACCGAGCGTCGCGGCATATTGGATCAACGCTGGGTGATAATAGGAATCCCGCTCTAGGGCCTGCCGCAACCAGGGCAGAGCGGCCGCCAGCCCGTAACGGGCGCGGACGATCTCCCCCTGCAGGGTCAGGGCGCGAGGGTCGGCCGGCGCCAGCGCCACGGCCCGCGCAGCGGCTTGCGTGGCACCGGCCATGTCCCCTGCCCCGAAACGGCTCCGACCCAGGTCGGTCCATATGGCCGCGTCATCGGGATGGGCGGTCGCCAGTTGCTGGAGCGTGGCGCGCATTGCGGCGCCACCGCTCGTCTGCGCGGCCCGGACCTTGGCAGCGATACGGATCATCTCCGCGTCACGCACCGGCGGCATCTTCGCCACGGCATCCTGTGCGCCCGCCAGATTGCCCTGCAGCAGCCGCGCTTCGGCGCGCATCGCCAGTGTCTGCGCCACCGGGACACCATTGGCGATGGCCCGGTCCAACGCCGCCTCGGCGGCAACGCCTTCCTCCAGCAACAGGCTGGTGCGCGCAAGCGTCATCTGCGCCGCCCGCGATCCGGGCGCGGCGATGGCAGCGCGCCGAGCCTGGTCATGTGCGGCGTGATAATTGCCGGTTTGCAGGGCCGCCGCGGCGTTGCGCAGAGCTACAGCCGGATCGACGGGCGGCTCGCCGCCGCGCAACAGATAGGCCAGCCCAATCATCCCCAAGGCGATCACGGCCAGAATGGCAATCAGGCGCGCCCGACGCCGGATCGAGCGTCGCCGCCAGATCCGCCGCTTGCGCCGCATCATCGGATAAGGCTGCGCGGCGCGTCGGTCGCGTCCGCGATGGACGGGCTCTGCCGCGCTCACCGTGCGCCCGATGGCCACAGGATGACGCGGAGGGTCTGAACCAGGATCAGGGCATCGAGAAAGGGCGAGTAGTTCTTGGCGTAATAGAGATCATATTCCAGCTTGTGCCGCGCATCCTCGATCGAGGCGCCATACGGATAGTTGAGCTGGGCCCAACCGGTGATGCCGGGTTTGACCATGTGTCGTTCGGCATAAAAGGGGATCTGCTGCTCGAGCTGCTCCACGAATTGCGGGCGCTCCGGACGCGGGCCGACAAAGCTCATCTCACCCAGCAGGACGGACCAAATCTGGGGAAGTTCGTCGATCCGCACCTTGCGGATGAAGCGGCCGACGCGCGTGATGCGTGGATCGTCCTTTTCGGCCCATACCGCCTGCCCCCCCAGTTCAGCGTCCTGGCGCATCGAGCGGAGCTTGGGAATTTCGAAAGGCTGATTGTACAGCCCCACCCGCCGCTGCCGGTAGATAGCCGGTCCGTTGGACTCCAGCCGGATCGCGATGGCGGTGATGAGGATCACCGGCAGGGCAATCACCAGCAGCAACAGGCTGACCGTGATATCAAAGGCCCGCTTGATCATCGCCGACCACATGCGCCCGGAGGCGAAGCCATCGGAAAAGATCAACCAGCTATGGCTGACCGAGGCGAGGTCGATCCGCCCCGTCTCCCGCTCCAGAAAACTCGACAGTTCGGAGACCTGAACGCCAGCGGTGCGGACGCGGAGCAGGTCCTGATAGGGCAAGGCGTTGCGCCGTTCCTGGATCGCGAGCACCACCTCGGTCGCGCGGTGATCGATGACGAAGCCCTGCAGATTGGGGATCGCCGAACGCGGGATCGCCTGGGGCAATGCCGTCTCGTCGGCGTTCATCGCGATCACCCCGGCCACCAGGAAATTGCAACCCGGTTGCCCCGCCAGCGTCGCGATCCGGGCCGCGCGCTCGCCGGCCCCCATCAGGATGACCCGGCGCTTGAACCGGTCACCCCCCAGGGATCGGCCGAGCAAGCCGCGAACGACGACCAGCAGCACGACGGCGATAACCATCGAGAAAAACAGGCTGGAACGCCAATAGGTCAGGTCGGGGAAGAAGAAATAGATGAGCGATAGCAGGATCACGCCCATCGAGATCGCCACCAGCAGCCGGGCAGCGGCAAAGCGCAGCGACAGGAACGACGCGGCGGCATAAGCGCCCACGGCCATGAGCGCGATTTGAAGCGGCACGGCAAAGCTCAGCACTTGGGGCAGATGCTCGACCATGTGCCCGGCCGGATAGCCGATCTGCCACGCCCGCATCGACCAGCCGAGTTCCGCCGCCGCCATCAGCAGCACGAAATCGACCAGCCCGAGCAGCAGCACGGCATGCGGGACATAGTGTTTGAACAGACGGATCATCTACCGATCAATCGTACCCGGCCAGTGCTTTCTCACCAATTGTCCCAATTTTTGCAGAGAATGACAAACGAAGCGTGAAGATATGCGTTATGCGGCGTTGTAGAGAGCCGTGTCGCCCGGTTTTTGGTGACAGGGCATAGGAAGGGGCGAATATGCACAATCAGATCGTACCGGTCATCCTGTCCGGAGGGTCCGGCACGCGCTTATGGCCGATGTCGAAGCCGGAAATGCCGAAGCAGCTGCTCGCGCTGACCTCGGATGAAACCATGTTGCAGCTGACGGCGCAACGTACCGCATCCAACGAATTCGCCGCGCCGATCGTCGTCGCGGGCCAGCGGCATGCCGATCTGGTCGAGACGCAACTGACCGAGGCCGGCACGCCGCCACAGGCGCTGATCCTGGAGCCGGTCGCACGCAACACCGCGCCGGCGATCGCGCTCGCCGCGCTCGCCGCCAAGCCCGAGGATGTCATGCTGGTCATGCCGTCCGACCATGTCATTGCCGACCTCGACGCCTTCCATGCCGCGATCCATGCCGCGCTGCCCATGGTCTCGCAGGGCTGGCTGGCGACCTTCGGCATCGCGCCCGACAAGCCCGAGACCGGCTATGGCTGGATCCAGGTCGGCCGCGAAATCGCCAAGGGCGTCCATCAGGTCGCCCGCTTCGTCGAGAAACCCCGCCTGGAGCGCGCCGAGGCGATGCTGGCGCGGGGCGACTATGCCTGGAATGGCGGCATCTTCCTGTTCCGTGCCGATCGCTATCTGGAGGAACTGGGCCAACATGCGCCGGAAATGCTCGTCGCCGCCGAAAAGGCGATGCGCGCCGCCAAGCATGAGGGCAAGCGCGTCTTCCCCGACGAGGCCGAGTTCAGCAACTGCCCGTCCGACTCGATCGACTATGCCGTGATGGAACGCGCGGACCGTGTGGCGGTCGTGCCTGTCGCCATGGGCTGGAACGATGTCGGTAGCTGGGACGCGCTCCATGCGATCAGCGAGCTCGACGGCTTCGGCAATGCGCATCGCGGCGAAGTGCTGGCGATCGACACCAAGAACTGCCTGATCCGCACCGACCGGGTGCGCGTGGCCGCCGTCGACGTCCAGGATTTGATCGTCGTGGCGAGCGGCGACGACATCCTGATCCTGCCGCGCGGGCGCAGCCAGGACGTCAAGAAGCTGATCGAAGCGATGAAGCGCTGATACGTAAAGGGGGGTGGCCGGATCGGCCGCCCCCGTCATTCCGCCAAAGCGGATAATATCTCACCGACCGTTACGGGTTCGACGCCGCGCAGCGCCAGACGCTCGAACACCGCATCCCACCAGCGATCGAAAGCCTCTAGATCCCGCGTCGTGCGGACATAGGGCGTATGGCCGGGCTCCAGCGTCGGCGAATGGAAGGAAAAGGTCAGCAGCCTGACGCCGTCCGCCAGCGCGCGATCGATCGCGGCCAATGCATCGGTCAGCCCTACCCCCTCCGGAGTCAGCGGTATCCGCGATAGCAATCCCAGCCGCGCCAGCACGCCGCGCCCATGCGGCAATCGACGCGCCGATGCGTGGAGACGGTGCCCTGCGCCACGCAGCAGACCGGTATAGACGCTGGTCAGCGGCAGCTCGATCATCCCATCCCGGCAAAATCCATGGGCGTCGATCGCACGGAAATCCATGCCACCGGTCCGGCCATAATCGTGCAGCGCGCGCATCGAGCTGTCGATCCGGTACCCGCGCTCGGCCAGCAGCTTGAGAGTTGCGGGGCCCACACCATAACGGCCCGAGCGAAAGGTGCGAGGGCGCGTGCCAAAAGCCCCGGCAATGGCATCGGTCAGATGGTCGAGCTTCGCCGCCTCCAGCGCGACCGGCAAATTGCCGGCATGGCTGGTCACCGGATCGACGACCTCGCTGTGCGGCGGCGTGACCCAGGCGTGGAGCTGCGCGCCAATTTCGGACCGGCCATCATCCAGACATTCGGACAATATGGCGACCGCGACCGGGTCGACCGCCACGGGATAATCGACCATGCAGTTCAGCCCGACCCCCGCCTCCGCAAAACGCCGATGGGCTTTGGGGAAGGCCCGCATCGCCGAGGTCGCCCGGTGCCGCCGGTCGAGTGGGGCCGACCAGTCAAACTCCTCCTCGACATCGACCGTCACCAGAAACCGCGTCCCGAACGCCGCCGGCCAGCCTATCCGTTCGGCAGCGCTGGGAGCTTCGGGGCGCCAGGGTCGGGCCGGCACGGACACGGTCAGCGCGTCGACGCCTGCCCTGCGCGCTGATCCACGCCCATTGGCAGGCTCAAGGCCACCCGGTGCAGCCCGATGGTCAGGCCGCCGCCCATCTCGGCCCCCAGCTTGTCGACCAGCCGCAAGGAAAAGCCGGTGCCGAGCAGCGGCGCACCCTCACGCTGTTCCTCGTCGCCCGCATCGCTCAGCAGCGCGGCCTCGGTCTCGATCGCAAGCGCCAGGGGACGGTCGATCCGCAGGCTAGCCATGCCCTGTTCTTCGGTCAGGCTGGCAGTCAGGCGCTCGCCGACGACGCAATTGGACAGGAGCACGGAGAAAAGCCGGGCGATCAGCCGCTCGGTCGCGCGGTCATCGGCCAAGGCCGCGATCGTCGCCGCCGGCGGCTCGAACCGGATTTCGGCCCGGCGCAGTTCGGCGAGCGGCTGCAATTCGCCCAGCAGGCGCTGGATCAGCGGCGCCAGCAAAATCTTGGTGGGGCGAAGCTCCAGCACATGCCCCTCGATCCGTGCCGCGGTATCGAGATCCTCAACCGCTGCCAGCAGATCGGATGCCATGGACCGGATCGCGGTGGCACGGTCGCGATAGACAGGTGCGACGGGGCCCAGCAATTCGCTTTCGATCAACTCGGCAAAGCCCGCCACCGCATTGGCGGGAGTGCGCAGTTCGTGAACCAACTGCCGCAGCGAATCCGACGAGGCGGCATCCGCGACACTCTCGGTCGGTGCGACGGTGGCGCATTCGTCGCGACGTGGCCGCCGCCCGCTGCCACGATAGCCGAGGAAGCATCCTGAAAGGGAGTCGAAATAGGGTGCAGCGGAAACGCGCCATGACCCGGCCGCGTCGGACGCCCCGCCAATTTCCAGTCGCGCATCGCGGAACGGCGAGCGGCGGCGAAAGGCACCCATCCCCACCCCGTCGAACTGGGCCAGTCCCTGGGCGACGGTCGCGGCGATGCTGACGCCGACCAAGGCTCCACGCGCCACGCCATCGACGCCCAGGATCAGGCCGCGCTCATCGGTTTCGAAGTCGAAATGTGCAGGGCCGGCATTGGCGTGGGGCGTACCCGTGACCTCTTCGCGACGCTGGTTGAACGCGTCGATCCGGGCGACGAGATCGGCGATCTCATAGCGCGGCGGGGCGGCGGGCGACGGGGCATGGCGCAGGGCCTCGGCCATGAAGGGAAGGCTGCGCGCCACCTGCCCCAGCGGTACGAAGGGCGTCGCCGCCTGGGTCGGCACGGGATCGAGCATCACCGACAGAGGTGGGCGCTGCACCTCCTCTGTTACTTCGGGCACGGGCGCGGACGGCGCCGCGATCGGCCAAGGCTGTGGCGTCGCGTCCTCGGGTCTTTCGACGGCAAGGGGCGGAACAGGGCGCGGTGGCGCCACCGGTTCGGCAACCGATGGGTTGGCGGCGACCATGTTGGGCAGGACGAAATCGACTGGCCCGAAATTCTCCAGACCGCGCGTCACGGTCTCGGACAGGTCACGCCGATGGCGCAGCACCGACCGGGTGCGGGGGTTGAGCTGTGGCAGGATATCGAGCCATTCGGCGTCGGTCAGTTGCGCCATGCGCAACACGGGTGCCGCGATTGCCAGATCGTCCTGAGCGAAGAACGCGACCAGGGCGGCGGGGGGCTGGCACAGGCTGAGCAGCCGCGCGCTTGCCGAACGTGTCGCGTGCGATACCGAGTCGCGCAAGGCGACCAGACGCGCCAGTGTCGGCGGGTCGGCGGGGATGCGGCCACGCCCCATCAGGTCGACCAGTTGCCGCCAGGCGGTCTGGGCGCCGAAAGGCGTTGCCGTGTCGGCCGACAGGATCGTCGCAAGGCTGTCGTCGAACCGCACCTAATTCCCTTTTCCTTGGGCCGGATGGCCATCAGCCATCTGACTTAACGCCCTTATCCTTCCAACTGGTAACCTGCAAATATCACGATGCATCCCCGTTGCATTGTGTGACAATTGCGGTAGTGCGTAATTTTCTTATATCCAGCCGCGACAGAGCATAGGGAATCGGCTTTTTATGTGGAGTATTGTGTAATGGCGCTCGATCGCATCGATCGGCAAATCCTGGCGCTGTTGCAGGCCGATGGCCGGATGACCAATGTCGAACTCGCCGAACGCGTCGGCCTGACCGCCCCGCCCTGCCTGCGCCGTGTCCGCGCGCTGGAGGAAGCCGGGGCGATCCGTGGCTATCATGCCGATCTGGACGCCGCGCGTCTGGGCTTCCCGATCACCGTCTTCGCCATGGTGTCGCTGCGCAGCCAGGCCGAGCATGACCTGGCGACGTTCGAGGCGCATGTCGCCGGCATTCCCGAGGTCCGCGAATGCCATATGCTGAACGGCGAGATCGACTTCATCCTGAAGATCGTCGCGTCGGACCTGAAGAGCTTCCAGGAAATCCTGACCACCCATCTGACGCCCGCGCCCAATGTGGCGAGCGTCAAGACCTCGCTGACCATCCGCACCGCCAAGCAGGTGTCGGGGATTCCGATCGAGGCGGATTGATCGGGCGCGCCATCTGGTGCGTGCGAAAGCCGGCCCTCCGTCAAGGATGGTCGGCTTTTTTGTGTCGATCGGGTTGGGGCGTGGCCTTCGACTTCGCTCAGGCGGAACGGAGGTTTTGGCGTGGGGCCATTCTCACTCGGCCCGTTCGGCCTGAGCGAAGTCGAAGGCCACGCCCCTGCCCCAAAAAGGCCCCGGCTTTCGCCGAGGCCCTTTCCGAATATCCCCGCATCTCAAACGCGGAGACGATCCGGTCTTACGCCTGGGTCTGGAGCCAGGTGTTCCAGAAGCCGGCCAGCTCGGCGCGGGGCGAACCCTGGACGGCGTCGAACGCCGCCTTGGCACCAGCCTTGTCGCCCTGCGCGGCCAGCGCGATGCCGAGGCGGGTGTTCACCTCATTGGCATCGACGCCGCCCTTTTGCAGCGCCAGGCGATACAGCTCGGCCGCCTTGGCGTAATTGCCCTGGCCATAATAGGCCTCGGCGGTCAGCGCGGCGAGCTTGCCGTCGTTCGCCGACTTGGCGCGTGCCTCGGTCGGGGCGAGCGAGCCTTCCTGACGGTTCTTGGCTTCGGCGGCGGTCAGCATCGCCTTGGCGGTGGCATTACCGGCGGGGATCTTGCCGGTCGCCATGCCTTCCTTCAGCACCGTCGCGGCCTCGGCGGGCAGGCCCTTGTCGGTCGCATACTGCGCATATTCCATATAGTCATTCTGGTCGGCCAGCGACTTGGACGCGCGCATCAGGCGGAAGAGGTCGAGCCGCTGATTCTTGTCCAGCGTCGCCAGCGAACCCGGCTGCAGGCCGTAGATGACCAGCGCGTTGCGCCAGTTCTGCGCCGTCGGATAGGCCGCGATCCACTTGCGCATCCAGCTCAGCGTCTCGGGCACCATCTTGCTCTTGTTGGCGCGGCCGATGGCGTATTTGTAATAATCCTCGGGCGCCTTCTGACCCGACGCGTTCATCTGGTCGATCGTGGCGGCGAGATCGGCATTGGCGCCGGCGACGTCACCCGCTTCCATCTTCGCCTTGACGATCAGCAGCGGCAGGTTGGGGTCGCTATAGCCCAGCTGCTTGGCCTGCTCGAAATATTTCAGCGCGATCGGATATTGCTTGCCGTTGAAGGCCAGCGCACCACGGCGATAGACATAGCGCGGCTTGTCCGCGGCCGGGGTCGAGGGGCTGGCGATCAGCGCGTCGAGCGGCTTGGCCAGCGTCGTCTCGTCGATCGGGGCGTTCGGATTGGCCTGCTGGGCCGCGAACAGCTTGCCCGATTCGAGCTCGTAGCGCATCGCCGCGGCGATATACTTGTCGTCCTCGGTCTTGGCAGCGGCCTCGACCGCCGACACCAGCGGATCGGCGGCGGCATAATTCTTCTGCTGGAGCACCGGCTGGGCCGCCTGCGCCGCCTTCAGCGCCTCGGGGCTCAGCTTCAGACCGCCGGCTTCTTCCTTCTTCTTCTGGGCCACGGCCGGCGCGGTCAGCGCAACGCCGCCAACGCCCGTCGCAAGCACGGCCGCCAGCGCCAGCTTCGGTATGATTTTCATGCGAATTCTCTCCAAGAATAGAGCCGGTCGGTCCGGGATCGTCGATGGCAGGCTTGATAGGGACAGCCAGCGCCCCGTTCAAGCAAAGCAATGATGCCTTACCCCCTATCCATCAACCGCTGAACGCGGATTGAACGCGAACGCTCCCGGCGCTAGCGGGCGGGCCATCATGATTGCCGTCATCTCCCCCGCCAAGACGCTGGACTATAAAAGCCCGCTCCCGCCCCTCACCTCCACCCGGCCGCATTTCGCGACCGAGGCCGATACGCTCGCCGCCGCCGCCGCCAGACTGGGCGAGGAGAAGCTGTCTGCGTTGATGCGCATCTCGCCTGCCCTCGCCAAGCTCAATGCCGAGCGTTTTCGGGACTTTGCCGATGGACCGGAACGCCCCGCCCTCTTCGCCTTTGCCGGCGACGTCTATACCGGGCTGGAGGCCAAGACGCTCGACGAGCCGGCGGTGCTGTTCGCGCAGGATCATCTGCGGATGCTGTCGGGCTTGTACGGACTGCTCCGCCCGCTCGACGCGATGCGGCCCTATCGGCTGGAAATGGGCACGCGCTGGGCGCCCCATAGAGATGGATCGGACGGCGACAAGCTGACCGACTGGTGGGGCGACCGCATCGCCAAGCGGCTGGCGGACGAGGTCGAGGCGGAAGGGTCGGGCACGATCCTGAACCTGGCCAGCCAGGAATATTGGCATGCGGTGGACGGCAAGCTGCCGCCCTCGACCCGCGTCATCGCCGTCGATTTCCGCGAAGGCGACCGCTTCATCAGCTTCCATGCCAAGAAGGCCCGCGGCGCAATGGCGCGCTGGATGGTCGAGCATCGCATTACCGATACCGACGCGATGCGCGGTTTCGATAGCGACGGTTATGCGTTCGACGCCGAGGCAAGCACGCCGACGCTATGGAGGTTCGTGCGATGAGCGAATGGAAGCGGGCGATCATCATCGGTGCCTCGGGCGGGATCGGCGGCGCCCTAGCCGATGCGTTGGAAGAAGAAGGCGTCACCGTCGCCCGGTTCGGCCGGGCGATGAGCGGTGACTCGCATATCGATATCGAGGATGAAGCCAGCATTGTCGCCGCCGCCGAGCGGATCGCACAGGGCCCCGCCCCCGATCTGGTGATCGTCGCGACCGGCCTGCTGCATGATGGCGAGCATGGCCCCGAAAAGGCGATCGATCAGCTCTCGCCCGAATGGCTGGCGCGCAACTTCGCGGTCAATGCGATCGGCCCGGCGCTGGTCGCCAAGCATCTCCTCCCGCTGATGCCACGGACCGGCAAGACGATCTTTGCGGCACTGTCGGCCCGTGTGGGGTCGATCTCCGACAATCGCATGGGCGGCTGGTATGGCTATCGCGCGTCCAAGGCCGCGCTCAACCAGTTCATCCGTACGCTCGCCATCGAGCATAAGCGGCGCAACGATCGCTCGATCGTGGTCGCGCTGCATCCCGGCACGGTCGACACCGCCCTGTCCAAGCCGTTCCAAGGCAATGTCCGCCCCGGCGGCCTGTTCGATCCTGCTCGCGCGGCGGTGCAGTTGCTCGACGTGATCGATGGACTGAGGGCGCCCGACAGCGGCAAGCTGTTCGATTGGGAGGGTAAGGAGGTCCAGCCATAATCCTTCCCCGGACCCACGAGAATTGCGCCGTCCAACTTATCATTCAGATTACAATATCGTAACATCCGCGACATTCGCCCGAAACCGCCGTGCCCCCATAAGGGCGGGGCTGGTCGCCTTTACTCCCGCTGGCGACCAGCGACTCCCAAGCCCCGAAACCCTGCTGCCGAGGGGGGAAGCAGATGCATCGGGCCCGCCCCCGCCGCCTCTTTTGCGCGCTGACCTTTCCCCATGTCGGCACGGCGCGAATGGGTCGCGCGGGGGTGGTCAGGGGCGTTGCGCTGGGCTAGGAACGACAATTCCCATCTGACCACCAACCCGGAAAGCAACAGACTTTGGCCGACGAGACGACCCTCGCGGAACCTTCCGATATTTCGACGATCTCCATCGTCGACGAGATGAAGTCGAGCTATCTCGACTATGCGATGAGCGTGATCGTGGCGCGTGCGCTGCCCGACGTGCGTGACGGCCTGAAGCCCGTCCATCGCCGTATCCTCTATTCGGCCGCCGAAAGCGGCTTCGTCGCGGGCAAGCCGTACCGCAAGTCGGCGCGCATCGTCGGCGACGTCATGGGTAAATACCATCCGCACGGCGACAGTGCGATCTATGACGCGCTGGCCCGCATGGCGCAGGACTGGTCGATGCGCGTGCCGCTGATCGACGGTCAGGGCAATTTCGGCTCGATGGACCCCGATCCGCCCGCCGCGATGCGTTACACCGAAGCGCGTCTGGCCAAGGTGGCCAATTCGCTGCTCGACGATCTCGACAAGGACACGGTCGACTTCCAGCCCAACTATGACGGCTCGGAGCGCGAACCCTCCGTCCTGCCCGCGCAATATCCGAACCTGCTGGTCAATGGCGCGGGCGGTATCGCGGTCGGCATGGCGACCAACATCCCGCCGCACAATCTGGGCGAGGTGGTCAACGCCTGTCTCGCCTATATGGAAAACGGCGCGATCACGGTCGAAGAACTGAACGAGATCGTCCCCGCCCCCGACTTCCCCACCGGCGCGCTGATCCTCGGCCGCTCGGGCGCGCGGTCGGCGTACCAGACCGGGCGCGGGTCGATCATCGTGCGTTCGCGCCACGAGATTGAGGAAATGCGCGGCGACCGTCGGGCCATCGTCCTGACCGAAATCCCCTATCAACAGGGCAAGAACGCACTCGTTGAAAAGATCGCCGAGGCCGCCAAGGAAAAGCGGATCGAGGGGATCAGCGACATTCGCGACGAATCGAACCGCGAAGGCGTTCGCATCGTCATCGACCTGAAGCGCGACGCGACCCCGGAAGTCGTGCTCAACCAGTTGTGGCGGCACACCCCCGCCCAGACCAGCTTCCCGGCCAATATGCTCGCCATTCGCGGCGGCCGCCCCGAGCTGCTGAACCTGCGCGACATCATCCAGGCGTTCGTTCAGTTCCGCGAGCAGGTCATCACCCGCCGCTCGAAGTTCGAACTGGCCAAGGCGCGTGAGCGAGCGCACATCTTGCTGGGTCTCGTCATCGCGGTGACGAACCTGGACGAGGTGGTGCGGATCATCCGGGGTTCGGCTTCGCCGGTCGCCGCGCGTGAGGCGCTGCTCGCCCGCGAATGGCCGATCGCCGAGATCGCGCCCTATATCCGTCTGGTCGAAGCGGTCGAAAGCGAAGGCTTTGGCGACACCTATCGCCTGTCGGAGACGCAGGTTCGCGCGATCCTCGATCTGCGCTTGCACCGCCTGACCGCGCTCGGCCGCGACGAGATCGGCGACGAGTTGAAGGGTCTGGCGGACTCGATCACCGAGTTGCTCGAAATCCTCGCCAACCGCGTGAAGCTGTACGAGGTCATGCGTGGCGAGTTGGTGGCGATCCGCGACCAGTTCGCCACCCCGCGCCGCTCGGAAATCGCCGCCGCCGCCGATGGCATCGACGACGAGGACCTGATCGAGCGCGAGGACATGGTCGTCACCGTGACCATGCAGGGCTATATCAAGCGCACACCGCTCGATGCCTTCCGCGCGCAGAACCGGGGCGGCAAGGGCCGCTCGGGCATGGCGACCAAGGACGAGGACGTCGTCACCGAGCTGTTCGTGACCAGTACGCACACGCCAGTCCTGTTCTTCTCGAACCATGGCAAGGTCTATCGTTACAAGGTCTGGCGCCTGCCCGAAGGCGGACCCGCCACGCGCGGGCGGCCGATGGTCAACCTGTTGCCGCTGGCACCGGGCGAGGTCATTTCGACCGTGTTGCCCCTGCCCGAGGACGAGGCGGAGTGGGGCAAGCTCCACGTCATGTTCGCCACCGCCAAGGGTGCCGTGCGCCGCAACTCGATGGACGCATTCACCAACGTTCCCTCGAACGGCAAGATCGCGATGCGCTTCGACGACGAGAGCGAGGACCGGCTGATCGGCGTCGCGCTGCTCGGCGCGGAGGACGATGTGCTGCTCGCCACCCGTTGCGGCCGGGCGATCCGCTTCGCCGCGGACGATGTGCGCGAGTTCCAGAGCCGCACCTCGACCGGCGTGCGCGGCATCGCGCTTAAGGGCGAGGACGAGGTCATCTCGCTCTCGGTCCTGCACCGCGTCGGCACCACCCAGGAGGAGCGCGAGGCTTACTTGCGCTTTGCTCCCTGGAAGGGCGAGAAGGAAGGCGAGCCCGAGCTGTCGGTCGAGCGGTATGAGGAACTGCGTGAGAGCGAGCAGTTCATCCTGACCGTCTGCGCCAATGGCTATGGCAAGCTGTCCTCCGCCTATGAATATCGGCGCACGGGTCGTGGTGGTCAGGGCATCACCAATATCGACAATATCGCCCGCAACGGCGATGTCGTGGCAAGCTTCCCTGCATCGAAGGGGCATCAATTGATGCTCGTCACCGATCAGGCCAAGCTGATCCGCATGTCGTTGGCGAGCCTGCGTGTCATCGGGCGCGGCTCGGCGGGGCTGCGGCTCTTCAACGTGGCACCGGGCGAGCATGTCGTCTCGGCCGCGCGCATCGAGGAGACCGAGGAAGATGCCGAGATGAACCTGGCCGACGGCACCGCCGAAATCGCCCCCGAACCCGATGCGGAAGTGGGCGAGAATCTGGCCGCTGGTCCGGAGGATGGCGAATGACCCACCCCGCAACCGCCTATAAGGTGCTGACTGCCGAACAGATGGCGGCGCTGGAACAAGAGGGCGTCTTTACGGGCGCGCCGGTAGATATCGCCGATGGCTATATCCACCTGTCCACCGCCGCCCAGTTGACCGAGACGGTGGACAAGCATTTCGCCAACCAGACCGACCTGCACATCGCGGCGGTCGATCTGGAGGCGATGGGCGAAGCGGTGAAGTGGGAGGAAAGCCGGGGCGGCCAGCTATTCCCACATCTTTACGCACCGCTGCCGCTGACGGCCGTGGTGGCTTACAGCCCGATGAAGCGCGACGAAGACGGAACGGTTAAACTGCCCATTACCGGGTAAAGCCGATCCTTTTGTCGTCACGGAAACGTCATAAATCCCTAACGCCGCATTTACGATTACGGCGTTAGGGATGGGGCATGAAGCCGCCCCAGTTCTCCGCATGGTCCGCCGCTGGCGACGACGATCCGGTGATTGATATCGGTGCGTCGCTGACCGAGGCGGTCGCGCTATTTCGACGGCATCCCGACCTGCGGCTTTTGCCGGTCCTCGATGATGATCGGCGGCCGGTCGGCGCGATCCGCGAGGCGGATCTGAAAGCGCTTCTCTACAATCCGTTCGGCCATGCGCTTCTACAAAATCCGGATTTCGGCGCGGCGCTGGACGGCTATGTCCGCCCCCACCCCGCTTGCGAGGCGAGCGCGCCGATCGGCGAGCAACTGGCCATCCATGCCGATTGGGGCGCACCCGATGCGCTGATCCTGACCGAAAATGGCCGCTATGCCGGGATGCTGGGCGCGGCGATCATCGCCCGGCGGGCGGCGGATGCGCAAATGGCCCTGGCGCGGGAGCAAATGGCACGCGCCCGCGTGGTCGACCGTGAGACTCGCCACTTCACATCGGACGTCGCCGCCCTATCCGACACGCTGGCCCGCGCGATCGAGGATATCGGCGACACCGCCGTGAACCTGACCAACCACGCCGCCAGCGCGCATGCCGGCGCCCAACATGTCGCCGAGACGACACGTGAGACCGGCACTGCGCTTAGCGACATCGCCCAGCGTGGCCATGCGCTCGCCGCTGCCTTTGTCGCCATCACCCATGACATGACGCAGGCGCGCCTGATCCGCGAACAGGTGCAGGACAAGATCGGCCGCGCCCAACGCAGCGCCCAGGTGCTGACCGACAGCGCGACCGCCATCGACACCATGCTGGCGCTGATCGAGGGGGTGGCGACCCGTACCAACCTGCTCGCGCTCAACGCCGCGATCGAGGCGGCGCGCGCAGGCGATGCCGGGCGCGGCTTTGCGGTGGTCGCTCATGAGGTCAAGGCCCTGGCCCGACAGACGCGCGACGCTGCACGCGACGCCACGATCAATGTCGGCGCGATCACGTCGGCGCTGCACGAACTGGTCGCGGATCAACGGGAATTGCATGATGCGGTCGAGGCAATCGGCCGCCTCTCCCGCTCGATCGATCAGGCCGTCGCGGCCCAAGGCCCCTCCACCACCGCGATCGCCGCCCATGTCGATCAGTCGGTCACCGCCGCCCGCAACATCGCCGGCCAAGTCGACCATATCCAGCACGGTGCCGCACGGATCGATCAGGATGCGGGGACGCTCCACCGCCTCGCCGCCGCGCTGACCCGTACGATCGGCGAGTTGCGCGAACGGACAAGCCAGTTCGTGTATCTCGTCGCCGCCTGATCCCCGGCGGGGCTTACTCTACATACAGGTCCACCACCGTCATATCCTGCCCCACCGCCTCGAGCAGCAGCGTACGATGGCAGTGGCAAGGATCGCGCTCGTAGCAAAGCAGCACGCTGGGACGTTCGGCCGCTAGATCGAGCATCTTGTGCGCGGCCACCTGTGCCTCGTCCAGTTCCAGTTGCTCGTCGTAAACCGCGCGCAGCGTGGCGACATCGCCCTTCTTGGCGGCATCGCGTCCGCGCTTCGGCGTACCCAGATCGCGCAGATGGACATATTCGATCCCGACCTCGCTGAGCGCGGCGGCCAGGGGCGACTTCGAGAAACCCGGGCGCCGCGACGATGGCAATGCCCGGACATCGATCAGCCTCTCGACGCCCGCCTGTTTCAACGTTGCCAGAAAGCCGTCGACCGTCGCGCCTTCATAACCGATGGTATAGATGGTGGTCATGGACCAGAGGTGGCGGTCGTGCCCGCCCGCCGCAAGTCCTTCCACCCGACGACTTCCAGGTCTAAGGCCGCCTCATGAACTATGACATTCATGTGATCGGCGGCGGGCTGGCCGGATCGGAAGCCGCGTGGCAGTTGGCCGAGGCGGGGCTGACGGTACGCCTGTCGGAAATGCGCGGCGGGGCGGATACGACGCCGGCCCATCATGGCGGCGATCTGGCCGAGCTGGTCTGCTCCAATTCCTTCCGCTCGGATGACGCGACCTCCAATGCGGTCGGGCTGCTGCACCAGGAAATGCGGGCGCTCGGCTCGATCATCATGGCCAAGGGTGACACCCATGCGGTGCCCGCGGGGTCGGCTTTGGCCGTCGACCGCGATGGCTTTTCGGGCGGGGTGACGGCGGCGCTGGAGGCACACCCGAACATCACCATCGTCCGCGAGCGTATCGATGCCCTGCCCGAGGGGCCTGCGATCATCGCCACCGGCCCGCTGACCGCGCCGTCGCTGGCCGGCGGTATCGGTGAGGCGACGGGCGCGGAGGCGCTGGCCTTTTTCGATGCGATCGCCCCCATCGTCCACCGCGAGTCGATCGACATGGACGTCGCCTGGTTCCAGAGCCGCTGGAACAAGGGCACGAGCAAGGATTACATCAACTGCCCGATGGACAAGGAGCAATATTACGCTTTCCATCAGGCCCTGCTCGACGGCGAGAAAACCGAATTCCGCGAGTGGGAAAAGGACACACCTTATTTCGACGGCTGTATGCCCGTCGAGGTGATGGCCGAGCGCGGAGTCGAGACGCTGCGTTTCGGCCCGATGAAGGGCGTCGGGCTCGACGATCCACGTACCGGGCGCTGGCCCTATGCCGTTGTCCAGTTGCGGCAGGACAATGCGGCGGGCACGCTGTGGAACATCGTGGGCTTCCAGACCAAGCTGAAATATGCCGAGCAGATTCGCATCTTCCGCACCATCCCGGGTCTGGAGAAGGCCGAGTTCGCGCGACTGGGTGGGCTTCACCGCAACACCTTCATCCGTTCGCCCGAACTGCTCGACGCGACGCTGCGGCTGAAGTCGCGGCCGAACCTGCGTTTCGCGGGCCAGATCACGGGGTGCGAGGGATATATCGAGAGCGCCGCGATCGGCCTGCTCGCGGGGCGTTTCGCTGCCGCTGAGCTGACCGGCAAGACCATCGCCCCGCCGCCGGTCGAAACGGCCTTGGGTGCATTGCTGGGTCACATCACCGGGCTGGCCGAGGCCGAGACCTATCAGCCGATGAACGTCAATTTCGGCCTATTCCCCCCCATCCCCGGCCGGACCAAGAAGGCCGACCGCAAGAAGATGTACACCGACCGCGCGCGCGAGGCGCTGCCCGGCTGGCTCAACTCTCTTCCGCCGGGGCCCCCTCCGGTGCCTCAGCCGGTGCCGTTCGTGCCGGCGGACAGTCCCGCCGAACAGCCGGTCGACGCTTGACGGCGGTGGTGGCGAACTCGGCCGCGTTCATCGTGCCCGACTTATCCTGGTCGGCGGTGGCGAATTTGGTCGTGGCCTTGATAGCCCATTCGTCGAAACTCAGCTTGCCATCGCCGTCGCGGTCCAGCTTGGCGTAAGCCTTGCGCCGCGCGGCGAGATATTCCTCGCGGGTGATCGTGCCGTCGCGATCCTTGTCGTAGCGGTCGAAGCGCTTCTGCTCGCGGGTGCGGGCGGAGGCTTCCGGGAGTGGAGTGTCGTCATCAGCGGTCTGCGGTGTGGCCACTGCAGCAGCATTCGCGGCGGGGAGCGGGGATGGCATGTCGGGTCGGCTGCCCCATAGGAACAGCCCCGAGCCCACGAGCACAAGCGTGCCCAACCCACCGGCCAGATAGCGCCACATCGGTCCCGTCCCCCCCGTTCGACGAAGTTATGGTTAACCGGGGTTAGGCATAGGCGGCAAGGTTTTCCCGTGGCCTTCGGCTTCGCTCAGACTGGACGGGGGTTGGGTGTGGGCTGACTCCCCCCTTCACTCCACCCCGGCAGAGGCCGGGGTCCAGTTTCTGTGCGGCTCGTGATGCGCTACGGACAGACGGGGGAGGCAAAGTTCCGGCACTGGCGATACCTCCGGCCTTCGCCGGGATGGATGACGCTTCTGAATTCAGCGCCCGGTCAGGCCATGCCATGCCAGCCGCGCGGCACGTAGAGGATGGCCGGGCAGACGGTCCGGGTGACGAAGGCTTTCGCGCGCCAGAACGGCCAGGCCGCTCAAACCGCGAACCGTCTTGGGTGCCTTCTCCGTCAGCGCTGCGTCCAATTCCGACGAAGCCGCCGTCCCGATTCGCGCGCGGATTGCAACATCGGAGACATGCTGCGCCAGATCGGCCTTGGCCCAGGCCGCCCCCAAGGGCGCCATCCCCGCCTGCCCCAGCAACCGCCCGATGGACGCAAACAATACCCCGCCCCGCGCCTCGGCATGACGCTCGACGCGCGTGTCATCCAGCGGTTCGCCGTCGTCCAGCAGCGCCTCCCACCCCTCGATCATCGGCGCCAGGTCTGCCCCCCGCACCCCGCTGGGCAGCACCGAAGCTGCCAGCCGCTGCAACACCGGATGCGCGGGCACAGGCTCGCGGTCGAGCTTCTCCAGCACCTCATACCACCAGGTCAGCCGCATTTGGCCGATCATCGGTTCGGTGGTGCTTTGCAGGATCGACGCGAGTTGGTGATCGAGGTCGAGCAGTGCTGCAAAACCCTCCCGCGCCGAGGCGGACGCGTAACCCACCGCCAGCGCCTGTTCGCGCATCACCGCTTCGATGGCGGGCGGGGGCGTGGCGGCGGCGGGGGTGTCGATCATCCCCTGCCCTTCGCACAGGTAATGCGCATGAAAAAGGGCCTCCCGGTTTTCCGGAAGGCCCCCTTCATATCACAAGGATATCCAAGGCTTAGCCGCGATAGGTCACCTTCTTGACCGCCGCGACGACCTTGTTCGCGTCGACCAGCGCCAGCTTTTCGAGGTTGGCGGCATAAGGTAGCGGCACGTCCTCGTTGGTCACGCGCAGCACCGGCGCGTCGAGGTCGTCGAACCCTTCCTCCATCACGACGGCGGTGATTTCCGACGCGATCGAGCAGGTGGGCCAGCCTTCCTCGACCACGACCAGACGGTTGGTCTTGGCGAGCGACTTCAGCACCGTCTTGGTGTCGAGCGGACGCAGCGTGCGCAGATCGATGACCTCCGCATCGATGCCCTCGGCGGCCAGCTTCTCGGCGGCTTCGAGCGCGACGCCCACGCCGATCGAGTAGGAGACGAGCGTGACGTCCTTGCCCTCGCGCATGATCCGCGCCTTGCCGATCGGCAGGACGAAATCGTCGAGCTTGGGCACGTCGAACGAACGGCCGTACATCAGCTCGTTTTCGAGGAACACGACCGGGTCTTCCGAACGGATCGCCGCCTTCAGCAAGCCCTTCGCATCGGCCGCGTCATAGGGCGCGATCACGATCAGGCCGGGGACCGAGGCGTACCAGGGGCCATAGTTCTGCGAGTGCTGCGCGCCGACGCGGCTGGCGGCACCGTTAGGGCCACGGAACACGATCGGGCAGCGCATCTGGCCGCCGGACATGTAGTTGGTCTTGGCGGCCGAGTTGATGATGTGGTCGATCGCCTGCATGGCGAAGTTGAACGTCATGAACTCGATAACCGGGCGCAGGCCGCCCATCGCGGCACCGGTGCCGACACCGGCGAAGCCGTACTCGGTGATCGGCGTGTCGATAACGCGACGATCGCCGAATTCGTCCAGCAGGCCCTGCGTCACCTTGTACGCGCCCTGATACTGGGCGACTTCCTCGCCCATCACGAAGACGCGGTCGTCGGCGCGCATTTCCTCGGCCATCGCATCGCGCAGCGCCTCGCGGACGGTGAGCTTCACCATCTCGGTGCCTTCCGGGATTTCCGGCGAGGCGGGCGCTTCCTGCTCGGCGGCGGCGACCAGCTTCTGCGTGCCGCTTTCCTGCTCGGCCGCAGCCGCGCCTTCCGGCATCGGCGGCGCGTTCTGGTCGGTCGCCTCGTTCTTCGGCGCGGCATTGGCGGCCTCGCCCGAACGCGAGCCCGACGCGGCGGCAGACGCAACGTCCTCGCCCTCTTCGGCCAGCAGCGCGATGGCGGTACCGACCTTCACATTGTCGGTGCCCTCGGCGACGATGATCTTGGCGATCACGCCCTCATCGACGGCCTCGAATTCCATCGTCGCCTTGTCGGTCTCGATCTCGGCCATGATGTCGCCGGACTTGACCGCATCGCCTTCCTTCACGAGCCACTTGGCGAGCGTGCCCTCTTCCATCGTCGGCGAAAGGGCCGGCATCTTGATCTCGATCGCCATCTTAGTAACGCTCCACCAGCACTTCAGTGTAGAGTTCAGCCACATCGGGCTCGGGGGTCTGTTCGGCGAAGTCGGCCGCTTCGTTGACCTGCTTGCGAATCTCCTGCTCCAGGACCTTCAGATCGGCCTCCGTCACGCCCTGCGCTTCGAGCAGCTTCTTGACGTGGTCGATCGGGTCCGACTTGTCGCGCACGCCCTGCACTTCCTCGCGGCTGCGATACTTGGCTGGGTCCGACATGGAGTGACCGCGATAGCGATAGGTCTTCATCTCGAGGATGACCGGACCCTTGCCCGCACGGACCCAGGCCAGCGCCTCTTCGGCCGCACCGCGACAGGCCAGCACGTCCATGCCGTCGACCTGGATGCCGGGAATGCGGAAGCTCTCGCCACGGCGATACAGCTGATCCTCGGACGAGGCGCGGTTGACACTGGTGCCCATGGCATACTGGTTGTTCTCGATCACGAAGATGATCGGGAGCTTCCACAGCTCGGCCATGTTGAAGCTCTCGTACACCTGGCCCTGATTGGCAGCACCGTCGCCGAAATAGGCGAGACAGACGCCGCCGTCATTGCTGTACTTGTGTCCGAACGCCAGGCCGGTGCCCAGCGACACCTGCGCGCCCACGATGCCATGGCCGCCATAGAATTTATGCTCGGTCGAGAACATGTGCATCGACCCGCCCTTGCCCTTGGAAATGCCGGCGGCACGCCCCGTGAGCTCGGCCATGATGACCTTGGGATCGATGCCATAGGCCAGCATATGGCCATGGTCGCGGTAACCGGTGATCACCGAATCCTTGTCGCCGTCGAGCGCCGACTGCAGACCCACCGCCACGGCTTCCTGGCCGATATAGAGGTGGCAGAAACCGCCGATCAGGCCGAGGCCGTAAAGCTGGCCCGCCTTTTCTTCGAAGCGGCGGATCAGGAGCATCTGCTTGTAGAAATCCAGCAACTGTTCCTTGGTAGCCTGGAACGGTTGCGGTTCGGCGGGACGCTCCCGATTGGGAATGGGGGGCTCGCTGGTACGGCTTGGAGCTTTTGCCACAGTCGGGAACACCTTTGTTTCCGTTAGGGAAGGATCGACGCCTATTGGCGCGCTTTGTCAGGAAACTCAATTCCCCCTCTTAATTCCCAGCGGGACAGCGGGATTTTAGGGGGGAATAGCTTTGCCTCGGTTGCCTTGGCGGCGAACCGAAGCCTACAACGCACGCCGACCATGGATAGACCCCTTCACCCTTTTCGCATCGCCAATTTCCGTAGCTACTGGCTGTCCCGTTTCAGCGGCACGATCGCGGTCTCGGCCATGTCGATCGTCATCGGGTGGCAGGTCTATAATCTGGCGCGCGAAACCATGGATGTGCGGCAGGCGGCCTTCATGCTGGGCATGATCGGCTTTGCGCAGTTCGTGCCGTTGTTCCTGCTGACCCCGATCACCGGCCTGGTCGCCGACAGCGTCGACCGGCGGTGGATCGTGCGGGGGACGACCGCATTGCTCGTCCTGACCGCCGCCACGCTATGGCTGCTGACCTGGTCGGGGCATCTGACGCTGGGCGCGCTCTTCACCGCCGCCGTCGCGTTCGGCATCGCGCGCGCTTTCTCGGGCCCCGCCTATTCGGCGCTGGCGCCCAATCTGGTGCCGCGCGAAAGCCTGCCGACCGCCATCGCGGTCAGCTCGATCGCGTGGCAGGTGGGCACGATCGCAGGGCCGAGCGTCGGCGGCCTCCTCTATGCCGTCCATCCCGAATTCGCTTACGGCGTCGCCACCGCGCTGTTCACGATCGCCTTGCTCTGCATCTCCCTGATAGGCCCGGTGCCACAGCCCCCCGCGCAAAGCGATCGCCGTCCGCTGACCCGCATCGTCGAGGGGTTTAGCTATGTCCGCCGCAACCGGCTGGTGCAGGCGGCGATCACGCTCGATCTGTTCGCGGTGCTGCTGGCCGGGGCGACCTCGCTGCTGCCGGTCTATGCGCGTGATATCCTGCATGTCGGGTCGCAGGGGCTGGGCGTGCTGGCGGCGGGCATGGGGATCGGTGCGGCCACCACCGCCATCTGGTTCTCGTTCCGGCCGATGAAGTCCAATGTCGGGGTCAAGATGCTGGCGGCGGTGGTCGTCTTCGGCCTGTCGATCCTGACCTTCGGCGTCGCCAGCCATATTACCGGCGCGCTGGGGCTGACGAGCGGAACGGTCGGACTGGGCGGATCCAGCATCTTCGTCCACCCCGCCTTCCTGCTCAGCCTCGTCGCGCTGATCTGCGCTGGCGGGGCGGACATGGTCTCGGTCTATGTCCGCCAGTCCCTCATTCAGCTTCACACGCCCGACGTCATGCGCGGCCGGGTGAGTGCGGTGTCGCAACTCACCATCTCCGCCTCCAACGAACTGGGCGAGTTCGAAAGCGGGGTGATGGCCTCGATTCTGGGTCCGGTCGGCGCGGTGGTGTTCGGCGGCCTGGGCGCGATCGGCGTCACCCTGCTCTGGTCGCGGCTGTTCCCGGAACTCCGGCGCGCGCGAACCTTTGACCCTCCCGAGATCCTCGAAACCGAACCTCAGCACGGAGAAGCGAAGCCATGAAGGCCAACACCATCCTGGAAACGATCGGCAACACGCCGCACATCAAGCTCCAGCGGCTGTTCCCCGGATCGGAGGTCTGGATCAAATCGGAGCGATCCAACCCCGGCGGGTCGATCAAGGACCGTATCGCGCTCGCCATGATCGAGGCGGCCGAGGCCAAGGGCGATCTGAAGCCCGGCGGCACCATCGTCGAGCCGACCAGCGGCAATACCGGCGTCGGTCTCGCGATGGTCGCGGCGGTCAAGGGTTACAAGCTGATCCTGGTCATGCCCGAATCGATGTCGCTGGAACGCCGCCGCCTGATGCTGGCTTATGGCGCGACCTTCGACCTGACTCCGCGTGAGAAGGGCATGAAGGGCGCGATCGAGCGTGCACTGGAAATCGTGCGCGACACGCCCGGTGCCTGGATGCCCCAGCAGTTCGAGAACCCCGCGAATATCGACGTGCATGTGCGCACGACCGCACAGGAAATCCTGAACGACTTCCGCGATTCGCCGATCGACGTGATCATCACCGGCGTCGGCACCGGTGGCCACATCACTGGCGTTGCCGAGACGCTGAAGAAGGAATGGCCCGAGCTCAAGGTCTATGCGGTCGAGCCCGCCGCTTCGCCGGTCATTCAGGGGGGCCAGCCGGGTCCGCACCCGATCCAGGGCATCGGCGCCGGCTTCGTCCCTGCCAATCTTCATACCCAGGCGATCGACGGCGTGATCGAGGTCGATGCCAATGTCGCCAAGGACATGGCGCGCCGCTCGGCGACCGAAGAGGGCATTCTCGTGGGTATCTCGTCCGGCGCGACGCTGGCTGCGATCCTCCAGAAGCTGCCCGACCTGCCCGATGGCACGCGCGTGCTCGGCTTCAACTATGACACGGGCGAGCGCTATCTGTCGGTGCCGGACTTCCTGCCCGAACAGTGAGCGATCCATCTCGGCCGCGCGGCGGCATCCGCGCGGCGCTGATCGCCATAGCCGGCACGGCGAGCGTCGTGCCGGCTTTGCTCGTGGCGAATGCGCCCGCCATTCCCCATGCCCGGCACGGGTCGGACCAACGGCCGACGCGAACGCCGCGCGTCGTGCCACCGGCCGAAATCCCGCCGGTCGAGCCGGTCGCCTTTGTCGACATGAGCCCGGACGAAGCGCGCGCCTATAATGCGGGCATTCCCTTCTCCACCGATCCCAACCCGGCGGCCCGCCCCTTCGTCTTTCGGGGATCGGCGGAGGACAAGGCGCGCGCGCTAGACTGTCTGGCGGCGGGCGTGCTCTATGAGGCGGGCGACGATGCCAAGGGCGAGCAGGCCGTCGCGCAGGTCGTGCTCAATCGCCTCCGTCATCCTGCCTTTCCCAAGACGGTCTGCGGCGTCGTGTTCGAGGGGCAGGAACGCACGACCGGTTGCCAGTTCACCTTCTCGTGCGATGGCGCACTGACCAAATGGCAGCCGCCCGAAGCCGCCTGGAGCCGGGCCCGCGAGATCGCGGCGATGGCGCTGAACGGCAAAGTCTTCCGCCCCGTCGGCCATGCGACCCATTACCATACCGATTGGGTCGTCCCCTATTGGCAGGCGAGCCTGGACAAGGTCGCGGCGGTCGGAAGCCACTTGTTCTTCCGCTGGTCGGGCTGGTGGGGAACGCCACCCGCTTTCAACCGGCATATCGTGCCCGGCGAGCCCGTCATCGCATCGCTCGCCCCCTTCTCCCCCGCCCATCGGGCCGGGGTGGAAGGAACCGCCGAGGCGGGTGCCGCTCTGGCCGAAGGGGCCGCCGTCACCGGCACCGCCACGCCGCTGCCAAACGACACCGACACCTTTCTCATCACCCTGCCCGGCGGCCTGGCCCCCGAGGGGTTCGCGGCCTATGCGCTCGGCCTGTGCGGCACCCGCGCCCACTGCACCGTCATGGCGTGGCGCGACACCGCCGCGACGCCCGAGGCGGTGCCGCTGACCCCGGTCCAGATGGAAACGATGGCGTTCAGCTATCTGCGCGACCCCGAGACGGGCATCGAGCGCACCTTGTGGAATTGCACGCTCTATCCGGCGATGAAGGGCACGCGCTGCATGAAGCGTCAGACGCTGACCGTGCTGCCCATCACGCCGAGCATGACCACGCAGCCCAATGCCGCGCCGACGCCCGCCTTCGGCGACCTGGCCGGCATCCGCCGCGCCAGCGCCGCTCCCGTCGAGGCCAAGCCCCAGCCCTGAGCCGGTCAGTCGCGGTTGGCGTTCAGCAGATCGACGAACTCGGTCAGCTCAGCGATGGCGGCATCGATATCGCGCTTCTGCGCCTGCAGGGCATCGATCTTGGCGGTGCAGCGTGCGACGGTCACCTCGCGCTGCTGGCGCCGGCCATCGTCCAGATCGTAGAGGTCGATCATCTCGCGAATCTCGGCCAGGCTGAACCCCACCCGCTTGCCCCGCAGAATCCAGGCAAGCCGGGCACGGTCGCGCTGCGAATAGATGCGCTGTGTGCCCCGCCGCTCCGGCTGGATCAGGCCCTCGTCTTCGTAGAAGCGCAGCGCGCGCGCCGTGACGCCGAATTCGCCGCACAGTTCGGTGATCGTGTAATCATCCCGTTCACCCTTCAGGGGAACAGTAGCATAGGCGGCGACCTTGGTCATGGTCGCGACGCTAAATACCCTTTACGTCAACGTCAATCGGTGCAAAGCGCTGCGCCGTTCGGACTGCGCAGGGTTCGCGCCTCGGCCACCGATGCACTGACCCGCTCAACGATCAGCGCCGACAGGCTGGCTCGCCCGGTGCATACGGTGCTGCAAGCCGCTGGCAAACCAGCGGGAAATTGGATGCTGTCGCCATCCAGTCGCGCCGAGAAGCGACAGGTCCCCAGGGTGATCTCCAGCGTTCGTCCCGATCGTGCCAGCGTTCCACGCGCGGTGCACCCCTGCCCCTCGCCATAATCGAGCACCACGCCGACGCGCCGGAGCCCATCGCTGCCGCCACCCGACGCCGGCAAAATGCACATGCGATCCGAATCGCGTGCCCAGATGCCGTCGAGCGGGATGCTCGCGGGATCGGCGACCAGCCCGGTCGCGATGCTGGCCGCTTCCAGCCGCTCGCCCGCGGCATTGTCGATCGAATCACCCGAAGGCTGGCAAGCGGTCAGCGACAAGGCCCCTATGAGGATAAGCCGGCATGCACTCACGCCACCGGCACCAGCCCGTCGCCCTCGATCCGCCGGAAGAAGCAGGTTCGTGCGCCCGTGTGACAGGCAGGGCCCGCCGGATCGCAGATCAGCCACACCGCATCCTGATCGCAATCGATCCGAATCTCGGCGACGTTCAGGACATTGTTGGAGCTTTCGCCCTTCTTCCACAAACGCTGTCGGCTGCGTGACCAGAAATGCGCCTGCCCCGTGCTGCGCGTCGCCGTCAGCGCTTCGGCATTCATATGCGCGACCATGAGGATTTCACGAGTGGTGCGATCCGTGACGATCGCCGTCAGCAAACCCTGGTCATCGAATTTGGGGTCGAGCGTCAGCCCGGTGTCGCGTTGGTCGGCCATGGCGGCGGTCTAATCGCAACCGCCGCGCCTTCCAAGTCTCGGCTAACCGTGGTTCCGAATCGCCTTGATCAGCTCGTCCTTATTCATCTTCGACCGGCCCTCGATACCGATCTTGCGCGCTTCGCTCAGAAGATCGCCCTTCGTCCGATCCTCCAGATGCGTCGAGCGGTGATCTAGGCTGCCTTTCGCCTTGGCATTGGCGATGCGGGCCGCCTTCTCCTTGGACTGGCCCTGCTCGCGCAGTTCCTCATACAGCCCGTCATCCTTGATCTGGGCCCCGTGATCGCGCGCCATATGGCATCTCCTGCTTTCGGATCCGAAACGCGGCCTTCGCGAAAATGATCCCGGACATGATGACAAACAGGCGACAAACGCGGATCACATTCCTATATGCGCCCCGTCTGCCCCTTAGTTGCGAACGTTGCGAGCGCCTCTCCCATGCTGACCACCAACCCCTTCGACGACGACAAACTCCGCGAGGAATGCGGCATTTTCGGTGTGTCCGGCGCGACCGGCGCGGCCGCGCTGACCGCGCTGGGTCTCCACGCGCTCCAGCATCGCGGGCAGGAAGCCGCCGGCATCACCAGCTTCGACGGTACGCTGTTCCATACCCACCGCGCCATGGGTCATGTCGCGGGCAATTTCGACCGTGACGACGTGATCCGTGGCCTGCCGGGCGATGTCGCCTGCGGCCATGTCCGCTACTCGACCACCGGCGAAACTGCGCTGCGCAACGTTCAGCCGCTTTACGCCGACCTTTCGACCGGCGGTTTCGCCGTCGCGCACAACGGCAATATTTCCAACGCGATGAAGCTGCGTCGCGAGCTCGTGCGTCGCGGTTCGATCTTCCAGTCGACCAGCGATACCGAGACGATTATCCACCTCGTCGCGACGTCCAACTACCGCACGCTGCTCGACCGCTTCATCGACGCCCTCAAGCAGGTCGAAGGCGCCTATTCGCTGATCGTGATGACGCCCGAGGGCATGATCGCCTGCCGCGATCCGCTGGGCATCCGCCCGCTGGTCATGGGTCGCCTGGACGGCGCGGTGATCTTCGCCTCGGAGACGGTGGCGCTCGACGTGTGCGGTGCGACCTTCGAGCGCGCGGTCGAGCCGGGCGAACTGGTCATCGTTCAGGGCACCGAAATCCGCTCGATCCACCCTTTCCAGGCGGTGAGCCCCCGTCCCTGCATCTTCGAATGGGTCTATTTCAGCCGACCCGATTCGATCGCGGGCGACCAGTCGGTCTATTCGGTGCGCAAGGAAATCGGTGCGCAGCTGGCGATCGAAGCGCCGGTCGACGCCGATCTGGTCATTCCCGTTCCCGATTCGGGCGTCCCCGCCGCGATCGGCTATGCCCAGCAATCGGGCATTCCGTTCGAGCTGGGCATCATCCGCTCGCACTATGTCGGCCGCACCTTCATCCAGCCGGGTGACAAGGTCCGCCATCTTGGCGTCAAGCTGAAGCACAATGCCAACCGCGCGCTGATCCAGGGCAAGAAGGTCGTGCTGATCGACGATTCGATCGTGCGTGGCACCACCAGCCTCAAGATCGTGCAGATGATGCGCGAGGCCGGCGCGGCAGAGGTGCATATGCGCATCGCCAGCCCGCCGACCCGGCATAGCTGCTTCTACGGTGTCGACACGCCCGAGCGCGCCAAGCTGCTCGCCGCCAAGCTCGACCTGGGTGGCATGACCGACTTCATCCATGCCGACAGCCTGTCCTTCGTGTCGATCGAGGGCCTGTACAAGGCGCTGAACGCCGCGCGCGGGGAAAAGCCGAGCTATTGCGATGCGTGCTTCACTGGCGATTATCCGACCACGCTGACCGACCATGACGAAACCGCCACGGTCGACCAGTTCCAGATGCTGGCGGAGCGCGTCGCCTGATGGCGGGCGCGCTTGCCGGCAAGCTGGCGCTCGTGACCGGCGCCAGCCGGGGGATCGGCGCTGCCACTGCCATCGCTCTGGCGGCGGAAGGCGCGCATGTCGTCCTGACCGCGCGGACGCCGAAGGGGCTGGAAGAGGTTGAGGAGACCATCTTCAACGCCGGTGGTGCCGCCACCATCGCACCGCTCGACCTGACGGAGAATGAGTCGATCGGCCGGTTGGCCGGCGCGATCGGCGAGCGCTGGCAGGCACTGGACATCATGGTGCTGAATGCCGGGATGCTGGGATCGCTGGCCGCCGTGCCGGCGATCGACCCCAAGGAATTCGCCCGCGTCCTGACCTTGAACGTCAGCGCCCAGGGTGCGTTGATCGCCGCCTTCGACCCCATGCTGCGCCGTTCGGCCGGGGCACGGGTCATCGGCGTGACCTCATCGGTGGGCCGCAATCCGCGCGCCTATTGGGGGGCCTATGGCGCGTCCAAGGCGGCGTTCGAGACGCTGCTCGGCGCCTATGGAGATGAAACGGCGGACATCAGCGCGATCCGCACCGCTATCGTCGATCCGGGCGCGACCCGGACCCAGATGCGGGCCAAGGCCTATCCCGGGGAAGATCCCGCGTCCGTCAAGGCCCCCGAAGTGGTGGCGGAACGGATCACCGCGCTCGCGATCGAAGGCTTTGCGCCGGGGCATTTCGAGCGGGTGGGGTGAAAGCGTTGGGGCCTGGGCTTCAACTTCGCTCAGCCTGAACGGCTGGAGGGAGAAGCCCTACACCCCAAACCCCGTTCAGGCTGAGCGAAGTCGAAGGCCAAGGGAAACCCTCACCGCAACGTCGCGATGATCCCCGCCATCTCGAACACCGTACCCTGTGCGTCGAGCGATAACCCCCGCGCCGCGCCCGCCAAATCCTGCGCCGCCGCATAGGCCTCCAGCGCCACCTTCAGCCTCGTTCCCGAACGCCCGCGCGCCTGACCAGCGATGAATGCCGGCACCCGGTCCAGAAACGCTTCATACCGCGCCTGCGCTGCCTTGCCCGCCAGCGCCTTGGCCAGCTTGACCCGCTCGGCATTGCCGGGGTCGCCGCTCTCGGCGATCCGCGCGATGGCTGTATCCAACCCGGCGATATCCAACCCCGCAAAGCGCAAGGCCCGCCCCGGCGCGCCCTCGGCGACCGCGACCAGTGCGGCGATCTCGCCCTCATCCGCCTCGGGCAGTTGCTGGCGCAACACGTGCGCGACATCGGTATCCGACAAGCGCTCGAAGCGTAGCAACCGACACCGCGATCGAATGGTCGGCAGCAACCGCCCCGGCGCATGGCTGACCAGCAGGAACACAGTTCCCGCCGGCGGCTCTTCCAGATTCTTGAGCAGCGCGTTCGCCCCACCCCGCTCCAGATCATCGATCGCATCGATCAGCACGACCCGCGCCGGCCCCATGGCGGGAGCGGTAGCGAACATGGGTTGCAGCGTACGGACCTGCGCGATGGTGATCGACCGCGCCAGATCCTGATCGGGCTTCTCCACATCCTTGGGCAGACGCGCGAGCACGCGAAAATCGGGATGCGATCCCGCCTCGATCAACCGGGCGGTCGGATGATCGGCCGGCACGGCCAGACCGGGGGGCAAGCCCCCCTGCCCGCTCGCCCTGGCCAACAGCCGCGTCGCCGCCGCGCGCGCGAAGCTCGCCTTGCCCACGCCTTCCGGTCCGGCGATCAGCCAGGCATGGTGCAGCTTGGCACCCCCCAGCGCGGCGGCAAAAGCGGCCTGGCCTGCGTCATTGCCGACCGGCAGGTTCACGGGTTTCAGCCGAACAGCGAGGTCAGCCCGGACCAGGCTCGGCCGAAAAAGCCCGCTTCGCTGACATCCTTGTCCGCCACCAGCGGCAGGCGCTGTGCGGGCATGTCGGGTGAATTGATGACGAGGTCGGCGATATGCTGGCCGGCCTTGATCGGGGCCTTGATCGGGCCCTGATAGACGACCTTGGCGCTCATCTGCGGGTCGAGGCCGGCGGGCAGCGTGACGGTCAGCTGGCGCGGGGCGACCAGGCCGACGCTGCTCGACGATCCCATCTGGACCTCCGCATCGGCGACCTTCTTGCCCTGTGCCACGACCGGCTTGGCCTGCCAGGCGCGGAAGCCCCAGTTCATGAACTTGACCGATTCCTCGGCACGCGCGTTCGAGCTGGTCAGCCCGGCCATCACCATCACCAGACGACGGCCATTCTGCTCGGCCGAACCGGTGAAGCCATAGCCGGCCTCTTCGGTATGGCCCGTCTTCAGACCATCGGCCCCCGCCACGCGACCCAGCAGCGGATCGCGGTTCGCCTGGGTGATGGCGTTGCCGCCCATCGTCTTGCCCCAGGTGAAGTCACGGCGCGAATAGAATTGCTTGTAGAGCTTGGGGAAGTCCTGGATCGTGTGCTCGGCCAGGTCGGCCAGATCCCGCGCGGTCACATAGGTGACGCCGCCGTCGGGCCAGCCATTCGAAGTGCCGAAATGGCTGTTGGCCAAGCCGATCTGCTTGGCGGTGCGGTTCATCCGCTCGACGAAATTCTGCTCGGTGCCGGCGATATGCTCGGCCAGCACGACACAGGCGTCGTTACCCGACAGGGTGACGATGCCGTACAACAGGTTCGCGACGCTGACCTGTTCGTTGGGCGACAGGAACATGGTCGATCCGGCCTGGGGCCCATGCCACTTGGCCCAGGTTTCGGGCTGGACGGTGACCATGTCGTCGAGCTTCAGCTGCCCCTTCTTGATCAGGTCGAAGGCAACATAGACGGTCATCATCTTCGCCATCGAGGCAGGCGGCATGCGGCGATCGGCATCGCGCTGGAACAGGATCGCGCCCGAGGACAGGTCCTTCATGAACGCGACGGGCGCGGTCGTCTGAAATTCCGGGGCAGCGGCGATCGAGGGATGGGCCAGCGCGACAAGAGCGAGCGGGGCGGCGAGCGATGCGAACAACGTCTTCATGGGTGTTCCGTGACCAAAGGGCGGGAGGAGGTCAATCCTGATGCAGGACGCAGGCATCGTCATAGCCCGCCTGCACGGCCGCGTCACGCAGCGCTTTTGCCGAATTCGCATCCAGCGACGCCCGCTCGACGCGCCAGACCCGGCCGACATGCTCGGCACGGGCATCGAACCGGTGGGCCAGCGCCTGGGCGCGCACCTGGCTGGTAAAGCTGGCGATCTGAACGCGGTAGGTGCCGGCGGCATCCAGCTTGATGGGCTTGGCGACGGGGGGCACCGCACTGGCGCCCGCCAGGATCAGGCCGGGATTGTCGGTGCCGGGCTTCAGCGCGCGGAGCCGGATATTGGCGACCGCGCGGCGATTGGTCCCGAGCAGCCGCGCCGCGCCCAGCGACAGGTCGGCCACGCGGTCCGCGCGGCCCGGCCCCCGGTCGCCGACACGCGCGACAATGGTGCGGCCGGTATCGACGTCCGTCACCTCGACCATCGATTCGAGCGGTAGCGTCCGGTGCGCGATCATCACATCGTCCGGGTTGAACCGCTTGCCGGTCGCCGTGCGCCGGCCCGCCAGTTCATGCCCGTACCAACTCGCGCGGCCCGTCGCCTGATAGCTGCCATAGCGCGCCGCCGGAGCCTCATCCGCGCCGGTCGCTGCGGCCGGCGTCGCCAGTATCGCGGCCAGCGCCGCGACGAGGATAGGCTCAACCCGCAATCGCATCCGCCAGCAACCCCACCGACAGGGCGTAGAAATTGGAGCAGTTGTAATCCAGGATGACCCGGTAATTGCCGGTCAACAGATAGGCGGTCGCCCCCTGGCCATCAGGCTCCATCAGCGTGGCCAGCACATTGTCGCCGGGCCAGGCCGCGCCCTGCGGCACGATGCCCAGCGCACGCCACTCGGCCATGGTGCGCCAGCTGCTATGCCGCTCGAACACGCGGGGGCAGCGCGGGCTGACCAGCCGGTTCTGGACCATCGACCGATTGAAGCCGGCGGGCACGGTGACCGCAAAGCCCCAGGGCTGTCCCGCCCGCCAGCCGGCATTGACGAAATAATTGCCGATCGAGGCCAGCGTATCGGCCTCGCTGTTCCAGATATCGGCGCGGCCATCGCCATCGCCGTCGCGCGCCAGGCGCAGATAAATGGAGGGCAGAAACTGCGGATTGCCCGTCGCCCCGGCCCAGCTGCCCTTCAGCTGTGATCGCGAAACGCCGCGATCCATCATCTTCATCGCGGCGATGAACTCACCCTCGAACAGCGGGCGGCGGCGGCCTTCATAGGCCAGGCTCGCCAGCGAGCGGATCAGGTCGAAATTGCCGGTATAAGAGCCGTAATTGGTCTCATGCCCCCAGATCGCAACCATGATCGATTCGGGGACCCCCGTATCGCGCTCGATCCGCGACAGACGGGGACGCTGCGCCAGATATTTGCTCCGCCCCCGGCTGATCCGCGCGGCGTCGACATGCGCGGCCTTATAAGGGGCAAACGGGCTGAACCCGCTATTGGCGGGGCCGCCCGGCTGACGCCGATCGAGCTCGATCACCCGCGAATTCAACGTCAGTGTCGGCAGCACCGAATCCAGCGTCGCGCGGCTGACACCCTGCGCCAGTGCGGTCGAGCGGACCTGTTGCAGATAGCTTTGGAAGCCGGCCTCATCCTGCGCGAACGCCGGCGTGCTGCCGATCAGCAGCGCCAAAGTCGAAAAAATGCCAAGGCGCATCCCGCGCCGGGTAAGGTCCCCCCACATGCGACGGTGTTTGCCATAGCGAGGCCGCATCCGGAACCTCACGTCACCGCAACGAAGGCACGATCAGCCGCTGGTCTGGAGGGGATCGCTTGGCGCCGGTGGCGGGTGGAGTGGGATTCGAACCCACGGAACGGTTACCCGTTCGCCAGTTTTCAAGACTGGAGCCTTCAACCACTCGGCCATCCACCCGTCCGTGCGCGCTCCCATGCGCAAGAAACGGCGCTTCTTCAAGTCCCCAGACCTTCAAGTTTCCAGCGCGGAGATAAGGGGGGTGCGGTCTTTCGAACACCGTTCCCGCTAGCGATAGCGGCCCATCGTCACCTTCAGCACGACCGGGCGATCCACGATGTTGATGCCGTAATCGGTCTGGTCACCGTTCCACACGCGCTCCATCACCCAGCCGCCGCCCGAAAAATGGCCTTCCTCCACACGCACGACCATGGCGCTGGGGTCCGGCTTGGCGGGCTCGAAGCGCACCCGGACATGGTCGCCGATCAGGAGGAACTCGCTCGTCGAAAGATGCAGCACCGCGACGCCACCGATCGGCTCTTTCGCCCAGGGGGCGGGTTCCGATTTCAGCCAACTCCAGCTCTTCTCCCCGAACTGCCACTCGCCGAAGCTGGCGCGGATGCTCCAGTCGCCCATCACGGTCTGGCGGTCCGACCCATCATCGGGCCGCGCGGAGCCCCAACTCTCGTGCGCGAAGGACAAACGGGCCCAGTCGCGCATCACCCCGGTCATGGCCCGATAGGGCTTGGCAAAGGCGTCCAACGTCTCTGTATCCAGCGCCTTGGCGCCGAGCGGATAGTTGAAGAAGCCCGTGTCATCCATGCCGAACGGCGCAAAGCCGATCGCGCCGTGCCCCAGCGCTTCGTAGAAATAGCGCGCAAAGTCCCGCGCATTGCCGATCTCCGGCACCAGCAGCGGATTGTCGGGACGCGCATAGGCCTTCAGATACAGGGCGACGTTGCCGCTGGCGCGGTCATAGATATCGGGCGCGGCGGCGTCGATCGCGGGAGCCGCCGCCTTCCAGATGTCGAGCACATCCTGTTGCGGCCCGCCGCTGGCGACGCCGTCCGGGTCGGGCACGTTGGAGGGTCCCGCCAGCGCGGCGTTGACATAGATGGGCAGCGGCTTCACCGCCTTGCCGGCGGCCGCGATCTCATCGACGAAGCGTGCGGTGTACCAGGTGTTGAAGGCCCGGTCGGCCTGGGCCTCGAATACTGCCGACCAGGTGCCCGGTGGCTTGCCCAGCTTCTTGATCAGTTCCCCCGGAACCGGCCCCGCGAACAGCGCCTGCGCCCGCTCCCCGAAATCGCGGGGATTGCGATAGCTGCCGACCTCATTCTCCGCCTGCACCATGATGACGGTGTTCTGCGGATCATGCTCCTTCAGATAGGTCATCAGCCGCACAAAGGCCCGCTTGTCCGCCTCCAGCGTCGATCGGAACATCGGCGACAGGACATAATGATCCTTGCCATCGCGTGTCTTCATCCGGGGGAAGCGGCGATTGTCGAGCTTGACCCAATCGGGGGTATAGCCGGGCGAGGTGTTCTTCCAAGTGCCGAACCAGAGCAGCACCACCCGCTTGTCATGCGCGCGCGCCTGATCGAGCAGGGTCTGGACGAAGCCGAAATCGAACTGCCCTTCGCGCGGCTCGATCTGCTGCCAGGCGACCGGGATTTCGATCGTGTTGGCGTGGAGCCTGTCGAGCACGGGCCAGACCTGTGGCAAGGCGCTGGCATAGTTGCTGGAATTGTTGACCTGCGCGCCCAGCATCAGGAAGGGCTGGCCATCGACCATTAGCGCATGGCGGCCACCGCGTGAGACGATATGCGGAACCTCGGCCGCCTGCGCCAGACAAGGCCCCGTCAGCCCCAGCGTGGCGAGCACGCCCATGATTGCCAGACGCACAGCCCCGTCCCTCCCCTGATCGGCATTCGCGATGCCCCGATCGCTCTGTGCACGCGACCGTGACGCCGATCAACCACGGCGCTTTGTGGGAAGCCTCAATCCTGCGACGCGCGGGATCACCACGCCGATGGCGGCTATCCGTGCTTATGTCCCCTCCGGGTCTTCGTCGCCGCTCGAACACCGATGCACGAGCCGGCAGACAGTTCCCGAAAAAAACCCGCTCACCCGTTTCGTGACGTCAGGCGGCCAGCTCGCGATCCGCGATGGCCGATGGCAGAGCCGCCAGCCGATAATCCGCCGCGATCCGCATGATGTCGGACGGGGTGAAGACGGCGTCGAACGGGTATTCGTGTGCGCCACCCTCGCGCCAGCCATCGGCATCGTCCATCCGCACCGGCCGCCCGTTCATCAGGCCCACCCAATGTGCCAGCAGCACATCGAGTTCGCGAAAGCCATTCGATGTGACGCGGGCACGGACCGCACGGTGCAAGCTGGAGACGGGCGGGCGATCAGCGGCCCATAAGGGGGCGATCCGGTCCTCCAATGCACCGATACCATCCATCAGCGCCCGGTGCGTTCGCATCCGTTCCTGCGCGCTCACCATGGTTGAAGGCTGGCGCAAAGGCACCCTCGTCGATGACGATCGAATGACTGCATCCTGATGCTCCGGCGGACAAGCGGGAGCACATGGGTCTCTCAGTCGCCAGCGCTTGCGGTCGTCAAACCGGCGATAAAGCGGGGTAGCACAGGCGGCTCAGGCCGTCGCCGATTTTCTCCCAAGGCCCGGACGCGCGGAAATTTGCCGCTAACATGAATAATCTGACACAAAAATGGCGGGCGCGCGTTATCGCGGAGAATGACGCCAAACCCCTTGGTCCTGTGTACCCCCGACGGCTTGATCGACGGAAAACACGCCGATGACGGGTGTAACGCTACCAACCAAGGGAGAGCCAGCGGGTGGCCGACGAGACATCGAAAAATAAGGACTTTTCCCTCTCCCGGCGCGGAGTCATGGTCGGTGGTGCCGCCACCGCCATGGCGGCCTCGACCCCGTCGGATGCCCAGACCAGAAAGACAGCCATGCCACCCGATCCCGCCACCATGCCCGTCGCATTGAAGGTGAATGGCAAGGATCGGCGGCTTGTGGTCGATCCCCGCACGACGCTGCTCGATGCCCTGCGCGAGCATCTTCATCTCAGCGGCACCAAGAAGGGTTGCGATCACGGACAATGCGGCGCCTGCACCGTTCTGGTGAACGGGCAACGGATCAATAGCTGCCTCAGCCTGGCGCTTCAGCATGACGGCGACGCGATCACCACGATCGAAGGGCTCGGCACGCCCGAGAAGCTCCATCCGATGCAGGCGGCCTTCGTTCGGCATGACGGCTATCAATGCGGTTATTGCACCCCCGGCCAGATCTGCTCGGCGGTCGCCGTGCTCGACGAAATCCGCGCCGGTGTGCCGAGCCACGTCCAGGCCGACTTGATGGCCAAGCCTCGCCCCAGCGATATCGAGATGCGAGAGCGGATGAGCGGCAATATCTGTCGCTGCGGCGCCTATTCCAACATTGCCGAGGCCATGACAGAAGTGGCGGGGGCCAAGGTCGCAGGAGCCAAGGCATGAAGGCCTTCACCTATGAGCGCGCCAAGGATGTGGTAGCCGCGGCGCGCGCCGCGACGCGGCCGGGTGCCAAATTTCTGGCCGGCGGGACTAACTTACTCGATTTGATGAAGATCGAGGTGGAGACGCCCACGCATCTGATCGATGTCCAGGATTTGGGGCTCGATCGGATCAGCAAGACCGACGACGGCGGACTGCGGGTCGGGGCCTTCGTCACCAACACCGCCCTCGCCGCAGATGAGCGGATCCGGCGCGACTATGGCGTGCTGTCGCGCGCGATCGTCGCGGGGGCGAGCGGGCAGTTGCGCAACAAGGCGACGACGGCGGGCAATCTGCTCCAGCGAACCCGATGCCCCTATTTCTACGACACCAACATGGCCTGCAACAAGCGCCGGCCGGGTTCGGGATGCAGCGCGATCGGCGGTTATTCGCGCCAGCTCGCGGTGGTCGGCACCAGTTCCCATTGCATCGCGACCAACCCCAGCGACATGGCGGTCGCCATGCGGTTGCTGGACGCGCGCGTGGAGACGGTGATCCCGGACGGACAGACCCGCGCCATTCCCATCGCCGACTTCCATCGCCTGCCCGGCGACACGCCACATATTGAAACCGTGCTTCAGCCGGGCGAGCTGATCACAGCGGTCGCCCTGCCCCGCCCGCTGGGTGGCCAGCATTTCTATGAAAAGGTTCGCGACCGCGCCTCCTATGCCTTCGCCTTGGTGTCAGTCGCGGCGGTGGTCCAGAAGGGCGGCAGCGGCCGCGTCGCGGTCGGCGGGGTCGCGCATAAGCCCTGGCGGGTCGAAGCGGCGGATACGGCCCTGCCCCATGGCGCCAAGGCCGTGTCGGCCCGGCTGTTGGCCGATGCCAAGCCGACCGAGGATAATCAATTCAAGGTCCCGCTCGTCGAACGGACGATCGCGGCCGTTATCAGCCAGGCGAAGACCGCATGAAATTCATCGAGCCGGCAGGCACCAACCCCATCGACCGCATGACCGTGGTCGGTCGCGCGCAGGACCGGATCGACGGGCCGCGCAAGACCACCGGAACCGCGCCCTATGCCTATGAACGCCATGCCGATGCGCCCGACGCCGCTTATGGCTGGATCATCGGATCGGCCATTGCGAAGGGGCGTATCCGCAGCATCAACTTGGACGATGCGCGCGGCGCGCCGGGTGTGCTCGGCATCGTCACCGCCGCCAATGCCGGGCCGTTGGGCAAGGGCAATTTCAACACCGCCAAGCTGCTCGGCGGCCCCGAGATCGACCATTATCACCAAGCGATCGCGATCGTCGTCGCCAAGACCTTCGAACAGGCGCGCGCGGCCGCTAACCTGATTCGGGTCGATTATGATCGTGCGACTGGCAGCTACGACCTCGACGCCGCGCTGAAGACTGCGCCGCTTGTCGGCGGCGACAGCAACGAGGGCAGCAAGGCCCCCGCCGCCGACCGGGTGGGTGATTTCGAACGCGCCTTTGCCGCCGCGCCGGTGACGCTCGACGCGCACTATACCACGCCCGACCACAGCCATGCGATGATGGAGCCCTTCGCCTCCACCGCCATGTGGAAGGGCGATGAGCTGTCGATCTGGACGTCCAACCAGATGATCGACTGGGGTCGCGGCGATCTCGCCAAGACGCTGGGCATCGCCAAGGACAAGATCCGCTTCATGTCGCCCTATGTCGGCGGCGGCTTTGGCGGAAAGCTGTTCCTGCGCGCCGATGCGATCATGGCGGCCTTGGCGGCGCGCGAAGTCGGGCGTCCGGTCAAGGTCGCGATGCAGCGGCCGTTGATGGCCAACAACTCCACCCACCGCCCGGCCACCCGCCAGCGTATCCGGATCGGGGCCGCCAAGGACGGCACAATCCAGGCGATCGCGCATGAGAGCGGCTCAGGCGACCTGCCCGGCGGCGGCCCCGAAACCGCTGTCAATCAGACGCAGCTTCTCTATGCCGGCCCCAACCGGCTGACCGCGATGCGGCTGGCGGTGCTCAACCTTCCCGAGGGCAATTCAATGCGCGCGCCGGGCGAGGCCCCCGGCATGATGGCGCTCGAGATCGCGATGGACGAAATGGCCGAGAAGCTGGGCATGGACCCCGTCGCCTTCCGCGCGAAGAACGACACGCAGGTCGATCCACAAAAGCCCGATCGCCGCTTCTCGCAGCGCCAGCTCGTCCGCTGTCTGGAGGAAGGCGCCCAGCGTTTCGGCTGGTCGCGTCGCAATGCCAAGCCGGCCCAGGTTCGCGACGGGCGTTGGCTGGTCGGCATGGGCATGGCCGCGGCCTTTCGCAACCATATCAACCGCCGCTCGGGCGCGCGGGTGACGCTCCAGCCCAATGGTCATGTTCTGGTCGAGACCGACATGACCGATATCGGCACGGGCAGCTATACGATCATCGCGCAGACCGCCGCCGAGATGATGGGTGTGCCGCTCGATCAGGTCGAGGTGCGGTTGGGCGATTCGGCCTATCCGGTGTCGGCCGGATCAGGAGGCCAGTTCGGCGCCGCCAACGCGACCGCCGGCGTCTATGCGGCCTGTGTCCGCCTACGCGAGGCGGTGGCGCAGAAGCTGGGGTTCAACTCGGCCGATATTGCCTTTGCCGATGGACAGGTTTCCGGCGGCAACCGCGCCGTTTCCCTGCGCGAGGCGGTGGCGTCCGGCCCCTTGACCGCCGAGGACAAGATCGAATTTGGCGATCTGGGCAAGACCTATCAGCTATCGACCTTCGGCTCGCATTTCGTCGAAGTCGGCGTCGATGCCTATACCGGCGTGGTGCGTCTACGCCGGATGCTCGCGGTATGCGCCGCCGGGCGTATCCTCAACCCCAAGGCGGCGCGCAGCCAGGTGATCGGGGCGATGACGATGGGCGTCGGGTCGGCGTTGATGGAGGAACTGGCTGTCGACAAGCGCTTCGGCTTCTTCGTCAACCATGATCTCGCCGGCTACGAAGTCCCCGTCCATGCCGACATCCCACATCAGGAGGTGATCTTCCTGGAGGAAGCCGATGACAAGGCCAATCCGATGAAGGCCAAGGGCGTGGGCGAACTCGGGCTGTGCGGTGTCGGCGCGGCGGTGGCCAATGCCGTGTATAACGCCACGGGCGTGCGCATCCGGGACTATCCGTTGACGCTGGAGAAGCATCTAGATCGCCTGCCGGAGATGGCCTGACACTGATCTGGTCGAGTGGACCTGAGTGAGGCCTGCTCGACCGGCCGTCTATCAACGGCCCGTCTTCCCCGAGGCTGGGCTTTGGAATGCTGACGAACCAGTATCGCTTGGGATATGCCGCCGTGCAAGGATCCCTATCGCGCGGAAGGTTCATCATGCCTGGTCATGTTGTACGACGTGTCTTTGGCCAAGCCCTTATGGCTATGGCCATCCTCGGCGCGAGCAAAAGCGCCTCTGCAACGCAGGTTGCTGACCTGTCTTGGATGGCGGGCCATTGGCTGGAATGCTCCCCTCGCGGCGAAGCAGCCGAGACATGGACCGACGATCGCGGCGGGGTGATGCTGGGCATCAGCAAATCGATCCGCAATGGCCGTACCAGTTGGGAATGGTCCCGCATCGATCGCACACCGGAAGGGATTGCATTCCTGGCCAGTCCCCAAGGGCAGCAGCCCACGGCCTTCAAGGCGGTGGCGATCGCCAAGGGAAAAGCGGTGTTCGAAAATCTCGATCATGATTTTCCGCAACGGGTTATCTACATCCGTAAGGGTGACAATCTGACCGGCCGGATCGAGGGGATCGCCGAGGGCAAACAGCGCGCCGCCGAATGGCATTACCGGCTTTCGCCGCTCAACGCGACCTGTCCCGCCGATCCTCTTCTGGACAAGCCGCTGCACTGACCTCGATCGGCGCTTATCCTCAAGACCGCTAGACGCCGTAGAGGATCGGCAATTTCGAGAACTGCGGGAGCGAGTTTCGCATCGGATAGCCCGTTCCTCGACCAGAAGTACGATGCACCGCGAAAAGCGAGATCGCTGTGCTCGGGTCTCTCGCGGGGATCAAGGCGATCCTGCCCGGCCTACCCGCACGGCACTGCGCTGGCACCCGGCTAATTCCGCACCAATGGGGCGAAACGCTCCATGAACCGCACTCCGCACAGCATTGGCGACTATGACGCCGTGATGGATCCGCTCCACACGGCCGGACAGATCAAGAGCGGAAACCATCCGGGCGTTCCGGCCAAGGCGGCGCAGGCGCTGCTCGCTCTGATCGAGGCCGAGGCCCCGCCGACGCCGCTGTTCTTGGACGACGATAATTTAGGATGGGCCGATCAGAAGCGCGATGCGATGAAGATAGAATGCCGCTGGGCGCTGCTCACCCCCTATCCAATCAGCGCTTTGCCTCGAAAATGCCCCCGGGGAGCAGGAGCCGCCGGCCGATCCAGCCATGGTCTGCCCGCCCCAGGCTATAACGCAGATTTGATTGGGATTTTACCCATGTTCGCGGATGCTGCGGGTTTCGCCCGGCAAGCTTTTTCCCGCTTGCTCCGACAAAAATCCCCCGGCAAACAGATTGGATAGCAGGATAGGGCGATGATGTGGGCATCGTCTTCCCGGACCACTTATCGGCGCCGGGTCGAGGGGGAAATTTGCGGTGATCCATGACGCGTTCGACAGCTTCTGGCGGACCGCCACAACAATATTGTCGCCCCATGGTCCCGCCACTGCGGGTGCCGCGTCCAGCTACGTACCAGGCGATTACAGCATCCATTTCTTCCTGCAATTGGCGGTGATCCTGTTCGCCTGCCGCATCGTCGGCTGGCTGGGGCAGAAATTCCTCGCGCAACCGCCGGTGGTGGGAGAGATGATCGCCGGCGTGGTACTTGGCCCCTCGCTCCTCGGACTGGTCTGGCCCGAATTGCAGGGCGCGATTTTTCCCAAGGAGACGCGCAACGTCCTTTACGCCGGCGCGCAATTGGGCGTGGCGCTCTACATGTTCTTGGTCGGCCTGACGCTACGGCTCGACCATTTCGAGTCCAAGGCGCGCAGTGCCATGGCCGTATCGGCCTCGGGCGTCGTCGCGCCTTTCCTGATAGCCTTGCTCATCACGCCTTGGCTGCTGACCGTGCCCGGGCTGTTCGCGCCGGGAATCAGCCAAGCCAATGCCTCGCTGTTCATGGGTGCCTGCATCGCGCTGACCGCCTTTCCGATGCTGGCGCGGATCATCAACGAGCGCGGGCTCGCGAACAGTCCGCTCGGCACGCTGTCGCTGGCGGCAGGGGCGTTCGATGATGCCGCATCCTGGTGCGTGCTGGCGGTGGTGCTGGCCACCTTCGGCGGGGGCAGCGGCGTCGCGATCCTCGCGATCGGCGGCGCAATTCTCTATGTCGGCTTTCTGCTGCTGTTCGGCCGCCGCCTCTTTGCCCCGCTTGGCCGCGCGGTCGAGGCGCGGGGAGAGATGTCGACCAACGTCCTCGCCATCACGTTGATGGCCTTTTGCGTGTCGGCGTTCATCATGGACGCGATCGGGGTTCACGGCATTTTCGGCGGCTTCATCCTCGGCGTCTTCATGCCGCGCGGGCTGTTCGTCACCGAGTTGAAGAAGAAGGTCGAGCCGCTGGCGGTCGTCCTGCTGCTCCCGATGTTCTTCACCTATTCGGGGCTGAACACGCGGATGGACATGGTCAATTCGGCACCGCTGCTGCTGATCGCGATCGTCATCCTGATCGCCTCAGTCGCGGCGAAGTTCGGCGCCTGCTATCTCGCCGCGCGCGCATGTGGCGAGGACAACCGGACGGCGCTGGGGATCGGCGCGCTGATGAACTCGCGGGGCCTGATGGAACTCATCATCATCAATATCGGGTTGCAGAAGGGCATTATCGGGCCGACGCTATTCTCCATGCTGGTACTGATGGCGATCGTCACCACCATGATGGCCAGTCCGCTGTTCGAACTCGTCTATGGACGAAAGGCCCGCGTCGTCGGCGAGATGGAAGCGCTGGGCTCGGCTGCCACCTGATCCGGGCGGGGACAGATCGGGACGCCCCCCTCTGAAAGCTGATGACGTCATTGCATACGTCGCCCCCGACCAGTCGATGAGAGCATATCGGGCGGTTCCGTTGATGGTCACCCCAACGCAGGCTGGGTCGCTGAGTAGTTAAAGCTGAATGCCCAGCCCCGCTGGGATGACGGATCCGATTTGGCGCTCAATGTCCCGAAACGCACGCCAATAAAAAAGGCGGCCGAAGCCGCCTTTTGCTGAAACGACACCGATCGGATCGACCGGTGCCGCTATCCGCGAAGGATCAGGCCGCCTTCTTGCGACGACGGCGCGAGGCAGCGATCAGGCCACCGATGCCAGCGCCGAACAGGGTCAGCGTCGCCGGCTCCGGCACCGAGGTCGGGTGCGAGTTGAAGAAGGCGACATTGTCGAGTTCGAAAGCGGTCCCGGTCGACAGGAACTGCAGGCCGCCGATCCGTGCACCGGTCAGGCTGTCCAGCGTGTAGGTGACGTACTGGTTGTACTTCGGATTGTTATAGTCGTTGAAGGAGTTGTTGGCCCCGGGTGCCGCGAAATCCAGGCCGCTGATCGTCTTGATGATCCGGTTGGCGGTATCGAGCACGTTGAGCGTGTTGAAGGTATCGGCCGAACCCCAATAAAGGCTGACGCTGTCATAACCGACCGAATTGTTCGATTTCAGCGTCGCGCTCTGATTGGCGTTGACCATGAGATACTGGGTCGTGTCGCCCAAGGGGGGGCTGTAGCCATTGGCCGCGCCGGTCACGAGTTGACCTCCCACCAGCGAGAAGCCGGTCGGCAGGTTGGTCGCACCAGGAGTGCCGTTGCTGTTGAAGTCGACCAGGGTCGCGCCCGCCGGGGCCGGCTGGTCATAGGCGACATTGGTCATGCCGGCCGTCGCCGCCGTCGATACCAGCGCGCCGGCCACGATGCCCGCCGCCGCCATCTTCTTCATCATACCCGCCATCATCGTTCTCCCTGTTATCTGTCAAACCCGACCCAGATCGTCCTGGATGGCAGGCCGGTCACGCACGCCCGGCCATCATCTCGATCCGCGCCGCTACGATCGTAACGGCGCGAGGCGCTTCCTTCAGGCGGCCTGCCGGCGGCGGCGACGCGCCACCCCGACCAGACCCGCCAGACCCGCGCCGAAGAGTGCGATCGAGGCCGGTTCCGGCACCGCCGCCGGCGAGGCATTGCTGAATGCAATATCGTCGACCTCGAACGCCCAGCCATTGCTGTTCGGCGAGGTGAAGCGCAGGCCGCCGATCTGCTGACCGCTATTGGGGTCGAGCGAATAGGTGACGTAGCGGTTCGTGCTAAAGTCGAGCAGCGAACGGTTCGACAGCAGGTTGGAGCCGGTGATCGAGGTGATCACGTTGCCGAAGATGTCCAGAACATCGAGGACGTTCGAGGTGTCCATCGAGCCCCAGTTCAGGCCGACGCTGCCATAGCCGAAGCGCTTGTCGGCGGTCAGCGTGGTCGAGGCATTGGGCAGGGTCGCCAGGAAGTTGGTCGAGTCTCCGGCCGGGGCCAGATACTTCCAGTTGCCGATGCTGGGGTCCCAAACCGACGAGGTCGCGATCGTACCACCTTGCAGCGAGAAGCCGTTCGGCAACTGCGAACTGTCGAACGTCACCACCGTCGAGCCGGCCGGCACATTGCGCTGCGCCGTATAAAAGTCATTGGCCGTGCTGGTTACCGTGCCCGGTGCCGCCTGGGCCGAAGTCGCGCCGAGAGCGACGGCGGCGACCGAAAGCAGGAAGGTGGTGAACTTGAGCATCGATCGTCCTTCGAAACTTAAACCATAGGCGACTCGGCACCATCATGATGAAGCCGTTATATCGCGCACCCCATTGTTATCGCACCCGGTAAAAATCCGGACAATAACCTTCCGCGTCAGCGGCTTGCCAGAATCTGTTCCAAGATAAGACATGGATTTTCGGGTGATTTCCCCCTTTTACGCTATGGCAAGGCGAATCGCAGGATAGGCTTTGCCGACCAATGAGCAGGGATCGATCAATGAAACGGCGTAAATTCTTCGTCATCGCGGGCATCGTGCTCGTCTTGGCCGTTCTGGCCTTCATCGCGATGGCGCTGCTGCGACGTCCGGCGGATAAGCCGGTCGTGACGCCGGTTTTTGTCGAACGCCCCACTCCCGCCGCCGATCCGACGGTCGCCAAGGCCGCCGCCGCCAAGGCACCGGGCGACGCCGCCGCGCAGAAGCAGCTCGGCGACGCGCTCCTCGCCAAGCGCCGCTTCGACGAGGCGGCGACGGCCTATCGCGCCTCGCTGGCGATCGATCCCAACCAGTCGACGGCCTGGTCGGCATTGGGCGAAACGCTGATGCAGACGACGAAGTCGAGCGACGTCAACCTGCCCCCGCAGGCCGCCGATGCTTTCCGCAAGGCCTTGGCGCTCGATCCGCGCGACGCGCGGGCGCGCTTCTATTTCGCGATGGAGAAGGACTTCAAGGGTCAGCATGACGAGGCGATCGGCGAATGGCTGCAACTGCTGCGCGAAGTGCCGGCCGGCTCGGACGCCGACGAGGCGATCCGCTCCACCCTTGCCGCCTCGATCAAGCGTAACATCCAGTTGATCCGTCAGGCCGCCGACGAGGCCGGCCGCGCCCAGCCGCGTTACAAGTCCACCAAGTCCTGATCGAATCCTGATTGGCCAAAAGGGCGCGGGCGGTCATCCGTCCGTGCCCTTTTTCATGTCTTCCATGATCTGCCGCCAATCGTCTCATGTGAGCGGTATACCGATGGCCTCTCTTCTGGCCCCTGCCATAGCCGGACCGCTGACGTTGATCTAAAGCAAACCCCTATTTTTTCATTGTTTAATCCAAAATTTCGGCCCAGATTGACCGTTATCGGAGGCGGTAGCCGCCCCGTATAGGTGGGTTGGCGAAGCGTTAGGCGCCAAGCTTTTTTGCGCCGTTCCCGCCTATAAAAATGATAGCGCTATCGCGTACAAGGAGGGGTAATGCTGAAACGGATAGGGTTTACCTTGTTGACGTCGGCCAGCCTGTTGGCCAGCGCCCATGCCCTGGCCCAATCGCTGACGGTCACGCCGGCCGAAACGCTGGAGACTCAAGGGCTGACCGTGATGGTCGACCAGAATCAATTCAGTCCGATCTTCTTCGATGAGAAGAATGCCGGCATCCAGATCGTGCTGCATGGCGAACGGATCGCCACCGACGGCGCGGTCCGACTCAACCGCACACCCGAGCAATGGGACCCCGTCCCCGCCTTTCTCGGCCGCACCCGCGGGCCTGAGGCCAATCAGATCGTGGTCCGATCCGCCTATAAGGATGTCGGGCTGAACTATAAGGTGAAGGTCACCGCCGAGGGCGACGGCTTTCGCATCGCGGTCGACCTCGACCAGCCGCTCCCCGCCAGCCTGGCGGGAAAGGCTGGGTTCAACCTGGATTTCCTGCCGACCAGCTATTTCGGCAAGACCTATCTGATGGATACGGCGCCCGGCCTTTTCCCGCGCCATGCGACCGGACCGATGGCCAAGGATGGCTCGGGCGATCCCATGCCGCTGGCGGCGGGCGGCAAGTCGATCACGCTTTCGCCCGAAGACCCGCTCACCCGCGTCACCATCACCTCGGACGCCGGTGCGCTCGAGCTCTATGACGCGCGCAACCGGGCGCAAAATGGCTGGTTCGTCGTCCGCTCGCAGATCGCGGTCGGGGCCAGGGAGAATGCCGTCGTCTGGCATGTCCGTCCCAATATCGTGAAGAACTGGGTCCGCCCGCCGGTCGTATCGTTCAACCAGGCGGGCTATACCCCTGGCCGCCCCAAGATCGCGCTGATCGAGACCGATCCGCACGGGACCGCCCCTGCCGAGGCGGAACTGGTCAAGCTCGCCGCCGACGGCACCCGGCAATCGGTGTTGCGCGCGCCCGTCACCTCGCGCGGGCGCTGGATGCGCTACAATTATGCCGCGTTCGACTTCTCGAATGTGCGCGAGCCTGGCGTCTATGCCATCGCTTACGGCGGACAGGTCACCAACCCGTTCCGCATCGCCGCCGACGCCTATGACCGGATCTGGCAGACCTCGCTCGACACATTCATCGCCGAGCAGATGGACCATGTCGGCATTCGCGAGCAATATCGCGTCTGGTCCGCGCCCTCGCATCTGGACGATGCCCGCCAGGCGCCGCCCAACCATGTCCATTTCGATGGCTATAAGATGGGGCCGAACCTCGACTCCCCCTTCAAGCCCGGCGAGCATATCCCCGGCCTGAATGTCGGCGGGTTCCAGGATGCCGGCGACTACGACATCCAGACGCCGCAAAACGCCGCCGTCGTCCGCGATCTCGTCTGGGGGCGCGAACTCTATGGCCTCGACTGGGACGAGACGAGCGTGGACGAGGCCGCTCGCGCGGTCGAAATCCGCAAGCCCGACGGCAAGCAGGACGCGATCCAGCAAATCCGCCACGGTGTGCTGCAACTGCTCGCCCAGTACAAGGTGTTCGGCCATGCGATCGTCGGCATCATCGATCCGGTCCAGCGCCAATATGCCCATCTGGGCGATGCGGGATCGCAGACCGACAATCTGACCTATGACGCCGCGCTGGGGGCCAGCGAGCGCAAGGGCGGGTCGTCGGGGGCCCAGGATGATCGCTGGGCCTTCACCACCGATCTGCCCGCCAACAATCTGGCGGTGGCGGGCGCGCTCGCCGCCGCGTCCCGCTCGCTCGCCGACAGCGATCCCGCCATGGCCGCCGAAGCGCTGGAGGCCGCCAAGACGCTATGGGCTCGCCAGCAAAAGGGGAAGATCAAGGCGGGCGACGGCCGCGACGATTCCGGTTCGCCCTGGTCGGCGGACGGCGCCAATGTCGGCGCGACGGTCGAACTGCTGATCACCAGCAAGGGCGACAAGGTGTATGCCGACCGGCTGCGCAGCCTGATGCCGGTGATCACCAAGAGCTTCGCCTGGGTCGGCGCCTCGGCGATCCGCGCCATTCCCTATATGGATGCAAAATACCGCGCCGCGCTGGTGCCCCTGGTCCGCCAGGCCAAAGCGAAAATGGATGCGGAAGTCGGCAAGAACCCCTTCGGTGTGCCGATCAGCGAGGCCAATTGGGCCGGATCGCATCAGGTGGTCGAGTTCGGATCGACCATGTTCCTGATGCACAAGGCGTTTCCGGAGATCATCGGCACCGACTATACGCTGAACGCGATTGACTATGTGCTCGGGCGGCATCCGGCGAACAATCTGTCCCTGGTCTCCACCGTGGGCACCGCGTCCAAGCTGGTCGGCTATGGCCATAACCGTGCCGATTATGGCTTCATCCCAGGCGGGCTGGTGCCGGGCGTGCTGATCGTGAAGCCCGACTTCCCCGAGTTGAAGACCGACTGGCCGTTTCTGTGGTTCGAGAACGAATATACGGTCGCGACCACCTCGGCCTATATCTTGGCCGCCAACGCCGCGATCGAGGCGACGAAGGAAGATCGCTAATCAGGCAGCGGGGCGAGACGGCATCGTCTCGCCCCGTCCCTTTCAGTAGTCGAAGCGCAGGGTCGCCATGATGCTGCGTGGCGCGGCGTAGAAGGCCTGGCCGTATTTCAACGTGCCGAGATATTTCGCATTGGTCACGTTGCGCAGGTTCACGCTGGCGCGGACATGATCGATCAGCCGGATGCTGCCCAGCAGGTCGAGCGTGGCATAGGCGTCCTGCACAACCGGGATCGCCTGCCCGGCCGCGTTGAACGCGCCGCTATCGTTGCTGATCCGGCTCTGATAGCGGAACTGGCCGCCCAGCTTCAGGTCGTTCAACTGCTCGATGCTATAGGTGGCGGCCAGCTTGAAGGTGTCGCGCGGGATGAAGGGGCGCGCACGGGTGCCGTTGCCATCCTCGATCTGGAGATGGGTGAAGCCGCCCGAAACCAGCCAGCGGTCGGTCATCCGCCCGGAAACCTCCAGCTCGAACCCCTTCGAGACCGAATCCTGCCCGGTATAATAGCTGTTGCCCAAGGGCCCGTTGGTGCCGTTGAACTGCCCGGCGAAGAGCGCGAGCCCCTTTTGCTTCGCCCGGAACACCGCCGCCGAACCGTAGAGCCGGCCATTCAACCATTCGCCCTTCAGGCCCGCCTCGATGCTCGTGCCGCTGGCGGGGTCGAGGCGGCGGTTGGTGATGTCGACCTCGCTCTGCGGATTGAAGATGTTGGTATAACTGGCATAGGCGGTCAGATGCTGGGTCAGGTCGTAGAGCAGACCGACATAGGGGCTGACCCGGCTGTTCTTGCGCGACTGGTCCACGTCATAGGACAGGCCGGAGCTCTTCAGCCAGATCGCGGTCGCGCCGACCACGCTCTTCAGCCGGTCGGTCAGGTTCAGATGCATCGCGCCGTACGCGCGGGTGAGCAGGTCGCGCGTGTCCGCCCGTTGCGCCATCGGCGTATAGCCGATCTGCGGCGCGCGGAAATTGGCCAGGTCGCGAACATCGCCATAGTCGACAAGGGCAAGGCCGTTGCCGGCATATTGCTCGCCGTCCGAACGTCCGTTTGACACGCCGAAGGCCAGCTGGTGATCGCGCCCGAACAGCGACACGCTGCCCGAGGCATAACCGTCGAACAAGAGCTGGTCGTAGTTGGAGTCGTACCGCCCGGTCTGCCCCTGCATGCCCCGCCCGGTCGTCCGGTTGGGCAGGCCAAAGGCATAGAGCAGCCGCGCGCTTTCCTCGAACCGGCGATAGGTGACGACACCGCGCACCGCCCAGTCGCCGCCCGGCTTCCACGCCAACTCGCCAAAGGCGGTCTGGTCGATGGTGTTCCAATAGGTCCAGTCGGCCGAGGTCGAAGCCGAGCGGGCGTAATCGATCCGCGTCCCGTCCGAATAGGTCAGCGGCAACGCGCCCCAAAGCACCCCGCGCGAACGATTGTCCTGTCGCGAATAGCCGAGCGTCGCGGTCAGCGCCGGGGTCACGTCCCAGGCGAGCAGCCCCGCCATCACGTCGCGATTGACGTGGTTATAGTCGAGATAGCTGTCGCGCTCCTCATGCGCGCCGATCACGCGCGCCCGCAGCGCACCGTTCGTCGTCAACGGCCCCGAGACATCGCCTTCCAGCCGCCACATGTTGAACGAGCCGAGATAGGCCGAGCCATTGGCCTGGAAGCCGGTCGTCGGCCGCTTGCGCAAGAAGTTGATCGTCGCGGACGGATTGCCGACCCCGGTCATGATCGCGTTCGCACCGCGCACCGCCTCGACCCGGTCGAACAGCACGGTGTCCAGGTCGCTGGTCTGGATGCTGTAGAATAGCGGCAGGCCGATGCCGTCGAACTGGAAATTGGTGATGTCGAATCCGCGCGAGTTGAACTCCGTCCGGTCGGTCTCGGTCCGCTCGACATTGATGCCGACCGTCTGGGTCAACAGGTCCTGGACATTGGTCAGCGCGAAATCCTCGATCCGCTGACGGTCGATCACCGTCACCGACTGCGGCGTTTCGCGCAGCGACAGCGACAGGCCGGTCGGCGAAGCGCTTTGCTGATCCCCCGCCTGCGCGACGCGGGCACCGGTGACGACGATGTCATTGTCCCGCTGCGGATCGTTGGCCGGGGTCGTGTCCACGGCATGGGCCGGCGAACCGATCACGGCCGATGCGACACCGGACAGCAGGCCAGTGACCAGACTGCGCTTCATATTTCCTCCGCTGATGTCCCTCGCCCGATGGGCGTTGGGCAGCGGCTTTAATGATAGCAATAATGATAATCAATCGCATAATTATGCTCTGACGATCGTGACTTTTGCAGTCTTTGAAGCATCCGAAATCCTTGCCGTGTCGCCAGACCACTCCGTCATTTGAGCACGGCGAAGCTATCTAGAATGCGGCAGATGCGTTCCGGATGGCTTCGCTGCGCTCTTGACAAAGGCTTTCAGTCGCGGGTCGCTAAGACAATACTCGCCCCTACCCGATCGATAGCTTCGGCTCTCCCGCCGCCACCGTGGCGGTGGCCAGCGTCACGACCGGCGCATCGGGCGTCGATACGCTACGCAACGCGCGAAACCGCGTCTGCCAGGCATCGCGGCCGACCTCGCATATGGAATAGCCGCGCCGGTCGGCCGTATATTTCAGATAGGGATTGTCCGCCATGATCCGGTCATTGCCCTTCCGGACATCCGCGCCGTCCCCTCCGGACGAGATCGAGGTCGTAACGAACTCGACCGCCTTGGCCGGGCCGTTGCCGCCATTGCTCCGCAACTCGCCCGCGAAGGTCTGATGCTCGTCGCCGGTCAGCACCACCGCATTGCGTCCTCCCAGCATCGCCAGCAGCCTTTCGCGCGGCGCATCATAGCCGCCCCAACTGTCCATATTACGGATCGCCGCCGGCGCGTCGTCGGTCCGGCGATCCAGCGGCATGACCATCACCTGCTGGGCGATCGCATTCCACCGCGCCTTGCCTTGCGCCAGATTGGCCGCCAGCCACTTCTCCTGCGCCGCCCCCAGCACCTGGGCCGCCGGATCGCGCACGCCGGCGCAGACGGGCTTGAAGCCGTCATCGCAGGGCTGGTCGCTCCGGAAGGTGCGGGTGTCGAGCAGATGCAGGTCGAGCAGATCGCCGATCCGCGCACGGCGATAGGCGGTAATCCCCGATGGCGTCGGCATGGAGGCGCGCCGCACCGGCACATGCTCATACCAAGCCTGGAGCGCCATGGCGCGGCGGAGTGCGAAGTCCTCGGAAGGGGTCTGTTCCTGATCGATCAGGCCGACCCAGTTATTCTCGACCTCGTGATCGTCGAAGGTCGGGAACCAGGCGGCGGCGGCGTGCGCGGCTTGGAGATCAGTGTCCATCTTATACTGGGCATAGCGGCGACGATAATCGGCAAGGTCGTATAGCTTCTGCCCGACATGCTCGCGCACGAAACGCCGCAGCTTGCCATCATAGCCGAAGGCCAGCGGGGAATCGCGATCCTCATAAATGTAATCGCCATAATGGAAGACGAAGTCCGGCGCCTCCTCAGCCATATGCCGATAGGCGGTATAGAGGCCAGCTTGATAATCCTGGCATCCGACAACGGCGAAGCGCAACCGGTCCAGCGGCGTCCCCGCAGGCGGCAAGGTACGCGCCATGCCCCGGGCTGAACGCTCGCCGCCGATCTGGAACCGATACCAATAGGGCCGCGCTGGCTCGAGACCGTTCACATCGACATGGACCGAATGCGCCAGCTCGGGGCGCGCCAGCGCCGTCCCCTTGGCAACTACATCGCGCATCCATTCGTCCCGGGCGACCTGCCACTCGACCTCGATCGGCGCCATCGGCATCCCGCCATGCTCGGCCAGCGGATCGGGGGCTAACCGCGTCCAGATGACGAAGCCGTCCGCCGCCGGATCACCCGCCGCCACCCCCAGTCGAAACGGATAGGCCGCAAAAAGCTGTTGCGCCCGCAATATCGCCGGCGCGGCGCCGAGCATGATGGCACTGCCCAGCACATGGCGACGGGTGAACAGGGTCATTCGGCTATACTCCAACCCTCAAAATCATGGCTTACAGGATATGATGTTACCTGACGATGACAGGAGTGGCGGCCTCATCGTGACAAATACGTCATGATCCCACGAACGAATTGACTGCTTAAGCAACCATTGCCAAGGCAGCGATATGGTGACTCAGCATCCCGACGAATTCGATCCCGAACGCTCGGTCGGCTATCTGACCAAACGCGCGTATCAGCTCGCGCGCATCGGCATGGAGCCGGTCTTCGAGAATGAAGAAGTGACCCATGTGCAGTGGAGCGCACTGATGGCGTTGCTGTACGGCCTGGAGCACACGGCGGCGGGGCTGTCCCGCCATCTCTGTCACGATACCGGCGCGACGACCCGGATCGTCGATGCCCTGGAGGAACTGGGTCTGATCGAACGGTGCCGCTGCACTGACGACCGGCGAGTCGTGCGGCTGTCCTTGACCGACCATGGCCGCGCGGTCGCGCATCGCTGCAAGGAGAAGGTGGTGGCACAGTGGAATATCTGGCTGTCCGACTGGGCGCCCGAGGATGTCGACCAATTTGTCGATTATCTCCTGCGGCTGCGCAACAAGCTGGAGACGGTGGCATGAAGCGGTTCGCGCTTGCGATCGGCCTATTGCTGGCCGGCTGTTCGGTGCCGCAGACGCATCCTGCCATCGCACCCATCGCGCCCGACCGGCTGGGCCTGGGCAATGCCCAGGCACCAATGGTCGCCGTTGAATGGTGGCGTGGCCTGGGCGATGCGCAACTCGACCGGATCGTCGCCGACGCCCTGTCGGGCAATCCGTCGCTCGATGTCGCGCTGGCGCGGGTGCGACAGGCGGAATCGGTGCTGGCAAGCCGCCGCGCGGACAATGGCCCCGATGTCTCGCTGGACGCGCAGGAGCAATATAGCCGCATCTCGGGTCGCTACACGATCCCGCCGCCCTTTGCCGGCACGACCCAGTGGCTGGGTCAGGCACAGGCCAATCTCAACTGGACGATCGACCTGTTCGGGCGACAGGCCGCCGCGATCCAGGCGGCACGCGCCTCCACGCGCGCCGCGGCGCTCGACGTGACGGCGGCACGGCTGGCCATCGCCAGTTCGGTCACACAGACCTATGTCGAGCTCGCCCGCGCCGAACGCCAGGCCGCGATCGCGCGCAGCACCATCGCGACGCGCACCAATTCGCTGTCGCTGACCCAGGCGCGTATCCGCAACAACCTCGCAAGCCGCCTGGATGCCACCAGCGCCCAGACGCTGCTGGCTCAGGCGCAGGTGGCGCTCGCCCGTGCCGAGGCGCAGGCCGCCCTGTCGCGCAACGCTCTGGCCGCGCTGGCCGGACGCGGATTGGATTATCCCGCGACGATCGCACCGACGCACCTGACCTTCGACACGGCGCTGCCCATGCCGGCGACGGTGCCGGCCGACCTGTTGTCACGCCGACCAGACATTGCCGCCGCGCTCACCCGGATCGAGGCGGCCAATGCCGGGCAGGAGGTGGCGCGCAAGGCGTTCCTGCCCAATGTCAATCTGATGGCGCTGGCAGGATTCCAGGCGGTCGGGCTTGGCAATCTGCTCACGGCTGACGCCGGGACGATCGGTGCCGGACCTGCCATCCACCTGCCGATCTTCGATAGCGGCCGGTTGCGCGCGGGCTTGGCAGGGGCGACCGCCGCGCTGGATCTAGCGACGGCCGATTATAACGACCGGGTGGTCGGCGCGGTGCGCGAGGCGGCCGATGCCGTGACACGCAGCCGGGCCATCGCCACCGAGCGCAGCCGGCAGCGTGACGTGGTTCGCGGCCTGGCCGAAACCCGCCGGCTGAACGCCATTCGCGTGTCGAGCGGTCTGCAATCACAACTCGGCCTGATCGATCCCGACATCCGCCAGCTCGAGGCCGAGCAGGCCGACATCAATCTCGCCGCCGACGCGGTCCAGGCGCGCATCGCGCTGGCTGTCGCCCTGGGCGGTGGGTTCTCCTCTTCTTCGCAAGGTATCACGCAATGAGCGACACCGAAGCCGCCACCCCCGCAATGCAATCCTCGATCGGGGGCAAGCCCAAGGCCCGCCGCATGGGGCTGACCATCCTGGTGATCGTGGTCGTGCTGGCCGCGATCGTGTGGGCGGTGTTCCACTTCCTGCTCGCCAAGCCCGAGGAGGAGACCGACGACGCCTATGTCGCGGGTGACGTGGTATCGATCACCGCGCGCGATCCGGGCACGGTGCTGGCCATCCATGCCGACAATACCCAGACGGTGAAGGCCGGCGCGCCGCTGCTCGACCTCGACCCGGCCACCGCCGATGTCGGGCTCGCCTCCGCCGCCGCGCAGTTGGCGCAGGCGGTCCGCTCGACCCGTGCCGACTTCACCAAGGTCAACCAGAGTGGCGCCGCGATCGTCCAGGCCCAGGCCGAACTGGCCCGCGCCCAGTCCGACTATGCCCGCCGCCGGGGCGCCGCCGCCGAAGGGGCGGTCTCGGGGGAGGAACTCTCGCACGCCGCCGATGCGGTGAAGGTCGCGACCGCCAATCTGAACCTGGCGCGGGCGCAGGCTGCCCAGGCGCGGACCGCCGTGCAGGGTACGCAGGTCGGGAACAACCCCGCCGTGATGGCCGCCATCGCCGCTTATCGCCGTGCCGCGATCACCCGCAACCATATGCACATCATCGCCCCGATCGACGGCGTCGTCGCCCAGCGCACCGTGCAGGTGGGCCAGCAGGTCGCGGCGGGAACCCCGCTGATGGCGGTGGTGCCACTCGATCGCCTGTGGGTCGACGCCAATTTCCGCGAGACCCAGCTCAAGGATATCCGCATCGGCCAGCCCGCGACGATCACCGCCGACATGTATGGCGGCAAGATCGTCTATCATGGCAAGGTCATCGGCCTGGGCGCGGGAAGCGGCAACGCCTTCGCGCTCCTGCCCCCGCAGAATGCCAGCGGCAACTGGATCAAGATCGTCCAGCGCGTGCCGGTGCGGATCGGCCTGAACGCCAATGAGCTGCGCCAGAATCCCTTGCGCGTCGGCCTGTCCGCGACCGTGACGGTCGACACCGCCGACCAGCGCGGCCCGCGTATCGGAACCACCGCGACCCAGGCCTATCGCACCCCCGCCACCGATGCGAACGACCCCGCGGTCGAGGCGCGGATCGCGCAGATCATCGCGGCCAATCGCTGATGGCCGGCGCCCCTTCCCAAGGTGCGGGGGCAGGCCCGGCGCCGCTGAAAGGTCCGGCGCTGGCGCTCGTCGCCTTCGCGCTGGCGCTGGGCACCTTCATGCAGGTGCTCGATTCGACCATCGCCAACGTCTCGCTGCCCACCATCGCGGGCAATCTGGGCGTCAGTTCGGACAATTCGACCTGGGTGGTCACCGCCTTTGCCGTCGCCAACGGTGTGGCGGTGCCGCTGACCGGCTGGCTGATGGGCAAGTTCGGGGTGGTGCGCACCTTCTGCGTCTCGGTGCTATTGTTCACCATCGCCTCCTTCCTGTGCGGCATCGCGTGGAACCTTTCCTCGCTGATCGGCTTCCGCGTGCTGCAGGGCGCCGTGTCGGGGCCGATGATCCCAGGCAGCCAGGCACTGCTCATCTCCATCTTCCCACCGCAAAAGCGCTCGACCGCGCTCGGCATCTGGTCGATGACGACGCTGGTCGCGCCGATCATGGGGCCGATCCTAGGCGGCTACATCTCCGACAATTATCACTGGAGCTGGATCTTCCTGATCAACGTGCCGGTCGGCCTTTTCTGTGCGGGCGTGTGCTGGCGTGGGCTGTCGAGCCGTGAGACGCCGACCCGCAACCTGCCAATCGACAAGGTCGGGCTGATCATGCTGGTCGTCTGGGTCGGTGCGCTTCAGATGATGCTCGACCTGGGCAAGAATGACGACTGGTTCCATTCGACCCGGATCGTCGTGATGACGGTGATCGCGATCGTCGGTTTCATCGCCTGGCTGATCTGGGAGTTGACCGACGCCAATCCGGCGGTTGACCTGTCGCTGTTCAAGGGACGCAATTTCAGCATCGGGACGCTCGCCTTCTGCCTCGGCTATGCGGTGTTCTTTGCCAATACGCTGTTGCTGCCGCTATGGCTGCAAACACAGCTCGGCTATACCGCGACCTGGGCGGGCCTCGTCGCCGCCCCCAGCGGCGCAGTAGCGGTGGTGCTGACCCCCATCGTCGCGCGGCTGTCAGGCAAGGTCGATGCGCGGATCATGGCGACCATCGCCTTCGCCGCGTTCGGCGTGTCCTATTGGATGCGCTCGGGGCTCAATACCCAGGCGAGCTTCAGCGACTTCGTCCTGCCGCTGATGGTGCAGGGGATCGCGATGAGCACCTTCTTCCTGGCGATGCTGACCATTGCGCTCGACGGTGTGCCGCAGGCCCGGATCCCGTCGGCCACCGGCATCTCCAACTTCGCGCGTATCACGGCGGGCAGCTTTGCCGCCTCGCTCACCACGACGATGTGGGACCGGCGCGAGGCTCTGCACCAGGCGCATCTGTCCGAAGCAATCGGACAAGGGCCGGTATGGCAGATGGCAAAGAACGGCCTCGGGCATCTTGGCCTGACGGATGTTCAGGCCGCCGCCGCCGTCACCCGGCAGATGGTGGGCCAAGCCTATCTGCTCGCCTCAACCGACATCTTCTATGTGTCGGCCTGGCTGTGCATCGTGCTGGCAGCGCTGACCTGGTTCACCCGGCGACCCAAGCCGCATGACGGCCCGATCGCGGCGGATTGATGACTATCCTCCCCGGTACGGGAGTTGGCAGGCCGCGAGCCTGACGGAGGGGGGCTTCCGCAAAGGGATGCCCTATGAGGAAGCCCCCTCCACCATGCTCCGCATGGTCCCCCTCCCCGTGCCGGGGAGGATTTGCTACGCTCCCGAAAAAGGGAGACGGATGATGCTGAAAACGCTGATGATAACGGCGCTGGTCGCGGTGGCGCAGGCGCCTTACGACCCGCATCTACCGTCGAAGATCGTCGATACCGTCGCCCCCACCCTCCCCGCCAATATCCAGCGCGGCGTGCTGATCATGTCCAAGACTAATGGCTGGCGACATATCGAGCATATACCGCATTCCAATACGGTCCTCGCCGACATCAGCCGCCAACTCGGACGCCCCAGCTTCACGACCGAAAACGCCGCTGTGTTCAACGACGCGCAACTGGCGCACTTCTCGGTGGTCGTCCTCAACAGCGCCAGCGGCAATTTCCTGACGCCCGAGCAGCAGGCCGCCTTCGCCCGCTTCGTGGCGCGTGGGGGCGGTGTCGTCGCGCTCCATGCGGCCGGCGACGATAGCCATAAGGAGCCCTGGTATAGCGACACGATTATCGGCACGACCTTTATCGGCCATCCGGGTGGCGCCGACCATATCCAGACGGCCAAGGTCGTCGCCGTGCAGCCCCGCCATCCGGTCCTGACCGGCGTCGCCCTGCCCTGGCTCGCCCGCGACGAATGGTACAGCTTCGACCGGAACCCCGCGACACGCGGCATGACCGTGCTCGCCGAGGTGGACGAGGCCAGTTATCGCCCCGGCGGGAAACTCACCATGGGCAAGCATCCCGTCATGTGGATCAACCCGCACTCCAAGGGGCGGGTCTTCTATTCCGCGCTGGGCCATGAGCCACAGCTTTACGACGATCCCGCCTATCGCCGCATCCTGACCAACGCGATCCGTTGGGCCGCGGCGAAGTGATCAGCATTCGACGACGTTGACCGCCAGGCCGCCGAGGCTGGTTTCCTTATATTGCGACTTCATGTCCTCGCCGGTCTGGCGCATCGTCTCGATCACCTGATCCAGGCTGACGATGTGCTTGCCGTCACCGTGGAGCGCCAGATAGGCGGCGTTGATCGCCTTGATAGCGCCCATGGTATTGCGCTCGATACAAGGGATCTGCACCAGCCCGCCGATCGGGTCGCAGGTCAGCCCCAGATTATGCTCCATGCCGATTTCGGCGGCATTCTCGACCTGCGTGGGCGAGCCACCGAGCGCCGCCGCCAGCCCGGCCGCCGCCATCGAACAGGCCACGCCCACTTCACCCTGACAGCCCATCTCCGCCGCCGAGATGGAGGCCCGCTTCTTGTAGAGCATCCCCACCGCCGCCGCCGTCAGCAACAGTGTGCGGACGCCGTCGCGCGTCGCGCCGTGGACGAACGCCTCATAATAGCGCAACACCGCCGGAATGACCCCGGCCGCCCCATTGGTCGGCGCGGTGACGACCCGGCCACCAGCCGCATTCTCTTCGTTGACCGCCAGCGCCCAGAGGCTGACCCATTCGAACACCAGGCTGGGGTCGGTACGCGGCCCCCGATCGACCAGCTTCTGCTTGATCGCCTGGGCGCGACGCTGGACCTTCAACCCGCCCGGCAGGATGCCGGAAGCCGAACAGCCCCGCTCGATCGCACCCACCATCGCATCGCGCACGCGGTCGAGAAAGCCATCCGTCTCCGCGTCATCCCGCCACGCCGCCTCATTGGCGCGGACCAGCTGAGCGATCGACAGCCCCGTCTCCGCCGTCCGTTCCAGCAATTCGGCGCCTGAGGCGAAAGGATGGGCCAGCCGCCGATTGGTCTTCATCGGCTCGGCACCTTCCATCCGGATCGCGCCGCCCCCGATGGAATAGAAGCGCCGGACGACCGCGCTACCATCGGGCAGAAAAGCGGTGAACACCATGCCGTTGGGATGCGCCGGCAGGAAGCCTGGGCGAAACAGCAGGTCGTCCTCGTGATGGAAGGCCAGCGGATGCCGCCCGTCGAGCATGATCCGCCCCGAGTCGCGAATGTCCGCCAGCATGGTCTCGATCGCATCGGGATCGATCGTCTCGGGCGTTTCCCCCGCCAACCCCAGCAGTACGGCGCGGTCGCTATGGTGCCCCCGCCCGGTCAGCGACAGCGAACCGAACAGCTCGGCCTGGACCCGGTCCGGGATCAGCCCGGTGTCGAGCATCTCTCTCGCAAAGGCCTTGGCCGCGCGCATCGGCCCCACCGTATGCGAGCTCGACGGACCAATGCCGATGGTGAAAAGCTCGGTCACGCTGACTGCGGCGATGCTGTCGTCCGCCCGGAGGGCCGGGGCGGCGGGGATGGCGGGCAGTGTCAAGATCGTTCCATTTGTTACGAGTTGCCCGGCATGACTAGCTCATGCTCAGCGCGCTGACCACCCGTTACAATGGGAAGAGCCGCTCAGGCCAAAGGCGCGAGGATCGCGAAGGATTCCTGATCGAGCGGCGTATGGAACTGGCAACCTGCGGCGAAATCGGTTGCCCAGACGACTCGGGCGATCACCTGCCCCACCTTGGGCAGTCGCAGACCGATCGTCATGCCGCATTGCAACTCGGTATAGGTCTGGAGCCGTGCGCCATGCGCCGAGATATCCAGCACCTTGCACAGCGCGCGGGTCAGACCGTCGCTTTCATATTCGGCCTCGACCGCCACGGCTGCGCGCCGGGACCGGCGGCGGCTGGGAGGTTCCAAAGGTTCGAATTCAGCAGCGAACATGGCCTGATGCTAAAGCAGCCTGGTTAACACATCGCTAAGGAATTGCGCATCCTCAACGATTTATGGAAAAGGCCCGGCGCTTCCGCGAGGAAGCACCGGGCCCTTGTCGAGACCACGCCGGGAAGCGTGTCGATCCGTTACTTGCGGAGCGTGAGACCGCCACCGAAACGCTTGTTGAAGCGCGCGACCTGGCCGCCGGTGTCGAGCATCTGGCCACGACCGCCGGTCCAGGCCGGGTGCGCCAGCGGATCGATGTCGAGCTGCATCGTGTCGCCTTCCTTGCCCCAGGTCGAGCGGGTTTCGAACACGGTGCCGTCGGTCATCTGCACCTTGATCATGTGATAGTCGGGGTGCGTATCGGTCTTCATGATATTGCTCCGGAAATGGCTGGTTCCGACCAGCCTGAAAGCGGGAAAGCGCGGCCCATAGCGGACCGCGCTCCTTTAGTCAAAACAGGCGTGGCGACCGTGATGGATCGTCAGGCCTTGGGCGGATCGGCGATCATCGCCGTGAAATTCGCCTCCGCCACCGCGACGCCGTCGATCATGGCCACACCGGCGAACTTGCACACGCTCGAGCGCTTCTGGACGAACTCGACCTCCAGATGGAGGAGGACACCCGGCTCCACAGGCTTGCGGAACTTGGCACCTTCGATCGCCATGAAATAGACGAGCTTGCCGGAACCGGCGAGGCCCAGGCTTTCCACCGCCAGTACGCCGGCGGCCTGTGCCAGCGCCTCGACGATCAGCACGCCCGGCATGATCGGACGGCCAGGGAAATGCCCCTGGAAAAAGCCCTCGTTCATCGTCACCGCCTTCACCGCGCGGATCGAGGTGTCGAGGATGATCTCCTCGACACGATCGACCAGCAGCATCGGATAACGGTGCGGCAGCGCCGCCATGACCCGCGTAACGTCCATCGGGCCCATGACGGTCTTCGCTTCGTCAGTCACGGCGGCTATTACCGGCCGCTGTTCTGACGACGCGCCGGGGCAGCCGGAGCGGTCGCGGCGGGGGCCGGCGCGTTGGCGGGCGCCGCACCCTGCTGACCGGCCTGACCCGGCTGCCAGTTGGCGGGCGGGGTGATGCTGACGGTCGGGACCAGCTTGTCCAGTTCCGCCGTCACGGCCGACGTGATGTCGGCGGTCGGCTGCATGAACAGCACCGCCTGCGGGCTGACCAGCAGGCTGACATTCTTGGCGCGAACGGCGTTCTGCACCGCTTCGCCCAGACGCGCCTGGAGCTGCTCGACCGCATAGGTCTGCGCACGGACGGCGGGCTGGGTCAGGCGCTGCAGTTCCTGATTGGCGGCCTGCTGGCGGCTTTCGATCTGCTCGGCCTGGGTGCGCAGCGTCGCCTGGTTGGCATTGGGCTGCGAACGCGCGGTCTGGAACGCCTGGACCAGCGGCTCCAGTTCGCGGGTCAGCGCGGTGCGGCGCGTCTCGGCCTGGTCGAGCTGGGTCTTGTAGGTGGTTTCGATCTGCTGGCGGGCAGCGGCCCAGGCACGCGAACCGGCGATCGCGCCCTGCGGATCGGCAACGGCGACGCCGTTCACCTGCGCCTGCGCGCTGGTCGCGACGGTGGCGGCCGGAGCCACCAGGGCCGCTGCGAGGAGGAGCTTGGAAATCGTCTTCATCAGAACTGCGTCCCTACGTTGAAAGTGATGAGCTTGGGGTCGTCGCCAGCTTGCGTGACCAATGCCTTGGCAAGGTCGATGCGAAGCGGACCAAATGGTGAATTCCAGTTCACACCGATACCGATCGACACACGCGGCTTCCACGTGCCGCCGTAGAATTGCTCGATGGCATAGCTGGTATTCTGGAGCGCGGTGTTGGCCGACGAGCCGGAACAGGCCGTGCTGCTACCCAGCGGCGCATAGCCGGTCGGACAGATCGTCTGCAGGCCGGAATTGGGATCGGTGGTCGAGGTCGGCACGACATAGATCGGACGCCCCTGCCCGTCGGTCGCGGCGACCGGCGCCAGCGTCGGCGAGCCGTCCTTGTTGAACAGCGGATTGCCGTTGGCGTCCTTCGCCTGCGGGAAGTTGAGCGAGGGCAGCGGACGGGTAATACCCCACAGGCTGCCGGCCTGGACATAGATGCTCGGGCGCAGGCCCATTTCGCGGGCCCCCGAGCCCAAAGGCAGTTCGAGCTCGGCGCGCGCCAGATAATAAGCGCGGCCGCCCAGCGAGTCGTCGACGATCTGATCGCGATCGGTCTGCTTGCTCTGGCTGCCATCGGCCCCGATGACATAGGGAATGCGCAGCACGCGCGGACCGACGCCGCGAATGTCGAAGCCACGGAATTGCGGCTCGCCCAGATAGAAGCGGTCGACGATGCGGACCGGATCGATGCCCGGGCCACGGCTCTTCTCCAGCGAGTGGATATAGCCGCCCTCGCCCAGCACCGAGAAGACGAAGCCCTTGCCCAGCCCCATGAACTTGGCGCCTTCCGCACGGGTGCGGATGTACTTCACGTCGCCGCCCAAACCGGCAAAGTCCTGGCTGAACGAGAAACGATGGCCGGCGGTCGGGCGCAGGCGGCTGTTCAGGCTGTCATAGATCAGCGAGTAGCCGACCGATGAGGTCCAGCGATTGCCGATCGAGTCGCAAAGATAGCGGCCCGCGCTCTGATAATTACAAGTGCCATCGGCGTTGAAGAAGGACGACGCTAGGCCGACCTCGTCATAGCTGAGGCCATAGCGACCCGACAGCGACCAATATTCGGTCAGCGGCACGCCGGCGCGGACCTGGAAGCCGGTCGATACCTGGCTGTAGGTCGTCTGGCGGGTCGTGCCGAGATAGTTGAACGAGTTGAAGTCGCGGCGGAATACGTCGACACCCAGCGCGATATTCTTGTCGAACACATAGGGTTCGGTGAAGCCCAGTTCGATCGACTTGGAATAGGCCGAATAGTTCACGCCGGCGCGCAGTTCCTGGCCCTTGCCGCGGAAATTGCGCTGGGTGATGTTCGCCTGGATGATGAAGCGTTCGAGCGACGAATAGCCTGCCGACAGCTGGAGCGAGCCGGTCGACTGCTCCTCGACATTGGTTTCCAGCACGATGCGGTCGGGCGTCGAGCCTGGGTTCTGCTTGATCTCCAGCTTTTCCTGGAAATAGCCGAGCGAGTTGATGCGATCCTGGCTGCGGCGGACCTGGAAGCTGTTGAAGGCGTCGCCCTCGGCCACACGGATTTCGCGGCGGACGACCTTGTCCTGCGTCTGCGTGTTGCCGTTGATGTCGATGCGCTCGATATAGGTGCGCTTCGCCTCGGCGATGTTGAACGTGATCGACATGGTCAGCGTGTCCTTGTCACGCTGAAAGTCGGGGTTCACATCGGTGAAGGCGTAACCGAACAGGCCCGCCGTCTGGCTCAGGCTGTCGATCGAATCCTCGACCAGCTTGGCGTTATACCAGTCGCCCTTCTTCATCGGCAGCGAGGCGGCGAGCTTGGCATTGTCGAAGTCGCGGATCTGGCTGTCGACCTTCACATCACCGAATTTGTAGCGGGGACCTTCCTCCACCACATAGGTGATGATGAAGTCCTTCTTGTCCGGCGTCAGTTCGGCGACCGCGCTGGTCACGCGGAAATCGGCATAGCCGTTGGTCAGATAGAATTGGCGCAGCTTCTGCTGGTCAGCGGCCAGGCGATCCTGGTCATAGCTGGTCGCCGAGGACAGGAAGCGGAACCAGCGCGACTGCTTAGTGAACATCGCACCGCGCAGTTCGTCGTCCGAGAATTTCTCGTTGCCGATGATGTTGATCTGGCGGACCTTGGACTTCGGCCCCTCGCTGATCTCGAACACGATATCGACGCGGTTCTGGTCGAGATTGACCATCTTCGGCTCGACCACCGCGCCGAAACGGCCCTGGCGGCGATAGAGTTCGACGATACGCGCCACGTCTTGGCGGACGGCGGTACGGGTGAAGATCTGCCTCGGCGCGAGCTTGATCTCCTTCTTGATCTTGTCGTCCTTCAGGCGCTTGTTGCCCTCCAGGATCACCCGGTTGATGATCGGGTTCTCGCGCACGCGCAGGACGATGTCGCCGGTCTCGACGCCCGAGATCGAATAATCGGCGAACAGTTCCGACGCCTGAAGGTCCTTCAGTGCCTGGTCGAGCGTTTCGGGCGTGTAGGGGATGCCCACCCGCAGCTTGGTATAGGAGAGCACCGTCTCCGGCTCGATGCGCTGTGCGCCCTCGACCCGCAGCGTCTTGATCGTCCGCACCGGTGCCGGCGCGACCACCGGGGTCGCGGTCGTTTGCGGCGCGGCACCGGCCGGCGCGACCTGCGCCATGACGGGAACACCCGACAGCATCGTGCCCGCCAGCAGCATGGCGCCCGCGCGCACAGTCTTCATACCCGTCATTGCTGTCACCAAACCCACCCCAGAAAAGTCGAACCGACCCCTGTCGTTCTCGCGCCCTGCCCCATCGGCGTCACCCGATCAAGCCAGCGATATTCTTCCAGAGCCCCAAATTGCCCAGATCGTTGAACGTCACGAAGAGCATCAGGGCCAGGATTGCGAGCAAACCGCCGCGAAACGCCCATTCCTGAGCCACCGGCTCCAGGGGACGCCGTCGCACCGCTTCGATCGCATAGAAAAGAAGATGACCGCCATCCAGCATCGGCACTGGCAACAGGTTGATGAACCCCAGATTGATGGACACCAGCGCCACGAAGAAAACAAAGGCGTCGATACCCAGCGACATCTGCTCGCCCGACACCTTCGCGATCGAGACGGGACCGCCCAGTTCCTTGACCGAACGGCGGCCCGAAATCACCTGGCCCAGCGTTTCGACCATCATGCGGACGATCTCGCCGGTGCGCTCGACCGCGACCACGGGCGCGCGCAACAGGCTGACCGGCTGGACATCGATCGTGCCCGCCCCGCGCAGGCCCAGGCGGCCGACACGATACTGGTTGCCGAAGCGATCGCGCTGCTGCTCGCTGCCGATCGTGGTGGAGGTGGTGAAGGGCGTGCCGTTCCGGGTAGCGGCGATCGTCACCGGCTCACCGGCGCGAATCTGCACATAGCGGGCGATATCGGCAAAGTCGGTGACCGCACGGCCATCGATCGCGGTGACCCGGTCGCCGGGCTTCAGGCTGGTCGCGGCGGCCGCACTGCCCGGCATCACCTGTCCGACGACCGGCGGGATCACCACTTCGCCATAAGCATAGGCAAAGCCGGCCAGGATCAGGATGGCGGCGAAGAAATTGATCGCCGGGCCCGCCGCGACGATGATCGCGCGCTGCCAGACGGGCTTGGCCTGGAATGTCCGCGCGCGCTCCTCGGGCGGCAGTGACAACCATGCCGCGTCGGGCTGGCTGGCCGGGTTCATGTCGCCGGCGAACTTCACATAGCCGCCCAGCGGCAGCCAGCCGATCTTCCACCGGGTACCGCGCCGGTCGGTGAAACCGGCCATCTCCCGGCCGAACCCGATCGAGAACGTATCCGCCTTCACCCCGAACCAGCGGCCGGCGAGATAATGCCCCATCTCGTGAACGAACACGAGCGGGCCGAGCGCACAAACAAAGGCCAGGATGGTCAGCAACAGGCCGGGGGTTTCGATCAAACGATGCAATCCTCTACGCGCTCACCCGCCAAGACCCTCGCCTCCGCATCGATCGCGATCACCGCGTCCAGCGTTTCCGGCGGGGCCGGGTCGTAGCGATGGAGAACATCCTCGACGATTGCGGCAATTTCGAGGAAGCCGATACGACGCGCAAGAAAAGCCGCCACGGCGACTTCATTGGCGGCGTTCAGAATGGCCGGCGCTGCTCCGCCCGCTTCCAGCGCGGCCCGAGCGAGTCGAAGGGCCGGGAAGCGCACCGGATCGGGCGCATCAAAGTCCATCCTTCCTAGCGCGACGAGGTCGAGCGGAGCCATCGGCGTCGGCATCCGGTCCGGCCAGGCCAGGCAATGCGCGATCGGCACCCGCATGTCCGACGGCCCGAGCTGCGCCAGCATCGAGCCATCGACATAATCGACCGCCGAATGGATGACCGATTGCGGATGCAGCACGATCTCGATTCGATCGGAGGGGACCGGGAACAGCCGCGCGGCCTCGATCAGTTCCAGCCCCTTGTTCATCATCGTCGCGGAGTCGACCGAGATCTTAGCGCCCATCGACCAGTTCGGATGCGCCACCGCCTGCTCCGGCGTGACGCGGCGCATGTCCTCTGTCGACCATTCCCGGAACGGCCCACCGCTGGCGGTCAGCACGATCCGGCGGACCCGCTCGGGCCGTGCGAAGTCGAAGCACTGATAAATGGCGTTATGCTCGCTGTCGGCCGGGAGCAGCGTCGCGCCCGCCTGGGCCGCGGCAGCCAGCACCACCTCGCCTGCCGAGACCAAGGGCTCCTTATTGGCCAGCACCACCGTGCCGCCATTGGCGATCGCGGCCATGGCGGGTTCGAGGCCCGCGCAACCGACGATCGCGCCCATGGTCCAGTCGACCGGCATCGCCGCCGCCTCGATCACCGCCGCGCGGCCACCCGCCACACCGGTCTCGGTACCGGCCAAGGCCTCACGCAGGTCTGGGAGACAGCTTTCATCGGCCACCACCGCCAATTCGGCATTGGTGCGTCTCGCCGCCGCCGCCAGCTTGGCAACGTCGCAATTGGCGGTCAGTGCGCGGACATAGTAACGGTCCGGCTCGCGCTCGACCAAATCCAGGGTCGAGGTGCCGACCGAGCCGGTAGCACCCAGGATCGTCACGCTACGCATCAGAACAGGTCCGGCAGGAAGATCAAAAGCGCGGCAACCGGCGCGACTGGCACGATGCCGTCCAGCCGGTCCATCACGCCGCCATGGCCGGGCAGGACGTTGCCGCTGTCCTTGACCCCGGCGCGCCGCTTGAGGGCGCTTTCGAACAGATCGCCGCCCTGCGCCAATACCGCCAGGAACGGCGTCGCCACGACCAGATGCAGCGGCAGACCATGCGCCCAGCGCATCGCCATGGCGAGCAAGGTCGCGGCCGCCACGCCGCCGATCAGGCCGGACCAGGTCTTGGCCGGACTGATCGTGGGAGCGAGCTTGGGCCCGCCAAATTGCCGCCCAACGAAGAACGCGCCGCTGTCACAGGCCCAAACCAACGCCATCGCCCAGAGCGACAATGCCAGCCCATCCTCGTGCAGCCGAATAGCGAGCAGCGACAGGACGGGCAGACCGACATAGAGGGCACCGGCGCCATATTCGGGCCGCCGCGAGATGATGGTCAGAAAGAAGAACGATGCCGCGATCAGGCCCAGCGCGAAGAAGCCCGGCCCGGCGGCCAGGCCGGGGGCCATGATCGCCAGAGGTACCGACAGGGTGAACTGCGCCAGCCGTTTGCGCGAACGATCCACCTTCAGCAGGTCGGACCATTCGGCCATCATGAACAGCGCGACGACCACCGCGAGCAGCCAGAAGGCCAGATCGCCGAGCGCCAGACACAGGCTGGCCACCGCGATCATCACAATGCTCGCCAAGACCCGCTTGGTCAGGTTGGACATGCCGGAGGCGGGGGGCTTTGCCGGCGGCTCGACAGGCGCACCGGCAGGATCAGATTGGGATTCGGTCACAGGCCGCCGAAACGCCTATGTCGTCGGCCGAACTCCGCCACCGCATCGACCAACGCCGCATCGTCGAAATCGGGCCAGAGCGTGTCGACGAACAGCAATTCGGCATAGGCCGCCTGCCACAACAGGAAATTGGACAGACGCTGTTCCCCCGACGTGCGGATGACGAGGTCCAGCGGCGGCAGGCCGTTCGTCTGCAGCTCACCTTCGATCGCGTCCGGGGTGATCGCCTCGGCATCCATTTCGCCGGCCGCGACCTTGAGCGCCAGCCGCTTGGCCGCCTCGACCAGTTCGGCCTGGGCTCCATAATTCAGCGCGATCGCGAGGATGGGACCGGTATTCGCCGAGGTCCGCGCGATCGCGTCGTCGATCATCGCGACCAGATCGGCCGGGAAGCGGCGATAATCGCCGATCACCCGCAGCCGGACATTGTCCGATACCAGCTCGGCCAGGTCCTTGCGCAGGAAGATGCGCAACAGGCCCATCAGGTCGCTGATCTCGGTCTCGGGCCGCCGCCAATTCTCCGAAGAGAAGGCATAGAGCGTCAGCGCCTCGATCCCCATCGCCCGTGCCGCGCGCGCGATACGGCGCACGGCGTCGACACCGGCCTTGTGACCGGCGAAGCGGGGCAGCAGACGGCGTTTGGCCCAGCGGCCATTGCCGTCCATGATGATCGCGACGTGACGCGGGACCGCACCCGTATCGGGCACGGCCACCAGCGACCCCAGAGCCGTCTGGGCCGAGGCGGCCGGAGGACTCACTTGCCCAGGATTTCCTTTTCCTTGGCCGCGGCCGCAGCGTCCAGCTCAGCGATGGTCGCGTCGGTCAGCTTCTGCACCTCGGTCTCGTGACGCTTGCGCTCGTCCTCGCCGAACACACCCTTCTTCTCGTCGGTCTTCAGGCTATCCATGCCGTCGCGGCGCACATTGCGCACCGCGATGCGCGCGCTCTCGGCATACTTGTTCGCGAGCTTGGCAAGCTCCTTGCGGCGCTCCTCGGTCAGGTCGGGGATCGGCAGGCGCAGCGTCTGGCCGTCATTGATCGGGTTCAGGCCCAGACCCGCCGAGCGGATCGCCTTTTCGACCGACGACACGTTCGACTTGTCCCACACCTGCACCGAGAGCATGCGCGGCTCGGGCGCGGAGACGGTCGCGACCTGGTTCAGCGGCATGTGGCTGCCGTAAACTTCGACGGTGACCGGATCGAGCAACGCGGTCGATGCGCGACCCGTGCGCAGGCCGTTCAGATCATGCTTCAGCGATTCGACCGCGCCCTGCATGCGGCGTTCGAGATCGGACTTGTCATACGCGGCCATGGTTTACGCTCCTTGGTTCTGGACGATCGTCGACACGCCTTCGCCGGCCAGCACGGCACCGAAATTGCCATGTTCGCGGATATTGAAGACGACGATCGGGATATTGTTGTCGCGGCACAGCGCGATGGCCGAGGCGTCCATGACCTTCAGGTCATCGGACAGGACCTTGGAATAGCTGACGGTCTCGTAACGGGTCGCGGTCGGCACCTTCTTCGGGTCGGCATCATAGACGCCGTCGACGCTGGTGCCCTTGAACAGCGCATCGCACTTCATCTCCGCGGCACGCAGCGCGGCACCGCTATCGGTGGTGAAGAAGGGCGAGCCGACCCCGGCGGCGAAGATCACCACGCGGCCCTTTTCCAGATGCCGTTCGGCACGGCGGCGGATGAAGGGCTCACAGACGCTCGACATCGGGATGGCAGACTGAACGCGGGTGTCGACGCCGATCTGCTCCAACGCGTTCTGGACGGCCAGCGCGTTCATCACGGTCGCGAGCATGCCCATATAATCGGCGGTGGCCCGCTCGATGCCCTTGGCCGCTGCCGACAGGCCGCGGAAGATGTTGCCGCCACCGACGACGACGCACAGCTCATAGCCCTTGGCGCGCACGTCGGCGATCTCCTGCGCGACGCGCGCGGTGATCTCCGGCGAGATGGCCAAGCCCCCCTCGCCCATCAGGACCTCGCCCGACAATTTGAGGAGGATACGTTTGAAGGGCGGGGTGGTCATCGTTTCTCGGATCTTGGTCATGAAAGTGGCGCGGACCTTAGGCGGCGTCCGGGCAGCGGGCAACCGTAGAGCGGCGGGTTGCGGGGAATTTCGTGGGGGCGCAGTGTCTCACGAAAACGACTTGGCATTTCAAACTCCCCTGCCCCCATTCAGGCTGAGCGAAGTCGAAGCCCATGGGACTCCGTTCATCGCGTGCCCTTCGACTTCGCTCAGGGTGAACGGAGGATGGGAGAGCCCGCCCCGTTCAAACCCAGCGTGGGGAGATCACCGCCCCCTATATGCAAAGAGAGCGGCCACCTTCCGGCAGCCGCTCCCCTAGCCTCATCGTCCCATCACGGGACGACGCAGGAATTACGCCTTCTGCGGAACGCCCGAAGCCGCGGCCACTTCTGCTGCGAAGTCCGACGCTTCCTTCTCAATGCCTTCGCCCAGCTGGAAGCGGACATAGTCCACCAGCTTGATTTCGGCACCGGCGTCCTTGCCGGCCTTCGCCACAACGTCGCTGATCTTGGTCTTGCCGTCGATCACGAACAGCTGGCTGACCAGCGCGTGCTCCTTGCGGTACTTGGCGATCGAGCCTTCGACCATCTTGGCGATGATATCGGCAGGCTTGCCCGACTCGGCGGCCTTTTCGGTCGCGATCGCGCGCTCACGCTCGATCTCGGCCTCGTCCAGGTCTTCCTCGTTCAGCGCCTTGGGGAAGGCAGCGGCGATGTGCATCGCCAGCTGACGGCCGAGCGACTGCAGCGTCTCGTCGGCGGCTTCCGACTCCAGCGCGACCAGCACGCCGATCTTGCCCAGGCCCGGTGCCTGCTGGTTGTGGACGTAGGACACGACCGCGCCCTTCGACACTGCGAGGCGCTTGGCGCGACGCAGCGACTGGTTCTCACCGATCGTCGCGACGTTGTTGGTCAGCACTTCGGCGACGGTGCCGCCCTGCGGCATCGCTTCGTTCTTCAGCGCCTCGATGTCGTCGCTGGTCTTCAGCGCGATCGCGGTCACGTCCTTCACGAACGCCTGGAACTGGTCGTTCTTGGCGACGAAGTCGGTTTCCGAGTTCACTTCGACGGCGGCACCGACGGTGCCGCTGGTGGCGACGCCGACCAGACCCTCGGCGGCGGTACGGCTCGACTTCTTCTGCGCGGCCGCCAGGCCCTTGGTGCGCAGCCAGTCCAGCGCGGCGTCCATGTCGCCATTCGCCTCGGCCAGCGCCTTCTTGCAGTCCATCATGCCCGCGCCGCTCTTTTCGCGCAGGTCCTTGACCATCGCTGCGGTGATATCGGCCATTGTCTCAATCCTCTGTCTGAAAAGGGGGATGCGGGTAGGGCCGCCCCATCGGAGGCGGCCCTTAGCACGGCTTGCATGTCAAGCCGATGTCACCGACCGAAAGGTTGCCCCGCCCGGTCGATGATCGCCCCGCCCGCACCGCGGGGCCTTGTCACGCGATTAGGCGTCGATCTGGCGCTCGGCCTCGACGGCCTGTTCGGCGGTTTCGGTCGGAGCGACGGTCAGCGCTTCCTCCACGGGCGGCTCGGCCATCGCGCCGAAATCCGCGCCGCTGCGGCGCTGCTGCTCGTTGTTGCCACGGGTCGCGGCGATCGCCACGGCTTCGCAATACAGGCGGATCGCGCGGCTGGCGTCGTCATTCGCCGGAACCGGGAAAGCGATGCCGTCGGGCGAAACGTTCGAATCGAGGATCGCGACGACGGGGATGCCCAGGGTGTTGGCTTCCTTGATCGCCAGCTCTTCCTTGTTGGCGTCGATCACGAACATCACGTCGGGCACGCCGCCCATGTCGCGGATGCCGCCCAGCGACAGCTCGAGCTTATCGCGCTCGCGGGTCAGGTTCAGCACTTCCTTCTTGGTCAGGCCGTGCGTGTCGCCCGAGAGCTGCTCTTCGAGCGTCTTGAGGCGCTTGATCGAGTTCGAGATCGTCTTCCAGTTGGTGAGCATGCCGCCCAGCCAGCGGTGATTGACGAAATGCTGGCCCGCACGACGCGCGGCCTCGGCGACCGGCTCCTGCGCCTGGCGCTTGGTGCCGACGAACAGAACCTTGCCACCGCCCGCGACGGTCGAGCTGATGAACTCCAGAGCGCGCGCGAAGAGCGGCACGGTCTGCGACAGGTCAAGGATATGGACGCCGTTGCGATCGCCGAAGATGTAGGGCTTCATCTTCGGGTTCCAGCGGTGGGTCTGGTGGCCGAAGTGCGCGCCGGTTTCGACCAGCTGCTGCATGGTGACGACGGGTGCCGCCATAATCTAATTCCTTCCGGTTATGCCTCTGGGAAGCGGATGACGCGGCGGGCAAAGCCCATGCGCACCGAAATATGATGCTTCCCATGCGGTGTTGAGGAGCGCGCCCTTAGCGAACGACGGATGGGAATGCAAGCGCGAACACCCGTTCACTTTTGTTCTAAGCCCCATTGACTCAGGAACAAGGGTGGAACATAAGATGATCGCAAGAGGGAACATGACTTGATAGCGGTGAATCGCCAACGCAACGTCGCTGCGTTGGCACGACTCATCCTGTTGTTGCGGTGATAGCGACGGAACTGATCAAAAATTCCAATGGTTACAGCCCGGTTAATATGCCGGACTATATGGTAAGGCAGGAGGCAGACATCATGATGATCGTGGTGAGTGTTCTGATTTTCACGGGCGCCTTGGTCGCCGCCATCGCCACCATCGCGATGATGATCGCCCCTCAGTGGCGCCGCATCCTTCACTTGGCCACCGGCCATGTGGAGCCAGCCTTTACCCCCTTGGCTACGTTGGTCGTAGCCGAGCGTCGTATCGCCGTCAGGCGCTGGGCGGCGGGCTCGCCAGCCCCCGCGATGGCGTGGCGCCGCCGCGCAGCCGCTTGACCCGACCATAGGCGATCATGCTGAACGGGATGCTGCCCAAATAGGCCAGCGAAAGCGCCGTTAAGGCATGCCAAGGGGCTGACAGCAGCGCGGCCCCTACTAGTACGATGATCGCCAAGACCTCGAACCGGACGTTGCGACGGAGGCGGAATGAGGTCCATGAAAAAGTTGCCACGCTCGACACCATGAGCAGCGCGATCAGCGTCACCCAAGGCGCGACGAGCAGTGGCGAAGCGAAAAACGGCTCGCCGGTCCAGAACCAGAGATAGAGCGGCAGCATCGACAAGCCTGCACCCGCCGGCGCGGGAATACCGGTGAAGTAGCCGGCCGTCTTGCGGGGCTGATCAACGACATCCAATTGCGAATTGAACCGCGCAAGGCGAAGCGCGCAGAATACCGCGAGCAATAGGGCCGCGATCCAGCCGATGCGCGGCAAGGTCCATAGCGACCAGAGATACAGGATCAACGCCGGCGCGACGCCAAAGGAAATGGCGTCCGAGAGCGAATCCAGCTCCGCCCCGAAACGGCTCTCCCCCCGCAGCAAGCGCGCGATCCGCCCGTCCAGCCCATCGAGCACCGCCGCCACCATGATCATGGTGACAGCCGCTTCCCAGGACTGGGCGATGGCGAACTTCACGCCCGTCAGACCGGAACATAGCGCGAGCGCCGTCACCGCATTGGGGGCGATCGCCCGGAGGGGCAAACCACGCGGCGGACCGCGACGCGCGAAACGGGGAGAAATCGCCATGGATTATTGCGCGATGCCGGTCATCGGCCTGCCGCCAACACGGCCAAGCACGGTCTCACCTGCCACCGAACGCTGGCCCAGGCACACCTGCGGCGTGACGTCATCGGGCAGATAGACGTCGACGCGGCTGCCGAAGCGGATGAGGCCGACGCGCTGACCGGCGGCGACCATGTCGCCCGGCTTGACGAAACCGACGATGCGGCGCGCGACCAAGCCGGCAATCTGGGTAAAGCCGATCTTGCGGCCATCGCGCCCCTCGACCACGAAATGCTGGCGCTCATTCTCGTCCGACGCCTTGTCGAGATCGGCATTCAGGAACTTGCCCGAGATATAGACGACCTGACGGATGACGCCCGCGATCGGTGTGCGGTTGATGTGCACGTCGAACACCGACATGAAGATCGACACGCGGACCAGCGGCGCCTCGCCCAGTTCGCCGACCAGTTCGCGCGGGATCGGCACGCGTTGGATCATGGTGACCAACCCATCGGCGGGTGCGACGATCAGGTCGTCGCCCTGCGGCGTGGTACGCACGGGGTCGCGGAAGAACGCCGCGATCCAGATGCACAGGCCGACGAACGGCCAGAACAATATCTTGGTGATCAGCGTGGCGAGCAGGGTCAGACCCGCCCCGATCAGCACATATTTGCGCCCTTCAGGATGGACGGCGGGAAAACGCCACTTGACCGTGGTGGTGGCGATGGGAGGCTTTTCAAGCGAAGGCATCGGGCCTGTCTACCTGTCCACCGGCCATCGCACAATCTTTTCGGTTCGCCCCGGCCCTTTCGCCTATCCCGAGGGGTGGTTGATCCGCCGCGCCCCCTCCCCTAGACGCGTGGCAAACCAGCCTAATCTGAAGGATGCGCATATGGCGAAGATCAAGGTAAATACCCCCGTCGTGGAGATCGACGGCGACGAAATGACCCGGATCATCTGGGAATGGATTCGCGAACGCCTGATCAAGCCGTATCTCGATATCGAGCTGGCCTATTACGATCTGTCGGTCCAGAATCGCGATGCGACCGGCGACCAGGTGACGATCGACAGCGCCCACGCCACCCAGAAGTATGGCGTCGCGATCAAGTGCGCGACCATCACCCCCGACGAGCAGCGCGTCGAGGAATTCGGCCTGAAGAAGATGTGGAAGTCGCCCAACGGCACGATCCGCAACATCCTGGGCGGCGTGGTGTTCCGCGAGCCGATCGTCATCAAGAACGTGCCCCGCCTGATCCCGGGCTGGACCCATCCGATCGTCGTCGGCCGTCATGCCTTCGGCGACCAGTATAAGGCGACCGACTTCAAGGTGCCCGGCAAGGGCAAGCTGACCATGAAGTGGGAAGGCGAGAATGGCGAGACGATCGAGGAGGAGGTGTTCAACTTCCCCAGCTCGGGCGTCGCCATGGGCATGTACAATCTCGACGAATCGATCCGCGACTTCGCACGCGCCTCGATGAACTATGGCCTAGGCCGCGGCTGGCCGGTCTATCTGTCGACCAAGAACACCATCCTGAAGGCCTATGACGGCCGCTTCAAGGATATCTTCCAGGAAGTCTACGACGCCGAGTTCGCCGACCAGTTCAAGGCGGCGGGCATCGAGTATCAGCACCGCCTGATCGACGACATGGTCGCCTCGGCACTGAAGTGGCACGGCGAGTTCGTCTGGGCCTGCAAGAATTATGACGGCGACGTGCAGTCGGACCAGGTCGCACAGGGCTTCGGTTCGCTGGGCCTGATGACCTCGGTCCTGATGACCCCGGACGGCAAGACGATCGAGGCGGAAGCAGCGCACGGTACCGTGACGCGTCACTATCGCCAGCATCAGCAGGGCAAGGCGACCTCGACCAACCCGATCGCGTCGATCTTCGCCTGGACCGGCGGCCTGAAGTACCGCGGCAAGTTCGACAACACCCCCGACGTCGTCCGCTTCGCCGAGACGCTGGAGAAGGTCTGCATCAAGACCGTCGAGAACGGCCAGATGACCAAGGACCTCGCCATCCTGATCGGCCCGGACCAGCCCTGGATGACCACCGAGCAGTTCTTCGAGGCGATCCGCGTGAACCTCGAAACCGAAATGGGCAACTGGCAGTAATTCTGTCGCAAAATTGTGAAGAAGGGGCTCGGAGGCGCCAGTCTCCGGGCCCTTTTTTAGACCTGCCTTCAGCCTGAGCGAAGTCGAAGGCTACGCTGAAACCTCTCCCATCTCCCTCAGAGCGAACCGGAATCCCTAGGCCTTCGACTGCGCTCAGGCTGAACGGGGGATGGGATTATACTTTTTCAACTTTGCAACGGGCGTAAGGCCATGCGCCCCCAAGGCGTCATGATGAGCGAAGTCGAAGCGCACACCCCGCTCCCGCCGTTCAACGAGCCATTACGCCCATCGGCCTATTGCCGCCCTTCCCGCTCCAGATACGCAATGACGTCCGCCCGCGCGAGTGGATCGGGCAAGCCCTCAAAAGTCATTTTCGTACCCGGTGCGAAGCGCTGTGGCGAGGTCAGCCAGCGATTCATCGTCGCCCGGTCCCAATGCCCGCCGACCCGCTCTAGCGCGGCGGTATAGCCATAACGCGCACTGCCGCCTGCTACCGGCTTGCCCATGATGCCATGGAGATTGGGCCCTGCCCGATCCAACTCGCCCTTGCCGATGGTATGACACGCCAAGCATTGCCCAAAGGTTCGTGCCCCGGCATCCGCATCGGCGACCTTCATCAGGGCGTCCAGCGAGGGATTGGGCCCCGCCGCCTTCAGCCGCGCCGCCCGGTCGCCATCCCCACAGCCGGCCAACGCCAGCATCGACAAAAGCGGGAATATCATGCGTCGAGACAGGCCATTCATGGCCGCCCCCTAGCCCCGCCACCGACCCTTGGTCAGTGGACCGATCGTCTCATCCTCGTTTCGCGGGAATAACGGACTGACAAGCAGGTCAAAGCCGGGTTAGTCTGTCACCATGGCATTACGGCTCGACAATCAAGGTTTCTCCGACGCTCTCGTCATCCTCGGTTCGGCGGGGATCGTCATCCCGGCCTTTGCCCGCTTCCGCGTCAGCCCGGTCATCGGGTTCATCCTGGTGGGATTGCTGGTGGGGCCGGCAGGGCTCGGATCGCTCGTCCCCCATGCGCCGTGGCTCTATTATCTGACGATCTCCAATCCGGAATCGATCGAACCCTTCGCCGAGTTCGGCATCATATTATTGCTGTTTTCCATTGGGTTGGAGCTTTCTTTTCGTAGGCTTTGGGCGATGCGCAGGCTGGTGTTCGGTACCGGCGCGGCCGAGTTGCTCGGCTCGGCGATCCTGATCGGCGGGGCATTGCATTTGATGGGCCAGGGGTTGGCGGGCGCGATCGGGCTCGGGCTGGCGCTGACCCTTTCCTCGACCGCGCTGGTGCTCCCCTTGGTCGGCACCACCAGCCCGGTGGGACGCGGTGCCTTCGCCATGCTGCTGTTCGAGGATCTCGCGCTCGTCCCCATCATCTTCGCACTGGGTGCCATGGCGCCGACCGCGACCGATGAAGGCTGGGTCGGGATTGCGGGCGTGGCGCTGCGCGGCGGCCTGACCGTGGTCGCCATGTATCTCGGCGGCAAGTTCGTCCTCCCCCGCCTCTTCGCCCAGGCGGCGCGGACCAAGAGCCCGGAGCTGTTCCTGGCCGCCTCGCTGCTCGTCGTCATCGTCGCCAGCGTCGCCACGACCGCCGCCGGGCTGTCGCCGATCGTCGGGGCGCTTCTCGCCGGACTGCTGATCGCGGAAACCGAATATCATTCGGAGGTCGAGGTGATGACCGCCCCCTTCAAGGGGCTGGCGCTGGGCGTGTTCCTGATCACCGTCGGCATGAGCCTGGACCTGCGGCTGATCGCCAAAAATTGGGACATGCTACTGCTCGCGGTGGTCGGCGTCGTCGCAGTGAAGGCGGTGGTCACCTATTTGCTGTTGCGCGTCGCGCATGCCCGGCGAGGCGTGGCGGCGGAGACCGGGTTGCTGATGGGCAGCCCGTCAGAGACGACGCTGATCGTGCTGGGCACCGCCGCCCAGGCGCAGCTCATCCTGCCTTCGACCGCCAGCTTCTGGCAGACGGTGACCGCGATCGGCCTGACCATCACGCCGCTGCTCGCCAAGGCCGGGCGCGTCATTTCGCGCCGGATCGAAGCGCGCAGCGGCGATGGCCCCGCCGCGCCGGAGTTGGAGGCCGATGCGGGACGCACCGTCATCATCGGCTTCGGCCGCGTCGGCAAGATGATCGCCGACATGCTGACCGTCCATGGCCAGCCCTATGTCGCGGTCGAAGCGGATATCGATTCGGTCAGTGAAGCCCGGCGCGCTGGCTATCCGGTGCTCTTCGGCGATGTCGCGCGGGCGGAACTGGTCGACCGGCTGCACCTGCCCGCCGCCCGTGCCCTCATCCTGACGATGGACGATCCGGTGCTGACCGTAAGGCTGGCGCGTCGCATCCGACAGGCCGCCCCCGACCTGCCGATCATCGCGCGCGCGCGGGACATGGCGCATGCGACCGAACTCTACCGCGCGGGCGTCAGCGAGGCGGTGCCCGAAACGCTGGAAAGCTCGCTGCAATTGTCCGAGGCGGTGCTGGTCGATCTGGGCGTGGCGATGGGGCCGGTGATCGCCTCGATCCACGAGAAGCGCGACGAACTGCGGCAGGTCATCCGGCGCGAGGCGCAGTTGCAGCGCGAGCCGCGTATCCGGCGGCTGCGACGGTTGGGGGAACAGGGCTGAGCAAATCCGCCCCATGCTTCAGCATGGGGCGGAATAGCGATTAGCCCAGGCGGCCGAGCGCCGCGTGAAGCCGTGCCGCTTCGGCCATCTTGTCGGCATGGTCGGCGCGGGCCTTTTCCACCGCTTCGGGCTTGGCGCGTTCGACGAAGCTGGCATTGCCCAGTCGCCCGCCCAGCGCGTCCCGCTCCTTCTCGACGGCGGCGATCGCCTTGGTCAGGCGCTGGCGCTCGGCGTCGAGGTCGATCACCCCCTCCAGCGGCAGGACGAAGGTCGCCTCGTCGACCACCACCTGCGCGGCACCGCCGGTCGCTTCGCCGTCCGCCGCCTCGACGCGGGCGAGACGGGCCAATGCGGAGGCCTGCCGCTCCAGACGCGCCTTGGTCGCGTCATTGGCGTCACGGACATGCATCGGCAGGCGCGCGCCAGGCGGCACGTTGAGCTCGGTCCGTGCGGCGCGGATTTCACTGACCAGACGGATCAGCCAGTCGATCTCGCGCTCCGCCTCGCGGTCGAGCGCGCGCGCATCCGCCATCGGCCAATGGGCGACGATCAGGTCATGATCGCGCGCGCCCATGGCATGCCACAGTTCCTCGGTGATGAAGGGCATGAAGGGGTGGAGCAGGACCAGGATCTGGTCGAGCACCCAGCCCGCGACGGCGCGGGTTTCCTCGCCGCCCTCTTCGCCGCCTTGCAGGACAGGCTTGATGAGTTCGAGGTACCAGTCGCAGAAGCGGCTCCAGACGAACTGATAGATCGCGTTCGCCGCGCCGTCGAAACGATAATCGGCCAGCGCGAGGTCGACCGCTTGTACGGTCTTCACCGTCTCGGCGATGATCCACTTGTTGACCGCCAGCGTGGCGTTGGGAGCCTCCAGCATGGTCGAGGCGCCGATGCCGTTCGCCTGGGCAAAGCGCGCCGCGTTCCACAGCTTGGTCGCGAAGTTCCGATAGCCCTCGACGCGGCGTTCATCCATCTTGATGTCGCGGCCCTGGCTCTCCATCGCCGCCATGAAGAAGCGCAGCGCGTCGGCGCCATACTGGTCGATCAGGCCCAGCGGATCGACCGTATTCCCCTTCGACTTCGACATTTTTGAGCCGTCGGCGGCACGGACAAGACCGTGGAGATACAAAGTCTTGAAGGGCACATCTTCCATGAAGTGGATGCCCTGCATCATCATCCGCGCGTCCCAGAAGAACAGGATGTCGAAGCCGGAGATCAGCACGTCGTTCGGGTAGCGGCCCGCCAGCGTCTTGTCGCCATTATCGGGCCAGCCCAGCGTCGCAAAGGGCCAGAGCGCGGACGAGAACCACGTATCCAGCACGTCCGGGTCGCGCGTCAGGGTCACGCCCTCGCCTGCCTCGGCTTGCGCCTCTTCCTCGCTCTCGGCGACGAACACCCGGCCGTCCTCGGCGAACCACGCTGGAATCTGGTGGCCCCACCAGAGCTGGCGGCTGACACACCAGGGCTGGATATTCTCCATCCAGTTGAAGAAGGTTTTTTCCCAAGCCTGCGGCACGATCTTGATCTTGCCCGAGCGCACGGCCTCGATCGCGGGCTGGGCCAGCGTCTTGGCATCGACATACCATTGGTCGGTCAGCCACGGCTCGATCACCACGCCCGAACGGTCACCGAAAGGCGTCTGGATCGTGCGCGGCTCGGCATCGTACTCGGTGCCGTCCTTGTCGATATGCGGGATGAGGACGCCCTCATCCTTCAGCCGCGCGACAACGGCCTTGCGCGCCTCGGTTGTCGACAGGCCGACGAACGCGTCGGGGATCAGCCCGTCAGCAGTCTGAACGATGCACGCCTTGGCATCGAGCATGTTGAGCATATCGCGCGCCTCGATGCCCACACGGCGGCCGACCTCGAAGTCGTTGAAGTCATGGCCGGGCGTGATCTTGACCGCGCCCGAACCCAGTTCGGGGTCGGCATGTTCGTCGGCGACGATCGGGATCAGGCGGCCGGTGATCGGCAGACGCACCTGCTTGCCGATCAGCGCGGTGTAGCGCGCGTCCTCGGGATGGACCGCGACCGCCATGTCAGCCAGCATCGTCTCGGGCCGGGTCGTCGCAACCTCGATAAAACCCGATCCGTCGGCGAGCGGATAGCGCAGACGCCAGAAGCTGCCCTTCACTTCGCGCGTCTCCACCTCCAGGTCGCTGATCGCGGTGCCCAGCCCGGCGTCCCAGTTGACCAGCCGCTTGTCGCGATAGAGCAAACCCTGTCGGTAAAGGTCGACAAAAACCTTCAGCACCGCCTTGCTGAAGCCTTCGTCCATGGTGAACCGCTCGTTCGCCCAGTCCATCGAGCAGCCCAGACGCCGCAGCTGGCCGGTGATCTGGCCGCCGCTCTCCGCCTTCCACGTCCAGACCTTCTCCAGGAACTGGTCGCGGGTGAAGTCGGTGCGCTTCTCGCCGCGCGCATTCATCTGGCGCTCGACCACCATCTGGGTCGCGATGCCGGCATGATCGGTGCCGACGACCCACAGTGCATCCTTTCCCTTCAATCGGGCATGGCGGACCAGAATGTCCTGCAACGTGTTGTCGAGCGCGTGGCCGATATGCAGGTTGCCGGTGACGTTGGGCGGCGGGTTGACGATCGTCCAGGGCTCGGCGTTCGGGCGGTCGGGGCGGAACAGGCCCTTTTCCTCCCAATGGCCATACCAGCGGGCTTCGATTGCGGCGGGGTCGAACGTCTTGGGCAGCTCAGTCATGACGCTGCCTTAATCAGCCGCGTCGGCTTGCGCCAGATGCTGCCGTCAGGTTCTGGCGCCGGGCCGATCGAGCACCGCGCGAATCCGCTCGTTGAGGTCGGCGCGGCGATAGGGCTTGCGGATCAACTCGTAGGAGCGCGCGCCCTCATCGATCGCCTCATCGGCAAAGCCGGTGGTCAGCAGCACCGACAGGCGGGGGTAGTCACGCCGCACCGCCTGTGCAAGCGCGACGCCGTTCATGCCGCCGGGCATCAGAATGTCGGTAAAGAGCAACTGAAAATCGCTATCGCCCGCGAGATAATCGAGCGCCTCACGCGCGCTGCGTGTCAGGACGACATCATAGCCCAGATCCTCGAGCATCGATCGACCCAGATCGCCGACATCCTCCTGATCCTCGACCATCAACACGCGCTCGGCCCCGCCCTTGCGCGCGGGCTGCACCGGGCTGGCCCGGCGTTCGGTCACGCCGGCCGCGCGTGGGAAATAGAGCGACAGGACCGCTCCACCCTCGGCCTCCGGATCGACCGTCGCCAGTCCGCCCGACTGCCGCATGAAGCCATAGACCATGGCGAGGCCCAGTCCCGCCCCCTTCCCCATTTCCTTGGTGGTGAAGAAGGGATCGAACACCTTGTCGGCGATCGAGGCATCGATGCCGGGACCATCATCGGCGATCCGCACCATCACATATTCGCCGGCCTCCAGATTGGCCGGGCCTTCGGGCTGATCGGCGGACTGGATCATGTTGCGGGTCGAGATGGTCACGACGCCCTGATCGCCTTTGCGCACGATCGCCTCGCGCGCATTGTTGACGATGTTGAGCAGCGCCATCTCCGCCTGGACAGGATCGATCCGGCAGTTCCAGAGATTCTCCTCCAGCCGCTGCCGCAGAACGATCCCCTCGCCCGCGGTCCGGTTGAGGATGGGGCGGAAATCCTCGATCAACTGGTTGAAGTTGAGCAGCCGGTCACGCAGTTCCTGCTTGCGGGCGAAGGCAAGCAATTGCTGGGTCAGCGTTGCGCCTCGTGCGGCGGCTGCACCGATCGCCTCGACCGCGCGACGCCCGCTGCGGTCGCCGGCATCGATTCGTGCATCCAATATGTCGGAATAGCCGATGATGACCTGGAGCAGATTGTTGAAGTCATGCGCGATGCCGCCGGTCAGCTTGCCGACCGCCTCCATCTTCTGCGCCTCGTGCAGCGCATCCTCGGCCTCGCGCCGGCGCGAAATGTCGAGCTGACTGCTGAAGAAATAGACGAGTTCGCCCGCATCGTCATAGACCGGCGACACGAACAACGCGTTCCAGAAGGTCGAGCCGTTCTTGCGATAGTTGAGCAGTTCGACCGCGATCTCGTCACGCCGCTCCACCGCCGCGCGGATTTGCGCCACAACGTCGCGATCGGTCTCCGGACCTTGCAGAAACCGGCAATTGGTGCCGAGAATCTCGTCCTCGGAATAACCGGTCATGAAGCTGAAGGCTTCATTGCAGAAGACGATAGGGTTGTCGGGCTGGCGCGGATCGGTGACGATCATCGGCATCCGCGTGGTCTTCACCGCCGCGAAGAAGATGTCCGACTGGCCCGAATGCGGCGGGCGCGCGTCCGCAATGGGCGGCGACGACACCGGCGCGTGTTTCGCCTTGTCCGTATCAGCGGGCCTGTCGATCGCGGTCATGGCCAACGAACCCGGCGATGGGACGCGGGTTCCACCATGACAGTCATGCCCGACGGATTCCCCGCCAGCGGCATCAGCGCCCTTCGCGTGTGATCCGGGCGATTTCCTTGGCCACCATCGCCTCGACCATCTCCGGCAGATGCGCGTCGAGCCATTCGCGCAGCATCGGGCGGAGCATCTCGCGGACCAGCCCCTCCAAGGTGCCGTCGCTGCTGGGTTCGGGCTTGACCATCATCCGGCTGAGCGACTCCAAAGCGCCGCGGCTCGCCTCCGCGGCGCGGGGCGACACGATCGCCTCTTCATTTTCCGAGGCATGGACGGGCTCGGCCGGCGCGACCGGGGCCGCTGCGGTCGGAGCCGGCGAAGGTGCCACGGGTTCCGGGGCAGCCGGCATCGGCTCGGGCGCGCTGCGCAACGCCGATTCGGCGGCACGCGCGGCAGCGGCTTCGACCTTCATGCGCAGCGGCATGGGATCGCTGAGCTCCAGGATCTCGGGTTCGTCATCCTCGGCGACTGGCGACGGCACGGGGCGCGGCTGACGACGCTGACGCGTCGGCACTTCGCCCTCTTCGGCGATGATCCTTTTGATCGAGGAAAGGATTTCCTCCATCGACGGTTCGGCGCTGATCTCACCCATGACCGCAATCCCCATTGAAGCCCCCAGGCCCCCAAGCCTTGTGACCGGCGTTATTGCCGGTTCGGTGACGAAGCACCTGTGGTTAATGCGGGGCTTCTGTCAACAGGGGCGTTCACATCGGCATCGAGCGGACGGGTAATCGCCGCCGTTTGCGCCGGGGTTCCGGCGGTGGTGCTGGCCACCGGCGCGGGCTCACCATCGCCGTCCCAGTCATTGATGCGGTTGCGCACCCGCTTGTAATTGGTCACCGGATCGTAGAGCGAACCGCCGTCCAGCCCCAGGTCGCGCGCCTCGGCATTGCCCATCGCCGCGATCAGCGCGAAGCCCGCGACATAGGCATCGCGCCGCGCGGTCACCAGCGTGACCTGGCTGTTCAGCAATTCCTGCTCGGCATTCAGGATGTCGAGCACGGTGCGGGTACCAACGCTGTTCTCGGCGCGCACGCCCTCCAGCGACAGCGAGTTGGCGCGCACCGCCGATTCGGCCGAGGCAATCACCTCCTGCGAGGATTGCCAGACGGCATAGGCGGAGCGGACTTGCGCCACGACCTGCCGCTCGGTCGCGGTGGTGTTTTCCAGCGCCTGGCCACGCAGCGCCTCGGCCTGGCGGACCTGCGCCGCCGGACGACCGCCCTGGAACAGCGGCATAGTCAATTGCGCGCCCACCGTGGCGTTCACGCCCGAGGTCGGCACGTTGCCTGCGCCCGCCGGCACGTTGATCGAGCCGAGATAGTTGAAATAGTTTCCGCTCGACACCGCCGCGATACGCGGCAGCCGGTTGGCGCGCGCGACATTGATGTCGTAGCGAGCCGCGTCGGCGTTGCGTCGCGCCGCGATCAACTGCGGGTTCTGCTCCAGCGCGACGCCCACCGCCTCGTTGGGCGAGGCCGGCAGCGCGGGGAGCGCGGGCGGCTGTTCCAGCCCCACCGGCGCGACGCCCACCACCTGGACATAATTTTCGCGGCTGGAAATCAGATTGGCCTGCGCCGACTGCAACTGCGCGCGCGCCTGCGCCAGCCGCGCCTCGGACTGCGCCACATCGGTACGGGTCAGATCGCCTACCTGAAACCGATCGCGCGAGGCGCGCAAATTGGTCTCCAGCACGTTGACGTTCCGGGTGTTGAGGTTGACGATCGCCTCGTCCCGGATGACGTTCATATAGGCCGCCACCACATTGGTAAACAAATTGGCCTCGACCCCGCGGAGCTGCGCCCGGCCCGCATCGACCCGCGTCTCCGCCGCGCGCACCGCATTCTTGACCGCGCCGCCTTGATAAAGCGGGACCGACAATTGCAGCGCACCCGTCGCCACCCGTTCCGGGTTCAGGAAGTTGTTGTTCGCGACAATGACGTTGTCGGTGAACTGCGCCTGCGACTGGAGCGACGGCAGGCCGTTGGACCGTGCGATCGGCACATTCTCATCGGTCGCGCGCTGGGCGGCGCGCTGACCGGTGATCGTCGGGTTGCTCTGATACGCCCGCACCATCGCCTCGCGCAGCGTTTCCGCCGAAGCGGACCCGGCCAGCAGCAGCGCCGAACCGATCAGGACGCCAGAGGTCAGGGACGGACGCATCGACATCAGAACTGGAACGCTCGGGGGCGAGCGAAGCCCGGCAGGATGGCGCATTCGGCATCGGCGAAGGGACGCACGCCGTGACCACCCTCGGTCCGACGACCGCTGGCGAGACGGGTCACGCCCTTGTCGACCAGACCGGTGACGATACGACCGCCGACACGCACCTGCTCGATCAATGCGGAGGGGATTTCCTCGACCGCGCCGTCGATGACCAGCACGTCATAGGGCGCTTCGGCCGGATAGCCGGCGGTCAGCGGCGCCTCGATCAGCTTGACCTTGGCATCGCCGGCCAGCGCGGTGCGAGCGGCGGCGAGCAGCTCGGCACTCTCCTCGACCGCAACGACCTCGGCCACGATCCCGGCAAGCAAGGCGGCCGTATAGCCGGTGCCCGCACCGATCAGCAGGACGCGGTCATTGGCTTCCAGATAGGCCTCGGTCAGCAGACGGCCGGTCGCCATTGGAAGGTTGACCGCACGCCCCTGCCCCAGGTCGATCGTGCCGTCACGATAAGCCACTTCGCGCAGGCCTTCGGGCACGAACGCCTCACGCGGAACGCGCGCCATCTGCGCCACGACCCGCTGGTCGTTGACCGCCGTAGTACGCAACTGGCTCGCCACCATTGCGTGGCGCATGGCGTCGAAATTCGAGGATTCGTTGCTGGTCGTCATCATGGCCCATCCCTGTCGCACAGCCGTTTTAGTTGTGCAATACACTAATTTGGTTCCCGCCGCTTCTATCGCGCCCACTCGGTTCCGCCAAGCGGAGGGATGCCGGCTGGCGAACCCGATCGGCGTCCGCTTTGCGACAAAATGTGACAGGAGGAGCCAATCGCACGCCTTCCCGTTTCACCGGCATTCCGGCGCTTCCCGCCACTCGGCTCATTCTGGAGTAGCCCCATGAAACGGAGTACAGGCTTTCTTGGTGCCGGCATTATCGGCGCCGCTGTCCTGGGCGGATCGATCACCGCCGGCTATCTGGAGCAGAGGTTGAACGCACAGCCCGCAGTCGCGACATTCGGACAAGGCGTATCCGAGGCGCAGAAAATGGAACGGCGGCGGGGTAGAGCGGCGGCCGTAGCGGTGGCGGAGACGGCAGTGCAATAAAGCCCGGACATGGCGGGCTTTGGTCGGGGATTTAAAGTTGATCGGGAGGTGGATAGCCGCCCTAATGCAAAGCGATGGCCCGCTTTTTTCTACAGATCGGTGGGCGGCGGTGGCACCCTACCCAGCCCCCGCAGATGGCAGCCCAACGCCTGAAAACGATCGGGCCAATTCAGACTGACGCGGCTGGACAGTATATTGCGCGGGATCGCGAGGCCTCACCATTGTGATGGCCCGGAACAAGACTCACCAGAGCCGTGTCATCTGTCCTTCCAAAACACAGGCAGGACGTTGCCGCTTCGATATGCTGTACAACCCTGTGAGCGCTTCCTCAATCGCCCGCCGCCAGGCCTGATTCCCGCGAGACCGGAACAGGAACAGCGCGTAGTTTTCTGATCCACCGCACACTCGCTGTTGACAGCGGGACAAAAACCGCAGAAATGCCCGCCTCCCACGCATCGAGGCGCGATGGCGGAGTGGTGACGCAGAGGACTGCAAATCCTTGCACCCGGGTTCGATTCCCGGTCGCGCCTCCAGATTTTCGAGCGGATCGATCGCATCTGGCTTGCGGCGCAAAGCCGAATCGATCCCGACACACTCACGAAAAGCGATAGACCCCAACCTCTTGGACCGCGTAAGTCCGACCCTTCGGTAGTGAGGAAGGGGATGCGGATGCGCGCGATGACGATGACGGCGGTCTTGGCTCTATTGAACGCCACCCCCTCGGTGGCATGGGGCCAGACGACGGCCACGCCCCCGACACAGGGCGCGCCGGTCGAATATGACATCGCCTTTCCGCATCCTGAACATCATGAGGCACAGGTCAGCGTCACCTATCGTGGGCTGCCGGCCGGGCCGGTGCGGTTCCAGATGGCGCGCTCCTCACCGGGGCGCTACGCGCTCCATGAGTTCGCCAAGAATGTCTATTCGGTGTCGGCGACCGACGGCACGGGCCGCCCGCTCGCGGTGACGCGCAGCGATCCCTATGGCTGGGGCGTAGAGCGTCACGACGGCACGGTCACCGTCCGCTACACGCTGTTCGGCGATCGCGGCGACGGCACCTATGCGCAGATCGATCCGACCCATGCTCATTTGAACACCCCCGCCACCTTTCTCTGGGCGGTCGGGCAGGATCAGCGCCCGATCCAGGTCCGCTTCCACCCTGCCACCGGCTGGAAGATCGCGACGCAGTTGGCACCGACGACCGATCCCAACGTCTTCACTGCGCGCGATCTGCAGTATTTCATGGACAGCCCGGTCGAGCTGTCGGCGCATGACATGCGCAGTTGGACCGTCGCGGACGGCGCGAAACGCTATACCATCCGGCTGGCGGTGCATCATGAGGGCACGTCAGCCGACCTCGATCGCTTCGCCGCCATGGCGCAGAAGGTCGTGGCGCAGGAAATCGCCGTCTTCGGCGCCCCGCCGCCCTTCGACTATGGCACCTACACCTTCCTGGCCGACTATATGCCGCAGATCAGCGGTGATGGCATGGAACATCGCAACTCGACGGTGATCAGCACCCCCAGGTCGCTGGCCGATGCGAAGTTTCAGCAGATCCAGACGCTGGCGCACGAGTTCTTCCACGCCTGGAATGTCGAGCGCATCCGCCCGGCCGAGCTGGAGCCGTTCGACTTCACCCGCGCCAATGCCACGCCCTCGCTGTGGCTGGCCGAGGGGTTCACCCAATATTATGGGCCGTTGTCAGTGCTGCGCGCCGGCGAAATGACGCTCGACGCCTATGTCGAGCAATTGTCGCGGACGCTCAATTCGCTGCTCACCACCCCGGCGCGACGCTATGGCGATCCGCAGGAAATGAGCCTGCGCGCGCCCTTCGTCGACGCGGCCCAGTCGATTGATCCGACCAATCCCAACATCTACGTCTCTTATTATCCTTACGGCGCGATCATCGCGCTCGCGCTCGACCTGGAACTGCGCCAGCGTTTCCCCGCGCTCTCGCTCGACGCCTATATGCGCCAGCTCTGGCGCGACTATGGCCAGCCCGAACGCGCCTATCGCCCCGACGATCTGCGCCGCTCCCTGGCGCAACTGACCGGCGACCAGGGTTTTGCCGATGGCTTCTTTGCCCGCAGCGTGACGGCGAGCGGCCTGCCCGACTTCGCCCCACTCCTCGCCCAGGCCGGATTCACCCTGCGTGCCGCGCATCCCCAGGCCGCCTGGGCCGGTGCGGCACCGGCGGTGCAGGACGGCAAGCTGACCGTCTCCGCGCCTACCCGGCCGGGCACCGCGCTTTATGACGCGGGGCTGGACAAGGATGATGTGATCGTCAGCCTGGACGGACAGCCCATGCCGACCGTCGAAGCCTGGACCGTACTGCTCGACCGTCACGTGCCCGGCGACCGCCTGCCGATCATCTATCGCGGCCGTACCGGGGAGCGACAGGCGGTGCTGACGCTCACCGCCGATCCGAAGATGGAGATCGTGGCCAATGAGAAGATCGGCCAGCCACTGACCGCCGTGCAGCGTCGCTTCCGCGACAATTGGCTGGGTAGCAAGGTGCCCTCCCCGTCCTGATCGATCACCGATCGGCACGGGAACGTGATGATCGGCGCGCGTGTTGATATAGGTCAGATTTTTGGGGCCCAACCGGATGATCCGCCCTTGCGGCATGGGGGGAGCCATGCGAATGCGCGTCAGGGAGCCTGTTCAGTGCACGATCTTGCTATTCCGGGTCATTTGGCCGCGTATTTGGATAAATCACCCATCGCACTGGCCCTGGCTGATGCGAATGACGACAACCCCTTGATTTTCATCAATCATGGTTTCCGGGAACTGACCGGCTATACCAGCGAGGAGATGATCGGGCGGAATTGTCGGATGCTGCAGCGCGACGCCGACAATGTCGAGGCGCGCGATCGCATTCGGGAATTCCTGACCAATGACCGCCAGTTGAATGTCCGCACGACGCTGATCAATTTCCGCAAGGACGGCTCGCCCTTCGTCAACCTGCTTTACATGTCGAAGCTGCGGCAATTGGGCGGTCACATGCCCTATATCTTCGCCTCGCAGTTCGACGTCAGCCGTTCGCAGCCCGAGCGCCTGTCCGCCTATGACGCGGAACTGGGGCGTACGCTCGGCCGACTGACCCCGATCCTGGCCGAAAGCGGCATGGTGCTGGAAGGGTCGCTGACCGCCATCGCCAATACCGCCGCGACGATCGCGCAAGCCAAGCTGACCCTGTCCGACCTCGACCGAGCCGCCTTTCCGTGAGAGCGACGCGGCTGTCGCCCCACCATTCTGACCAGGACCAGACCGCATGAGCGAGGTTGAGCACGACATCGCACCGGTGCCGGTGGTGGGCATCGGCGCGTCGGCCGGCGGGCTGGAGGCGTTGCGCGAGATGCTGACGCCCGCGCGCGCGCCGACCGGCCTGGCCTTTGTGGTGGTCCAGCATCTCGACCCCAATCACGAAAGCATGCTGGCCCAGTTGCTCGACCGTCACACCAATCTGGAAGTGCGGCAGTGCGAAGGGTCGGAGCGGATCGAGCCCGACCATGTCTATATCATCCCGCCGGGCCGGGGCCTCGCCATTCGCGGCGGCGTGCTGGAACTGACCGATTTCGTCCAGCCGCGCGGATTGCGTCGGCCGATCGACGACTTCTTCCTGTCACTGGCGAGCGATCAACAGGCCAATGCCGCCTGCGTCATCCTGTCGGGCACCGGCGCGGATGGAACGACGGGCTTGCGCGCTATCAAGGAAAATGGCGGCGTCAGCGTGGTGCAGCGGCCCGAAAGCGCGCGCTATGACGGCATGCCCTTGTCGGCAGTGGGCACCGGTCTTGTCGATTTCGTCAAGCCGGCGGGCGAAATCGTCGATTGCCTGCGAGCGTTTTTCACGCGCCGCACGGGCGAGCCCAAGCACCACGAGGCCGAGGTCGTCGCCGATCATATCGACGATCTGTGCCGCGTCCTACGCAACGCTGTGGGCCATGATTTTTCAGGCTATAAGCGCACCACCCTGGTCCGCCGGGTCGAGCGGCGCATGCATGTGCTCGGCATCCCGACGGGCTCGGCCTATCTGGCGCGGGTCAAGGGCGATTCGGACGAGTGCGAAGCGCTGTTCCGCGACCTGCTGATCAACGTCACCCGCTTCTTCCGCGATGCCGAACTGTTCGAAACGTTGCGAACCAAGGCGATCCAGCCGCTGATCCGTGCGCGCGACCCGGACGAGGATATCCGCATCTGGGTCCCAGGCTGCTCCAGCGGCGAAGAGGCCTATAGCATCGCGATGCTGTTCGCCGAGGAATTGCGCGAGGCGGGGCAGCCGCTGGCGGTGCAGATCTTCGCGACCGATATCGACGAACAGATGCTGCAGATCGCACGCGAGGGCAGCTATCCGGCGGCCGCCTTGGGCGATATCCCGGCACCCTTGCGCGAACGCTATACGATACCGCATGCGGAGCGGTTCACCATCTCGGGCGAGATCCGGGACATGATCCGCTTCTCCAACCACAGCCTGGTCAAGGATCCGCCTTTCTCGCGGATCGACCTCGTGTCGTGCCGTAACCTGCTGATCTATTTCGACGATCGGTTGCAGCAATCGGTGCTGCCGCTGCTCCATTATGCGCTGCGGCCGGGCGGCTATCTGTTCCTGGGGCCGTCGGAAAGCGTCGGTCGGTTCGACCATCTGTTCCCCGCCATCGACGGCCATGCCCGGCTGTTCGAACGGTCGCCGGGTTCGCCCTCCTACCCCATCGACCTGCCTGGGGCAGCGCACCACCGCCCCCGCCGACGCGGGGAGAGGGGCGAGCGTGAGGACGGCCCGACGCTGGGCGATGAGAGCGTGGCGGTGCGGCGCATCGTCGATCGCTATGCTCCGCCCAGCATGATCGTCGATCAAGACGGTGGCATCCTGGCGGCGTTCGGCAAGCTCAGCCGCTATTTCAACTTCCCCGTGACGCGGGCCGGCGGCTCCAGCGCGATGACGCTGGCGCGCAGCGGCCTGCGCGAGGTGATGGGCCCGATGCTCCGCCAGGCCCGCGACGCGCGCAAACGGATCGCCGCGCGCGATGTCGCGGTGACCACCGAATATGGCGTGCAGCGGATCGAGGTGATCTGCGACCCGCTGACCGATGGATCGCTGCTGTTCCTGTTCCGCGATTCCGCACCGTTCAGCCCGGTCGAGGAAAGCGACCTCGCCGATCTGGAGCCGGGCGACGATCATATCGAGGCGCTGGAAGACGAATTGCGGCTGACTCGCCACCGTCTGCGCTCGACGGTCGAGGAACTGGAGACCGCGAATGAGGAGCTGAAGAGCTCCAACGAAGAAATGATGTCGATGAACGAGGAGCTTCAATCGACAAACGAGGAATTGTCGACGGTCAATGACGAGCTGAAGACCAAGGTCGACCAGCTCACCATCGCCAATGCCGATCTGCGCAACTTCTTCGAATCGACCGATCTGGCGGTCGTAGTGCTCGACAGCGATCTGCGGGTGCGCAGCTATACCGAGGCGGCCCGTTCGATCTTCCCGCTCCAGCCCAGCGACCGGGGGCGGTTGCTGGCGGATGTGTCGACACGGCTGGCCAACACCGATTACCTCGACGACGCGGCCTCCGTCGCAAGCGGCGGGGCGCCGATGCAACAGCGGGTGATGACCCGCGATGGCGCGCGGACGCTGTCGCTGCGCATCCTGCCCTATCGCACGCAAGGGGACGGCATCGACGGCGCGACGCTGGTGCTGACCGACATCACCGATGCGCTGAGCATGGAACGTGCCCTGGCGGCGGAGCGCGAGCGGCTGGACCTGGCGATCAAGGCGGGCGGTATCGGCGTCTGGGAGTATCGGGCGGATACGGGCGAATCCATTCTCGACGATATTTGTCGCGAGCTGTTCGGCGTCACCGCCGATGAGGATGCCCATTCCCGGCGTCTGTTCGACCGCATCGTCGCCGAAGATCGCGAGGCCGTCGAACTCGCACTGGCCGAGGCGATCGCGGCGCGGGGCGATTTCGAGACGACCTTCCGCATCACCGCCGATGGCAAGGAACGCTGGATCAAGGGCTGCGGCCGCGTCATCACCCATGCGCCGCCGCACCGAATGGTCGGCGTGTCGATCGACGTGACGGCCGAATATGCCGTTGCCGAGACGCGCGAGCTGATGCTGCGCGAGATGAACCACCGGGTGAAGAACCTGTTCGCGATCATCTCCGGCATCGTGTCCGCCGCCTCGCGCTCGCATGACGATGTCGCCGAAATGGCCGAGGATGTGCGTGAACGGATCGCGACGCTCGGCCGAGCGCATTCGCTCGCCTCGCCCGCCGGCGAGCAACAGGCGATCGAGCTGGGCGCGCTCGTCGAGGCGACGATCGCGCCCTATAAGGGGCAGTCGCGCATCACGATGGACGGCCCGCGCCTGCTGGTCGATCGGCGCTGCTTGTCGCCGCTGGCGCTCATCCTGCACGAATGGGCAACCAACTCGGTCAAATATGGCGCGCTGGCGAGCGATCGTGGCGTGTTGGCGATCAGTTGGCTCCTCTACGACGGCCAGATCCAGCTCGAATGGTCGGAAACCGGCGGATCGACAGCCGATGCCGAGCCCGCCAAGGGCTTCGGCACCTTGCTGGTGCAGACGTCCTCGCGACAATTGGGCGCATCCTTGGAGCGGGATGCCAGCCAAGGGCGTTATCTCCTCCGCCTCGTTTTGCCGGATACGGTGTTATCGCATGACTAAAAAGATATTGCTGGTCGAAGACGAGTTCTTCGTCGCCCTCGACCTTCAGACGATCATCGAAGACGGCGGCTATGCGGTCGACGGCCCCTATGTCAGCGTGCAGGAGGTGCTTGACCATCTCGACGGCGATCAGCCGGAATTGGCCTGCGCGATTCTGGACGTTCGCCTGCGCGATGGCGAAGTCTTTCCCGCGGTCGAGCGGCTGCACGATGCCGGCGTGCCGCTGATCTTTCATTCGGGCCATGCCGATGAACGTGCGCTGCAATCGCGCTATCCGGGCGCGGCGGTGTGCGGGAAACCCTGCTCGCCAACGCTTCTCCGCCGCACGCTGTCCATGGCCGTCGCCGGCCCGGACGAGGCCGATCGCGCGGCAAGCTAAGCGCGCCTCGCCATGGTCGAGCGGCGCGAATATTGCGCCATAGCCCTCCATCTATCTGATTTTCCACAAGTTCATGGCGATGCCGCCATGGCTCTTTACTTGTAGGACATTATCGCGGACACTTCGCCCATAAGGAAATGGAATGGGAGGGGCGATGTACGTCCAGGATAAAGGTCGTAACACCGGTCGGCGGATGCCTGGCATGCGATGGTCGGTCGCGATGCTGGGGCTCGCCATGGCGAGCTACAGTCCGACAATTGCGCAATCCCCCTCGGCTGATGTTACGCGGACCATAGCGGACAGGCTCCGTCACGACCCTGTTCTGAACGCGCCCCTGCGCGGCAGTATCACGCTGCCCGAGACGGCCGCCGATCTGTCTGATACCGCTCCTATGGCAGGCACCGAAAACGTTTCCATAGGCTGGCGATCGTCCGATCCGGCGATCCTGTCGGATCGTGATCGCGGCAAGGGCGAGGACATCGTCAGGAAAGGCGCGGTCCGACGCGGCGACCGCGACCAGATGGTCCGGTTGACCGCCACGATCACTGCCCCCGGTGCCGCTCCCGTTACCGTGCCGTTCGATCTGCGCGTGCCGGCGAAGGTGACGTCCGATCCCAAACAAGCCTATCTCTTCGTCTATTTCACCGCCGACACGATCGAGGGGGAGAAGCTGCGCTTCGCCACCTCGGACGGAAACAATGCGCTGCAATGGAAGAACCTGAACGACGCGCAGCCGATCCTGGAATCGACGATGGGCACGCGGGGCTTGCGCGATCCGTTCATCCTGCGATCGCCCGAGGGCGACCGGTTCTTCCTGCTGGCGACCGACTTGTCAGCCGGGCGGACCGGCTGGGGCGGTGCGACCGATCATGGCAGCCAGTATCTGGAGATCTGGGAGTCGACCGACCTCATCCATTGGGGTGAGCAACGGCACGTCAAGGTCAACACCCCCGCCGCCGGCATGACCTGGGCGCCCGAGGCGCATTATGATCCCAGTATCGACGCTTATGTCGTCTATTGGACCTCCACCCTGTTCCGGGACGCCGCGCACAAAGAGAATGACGGGAACGGCCCGCAGATCCTGACCTCGATCACCCGCGACTTCCGCCACTTCACCATGCCCCGCCCCTGGTTCAAGGCCGCCGACCTGCCCTTCCTAGTCAAGGAAAAGGGGATGATCGATTCGACCGTGCTGAAGGACGGGGATTATTATTACCGCTTCACCAAGGTGTCGGAGGCGTCGGGTTGCCCATCGTCCGATATCATGGGCCAGCGGTCACGCTCGCTGCGCGCGACGACCGAGTCTGGCGCATGGGAGGTGATCGACCGCTGCATCGGCCGCCGCGCCGGCACACCCGAAGTGGAAGGGCCGAGCGTCTTCGCCGCCAATCCCGGCGACACCAGCGGCTTCCGCTATTATCTTTGGGTCGATGACTATGGCGGCAAGGGGTATATCCCGCTCGCGACCCATTCGCTGAACGTCCCTATCGCCTGGACCTATCCGGCGAAATTCCAGTTGCCCGTTTCGCCGCGTCACGGATCGGTGCTGTCGATTACCGCGCGGGAACGCGATGCGCTGGCCGCGCGGTGGAACCGGGCCCTGCTGGTGACATCGGTTGCGCCGACGATAGTGACTTTGCCGGGCGCCCAGCCGTCGATCACCCTGCCCAAGACGGTGGACGCGACCTTTGCCGACGGTCACGTCGCCCCAGTCGGCATCACCTGGCAGACACCCGATCGATCGCGGCTGAAGCGGATCGGCGACAGCGTGACGGTGCAGGGCCAGCTCGCCAATTCGGCCGCCACCCCGGCGACGGCGCGGATCACCGTCGGAGCGTCCCGATGAACCGGCGTTTCTCCCTTGTCTCTGCCCTCACCCTGGCCCTTGCTGCCGCAGCCGGACCTTCCATCAGCGCAGCCACGGCCCATGCCGCCAGCGAGACGGACGCGCTCTTCACCGATAGCTGGATCGTCCCGCCAGTCGTCGCATCGGGCACGCGCCTGCCCGCACCATCGGGGGCGCCGATCCAGTGGTCGGCCGACGGGCCCGCATTGCAGGGTAACCAACTGGTCAATCCGACCAGCGGACCGATCGTCGTCCACCTGACGGGACGACGGATCGCCGCCACCGGTCGGCCGATCACGAAGCGCTTTACGGTGACCCTGATGGGCCGCGATGCGAGCCGGCTGCAGGCCTATACCCGCACTCCGACCAGCGCCCATGACGCCAACCAGCCGATCATCGCGCGCGCTCTTCACCTCGCCATGGGTCGTGGTGCGGACAAGCCCGCACCGCTCAACGGCGATTACGGCATCGTCTTTCCGATCGGCGAATATGTCGGCATCGACCGCATCGAGCATCGCGGCCTGTCCAAGCCTTCGCTGTTTCACTTCGCCGATGGCAGCCTAGGCATCATTGCCACCCGTGTCGATCTCGACGGCAAGCCGGACAGCTCGCAGGCGTCGAGTGCCCTCGTCTTCAAAAGCGATCCGGCAAGCCCCGCCGATTTCATCGAGCTGGGGCTGATCGATCTGCGGACCACCGATGGCATCGTCGCGCCACGCGCTGTGTGGGATTCCTCTGCCCAGCGCTATCTGGTCGCCTGGCAGGACGATGCCGGCGCACCGCATTGGACGACGGTCAAGGACTTGGCGCGCACGGAGCGGATCGCCACCCCCTTCTATCCCGAGCAGGGTGGCTGCCGGTCGCGGATTCTTTCGACGGGCAATGTCGGTGCGTCCCAAGCCGGCATGCCGCTCGTTTTCCCCGATACCGTACCGATCGACGCGCACACCGCCGCCGCCCTCGCCGCGCGCTATGGCCGCATCACCAATGTCCACAGCTCGGTCGATCCGCAGACCGTGACCAAGGGCGCCGACCTGAGCGGCGTACGCGCCCATCTCGCCTATTCCGACGGATCGACGGCAAGCCGCGCGGTCGACTGGAACCCGGCCGATCTAGCGCGGCTTCGGACGATGGGGCCCGGCACCTACACGGTGCATGGCACGATACGCCAGCGGCGCTATCCCACGATCTTCGCCTATAACCGCGCGGATCCGGTGATCTATCGCTATACCCAAAACTGGCGCACTCGCTATCTGTTCATCGCGACCGACGATACCGGCAACAACAATGTCGGGTCGCCGCATCTGCCACTCCGCGTCGCCGACAGCCTTGCCGCGCTGGCCGACGATGAGGGCGGCCGCGCGCGTGAGGTCGATCTGCTCAACCGCGTGACCCGCCGGGATCGCACGGTGGAGGGGCGTGTCATCGCCGGATGCTACTGGGCGCCGGAGTTGCACGAGATTGGCGGTCGCCTCTCGATCCTGTTCGCGCCCTGCTTCAACCCCAAGGACAACCAGGCCAATAGCGATGGTAGCTGGGATACGGTGACCTCGCATATCATGCAGCTTCGCCCCGGTGGCGATCCGGCCAATCCAGCCGACTGGTCGCGCCCTGCCGCGATCCTCAAGCGTGACGGCACCTCGCTGGGCCGCGAGGGCTTTCCCCGCAATATCAGCCTCGACATGTCCTATTTCGAATCCCGTGGGCAGGCCTATTACACCTGGTCGCAGCGCTATCTGACCGATACCGGGCCGATCGGCGATCCGCTGACCTGGACCGCGCGCGTCGACCCGGCACATCCCACGCGCCTGATATCCGAACCCCGGCCGATCATCGCGCCGACACGATCGTTCGAGGAGAATTTGTCCGAGGGCGGCTTTGCCGTCCATCACGACGGGCGCATCCACCTGATCTATTCCAGTTCGGGGGTCAGCCCGACCTATGTCGTCGGCGGTGCCTGGGCACGCGAGGGCACGGACCTGACCAACATCGACAATTGGCACAAATGGACCGCCCCGCTTCAGCATAGCGAGCCGATGCCACCCGGTGTCACAGACTATCGCAACTATGAACAAGGTGTCGGACACGGCGCCTTCACCACGGACGAGGATGGCAACCTCCTCTATGTCTATCATACATGGGGGGACGGCGTGGGCGGCAATGGCCGGGACACGCGGGTGCGGCGCGTTCACTGGGCCGCAGACGGCCATCCGGTGCTCGACATGACGGCGGATGAGGAAGTCGCGCCGCGCAATCGTCAGGTCACCATGCAGGTCACCGTCCGGCGGCCCTAGCCCCGCCGGACGAGAACAGCGCCGGCAATGACGAGCGCGACGCCGGCCAGCTTGCCGATCGTTACCGGTTCGACCCGTACGCCGAACAGGCCAAAATGGTCGACGACCAACGCCGCCACCAACTGGCTGGCGATCGCCGCCGTCAGCGCTACCGAAATGCCGAGGCGCGGCGCGGCATATGCCAGCACCGCGACGAACTCGGCCCCGTAAAAGCCACCCAGCCACGCCCAGCCCGGCGCACCCTTCAGCGCCGCCGGACTGGTCCGGTCGATCGTCGCCCAGGCGATGGCGAGGACCACGGTGCCGATCAGGAACGACGTCAACGCCGCCAGCACCACCGAACCCGACGCCTTGGCCAAAGCCGCATTGGTCGGCGGCTGGACGGCCAGGCCAAGCCCAGCGACCAGGACGAGAATGAGCGGAAAGATCGCGGCCATATCGGCGCACCCAACGCTGGGAGCGCTACTTCGTTCAGCCCGATCGCAACAGCGCCACCCCGGCATCCCGCTCGAACAGGTAGAGCGCGGTCCGTGCCGCCTGCCCTCTCGGCGCCTCGAGCCCGCCGTCACGGTCGATCAGCAACCGCGCATCGTCCTGCGCGCATTGCATCAGGTCGGCCATGTTTTCCGGCGTGGCGAGGCGGAACGCCAGTTCCCCCGATTGCCGCGTGCCGAGCAGTTCGCCGGCCCCGCGCAACCGCAAATCCTCCTCCGCGATGCGGAAGCCGTCATTGGTCTCACGCATCAGGGCGAGCCGCGCCCGCGATGTCTCCGACAGGTGGCTCCCGCGCAGTAGAAGACAGCGCGACAGCCCCCCGCCCCGCCCGACACGCCCGCGCAATTGGTGGAGCTGCGCCAGGCCGAAGCGGTCGGCATGTTCGATCACGATCAGCGTCGCGTTGGGCACATCCACCCCCACCTCGATCACCGTCGTCGCGACCAGCACGCCCAGCCGCCCGCCCGCGAACGCCTCCATCACCGCGTCCTTCTCGGCGGGCTTCATCTTGCCGTGCACCAGTCCCACGCGCTCACCGAACCGCGCCCGCAGGCTTTCGGCACGCATCTCGGCGGCGGCGAGGTCGGACTTCTCACTCTCCTCGACCAACGGGCACACCCAATAGGCCTGCCCCCCGTCAGACAGGTGACGGCCCAGCGCGTTCACCACCTCGTCCAACCGATCTTCGGAGACGACGCGCGTCTCGATCGGCTGGCGGCCCGGCGGCATTTCGTCCAACCGGCTGACGTCCATCTCGCCATAATTGGCGAGCGTCAGGGTGCGCGGGATCGGCGTCGCCGTCATCGCCAGCAGATGCGGCGGGGCCTTACCCTTGGCCGACAGCATCATCCGCTGCGCCACGCCGAAGCGGTGCTGTTCATCTACAACCACCAGCGCGAGATCGCGGTAGGTCACGGTTTCCTGGAAGATCGCATGGGTGCCGACGAGAATGTCGATCTCCCCTGCCGCCAGCGCCATCAGCGTGGCTTCGCGCGCCTTGCCCTTGTCGCGGCCGGTCAGCACCGCAATCTCGACCGGCAGCCCGGCGAGCGTCTTGCGCAGCGTCTCATAATGCTGGCGCGCCAGAATTTCGGTCGGGGCCAGCATCGCCGCCTGCGCACCTGCCTCAACCGCGATCAGCATCGCCATCGCCGCGACCAGCGTCTTGCCCGCGCCCACGTCACCCTGAAGCAGCCGCAACATTGGCGCGTCCTGCGCCAGATCACCCTCGATCTCGCGCACCGTCCGGCTCTGCGCGCCGGTCAGCGTATAGGGCAGCTTGAGCATGTCGCGTAAGCGCCCGTCGCCGTTCAGCGCCCGTCCCCGCCGCTTGCGGGTATCGGCGCGCACCAGCGTCATGGCGAGCTGGTTGGCGAACACCTCGTCATAGCCCAGCCGCTCGCGCGCCTTGGCATCGGCGGGGTCGGCATGGATGCGGGCTAAGGCGTCCTTCCAGTCGGGCCAGCCGCGCTGCGCCTTCAGGCCGGGCTCGATCCATTCGGGCAGTTCCGGCGCGCGCTCCACCGCCTGGGCCGCGAGCGCCCCCAAGCGCCGCGAGGTGATACCTTCCGACAGTGGATAAATGGCCTCCCGCTCGCGGAAATCCTCGGTGCTGTCGCCCAGGTCGGGATGGACGATCTGCAAATCCTGTCCGTACAGGTCCAGGCGGCCGGACACGATCTTGGTCTCGCCCACCGGCAGCAGCTTCTTCACCCAACCCGAATTGCCGCCGAAATAAACGAGCGCCACACTATTCCCGCGCGCATCTTCGGCCCGCACCCGCGTCGGTCCGCGCGGCGACGACGAGACGCGATGCTCCTTCACCGTCAGCGAAATCGCGATCACCCGTCCCGCGTCCGACACCATCAACTCGTCGCGCGGGAAACGGTCGATATGCCCGGTCGGCAGATGAAAGGCGACATCGACCACGCGGGCGATGCGCAGGCGTTCGAGCGGCTTGGCAAGCCCCGGCCCGACGCCTTTCAGCGACGTGACCTCGGCGAACAGCGGATTGAGGATATCGGGACGCATGACTAGATTGGTCTGTATAGCCTACCCGCCGCATGTCGCCAGAGCGTGCGGAGAATCTCGTCCGATCGGAGCCCCATGGACCACGAAACCCGTATCAAGCGCCTTCGCTTCCGCGCATGGCATCGCGGCACCAAGGAAGCCGATCTGATGATCGGCGGCTTTTTCGATGCGCATCACGAAACGCTGTCGCTGGAAGAACTCGACTGGTTCGAGGCGCTGCTGGAGGAACAGGATGTCGACATCATGGCCTGGGCCATCGGCACGCAGCCCTGTCCGCCACAGTGGGACGGCCCGGTGATGCAGCGGATGCGTGCGCTGAATTTCGTACCGATCGCCCGGTAACTTAAGCCGCCACAAGCGTTCGACCGATGTATCTTCCGTCATTGCGAGCGGAGCGAAGCAATCCAGAGCGTCCGGGCTATTGGCCCTAGATTGCTTCGCTCCGCTCGCAATGACGGAATTGCCCAAACCGGAACCCCATGCCCGATATCAAGACGATCCTGACCGCCCAGAGCCCGCTGACCCTGTCGGGCGTTCCGGCAGGGTTCCTGCCCGTGCTGCTCGCCGATCTGGCGCGCGCCGCGACCACGCGCGCGGTCTTCGTCTGCGCCGACGAAGCGCAGATGCGCGAACTCGCCTCGACCGCGACCTATTTCGCGCCCGAGCTGGAGGTGTTGCAGATCCCCGCCTGGGACTGCCTGCCCTATGACCGCGCCTCGCCGACCTTGCGCGTCATGGCGGAGCGGATCGCGGGGCTGCACCGGTTGCAGGCCAAGCCCAAGACGCCGCAGCTCGTCCTGACCACCGCCAATGCCGCGACCCAGCGGGTGCTGACGCCGTTCCGCATTCGCCAGCTTGTCGCCCGCCTCGCACCCGGCGAGCGGATCGGACTGGAGAAGCTGTCAACGCTGCTCCAGGCCAACGGCTATGTCCGCACCGAGACGGTCCACGACCAAGGCGAATTCGCGGTGCGCGGCGGCCTGGTCGACCTGTTCCCCAGCGGCGAGGAACAGGCGTTGCGGCTCGATTTCTTCGGCGACGAGATTGAGAGCGTCCGCACCTTCGATCCCTCCGACCAGCGGACGACGGGGCGGATCGACGGCTTCACCCTGCTCCCCGCCTCCGAAGCGCTGCTCGACGAGGAATCGATCAAGCGCTTCCGCACCCGCTACCGCGAGACCTTTGGCGCGACCGCGACCGGCGACCCGCTCTATCAGGCGGTTTCGGAGGGGCGGCGCATGGCGGGCATGGAGCATTGGCTCCCGCTGTTCGAGGACAAGCTCTCGACGCTGTTCGACCATCTCGGCGACGGTGCGGTGGTCGTGCGCGACAATGGCGTCGCGGCGGCGGCCAGCGGCCGGTTCGATGCGATCGCCGACTATTATGAGAACCGCAAACGCGCCGAGGCGGCGCAACCGGGGAGCTTCCGCCCCCTTCCCGCCAAGTCGCTCTACCTGACGCCCAAGGAATGGGATGCCGGGCTGGAGGCCGCGACCGCGCATCTGGTGTCGCCGTTCCACGAACCGGAAAGCGCCACCGTGTTCGATTTCGAGGTGGACGGCGCCCGCGACTTCGCCCCCGAACGCGCGGCGCACGCCAATATCTATGAGGCGGTGGTCGATCATGTAGAGGCGCTTCGCAAGGACGGTCGCAAGCCCGTCCTCGCCAGCTATTCCAACGGCGCGCGCGAGCGTCTGGGGAGCCTGCTCAAGGACCATGGCCTGAAGGGCGCGAAGGCCGCCGAGACCTGGCAGGACGCGCTGGGCATTGCCGATACGTCGAAGAGCTTCGGTGTCGCGCTGGTCGTGTTGCCGCTCGACCATGGCTTCACCGCGCCCGGAATCGCGGTGCTGACCGAGCAGGACATGCTCGGCGACCGGCTGGTCCGGCGACAGAAGCGGCGCAAATCAGCCGATGCCTTCCTGGCCGAACTGGCGACGCTCTCGCCCGGCGATCTGGTGGTGCACTCCGACCATGGTATCGGCCGTTATGAGGGGCTGACCTCGATCCCAGTCGGCAAGAGCCCGCATGACTGCGTCGCGCTATCCTATGCGGGCGGCGACAAGCTCTATGTCCCGGTCGAAAACCTCGAAGTCCTGACCCGCTATGGCTCGGGCGAGGACGGGGCGACGCTCGACCGTCTGGGCGGCGAGGCGTGGCAGCGTCGCAAGTCGAAGATGAAGGAGCGCATCCGCGAGATCGCGGGTGAGCTGATCGCCACCGCCGCCGAACGCGCGCTGCGCCCCGGCGAAGTGGCCGAGCCCGACAGCGCGGGCTATCCGGCATTCGTCGACCGCTTCCCGTACGAGGAAACCGACGATCAGGACCGGGCGATCGACGATGTGCTGGGCGACCTGACCGCGGGCAAGCCAATGGACCGGCTGGTCGTCGGCGATGTCGGCTTCGGCAAGACCGAGGTGGCGTTGCGCGCCGCCTTCGTCGCGGCGATGGCGGGGATGCAGGTGGCGGTGGTCTGCCCGACCACCCTGCTCGCCCGCCAGCATTACAACAATTTCCTGGCCCGGTTCGAGGGCTTCCCGATCAAGATCGGCCGCCTTTCCCGCCTCGTCACCGCGAGCGAGGCGAAGAAGGTCAAGGACGGCGCGGCCTCGGGCGATATCGACATCGTCGTCGGCACCCATGCGCTGCTCGCCAAGAATGTCGAGTTCAAGCGGCTGGGCCTCGTCATCGTCGACGAGGAGCAGCGGTTCGGCGTGACGCACAAGGAACGGTTGAAGGCGCTCAAGGCCGACGTTCATATGCTGACGCTGACCGCGACGCCGATCCCGCGCACGCTGCAAATGGCGATGTCGGGTCTGCGCGAACTGTCGGTGATCCAGACGCCGCCGGTCGACCGCCTCGCGGTGCGCACCTATGTCATGCCCTGGGACCCGGTGGTGCTGCGCGAAGCCTTGCTCCGCGAGCATTATCGCGGCGGGCAGAGCTTCCTCGTCACCCCGCGCGTCGCCGACCTGCCAGATATCGAGGAATATCTGCGGAAAGAGGTGCCCGAGGTTCGCTATGTCGTCGCGCACGGCCAGATGTCGCCTACGGAAGTCGAAGAGCGCATGTCGGCCTTTTACGACCGCAAGTTCGAGGTGCTGGTATCGACCACCATCATCGAAAGCGGCATCGACATTCCCTCGGCCAACACGATGATCGTCAACCGCGCCGACCGTTTCGGCCTGGCCCAGCTCTATCAGTTGCGCGGCCGCGTCGGCCGGTCGAAGACGCGCGCCTATGCCTATATGGTCACGCCGCCCGAGCGGATGATGACCGAGGCGGCGGAGAAGCGGCTGAAGGTCCTGTCCGACCTCGACTCGCTGGGCGCAGGCTTCCAGTTGGCCAGTCACGACCTCGATATTCGCGGGGCGGGCAATCTGCTCGGCGACGAACAGTCGGGGCATATCAAGGAGGTCGGCTACGAACTCTACCAGTCGATGCTGGAAGAGGCGATCCTGGAGGCCAAGGCCGGCGGCGCGTTCGAGCCCAAGCGCGATTTCAGCCCTCAGATCACCGTCGATGCGCCGATCCTGATCCCCGACGATTACGTCCCCGATCTCGACCTGCGCATGGGGCTGTATCGTCGCCTCAACGATCTGGAAAAGAACCAGGAGGTCGAGGCCTTCGCCGCCGAGATGATCGACCGCTTCGGCCCCCTGCCCGAGCCGACCGACAATCTCATCCAGGTCATCAAGATCAAGCTGAACGCCAAAAAGGCCTGTATCGCCAAGATGGATGTGGGCCCGCGCGGGGTGCTGGTGACCTTCCACGACAATCGGCCCGCCAATGTCGAGAGGCTGTTTGCTTATGTCGAGCGGCTGGGCGAACTCGCCAAGCTGCGCCCCGACGGCAAGCTGGTGCTCAACCGCGCCTGGCCCGATGCCAAGGCTCGGCTGCACGGCGCGCTGCAATTGTCGAAAGGGCTGGCCAAGTCGGCGGGATAGGACCTGCCAACGGAGCCGCCGGACCTCTGTCGGCGGCCCCGTTGTCAGCTACTATGGTCGGATATGATCTTCCACCCATCGGCGCGACGCTCGAAGACCAGCGTCGTCATGCCGCTTTCCTCTTCCGCGCCACCCGACAGGATCCAGCGGGCGAACAGGATACGGCGCTCGCCGATCGGCTTGAGCCCGAGAAATTCGAAGCGCAGTCGCCCGCGATTATTGCCGCCCGCCACGAAGCTCGGCCGGTAATTGTCGGCGATCGCCGCGCGGCCGCGGATCAGACCTTTCCTGCCGACAAAGACCGCATCGGGCGCATAGATGGCGGTAAAGCGCTCCAAATCACCTGCATTCCACCCCGCCGCGCTTGCGAGCATGGCGGTGCGGATACCCGCCTCCGCCGGATCGGCGGCCGGTGCCGCCTGAGCCGCTACGCACGTCAGGGCAATTACCGCCACCGTCACGCCGCGCATTGCATCTCCTCCTCGACCATCGCGACCAGCACCTCCTCTTCCAGCCCGCCGGCGCGCAGAAAACCCTGATAGGTCTCGCAGCCTAGCTGGCCGAGCAACTGCGCCTGTTCGGGCGTCTCCACCCCTTCCGCGATGATGCCCAATCCGAGCTGTCCGGCGATATGGATGACGCCGCGCACGACGATCCGGTCGCGCTCTGATCCGTCGACATCGGACACCAGCGCCCGGTCGATCTTGATGTAATCGATCGGCAGGCTCGTCAGATAGGCCAGGCTGGAATAGCCCGTGCCGAAATCGTCGATTGCCACCTTCACCCCCGCCTGCCGCAACAGGTCGAGCACGGTCGCAGCGCGATCGAGTTCGGAGATCAGCCCGGTCTCGGTAATCTCGACGGTCAGGCGTTCGATCGGAAAACCGCTGGCCGCCACCCGGTCGAGGAAGAGCTGCGCGAACCCCGCCCGTGCGACATCGGCGGCGGTGACGTTGATCGACAGGCGCAGATGCGACAGGTCGGCAGGCCAGCGCGCGGCGCGTTGCAATGCGATCTGCTGGATATGATCGGACAGCGCCAACCCGAGATCGGCGCGCTCGGCCGCCGCGAAGAGCGGATCGGCCCCCAGCACCCCCAGCGTCGGATGCCGCCAGCGGGCCAGCGCCTCGACGCCCGTGATCCGGCCGGTCTTGATCGAGACCTGGGGCTGAAACACGATATCGATCTCACCGCGTTCGATGGCATGATGGAGGTCGGCGCCCAGCAGGTCGAGCGGCGCGACATTGCCCGGATGGGCAAAGCGCAGCATCGCGCCGTCGCTAGCCCGCGCCTGTCCCAGCGCTTCACCCGCACGCGCCAGCAGGTCCGATGGCCCCTCGCCCGGCTGATGAACGGCAAGCCCTAGGCGCACACCCAGGCGGATCGGCACCGCCCCCGCCTGGAAGGGGGCCGCCAGCAGCGCCTCCAGCGTCTCGGCGATACCCCGTGCGCGATCCTTGTCGGCAACACCCGCCATGACGAACTCGGCCCCGCCGGCGCGCGCGACGATCGCCACATCGCCAAAGGCCTCGGCGGCCGCCGCCTGCATCCGCGCCTCGACCCCGCGCAACAGCATATTGCCCGCAGGCCGGCCGTGCGCGGCGTTGATCAGGTCGAGCCGTGACAGCGCGACGATGATGGCAATGCACGGCTTGTCCCGATCGACGACATCGGCGATCCAGCGATGGATTTCCCCCACCTCGCCATCGGCATGGGTGCGCCGCCGCCGTACATCGAGCGTTCGACGCGCATGACGCTCGGCCAGCTTGATCGAGGCGTGGATCATCGCCGCATCCGCATCCACCGGCAGCAGATGCGTCGCCCCGGCGGCCAGAAAGGCGCGCAGCGTTTCGGGCGCGCCATCGGGCAAGGCGATCAGCATCGCCGCACCGGTCGCCGCGATCACCGCCCCCAGCGCCTGGGCGGCGCGCAGAGCAGAGTCAGCGGCGCCCCGGGCATCGATCAACGCCACGCGCGCCTCGCTGGCCAGGAAGGACGCGACCAGCGTATCGCCCGCCGGCGGCTCCCCATCGCGCGGCGCCATCGACCAGATCGCCCAGCCGGCGCGCATGACCGCTTCGTCCAACATTGCAGGATGTCGGAACGAAAGCGTGAACACCGCCGTTCCACCATGGTGGGCGTTAAATCCGAATTCATCCTGCGTCATGCACGCATCCTATCCGCCGTCACGGGGATCACCAATGCCAATCGGCCTTGCTGGCGTCCCGTCATGGGTCTACCCTTTTGACGATGGTCAATGCTGAAAATCCGACCGGGCGGTCGCTGATCGACCAGCATGGTCGCACCATTCGTTATTTGCGGATTTCGGTCACCGATCGTTGCGACCTGCGTTGCCGCTACTGCATGGCGGAACAGATGACGTTCCTGCCGCGTGCAAAGCTGCTGAGCCTGGACGAAATCGCGATCATCGCCGAGCGTTTCATCGCACGCGGCGTGACGCGCATCCGCCTGTCGGGTGGCGAGCCGCTGGTGCGGCGCGATGTCGCCGATCTGGTCCGGCGGCTGGGCACCCATGTCGGCCATGGGCTGGACGAGCTCACCATGACGACCAACGGCACGCGTCTGGCCGAGCATGCCGACACGTTGGCCAGTGCGGGTATCCGGCGAATCAATGTCAGCCTGGACAGCCGCGACCCGGAGCGGTTTCGCTACATCACCCGGCACGGCGATGTCGGACAGGTCATTCATGGCATCCTCTCCGCACGCGATGCAGGGTTGATGATCAAGATCAACATGGTCGCGCTCAAGGGGCTGAACGAAGACGAGATCGCTTCGATGCTGTCTTGGTGCATTTCGGAGCAATTGGACCTGTCCCTGATCGAGACCATGCCGCTGGGCACGATCGATGAGGATCGGATCGATCGTTTCCTCCCCCTGACGACCGTGTTCGACCGGCTGTCGACCGAGTTTCCGCTGGTTCGCGCCGGTCATCGCACCGGTGGCCCGGCGCGTTATTGGCAGGTGGAGGGCACGACCACCCGCCTGGGCCTTATCTCGCCGCTGACCGCCAATTTTTGCGACGGCTGCAACCGGGTGAGGCTGACGACCGAGGGCAAGCTGTATATGTGCCTGGGCCATGAGGATCAGGTGGATTTGAAGGCGGCCTTGCGCGACGGCGGCGTCGCAGCCTTGGATGCGGCGATCGACGCGGGGCTCGCGGCCAAACCGGCGCGGCATGATTTCCGGATCGAAGCGGGCGCCGCCCCGGCCGTCGGCCGCCATATGAGCGTGACGGGCGGATGAGCGCGCCCATTCGGCGAGCGCTCGTCGCCTCGCCCACCGCACCGGCACAGACCGCCGCCGAGGACTTGGCGCAGAGCGCCGACTGGGTCGATTTCGACGAAGCCGATTATGTCATCGCGCTCGGCGGCGACGGCTTCATGCTGCAGACGCTGCACCGGATGCTGGAACGGCGGCGTGGGCCAGTGCCGGTGTTCGGCATGAACCTGGGTACCGTCGGCTTCCTGATGAACGAATGGCGCAGCTATGGGCTGGAGGACCGGCTGGCCCGCGCCAAGCCGTTCCGCGTTACCCCGCTGCAAATGACCGCGACCGGCATCGACGGTCGCGTCCAGACCCTGCCTGCCATCAACGAGGTATCGCTGCTGCGCGAGACCCGCCAGACCGCCAAGCTGGAGGTGCTGGTCAACGACCGCATCGTCCTGCCCGAACTTGCCTGCGACGGCATCCTGGCCGCGACCCCCGCCGGATCAACCGCCTATAATTTCTCCGCCCAAGGGCCGATCCTGCCGCTCGGCTCGGCGCTGATCGCGTTGACGCCGATCAGCCCGTTCCGTCCACGACGCTGGCGCGGCGCGATCCTGCCCGACAAGGCGCGCATCTCGATCCGCGTCCTCGATCCGGGCAAGCGCCCCGTCTCTGCCGTCGCCGATCAGCGCGAGGTGCGCGACGTGGCGCAGGTCGACATCTGCATGGATCGCTCCCGCGAACTGACGCTGATGTTCGATCCGGAACACGCGCTGGACGACCGCATCACCATGGAACAGTTCGTCGCCTGACGACCCAAGGTTATCCACAGCTTTGGCGGCGGGACATACGCAAAACCGTCAAAAAAGGGGTTGCGGCTTTTTTCGAGCCCTATATAGAGCCCCTCCACAGCGCCGGAACATTCCCTGATAGCTCAGCGGTAGAGCTCTCGACTGTTAATCGAGCGGCCGTAGGTTCGAATCCTACTCAGGGAGCCACCGGCGCTGTAGAACCCCAGGAAATCATTAGACATTTTAGCAATCTCCGGTTGCGGGTCCCACACTTGTGCGCCCTTCCGTTGAAGCACCCTAGTGTCATGGTAGGGCGGGGCTAAGGCCCCCCGAGGGGGTTATGTGCGAAGCCGAGCTATGTCTGCTCGTACCTGGTCTACGGCATCTTCATCCAACATGCCGTGCATCCCGAGAAACTTGAGCGGCCAGTTGAGCGCCGCCAGATCGGGCGCGTTCACGCGCCGTCCGCCATCGCGTCGCGACCCTCCGGGCAGCGCATACCCTTGGCATCCAAAATGCCGCGCCCATCACCTGACAGCAACATGGCGCATCAAATTCCCGATTGAAAACATCCAGCGAGACGGCCGGTGCATTCCAATTGGGATCGAGTTTCGGGAATGATCGGTGGCTTCCAAACTGTTGCACTTGAAGGCCACCGATTATGTGGGCTGGCTAAAGTTTCACGGCGGCATTGCCGCCATCTGCCCAAAGCGCCGAGCCTGTGACGAAACTCGACATATCACTGGCGAGGAACAGCGCCGCTTGAGCGACTTCCTCGGGTTGAGCGATCCGTTTCATCGCGTGGAGACCGGCAGCCCACTCGCGCTGGGCGTCATCGCCGGCCATGTCTGTGGCCGTGCCGCCGGGCAGGAGGGCGTTGGCGCGAATGCCGGCTGAGGCATAGTCGGCCGTGATGCCTCTGACCAACCCCAAGAGGCCCGCCTTGGCTGCGCCATACGCGCCCATACCCGGCAACCCCACGCTGTTACCGACGAAGCTGCTCGTGAAAACGATCGAGCCGCCCCCTTGCTCGATCATGGCAGGAACCTGGGCCCGGGCGCCGAGAAAAGCCGCAGTCAAATTTACCGCCAACACTTCCGCCCATTGGCGAGGCTGAATCTCGGCAAGCGGCCCGGTGGTCCCAACCAAGCCCGCATTGTTGAAGGCGATATGCAAGCCGCCAAACGTCGTACGCGCGGCAGCGACCGCCTCATCGTGCGTGCCCGCTTCCGTAACGTCTCCAACGATGGCGAGAGCGCGACCACCTTGATCTTCGATTTCGTCGACCGCTGATTTCAGCGACGCTTCCCGCCGGGCGACGAGCACCACAGACGCACCGTGTGCGGCGAATATTTTTGCAGCCGCCTTTCCGATGCCGGAACTGGCACCCGTGATAATTGCAATCTTGCCGTTCAGCAGTTTCATTGGTTGGCTCCTTGATGGAGGCAATCAGCTAACGACCCTTTCCCCCGCGCGCGTCCCGTTCCTTGTCATCAAATTGATTAGGCGACTCTGTGCTGGATGAACTGCCCCGGTTGGGAGCCGTTGACGGCTCGATTGAGACCGCCGGCCACGCCGCATCCGTTCCACGGGGACGGTTTTTCCGACCCATATTCCCGAATGCCTTTTTCCCGAAATGATCCGTTGGGCATGGAGTAATGGGCATACAGGAATGCTGAACCAAAGTCGGGGACCGGGCAGAAACTGGCGGACTGTAACTGGAAGTCGTGGGCAGGCAGTGGTCCTCTGACTCACTCGCGCTTGGAACGGCGAGCCAGATCGACTGGAACCAGCGTCTCATAAAGCATTTTGGCCGAACAGCCCGACTTTGCATTCCCAAAACACTATCGAGACTGCCCAGAAACCTCTCAGTCGATCTTCCATGCAGGAAGACATGCACCCAGCAAAAAGCAAAGAGCCGGCGAGCGCGATTGCTCATGGAATGAGAGTGCGAAAGAAATACCGACCCCCATTAAGGAGAACATCAGTCCGGGGTCGTTTCCGCCCAGCCCTCTGCCAGCATGTTTGCAAGTTGCCGTGCGCGAACAGAAAGCGATGTCAAGCTCCTCAGGCAAACGCGAAGATCCCTTTGCGCCCACGCATCCAAGAGCGGCACGATGGAAATGGCTGTGGTACGCGCAGCGCGATGGGCCGTCGTTGCCGGAACAATGCCGACACCCACGCCGGCCTCGACCAGGCGGCATATGGCATCAAAGCTGCGAAGCTGAACGCGAAGTCTGAGACGCCTTCCTTCACGCGTTGCCCGGTTTGCCAGGAAGCGCTGCAATGCACTGGCTCGGTCCAACCCGACAAAATCCTCGCCTAAAACATCCGAGAAGGCGACGCCCGTTTGCTTGGCCAGAGCATGGCTATGCGATGCCACCAGCACGAAGCGATCGGTACGGAAAGGCAAGGACTGTAAAGTACCGGTGTCCACCGTCCCCGCAACGATCCCGATCTCGGCCGCCCCCTCCGCGATCATGCCCACAATCTCGTCGCTCAAACGCTCCTGCACATCCACCGTCGTTCCAGGATGGGCGGCAAGGAACCGACCGAGCACATCCGGCAAGAATTCGGTCAGGGCATTCGTGTTGCTCAGCAGCCGGACATGCCCGGCCGTCCCTCCAACATAGGAGCTCAACTCCTCGTGCATCCGCTCCGCGCCAGCCAGCAGCCCGCGCGCATGGGCCAAAAGGGCCTCGCCCGCCGGTGTGGGAACGACGCCCGATCGGCTACGCACCAGCAAGGTCGTACCGACTTCCGCCTCGATATCGCGCAGCCGGGTGCTGGCGGCGGACAGGGCCAAATTCATGCGTGTCGCTCCGGCGGTGATGCTTCCTCCTTCTACCACCTGACAAAATAGGCGAAGATCGGAAAAGTTGAGGCGCTTCATACCGACCCTTCTTCAGAAGAGAAGGATACCTAACGAATATTGCCTCTTTTCGCCACACCGCACCTCCGCTTCCTTAGCATCTACCGAAAGGAGAGCGTATATGGGGTTGCTTGGAGCCTGGAGTGAATTGGCAGCGCCCGCCCTGCTGACTATCGCAACGATCGGGCTATGGGCGAATGCTAGGCTTCCTGAGTATCTGACGGCCCTGCTTTTCTTCGCGGCGGCTATGGTCCTGGCCATCGCCCCTGCTGAGGTTGTCTTTTCCGGCTTCCTGTCCGCAGCCTTCTGGCTAGTGCTGAGCGGCTTCGTCCTCGGCGTGGCTATCCGGAAAGTTGGATTGGCGGACAGAACCGCTCGCCTACTGGCGGCGCATCTTTCTGATTCCTGGCCCCGCATGGTCGGCGGCGTCATACTGCTGACCTACCTCCTGGCTTTCGTCATGCCTTCCAACATGGGACGGATCACCTTGTTGATGCCGGTGGTCATGGCGCTGGCGGACCGGACCGGCCTTGTCGAAGGCAGTCGCGGGCGAATCGGCCTTGCGCTTGCGGTCGGGTTCGGCACGTTCCAGCTGTCGGCCAGCATTTTGCCGGCCAACGTACCCAACCTGGTGATGGCCGGGGCGGCGGAACGGGCATATGGCGTCCACCTCACCTATCTCTCATACCTCGTCCTGCAAGCTCCGATCCTTGGCATACTCAAGGGGCTCATATTGACCGTGTGCATCGTCAGGCTCTTTCCTGCAGCACCCTTGCCCTCGACAGACGTTGAAAAGGCCAAGCCTTGGAGTATTGCTGAACGCCGCATGGCCTTGGTGCTAGGCGTGACCTTGCTCTTCTGGATGACAGACGCATGGCACGGTATCCAGCCAGCCTGGATCGGCCTTGCGGCCGCTTGTTTCTGTCTGCTGCCGGGCGTCGGCTTCCTGAACAGTGATGAATTCGCGGCGGAGGTGAACATTCGGACATGCCTGTACATTGCCGGAATCCTTGGTCTCGCAGCAGTTGTGGTCAACTCAGGGCTTGGGAACACTATCGGCAAGGCCCTGCTCCCCTGGCTTCCGCTGGACCCGGCGAGCCCTGGCGCGAGCCTCGCCACACTTGCTGCCCTTCCGACGCTGCTGAACTTCATCGTCACTGCCAACGGCGTGCCGGCGCTCTTTACTCCGCTTGCCCGGAGCCTAGCGGAGGGAAGCGGCATGCCACTATTAACTGTTCTGATGTTGCAAGTCATCGGTTACGCCACACCGTTGCTGCCGTATCAGGCGTCGCCGATCGTTGTCGCGATGGGCATGGAAAAGGTGCCGGCGCGCGACGGCCTAAGGCTTTGCCTTACGATGGCGGTGGCCACATTCGGGCTGCTCCTGCCATTATATTATGCCTGGTTCAGGCTTCTGAACTGGATCCCGTGACCGGAACGGTCGCTGACTGTCACGAGCCATGCCCCAAGGCTACATCGGCACGGTGCGCAATAGAATCTGCGACGTCGGTTCCGCATGGTCAGCGATCTAAAGGGAAGTCCCTGCCGCCTCGCTAAGCGATCATTCTGGAGACGGCTCGGTTCGTCCCTATCATGGGCCGGGACAGGGTTTCCGATCGTTGACGCACTAGGTCAACTGTCCTAGACCTTGGTCATGGAGCCGATAGCGATGCCGACATCGAAAACGCGTGAACTGATCGTCGAAACCGCGGATCGAATGTTCTACGAAGGCGGATACGAGGCCACCTCCTTTGCAGACATTGCGGCATCGCTCGGCATCTCTCGGGGCAATTTCTATCATCATTTCAAGACGAAGGATGATATCCTCGATGCCGTCATCACGCAGCGGATAGCCCGCACCCGTGCCATGCTTGACGCATGGCACGGGTGCGGGGCCGGGCCGCAGGAACGCATCGCCTCGTTCGTGCGGTTGCTGGTGGTCAATCGCACGAAGATCATGGCCTTCGGTTGTCCGGTCGGAACGCTTTGCACCGAACTGGCGAAGCTGCAGCATGGGGCGAAGCATCGCGCGAGGGGCATCATGGGGCTGTTCCGCGATTGGCTGACCGAGCAGTTTCAGGCGCTTGGGGCGGGCGAGGCATCCGAGGAACACGCGGTTCACTTGCTGGGCTGGGCACAAGGCTTGGCGATCCTGGCCGTCACGTTTCAGGATGAGGCCGTGATCCATCAACAGGTTGCCGCGACCGAAGCATGGCTGGCAGCACTACCTTATCATTCAACGTCCGATTGACGCGGGAGGGATCATGTTCGTCACCTTTCTGACATTCACCGAGCGCCGCGAGGACGCTCCTCGGTTCATGGCGGAGCACAATGCCTGGATCGCACAAGGATTTGCCGACGGTGTATTCCTCTGCGTGGGATCGCTGTACGACGGTGCCGGTGGTGCGATCGTCTCAATCGAGGCGAGCCATGCATCGCATGAGACACGCCTGAAGGCAGACCCCTTTGTCGTGCATGGCATCGTCACCGTGGAAACCCGTGCGTTCGATGTGAAACGGGCGATCCCGGCTCTCGATCACCTCAAGGCCTTGGCATGAGTGCCATCATGACGGGGCCGGACGGACAACAGCGGTGCCGCTGGTGCGCGGCCGCGCCGGCGTTCATCGATTATCACGACCATGAATGGGGCTATCCGGTCACCGACGATGTCCGGCTGTTCGAGAAGCTGTGCCTCGAAAGCTTCCAGTCGGGTCTGAGTTGGAGAACGATCCTCGCAAAGCGCGAAAACTTCCGGGCGGCCTTCGCCGGCTTCGATTTTCACGAGGTCTCCCGGTTTGGAGATGATGATGTTGCACGGCTGCTCAACGATGCGGGGATCGTCCGCCATCGCGGCAAGATCGAGGCGGTCATCAACAATGCCGGGCGCGCTTGTGAATTGGCCGACCGCGAAGGTTCTCTGGCAGCCTTCATCTGGCGCTTCGAGCCCGTCGACGATCCTTCCCCGCCGCACGGTCGGTCGACCTCTCCCGCATCCGAAGCCTTGTCGAAAGCCCTGCGCAAACAAGGGTGGAAGTTTGTCGGGCCGACGACCGTCTATGCGTTCATGCAGGCGATGGGTCTTATCAACGATCACGTCGAGGACTGCGTGATGCGTGAAAAAGCAGAACTGGCCCGCAACGCGATGACGCGCCCCATATAGAGCTTCGCCCATCTGGCAGATTCTCAAAATTCGATGGCATTTCGAGAATCCGTCGCTGCCATCGGCTGGTGTGCTTGCCCGCAATGATGAAGCGGAGTATTCATGCCATGATGCTCGGGATCAACTGCCTTGACCATGAAAGTGCCGTAGCTGGCATGGTTGAGCGCATCTCGTCAGCATCTCCCCCGCCTCATCTGACTGACCGGATCGGCCGTGTCGGGGCACCGCCCCCACCGGTGTCGATCGTCGTCGGCTAACAGCCGGCAGGCTTGCCCGTGTGCGTCGCGGGCGTCTCAACGTCTTTCAGGTGAAATTTCATGTTCTATCGTCATGCGTCGGCGCTGCTGCCGACGACTGCGTTCGTCCTGCTGTGGAGCAGCGGGGCCATCGTTTCCGAAATCGGACTACAGCACGGCTCTCCTTTTGCGCTGCTCATCCTGCGCTATGCCCTCGCCTTCACGGTCCTATCGGCCTTTGCGGTTTGGAACGGCATGCTGCTGCCGGAACGGGGAACCCGCCGTCGCAACGCGCTCATCGGCTTCCTGATCGCGGGGTTGTATTCCCCCTGCTACCTTCTGGCACTGGACAAGGGCATTACGCCCGGCGCGCTGGCGACCCTATTAGGTGTCCAACCAATCCTGACCATCTTCCTCACCGAACGACGCGCCACTGGCCCCCGTCTACTGGGGCTGACATGCGCACTGGTCGGACTCGCGCTCGTCGTATCGGATGGCCTCGCCTCGATGCGCTTCGATCTGCTGGGGCTAGCATTCGTCGGACTGTCGCTTGCCGGGATCACGGCGGGATCGATCCTCCAGAAGCAAGAAAAGCAAGCTCCGTGGGTGGTGCTACCAATGCAGTATGCTGTCGGACTCGCATTCACGGTCGCAGTGTCACCGCTCGGTGAGTTCAGGGCATCTTGGGATGCCGGCTTCATGCTGCCGGTTCTGTGGCTCGGCCTCGTCATTTCGGTCGGCACCACGTTCCTGCTCTACCGACTGATAGCACGCGGCAACCTCGTCAACGTCACCAGCCTGTTCTACCTTGTGCCGGGTGTCACTGCGGCGATGGATTGGGCGTTCCTCGGTAATCCCATGTCCGCACTGATGATGGGTGGCCTTGCTTTGGTCATCGTCGGTCTACTGATCGTCTTTCGGTATCGAGCTGGCTGATCCAGAATTCGGCAATACGCGCGTGGCGCAGCCAAGCCCATATTGCCGTATGGGAACAACTAGGTTGGGAACCTATACAAGTTGTTGATGGAATGTTTTAAACTGGCGCGGCTGATAGGTTTTGACAGGAACGGCTATGGCACGGCATCTGTTTTGGCTATCTGACGAGGCGCGAGCCGCGATCGGGCCACATCTGCCCCATGGCCGTCCCGGCAAGCCTCCCGTCGATGATCGGACGGTGATTTCAGGCATTATGGATGTGCTCAAGACAGGCTGCCGGTGGCGCGATGTTCCGGCGGCCTATGGACCGCCGAGCACCATCTACAATCGCTATAACCGATGGGCATCGCGCGGCATCTGGCAGCGGTTGTTCGAGAAGATCGCTGGCGCCTGGCCGGTGATCGCGGCCGACCGCTCGCCCTTGCCCTGACACCCGGCAACGTTGCCGATATCAGCATGGCCATTCCACTGCTGAGCGTCGCCACGCCAGCCCGCCGCCTCATCGCCGACAGAGCTGATGATGCCGACACTCTACGCCGCTGGCTTGCCGACCGACTCGTCGGGGCCGTGATCCCATCCACCGCCGCGCATCGCACCCCTTACCGTAAGCGTCCGGTGAAGGCGTCGCGTCAGGCGGGACGGTAGTTCCACGGCAGCAGTTCATTGATCTGGCGGGCTGGATGGTCGGCGATGCGGCTGATGGTGTCGGTCAGCCATGCCTCGGGGTCG
>Ga0302136_1000008_pt1 | contig 233182 bp, 228 predicted proteins | sample CBN3_20m_MG_FD_203116 | JGI IMG/M metagenome (GOLD analysis project Ga0302136, IMG submission 203116) | Marine microbial communities from Western Arctic Ocean, Canada - CBN3_20m | ecosystem: Environmental > Aquatic > Marine > Oceanic | place: Canada: Western Arctic Ocean | collected 2017-09-15
GTCGACCCCGAGGCATGGCTGACCGACACCATCAGCCGCATCGCCGACCATCCAGCCCGCCAGATCAATGAACTGCTGCCGTGGAACTACCGTCCCGCCTGACGCGACGCCTTCACCGGACGCTTACCGATGATACCGGGCGACCGTTCTTACAAGGATTTCCGCGGCACACTGTGGCGATGGCGACCGGACTTCCAAAATGACTTCGCTGCCCGGGTGGATTGGTCGACCAAAGCTTACAAGGACGCCAATCACCCCCCCATCGTGAAGCTCGCAAGCCCGGCCTATATGACGGTGAAGAGCGGGCAGCGCTTCGTTCTGAGCGCCGTCGGATCGACCGATCCTGACGGTGACAGCCTCAGCTACTACTGGTTTCATTACCCGGAGATCGGTGGCTGGAGCAGCGCGATTGGATCCGGCATTTCGCCCAACATCCACACGGTCGATTTCACCGCGCCTAAGGTCGATGCTCCTCGCGAGGCGCACTTCATCCTTGCCGTGACGGACAAGGGGTCTCCTCCACTGACGCGCTACGCCAGGGTGATCGTCACCATCGAACCTTGAATGATCCAACCGTCGGCCGGCTGAAACTGACGGCATCCGCGCTCCAAGGGCAACGCAACAAAGGTGCAATTCATATGATACCGTTCTCCCGCTTGCTTGCCATGAACCTTGGGTTGTTCGCTGGGCTCATCATGGCAGCTGCTCCGCCGGCAAAGGCGCAGGTGGGCGCGCCAGTCATCCAGACCCGCTTCACCGCCGATCCGGCGCCTATGGTCCATGACGGCGTGGTCTATCTATACACCAGCCACGACGAGGACGACGCCTCGGGCTTCAAGATGCTCGACTGGCAACTCTACAGTTCGACCGACATGGTGAACTGGACGGATCGAGGCACGGTCGCGTCCCTCAAGACGTTCCCATGGGCTGTGCAGACCAATGATGCCTGGGCACCGCAGGTGATAGCGCGCAACGGCAAATTCTACCTTTACGTCCCCATCAGCGTGCCCGGATCGCCGAAGAATGTCATCGCGGTAGCCGTTGCCGACAAACCCGAGGGGCCGTTCACGGATGTGCTTGGCAAGCCACTGATCGCCGCCCACGACGGCTTCATCGATCCGACCGTCTGGATCGACGATGACGGGCAAGCCTATCTCTACTGGGGCAATCCCGACCTTTGGTATGTCAAGCTCAACAAGGACATGACGTCCTATGCCGGCCCGATCACCAAGGTTGATCGGATCTTCGATTATCAGGAAGGGCCGTGGTTCTATAAGCACGACAACCGCTACTACATGGCTTTCGCCTCGACCTGCTGCTCTGAAGGTATCGGGTATGCGATGAGTGATAAGCCCACCGGGCCCTGGATCTACAAAGGGCCAATCATGGATCATGATGGGCGCGCCACCGGCAACCATCCCGGCATCATCGACTATAAGGGCGGCTCTTACCTGTTCGGATTCAACTACGAACTGAACTTCGCAATGACGCCGATTCATCACGAGCGGCGCGCCGTGAGCGTCGCGAAGTTCGAATATAACGCGGATGGCACCATCCCGAACCTGCACTGGTGGGATGTCACTCAAGCACCTCAGATCGAAACGCTCGATCCTTACCAACGGGTGGAGGCAGAGACGATTGCGTGGACATCCCGCATCAAGCGTGATCGGGATCGCCGCTATGACTGGGCACCCGGCGTCACAACCGCGCGCAACGCGCAATCGGGCGTCTACGTGACGCGCACGCTGGACCGCACTTACATTAAAATTGCCGGCGTGAACTTCGGGCCGACGAGTCCTCGACGCTTTGTCGCGTCTGTCGCGAACGGTGTGCCAGGCTCCAGCATCGAACTGCACCTGGATCGCGTTGACGGACCGGTCATCGGGACGCTTCAGGTCGGCGAGACCGGCGCAACGGGACAGTGGCAAGAGCGCGGCACCTCCATCAGCGGCGCGGTGGGCAATCGTGACCTATACCTGGTTTTCAGGGGCGCCGGTGATCGCGCACTGTTCGATTTCGACTATTGGCGCTTCCTCAAATGATCCCGAGCTAAGCGGGCATGGCATCAAAGCGGTCGGGCGGACGCCTGAACTTTCGCCGAGAAGAGCAATCTTGATCCTGAGCACGATCGGCGCCTTGCGCGAAGGCATCGATCTCGGTCTGATTCTGATCGATACGGCAGAAATGTACGCTGAAGGCGAATCCGAACGCCTCGTCGGAGAGGCCATCCAGGGCAACCGGGATCAGGTTTTTCTCGTAAGCAGGGCCTATCCGCAGAATGCTTTGCGCGATCGCCTGCCCCCGCGTTTGCAAGACGAGTCTGGCACGGCTCCGCACCGACCGGTCTGACCTCTATCTGCTGCACTGGCGGGGCGGCGTGCCGCTGGCCGCCGCAGCGCAGAGCGTTGTCGCATGAATCCCGACGCGCTCCGATAAAAGTCGGAATTCCGATCTCGGAAAGGTCGGAATGTAAAAAGGGGCCGGAAATCTTCGGCCCCTTTTTCCTAGTATCGCAAAGCCTTGCGTGGTGACCCCGACTGGATTCGAACCAGTGGCCCTCAGATTAGGAATCTGATGCTCTATCCTGCTGAGCTACGGGGCCCCGCGCGGGGGTGTTGATACTCGGGACGAGGGGCATGGTCCAGAGTGGTTTGGCGATGCCGTGCCGCCCCCCTTCCCATTCAGTTGGCCAGTTTCGGGGGCACCACGGGGAAGGGAAGCGGGGCGACGGGCACGCCCTCCTCGACCAGGGCCTTGGCCTCGGCCAAGCTGGCTTGGCCATGGATTTGCGTCACCGGCGCCTCGCCCTCGTGCATTGCGCGGGCGCGGTCGGCAAATGCGGTGCCGACCCAGGTCGATTTTTCCAGCGCCTTGGCCTGCACCTGCGCCAATTGCTCCAGCGCGGCCTTGATCGCTTGCGGGGACGGCGCGTCGGGCTTGCTGTTCCCCTTGGCGGCGATCTGCGGCGCCATCACCGCTTTTTCGATCGCGCAGTCACCGCAGAGCGGGCATTCGACCTGCTCCGCCGCACGCTGTTCGGCATAGGCGGTCGAGGAGGCGAACCAGGCCTCGAAGACATGGCCGCTGGTGCAGCGCAGATCGAAGACGATCATGCCAGCGTCACCGGCCCGATCGCGCGGCGATGACGGATCGCCGGCAGGCGCTCGCGCACCGCATCGACCTGCGCGCCGTCGATGCTGGCCAGTCCCAGGCCCGCCGCGTCACCCATGTCGAGCAGAACCTCGCCCCATGGCCCTACGACCAACGAGTGGCCGTATGTCGTGCGGCCGTCCTGATGCTCGCCGGTCTGCGCGGCGGCGACCAGATGGACACCCGCCTCGATCGCGCGGGCCCGCAGCAGAATATGCCAATGCGCCGCGCCGGTCGGCCGAGTGAACGCCGCCGGCACCGACAGGATCGTCGCCCCCGCCTCGGTCAAGGCGGCGAACAGCGCCGGGAAGCGCAGGTCGTAGCAGATGGCGAGCCCCAGCCGACCAACCGGCGTATCGACCACCACCGGCTGCTTACCAGCCGCATAGGATGCGGATTCACGCCAGCTTTCGCCGCTCGGCAGATCGACGTCGAACAGATGCATCTTGTCATAGCGTGCGCGCACGGCGCCGCGATCGTCGATGACATAGGCGCGATTGGCCAGCCGCCCATCCTCACGCCGGATCGCCAGCGAGCCGAGATGCACCCACACGCCATGCTCGGCCGCCGCCGCGCGGACCCGCGCGAGCACCAGATCGCCTTCCTCAGGCATCAGCTTGTCCGCCGCCCGCGTGCGATCGCGGTCGATCAGCCCGGACATTTCGGGCGTAAACAGCATCGCGACACCGCGCGCCCTCGCCTCCGCGATCGCCCGTTCCAGCGTGTCGGCATTGGCGGCGGGATCGATCTCCGCCGTCATTTGCAGCACGGCGATGTCGGTCATGCCGACAGGAGCGGGTCGAGCCCTCCTCGCCTGTCGAGTGCGGCCAGATCATCCGAGCCGCCGATATGCTGTCCGTCGATAAAGACCTGCGGCACGGTGGTGCGGCCGTTCGCCCGCTCGATCATTTCGCCGCGCTTGGGGCCGCCCATGGTAATGTCATATTCCTCGGGCTCGACGCCCTTGGAAGCGAGCAGCGCCTTGGCCCGGGTGCAATAGGGGCAGAACGCCTTGGTGTAGATTTCGACCTTTGCCATGATTGTCAGGTGTGTCGCACAAGGCCGCTTGTCAATCGCCGCCGTCCCGATCGCGGTCGATCACCCGGGCCCAGCACAGGATCGCGACCGACGCCGCGCCGGCGCGCAGCAGCGCACGGACACAGGCGCCGGCGGTGGCGCCGGTCGTATAGACATCGTCGACCAGCACGATATGGCGCCCCACCACGGCCTCGCGATCATGCACGCGAAAGGCCGACGTCACGGCCGCCCGGCGCTGGCGCGGCGACAAACCTCGCAGCAACGGGGTCGGCTTGATACGGACCAGCGCATCGCGGGCGACGGGCACGCCGGTACGCTTCGACAGCGCGGCGGCGATCAACACCGCCTGATTGAATCCCCGCCGCCACAATCGCCAGCGATGAAGCGGAACGGGTACCAGCAACTCGGCCCCCGGCGGCATGCGGCGTGCCATCGGCCCCGCCATGGTGTCGGCCACGCCGATCCGCCCGCCATGCTTCAGCCGGATCGGCAATTCGCGCGCGATCGGGCCATAGGCGACCGCGGCGTAAATGCCCGCATGGGCCGGGGGATCGGCCAGACAGGGGCCACAGCGCAGGGCGGTACCGCCCTCTCCCGGCATGCCGCAACCGGGACAGCCCGAGGCATCCAGAAACCGCAACCCGCCCCAGCAGGCGGCGCAGAAACGGTGATCGTTTTCCACCGGCTCGCCACATCCGGGGCAGCGCGGCGGCAGCGCCCATCCGATAAGGGCACCCGGTACCGCCCGCAGTCGCGAGACCCAGTCCGCCGCAAATCCCGGCCTGTTCATGCGCCCCGCCCCATGGATCGACTTGTTCCCGATCGCACAAGCGCGCACAAGCGCCGCCGTGATACCGCCCGCCATCTTCGACCGTTCCGCGCGCCGCCTGCGTCGCGACCGCGCCCAGCCCGATTATGCCGCACATGATTTCCTGCGCGCCGCCATGCTGGACGGCATCGCCGAGCGGCTGGACGCGGTGACCCGGCCGTTTCGCGACATACTCGACCTGGGTTGTTTCGATGGCGCGTTCGTGCCGCCGCCGGACGCACGGGTGGCCCGGGTCGATCCCGGCTTCGCCTTTGCCCGAACCGCGCGGGGCGTGCAGGCGGATGAGGACCGCCTGCCCTTCGCCGATCGCAGCTTCGACCTGGTGGTCAGCGCGGGGGTGCTCGACCAGATCGACGACCTACCCGGCGCGCTGGCTTTGATTCGCCGGGTGCTGCGCCCCGACGGGCTGTTCCTGGGCGCGTTCGTCGGCGGTGGCTCGCTGCCGCGTCTGCGCGCCAGCCTGCGCCAGGCCGAAGCGGAGCGGCCGGTGGCACGGCTGCATCCGCAGGTCGATGTGCGATCGGCCGGCGATCTGCTGATGCGCGCCGGTTTCACCCTGCCGGTCGCCGATATCGAGACGCTCGACGTGCGATACCGCGATTTCGGGCGGCTGCTGGGCGATCTGCGCGGCATGGCGGCGAGCAATATGCTGGCCGAGCGGCGGCCGATCACGCGCGCAGGCCTGGCCTCGGCGGCGACGGCGTTTGCCGGCATGGCCGATCCGGATGGCCGGACGGCCGAGCAGTTCAACCTGATCTTCCTGACTGGCTGGGCCCCCGATCCGTCGCAACCCCTGCCCGCCAAGCGCGGCAGCGCGACCGCGTCGCTGGCCGAGGCGCTGCGCGTCCCGCCCAAGCAGGATTGATCAGGCGATCATCGATCCGCCGCGGTCGCCCGCCAGGATACGGCCCATCGCCTCGAAGAGCTGGTCCATCGCCACCGGCTTGATGATGACGTCGTCGGCCCCCGCGCCCAGACAGCGTTCGCGCAAATCGACACCGCTGTCGGCGGTGATCACGATGATCGGCAATTCCGCCTTGGCATCGGCACGCGCGCGAATGTGGCGAATGGCGGTGATGCCATCCATCCCCGGCATGCGCAGGTCGATCAGGATCATGTGATAGGTTTCGCGATCGATCATATCCAGACCGATCTCGGCGCTTTCCGCCTCTGCCATGGTCGCGCCGGCGACATCGAGCATGTCGCGCACGACCCGGCGGTTCATGCGGTCATCCTCGATGAAAAGGACGTTCATCGCCCTTCTCCCGTTGCGCGGATGCGTGGCTGATAGAGCGCGATCATGAATCCGCCCTAACGATCATGCCGCTTGCGTTACAAGTGGGCGTTGATCGGTTTGCGGTGAGGCGTCGAACAACATGCGGATCACCTCGCCTCCCGCGACCGGCTTTGCGATAACCTTCATCAATTCCGCTCGAAGAAATTCGTTCCGGTCAAAGGGTTCGTTCTCGGGCCACAAGAGCGCGACCGGCATGGGCCCCGGCAAGGCGTCCAGAATGGACACCAGTGCCGTCGTAACGCCGTCGTCCCGGATCGCACTGTCGTCGATGAGGACCTGGGCGACGCCGCCGTCACGCAACCGCGCCGCCGCCTCTGCCGGCGATCCCGCGAAGACGACCCGGGCGTGAGCGGCGGCCAGTTTGGTCCACATCGCCCGGCGGATCGGATTGCGATCGACGATCAGCAACAGCGGCTGTTCGGGTTCGCTGGACGACGGCACCGGCTGTTCGACCAGGGGCAGCGACAGGGTGAAGTGCGTGCCATGCCCCAATTCGCTGTCCACCGTCACATCGCCGCCCATCGCCTGGGCCAGACGCCGACAAATGGCCAGCCCCAGGCCCGTGCCGCCGAACTGGCGGGTCGTGCTGGCATCCGCCTGGCGAAAGGCCTCGAAGATTTCCTCCAGCTTTTCGGCGGGGATGCCGATGCCGGTATCGCTGACCCGAATCGAGACACCCTTGGACTGGCGGCTGACGGACAGGTCGACCCGGCCCTCCGGCGTGAATTTCAACGCGTTGGACAACAGGTTGAAGACGATCTGGCGGATGCGTGCCGAATCCCCCATCACAATCGTCGGACAGTCGCGAAGGTCTGTGGTGAAACCGATACCCTTGGCCGCCGCCTGATCCTCCCACAGGCGCGATGCCTCGCGGATCGTCGCGGCCAGATCGAACGGCGCCTGTTCCAGCGTCAGCCGGCCATGCTCGATCTTCGCCACATCGAGCAGATCGTCGACCAGCGCACGCATGGTCAGGCCGGCGCCGTGCATCACCTCCACCCGCTCGCGCGTGTCGGACGACAGGCGGATATCGGCCAGCATCACCTGGGTCATGCCGAGAATGCCGTTCAGCGGCGTCCGGATCTCATGGCTGGTGGTGGCCAGAAAATCGGTCTTCACCGCCAGCGCCTTTTCCAGCCGATCGTTGGTGATCGCCAGATCGCCATGCGCCGCGCGAATCCGGTTGCGGCTGCGCCCCAGCGTGAACAGCCAGATGCCGAGCAGGCCGAGCACGACGATGATCGCCCCCACAGAGCCGAACATGATCAACCGTTCGGTACGCAGTTGCTCGCGCTCGAAAGCGATATTGCGCTGAAGATCGGCCGCCTTCATCCGCGCGATGCGCAGTTCCTGATTGGCGAAGTCGAACCGCGCGCTCATCAGCGCCAAATTGGTCGAGGTCGCCAGCCGGGTCGATTCGTCATCGATCCGCTTCAGGGCCTGGAGATGCTTGAGCGCATCCGCCGTTCGGCCGGTGGCGGCGTAGATGCGATAAGCCGTCTGATGGGCATCCCGCTGCGACACCGGCGTGGTGGCGAGGTCGACGCCGGCAAAGCTCTCATAGATCGCCCGCGCCGCCGCGGCATATTGCCCGCGCTGGAACGCCGCCTGGGCAGCAATGCTCAACAGGGCGTTGCGATCGGCGGGGTCGGCCTCGGGATCGGCCTGTCGCGCCCGCACGATGGCGGCGTTGGCGGCATCCACCCGGCCCAGCCGCAGTTCGCCACGCGCGATATTGCGCCAGACCTGCGCCAGCAGAGCCGGACTATTCAGTTTCTGGGCCAGCTTTCGTGCATCGCGCAACTGGACAAGCGAGTCGGCGACGCGCCCCAATTCGCCCAGGGTGATCGATCGGTTGTTCAGAATCACCATGCGCAGCGAGTCATCGCCGAGATAGGTCGCGCGGGCTTGTTCCAGATATCGCAACGCGGAGGCGTAATCCTTCCCGTCGATATAGAGATTGGCGATCTGAACCAGCGCACGGGCCTGGCCGCGCGGGTCTTCGCGATGCTGGAACACCCGATAGGCGAATTGATAGGATGTCAGCGCACCCGCGATATTCCCGCTGTCGGTATCCAGGCTTCCCTTCGACAGCAGCACATTGCCATGCAGTTCGGAGCCCGGCGCAAGCTTCTGGGCGATGGCCAGCGCGTCCAGGATATCGGCCCGAGCCGCCCGATCATCGCGTAGCCGGATGCGCGCCTCCCCCCTCAGCCACCCGGCGGTGGCCAGCGCCAGCGCACGCGGCTGTGCCTGATCGATCCGTTCGGCGATGCGTCTTGCGCGTTCGGCCTGGGTGATCGCCTGGTCCGGATCGCGCAACATCTCGGCCTTTGCGGCGTCGACGGCGGCGTCGAAGGCCGGAGAAACGGATGCACGTGCCTCGGCCCCTGCGATCAGCAGGGCCAGGGCGACGATCGCGACCCTAAGCGCGCGCACGGGCTACGAAGCGCCCCAACGACAGGGGAGCGGCCTGCGCAATCACCGCCTGATGCGTCTGTTCGTCGAGGAACTGACAAAGCGCATCGAAGCCGATCGGCCGGCTGATCAGATAGCCCTGGACCATGTCGCATCCCATGACGGTCAACAGCGCGAGCGCGGCGGGCGTTTCGACCCCCTCGGCCACGACTTCCATCTCCAGCGCATGCGCCAGATCGATGGTCGAGCGGACGATCAGCGGATCGCGATTGGAACTGGTCAACTGGGTGATGAACAGCTTGTCGATCTTCAGTTCGCAGGCCGGAAGCTGCTTCAGATAGGATAGCGACGACAGGCCCGCGCCATAATCGTCGATGGCCAGCGCGATGCCGATATCGACGAAGGTCTGAAGATTGGCGATCGCGCTTTCGGGATCGCGGATCACCGACGTCTCGGTGATCTCGAACCCGACGCTGGCCCCGCTGTCGGTCACCAGCGCGCAGGCCTGGCGAACAAAGTCCCGGTCGCCGAGCAGAACGCCCGAAATATTGATAAAGATGCGCTGCTCATGCCCCCTCGCAGCCAGGCGGCGTTGATCGGCGATCACCCGGCGGATCGTCCATAGCGTCAGCGGCGCGATGATCCGCGATTCCTCGGCGACCGGAATGAATTCGACCGGCGAGATCATGCCATGTACCGGATGGCGCCAGCGAAGCAGCGCCTCGATGCTGCACACACGCTGCTGCCGCACATGCACCTTGGGCTGATATTCGACGAACAGCGCGTCGCGTTCGATCGCTTGCGTCAGTTCCCGTGCCAGCGTGATGCGATCGAGCCGGTCGGTCCGGACGACCAGATCGCGCACGACCGAGCGGCATTCGATATGCGCATCGGCCAAGGCCTGCTCGGCCTCTTCGAGCAGGCGGATATCGTCCTCATGCGGATTCGTCGCGGTGGCCGCGCCCAGCACGGGCTCGATCCCGCATTCCTGCCCCGCCACCGTGAAGGGGCGTGCCAGGGCCGTACCCAGCAGCGCCAGATTCACGTCCAACGCGGCACGCTGCGGCGCCAGCATCATAATCTCGATCTGGGTGGTGCTCGTCGCTCGTACCGTCGCCTCGGGGAACAGTCCCGCGACTCGCGCCGCCACCGCCTCGGCCAGCATGGCGCTCTGCTCGCGCCCTACATGCCGCCGCAGCATGGCGAAATTGCCGATCGCAACCAGGATCAGGAATTGCCAGAACGGTTCATCCGCCAAACCCTGCGGGTCGTGGGCCACGGGGGCGGCGGTGCCGGACGCAAAGCGAGAAAGGTCGTCGTTCACGACACCAATCTACCGGGCATGGTTAAAGAAGGCGTTAACCCCGTTTCTCGGCTTGCGACAAACCGTTACCCCGAGCGCCGCCAATCCATTGCGATATGGTTAATTTAGGATTAACTATATTTCCGCGCTCTTAAGGGCGTCCACAAGGGAGAAAACCCATGCTGAAGTTCATTCTTGCGCTGATCTACGGCGAGACGATGCGCCCCTGGTAAACATAGGTTATGGTATGAAGCGATTCGGATAGAATAGGTCCGAATCGCTTCATGCTTCTTGATTGTTCACCGTGGATTTTTTCTCGTCCGTTATCGGACCAGATCATCCGCCAGCCGCATCATGAAGGCGGCCCCCCGCTCCATCTGCGCGATATCGATATATTCATCCGGCTGATGCGCCTGGGCGATCGAGCCCGGCCCGCAGATGATGGTCGAGAAGCCCGCCCCCTGAAACTGCCCCGCCTCGGCGGCATAGGGCACCGCGCGCGCCGGCCCGTTATCTCCTGCCCAACCCCGCGCCAGACGTTCCGCCATCCCGTCCGGCTCGGGCGCGAAGGATGGGGTGCGGGAGCGTCGCTCCACCAGCACCCCTGCGCCGGAGAAGCGCGCCGACAGCTTCGCATCCGCCTCCGCACAGGCCGCGAAGAACGGCGCGAGCAGCGTTTCCGGTTCCTGCCCCGGCAGGGTGCGCAGATCGAAGGCGAAGCGGCATTCGCGCGCCAGGATATTGACCGCGGTACCGCCATTCACCTGCCCGATGGTGAGGGTCGCGTGATGCGGACAGAAGGGGCTATGCGGATCGCCCTCGCCTGCCAGGCGATCGGCCAGATCGGCGAGCTGCTGCATCAGCCGCACCGCGACCATATTGGCTGAAGCCCCCAAATGAGTCAGGCTGGAATGCGCCTCGTGCCCCGTGACGGTCACGATCCAGGTGGCGATGCCCTTATGCCCGCTGACCACCACCATCTCGGTCGGCTCGCCCACCACGACGGCGGCGGGCGACGGCACCTCGCGGGCGATCTCGGCGATCATCGACGGCGCGCCCAGGCACCCGACCTCCTCATCATAGGAAAAAGCGAGGTGCAGGGGTCGTGCGCCCCCCTGTTGCGCCACATAAGGCGCAACCGCCAGCGATAGCGCTAGAAACCCCTTCATGTCGCACGTACCCCGCCCGAACAGCCGGTCGCCGCGCCGGGTCAGCCGCCACGGGTCGCTGGTCCAGGGCTGGCCATCGATGGGGACGACATCGGTATGCCCCGACAGCACGACACCACCGCGCTCCATCGGACCGATGGTCCCGTAGAAATTGGCTTTGGTACCATCATCATTGGCGACTCGCCGACCGGTCACGCCGATCCCGGCCAGATGCCGCTCGACATAGGCGATCAGATCAAGATTCGATTCGCGCGACGTGGTGTCGATCGCGATCAGGTCGGCCAGGATGGCGATGGCATCGGCGGTGAGGCGGTCGGGCGTCATGCCGCCATCCTGCCCCATGTTACACCCTTGTGAAACCCCGAGGCGGGCGGCTCAGGCTGCAGGGCTCGAGCCGCCGCGGCATCAGAAGTCGCGCGAGTAGCGCAGCGACCCCGCCGAGCCGCCAAACGAACCCGTCTGAGTCAACAGGCTGAGCGTCCGGGTCAACGCGATCTGCAACTGCGTAGCGGTGAAGCCGCGCGCGTCGGTGACGATCTCCACATAGATATTGTCGGTCAGGTACTTGCCCGCCGCCAAGCTGGTGCCACGCCCGGTCGCCTCATCGGCGCCCAGTACGCGCAGGCGGTCGAACCCGGTGGCCGAGCGCAGCTTGCCGAGCGGATTAAGCCCGCCGCCCGAGCCCCGCAGCGAGTTGAGCGCTGCCGCCAACTGGATCGCCTCGGTCGCGGAAAGATTCTCCGGGTTGGTCCCGAACAGCAAGCGGCTGAGCACCTCGTCCTGCGGCAGGGTCGGGGTCGAGGTGAAGCTGATCTGCGGACGCTGGCCGGTGCCGGTCACGTTGATCACCGCCGTGATGCCATCGGTGGTCGTCGTCGCCTGGATATTGATATCCGGATCGGTCAGCGCACCGCCCCGGAAGCGGACCGTGCCGCGATTCACGTCGAACCGCTTGCCGGCGAAGCTATAGGTGCCACGCACCAGATCCAGGCCACCATTGATCGTCGGCGCCGCGCTGGTGCCGCCGACACGCAGGTCCATTTCCCATTCGGATTCCAGCCCCATGCCGGACACGAAGAGCTGGTTGTTGGCTCGCACCCGCAGATCGAGGCGGAACAGACCAGCCGGCTTGGGCGGTGCCGGCCGATCGGTGGGGCGGGCCACGCGAATTTCGCTGCGCCGCCGCACGCCGGTCAGTTCGGGTACTTCGGCCTGGCCCTGGCGGATGATCTGATAGCGCGCATTGGGCACGGTCAGGTCGCCCTGGATCAGCCCGCCATCGCGGCCATTGGTAATGCGGATCGTGCCGCTGGTCGTCGCGGCCAGCGCATCGCTGTCGGCCAGCCGGGCATTGTTGAGCTGCGCCCGGATATCGATGGGATAGCCGCTGTCCGCCGCCAACCCGATCGAGCCCTGCGCCTGGATGCTGCCCTCGCCCGCCTTGGCCTGAAGCCGCGTGATCTCCAGCCGATCGTTGGTGAAGCGACCCGCCAACTGCATGTTGGTCAGCCGGGTGCCATAGGCCTCATTGTCATAGGTCAGATTGTCGGCGCGGATCAGGCCGTTCAACTGCGGCGCGGAGACACGCCCGCCGAAATCGGCGGCGACCGCAATCGGCCCGCTGAGCTGCTGGTTGGGCAGCGCGGCGAAGGAGAACAGCACCGAGGACGGGCCGTTGTAACGAATTCCGCCCGACAAGGGGGCCTGCATCAGCCGGTTGACCCAGCCGCCATTGCCCGGCGGCAGCGGCCGCAGACTGGCGACCATGCGCCCAACCACCGTCTGTCCGCGACGGATCAGCGCGCGCGCCTCGCCGCCATCGGGGACCAGCCGGCCTGCGAACACGACATCCACCGCCTCGGAGACCGCCGACAGGCCGGTCCGCCGGAAATTCGCGATGGTCAGCCGGGCCTCGGCGCTCGGGAAGCTGGCATCACGCGCCTGCGCGAAGTCGAGCGCGCCGCTGGCCTGCCCGGAAATGCCGAGATTGGGGACAAAGGCGTCGAGGATGGAAAGCTGAAGCTGATCCAGCCGCGCCTGGACATTCAGGCCATTGCCATAGGACCCCGCCATCAGCACCGAGCCACGACCGAAATCGATCCGGGTGGGCGACAGACGCCACGCACCCTGATCCTGCCGGATGCGCGCGGGCGCAGCGGTGCGGAAGCGAATGCCATTGGCCTGGCCCTGCGCCGCGACCAGATATTCGCTGGGCGACAGGCGGGCATTGAGCGCGACATTGAACGGGATGCTCGACGATCCGGTCAGCACCGCCTGCGCCGTGCCGCGTCCGCCGGTATAGTTCACCTTGGCGCGGGCCGACTGGATGACGATCTCGCCATAGCGGGTATCGGCCAGTTGCGCGTCGGCGACGATCTGCGGCGCCTTGGGCAGCATGACCACGCTGGCGTTCACGATGGCGCGGCCAATGGTGAAATCGACCATGCCGGGGATACGCGCATTATAGGCCCGCGCGGCGATATCGGCGCGTTGGTTGCCCCCCTGATCGGCGAGTTGGACGCGGCCGTTGATCCCTTGTCCGGCGAATTGCAGCGCGCCGGCGAACGGCCCCGCTGCCGTCTGCACCACGCGGCCCGTGGCATTGATCCCGGCAAAGACCAGGCTGCGGATATCGATCGCCAATTGCCGCCCGGTGCTGACCAGGACATTGGCGGTGAAGGGGCCATAATTGGTGTCGCCCTTGGCGTTGACGGCATAGGCGCCGTTCTGCCCGACGATCCGCGCTTGCAGATTGGCCAGCCCCACGCCGACGCCCGGTCGGGGCGCGCTCAGCACCACCACTGGATTGGTCTGCGATCCCGTCACCCGCGCGGTCAGGGGGCCATATTGGTTGGAATAGGCATCGGCCGATACCGCCAGCGCGCCCGTCGCCGGATCATAGCGCCCTTGCCCGCGCGTGACGCGGAATTGCGGCGCGGCAAGGCGCAGGCCGCTGAAGGTCACAATGCCTTGCGGGCTATATTCGACATCGGCGCGAACGATCGCATTGCCGCCCAGGAAATTGCGCGCGCCCTCGTTGAAGATCTGCGAGGTGCGCGCGACGACGCGCCCCTTCATCCCGAACCCGCCAGACGTCGCCACCAGATTGGCGTCGGTGGTCAGGTTGATGATGCCGATGCTCTCGACCCGGTAATTGTTGACCCGGCCCTTCAGCGCGCCGGTGTACCGGCCGGTCTGGAGATTGGCGACGACGACTGCGGTCGCATCGATATTGTCCGACCGGATGCGCAGGTTATCCGACAGGATATTGGGCATGGCGACCGCGAAGTCGCCCTGGATCGCGACATTGTTGGTCAGCCCGCCGACCGCCGCATTGAGCCCGGCGATCCGCTTCGCCCGCGCCTTGACCGGCACCAGGATTCGGTCGGCATTCACCTTGGCCAGACCCTCGGCATAGAGATTCTCGACCGAGGTTTCGCCAAAGCCGAGCGACGCGGCGCGGATCTTGTAATCGACCGTCGGGGTTGCGAAGGCACCGTCCAGCACCACGCGCGCCAGCACATCGCGCCCGCGCAGATTGGGGGCGATCGCGCCTGGCGTCAGCAGCTTGGCATCGACCGCGAAATCGCCGAACCGGCTATTGGCGAGATCGAGCAGGCCGCCCGCATCGACCATCAGCGCCGCCGAGCGCAGCTTCATCCGCGTATCGGCGCGACGTTCGTTGAGCGTGGTGTCGATCGCGACCTGCAACGCCGGCGCGGTCAGCCGTTCGACCGGCCCCTCCAGATACAGGCCCGGCCGGGTCACGCCGCGAATCTCGATATGCCCGTCGCGCGCGGTGCCGGTCAGGTTGGCCAGCTCGCCACCGCCCAGCGTCGCGATGGCGCGACCATTCCACGCCTTCCAGCCGCCGCGTCCGTCGACCGCCAAGGTCAACGGCGCCTTCAACCCCGCCATCGACGCTACGACGCCGCCGGTCGGTGCCGTCAGCTTGACGTCCACCGCCAGCCGATCGGCATCGGGCACAGCGTCGAGCATGAGCCGCAGCCGGTCGCCCCCGGCGATGCCGGGCCCGCGCAGCGCGTCGGCGCTGGCCGTCACTTGCGCGCGGCGGTCGGCGATATGCACCTTGCCATCGATCGCCAGCACATGGCGCTGCCCCGTCACCGGCGCACCGATCACGAAGCGCTTCAGCGTCAGCCGGTTCACATCGATGTCGAGATCGGGGAGCAGCGGCGCGTTGGGATCGCTCGGCGTCGGCTTCAGCTCGGGCTTGCGCGCCAACGTGACCAGGTCGGCGCTGAGCGAGCGGACGTCGATATGATTGTTGGTATAGGCAAAGGGCCGCCAGTCGACGTTCAGCCGGGGGCTTGACAGGAACACGCCCTTGGGATCGCTGACGCGCAGATCGACCAGGCTCATCCGGCCATAGAGCGAGCCCTCGATCCGTCCGACCTTGATGTTCAGGCCTGAGGCGGTGGTGTAGCCGCCCAACTGGTCCGCGACGAAGCGACGGCCGGGATCGGTATTGATGCCCAGCAGGATCGCGCCGACCAGCAGGATCAGGCCCAGAATGGTGAAGCCGATCCATTTCAGCACACGCTGCCACAGCGGGCGGCGGACGATGACGGTTTCGGTCTGGGTTGCAGGCTCCGGCGACATGCTCTGTTCGTCCGCCATCAGAAAGCCTGCCCGATCGAGATATACAGCGCCACCTTGCCGTCACCCGGACGCGGGTTCAGCGGGGTCGCGACATCGACGCGCAGCGGCCCGAAATTGGTGTAGAAGCGTCCGCCGATGCCCGCGCCGAAGCGCAGATCCTTGCCGGTCGGCAAGGTGCTCTCATAGCTGTTGCCCGCATCGACGAAGGGCACGATGCCGAAATTGCCGAAGCGATAGCGCGCTTCCAGCGCGAATTCGTTCAGGCTGCGTCCGCCGACCGGATTGCCCTGCGGATCGAATGGCCCCAGCCGCTGGAAGCCATAGCCGCGTACCGAGCCGCCGCCGCCGCCATAATAGCGCCGCGACGGGGCGAGATCGTCACGCTCGATACCGAAGATGGCCCCCGCCCGTGCGCGGCCCGCGATCACCAGGCTGTCGTTCAGCGGATAGTAGAATGTCCCCTCGACCATCGTCCGCGCATAGGGACGCACCGCCCCGCGCACCGAGGTTTCGGGGCTGAGGTTCAGTTTCAAGCGATAGCCGCGCGTCGGATTGAGCAGATCGTTGGACTGGTCGAACACCACCTGCCCCGGGATCGCGGCGATGCCATAGGTGCCGCGCCGCCGTTCGCCAGCCGCGAAGTCATAGACGCTTTCGTTGGTGCCGGTCAGTTCACCGCCAAAGGCATAGGTAAACTTCTTCTGCCAGATCGGCGTCGAATCATAGCTCCAGCGGAAAGCGACGGTGCCGATGAACGCATCGAACGCGTCGTAATTCTGGTGGCTGGCCGAGGCGATGACCTGGAACGTCCGGTCGCGCCGCCCGGCATTGGAGCGACGGAAGGTGCCGCTCAGCCCCTGTTCCTGCGTGCCCGCGATCACCGAGGCGATCAGCGCGCCTTCGGGCGGGAAGAGGTTGCGATGGGTGAAGCTGGCCTGCGCGCGCACGCCCTGCCCGGTCGAATAGCCCGCCTCGCCCGACAGGGTCCGTGCAGGCCCCTTGGTCTGCGTCACCTGCAGGTCGATCGCCTCGGTGCCGTCGGGGTTCATGCGCCCGGTCCGCTTGGGTTCGACCGCCACGCCGTTGAACAGACCGGTCGCGACCAGCGCATTGCGCAGATCGTCGGTCAGCCGCGAGTCGTAGAGCTGCCCTTCCTCGAAGCGCGGGAAGACGTTCAGATGACCGAGGTCGAAGACCTTGTCCCCGGTCGTCGTCAACTGTCCAAAGGACGAACGCGGGCCGGTGTCGACCGGCAATGTATAGGCGCCGACCGGCTCGGGTCCCTGATCCTCGAGCAGGATATCGCGGTCGCCCAGCTTGACGAAGGGATAGCCGCGCTGCGGCAGGACCAGACTGACATTGGCCTCGGCGCCTTGGATGCGCGCCGCCTCGATCGGATCGCCGACCTTGAGCGGCAGGTTGGAACGGACCAGGTCGGGCGGCGTCGTGGGATCGGCCTTCACCGTGATCGACGACAGGCGATAGAGCCGCCCCGGCGTCGCAGTCAGCAGAACGTTCAACCGCCCCGCCTGGCCCTCGCCCTGATCGGTGCGCTGGAGCGTCGAGACGGCGGTGGCATCATAATAGCCAAGCGACTTCATCAGGCGCACGGCCAGCGCCTCGTCCTCGCGCGCCCGTGCCGACACCTGGGTCGCGTTGCTCGCCTTGCCCTTGCCATCACGCAGCGCGGAGAGCGACCGGAACTCATCATCCAAGTTCAGCTCGGCCAGCCCGCGTACTTCCATATCGTACCGGATCTCCGGCGCGCGATCGCCCTTGATATCGGCGGCGGTCTGGAGCGGGGTCGAATCGAAGCTGCTGAGCGGGGTTAGCGGCTGGGCCAGTTGCGGGTCTTCGGGCGCGACCGGGGCGATCGTATCGCCGGTGGCGAGCGGCTGGCTGGTCGTGGATGCGGGCAGCGGCGGGGCGGTCTGGGGCGTGGGAATCGCTGTCGCCGACGGCTGGGTCGCTTGCATGGTCGACATCGCTTCGAGCGGCGCGTTGATGTCGCCGCTCAGCGGCGGCAGCGCGGCGTTGAACTCGGCATCGGGGACGATTGGCGCATTCGCCTGGGGATCACCGCCCTCGCGCACCTCGCGGGGCAGATCGGGCCCACGGGCCGGCGCGGTGCCGGGCTGTGCCATCTGGGATTGGGCGGGAGAAGCGAAAGAGGATGGAACAACCAGCGCGACTGCAAGCCAATAATGTCTACCGATCCGTCGCGTCACGCCGTAAATAGCCCCTTCCCGCCAGGGCTCTTCCGTATTTCGGATCGATCCCCCAACGCAGGCCTCAACGCGAAAATGCCCGCCAGGGTTCCGTTGTCGTTCAACGCGATGCGGGCGCACACCCCACTAGGCCGCCGACCGGCACCACCATTTCATCATGCCCCGCCCGCGCGATCCGGAGACTGGCGTCGCTGACGATCGCCCCGTCCTGCAGCGTTTCGCGCTGGGCGATCGTCATGTCGAGCGTCGCATTCACCCCGTCACCGGCATAGCGGGTGGTGCTCGCCAGCCCGAGCGCGCCCGCCGCCCCCGCTTCCACTGCGGGCAGGTCGGTCGATTTGCCGTCGAGCATGATGCGCAGCCGGGTCGGCTCGACCATCGCCACGAAACGCTGGTCCTGCACGGTCCACAGATAGGCCGCGCAGCCGCGCGCCGGCAGTTCCTGGCGTGGCAGCGTCCCGAGCATCAGCACCGCCGGGGCGGCCGGGGCGGATTGAAGGCCGGCCAGCGCCAGCGCGAGCGAGGTCGAAAACATCATGGTGCCCATCCTATCATCAACAGCCATGCCGGATAAGCCGCCAGCGCGAGCAGCAGGCCCAGCGGTACCATATCGTCCGCCGCCAAGCGCCGCCCGAACACATGACGGAGCGCGACATATCCCAGGCCGATCAGGCAGGCGACCAGCAGCACCGCCGGCAGCATCCGCCACCCCAGCCACAGCCCGATCGCGCCCAGCAGCTTGGGGTCGCCCCCGCCCAGCCCCTCGCGCCCACGCCAGCGCCGATAGCCCGCCGCAATGGTCCAGAGCAGCCCGAACCCGGCCAATCCGCCAAGCATCCGGTCGCTGAAGGACGGCCCGAACCCCAGCGCCCCGGTCATCAGCCCGATACCCGCCAGCCATAGGGTCAGCCGATCGGGCAACCACAGCGCCAACGCATCCAGCGCCCCCAGCGCCAGGAGCGACCAGCCGAAGAGCGCGCCGGTCCAGCCATCGGGCCCCGCCACCCAGCCGGCGGACAGGCCGATCAGCGCCGCCAGCCCCTCGATCCGGACATGCACCGGATCGATCCGCGCCCCGCACCGTGCACATCGGCCCCGGAGCAGCAGAGCACTGAGCAGCGGCACCAACTCCCAGGCGCGCAACGTCCGGCCGCACGCATCACAGGCGGACCGCCCCGTCAGCACCGATCGATCGTCGAGCCAGCGCAGGACGAGCGCCGCGACGAACGATCCGACGATCGCCCCCGCCACGCCATAGATCGCCGCCCAGATCGCCGATTCCGCCCCGAACGTCATGACCCGGCCCCCTAGCCCCTTTGCGCCCCCCAGGCAAAAGGCGTAAGGCCCGCGCCAAACAACGACATCAAAACAGACCTATCGGAGAGTATGCCATGACGGACCCCATCGTCATCCTGTCCTATGCCCGCACCCCCATGGGATCGTTCCAGGGCAGCCTGGCGGACGTGACCGCGCCGCAACTGGGCGCGACCGCCGTCGAGGCCGCGGTCGAGCGCGCGGGCGTCGCGCCGGCCGCGATCGAGCGTATCCATATGGGCTGCGTCCTGCCCGCCGGCCTGGGGCAGGCACCCGCGCGGCAGGCGGCGATCTTCGCGGGCCTCGGCGAGCATGTCGAGGCGACCACCGTCAACAAAATGTGCGGTTCGGGGATGCAGGCCGCGATCATGGCCGCCGAGGCGCTGGCGGCGGGTTCGGCCGAACTGATCGTCGCGGGCGGCATGGAGAGCATGACGAATGCGCCCTATCTCAGCCACAAGCATCGCGGCGGCGCGCGCATCGGCCATGATACGCTCTACGACCATATGTTCCTCGACGGGCTGGAGGACGCCTATGAGCGCGGGCGGCTGATGGGCCATTTCGCCGAGGAGGCGGCGCAGGAGTATCAGTTCACACGGCAAGCGCAGGATGATTTCGCCATCGCCTCGCTGGAGCGCGCCAAGGCCGCGCAAGGCTCGGGCGCGTTCGACCGAGAGATCGTGCCCGTCACGGTCAAGACGCGCAAGGGCGCGACCGTGGTCGCCCAGGACGAACAGCCCGCCAAGGGCGATGCGGCGAAAATCCCGACGCTGAAGCCCGCTTTCTCCAAGGACGGCACGATCACGGCGGCCAACGCCTCGTCGATCTCGGACGGGGCCGCCGCGCTGGTCATGACGCGGGCCAGTGTCGCCGATCGCCTGGGCCTCACGCCGATCGCGCGCGTCGTAGCCCATGCCGCGCACGCCCATGCCCCGGCCCGCTTCACCACCGCACCGGTCTTCGCGATGCGCAAGGCGCTGGAACGGGCGGGCTGGTCGACCGGGGATGCCGATCTCTATGAGGTCAATGAAGCCTTTGCGGCGGTGGCGATGATCGCGATGCGCGACATGGACCTGTCGCACGATCGGCTGAACGTCCATGGCGGCGCCTGCGCGCTGGGCCATCCGATCGGCGCCAGCGGTGCGCGCGTGCTGGCGACGCTGCTGTCGGCACTGGAGACCCAGGGTGCCAGGCGCGGCATGGCCTCGCTCTGCATCGGCGGCGGCGAAGCGACCGCCATGGCCGTGGAGCTGATGTAAGACGATTGGTGGAGGGGCGTCACCGCCTGCGAGGACAGTCCTACCTCGTCAGCCGGGACGCCCCTCCGTCAGGCCTTCGGCCCCCAACCGCCCCTTATCGGGGAGGATAAGAGGCAACCTTACGGCAACGTCTCGCCCGGCTCCACGCCCCAGATCGCGCCGACGGGCACGAACCCCGCCTGCCCCTTCACGTCCAGCCGACACCAGCCGCCATTGCACTCGCTGATCCGCCCGACCACGCCGGGCGCGGCGCGCCACAGCGTCTTGGCATCGTCGCTCGGCGCCGAGCGCATCGGCAGCGGCTCGCTGCTCCGGACGATCGCGGTCCGGGTATTGCGCAGCAGGACGGCAAGCATCCAGCCCTCGGTCCCGTCCGGATCCTGCACCTTGCGCCATTCCTTGAACGCGGCGACGACCTTCACGGGCAAATCGGGGCGGCGATAGGTCCAGCTAGCGGGATAGGCGCGCGCCGGGCCGGTCCGCATCCGCGCCAGCGAGGCGCCGATCGAGCCATAATAGGGCATGGCCCGCTTCTCGGGCGCGGCAGCGGCGGGGGCGGCGATCGGGCCGGCCATCAGCATCACCGCCATGCCAGCCAGTCCGGTCATGGACCTGCGCATTCTCATTTCCTCTACTTACCCGCCCAGGGCCGGCTCTACGCCGAGCCGGGGTGCCGCTTCAACCATGTTCCATGCCCGCACCGCCGGCCCCTCATCACCGGTTGACGGGCCGGCGGGCTTGCCCCAATCCCTGGACCATGGTCGATCCACGCCGCTGCCTGAACCCCAGGGTGGTCGTCACCCGCGAACTGCCCGATCCGATCATGGAGCGGATGGCGGCGCTGTTCGACACGCACCTCAACCGCACCGACGAGAAATGGAGCCAGGCACAACTGGCCGAGGCGATGGCGACTTGCGACGTGCTGGTCCCGACCGTCACCGATAGCATCGATGCGGGCCTGATCGCTGGCGCCGGCCCCCGGCTGAAGCTGATCGCGAATTTCGGCGCGGGCGTGAACCATATCGACCTGAAGGCGGCCCGGGCGCGCGGCATCATCGTCACCAACACCCCCGGCGTCCTGACCGAGGATACCGCCGACATGACGATGGCGCTGATCCTGTCGGTGCCACGCCGGCTGGCCGAGGGCGAGAAGCTGGTCCGCTCGGGCGCGTGGAAGGGGTGGAGCCCCGGCGGGATGCTCGGCCACCGGATCGGCGGCAAGGCCCTGGGCATCGTTGGCATGGGGCGGATCGGCCAGGCGGTGGCCCGGCGCGCGCGCGCCTTCGGGCTGTCGATCCATTATCACAACCGTCGTCGCCTGCCGCTCAGCATCGAGGCGGAGCTGAATGCCCAGTGGTATCCCGATCTCGACGCGATGCTGGGCGCGGTCGACATCGTGTCGATCCACACGCCGCTCAATGCCGACAGTCACGACCTGATCGACCGCCGCCGGATCGGACTGATGCGGGCCCATGTCTATCTGATCAACGCCAGCCGCGGCGGGATCGTCGACGAGGATGCGATGGTCGATGCGCTGGAGGCAGGACGGCTGGCGGGCGCGGGGCTCGACGTATGGCGCCACGAACCGCAGATCGACCCGCGCCTGCTCGCGCTCCCCAATGTGGTGCTGACGCCGCATATGGGCTCCGCCACGCTGGAAGGCCGTGTCGCCTCGGGCGAGAAGGTCATCGCCAATATTCGCAGCTGGGCCGATGGCCATCGCCCACCAGATCAGGTGCTGGAGGGGTGGCTTTAGGGGTATCGCGGGTCGGGGGAGCCGAGCCTGTCCGGCTGTTTATCGGTAACCAAGTGTCTGCCTACGCCCGCACCCGGGGGCATTCACACTGCCGATCCGGGTTCGTGATTACGGCCATTCGTCACCCGCGATCTTTCCCATTTCTCCGGCTCTGACAGGCGGCTTCGGGAAAGCGCCGTTTTAAAAACAGGCCATGATTAGCGACGTCAATTTGCCTCCCACCCCCATTTCGCAAAGATCGTTTGAGCCACCGGTGTGGTGAGCCAGGTCGTAAACGCCACCGCGTCAGGGTTGGATTTGCCGGTAGTTGTCAGCCCGGCGCCAACGTCGCGGTAGATACGATAGGATTCTTCGACAGGAACAGCGTCGGCAAGGGTGGGATTGGCCTTTTGCCAGATTCCCCAGATGATCCACGCATCGAAGCTAGGATCGTCCGTCCACGCCTGTTTCGCCTCCGCGCTGTTCTTCGCATATCGGGCAATGTTCGAGCGGAGCGCGCGAACCTTGGCGATATCGCCGGTACGCCCTGCCATGTCTTCCCATAAACCATTTTGTCCGGCGCCATTCACTACGAGTATCCGGTGGCCAGGACGAAAGAGGTCGTTAAGCCCTCGGATGTTGTGGGGGTTTCCGGGCCGAACGAGGATGTTCGATGCTCTCAGATAAAGGGGCATGATCGTCGTGGGATCAATCTGGTCATCCATTGCGGACTGAAGGTCGGTCATCATGGTTTCGGAACCGCTATAGATCACGTCGCCCGTCCGCTTGGCAGCATCGATCCACGTGCTTGTCGGTCCGCTTACGACCTCGACGCTCACTCCGCGCAGCTTGGCAAAGGTCGCAGCCGCTTCCTTCATCGCGGGCACCGGACCACCAGGCCCGAACACATGAACGGGTCCGGCATAGGCCGGAGCAGCGACCATGATTATCGCCGCAAGGGCAGTCAGGATGTATGCACGCATAAGCAACCTCTGTGCAACGGAAGTGAAGAAAGACGACCGTCAACTTCCTCCGAGAAGTTTTCCGTCGACCTTCTGACCATAGTAATCGCCCTTTGCGTGAAACTGCTTTCGAGCGTCCTCGACGGTCGCAGTCTGTCGCGGATCGCGAGGACGCTCCCGACTGTCGATATAGGCCGCAACATCCCACGCCTGCTGATCCGTCAGAGTGTTGCCTTGCCCGTAAGGCATATTGGCCTTGATGAAGCCGGCCGCCGTTGCCACCCCGGCCATGCCCGCCCCCCAGTTATAGGAGCGCGGTCCCCAGAGAGACGGAATGGCGTAGGTGCCGTCCGGGTTCGCATGCCCCTGTCCGTCGGCGCCATGGCATGATGCGCACTGGTCCGCGAACACGGTCGCGCCGCGATCAGGATCGTGGCCGAGTGGGGTGGCATCGAGCTTCATGAACCCGCGACCGGGTAATGGCTTGCCGAACGGCGCTCCGGTTGCGAGCCAAGCGAAGTAGCTCTGCAGATCACGGTAGATATTGTCGCCGTAAGGCGGCGGGGTGCCGGCCTTTGAGGCAGGCGCATTCATCGAGTATAAAAAGCAGTCGCGAATGCGGTCCTCCATCGTGTTCACCCGGCCGTTCTTCGCGCGATACGCCGGGTAGCTGACCCAGGCGGCCCACATAGGCGAGGCATCCGCCTTGCGCCCGGCGTCAAGGTGACAGTTGCTGCACGTCAGTCCGTTGCCGACATAGCGGCCGGCATGAGCCGTGGTGGCGGTGAAGATCAGGCGTCCGCGCCGGATTGCGTCCCCATTCGGCCCGGCGGGAATGGTGTTGTCCGTCGGTGGCGAGAAGGCGGCATCCGCCGCTACCTCATCTGGCGCCGAGACCGGCGCATCGGACTGTCCGACCTTGTAGGTAACGACGAGGATCAGCAGCGTAACCGAGATGGCGAAGATGATGCGCTGGGCATCGCCGTCGTCGCCTGGAGTGGGGGGCAGAGGTTCGGTCATTTGCCGCCGCCAAAGCGGTTGAGCGGTAGCTTGAGAAACGCCGTGCCACAGGCCTCCGCCTCTGGAAGGCGGCCGCCGCGAATGTTCACCTGAAGCGCTGCGAGCATGAGGTTCGGCAGCGGCAGGGTCGCGTCGCGGGCCTCGCGGGTGGCGACGAACGTCTCCTCGTCGATACCGTCGCGCACGTGAATGTTGTGCTGACGCTGGTCGGCGACGGTCGATCGACCGATCACCTCGCGACCATCCTTGCCATAATCGTGGCCGACATAGGTCGCGGTCCCAGGCGGCAGCTCGAGAATGGCCCGGATCGAGCGCCACAGTGCGCGCGCGTCGCCGCCCGGGAAATCGGCTCGGCTGGTGCCGCTGTCGGGTACCATCAGCGTATCGTGAACGAACGCGGCGTCGCCGACGACGTAGGTGATCGAGGCAAGTGTATGGCCCGGCGAGAACATCACGCGCGCCTCGAGCGAGCCGATCCGGAACGTCTCGCCATGGGCGAACAGCTTGTCCCACTGGCTGCCGTCGACCCGCAGGTCTGGCAGGCAGTAGATGTTCTGCCAGAGCTTCTGCACCTCGGTGACTTTCGCGCCGATCGCGGTTCGGCCGCCGGTCTTGCCTGCCAGATAGGGCGCTGCCGAGAAGTGATCGGCATGGGGATGAGTGTCGAGCACCCATTCCACCGTCAGCCCCTTCGCGGCGACATAGTCGAGGATGCGATCAGCGTTGGTGGTCGAGGTCGCGCCGGCGCGGGGGTCGAAGTCCAGGACGGGATCGATGATCGCAGCCCCTTTCGTGGTTCCGTCGACGACGACATATTGGAAGCTGCCCGTGCGCTCGTCATGAAACGACGCGACCGTCATGCCCTCATGGCTATACTCGATCATGGTCCTATCCTCTCCTGTCGATCGGCTGGCCGGCCGCTCCGGTGACGACCTTGCGCAGCATACCGGATCGCTTCCTCCATCGCCGGAAAGGCATGGCGGCAAGCGGCGCAACGACACTCGGGAAAGATTGCGAAGCGCACTGTCGTATCGGCGGCACCGGGTCCGGCGAACGGCCGCCGGCTAGCATGGCGTCCGCACGCGGGCCGATGCCGCGCTCGATCGGCATGGTCCGGCCCGGTAGCTGTCCGACCCTCCAGCCGCCCACCATCACAGAACCGAATTGCACCGCCTGCCTGCGGGTGAGCGGCGCGGGCATCGTCAACGAGCCTCGGACTTGGAGCGCGCGGTCGCGACAATGCGGCGCAGCGCAGGCAGGTCGACCGCCCCCGCGACGACCTGCGAACCCACAATGAAAGCTGGCGTGCCGTTGAACCCGATCGCGCTTGCGATGGCGTCGGTGCGTGCGAGCAGAGCATCGATCTCACGCCCGTGCGTCTTCAGGTCGCGTTGCAGGCGGGGCCAGTCGACCTTCGCGCGGGTCGCGGCCGCCCTGATTCCGGCGCTGTCGAGCCGCGCCGTCGAGGTCAGCAACGCCTCGTGAAAGGCGGCGTGGCGGTGTTGCCACTGGCTAGCGATCGCCGCCCGCGCCGCTTCACGTGAGGCCGGACCGAAGATCGGCCAATCGCGATAGACGATCCGCACCTTCGGATCGGAGGCGAGCAGGCCGTTCAGCACCGGCCTCATGCGCCGACAATAGGGGCAGTTATAATCGAAGAACTCGACGATCGTGATGTCGTAGTCGGAGCCGGCACGTTTGGGGGCTACGGGATCGTCCGTTACTGCCTTGCGCGACACGTCGAGCCGTTGCTGTGCGCCTGCCGGCACCAGCGGAAGCGCGATCGTCATCGCGCCGATGATGCCGCGGGTCAGGAGATTGCGACGGTTCATTGGTGTTTCCTTGCCATGTCGATTCCGTCCGCGAGCGCGGCACGTGACAGCTCGCCGAGCTGGAGTTGGACGATCGTGCCGTCTGCCGCGACGAACGCGGTCGCAGGATAGCCGGCGACCTTCAAAGCACCGCTGAGCGAACGGGTGGGATCAAGCGCGACATGCCCCGCCCCGACACCATTGCGGGCCAGAAAGCGTGCGACCGTCGTCGGTGTCTCGCCCTGATCCGCTAGCAGGATTGGCACCGCGCCGGTGCGTGACGCTGCGGCAGCGAGCATGGGCAGTTCGCGCCGGCAAGGGCCGCACCAACTCGCCCAGAGATTGACGACGAAGGGTCGTCCGCGAAAGCGCTCCAGCGGGAATGGTCGTCCACTGGTATCAGCGAGTGCCACGCCGTAGGGAAACCGACCATAGTCGACGGGCGGAACGATCGCCTGCACACCAACCCACAATATCGTTGGCACCGCCAGCGCTGCCAGACCGATCGCTGTATCGCGACTGCGGCCAAGCCGGACCATGAGGAAGGCGGCGGCGCCCACGATCCCGGCCAGCGCGGAAAATCCCCCCTGCCATATCGCCAGCACCGACCAGGGTGCGTCGGCATAGATCGCCGCATGATCCGCGACGTAGCCAATCCGTGCCGTCACGACCCCGGCAAGGACGACGCTGGTCACGACGCCGGCAAACCTGATCGCGCCCCAGCGCCGAGCGAGCGACGCGATGCCGAAGAAGAGCAGGATGCACAGGATCGCGACGCCGCGATCCATCGCGATCAGGAAGGGACCGATCGTAACGGCGTTTCCCATCAGGTCTTCACCCACCCGCGCGGCAGGTCGTCGATCTGTCCACGACCTCGCATCGCATTCAGCGCGACGGGGAGACGGCGGGTGCGATTGGCTTTGGGCTTCGGCAGCTTTCCGCCATGGATCTTGAGCTGGATCGACGGCGAGATCAGGTGCAGTATCGCCAAGGTGGCATCATGAGCCTCGCACATCGGGACGAATGCGTCCTCGTCCATCCCGTCCTGCACATTGCCTTCGCATCGAGCGGCAATGGTCGTTTCCCAGACATAGTCTTCACGCTCAGGCGCCTTGCAGTCGTGGTACAAGAGGAGCGGCAGATCAAGCAAACGCCAGATCGAGCGATAAAGCGGACCGACGTCGCCCCCGGGGACGTCAGCTCGCGCAGGGTCGACGTCTGACACTTACGATTCCTTTCCCTATTTATTACGGTAATTATTTAATTGATTTGCGTCAAGCGTATGATGCTGGCATGTGGGCGACCATGGAGGCTCGCATTCCACCCCGCCTATTTCGCATCGAGTGGCGGCGTCCTGACGCCTGCCCGTTGACGAGCGGGTTACCCGATGCTGCTGCCACCTGCGCTTCGCGCCAAGAAGACCCAGCGGTGCCGCCGCCTGCGGCCCGGTACATGAGCCTTGATCCTATTCGGGCCGATGTGATGGTCGAACGACTCAAGATGCCGGCACAGCCGCACCGGCTGACCATCGGGTTGACGTCGCTGAATGGAGCGCGTGCCGTTGGCGAGATCGAAGCAGTGGCCGGGATCGGGCAGCCAGCGCCAAGCCGACAACCGGTCGAGCTGCACCGAGCCGATCTGGTCCGGCCTCGCCAGGAAGCGCGCCGGATCTTCTACAAGATGGGCAGCGGCGCTATCGAAGATCCGATCCGCCCCCTTTTCACGGCTTTGGGCGCGCACGGGCCTGATCGGAATATGTCCATGCCAGCGGTTTCGATTGCGCATAGCCGGGCCTTTGTCGGCGCAGCCGCTTCTGCCCACATAGGATGATGAGGAGTTGGCGGATGTCACAGAAGGCCATGCTGATCGTCGCCGGCTTGGCGACGATGGTCGCCGGCAGTTCTGCCTTGGCTGCTGATCCGCGCCATCCGATCGTACAGAGTTTCGGTGCCATCACGCCGATGCCGACGGCGAAGGAGCGCCCGGACCCCACCCTGCGCTACCGGGTGCTCTTCAGCGTCACCAAGGCACCGGCGTCGCCGGATCAGGTGAATCCCAATCTTGAGAAGGTGGCGCGGTTCGTGAACCTGCTCGGCGCCGACGGGATACGGCCTTTACCCGGGGACGTGGCTGTCGTGATCCATGGGCCGGCGACGCCGCTGGTCATGAACGACGCGGCCTATGCGGAACGGATGAAGACGAGGACCAATCCGAACCTGCCGCTTATTGCGGCACTGCAGTCCGCCGGAGTTTCGGTGCGCGTGTGCAGCCAGGCTCTGGCAGGCAATAAAATCGATGCCGCCTCAGTCGAAAAGACGGTCGAGATCGATGTGTCCGCATTGACCACGATGGCCACGCTGCAACTGCGGGGCTGGGCGCTGATCCCGGACTAGGCTCCAACGGGTTTCTCAAATTACCATGTCTTTTGGAAAAGGCGGCAGCCACCCAATGTCGGCTATCTCAGTTGCATCCCAAAAAAGGATGGCTTGCGTTTCATCAATATCAGATATTTAGCTGTCGCTCGCGAGGCTCCGAGCGAATAAACGGTCGATTCGCGCCCGGCAGCAAATGCTGGAATCTTGCTTCCCTGATACATGTCAAAATGTTGCGACGCGGAACCCCTTATCGCTCCCTGCATTCCGTTCCTGTCATTCAAACAGGAGCGAACCCCATGAAAAATCTTGCAATTGGCGCGACCCTGGCCGCTGCCGCCATGTCGATGTCGGCATGTTCGACGTTGAAGGGCGCGGCGATCGGTGGTGCGGGCGGCGCCGGTGTCGCGGCGGCGACCGGCGGCAGCGTGGAGCGCGGCGCGGCGGTCGGTGGTACCGCGGGCGCGGTCGTGGGGACGGTCGCGGACTGATCCTAGCGTACGGAAGCGGCGAGCAGCGCCGTCGCTTCCGCCGCCTCCAACGCCCGGATGCGCGGTCCGTCCTTAGGTCGTCCGAATGAGCGGAATAAGGCCAGCAATTCCCGCCGATCCGGCACGAACAGCCCTATTCCTTCCAGGTCGATACGCTCGCGGGATCGGGGTTTGACCGGATGCCATTGCCCGGCGATGGCGACATGGAAACCGGCCATAACCTCGACCGGCACCGGCGGCTTGTCCCATCGCGCGAAAGCGGTAGAGCGGAACAGCGGATCGGGTGGCATGTCGAGCGGTGCGACACCCAGCTTGCCCAGCACCGCACCGGCCAGCGGCTCCTCGACCAACAGGTCGACATCCTTGACCGACCCCGGATCGACGCCATGCAGCGCCATCGCCGCGCTGCCAATGATCCACCAGCCTGCGGGACACGACGCCATCACCTCGCCGACGCTCGATAACGTCGCGCGAAGTTCCGGCGTCATCATCGGCCTTAGTCGCCGGTCAGGATGCGGTCGACCAGCTGCTTCACGCTCGGCACGAACCCGTTCGAATAGAAGGGATCGCGCTTGAAGTTATAGGCGGCGTGGCCGGCGAACATCAGATTCTGCTCGACGTCACCGCCATGCGCGATCTCCTGCAACGTCTTCTGGATGCAGAAGCTGCGCGGGTCGGCCAGGCGGCCGGTGGAGTTGGTCTCGCTATCGGCCCAGCTCGAGAACAGGCACTGCGACAGGCAGCCCATGCAGTCGGCCTGATCCTTGCGGATGTCCTTGGCCTCTTCGGGCGTGACGAACACCAGGGTGTTGTCCGGCGTCTTCAGCGCCATGGTGAACCCATGGCCGAACCATTCGCGCGCACGCAGCAGGTCGCCCTTGGTCACCCAGAAATTCTTGCCCTTCACGCCCACATCGAGCTGGAAGATGTGATCGCCCGCTTCCTGGGTCGAAAAGGCGATCTGGCGCTCCGAACGCGCTTCGAGGTTCCGCAGGAAGGGATTGCGCACCGCGCTGGAATAGAAACCGGTGGGCGAGAAGCGATGGAGAAGGACATCGCCCTGCTCGATCGTCATCAGCCGCTGCTTCCACTCTTCCGGGATCGGGCTTTCCTGGGTCAGCAGCGGACGCGTGCCGAACTGGAAGGCGATCTTGCCGAGTTCGGGATTGTCGATCCACTCGTTCCAGTCGCGCAGATACCAGACGCCGCCGGCCATCACGATCGGCACCTCGTCCGAAATGCCGCCCTCGCGCATCGTATCGCGCAGCGCTTTCACACGGGGGTACGGGTCCTGCGGCTGGAGCGGATCCTCGGCGTTGGACAGGCCGTTATGGCCGCCGGCCAGCCAGGGATCCTCATAGACCACCGCCGCCAGCCACTCCGCCGCCTTGGAATAGGCGCGCTTCCACAGCGCGCGGAACGCACGGCCCGAGGACACGATCGGCAGATAGCTGACCTGGTGGTGCGCCGCGATCTCCGACAGCTTGTACGGCATGCCGGCGCCGCAGGTAACGCCCGCGACCAGCCCCTTGGTCCGCGCCAGCACGCCTTCCAGCACCCGCTGCGCGCCGCCCATTTCCCACAGCACGTTGATGTTGATCGCGCCCTTGCCACCGGCGATATCCCAGGCGCGCTTCACCTGCTGGACCGCGCCCTCGATGGCATATTCGATCAGTTCCTCATGCCGCTCGCGCCGGGTCAGCGCGCGGTAGATTTGGGGAATGATCTTGCCCTCGGCGTCATAGCTGTCGGCATTGACCGCCGACACGGTGCCGATCCCGCCGGCCGCGGCCCAAGCCCCCGCCGACGCATGGTTCGTGGCGGCGACGCCCTTGCCCCCTTCGATCAGCGGCCACACTTCCCGGCCGTTATAGAGGATGGGGCTCAAGCCTTTGAACACGTCGTACCCTTCTGGTCCTGAAAGGGCCTCATATAGCGTGTTAGGATCGCTAAGCGAGGGGGAATTAACGGCACTGCCCAGTGCACAGGATCAGCCGAACGCCCCCGGCCGGCCCAGAACCTTTTCATACAGCGCCTTGTAGCGCGCGACCATCAGGCTTTCGTCGAACTCGGCCCGCGCCCGCGCCTGGTTGGCGGCACCGGCGGCGGCGCGGTGTTCGGGATGGAGGATCAACGCCTGGATCACGTCACGCAAACGCACTTCATTGGCGCGGTCGGCGATGAACTGGTGATTGGCCTCCGACACCATGGTCGCGACATCGCCCACCGGTAGCGACGCGATGGGCAGCCCCGCCGCCATCCCCTCCAGCACCGAAATCGGCGCCTGTTCGGACATCGAGGACAGCGCGACGATGTCGAAATGCCGGATGAAGCGATAGGGCCGGTCGAGAAAGCCCGGCATCACCAGCCGGTCGGCGATGCCCATCGCGGCGGCGGCCTGCTGGATCGTCGCGCGCTCGGGCCCCTCGCCGACGATCACCAGCCGGAACTTGCCCGCGATGCCGCCCATCGCCCGGACCAGCATCGGCAGGTTCTTGACGGTGCGCAGCCCGGCCAGCGCGCCGACCACCACCTCCTTGGGCTGGCGAACGAAACCGGGGATCGCCTTGGGTTCGGGATCGCGGGCGTAGAGCGCGGTGTTGATGCCATTGGGAATGCGATGGACGCGCTCGGCCGGCTGTTTCCAGGTGGTGCGCGCGATCCCCTCCAGCACATGGCTGGGCACCGCCAGCGCATCCGCCGCCGACAGCGCGATGCGGCGATAGATGTTGCGCTCGATCTTCAGCCCGCGCGCCTCGTCGGCGTTGAAGCCGTCCTCGTGATGGACCAGCGGCGGTGCGCCCTTGGCATAGACGCGGCGCGCCATCACGCCGTCGATCGCCCCCCAATTATAGGTCAGCACCAGGTCGAAGCGGCGCATATAGGCCGCGATCGCCTCATAGCGCTTGACCGAGGGCTTGCCGGTCAGCGGCGGCGCGTCCTGCGCGATCTCGTAGCGGATGCCCTTGGCGATGGCATCGCGCGCGCCCAGTTCGTCGGGCAACCCCGAGACGATGGTGTGCCGCGCGGCATCGCCGAACGCGTTCATCAGCGCGACCGCCCGCGCCTCCTTGCCGCCCAGCGAGAAGGAGGAATGGAGGTGGAGGATGTGAAGCGGGCGAGCCATAGGCGAGGGATTAGCGGGCGGCGCTTGGCTTGAAAACCGCCAGTGCCGATGCCGTCCCCATTTTCCTCCCCTGCAAGGGGAGGTGGCAGGCCGCAGGCCTGACGGAGGGGTGTCGCACTTGGCGAGGGTGGGAATCGCTCGCAACCCGTGACACCCCTCCACCAGCTTCGCTGGTCCCCCTCCCCTTGCAGGGGAGGAATGGGATGCCCTATCCCGTCACGCGGTCGAGCAAACGGCCGATCCCGGCCAGCGCCTCCGGCTCGGTCAGCAAGGGCGTGTGGCCGACACGCGGCACCGTCACCAGCTCGGACGGGGACAGCACCTCGACCATCCGCTCGGCGACGCCGGCGCTCAATATGTCCGAGCGCTCGCCGCGCACAACCAGGGTGGGCACGCCGTTCAGCGCATCGAGCGCCGCCCACATATCCGGCCCCGCCTCGCTGCCCGGCACGCGGAACGGCTCGGCGATCTTGAGGTCGTAATCGAGCACGATCCGGCCGGCACTGGTCAGCCTATGGGTGCGCTTGGCCATGGCCAGCCAGTCCTCCACGCCCCAGTCGGGGTAGACGTCCTCGTTATTCTCCTGGACGCAGCGCGCGGCGTGGAGCCAGGTGGGAAAGCTCTGTCCCTTACCGACATAGCCGCGGATGCGGGCAAGGCCGGCGGGCTCGATCTCCGGCCCGATATCGTTGAGCACCGCGCCGGCCAGCCGTCCACGCGCCGTCGCCGCCAGCACCATCGTCACGATCCCGCCCAGCGAGGTGCCGACCGCGACGAACCGCCCGATGCCCAGTTCGTCGAGCATCGCCTCGACATCCTGCACATAGGTCAGGGGCACATAGGTCATCGGATCCTTGGCATAGGCGCTCTCGCCGCGCCCCCGGAAACTGACCGCGATCACCCGCGCGCGGCCGTCGAGCGCCTCGGCCAGTCCTTCGAAATCGCGAGCGTTGCGGGTCAGGCCGGGCAGGCAGATGACCGGTGGCAGTGCATCCGAGCCGGGATAGTCGCGCGCATGCAGCCGCAACCCGTCTTTCGACCACCAATAACGATTCTCATGAGGGATCATGCTTGAAGGTCCTCCGGTGCCGCCTCCATATCGCGGTATGCCCCTATCCCCGCAAGCCTATCGCCCCTCGTCCGCTCTGACCGACGTGGCCGACTTCCTCGCCGATCCGGTGCAGGCGGCGGATTTTCCGCAGACCATCCTCCGCTTCCGCAACGACCGCGCCGCCGCCGAAATCGGCCTGGAGACGCTGAGCGACGACGAATGGGTCGCCCATCTCGGCCGGTTCCAGCCCTTGCCCGGCACGCTGCCCGGGCCGTTCGCCATGCGCTATCATGGGCACCAGTTCCGCCAGTATAATAGTGACCTGGGCGACGGGCGCGGCTTCACCTTCGCGCAGATGACGGCGACCGATGGCCGGATGCTCGAACTGGGAACCAAGGGGTCGGGTCAGACGCCCTACAGCCGGTTCGGCGATGGCCGCCTGACCCTGAAAGGCGGCGTTCGCGAAATCCTGGCCACCGAGATGCTGGAGGCGCTGAACGTCCCGACCTCGCGTACCTTGTCGATCATCGAGACCGGCGAGGCGCTGCACCGGGGCGACGAACCCTCCCCCACCCGCTCCGCCGTGATGGTGCGGATGAGCCACGGGCATATCCGCATCGGCAGTTTCCAGCGGCTCGCCTTCGAACGCGACGAGGCGGGGATGAAGCGGCTGGTCGCTTATGTCCTGAAGCATTTCTACGGCGAGGAATCGGATGATCCCGTCCGGCTGCTGACCCTGGTGGCGCAACGGACCGCGACGCTGGCGGCACGCTATATGGCCGCCGGCTTCGTCCACGGCGTGCTCAATTCGGACAATATCAACGTCACCGGCGAGAGCTTCGACTATGGCCCCTGGCGGTTCGCGCCGACCTGGGATCCGGAATTCACCGCCGCCTATTTCGACCAGTCGGGCCTGTACGCCCTCGCCCGCCAGCCCGAGGCGATCCAATGGGACGTGATGCAACTCGCCTCCAGCCTGCGGCTGATCGCGGAGAGCGATCCGTTGATCGAGGCGCTGGGCCTGTTCGCCAGCACCTATCAGGCCGCGATCGTCGAGGCGATCCTGTGGCGGCTGGGCGTCACTCCTCGCGAGGCGACCGAGGACCGCGCGCTGGTTCAGACTTTCGAACGCGCGCTGCGCACCAGCCAGGCGTCGATTGACCGAGTCTATTTCGACCTGTTCGGCGGCCAGGTGCCGCATGGCTATGACGAGAATTGGAACGGCTTGCGCGACCTGATCGAGCCCTATGCGCCGCGCCGCGCGCGCGATCACGCCTATTGGCAGGGGGAGCCGGAATCGATGCTGATCGACGAGGTCGAGGCGATCTGGGCGCCGATCGCCGAGCGCGACGACTGGACGATGCTGTACGACAAGGTCGAGCGGGTGCGGGCGATGGGCGCGGCGCTTGCCGACCCCGTTCCGGAGGCCTAGCCTCTCCGCCATGACCGAGTTTCTGTCGACCCATGAGCCCGCCACCGGCGCCCTGATCACCGAACTGCCGATCGGTGACGCCGCCCGCGAAGTGGCGATCGCCCGCGCCGCCTCGATCGGCTGGGCCATGACCCCGCTCGCCGAGCGGATCGCCACGCTCCAGCGTTTTGCCGGTATCGTCCGCGAGCGCGCCGAGGCTTTCGCCACGCTGATCGCCCGCGAAACCGGCAAGCCGCTCTGGGAAGCGAAGACCGAGGTCGACACGGTGGTGGCCAAGGTTGCCATCTCGATCACCGCGCAAGCCGAACGTGCTGGCGAGCGGGTGACCGACCAGCCGGGCGGTGGGTGCATGGCGCTGCGTCATCGTCCGCATGGCGTATTGGCGGTGCTGGGGCCCTATAATTTCCCGGCGCATCTGCCCAACGGGCATATCGTGCCCGCGCTGCTCGCCGGGAATGCGGTCGTGTTCAAGCCGTCCGAAAAGACGCCCGCGACCGCCGCCTTTCTGGTCGACTGCTATCATGCCGCCGGCGTACCCGAGGGCGCGGTGCGGCTGCTGATCGGCGGGCCGGACCAGGGACGTGCACTGGCGGGGCATGACGATATCGACGGGCTGCTCTTCACCGGATCGGCGCGGACCGGCATCGCGCTCAACCGCCAGTTCGCCGAGCGGCCCGAAAAGATCCTGGCGCTGGAGATGGGCGGCAACAACCCGATTATCGTCTGGGACGATCCCGATCTGGACGCCGCCGCCGCGCTGATCGTCCAGTCGGCCTATACCACCGCCGGGCAGCGCTGCACGGCGGGGCGGCGGCTGATCGTCGAGGATCGGCTGTACGATCCGCTGATGAAGGCGTTGACCGCGCTGGTCGACCGGCTGATCGTCGGCGCGCCCTTCGACGAGCCCCAGCCCTTCATGGGGCCGGTGATCGACAATGAGGCCGCCGCTCATCTGCTGGAGCGTGTGAGCGACCTGATCGCAGGCGGCGCAAAGGTCATTCGCCCGCTGGAGCGAATTGTAACCGATCGTCCGCTCCTGACGCCCGCCATCCTCGATGTGAGCGGCGTGACCGATCGTCCCGATGACGAACTGTTCGGCCCCGTCCTGCAAGTGTCGCGCGCGGCCGATTTCACCGATGCGGTCACGCAGGCCAATGCCACCCGTTACGGACTGTCCGCGTCGCTGATCAGCCCATCACGCGAGCGCTATGAGCAATTCTGGATCGGCATCCGCGCCGGCATCGTCAACTGGAACCGTCCGACCAACGGCGCCGCATCGAGCGCGCCGTTCGGGGGCATCGGCTGGTCGGGCAATCACCGCCCCAGCGCCTATTACGCCGCCGATTACTGCGCCTATCCGGTGGCCAGCGCCGAAGCGGACAGCGCCGCCGCCAGCATCCCGGTCGGCCTTCGCGCCTGACGGTCAGGCGGTCAGGCGGTCCGGAGGTTTCCCCCGGACCGCCTTTTCCCATTAGAACCGCGCCGACACCCCGACCCGCAGGGTGCGGCCCCGAACGGCGTAATAGGTCGGGAAGGTGTTGAAATAGGCCCCGCTCCAGGCCGTCGCGGCGTCGCCGACCAGCGGCGGGTCCTTGTCGAAGAGGTTCTGGACATTGAACCGGACATCGACGCCCTTCACCAGGGTGACGTTCGCCGCGAAGTCGAAATAGCTGTAGCCTGGGATGCGCTGCAGCAGCGGATAGGTTTCGCCCGGCTTGGCCGCGAGGACCGGATTGGTCGACAACTTCGAGTTGGTGGTGGGCCCGGTATAGCGCCACGTCACCCCGAAGCCGCCCTTGACCCAGGGCAGTTGCCAGTTGAAGCCCGCCACATGCCGCCAGCGCGGCATCGGATCGCGACACGTAAAGCCGAAATAGCCGACGCATGACCACGGCGTATTGCCCGGCGCGAACTGGCGCTCATATTTGGTCGTCAGAGTACCGTTGAAGTTCAAGCCGAAGGTGCCGATGTCTTCATCGATGCCCAGGCGCTTCGGGTCCAGCGCGTAGTTTGCGCCGAAATCGATACCACGTGTCGCGGTATAGCCGGAGTTGTTGTACCGCGCATCGGCGACCAGCAGGCGTCCGGTCTGCGGGTCCCGCTTGTAGAACTGGCAGAAGAACTCGACCTTGTTGTTGTAACATTGGTCGAAGGCCATATCGATGCGCGTCCATTCGAACGCGCCGCGAATGTCGATATCATACCAGTCGACCGTCGCGGACAGGCCGGGAATGAAGCGCGGCTGGAACACGACACCCAGCGTCTTGCTGCGCGAGCGTTCGGGCTGAAGTTCGGAGTTGCCGCCATTGACCAGGGTGGTCGGGCAGAAGCCCCGGGAATCGCAGCCCGCATAGCTGGTCAGCGCGTCATATTGCGCGCGGGTCATGCCAATCGAGCATTGATCGAAGCTGTAACGCTGGATGGTCTTGCCGTCGGCGGAGGCACGCGGCGGCGCACACAGGTCGAGCATCGGCGTGTTGGGATAGCGATTCTCGCCTTCCAACCGCTGAAGAACACCGACGCGAACGGCCTGGTTCAAGCTGCCCCGGAAACGGAGGCCATCAATCGGCGCCCAACTCGCTTCGGCCTTCCAACTGTGAATCAGGTTGTTGTAGACGTTGTAATCGGAAATCCGATAGCCGCCATTGACGCTGAGTTCCTTGAAGAAGGGCCGATCCTCGATCAGCGGGATATCGATCTCGCCGCCCAGTTCCTTGACGCTGGTCTGCCCGTCAAAGGTGGTGAAAGTGGACCAGGCACCATAGCCCGCCGACTGGTTGCGATATTTGCGATACTCGCCGGTAATCGCAAAGCCGATGCCATTGGTGGCCCATGGGCTCTTCAACCCATAATCCTCCAGCGTACCCGACACGACGCCATTGATGACCTGAAGATCGTTCTGCTGACGACGCGTGCCCACGCCGCTCAGCCAGGCATAGACCGCGTCGCTGACCGGTGAGTTGGACGAGAAGGCATCGACGGGCAGACAGGTGGGATCGCTGCCATCGATCTTCGACAGGCAGGTCGGAACTCCGCCGACATTGCGCACTTGCAGGCCAAGCGCCAGGCGATCGGACTGATCCGGCAGCCATTGGTGGTCGCCCGAACCATGCTGGATGTTGCGGGTCTGCTGATAGCTCAACTCGAACCGGATCTTGTCGACGATCATGCCCGCCAGATTGAGCGCACCGCGCCAGTCATCCGTGGTGTTCCGGTAATTCTGGATCATGCCGGGACGGAAGAGCGACAGCGAGATCGGCGCGCTCAAGTCCGTCGAACCCGCGGCCTCGCCACAAATGACCTGGGCCTGTTGTTGGCCCAGAAAGGGATTGTCGCAATTGACCGGCGCTTCGGGCGTCCACATGCCGCCATCGACCGAGTTCAACCCGCGATCAATGATCTTGCTGTAGAGGAAACTGCCGCTCAGGCGCATGCCCGCCGGCAGGTCGGCGGTCAGGAAGCCGCCCGCATTGACCGTCTCGCTGCGCCGCTGCACCGTATCGACGCGCTGGACGCGAACCTCATCGGTCGTCGAGTAGGGGCGGAAACTGCGCGAGCCGTCACGCGCATTGGTCAGATCCTGATCGCCGACACGAAAATAATTATAGGGATTATAGGTCGTGCCGTAACAGGTCCACTTCGTATTACCGGCATCGAAGTTGAACTGATCATACATCAGCAGCGGGCAGTTGGTCGTATCCAGGTTCCGGAACTGGATCGGGTCCGCCTTCTTATACGTCGCAAAGGCGCTGATATTGACCTTGTCATCGAGCAGGTTCTTGCCCGCCGCCAGCGACGCGAAATAATTGCCGCCGCCCAGATAAGTCCCACGCGGATAGGTATAGCCCGCTTCCTGCGCGATCCGTGCCAGCAGGGGATCGTTGTTGTTATGGTTGAAGCCGCTGACTTCACCATCAAAGGCGATGCCGTTGAACTTGCGCTTCAGGATGAAGTTGACGACGCCGGCGATCGCATCCGAGCCGTACACGGCCGACGCGCCGCCGGTCATGATGTCGATGCGTTCGATCAGCGCACCGGGAATGATGTTGACGTCATTGTCCATCCGCTGCCCGTTGAGCAGCGTCAACGTGCGTCCTTCCCCCAAGCTGCGCAGGCCGACGGGCGCCGCACCTGAGGTCCAACTGGCCCCCTGCAACCCCAGCATCGGCGTGACCTGCGGCAATTGCGCCAGCGCATCCTCGATCCGTGCGAGCCCCCGCTCCTTCAGGAAGGTCGAATCGATGGTGGTGATCGGGGCGTTGCTGGTCATGTTGGGCCGCACGATGCGCGTGCCCGTTACGATGACGTCGCCCGGATCGCTCTTTTCCTCCTTGGCATCGATCTTGTCGGTGGAGGCGACGACCCCCGTCACGGTGCCGGCCGCTTCCTGGGTCGCGTCATCCGCCGCGCCTTGAGGCACGGTTTGCGCCGAAGCCATGCTGGCGCAGGCCAGCGCCATAACCGAAACGCCGACACCATATTTAGCGAAATCAAATTTCATTTTTTATAAGCCCCCCGACTCTTATGTTCGCTGAACGCAACACATCATAACTTCGATTATAATGCAAATATTATATACGGTATCTGTGGCGATGTCGGCTTGGGATGCCCAAGCTGATCTACCCCCGCCCCAAGCATCGCTCGGTTGTCGCGGGCGCACAGGAGGATCATCTGTCGCACCATGGCTAGTCTTCTCGACCCCGCCGCGCGTGGCCGCGTGATCCTTGTCGGTGCAGGACCGGGCGATCCCGGTCTGCTGACCGTGCGCGCGGTCGAGGCGCTGAAACAGGCCGATGTCGTCGTCCATGACGGCCTGATCGACTCGCGCGTGCTCGACATCGCGCCCCCGCAAGCCCAGCGCATCTCGGTCGCCAAGCGGCGCGCGCGGCACACGCTGTCGCAGGATGCGATCAATGCGCTGATCGTGGCCCATGTGAAGACCGGCGCGATCGTCGTCCGGCTGAAGGGCGGCGACCCGTTCATTTTCGGGCGCGGGGGCGAGGAAGTGGAGGCGGTGCGTGCCGCTGGCCTGCCGGTGGAGGTGATCCCCGGCGTCTCGGCGGCGCTCGGCTGCGCGGCGGAGGCGATGTTGCCGCTCACCCACCGCGATCACGCTTCCGCGGTGTCGTTCGTCGCGGGCCAGTGCAAGGGGCTGACCGATCAGGACTGGTCGGGGCTGGCCGGGCAAGGCCGTACCCTCGTCATCTATATGGGCGTCGCGACCGCGAACGGCATCGCCGACAAGCTGATGGCCGATGGCGTCGCCCCCGACATGCCGGTCGCGGTGCTGGAGCGCGGTACGCTGGAAGGGCACCGCGCGATCCGCACCCTGCTCGCCGATCTCGGCCCCATGGTCGAGCGCGAGCGGGTGCAGAGCCCCGCCATCATCGTCGTGGGCGAGGTCGTCGAATTGTCGGATGCCGAGGACAAGCTCGCGCGTTGGGCCCGCGTGGCGGAAGGGATGAGCGCATGAAGCTGTTGACGGGCAATGATCTGGCGAGTGGGGATGTCGTCTGGTGGACCGGCCAGGACTGGTCGCGCCATGTCGAGGATGCGGTCGATGTCGGCACGAAAGGTGAGGCGATCCTGCGTGCCGAGGAAGGGGCTCGCCGGGTCAATGTGCCCTATCTGATCGACGCGGAAGCCACCGAGCAAGGCCCCCGCCCCGCCCATATCAAGGACCGTATCCGCGCGCTCGGCCCCACGGTGCGCCCCGACCTGACGCTGAAGCCCGCCGATGCGGATGCCGGCGCCTGGGTGATTTGAGAGACTGACGCATGTATGTTTACGATGAATATGACCAGAGCATCGTCGATGCCCGTGTCGAGGAATTTCGCGATCAGGTGAGCCGTCGCCTGTCGGGCGCGATGACCGAGGATCAGTTCAAGCCGCTGCGGTTGATGAACGGCCTCTATCTTCAGCTGCACGCCTATATGCTGCGCGTCGCGGTGCCCTATGGCACGCTCGACAGCCGCCAGATGCGGATGCTGGGCCATATCGCGCGCAAGTACGATCGCGGCTACGGCCATTTCACCACACGCCAGAACATCCAGTATAACTGGATCAAGCTGGCCGATGCGCCCGACATCCTGGCCGAGCTGGCGACGGTGCAGATGCATGCCATCCAGACCTCGGGCAACTGCATCCGCAACATCTCGTCCGACCAGTTCGCCGGCGCCGCCGCCGATGAGGTCGCCGATCCGCGCCCCTGGGCCGAGCTGATCCGGCAATGGTCGACCTTCCACCCGGAATTCACCTACCTCCCCCGCAAGTTCAAGATCGCGGTGATCGCGGCGGACGAGGATCGCGCGGCGATGCGGCTGCACGATATCGGCATCCAGTTGCTGGAGCGCGACGGCGTGCTCGGCGCGAAGATCTTCGTCGGCGGCGGCATGGGCCGTACCCCGATGATCGCGCATGAGGTGAAGGACTTCATCACCGCCGACCATCTGATGAGCTATCTGGAAGCGTGCCTGCGCGTCTATAACCGCTATGGCCGTCGCGATAATATCTACAAGGCGCGGATCAAGATCCTGCTGCACGAGATCGGCGTCGATGCGTACCGCGATCAGGTGGAGGCGGAATTCGCCGCGATCCGCGACCTGGGCATCGACCCGCCCGTGGCCGAATTGGCGCGGATCACCGCGATGTTCGCCGGGCCGGACTTTGAGAGCAACGCATCCGACACCATCGACCGCTCTGATCCCGATTTCGCGGTCTGGCTCGACCAGAATGTTGCCGTGCACAAGCAGCCCGGCCATGCCATCGTCACGATCAGCCTGAAGCCGATCGGCGGCATCCCCGGCGACGCCTCGGCCGACCAGATCGACCTGATGGCCGATCTCGCCGAGCGCTATGGCCATGACGAACTGCGCGTGACCCATGCCCAGAACATCGTTCTGCCGCATGTCCGCAAGGCCGATCTGTATGCCATCTGGACCGCTTTGCGCGACGCCGGGCTGGCCGAGGCCAATCTCGACCTGATCTCCGACATCATCGCCTGCCCCGGCCTGGATTATTGCAGCTTGGCCAATGCCCGCTCCATCCCGCTGGCGCAGAAGATCGGCGAGCGATTCGCCGGGCGGCAGCGCGAGCTGGGCGAGTTGAAGCTGAAGATTTCGGGCTGCATCAACGCCTGCGGCCACCATCATGCCGGGCATATCGGCATATTGGGCGTTGATAAGAAGGGCACCGAGAATTACCAGCTGCTGCTCGGTGGCTCGGGTGCGGAGGATGTGTCGCTGGGCAAGATCACCGGCCCCGGCTTCGACGAGGACGGTGTGGTCGATGCGATCGAGCGCGTGACCGACCGTTATGTCGCGCTTCGCGAAGGCGACGAGCGCTTCCTCGACACCTATCGCCGCGTGGGCATGCAGCCGTTCAAGGAGGCCATTTATGGTTGATCCGATCACCGTGAACACGAACGCAGGCGAAACGCTGCTGCGCTTTCGCGACGATGTGGTGCATGACGAACCGGCGGTGACGCTAGCCGCGTTCCTGGGCCAGACCAACGCCACCGCCGTCCGGCTGGAGGCGGGTGACGATGCGCGCGAACTCCTGCCGCATCTGGGACAGATTGCTTTGGTGGAGATCAGCTTCCCGACCTTTCGTGACGGGCGCGGCTATTCGGCGGCGCGCATCCTACGTGAGGCGGGGTTCGAGGGCGAACTGCGCGCGGCGGGCGACGTGTTGGTCGACCAGATTCCGCACATGCGCCGCTGCGGCTTCGACAGCTTCGCGCCGGAAAAGCCGATCGACTCGACGACGCTGACCAAGCTGCTGAACCTTTATCCGCAACCCTATCAAAAGGCCGCCGACGCGCGCGTGCCGGTGTGGAAGCTGCGTCATGGCTGAGGCACGGCGGCTCGACCGCATCGATGTGCGGCCGGCTTATACGGCGGAGGATGCCGCGGCGTACGAGGCGCGGTTCGCGGGGGTCTCCGCGCCCGAGATGCTGCACACTTTGTTGACCGGTGAACTCCATGGCCAGATCGCAGCGGTGTCGTCCTTCGGCACCGAGTCCGCCGTGCTGCTCCATATGGTCGCCCAGGCCGATCCCGCGACGCCGGTGGTGTTCACCGACACGCTCAAGATGTTTCCCGAGACGCTCGCCTATCGCGATACGCTGGTCGCTCGGCTGGGCCTGCTCGACGTCCGGGTGATCCAGCCCGATCCTACACTGCTGGCGGCCAAGGACCCTGAGGGCATCCGCCACGGCTATGACCCCGATGGCTGCTGCGACCTGCGCAAGGTCGAACCGCTGGCACGGGGGCTCGCCCCGTTCGAGGCCTGGATTTCGGGCCGCAAGGGCTTCCAGGCCGGCACCCGCCGCGCCCTTCCCCGTTTCGAGGTCGAGGATGGTCGGTTGAAGCTCAACCCGCTGGCGGACTGGGACAAGGCGGCACTGGACGGCTATTTCGCAGCGCACGACCTGCCGCGCCATCCGTTGGAAGCCGAAGGCTATCTGTCGATCGGCTGCGCGCCCTGCACCAGCAAGGTGAAGCCAGGTGAAGACCCCCGTGCCGGCCGTTGGCGTGGGTTCGACAAGGTGGAATGCGGGATACACAGGCCGGTCACGGCGGTTTAACCTCCCAACGGAGGTTCCCATGCGCGAACTGATTCTGAAGATGACCATGTCGCTCGACGGGTTCGTCAGCGCGACCGAAGGCGACAATCGCTGGATGTTCGGGGAAGACCCTGCGGCCAAAGGCTGGAGCGTCGACTATCTTAGTCAAGCCGGGCTCCACATCATGGGGCGCGAGACCTTTCATGCTATGGCAGACCACTGGCCGGGCTCGACCGATCTCTTTGCCGTGCCGATGAACGCGATCCCCAAGGTAGTATTCTCCCGCGAAGGCGATGAGATCGCACCGGATGCGGCGACCCTGCCGCCGGGCGGGGAAAGCTGGGCCAACGCCTATGTCGCGAGTGGCGACCTGGACGAGGAGGTCGCTGCGCTCAAGGCCGAAAGCGGCGGCCCGATCATCGCGCATGGCGGCGTACGCTTTGCGCGTAGCCTGATCGCGCATGGACTGGTGGACCGATTCGCACTGCTCGTCGCGCCAGTGGCGCTGGGGCGCGGCGAGCCGCTCTTCTCCGAACTGGAGCGCCCCCTAGCCTTGGAACTCGTCGAGGCAGTCACCTTTCCCGGCGGAGCAATGGCGAAGATATACCGGCCTACTTGAGTCTGGCGTAGCCTTCGACTGCGCTCAGGCTGAACGGAGTGGAGGGTGTGAGGCGGGAAATATCCCACCCCTGTTCGCACTAAGCGAAGTCGAAGTGCACGCCCCGCCCCTTGGCAGGCGTAAACCCGTGGCCTTCGACTTCGCTCAGGCCGAGCGAAGGGCGGATCAATACCCCGCGAAGTCGGTGAACCGCGTGATCGTCGGATCGAACTTCATCACGACTTTACCGGTCGCACCGTGACGCTGCTTCGCCACGATCAATTCGGCGAGACCATAGACCCGCTCGACTTCGGTCGCCCATTTCGCGTGATCCTCGAAGACCTTGCCGTCATCGCCTTCCATCGGGCGCTTGGGCTCGCGCTGCATCATGTAATAGTCTTCGCGGAACACGAACCAGACCATGTCGGCGTCCTGCTCGATCGAGCCCGATTCGCGAAGGTCGGACAGCATCGGGCGCTTGTCCTCGCGCTGCTCGACCGCACGGCTGAGCTGCGACAGCGCCAGCACCGGTACGTTCATATCCTTGGCCAAGGTCTTGAGCCCGCGCGAAATCTCCGAGATTTCCTGCACGCGGTTGCCGTCCGACTGCTTGCCCGACCCCGTCAGCAGCTGGAGATAGTCGACCACGACCAGACCGATCTCGTTGTTATGCCGCCGTTGCAGCCGCCGGACGCGGGTGTGCAGCGCAGAGATCGACAGGCCGCCGGTATCGTCGATGAACAGCGGCAGCTGCTCCAGCTCGGCGGCGGCGGCGGCGAGCTGCGCGAACTCGTTGCGGCTGATCTTGCCCATGCGCAGTGCTTCGGAGCTGATCCCGGACTGCTCGGCCAGGATACGCGTCGCTAGCTGGTCGGCGGACATTTCGAGGCTGAAGAAGGCGACCTTGGCGCCCACCGACTCGGCCGGCGGAATGCCGTCCTGCATATCACGCATCCACCTCCTGGCGGCGTTGAACGCGATGTTGGTGGCGAGCGAGGTCTTGCCCATGCCCGGACGGCCCGCCAGGATCATCAAGTCGGAGCGATGCATACCGCCGATCTTGGCATTGACCGAGTCGAGACCGGTGGTGATCCCCGAAACATGCCCGCCGGAGTTCAGCGCGCGCTCGGCATTCTTGACCGCCATGGTGGTGGCCTGGGCGAAGCTCTTCACCGCATTTTCGGAGCCGCCGTCTGCCGCGACCTTGAACAGCTCATTCTCGGCCAGCTCGATCTGCGCGCGCGGGTTCACCTCTTCCGAGGTGTCCATCGCCCGGTCGACCAAGGTCCGCCCCACAGTCACCAGCGCGCGGAGCATGGCGAGGTCGTAGATCTGCGTCGCGAACTGGCGCGCACCGATCAGGCCCGCACCCGATCCGGTTAGTTGCGCCAGATAGGACGGCCCGCCCAGCGCCTTCATCCCCTCGTCCGCCTCGAACATCGGACGCAGCGTGACGGGGGTCGCCAGCATGTCGGTGGCGCGCAGATTCTTGATCGCGGCGAACACGCGGCCATGCACGGGCTCGAAGAAATGGTCCGGGTCCAACCGGTCGACCAGATCGTCCGCGAGCCGGTTGTCGATCATCATCGCGCCCAGGAGCGCAGCCTCCGCCTCGATATTGCGGGGAAGCTGCTGCGGCTCAGTGGCGGCAGCGGGGTTCGGGAATGCGAGGGTGGCCATTTCTCCGGCGTTAGCGCGGAGGCGGTGCCTCTGTGAAGTTGATTGCGTCGATCAGCGGGGGATTTGCGGCGCAGCCACTTCGCGACTATCCCCATGACCATGGCCGATCCGCGGATCATCTCAATCGACCTGGACGAACGCAGCCTGGGCTGGCGCTCGGCCGATGTCGAGCAGGAGCGGCGGATCGCGATCTTCGACCTGATCGAGGAAAATTACTTCGCGCCACAGCGGCCCCAGCCCGATGGCTATGCCGGCCCCTACCGCATCAAGCTGGAGTCGGAGGAGGGGCGGCTGGGCATCCATATGCACCGCGAGGACGGGACGCATATCGAGACGTTGGTGCTCGCCCTCGGCCGCTTCCGACGGCCGATCAAGGATTATTTCGCGATCTGCGACAGCTATTATCAGGCGATTCGCGCTGCGACCCCGCAACAGATCGAGACGATCGATATGGCCAGGCGGGGTATCCATAACGAGGCGGCCGAGATGCTGAAGGAACGGCTGACCGGCAAGATCGAAGTCGATTTCGATACCGCACGCCGCCTCTTCACACTGATCTGCGTCCTGCATATCCGCAACTGATGGCGATTCTCTGGAAAATCGGTGCAGGCCTGCTGGCGCTCGGCATGGTCACGGCGGGTGGGCGGCATTGGGCGACGCATTGGCATCCGCCGACCGAACGCTATCCGTTGCAGGGGATCGACCTGCCCGAAAACCCGCCCGCCGTCGAATGGCGCACCCTTCGCGCCAATGGGGCGGACTTCGCCTATATCGTCGCGACCTCCGGCGCAGATCGGCGCGAAGCGTCGTTCGAGGGGAATTGGGACGCCCTGCCCGAGGCAGGGATGCGGCGCGGCGCGATCCATATCTATTCGCTATGTCAGCCCGCCACGGCGCAGGCCGATGCGTTCAACATCTTCGTGCCCCGCGCCGGCGACGCCCTGCCCGCCGCGATCGACCTGTCCTATCATGATGATTGCGCCGCGCGACCCGAGCGCGCCGCGCTGGTCGCCGATCTCACCCGCTTCGTGTCCATGGTCGAGACGCATACCGGCAAGCCGGTCATGCTGCGCGTGTCCAAGGCGTTCGAGTCGGATTACACCATCACCGCCGCGCTGGACCGCCCGGTCTGGGAGATCGGCAATTTCTTCAAGCCCGACTATGCCGCCCGCCCCTGGCGCATGTGGCGTGCCAGCGATGTCCGCCGGGTCGAGGGGGTGGAAGGCCCCGTCCATTGGGATGTCGTTACCTCATGACTCAGATTGATCCGAACGCCCTGATCGCCGCCGCCCGCGACGCCGCGCGCCACGCGCATGCGCCCTATAGCCGGTTCGCCGTCGGCGCGGCTTTACTGATGGAGGATGGCTCGGTCATCACCGGCGCCAATTTCGAGAATGCCAGCTATGGCCTGTCGCTCTGCGCCGAGACGGTTGCCATCGCCACCGCCTCGGCCGCCGGTCGGCTACGCGAGATCGTCGCGATCGGGGTGATCGGCGGGGCGATGGATGCCGACGGGAAAGCGACCGGCACCACCCCGGTCAGCCCCTGCGGCCGCTGCCGCCAAGTTATCAACGAGGCCGCGCAAATGGGCGGCCGCGACTTGCCCGTGCATTGTGGAGCGGCCGAGGGCGATGCGCTACGGTCCTATCGCTTGTCCGAGTTGCTGCCCGACGCCTTTGGCCCGGCGGATCTGGGGATCAACTGAAATCCAATCTCCGCATGTCGACCGTCATCCCAACCAAAGCTGGGATGACGGTTGCAGCTCAATTCGCCACGGGCGCGGACGAGGATCCAGGCTCGCTCTGCCCGCACCTCGCGGCGCTGGCGGCCTGGATGAACTGCCACACCTCGGCCGAGAATCCCGGATCGGCCTGCCCGTCCCATTCGGCCCGCGCGTCATGCAAACGGGTCGCACCCGCCCACATCTCCGGTGTCGCCACCTTGCGGAACGGCGCAAGCAACTCCTGCCATTCCCGCACGAAACCCTGCGCTTCTTCCGAAACCGGGTCCATCGGTAGCGCGGCCTGTATCCGCTGCCCCAGATCGGCCCATTGCGCCTGATACGCGGCTAGATCGAAATCGGGCGCCAGCGCGGTCATCCGCTCTGCCCAATGCGCTTGCTCCTCTTTTGAGAAATGCTGGTCGATCACCGACTTCCATTGTGTCGTCGTCATGTCATTCCCTTTCCGGATCAGCGAGCAAAGCGTCGCGACGTCGATGCGCTCGCCGGCATCGATGCGGGACTGAAGAGATCGGAGCAGCGCGGCGGTCTCCGCCAGCGCAGCGCGCTCCGCTTCGACCACCGCCAGTTGCGCCGCGATCATCGGGCCCAGCGTCGCATGAGGCCGGTCGAGCAACCGCCCAATCGCCGCCAGCGTAAAGCCCGCCCGTTTGAGCGCGACGATGGCGTGGAGCCGTTCCAACTCACCCGCACCGAAAATCCGTCGCCCGCCCTCGCTGCGCAGTGGCCGGATCAGGCCGCGCGCCTCATAGAAGCGCAGTGCCCGGCTGCTCAGCCCGGTGGCGCGGGCAATCTCGGCGATGTCGAGCATGGTGGTCATGGCGCGATCGTACCGCTTGACGCAGCGTCAACCGCAAGCCCCTTTTTAACGATCACCCTTGCCCCGCCCCCGCGATCCGGCAATGAGCGGCAACGCTTAAGGGGAATGAAGATGTCGATCCTGTCCGACCGCTGGATTCGCGAAGCCGCGCAGACCCAAGGGATGATCGAGCCCTTTGTCGAGAACCAGCGCCGCGATGGCTGCATCAGCTATGGCCTGTCCTCCTATGGCTATGACGCGCGGGTGGCGGACGAGTTTAAGATCTTCACCAATGTCGACAGCGCAGTGGTCGACCCCAAGGATTTCGCGTCGAACAGCTTTGTCGATCGCAAGACCGATGTCTGCATCATCCCCCCCAACAGCTTCGCGCTGGCGCGCACGGTCGAGTATTTTCGGGTGCCGCGCGACGTGCTGGTCATCTGCCTGGGCAAGTCGACCTATGCGCGCTGCGGGATCATCGTGAACGTCACGCCGCTGGAGCCAGGCTGGGAGGGGCACGTCACGCTGGAATTTTCCAACACCACGCCGCTGCCCGCCAAAATCTACGCCAATGAAGGCGCGTGTCAGTTCCTATTCCTGAAGGGCAATGAGCCCTGTGAGACCAGCTATGCCGACCGCGCCGGCAAATATATGGGGCAGCGCGGTGTGACGCTCCCGCGGCTATGATTGGGGCGACGCGGCGTCTTACCTTCGAATCGCACCGTTGATCGGCAAACGCGATACGATTTGCGAAGCACGCCACAGCACCAATCGCCATCCATGACTTATCTCTTTAAGATTGGCGATGGCCGCCATCTCAACGAGATACTGATCGTTTAGACGGTTATGCATTTTGGCTAGTAAATAGGAGTTTTTCTTTTGCCGAAATGACGACCGAGATTAGCGCCCGATAATTCGGATCTCACGCGAATTTTAAATTGCCCCGCCTGGCGCAGGACTTAATCAAGCATAACTTCGACAACGTGTATCCCGTTGGCCATTTCAAGTCGAGCGACGGCTTCTTAAGGCATCTCCAAATCACGAGCCATAGCTGAGCCTATAGCAGGCGCGGATCAGCCAATAAAAACGGCGTAGTTACGGGCGCTGATTGCTATTCCATTCATCCTCCCCGGCAAGGGGAGGTGGCAGGCCGAAGACGTGACGGAGGGGTGTCCCCCAGAAGGCGAGGCCCGCTTCACAGCCGCGTCCCCCAACATCCTTCGCAACCGCGCAATCCATGGAACCGAGCCATCCATGAAAAGGAAAATTCTCGGCGAGCTCGTTGCATGTCAATCAACGCGATCCAAGCGCATCACCTTGTTTAGTGGCGCAATCTTTGGGTTAGCGCGAAAGCTTGCCAGCTTCGGACAAGTCCGAACCGCACCGGCCCGGACTCGTCCCCTGCCGCTCAGCGCGAGGCCATTGTCTGCTGCAAATGGCGAAGCCCGGTTTGCGCCACCGCATGCGATGCCACCACGGCCCCCGAAGGCATGTCCATCGCGATCGACTTTTCGTTGAGCACCGCGCCGTACAGGGCACGCGCCTCGCTCACACGACCCGTCTGGGCGTAGACCGCCGCGAGGTTGAGCATCAATTCGGGGCTGTCGGGACTCGTGCGACGCTCGGCCAGCAGGGTCCGCTCGGCGGCGGCCAGATTGCCGGCTGCAATCTCCTGATACCCCGTGCGCTGCGGCCAACCTTCCTGGGCCATGGCCGGGGCCGCCATGCCCGCCGCTGCCACAAGCAAAACCGAAACGACTCCACGCATCTCTCTTCTCCTATATTTCACTTTTATGACGTTACGTTGTCATTTTTGTGAAACACACGCAAGAGGCGAAAGATGCGACCGGCGATGCCGTTATTGAACATGGCAAATCGGAGTGGAGACCCGGTTTTGGATGGGTTTCGTGGCGCCTGAATGACGCCGAAGCGCCTTATCCAGCCCCACTCCCGTGCTCTTTTCGCTACCTAACTCCGGCCCGCCAATCATTGGGGGGAACTCCAGGGCATTCCTCCCCCGTCACGAAGAGAGGACCCAAGCGAAGCAGGGCGAGATGTGTCGCCGCTTGGTAGGATGCCCGTTCTCGGTGGCGCCACCTTCCGCCGGGTTTTCGGCCTGCTCCCTCCCTCACAGGGAAGAACGAAGCTTACCTGATGCTCTGAAGCGGCCGTTCCACGAACGGGCCGATCCACTTCACGCCATCCCTATTCCAATCACACTGTGCGCAAGCGACAGCGCAAATGCCCTAGCGGCGGGTCGGCTGCTTGAACCCCACCTGGCGAACATCCATGCCAAGCGCCAACGTTCCTCGAACAGCGGCGCTCTCACCATCAACGGGCCTTCAGGATAGGACACCCGCACATGCAAAAAGGGCGGCCCTTTCGGGACCGCCCTTTTCCGTCAACGCTTCGATCGGATCGATCAGAAATCGTTGCGATACTGCTCGTTGCCGATGAAGCCGAGCTTGCTGACCGCCGAGCGCTTGATGATCGCCAGGGTCTCGTCGACCTTGGCGTACTTGGCGTCGGGGGCCGGCTGGAAGTGCAGTTCCGGCTCGGGGTTCATGGCAGCCGTCTGGTCCAGATACTGACGCAGCGTCACCTCGTCGACGGGCGACCCGTTCCAGGTCACCGTGCCGGCGGCGTCGATACCGACCTTGTTCTTTTCGGTATTCACGACCGGCGTGTTGTTCTTCGAGTTGACCGGCAGGTCGACCTTCACCGCGTGAGTCTGGATCGGGATGGTGATGATGAACATGATGAGGAGCACGAGCATGACGTCGATCAACGGCGTCGTGTTCATGTCCATCATCGGCTCGCCATCATCGGATCCGGCGCTCATTGCCATGGCGTGCTAACTCCTATTGTGTCCGCCCGGCCGATCAGGCGCGGGGGTTGCCGCCGGGGGGCGGCTCGGAAATGAAGCCGACACGGGCGAAACCGGCCTGCTGCATCGTGTAGATGGTGCCACCGATGCACCGATACGGCGTATTCACGTCCCCGCGGATATGCGCCTCGGGCAGCGATTCGGGGGTGATGTTGGCACCCAGCCGCTCGACCTCGGCCTTCAGCTTGTCGACCGCGCGGGTGCGCAGTTCGTCCGACGTGACGGGGGTCAGCCCCCAATACACCTTGCACTGTCCGTTCTCGCTGGTGACCGAGAGCGATACATTTTCCGGCTTCGTCGTCGTCGGATCGAAGCGGACGCTCGGCAGCTTCAGCGGAACGGTCTGAATCACGACCGGAACCGCGATCAGGAAGATGATGAGAAGCACCAGCATGACGTCCACGAGGGGCGTCGTGTTGATCTCCGACATCGGTTTCTCGGCGGAGTCACCGCCAACGCTCATCGCCATGAGAGAGCTATCCTATCCATGCATTCTATCACCGTCCCCAAATGGGGATCGGCGGGGGGTGGCGGGGCCGTGTCCCGAGGGACCGGTCCCCGCCCCCTTAGGCTCAGGCGCGGGTCTGAACGCCACCAGCCTGACCGGCGGTGGTCGTCGCCGGGGTCGCCTTGACGGCGGTCGGCTTGGCAGCGGCGCCCGAAGCGACGGCGGGACGAACCGCACCGTTCGAGGCCAGGAAGCCCAGAACGTCGTTCGAGAAGGACGACAGGTCTTCCGCGATGCTCTTGTTACGACGCTGCAGCCAGTTGAAGGCGAGCACGGCCGGAACCGCGACGACCAGACCCAGCGCGGTCATGATGAGCGCTTCACCGACCGGGCCGGCGACCGCGTCGATCGACGCCTGGCCCGACGAGCCGATCTTGATGAGCGCGCGGTAGATGCCGATAACGGTACCGAACAGACCGATGAACGGCGCGGTCGCACCGACGGTCGCGAGGAAGGCGAGACCGCCGCCCAGCTTCGAGTTGATCGCGGCTTCCGAACGCGCCAGCGAGCCGTGCAGCCAGTCATGCGCCTCGACCGGATCGGTCAGCTTCGAATGCTGGTCCTGCGCGGCCAGACCGTCGTCGACGATCTGCTTGTAGGCCGAGTTCTTCTCGAGCTTGGCCGAACCCTCGCGCAGCGAGTTCGACGACCAGAAGCTCTGACGGACGCGCTTGGCCTGGTTGATGATCTTCTGCTGCTCGAACAGCTTCGAGAACAGGATGTAGAACGACACGATCGACATCAAGCAGAGGATGGTGAACACCGACTGCGAGATGAGGCCGCCTTCCTTCAGGGCCTGGCCGAGACCGTAAGGGTTTTCGGCACCGGCCGCGGCGCCGCCCGCGGCGAGGATGGTGGTGAGCATGGTTGGTTAGGTCCTCTGACTAAAGCGTTGAGTTTTTGAACCGGCGTTTAGCCGTTATTCCTGTGGCAGCTGCCAACGAATGTTAAGCGTGTAGGACGAGGCGATCGGATTGCCGCCGGCGTCCTGGGCCGGGGTAAAACGCACACGCGCCTTCGAGATGCGGCACGTGGCATCGTCCAGGGCCCGGTTGCCGCTGCTCGACAGGATCGAACAGTCGGTCACGCGGCCATCGGTGCCGATCGACAGCTTCGCCGACACGCGACCCTCGGCGCCTTCGCGCTGGGCCGACGGCGGATAGGCGTCGGGACCGAAATACTGGCCCGGATTACCGCGAAGACCGGCGGCCTTCGAGATCGTCGGCGGTGCGGGCGGCGCAGGCGGGGCCGGCGGCGCAGGCGGAGCCGGCGGTGCGGTCGGCTGGCTCAGCGGGATGATGCTCGTCGTCGTGACCGCGGGTGCCGGGACGGGCACGTTCACGATCGGCGGCGGCGTGACCACCGTGGTCGGCGGCGGAGGCAGGTTGGGCTGCTCCGGCGGCGGGGGCGGCGGTTCGTCCGGCGGGGGTGGGGGCGGCGGCTCTTCCACGTTGAACGTGTCGAGCTTTTCGGTCGCCTTCTTCACGTACTGGTATGCCAGTCCCGTGACGAAGGCGTAGCCCAGGGCTGCGTGGATGAGCACGACGATAACGATCGCGACCACCTTGCCCCCGGACATCTTCTGGTCAGTATAGGCCATTCAGCAACGAAACTCCTCAGTCTGCCAGTTTCGCCTCGCCGTAGCGTGGGGACGTGGGAAACTCCTGCCATGCTCTATCGGCATGCGGCAGAGCCTTGGACCCTATCGTGACGGCTGGCGCGGTGCAATCAGTTTGTCGGACGTAATAAACGTACAATAGCGCCATGACGAAATTATTTCTGTATTGTTAACAATCGAAGGAGTAGCGCGACGCAATGAATCCGCTGTCCCACGCCGTGTCCCGCGCCGTTCGCATCGGCGCCTTGACACTCCTGATTCCCGCCACCGCCATACCTGCCGCCGCGCAGGTGGCGACCATGGCGTCGCCGCGCCCGGCGGATGCCCCCCTTTCCGCGTCCGGTCCCGGCTATGCCGATCTGGCCGATCTGGTGCTGTCCGCGCCCGTCATCGCCGATGTTACCATCCGCTCGACGACGGCGATCAAGGGGGCCGAGGCGGTCGGCGTGGCCCCCGGCCACCAGCGCTTCTATGTCGAGGCCGATATCGGTGCGCTATTGCGCGGGGCGGGCGGACTGCCGGCGCGGGTCGGCTATCTGTTCGATGCGGCGACCGATGCACGCGGCCGCGCGCCCAAGCTGCGCAAGATGCGGGTGCTGATCTACGCGCGCCGGGTTCCCAACGCCCCGGACCAGTTGCAGCTCGTCGCCCCCGACGCGCAGCTCCCCTGGACCCCGGATACCGAGCAGCGCAGCCGTGCGATCGCACGCGATGCCCTGTCACCCGATGCACCGCCGGTCATCACCGGCGTCGGCAATGCCTTTTACGTGCCCGGCACCCTACCGGGCGAGGGCGAGACCCAGATCTTCCTGACCACGGCGAAGAACCGCCCCGTATCGCTGTCGGTGCTGCGCCACCCTGGTGAGGAGCGCCGCTGGGCCGTCGCGCTGAGTGAGATCGTCGACGAGGCGGCCGCGCCGCCGGCGCGCGACACGTTACTTTGGTATCGCCTGGCTTGCGCCCTGCCCGAATCACTGCCCGAACACAGCACGGCATCGCTATCGCCCGAAAATGCGCAGGCGGCGCGCGAAGACTATCAATATGTGATCCAGAAGCTCGGCCCCTGCAGCCGGACGCGTCAGGTCCCGACCGCCAGCAACTGACCCGTGACGGCGTGCGCGGCGGCGAGATAGGAGACCGCCGCCGCGACCGCCTCGGGCGAAGCGTCCCGTGCCGGCACGACGGCATTGATCCGCGCCGCCGGTGCCGCCGCGATCGCCAGCGGGCCGATCGCGGCTTCTGTCATCGCCTGAGCAACCGAATCGCGGCCGGGCATCAGCACGAGCACCAGATCGACGCCGGGATGCGCCGCGACCACCACGCGGATATCGGCATCCGGGGCCAGATCGATACGCTGCGCGGCCATGGAGATTAGCGGCGGTGGCGGACCAGGGTGATGCCGATCGCCTCGCCATCCTCGGCGATGGCCAGCTTGACGATCTTCACCTGCACGCGGCGCACGCGCTGGTCCTGGAGGAACAGCGTGTCGCAGATATGATCCGCAACCCCTTCGATCAGCGTGAAATGCACGCCTTCGGGCAGCACCGTCGCGGCATGTTTCAGGTCGAGATAGTTTTTGGACGCGGTGAGCGGCGTGTCCGGCGTATAATGATCGGCACAGTCGAGATCGACGGTCAACGAAATCCGCAGCGGCTGCGGCAGATGCGTTTCCTCGGAATAGATGCCGGTCAGGACCTGCACTTCGAGGTCATGGACTTCAAGCTGGAGACGGTCTTCCATGACAGCGCCTCTAGCAGAGCGGGCGGCCAAGGGAAGCACGGGCTTGCATCGCGCGCGACACGGGTTAAGGGCGCGCGTCCCCTATCCCGGCGATCGGACCCTGCCCTCTTGTCCCAGACGATCGATCTCATTCCGCTCGACGCGGTCGCTCCGGCCGCGGTCGAGGCCCTGCTCGACCGCGCCTTTCCGCCCGGGCGGCAGGCGCGCACCGCCTATAAGGTGCGGGGATCGGTGGCGCCGGTGGACTCTTTATGCTTCGCGGCGCTGACCGAGGACGGCACGTTGATCGGGTCGATCCAATGCTGGCCGATCGCGCTGACCGATGATGATGGCGAACACTGGCCGTTGATCATGATCGGCCCGGTCGCGGTCGCGCCGGAATATCAGCGCGACGGGATCGGACGAAAGCTGTTCCTCCACATGTTGGCCGCCGCACAAGACCAGGGGCTGGACCGGGCGATGATGCTGATCGGCGACCCGGAATATTATGGCCGCTTCTTCGGCTTTACGGCGGAGCGTACCGCGCGGTGGCGGCTGCCCGGCCCCGTCGAGCGGCACCGCCTGCTCGCGCGCGGCGCGAGCGTGCCCGACCGGGCCGGAATGCTGGGCCCCGGCCTGCCGCAGGACTAAGCCGGCATCGCCGGGCTTTACGGGCCCGCCTCGGCTCCCTACCTCGGACAGATCATGCCCATGGCGCCGCCCCCCGACCTGTCCTCCCTCAGCCTGGCCGAAATCGTGCGCGCGATGGAAGCGCAAAAGCTGCCCCCCGTGTCGCAGTGGAACCCCAGCCATTGCGGCGACAGCGAGATGCGGATCGCGCGCGACGGCACCTGGTATCATCAGGGCAGCCCGATCGGCCGTGCCGCGATGGTCCGGCTGTTCTCCACGATCCTGCGTCGCGAGCCCGATGGTCGGTATGTGCTGGTCACACCCGTCGAAAAGCTCGACATCGCGGTAGAGGACGCGCCCTTCGTCGCGGTCGCGGTCAAGACCGAGGGCGAAGGTCACGACAGCCGGCTGGTCTTCCAGCTCAACACCGGTGATCTCGTCGCGGCGGATGCCGACCATGGCCTGCGGTTCGAGGAAGGCGAGGACGGCCCACGCCCCTATCTTCATGTCCGCGACGGGCTGGAGGCGCTGATCGCGCGGCCGGTCTATTATGAACTGGCCGAACGCGCTCTGGCGGGAGACGAACAGGCGCCGGGCCTGTGGAGCAACGGCGCCTTCTTCCCGCTCACCACCTCGAACGCCGCATGACGCTCGCCGAAAGGCTGGCCGAGGCGATGGCGCGTATCCCGGTCAGCGAGCTCCTGACCGGCGACGGCGTCGAGAGCCATGAGATTGCGACCGCCCCGACCGCCGCGGCGGTGCTGGTGCCCGTCACCGATCGCGCCGAGCCGGGCGTGGTGCTGACCCAGCGGACCGAGACGTTGCGCAATCATGCCGGTCAGATCGCCTTTCCCGGCGGTCGCGCCGATCCCGGCGATGCCGATCTGGTCGCAACCGCATTGCGCGAAGCGGAGGAGGAGATCGGCCTTCCCCCACGCGCTGTTACCGTCATCGGACTGGCCGACCGCTATCGCACCGTTACCGGATTCGAGGTGACGCCGGTCCTGGGTGTCATCCCACCGGACATGACGCTACGCCCTTCCGAGGCGGAGGTCGCCAACCTGTTCGAGGTGCCGTTGGCCTATCTCCTCGATCCTGCCCATCACCGCCGGGTCAGCGCGCCATGGCGCGGACGGACCCGCCATTTCTACGAGATTCTATGGAACGACCGGCGCATCTGGGGCGCGACTGCCGCGATGATCGTCAACCTGTCGCGGCGGCTGCAATGGGCATGAACCCCGCCACCGCGCCCTGGGCGGATCGTCGTGACCTGATCGCGCTCGCCGCCACGCTGGAGGCGCGATTCGTCGGCGGTGCCGTGCGCGATTCGCTGCTCGGTCATGCGGTGGCCGATATCGATCTGGCCACGCCGCTCTCGCCCGAAACGGTGATCGCGCGGGTGCGCGACAGCGGGTTCAAGCCCGTGCCGACCGGCATCGCGCACGGCACGATCACCGCCGTCCTGCCCGATGGCCCGGTCGAGGTCACGACGCTGCGGCGCGACGTATCGACCGATGGCCGCCACGCCGTGGTCGCCTTTACCGATGATTGGCGCGAGGATGCGGCGCGGCGCGACTTCACGATGAACGCGCTCTACGCCGATCCCGAGACGGGCGCGCTGTTCGACTATTTCGGGGGGCTGGACGACCTGAAGGCCGGACGCGTCCGCTTCATCGGCGATCCGTTGCAGCGTATTGCCGAGGATCACTTGCGCATCCTGCGCTTCTTCCGCTTCCATGCCCGCTTCGGCCAGGCGATCGACGAAGCGGGCCTCGCCGCCTGCACCGCCCGCGCCAACGACCTGATGGCCCTGTCGCGCGAGCGGATCGCGGCCGAACTGCTCAAATTGCTGGTCGCGCCGGGCGCGGTGCCGGTCATCGCGCTGATGGTCGAGCGCGGTATCCTGCGCGCGGTGCTCCCCGAGATCGATGCGGCAGGAGCCGAGCGGCTGGCGATGCTGGCCGAGCGCGAGCAGGCGGCCGGGATCGCCGCCGATCCCATCCGCCGACTGGCCGCATTGCTTCCGCCGCAGACCGCCGAAGCCGTAGGGGCGCGGCTGAAATTGTCCAATGTCGATCGCAAGCGGCTGATCGCCGCCACCGCCGGGCCGGGTGAAGAAGGCCCGCGCGCGCTGGCCTATCGCGTCGGAATCGAGGGAGCGATCGACCGGCTGCTGCTGGCGGGCGAAACGGTCGAGGCCATCCGCGACTGGACACCCCCCTCCTTGCCGCTGACCGGCGGGGCGCTGGTGGCGCGTGGCATCGGCAAGGGGCCGGAGGTCGCGCGGCTGTTGCGGCAGGTCGAGACCCGGTGGATCGCGGAGGGCTTTCCGGGAGAAGCGCGCGTCGCCGAACTGGCCGACGCGGCGGTGGCTCAGGCCTGAGCCGCGATCATCGCCCAGGCGGCATCGGGATCGAGTGGGCGGGCATAGACATAGCCCTGCCCGTAGGTGCAGCCCAGCGCGGCCAGCGTCTGGCCCAGTTCGACCGTTTCGATCCCCTCGGCGGTGGTCTTCATGCCCAGTGCCTGCGCCAAGCCAAGAACCGCGCGCACGATGGCGATCTTGTCCCGATCGGCCAGCATGCCGGAGACGAAGCTGCGATCGATTTTGAGCACATCGATGGGCAGGCGTTGAAGATAGGCCATGCTGGAATAGCCGGTGCCGAAATCGTCCATCGCCACCGTCGTGCCCAGCGCCTTCAGCGCCTCCATGATCCCCGTGACGCGGTCCGGATCGCCGACGATCGCGCTCTCGGTCAGCTCCAGCGTCAGGCGATCACCGCTCAGCCCCGTCCGCGCCAGGGCCCGTTCGATCACATCGGGAATGACGTCGCGCTGCAACTGGATGGCCGAGACGTTCACCGACATGCGTATCCCGCATGTCCCCCCTGCCCTGCGATCCCATTCGGTAAGCTGCGTCAGCGCCTGGTCGATCGCCCAGCGGCCCAGCGGCACGATCAGCCCCGATTCCTCGGCGACGGGAATGAAGTCGGAGGGCAGATGATCGCACCCCTCGGCATCGCGCCACCGCGCCAAAGCCTCGAAGGCGACGACCTTGCCCGACGTCAGGTCACAGATGGGCTGATAGGCCAGATGCAGTTCTTCACGGTCGATCGCGTGGCGTAGCGCGGTTTCCATCGCGAATTGTGCGCGCGCGATGGTGAAGGCCTGTGGGTGATAGACCTGGGTGCGCCCGGCGCTCTTGGTCTGCTTCACCGCGAATTGCGCATGGCGGATTAATTCCTCGGCATCGCCGTCCTGATCGCTGCCAAAAGCGATGCCGATCGACCCTTCGACATTGACCTCGAAATCGGTGAGGCGGAAGGGTGCAGAGAGCGCCCGCTCGATCCGCTCGGCCAGGACATGCGCCTCGTCCTCGCCGCCATCGATCATCATCAGGACGCCGAACTCATTGCCCCCGATCCGACCGATCGAATCGCGCGAGCGCAACGCCCCCTTCAGCCGGCGTGCGACCGTGATCAGCAACTCGTCGGCGACCAGCGAGCCCATACAGGCGTTCAGCCGCCCGAAGCGGTTGAGATCGACGACCAGCACCGCATGGGGGTGACGCGTCGCCATCATCATTTCGATCAGGTCGCCAAAGCCCTGCCGGTTGGGCAGGCCAGTCAGGCTGTCGATCGTCATTTCGCGGCGCAGGCTGCGCTCGGTATGATGCTGAGCGGTATGGTCGACGAGCATCAGCACGAAACTGTCGGGCTCATCCTCCGCCGATCGGGCCAGCGTCGCCCGGAAGTAACGACGGTCGATCACATCGCCGAACGCGATCGGGAATTCGATCGATTCGCGATCCGAATTTAAAAATTCGCCCAGACGCGGCGTCAGTTCGTCGATCAGAATCGGCAGGGCCGCAGCTTCGTTCAGCCCGGCGCGGCGAAAGGCTTCATTGGTGGTGATGATGACCGGCCGACCATCGACCAGGGCGATTTCGGCGGCGGGGATCGCCATGATTCCCACCGCGCACGACGTAAGCGTGGCGTAGTGTCGCGTCGAAGGGCGCGGCGTGGGATAAGCGATCGAAGCCATCGCCACATGGTGTAGCGGCCAGAAGGTTAAAAGGCCCTAAAATCCGCGCAACGATCGTATCCAGAAACGGTTTCAATCTGCCGCTTCCTTACGCCGCCTCGAAACGGCATTGCTTCGCAGGCGATCAGCCGAACCGATTGTCGCGCGGAAAGCCGGTCGGCGGCATCCGCCCAGCCGCGCCGCGTGCAGTGCGCCAGGCGGACAGATCCGCCTCGGTCCGTACCCGACCAGTCTCGCCGCCCATCGGCCAGCTCAGCCCGTCCTTGAAGACGAAGGTCGTCGCGTCGGACAGCCCGCCATCGCGATAGCGCTGAAGCTGGACCCCCGTTCCGCGCGACAGCTCGACGAACTCGGTCAGCGGGAAGACGAGGAGTTTGCGATTGTCGCCGATCGCCGCGACATAATCGTCCTCCGCCCCCACCGGGCGCACGACCTTCAGACTGGCCCCGGCGCGCGGGGTCAGCACCGTCTTTCCTTTTCGCGTCTCGGCAATGGTGTCGGCGGCCGGCACGATGAAGCCACGTCCGTCCGACGCCGCGACCAGCAGCTTGGCGGCGCGGGCGGCGGGCAGGAAGCCGACGATGCCGATCGATCCGTCCAGATCGATCATCGCCCGCACCGGCTCCCCGAAACCGCGCCCACCGGGCAGCTTGTCGGCCGCCAGCGTGAAGAACCGCCCGTTCGCCGCCGCCAGCAACAGCTTGTCGGTCGTCTGCGCGTGAAAGGCAAAGGCCGGGCCGTCGCCTTCCTTGAACTTCGCCGTCTCGGCCGAGGCGAGATCGACATGCCCCTTCATCGCGCGAATCCAGCCGCGCTGCGACAGGATGACGGTGATCGGCTCGCGCTCGATCATCGCCTCGAGCGGGATGTCGCGGGTCGGCGCGGCTTCCTCGATCAGCGTGCGGCGTGCGCCGAGTATGGTCTCCAGACCATAGCGGTCGCGGATCTTGCCCAGATCCTTCTTCATCCGCGTCCGTTGCCGCTGCTCCGAGCCGAGCAATTGGGTCAGTTGCTCGCGCTCCTTGTCGAGCTTGTCGCGCTCGCCGCGAATCTCGAACTCCTCCAGCCGCCGCAGAGAGCGCAGCCGCATGTTGAGGATCGCCTCGGCCTGCCGATCGGTCAGACGGAATTCCTCGATCATCACCGCCTTGGGCTCGTCCTCGGTGCGGATGATCTCGATCACCCGGTCGAGGTTGAGATAGGCGACCAGATAGCCGTCGAGCAGCTCGATCCGATCGGCGATCTTGCCCAGGCGATGTTCGGAGCGCCTGCGCAGCACGACGAACTGATGCTCGACCCAGGCCGCCAGCGCCTCGCGCAACGACATGACGCGCGGGGTGCGGTCCTTGTCGAGGACATTGAGGTTCAGGCTGATCCGCGTCTCCAGATCGGAGAAGCGGAACAGCCCATCCATCAGCACCTGCGGATCGACGGTACGGCTGCGCGGCTCCAGCACGATGCGGACCTGCGCATCCGATTCGTCACGCACATCGGCCAGAATCGGCAGTTTCTTGTCGTTGATCAGCGTTGCGATCTGTTCGATCAACTTGCCCTTGGCGACGCCGTAGGGAATTTCGCTGACCACGATCTGCCAGCCGCCGCCCTTTTCCCGCTCGATCTCCCAGCGCGCGCGGACGCGGAAGCCACCGCGCCCCGTCGTGTAGCTCTCACGCAGGATCGCGGGCGCATCGACCACGATGCCGCCGGTCGGGAAGTCCGGGCCTTTGACACGCGCCAGAATCGCATCGTCATCCGCATCGGGATGGTCGACCACGTGGATCGCCGCGTCGAGCAATTCGGCGGCGTTGTGCGGCGGGATGCTGGTCGCCATGCCGACCGCGATGCCGCTCGCGCCGTTCGCCAGCAGATTGGGGAACAGGCCTGGAAAGAGCTCGGGCTCCTGCTCTTCGCCATTATAGGTCGGGCGATAGGCGACGGCATCTTCGTCGAGGCCATCCATCAGGTCGATCGCGACCTGGGTCAGCCGTGCCTCGGTATAGCGATAGGCGGCGGCGTTGTCGCCGTCGATATTACCGAAATTCCCCTGCCCGTCGACCAGCGGATAGCGCAGCGCGAAATCCTGCGCGAGGCGGACCATCGCGTCATAGACCGACTGGTCGCCATGCGGGTGATATTTACCGATCACGTCGCCGACGACGCGCGCGCACTTCTTATAGCCCGCCGCCGGATCGAGCTTGAGCAGCCGCATCGCCCAGAGCAGCCGCCGATGCACGGGCTTCAGCCCGTCGCGCACATCGGGCAACGAGCGCGCGGTGATCGTGGACAGCGCATAGACGAGGTAACGCTCCGACAGCGCACTGTCGAAAGGTGCGTCCAGGATGCCGACGGGAGGATTGTCGCGGAGATCGATCGCCATGGGAGCGCCGCTTCTAGCAAGCCCACGCCCCAGGGGCAATCCGGCGGATCAAATCAGGAACACGCACCCCTTCGATACGACAAAGCGGGCGCGATCGGAATCGCACCCGCTTCGATCGCGGCAAGGCCGGTCGGCTTACGACTGGTTCGCCTGGGCCTGCGTCACATCCTGCTGGAAGTGATTGCCGGCCGCGACCGTGCAATTCTGGAAGGCGACGGGCGTGAAGGTTTCGACACCGGCGACTTCCTCATCGGTCACGGGCTTGCCCTTCTTGGTGTGGGCGGGCGCGAAGGCGACGACTTCGGGACGGAACGTTGCCAGGACATCGGCGGTGTCGCGACACGCGACCGTCCGCTCCTTATTGCCGTTCTTCACGACCGCGATTGCTTCCATGCCATTGGCCAGCGGGACATGTGCCTGCTCCCAGATCTGCGGCCCTTGCGCCGCATGCATCGGCCGCGCGACGGCAACACCCGCCGTCAGCATCAGGGCCCCACCAACAACACCGATCATCAGCTTGTTCATGACTACCTCCTTTGCAAGCATAGACAGAACCCATGACTTGGGCGATCGGTTTCCAGTACTTTCACAACTTAACGATTTTTCATATTTCATTGAAGCATTGGCCATGATGTACATTGGATTACAGCGACGACATGTTGCACATCTGCCTGCACATCCTGTCACAACCGGGCCTACCGGAACCGGCTCGATGACGTGCCACATTCCATTGCGCCGGCCCGCCCCTTCCTTTATAGGCCGCGCCATCCCGCCTCGGGCCTCAGCATGTGGGGCACCGGGGCTGTACTCATTTCAGGGGACCGCCGCATGGCTCGCCGCCGCCAAATCTACGAAGGCAAGGCCAAGATCCTGTACGAGGGCCCCGAGCCCGGCACGCTGATCCAGTATTTCAAGGACGACGCCACCGCGTTCAATGCCCAGAAGAAGGGCACGATCAACGGCAAGGGCGTGCTGAACAACCGTATCTCCGAGCATGTCTTCACCATGCTCGACCATATCGGCGTGCCGACCCACTTCATCCGCCGCCTGAACATGCGCGAGCAGTTGATCCGCCAGGTCGAGATCGTGCCGATCGAGGTCGTGGTGCGCAACGTCGCGGCGGGCTCGCTGTCCAAGCGTCTGGGCATCGAAGAGGGCGTGAAGCTGCCCCGCACGATCATCGAATATTATTACAAGGACGATGCGCTGGGCGACCCGATGGTCACCGACGAGCATATCGCCTGCTTCGGCTGGGCCAGCCAGGAAGAAATGCACGACATCGCCGATCTGGCGATCCGCGTGAACGACTTCCTGTCGGGCATGTTCGCCGCGATCGGCATCCGCCTGGTCGACTTCAAGCTGGAATTCGGCCGCATCTGGGACAACGACTTCGGTCGCATCATCCTGGCCGACGAGATCAGCCCCGATGGCTGCCGCCTGTGGGACATGACCACCAACGAGAAGCTGGACAAGGATCGCTTCCGCCGGGATCTCGGCGGCGAGGTCGAGGCCTATCAGGAAGTGGCGCGCCGTCTGGGCCTGCTGCCCGAGGGAGGCGACACCGCCGTCCTCGATCTGGAAGAACACCGCAAGAGCCGGGGCAAGTAATGAAGCTGAAGATTTTCGTGACCCTGAAGCCCGGCGTGCTCGACCCGCAGGGCAAGGCGATCCAGCACGCGCTGGGCAGCCTGGGCTTTGAGGGCGTCGATGACGTGCGCGCGGGCAAGCTGATCGAGATGCAGGTCGCCGATGAGACGACCGACGCGCAGATCGACGAGATGTGCCGCCAGCTCCTCGCCAACACCGTGATCGAGAATTACCGGGTGGAGCGCGCCTGATGAAGACCGCCGTGATCGTCTTTCCGGGCTCGAACTGCGACCGCGACCTCGCCGTCGCGCTGGAGGCGGTGACGGGCGTCAAGCCGGCCATGGTCTGGCACGGCGACAGCGAACTGCCCGAGGGACTGGGGCTGATCGGCGTTCCGGGCGGCTTCTCGTACGGCGATTACCTCCGCTGCGGCGCGATCGCGGCCCGCTCGCCGATCATGCGCGCGGTGGTCGATGCGGCCAACAAGGGCACGCCGGTGTTCGGTGTGTGCAACGGCTTCCAGGTGCTGGCCGAAACCGGGCTGTTGCCGGGCGCGCTGATGCGCAACCGCTCGCTCAACTTCGTGTGCCGCGACGTGAACCTGGAAGTGGCCAACACCGACAGCGCCTTCACCCGGCTGTACGAGCAAGGCGAGACGATCCGCATTCCCGTCGCGCATCATGACGGCAATTACTTCGCCGACGCCGACACGCTTGACCGTCTAGAAGGCGAAGGCCGCGTGGCCTTCCGCTATGCCGAGGACGTCAACGGCTCGGCCCGCAACATCGCGGGCGTGCTGAACGAGCGTCGCAACGTGCTGGGCATGATGCCCCACCCCGAACGCCGCATCGAAGCCGCGCACGGCGGCGACCATGGCCGCCGGTTGTTCGAAGGCCTGCTGGAGATGGTGGGGGCGTAATCCCCACCCCGCCGTTCAGCCTGAGCGAAGTCGAAGGCCACGGGATGACATTTGACAGGGGGAGCGGGGCAACTCGCTTCCCCTTTTTCATTTTTTCACGCGAAGCCTCGAAGCCGCGAAGCCGCAAAGCCGCAAAGCCGCAAAGAAGATGTTTGTTCGCGCGGAGACGCGGAGGTGTCCTACGCGGCGGACGCCGCATGCTTTTGCCTTGAGCAAGAGGAAGAAGGAATACGGTCTCCAAGAGACCAGACACCTCCGCGTCTCCGCGCGAACCCAATTCAAACCCTTCGCGCCATCGCGGCTTTGCGTGAACTCAAACCCGAGCCCGGAACGGCGTAAAGTCCGTCCCCTCGTCAAACACGTCCACTCCCTCGGCGCGCTTGAGCCAGCCGACGATCAGATAGGTCACGGGGGTCAGCAATACCTCCCAACCCACCTTCAGCGCCCATTGCGTGAACAACACCACGATCACCAGATGCGGCGTCCACCCCACCGCGCCCCAGAAGGCGAGCGGATAGAAGATCAGGCTGTCCACCCCCTGCCCCACCAGGGTCGAGCCGATCGTCCGCGACCAGAGATGCCGCCCGCCGGTCCACACCTTCATCCGCGCCATGACATAGGCATTGGCGAATTCCCCCGCCCAAAAGGCGCAGACGCTGGCCAGCACGATGCGCGGCACCTGTCCGAAGATCACCTCATAGGCGGCCTGGTTCGTCCAGCTCGGCGCCGGGGGCAGCGCGACCACGACGAAGCTCATGAACGCCATGAACAGCACCGCCGCCGTCCCCGCCCAGATCACCCGCCGCGCCCGGGCATAGCCATAGACCTCGGTCAGCACATCGCCGATGACATAGCTCAACGGAAAGAACAGGATGCCCGCCCCGAACGGCCAGTCGCCGACCAGCGGCAGGGTGATGACCGCGACCTTGCCCGCACCGATCACGTTGGAGAGCAAGAGGATGGTGACGAACGCCGCCATGACGAAGTCGAACCAGCGAAACGCCGCCCGTTCCAGATCGCGTGCCGGGACCGCTCGTTCACGGTTCATGCCCATCCCTTTCAAGCCTATCACCCCGACATTTATCGCCATTCCCTTGGGGCGCAAACCACGCTAAGGACGCGGCCGTCTGCGCGTCCGTAGCTCAGTTGGATAGAGCAAGGAGCTTCTACCTCCTCGGTCGGGGGTTCGAATCCCTCCGGGCGCGCCAAAACCAAAATTTTCCGCAAGATTAACGGCTTTGCGACCAGTTCCGAGTGAACAGGCAATTCCTGCGACACACCCCTGGACCGCATCTCCAGTGGCCATGCGCTTCGTGGCCCTCTACCGGGCCACCAAATCGCTCAGATTACCTCTAGCTTGCCGCGAAGGACGGGACTTTGGCGGCGGCCGTCGGAATGCGGTGCAGCGTCGCGATTTCCTCCGTGTCGCCGAGCATGAGCCCCACCCGCTGGTGCAGCCCCGTGGGAGGAATGTCGAGTATCCGTGTCTCGCCATCGGTCGCCGCGCCGCCCGCCTGTTCGATCAGGTAGCTCATGGGATTGGCTTCATACATCAGGCGGAGCCTGGCCTGGCCGGTGCGGTCGTCGCGGGGATAGAGGAAGGTGCCACCGCGTTTCAGGATGCGGTGAACATCGGCCACCATCGATCCGGTCCAGCGCATCGAATAGTCCCGGCCGCACGGCCCTTCGCTGCCCGCCACCCGATCGTCGACGAAACGGGTGACGACCTCCGACCATTGCCGCCGCCGCGCCACGTTGATGGCGAACTCGGCGGTGCCGCCGGGCATCCGGATCGGGCCGTCGGTCAGGTTCCAGGCGCCCACCTCCCGGTCCAGCGTGAACTCGTACACGCCGGTGCCGATCGACAGCATCAGCAGCGTTTGCGGCCCGTAAATGGCATAGCCCGCCGCCACCTGTTCCGAGCCGCGCTGCAGGAAATCCTCCTCACCGATCTCGCGACCGGCCGCGTCCGCCGGGGCCTTCAGCACCGAGAAGATAGTGCCGACAGACAGACAGACATCGATGTTGCTCGACCCGTCGATGGGATCGAACAGCAACAGATATTCGCCCTTGGGATAGCGATTGGGGATGCGATGGATCGTCTCCATCTCCTCCGAGGCCATCGCCGCGAGATGCCCGCCCCATTCATTGGCATCGAGCAGAAAGTCGTTGGCGATGACGTCCAGCTTCTTCTGGACCTCGCCCTGCACATTCTCACTGCCCAGCGACCCCAGAACCTCGCCCAGCGCACCCTTCGACACGGCATGGCCCACCGTCTTGCAGGCGCGCGCCACCGTCTCAATCAGCAGCCGCAGTTCACTTGGCAGTTTCGCAGGCCCCCGCTGCTGTTCGATCAGGAAGCGCGTGAGCGACATTCGTGGCATCATGGTCAGGTTCCAGGCTCGGTGGAGAGGAGGGAAGGCGCCGCTTTGGGGGCGGCCGGTTCGCTGGAGCCGCGGGCGATCAGCCGTCCGGCGAGCACGACCTTGCGAACCGCGGCATCGGGATGGTCGAGCCGGTCGATCAGCATCGCCATGGCGGTGCGGCCGATTTCCTCGACCGGCTGTTCGATCACCGAAAGCCCGCCGCCGATCAGGTCCATCCACCCCTCATTGTCGAACCCGGCCAAGGCCAGGTCGCCGGGTACCGACAGGCCGAGCCCGTGCAGCGTGCGCAGGACCGCCATCAGGGCCAGGCCGTTGCTCGCGACCAGCGCCTCGGGGCGATCCGGCCGCGCGAGCAGGTCGGTGACGATCCGCGCGACCTCGCCATCGCCATGCGGGACGGCGATCGCCTCGGCTTCGAGGTCCAGCCGCTGCGCCGCCGCCTCGAAGCCGGCGCGACGTTCCTCGCCCGTACTGCTCGACGCGCCGAACAACCCTGCGATCCGGCGGAATCCGCGCGTATGAAGATGCTCGACCAGCAGTGAAGCCATCGCCGCATTGTCGAGCACGACGCAGTCATGCGCGATGCCGGGCGTGGCGCGGTCGATCAGGATCATCGGATAGTCGGGCTTCGCCTTGCCCAGTTTCGCCAAGCCTTGCCGGGTCGGCGCCAGGATGACGCCGGTGACGCGTTCCTCCTGCATCAGTTGCAGGTACATCGCCTCGCGAACTGGGTCCTCGTCGGTGTTGCACAGGATTACGCGCAGGCCGCGCGCATAGGCCAGATTCTCGATGGTGCGCGAAACGGCGGTGAAGAACGGATTGCGGATATCGGCGACGACCAGCCCGATGGTATTGGTGTGTCGCGACCGCAGCCGCCGGGCAGCGAGGTTGGGCCGATAGCCGGTCGAGCGCACCGCCGCGAGCACGCGGTCGCGCATCGCCTCGTCGACATTGCGGCCGCCCAGCACGCGTGAGACGGTCGCGGTCGAGACGTTGGCGACCCGTGCCACATCCTTGATGCCGACGGTCATGGAAAACGTTCTCTCCTCTCCACCGCGCTGTCTGACGTCGCGTTCAGCCATTTCATGCCCGCTCTCCTGATTTCTGGCAAGCGCTATTGACATGGATTTGAGAAAACGTTTTCTAGAATTGCAAGCGACGACCAGAGTCGCGCCGGAGAGGCCCGAGAGACATGTCCACCCAAGCGCCATCCCCTGCCGTCCGCCCGGAGCTGATCCGGCTCGCGGCCACGGCGACCGACAAGACGGATGCGATCCGCCAGGCGGGGCAGTTGCTCGTCGCGGCGGGCTGCGTCGGGCCGGGCTATGAGGACAGCATGATCGCGCGCGAAGGCGTCGCGAACACCTTTCTCGGTGCGGGCGTGGCGATCCCGCACGGGCTTGGCGAGGACAAGGGGCTGGTCCGCCGCGACGGGATCGCGGTGCTGCAGTTCGTCGAGGGGATCGAGTGGAACCCCGGCCAGATCGCGCATCTGGTCGTCGGTATCGCCGCCAGTTCGGACAGCCATATCGCGATCCTGCGCCGCCTGACCCGTCTGATCCAGGACGAGGCGCGGCTGCGCCAACTGGCGACCACCGATGATCCATCGCTGATCCTGGCCGCGCTTCAGGATGATGCGACCGACCAGAACCGGGCCCGCCTGCCCGCCGAGGACCTGGACGAGCGGGTGACGTGGACCGTTGATTATCCCACCGGCCTGCACGCCCGCCCGGCCGCCGCCTGGTCGGAAGCGGCCAAGGCGCTGCCGATCGCGCTGCGCGTCCGGCATGGGTCGGAAACCGCCGATCCGCGCAGTTTGGTCGCCCTCCTGCAACTCGGACTGAAGGCCGGGGACAGGATCACCATCTCGGCCTCCGGGCCCGGTGCGCGGGGGGCGCTGGAGAGCTTCCACGCTGCGATCACGCGGCTGAGTACCCGCGAAAAGGCCGAGGCGGCCCGGGCCGCGCAAAAGGCCGCCGCAGCGGTGCCCGTCCAGGGCTGGAAACCTGTCGGTACGCCGGCGATGATCGCAGGCGTGGCAGCCAGCCCGGGGCTGGCGATCGGCACGGTTCATATCCTCGCCTCGGCGGAGCTGGACGTGGTCGACCATCCCGTCGACCTGGCCACCGGGGGTGCCTTGCTGGAGGGCGCACTGGTCCGCACCCGCGCGCAGATGCAGGGACTGATCGACGACACCACCCGCCGCCTGGGCGCGGGCGACGCGGCGATCTTCAAGGCGCAGGCGAGCCTGCTCGACGATACCGACCTGATTACGCTCACCTGCCAGCTGATGGTCGAGGGGCATGGCGTCGCCTGGGCCTGGCATCAGGCGATCGAGCGCATGGCGGGCCAGTTGTCGGCGCTGGGCAATCCCGTGCTCGCCGCGCGCTCGGCCGATCTGCGGGACATCGGCCGCCGCGTCCTGGCCCAGATCGACCCCGGTCTGGGGCTGGGGACGCTCGACGACCTGCCCGATGCCCCATGCATCCTCGTCGCCGCCGATCTCGCGCCATCGGATACGGCCGCGCTCGACACGAACCGCGTGGCGGGCATCGCCACCGCGCTGGGCGGCCCCACCTCACACAGCGCCATCCTCGCGCGCACACTCGGCCTGCCCTCCGTCGTCGCGGCGGGCGCGGATTTGCTGTCGCAGGCGGCGGGGACGGTCGCGATCGTCGATGGCGATACCGGCCGCGTCTGGCTCGATCCGTCCGAGGCCGACCTGGCCTCCGCGCGCGACTGGATCGCCGCCATCGCCGCGCGCCGCGCCGCCGAGGAAGCCGAGCGCAGCCGCCCCGCCGTCACCCGCGACGGCCATGGCGTCGCGATCGCCGCCAATGTGAACCGCCCCGATCAGGTGGCCGATGCGCTGGCGCAGGGTGGCGAAGGCGTCGGTCTGATGCGCACCGAGTTCCTGTTCCTCGAACGCGGCGACAGCCCCAGCGAGGACGAACAATATGCCGTCTATCGCGCGATGATCGACGCGCTGGACGGCCGCCCGCTGATCGTCCGCACGCTCGACATCGGCGGCGACAAGCAGGTGCCGCATCTCCATCTGCCCAAGGAGGAGAACCCCTTCCTCGGCGTGCGCGGCGCGCGGCTTTTGCTGCGTCGCCCCGACCTGCTGGAACCGCAACTGCGTGCGCTGTACCGCGCGGCGAAGGACGGCGGCGACCTGTCGATCATGTTCCCGATGATCACCTCGGTCGCCGAACTGCTGACCCTCCGTGAGCGGTGCGAGGCGGTGCGCGTGTCGCTCGACGCACCGGTGGTGCCGATCGGCATCATGATCGAGGTGCCCGCCGCCGCCGTCCAGGCCCATGCGCTGGCCAAGCACGCCGATTTCTTCTCGGTCGGCACCAACGACCTGACCCAATATGCGCTCGCCATCGACCGGCAGAATCCCGAACTGGCGAGCGAGGCGGATTCGATGCACCCGGCCGTGCTGCGGCTGATCGCGATGACGGTGGAAGGCGCGCGGCGGCACGATCGCTGGGTCGGCGTGTGCGGCGGCCTGGCGGGCGATCCGTTCGGCGCGGCGCTGCTGACGGGGCTTGGCGTCACCGAATTGTCGATGACCCCGCGCGACCTACCCGCCGTCAAGGCGCGGCTGCGCAGCAGCGAACTGCCCGCGCTGCAGGCGCTCGCCGCCCGCGCGCTGACGATGGAGAGCGCCGCCGATGTGCGCGCGCTCGACATCGCGCCGGTCGCCGAGATGCGCGAAAGGAGCGCCGCGTGATGCGCATCGCCACTGTCACCTTCAATCCCGCGATCGACCAGACGATCACGCTCGACCGGCTGATCCCCGGCGAAGTGCACCGCGCGCGGTCGGTCCGCCAGGATGCGGGCGGTAAGGGCGTCAACGTCGCCAGTTGCCTCGCCGATTGGGGCGCATCCGTCAGCGTGTTCGGGCTGCTGGGACAGGATAATGCGACCCTGTTCGAAACGCTGTTCGAACAGAAGGCGATCGACGACCGCTTCGTCCGGGTGGGCGGCGACACGCGCGTCAACATGAAGATCGTCGACGACACGGACACCACCGACATCAACATGAGCGGCCCCGTGGTCGGCGAGGCGGATGTCGCACGGGTCGAGCGCGCGGTGGCGGATTTCGCGGGCGAGGATACCCTGATCGTCCTGTCGGGCAGCCTGCCGCCGGGATGCGATACCATCCTCTATGCCGAGATGGTCGCGGCGCTCACCGCGCGGGACGCGCGGGTGCTGCTCGATACCAGCGGCGCGCCGTTGACCCATGCGCTGCGTGCCGATGTGCTGCCGAAGATCGTCAAGCCCAATCGCCGGGAACTGGCCGCCTGGGCCGACACCTCGCTCGACACCATGGCCGATGTCGTCGCTTGCGCGACGGCGCTGCATCGGCGCGGCGTGGCGTTGGTGGTCGTGTCGATGGGCGGGGAGGGCGCGCTGTTCGTATCGGACGAAGGCGCGCTGGTCGCGCATCTGCCCGCTGGGCCGCTCGCAAGCACGGTGGGCGCTGGCGATGCGATGGTCGCTGGGCTGGCCGCCGGGATCGCCGAAGGCGCCGGGCTGGAGCGGATCGCGCGCCTGTCCACCGCCTTTGCCGTCGCCAAGCTGGGGCGGCCGGGTCCGCACCTGCCGGATCTCGCGACCATCGACGCACTGGCCGCGCAGGTCACGATCAGCGGAGCCGGGATCACCGGCCCGCATAGGGTGGGAGAGGACGCATGAAGAGGCTGTTGGCGATCGTCGATGCCGGAGACGCGGGCGTCACCGGCGTCCTGGCGGGCGAGGCGCTCCGCCGCGCGGCCCGCGATGCGGGCCAGCCAATCGAGATCGAACTGCGCACGGCGCAGGGCGTGGTCAATCCGGTATCGGCCGGGAATGACGACACGCTCCTGTTCGTCGGTGTCGAAGACAGCGCCGATGCGGCGACCCGCGCACGCGCCGACCGGCTGCTGACGCTGGAGGCGGTGCTTGCCGATCCGGCCGCCGCGCTGAAGGCCGGCAGCAAGGCACCCGCCGCGACCAAGAAGATCGTTGCGATCACCTCCTGTCCCACCGGCATCGCGCATACCTTCATGGCGGCCGAGGGATTGCAGGAAGGCGCACGCCAGCTCGGCTATGACATTCATGTCGAGACGCAAGGGTCGGTCGGCGCGGGCAACCCGCTGACGCCCGAGCAGATCGCCGAGGCCGATGTGGTGGTGATCGCCGCCGACCGCGAGGTCGACCGCGCGCGCTTCGCGGGCAAGCGGGTGCTGGTCAGCAACACCAAGCCCGCCATTACTGGCGGCGCGGCGCTGATCGAAAAGGCGCTTGCCGAAGCCAAGGTGCAGGGTGCGGGGTCTGCCGCTGCTGCCGCGTCCGCCACGGCGACGACCGAGCGCGCGGGGCCCTACAAGCATCTGATGACCGGCGTGTCGTTCATGCTGCCCTTCGTGGTGGCGGGCGGCCTGCTGATTGCGCTCGCCTTCGCCCTGGGCGGAATCCACGCCAATGACGAGGCCGCCAAGGGCACGCTCGCCTATGCGCTGTTCACCATCGGTGCGAAGGGCGGTTTCGCGCTGATGGTGCCCGCGCTCGCCGGGTATATCGCCTATTCGGTTGCCGATCGGCCCGGCATCGCGCCCGGCATGATCGGCGGGATGCTCGCGAGCAGCCTGGGCGCAGGCTTTCTGGGCGGCATCGTCGCGGGCTTCATCGCGGGGTATGGCGTCGACGCGCTCAACCGCGTCATTCGTCTACCCAAGAATCTCCAGGGTCTGAAGCCGGTCCTGATCCTGCCGCTGCTCGGCACGCTACTGACCGGGCTGCTGATGATCTACGCCGTCGGTACGCCCGTCGCGGCGGTGCTGTCCTTCCTGACCGAATGGCTGCGCGGGATGCAGGGGACGAACGCGGTCCTGCTCGGCCTGATCCTGGGCGCCATGATGGCATTCGACATGGGCGGTCCGGTCAACAAGGCGGCCTATGCCTTCTCGGTTGGGCTGGTCGCGTCGCAGGTCTACACACCGATGGCGGCGACCATGGCGGCGGGCATGACCCCGCCGCTCGCCATCGCGCTGGCCACCCGACTGTTCCCCAACCGCTTCACCGCCGACGAGCGCGAAGCCGGGCCCGCCGCCGCCGTGCTCGGCCTCGCCTTCATCAGCGAAGGCGCGATCCCGTTCGCGGCGCGCGATCCGTTCCGGGTCATCCCGTCGCTGATGGCGGGATCGGCGATCACGGGAGCGATCTCGATGGTGGCCGGTGTCGAATTGCGCGTGCCGCATGGCGGCATCTTCGTGCTGCCGATCCCCGGCGCGGTCACGCACCTGGCCGCCTATGTCGCGGCGCTGGCGGTCGGGGTGGTGGTCAGTGCGGTGCTCGTCGGATTTGTAAAGCGCCCCGTGGCGCAAGGCTGATCGCCCCGCCCCGTCAAAGGGGCTCGGCATTTTCCAGGAGGGGATGTTTTCATGGCTGGAGTGAAGAGCCTCGCGGCGATCGCTGCGCTGGGCATGGGGATGGCTGCGTCCACCGCCTGGGCCGAGGATGTGCCGACCACGCCCTCGGGCCCCGCCGCGCCGCAGGTCTCGCAACAGGCGACCAAGACCGTACCGTTGGTGCTGGGCCAGAAAAAGAAGAGTGTCGACACGTTCCAGCCGCTGGCCGATGAGGGCGTCACCCTGGCGCTGAACTATACTGGCGAAGCTGCGGCCAACGCGACCGGCGGCTTTGCACGCAAATCGGCCTATACCGGACAGATTTATGTCGGGGCCGATTTCGACTTCGAGAAAATTGCCGGGATCGACGGCGGCAGCCTGCACGTCGCCATCACCAACCGCCACGGCCAGAGCCTGTCGCAGATCGCGATCGGCAACAACACCTCGGTGCAGGAGGTCTGGGGTACCCAGAACACCCATCTCGCCATCCTGACTTGGGAGCAGAAGCTGCTGGGCGGTGCGCTCGACATCGAGGCGGGCAAGAGCCAGGCGAACATCCATTTCCTGAACTCACCCTATTACTGCCATTTCCAGACCAACTCGGCCTGCGGCAATCCGACCTTCGTCTTCAAGAACAGCAACTTCACCTATTTTCCGGCATCGAGCTGGATGGCCAAGGCCAAGCTGACGATCGCCGACCACTGGTTCGCCCATGCGGGCATCTATGAGGTCAATCCCAACCGCAAGCGCCCCGACGACAATGGTTTCAGCCTCAGCTTCAAGGGCGGCACCGGCTTCATCGTGCCGTATGAACTGGGCTATGCCTCCGACTTCGAGACCGATCGGCTGCCGCGCCATTATATCCTGGGCGGCTGGATCGACCGGGGCGACTATGCCGATCCGCTGCGCGACGACCGGGGCGGTATCGCGATCCTGAGCGGACGGCCCGCCGCGACGCTGAAAGGGCGTAGCGGCATCTATGCCCGGTTTGACCAGATGCTGACTCGTCCCGACATGACCTCGCATCGCGGGCTGGCGGTGTTCGGCGTCGCCATGACCAATCTGTCGGGGCGCGTCGAGGAACGGCATTTCCTGGAGCTGGGCCTCGTCCAGACCGGCACCTTTGCGGGTCGCGACCGCGACACGATCGGCTTCGTCATCAACCAGCAGAGCTTTTCCGACCTGGCCATGGCCCGGATGCGCGCGGCGCGTGTCTCTGCGGGCGGCGACGCAAACATCCGGCGCGACCAGTATATGATGGAGCTGGCCTATGGCGCGCAGATCGGCCCTGCCGTCCGCATCTCGCCCAATGTCCAATATATCCTCCATCCCGACCAGACCGGCCTGCCCTTCCGCCGAACCGACATCCCCAACGCGCTCGTCTTCGGCTTCAAGTTCACGATCGACGCCCCCACCCTCATCGCTGCGGCCCGGCACAACTGACGTCACGCACCATGGCCGCGCCTCATGCCACCGGCATGGGAGGGGGGGTGAAACGGTTTACGACCGCTGCGAAGCGGTCGCCCCTGGGGGTGGCGAGGTATCCCACCGATAATTGCGCCAAGGTCTGACGATCGTGGGTCGACCTGTGCAACGGGAATTTCCCGATGATCGAAGTGCCCATCGCTGTCATCTCGGGCACCATCTTCCTTCCACCGTTGCGGACAGCAAAACGCCTCGGCTTTCACCGAGGCGCTGCGTGGTGCATCCATCAACCTTTTCCGTGATCCTGCCCCGCAGGATCACGAGTCCCGATCATTCCCACTCGATCGTGCCGGGCGGCTTGCTCGTATAGTCATAGACGACGCGATTGATGCCCTTGACCTCGTTGATGATCCGGGTCGTCACGCGCGGCAGGAAGTCGCCGGGGAAGTCGAAGGCCTGCGCGGTCATCCCGTCGACCGAGGTCACCGCGCGCAGCGCCAGCACCGAGTCATAGGTACGGCCATCGCCCATCACGCCCACCGAGCGCACCGGCAGCAGCACGGCGAAGGCCTGCCAGATGGCATCATACAGCCCGGCCTTGCGGATTTCCTCGAGATAGATGGCATCCGCCTTGCGCAGGATATCGCAGCGTTCCTTGGTCACCTCGCCGGGGATGCGGATGGCGAGGCCGGGTCCGGGGAACGGGTGGCGGCCGACGAACACGTCGGGCAGCCCCAGTTCGCGACCGAGCACGCGCACCTCGTCCTTGAACAGCTCGCGCAGCGGCTCGACGAGCTTCATGTTCATCCGCTCGGGGAGGCCGCCGACATTGTGGTGGCTCTTGATCGTCACCGACGGGCCACCGGTGAAGCTGACACTCTCGATCACGTCCGGGTACAGCGTGCCCTGCGCCAGGAACTCCGCACCGCCGATCTTCTTGGCCTCGGCCTCGAACACGTCGATGAAGGTCTTGCCGATGAACTTGCGCTTGGCCTCCGGGTCGGTGACGCCGGCCAGGCCGCCCATGAACAGCTCCTGCGCGTCCACATGGACGAGCGGGATGTTGTAATGGCCGCGGAACAGGCTGACGACCTGCTCGGCCTCGCCCTGGCGCAGGATGCCGCCATCGACGAAGACGCAGGTCAACTGGTCGCCGATCGCCTCATGGATCAGCAACGCGGCGACCGACGAATCGACCCCGCCCGACAGACCGCAGATCACCCGGCCACTGCCGACCTGTTCGCGGATCTCGGCGATCTTGGCCTCACGGAACTCGGCCATCGTCCAATCGCCGGTCAGCCCGACGACATGGCGCGCGAAATTGGCGATCAGCTTGGCGCCATCGGGGGTGTGCACCACCTCCGGATGGAACTGCATCGCATAGATGCGGCGTTCGTCATTGGCGATGATCGCATAGGGCGCGCCAGGGCTGGTCGCGACCACGCGGAAGCCCGGCGCCAGTGCGGTGACCTTGTCGCCATGGCTCATCCAGACCTGATGCCGCTCACCCTGCGCCCAGAGGCCATCGAACAGCGCGCAGCCGTCCTCGACCGTAATGAACGCCTCGCCGAACTCGCCGCTATCGCCCTTCTCGACCTTGCCACCCAATTGCTGGGTCAGCGCCTGCTGGCCATAGCAGATGCCGAGCATCGGCAGGCCGCTGTCGAGGATTCCTTGCGGGATGCGCGGGGACTCGGCATCGACCACCGAGGCGGGACCGCCCGAGAGGATGACGGCCGCGGGCTTGATCCGCGCGAACGCCGCTTCGGCCGATTGGAAGGGAACGACTTCGCTATAGACCCCCGCCTCGCGCACGCGGCGCGCGATGAGCTGGGTGACCTGGCTGCCGAAATCGACGATGAGGATGCTGTCGGGGTGCTCCATGGCGGTCCGATAGCGATGTCTTTTGGAAAATGCTACCGGGCCGACGGGCTTTGAAACGCATCGGTCGCGACCATGCCGGGGGCCTGCGTATCGACTCGACAATGGAGGGCCCGAACGCACCCCTTTGCCGTACCCGTTCGGATTCGTCCCTGTACGAGCAGCCCCCATCCCCGCCGCCATCGCATATCCTTCTGTCGAAGGGCAGGAACGACGACAGCATCCGAGCGCGGGCCGAAACGAAGAGAAGGGGCGTGCCGTCACCAACACGCCCCATTTTGGAAATCAGGACAATAGCATAACTTAGCAGCGACGGCCGTGCTCGTTATGGCCATTGGTATTGTAATTGAGCGTCCGGCTATTCGGTGCAATATTGGCAGCACAAGCGGCCGGGTCGCCGGTAGGCGGGGTGGCCCCGCTGATGCTCACTCGGTACGGGAATTTGGTGCCGGTGACGGCCCCCGCCGGTTGCCAACCCAGCGTCTCATAGGCGCCCGGCGTTGCGGTGACCGTCAGAAACAACTTGGCGCCCTGCGGAACCGCGCGGGAGATCGTCGCGCTGTTGGTGCCCGACACTGCCCCCAGATCCGAATAGGTGACCTTGGTCCCATTCTCGATCGCGACGAGCGCGAAGCGCCAGGCCGCCTGATTGGCGGTGGTATCTCCGGTCAACGTGACCTGTACGGTTCCGCCATTGGCCGTCAGCGGGATCAGATGCGTGCCGAACTGCAACAGAGGCCGCGCCGGCGAGGACACATATTGGTTCGCGCCCGACCCTTCCGCCAAGGGCGCATAGAGATGCGAGGCCAAGGTCTGCGTCGCCGAGGCGGTGGTCGCATCGATCAGCGCGCGTTGATCGATGAAGTCCATCCCCGCCAGCCGCGCACCATACCAGCCCATGTCATTGGCGAAGGAGGCAAAGCCATGGGGATAGACGCCCGCCGCCTGGCCCAGCCGTACGAAGGCCTGCAGATAGTCCTCCGTCGTGGCGCCCTCGCTGTCACGGAGATTTTGGGTCCAGCTCTCCCAGACGAACGGCCATGTCGAATCCTGTTCGTACAGGAAGGACATGAAGGGTTGCGCCCCATAGCGCGCGATCGACCAGAGCGGCCCGTTTTCCAGATTGTTCAGATAATAGGGCAGGAATCCCACGTAGTTGGGCGACAGGACATAGGCGTTCCATTCCGCCCCGACTTCCCAGATCGGCCCGGCATCGGACTTGTCGCGAAAACCGCCGGTATAGAATTGGATGACATGGCCGAATTCGTGGATCGTCGTCACGCCACCGGCCTGAAGATTGGGCGCGCTGACCCACATCCCCGCCGCGGCGCTGGCGCCGCAATCCCCCATATCGCCATCGCTGAAGAACGGTATGCCCGTGCCACAGACATACATGTTGATCTTTTTACGGTTATCCCCGTCCTGATAGGGCATGGGGGCTGCGAGTATGTCGCGATTCCACAGCCAGATGGCTTCCAGCCACTGGGCGGATTGTTCGATCAACTGGTTCCAGTCGTTCCCGGTGTCGCGCGCCCAGCGATAGCTGAACCCGTCGGTTTTCACGCCGTACCAGAAGGTGAAGTGCTGCGTCTCCACCTTGCGCACCGTGCCGGCATCCAGGGCTTCGCGGCTGGTCGGCTCCAGATCATAATCGGTGTCGTAGCTGGCCGTATCCTCGGACAAGGGATGCTTATCGGCTTCCTGCTCGATCGCCGCGACGTCATTGTCCGACAGCGACGACAGGCGGAAACGGCGGCGGCATCCATCGGCCATTTCGAACTCGGCGACTCGGCTGCTTTCTCCGAGATTGGCACCATAAGCCCAGACGAGCCGAGCCTGGAAGGCGGGGCCATAGGCGGTTCCAGGGGCCCGATGGGGTTCGGCCGGTGCGTCGGACGATAGCGGCGTCCAGGTACGGAGGGGCAAAACGCCCCATGGGTTGTAGCTGGAAGTGGCCTTGCACCCGGTTACGGGCTGCGCCGTACTGGCGCCGGCTGCGGTCGCGACCGGCCCGCCACCGGTCGTTCCGACCTCATCCGCCCCCCCGCACGCGACCAACAAAAGCGCCGGAATCAAGCTGCATATCTTGCGCATCACGCCCCCTTGTTACCGTTCACAAATACATTCTTTTTTATCTGTGAAGAAGGAACGTATATCACATACGATAAGTGAGCAAGACCAAGCGATGTGCGGCTTGACGCTGGCGGACCGCGAAACGGCCCATATGAAAAAGGGCCGCGCCATCGCTGGCACGGCCCTTTGTCGAAGGTCTTCGAAAGACGCGAAAATTACGCGGCTTCGTCGAAATCTTCCTCGGTCATCACCGGACCCGAATCCTGGCCCTTCGCCGAGACGTCACGGTCGACGAACTCGATGATCGCCATTGGCGAGGCGTCCGACGCGCGGATGCCAGCCTTGATGATGCGGGTATAGCCACCGTTGCGGTCGGCATAGCGCGACGCCAGAACGTCGAACAGCTTCACGAGCTGCGCGTCGTCGAGCAGACGGGCATGGGCCAGACGGCGGTTCGAGAGACCACCCTTCTTGGCCAGCGTCACCAGCTTTTCGACATAGGGACGCAGTTCCTTCGCCTTGGCGACGGTGGTGGTGATCTGCTCGTGCTTGATCAGTGCTGCCGCCATGTTGCGGAAAAGCGCGATACGATGAGCCGAGGTACGCTGCAGCTTACGGCCGCCGACGCGATGACGCATGGGTAGTTCCTTCGTTCGTTAAGGGGCCGTTTGACGGTACCCCAGACCTGGTAGCCGTTAGAGGCCGCTACCTTCGCCTATCTCGTAGTCATCCCAGCAGAGCGGGGAGATCGGCCGGGCCGGATCACGGCGAAGCCGCGATCCTGACGTCGAACGGGTCGCCCGTAGGCGACTCGCCGGCCGGGCTTTCGCCGTCTCGCGGATAGCGTCGCTATCCGCGTGCGGCTTAGCCCATGATCTCCTGTTCCAGCTTCTTGGCCATTTCCTCGATATTCTCGGGCGGCCAGCCGGGGATTTCCATGCCCAGGCGCAGACCCATGGACGACAGCACTTCCTTGATCTCGTTCAGCGACTTGCGGCCGAAATTCGGAGTGCGCAGCATCTCGGCTTCGGTCTTGCCGACCAGATCGCCGATATAGATGATGTTGTCGTTCTTGAGGCAGTTCGCCGAACGCACCGACAGCTCCAGCTCGTCGACCTTCTTGAGAAGGTAACGATTGATCTGCTGCGCGTCGCTCTGCGGCTCGCCACCAGCGGCGGGGATCGCCGCCTGGCCCACGGGGGCCGCGCGGGTGAGCGCCGAGTCGTCGAAGTGCACGAACAGCGCCAGCTGGTCCTGGAGGATGCGCGCGGCATAGGCCACGGCGTCTTCCGGGGTGACGGTGCCGTCGGTCTCGACCGAGAGCGTCAGCTTGTCATAGTCCAGGTCCTGACCGACGCGGGTCGGGTCGACCTTGTACGACACCTGGCGCACCGGCGAGTAGAGCGCATCGACCGGGATCAGACCGATCGGCGCATCGGCCGGACGGTTGGACGCGGCGGGGACATAGCCCTTCCCGATGTCCGCGGTCAGCTCCATGTTGAGCGTCGCGCCTTCGTCGAGATGGCAGATCACCAGGTCCTTGTTCATGACCTCGATATCGCCCGACACGGCGATGTCGCCGGCCTTGACGGTGGTGGGACCGGTCGCCGAGAGCTGGAGACGCTTGGGGCCTTCGCCCTGCATGCGGATGGCGAGCTGCTTGACGTTCAGGACGATGTCGGTGACGTCTTCACGCACACCGGCCAGCGACGAGAACTCGTGCAGGACATTCTCGATCTTGATCGAGGTGACCGCCGCGCCCTGGAGCGACGACAGGAGAACGCGGCGAAGCGCGTTGCCCAGCGTCAGGCCGAAGCCACGCTCCAGCGGTTCGGCAACGAACGTCGCCTTCCGCTTGCCATCGCCGCCCTTCTTTTCGAGCGCGTTGGGCTTCTTCAGTTCCTGCCAGTTCTTTGCGTTGACAGACACGTGGTTCCCCTGAGTTATGGGCCGGAACGGGGACGGTTCCAGCCGTGGAGTAGAGGCATGGCCGACTCGTCAGCCGGCCATGGGAAGCATCAGACGCGGCGACGCTTGGAAGGCCGCACGCCGTTGTGCGGGATCGAGGTGACGTCGCGGATCGAGGTGATCTGGAAACCGACCGCCTGCAGCGCGCGCAGCGCCGACTCGCGGCCCGAACCCGGGCCCTTCACTTCGACTTCCAGGGTGCGCACGCCGTGCTCGGCGGCCTTCTTGCCGGCGTCTTCGGCGGCGACCTGAGCGGCGTACGGGGTCGACTTGCGCGAACCCTTGAAGCCCATCATGCCGGCCGACGACCACGAAATGGCGTTGCCCTGCGCGTCGGTGATGGTGATCATCGTGTTGTTGAAGCTGGCGTTCACATGGGCAACGCCGGCGGTGATGTTCTTGCGCTCGCGACGGCGAATGCGCTGCGGTTCACGTGCCATTGGGTGAAAATCCTGACCTAGTATCCTGATGCGGAGAGCGGCGGGCGGTCAGCCACAAGCCTGCCTCCGGCGGAGTAATTCGTCCCCCGGACGAATTACTTCTTCTTGCCCGCGATCGGCTTCGCCTTGCCCTTGCGGGTGCGCGCATTGGTGTGCGTGCGCTGGCCGCGGACCGGCAGGCCCTTGCGGTGACGCAGGCCGCGATAGCAGGCCAGGTCCATCAGGCGCTTGATGTTCATCGCGGTCTCGCGACGAAGATCGCCTTCCACCGTGTGATCGGCGTCGATGGTTTCACGGATCTGCAGGACTTCCTGGTCCGACAGGTCCTGGACGCGACGATCCGCGGCGATGTTCAGCTTGGCGGTGATTTCCTTCGCCTTGGCCGGACCGATGCCGTGGATATAGGTCAGCGCGATGATCACGCGCTTGTTGGTCGGGATGTTGACACCCGCGATACGTGCCATGAAATTTGTTCTCCTAGCTCCACGAAGCATGGCATGGCCGCACATGCTCCATCTCAACGCGATGGTTCCGCCACGCGGAATTGCGACGCCCGCAAATCGCGCGTCGTCAAACCGGGGGTGTTGGAAGGACGGTCAGTTAGGGCCCGCGCAACCCACTGTCAAGCGATCGGTTCCCGAAACTTGAACGATTGGACGCGCTTCAGGGTCAACCAGCGCCGAAAGGACACGAGCGCCCAGACGATCTCCACCACGCCGAACGGCCAAGCGCCCTGCAGAAAACCATAGGCCGACCCCGCGATGCATCCCAGGACGAAGCCCAGCGTCCACCAATGCGAACCCGATTCCATCGCATAGCACAGCAGGGTGAAGGACACGGCGGCGAGGCCGAATAGGGAGAGAGAATCCATGGGCGGGATGTAAAGCGTTGCAGGATGACGGCAAGCCCGATCCTCCCTGGCACGGGGGGGTGGCAGGCGAAAGGCCTGACGGAGAGGGGCTTCCACGAAGCGAATCATTTACGGAACGCCCCCTCCACCACCGCTGCGCGATGCCCCCCGTGCCGAGAGGATTTAGGGTATGATCAACCGCGCGATGAGCCCAGGACCGTTGTCCGCCAAGTCGAACCGCCCACCATGCAGCCGCGCCACCGCCTCGATCAGTGCCATGCCCAGCCCCGCCCCGGGCGTCGTACGCGCCGAGTCGAGCCGTCCGAAGCGCTTCAAAGCCTGCGCCCGGTCCGCCTCGGCGATGCCGGGGCCGCGATCCTCGACCTGGAAGACGATGCCCTCCAACCCGCGCGACAGGCGCAGCGTCACCTGCCCGCCCGACGCGCCATGCTTCAAGGCATTGTCGATCAGGTTGGATAGCGCCTGGCTCATCAACTCACGGTGGATCGGCAACGGCGCCGGCCGATCTTCCACTTCAATCATGAAGCGCAAGCCGGCATCCTCGACCACCGGCGCGTAGAGCTCACCAATCTCCTCGACCAGCTCGGCGGGCGCGACCAGGGTGAAGCGGTCGCGGGTGACCGATTCGGATCGGCTGATCTCGATCACCATGGTCAGCATCCGCATGATCAGGTCGGTCTCGACCAGCAAGCCGCCCAGCGCCGCCTCGCGCTGGTGCGGATCGGCGATCAGCACCGCCTGCTCGGTCTTGGTGCGCAGGCGCGCGAGTGGCGAGCGCAGATCATGTGCCAAGCTGTCGGTGACGACCCGCAACTCGGCCATCAACTGCTCGATCTTGCCGAGCATGGCGTTCAGCCGCACCGCCAACCGGTCAAAGGCATCACCGTCGCTATCGCCTTCGCGAACCAGCGAGACGCGACGCGACAGGTCGCCCTCGCCCGCTGCATCCATGACCGAAACGATGCTGTTGAGCCGCCCCGCGACATAATGGGCCAGGACCAACCCCGTGCCGACCCCCAGCATCAGCGACAGCACGACCGCCAAGGCCAGCGCACGCTCGATCGCGATCTGCTGCGCCTCGATCAGATCGAGGGGGCGGCCGACCAGCAACCAGTCATCGCCAATCGGATGGAGCGTATAGCCCGCCTCGCGCGAGGCCCAGACGCCCCCCTGCCCCAGCACGGCGATACGGAATGGCGTGTCGGCCAACGGCACCGCCAGATGAGCGGGTGCATAACCCGCGACCCGGTGGCCACGCGCATCGAAGATGGCGAGGACCAAAGTCACATCGCCCGGCTCGCGCGCCTGGGTGATCGCATCGGCCAGCGCGGGCAATGCGCCCGTCCGCCACACTGCGCGCAGGGCATCGGCCTGTTCGACGATCTCGCGGTGGAGCGCGGCCACCGCATCGGCGCTGGTCTGTTTCCAGATGAACCCGACCAGCGCGAGGTTCGATACCAGCGCCAGAATGATCGACAGCAGCGCGATCCGCGCCGAGATCGTCAGCCGGAGCTTCACCCCTCCACGGCCAGCCGATAGCCGGCACCGCGTACCGTATGGAGGATCGGGGTGCCGAAGCCTTCCTCCAGCTTGCGCCGGAGCCGCCCGATATGGACATCGACCACGTTGGAGCCGGGATCGAAATGATAATTCCAGATCTTCTCCAGCATCATCGTGCGGGTGACGACTTGCCCCGCATGGCGGGCGAGGAATTCGAGGAGGTTGAACTCACGCGCCCCGACCGGGATGAGCTTGCCCGCGCGTGTGACCGTGCGGGCCAGCAGATCGATCTCCAGATCGCCGACGCTCAGCTTGGTCCGCGTCGGCTCGGACGCCGCCCGGTCGGACCGGCGGACCAGCGCCTCGATCCGCGCCGACAGCTCGGCGAAGGAGAAGGGCTTGCACAGATAATCGTCCGCCCCGGCCTTCAGCCCGTCGACCCTGTCGTCGACCGTGGCGAGCGCGGACAGGATCAGCACGGGCGTCGATATGCCCGCCGCGCGGATCGCGCTGACCATCGCCAGCCCGTCGAGGCGCGGCAGCATCCGGTCGGCGATGATCAGGTCGAATATGCCCTCGCTCGCCAGGAACAGGCCGTCGCGGCCATCGCCGCACTGCTCGACGGCATAACCCGCCTCTGCGAGTCCCTTGGCGACATAGGCGGCGGTCGAAGCATCATCTTCAACGATCAGGATTTTGCGACTCATCGGTTCATCTGCTCCGGCATCGGACGAGTTTCTCAATCGGCGTCGGCCCAGATCGGTCGCCCCCGGCCAGGATTGGCCGCACCACGCCGGGTCGAGAATGTACCAGCGAAAGGCCGGCGGAAAGCGCTCTTTCCGCCGGCCCCGACGGCACCCCCGGGAGTGTCGGGCGCCGAGCTCTCTGAACTCTATGGCCAAGGGCTACCGCGTTCCGGCCTTCCCCCCGGTGACCATATCATGAAAAATACGTCATCTCTTTCAGGGCGTTACAGGGATCGGATCGACGAGTTGTGGCTTTAACATCATGAGTGGGGAGTAACCCTTCCGTAACCATTTGTTTTTTAAGTCTTTGGTAACCTTGTAGGATATGCTGCCCCCATCATGACGGCCGTTCTTTTTCCACCGCCCGACGGGTTTGACGAAGAACGCCGGCTGGCAACGCTTCAGGCCCATGCATTGCTCGACAGTGAGCCCGAGGCGGAGTTCGATGCCCTCGTCTCGTTGGCGGCCGACATGCTCGATTGCCCACTGGCGGCACTGACCCTGGCGGACCGCGATCGGTTTTGGGTGAAGTCGGCGGTCGGCCCCTTGCCGCAGCAGATGCCGCGCGAGGTGGCCTTTTGCGATTTCACCATCCGTTCGCCCGACCTGCTGATGGTGCCCGACCTGTCGAGCGATCCGCGCTTCGCCATCAATCCCTTCGTCGCGGGCGATCCGGGCACGCGCTTCTATGCCGGCATGCCGATCCGCGTACCCGATCTGGACGGCAATCTTCAGCCGATCGGCTCGCTCTGCGTCATGGACGACACGCCCCGCTCGCTGAGCGCGGCGGGCGAGCGGACGTTGCGCCACCTCGCCCGTCTCGCCGAAGCGCTGATCGCCGCGCGCGCCATCGCCCGGCGTGCGACCGACATGGCCGAGTTCAGCGAACGCCAGGCCGAGGAGCTGCGCGCCAAGGAGCGCCATGTCCGCCAGGTCGAGCGGCTGGCGATGATGGGATCATGGCATGTCGCGTTGAAGGACGGGCGCGCGACCTGGTCCGATGGCGTCTATCGCATCCACGAGCTGCCGCCGGGCCGCCATTTCTCGGTCGAGGAAGGCCTGTCCTATTATCCCCCCGATGCGCGCCTGGCGCTGCGCTCAACCATCGAGAATACGGTAGAGACCGGCAATCCGTTCGACATCGAACTCGACTTCATCACCGCTCTGGGCCGGCGCCGGCGAGTGCGCGTGATGGGCGAGCGCGAAATGCTGGACGGGCAGGTCCATGGTCTGGTCGGCATGTTCCAGGACGTGACCGAACGCCATGCGCTGGAAACGCAGTTGCGCCACATGGCCGACACCGATGCGCTGACCCTGTTGTCCAACCGGGCGGCGTTCGACCGCGCACTGGAGGCGGCGATCGGCGAGGCGGCGGCCCGGGGCCTACCGCTGGGCCTGGTGCTGATCGATCTGGACGGGTTCAAGCTGATCAACGATACGCTGGGCCATCCCGCAGGAGACGAGGTGCTGCGGATGGTCGGCAACCGGCTGCGCGACGATGGGCTGAAGGAGTGTTTTGTTGCGCGTCTGGGCGGGGACGAATTTGGAATCATCCTCCGCGACCCCGCGATGCTGGCCGATATGGAGGCGCTGCAAGCCCGGCTAGAAGCGCTTCTGACCATCTCGATCACCATCGGCCAATTGACGATGGCGTGTAGCGGCACCGTCAGCATCACGCTGCGTCCCGAAGACTGCCACAATACCCGCGATTTCATGCATCATGCCGACAGCCGGCTCTACAGCGCCAAGCGCCAGCGGACGGGCGAACGGCGGCGTGGCGGGGATCGCCGGCGCAGCGCCTGACCGGTCAAGGTCTTTCCTAACGCGGGCTCAGACCCATATAGCGAGGCAATGTCTTCGCGCGCCCGCGTCCTTGTCCTGAACTCCGCGCTCGGACCCCTCGATTATCGCGTGCCGGCCGGCATGACGGTCCAGCCGGGTTCGATCGTCGTCGCGCCGCTCGGCCCGCGCCAGTTGCTGGGCGTGGTGTGGGAACCCGAACGCATGCCCTCCGACGCGGAGGTCGGCGACAACCGCCTGCGTCCGCTGCTGGGCGTGGCCGATGCCCCGCCCCTGCCGACGCCCTTGCGCCGGTTGATCGAGTGGACAGCGGATTATTATCTCGCCCCGCCCGCCGCCGTCGTGCGGATGGCCCTGTCCTCCACCTCGGCGCTGGAGGGCGCGCGGACCGTCACCGAATATCGCGTCACCGGCCATGTCCCCGACCGGCTGACGCCGCAGCGGGCGCAGGCGCTGGAGCGGATCGGCGACCGGCAGGGTCTGATCCGCGAGCTGGCGACCATGGCCGATGTCTCCGACGCGGTGATCCGGGGACTGGTCAAGAATGGCGCGATCGAGGGAGTGGAGGTCGATATCGACAGCCCCTTCCCGCTGCCCGACCCCGATCATCATCGGCCCGAACTGTCGGAGGATCAGCGCGCGGCGGCGGACACGCTGGTCGCGGGCGTGGCGGCGCATGCGTTTCAACCGGTGCTACTCGACGGCGTCACCGGCTCGGGCAAGACCGAGGTCTATTTCGAAGCGGTGGCGGAGGCCGTCGCCGAAGGACGGCAGGTGCTGGTTCTGCTCCCCGAAATCGCGCTGACCGAGCCGTTCTTGAAACGCTTCCACGACCGCTTCGGTTGCGAGCCGGTGGCGTGGCATTCGGGTCTTCGCTCGTCGCAGCGACGGCGGGCATGGCGGGCGATCGCCAGCGGGCAAGGCCTGGTGACGGTCGGCGCGCGTTCGGCGCTGTTCCTGCCCTATCGCAATCTGGGTCTCATCGTCGTCGACGAGGCCCATGAGACGAGCTTCAAGCAGGAAGACGGCGTCCATTACCATGCGCGCGACGTGGCGGTGATGCGGGGCAAGTTCGAACCCTGCCCGGTGATCCTCGCCTCGGCCACGCCGGCGATCGAGACGCGGCAACAGGTGGCGCTGGGCCGTTATACCGAGGTCAAGCTGCCCGGCCGCTTCGGCCCCGCGCAAATGCCGACGATCGAGGCGATCGACCTGATCCAGAACCCGCCCGAACGCGGCCGTTGGATCGCGCCGAAGCTGGTCGCGGCGATGAAGGAGACGCTGGAGAAGCGCGAACAATCGCTGCTCTATCTCAACCGGCGCGGTTATGCCCCGCTGACGCTGTGCCGGACCTGCGGGCACCGGTTCCAGTGCCCCAACTGCACCGCCTGGATGGTCGAGCATCGGCTGGTGCGACGGCTGGCCTGTCACCATTGCGGCCATGTCATGCCCACACCGCGCGCCTGCCCGGAATGCGGCGGCGAGGATTCGCTGGTCGCCTGCGGCCCCGGCGTCGAGCGGATCGCCGACGAGGCCACCGCGCTGTTCCCCGAGGCCAAGATCGCGGTCGTCACCTCCGACACCATCTGGTCCCCCGCCAAGGCCGCCGAGTTCGTCGGGCGGATGGAGGCAGGCGATATCGACATCGTCGTTGGTACGCAGCTCATCACCAAGGGTTATCACTTCCCCAATCTGACCCTGGTCGGGGTGATCGACGCCGATCTGGGGCTGGACGGCGGCGACCTGCGCGCGGCCGAACGGACCTTCCAGCAGATTCGGCAGGTGTCGGGCCGGGCAGGACGCGGGGCCAAGCCCGGCCATGTTTTCATCCAGACGCACAGCCCCAAGGCGCAGGTGATGCAGGCGCTGGTCACCGGCGATGCCGAGGCGTTCTACACGGCGGAGACCGAGGCCAGGCGTGATGCGGATGCCCCGCCCTTCGGCCGCTATGCCGCGATCATCGTGTCGTCGGAGGATCAGGGGGCGGCGCAATCGGCGGCCGAGATGATCGCCCGCGCGGCCCCCAAGGTGGATGGGATGCACGTCTTCGGCCCCGCGCCTGCGCCGCTCGCCATGCTGCGGGGGCGGCATCGGTTCCGGTTGCTGGTCCATGCAAGGCGGGCGCTGGCGGTGCAGGATGTGATCCGCGAGTGGCTGGGCGGGCTGGAATGGTCCGCCAAGGTGCGGGTCGCGGTGGATGTGGACCCGTACAGCTTTCTCTGACCGGACGATCGGAGAAGCTTGGTTCGCGCGGAGGCGAAGAGGGCGCAGAGGTGTCGTACTGGCGGCACCGCCGCCCCGTCATCGCTGGCCAATTGTGACGGGCCGTAGATCCGACGGGCGAGACACCTCCGCGTTCTCCGCGCCTCCGCGCGAACCAAAGTCTTCTCTGCGATCCCGTGGCCTTCGACTTCGCTCAGGCTGAACGAAGCGTGGGATATGAGGGCCAATCCCAACCGCCGTTCAGCCTGAGTGAAGTCGAAGGCCACGCCCCAAACAAACGAAAACGGCCGCAGCTTGCGCCACGACCGTTTCAGAACCCGGTAAAGGCCGGAAAGCCTTACCCAGCATGCTCCGCCAGCACGGTCAGACCCTTGGGCCCCACCTCGGCGAAGCCGCCGCGGATCTGGATCGACTCTGGCTCGCCCTTGTCGGTGCGATACACCTGGATCGCGCCGTCGCGAATGGTCGACATGAAGGGCGCATGGCCCTCCAGCACGCCGAAATCGCCCTCGGTGCCGGGGACGACCACCATATGCACCTCCTCCGAACGGAGAAGCTTTTCAGGCGTGACGAGTTCGAAGTGCAGCATGTCAGGGTCTCGTTTCAATCGCGCGGTCGAACGCGGTGATGGCCGCGTCGAACTTGTCCCGGCAACCAGGATTGCAGAAGCCGACCACCGCGCCGCGATAGACCGTCAAACCGTCGTCGCTGATCGGCTTACCCGACCAGGGACAGACGTCATTGACCGCATCCTCGCGGCGCGGCGCGGACATCAGGCCTCCTGGGCCAGCTTCTCGGCCTTGGCAACGGCTTCGTCGATGCCGCCGACCATGTAGAAGGCCGCTTCCGGCAGATGGTCGTACTCGCCGTCGACCACCGCCTTGAACGAACGGATCGTGTCTTCGATCTGGACGAACTTGCCCGAGATGCCGGTGAAGACTTCCGCGACGTGGAAGGGCTGCGACAGGAAGCGCTGGATCTTGCGGGCGCGCTGGACGGTCAGCTTGTCCTCTTCCGACAGCTCGTCCATGCCCAGGATCGCGATGATGTCCTGCAGCGCCTTGTAGCGCTGGAGCAGCGACTGGACCGCACGGGCCGTCTCATAATGCTCCTGACCGACGATGCGCGGCTCCAGCACGCGGCTGGTCGAGTCGAGCGGGTCGACGGCCGGGTAGATGCCCAGCTCCGAGATGGCGCGGTTGAGCACGGTCGTCGCGTCCAAGTGTGCGAACGAGGTGGCCGGCGCCGGGTCGGTCAAGTCGTCGGCGGGCACGTACACGGCCTGGACGCTCGTGATCGAGCCCTTGTTGGTCGAGGTGATGCGCTCCTGCAGCGCGCCCATGTCGGTCGACAGGGTCGGCTGATAGCCCACGGCCGACGGAATGCGGCCCAGCAGCGCCGACACTTCCGCACCCGCCTGGGTGAAGCGGAAGATGTTGTCGACGAAGAACAGCACGTCCTGGCCTTCCTGGTCGCGGAAATATTCCGCGATAGCGAGACCCGACAGCGCGACGCGCGCACGGGCGCCCGGCGGCTCGTTCATCTGGCCATAGACCAGCGCGACCTTCGAGCCCTCGCTGATCGCGTTGCCCTCGGCGTCCTTGGCGATCACGCCCGCGTCGAGGAATTCGTGATACAGGTCGTTGCCCTCGCGGGTACGCTCACCGACGCCCGCGAAGACCGAGGTGCCGCCGTGCCCCTTCGCGATGTTATTGATGAGTTCCTGAATCAGAACCGTCTTGCCGACGCCGGCGCCGCCGAACAGGCCGATCTTGCCGCCCTTCGCGTACGGCGCGAGAAGGTCGATGACCTTGATGCCGGTGACCAGAATCGCGCTCTCGGTCGACTGCTCGATGAACTCGGGCGCCTTGGCGTGGATCGGGGCGCGCAGGTCGGTGGCGACCGGACCACGCTCGTCGATCGGCTCGCCGACGACGTTCAGGATGCGGCCGAGCGTCGCGGGGCCGACCGGCACCTGAATCTGGTTGCCGGTGTCGGTCACGGTCTGGCCGCGGGTCAGGCCCTCGGTCGTGTCCATCGCGATCGTGCGGACGGTGTTTTCGCCCAGATGCTGCGCGACTTCGAGCACCAGGCGGGTGCCGTTATTGTCCGTCTCCAGCGCCGACAGAATCGCGGGCAGGTTCTCGGGGAAGTGAACGTCGACGACCGCGCCGATGACCTGGGCGATCGTGCCGACATTGTTGGTGGCCGTGGTCGGCCGGATGTCCTCAGCGGCGGTTGCCATCATTGCTTCCTTGGTTCGGTAGAGCCCGACATAGCTTCGGGGCGGGTAAAGGTCACGACCAGACGGCGGCCACCGTCGATCTTGTCACGGGTAACACGGTAATCGGCGCCGGTCAGATGGCCGGTGGTGGCGCTTTCGGTCTGGATCGCGGCCGAAACCGCATCCTTGCCGTCCAGACCCAGCTGATCCATCGGCTTGGTGACCCAGCGGATGAACTGCGTCTTGGCGAACGGGCTGGTGTCGAGATTGACGAGGTCGAGCGAGAAGCGAAGTTCCTTCAACTGCTTCGCATCGCCCTCGACCATCAGGTTGCCCATGTTGATCGGCGTCACCGCCGGGTCGGCCATCGGCGTGGCCTGCGCGATCGCACGATACTGCCCCTGGACGGGCGCATAGCCGGTCATGCGAAAGCCCATCCGGTCGAGCAGGCTGACCGTCTCCGGCGCATTGCCGAATATGGTCGCCCAGCCGCCCGTCACGAACGGCGTCGGCGAAGCCTTGGGCGTCTCCTTCGGCTGGTCGGACGCCTGGCCGCATCCGGCCAGAGCGACCGTCAGGCCCAGAAGGAGCGCGAGACGCATCAGAGCGCCTCGGCGCCCGAGATGATCTCGACCAGCTCGGTGGTGATCGCGGCCTGACGCGTGCGGTTATACTGGATCGACAGACGGCGGATCATGTCGCCCGCATTGCGCGTGGCATTGTCCATCGCGTTCATCTGCGAGCCGTAGAAACCGGCCTGGTTTTCCAGCAGCGCGCGGAAGACCTGCACCGCGACGTTGCGCGGCAGCAACGCGTCGAGGATGTCCTCTTCGCTCGGCTCGAACTCGGCGACCGCCTCGACCGAGGTTTCGGCCTTGCTCGGCGCGGGCATCGGCACCGGGATCAGCTGCTGCGAGACCGGGTCCTGCACTAGCGCCGAGACGAACTTCGAGTAGAACAGATGCGCCACGTCGAACTCGCCGCGCTCGAAGCGCGCGATCAGGTCGTCGGCGATGACCCGCGCGTCGTCGAACTTGGGCGCCTTGATCGTGCTCATGTCATGATCGGCGAGGATCGCGTTGGGGAAGAAGCGCTTCAGCACGCGCCCCTTCTTGCCCGCGATATAGAACTTCACCGTCTTGCCCTGCGCGGTCAGCTCTTCGGCCTTGCGGCGCGCGGCGCGGACGATGTTGGTGTTGAACGCACCCGCCAGACCACGCTCCGAGGTGGCGACGACCAGCAGCTGGACATCGTCCTTGCCGGTGCCCGCCAGCAGCGGCGATGCGCCGACGCCGCCCACGCGCGCAGCCATGCTGGCCATCACCGTTTCCAGGCGCTCGGCATAGGGACGGCCGTTCTGCGCCGCGTCCTGCGCACGGCGCAGCTTGGCGGCGGCGACCATCTTCATCGCCTTGGTGATCTTCTGGGTCGACTTGACCGAGTTGATCCGGATCTTGAGGGCCTTGAGGCTCGCCATCTTCGTCCTTCTGCCTCCCTCTCCCCTCGCGGGAGAGGGTCGGGGTGAGGGGTTGCCAGGGGCGGGGTCGCTTGCGGCGCCCCCTCACCCAACCCTCTCCCACCAGGGGAGAGGGCCATGTTTCCTTACGCGAAGATCTTCGCGAACTGGTCGAGCGCGGCCTTGAGCTTGCCCTTGGCCTCGTCGCCCAGATCCTTGGTGTCGCGGATCATCGCCAGCACATCGGCGTGATCGTTGCGCAAGTAAGCGAGCATCGCCGCTTCGTAGCGGACGACCTGCGCCACCGGCACGTTGTCGATATAGCCGTTGGTGCCTGCGAAGATCGACGCCGTCTGCTCCTCGAAGGGCAGCGGGTTGAACTGGGGCTGCTTGAGCAGCTCGGTCAGGCGCGCACCGCGATTCAGCAACTTCTGCGTCGAGGCGTCGAGGTCCGAGCCGAACTGCGCGAAGGCGGCCATTTCGCGATACTGGGCAAGCTCCAGCTTGATCGAGCCCGACACCTTCTTCATCGCCTTGGTCTGCGCGGCCGAGCCGACGCGGCTGACCGACAGGCCCACGTTGATCGCCGGGCGGATGCCCGCGAAGAACAGGTCGGTTTCGAGGAAGATCTGGCCGTCAGTGATCGAGATCACGTTGGTCGGGATGTACGCCGACACGTCGCCCGCCTGGGTCTCGATGATCGGCAGTGCGGTCAACGAGCCGGCGCCGTTGGCGTCGTTCATCTTGGCCGCACGCTCGAGCAGACGGCTGTGCAGATAGAAGACGTCACCCGGATAGGCTTCACGGCCCGGCGGGCGGCGCAGCAGCAGCGACATCTGGCGGTACGCGACGGCCTGCTTCGACAGATCGTCGAACACGATCAGCGCGTGCATCGCGTTGTCGCGGAAATACTCGCCCATCGCGGTGCCGGTGTAGGGCGCCAGGAACTGAAGCGGGGCGGGCTCCGACGCGGTCGCGGCGACGACGATGGAATATTCCATCGCGCCATTCTCTTCGAGCGTCTTGACCAGCTGCGCGACGGTCGAGCGCTTCTGACCCACGGCGACGTAGATGCAGTAAAGCTTCTTCGACTCGTCGGTGCCCGCGTTGACCGTCTTCTGGTTGATGAAGGCGTCGATCGCGACGGCCGACTTGCCGGTCTGACGGTCGCCGATGATCAGCTCGCGCTGGCCACGGCCGACGGGGACGAGCGCGTCGATCGCCTTCAGGCCGGTCTGCACCGGCTCATGCACGCCCTTGCGCGGGATGATGCCCGGCGCCTTCACCTCGACGCGGCGGCGCTCGGTCGCCTCGATCGGGCCCTTGCCGTCGATCGGGTTGCCCAGGCCGTCCACGACGCGGCCGAGCAGGCCACGGCCGACCGGCACGTCGACGATGGTGCCGGTGCGCTTGACGGTGTCGCCTTCCTTGATCTCGGCGTCCGAACCGAAGATCACGACGCCGACATTGTCGGCTTCGAGGTTGAGGGCCATGCCCTGCACGCCATTGGCGAACTCGACCATCTCGCCCGCCTGGACATTGTCGAGGCCGTAGATGCGCGCGATGCCGTCACCGACGCTCAGCACCTGGCCGGTCTCGCTGACCTGGGCCTCGGTGCCGAAATTGGCGATCTGGTCCTTGATGACCTTGGAGATTTCTGCGGCGCGGATATCCATGGGAACGTCAGCCTTTCATCGCGCTGGCGAGCGCATTCAAACGGGTGCGGATCGAGCTATCGATCATCTGGGAACCGATGCGGACGACAAGCCCGCCGAGCAGGTCAGGATCGACCGACAGGTCGACCGACACTTCGCGGCCGACGCGGGTGCGCAGCTGCTGCTTCAGCTCGGCGACCTGCGCTTCGGTCAGCGGGTGGGCGCTCGTCACCTCGGCCGCGACCTCGCCGCGATGGCGGCTGGCCAGCTGGCGGAACGCGCGGATGATCTGCGGCAGCGCCGAGAGGCGCCGATTCTCGGCAAGGACGCCGAGGAAATTCTTGGTCACGCCATCGAGACCCAGCGTGTCAGCTACGGCCAGCACTGCCTTGACAGCGGCACCGCGCGCCGCGACCGGGCTCTTGGTCAGCGCGGCCAGATCCTTGTTCGTGGCCAGCGCATCGCGCAGGGTGACGAGGCTGGCCTCGATCGTGTCGATCGAACGGCGCTCAGCGGCCGTTTCGAACAGCGCGAGCGCATAACGACCACCCAGACTTGCCTGGATGCCGCCTGTGCCGCTTATAGTACCGCCGGACATCTCCACGGATGCGAATTCCTCGAACAACGAACGGGTTGGCCCCATGGGGAACGGGGCGCGAAAAACGCGCCTCCGATGGGTTGGCGGGCGGTTAGCATCGGGAACCTTTCGATGCAAGCTGCGTGGCGCATCTTGTGACAGGCTGGTGACGAAGATGTCAGTGGGTTTTGACCGCAAGCCACGGGATGAAACCGCCCCGCCCCTGCGCTAACATCATTCCCGAGATGGAAAACAGCCCTCCCCCTCGGACGAGCAACCTTGATACGGAGGCCGCCTGGCGCGCCTTCGAGCAACGCGACCGGGCGGCCGATGGCCGCTTCGTCGTCGCGGTGCGGACGACCGGCATTTACTGCCGTCCGAGCTGCGCGGCCCGCCGCCCCCGGCGCGAGCATGTCGACTTCTATCCCGACACTCAATCCGCCCGCGCCGCCGGCTATCGCGCCTGTCTGCGCTGCCTGCCCGATGCGGTGGCGCGCGATCGGCAGGCCGTGGCGGATGCGATCGCAGCGATCGAGGCGGCGCAGGGCCCGCCGGCGCTGGCCGAACTTGCGGAACGGGTCGGCTATGCCCCGCATCATTTCCACCGGCTGTTCAAGCGCGCCACCGGCGTGACACCCGCCGCTTATGCCCGCGCCTGTCGCGCCGCGCGCACGACCCAGGCGCTGGCGCACGGACAGAGCATCACCCAGGCGCTCTACGAAGCAGGCTATGCCGGGCCGAGCCGATTCTATGCCGATAGCGAACAACGGCTGGGCATGGCGCCGGGCCAGTGGCGGCGCGGCGGCGAAGGAGTGAGGATCGACTGGGCCGTGCTGCCCTCCCCGCTGGGGTCGCTGTTGGTCGCTGTTACCCCGCGCGGTCTGGCGCGGGTCGCCTTCGAGCCCGATGCCCGCTTATTGACCGCCGCCTTTCCCGCCGCCACGCTCCATCCGGCGACGGGCGACACCCTTCGACGCTTGGCCCAAGCCGTCGCCGATGCGGGCATAGCCGATCCGCAACTGCCCGAGGCCGCCCGCCGCACCGCCTTTATCGAGGCGGTTTCGCGCGGCTGGCTGGCGTGGCAGGCGGCGGCGTGACGCGAGTCATTCGTCGTCGCTTCGGCGGTCGGTCATCGTCGCCAGCGCGACCTTCACTTCTTGGCTCTTGCCCGCCTCCAGCAGCGTGAGCAGGGTCGCCGCCGGATTGTCGGCGGCCGAGTGCGGATCGAAGGCGAGCGGACGCAAGGTACGCTTTGCCTCGTCAATCTGGTCGGCATTGATCTGCTGCCCGGCGAGCATGAAGCGCAGCCCCTTGTCCTGCGGCACGAGGTCGAAGGCGCGCTCCAGCCCGGCGACCGCCGATTCGCTCGGCTTCTCGCCCGCCATCAAGAAGCTGCGGTAAAAGGTTGCCAGCGGCTCGGCGGAATTGGGGTCGATGCGATTGGCGCGAATGATCCAGCTGCGCGCCTCGCGCCAGCGGGCCGCGTCCTTGCTATGCTCGCTATAGGCGCGACGAAGGTGGAGCAGCCCCTTGTAGAGCAGCGCCTGTTGCGATTTGGGATCGGCCACCAGCGCCCGGTCCGCCGCCGCTTCGGCCACGACGTCCTGCCCGACATCATAGGCCATCTCGGCAAACCAGCCCTGCACGACCGCCTCGTTCGGATAGGATGCCGCGATCTTGGCGGCGCGATCATAGACCTGCTGGCCCGTCGTGCGGTTCACGCCGCGATCCGATTGCATGCGCAGCGGCATCATCGCCTGCTCGCCGGGGCCGAGCGTCCGTATCGCGATCTCCGCCTTGGGCAGGCGGTCGAAGCGGATCAGCAGGCCGGGGATCGTGCTGCGGCGCAGATAGGCGTCGAGGCTGCGGTCCAGCGCTTTGAGCGAGCCGAACGCCTTGTCGCCGGCCGCGATGCTGGGCACACCCTGGTTGAGCAGCTTCAGATATTCGTTGAGCTTGGGCGCCTGCGTCCGGTCGAACTGCAGATAATGGGTCAGCAGCCAGCCGCGACCGTAAACCTGATCGAGCTCGCCCGGATCGAGCTTGCGCCGGGTCGAATCGAACAGGGTTTCGATCGGCAGCTTGCTGCTGTCGATCAGGCCATAGGCCCGGTGCTGCGCCGCGACGCCGACCATGATCCCTTCGCGATCGAACCGTGCGGTGCTGACGAACTCGGCATAGCCTTCCGAGTACCAGGCCGGATAGGCGATGCGCGAATTGCCCAGCAGGAAATGATGGGCATATTCGTGGAACAGCACGATCTGGGGTTTCAGCGCATTCAGCCCGTCGCCCTGCCCGCGCATCGGGGTGAACGCCACCGATCCGGAAACGCGCGGTTCGTAGAAGCCCGCGACATGGTCGCCGCCCTTGCCATAAAGCCGCCGCACCGCCGATTCGTCGGGCAGGACGTAGACGGTGACGGGATTGCTCTCCTGCCCCTCCTGCTCGGGGAGCGCATGGAGCTGGCGCATCGCGCCGTCGAACTGCTCCAGCCGCGTCGCCATGGTGCGCAGCGAATCTTCCGACATGTTACCATAAAGGACGAAATGCCGGCTCCGCGCCTCACGCCACTCGGCCTGTGCCGCCGTCCCCACCAGCATCGCACACGCCATGACCGACGCAGCGGCCATCCACCGGCCGGCGCGCATCCCCCAATTCTTCATTTCCCCCCGGCCCTCCCAAGCCGCCCTCAATACGGGGTCTATCTCAACCGATATGAGCGGGGACAGGCAAGTGAATTGCGCGACAGCCTGGGGCGTCAGCGCGCGTCGCGGCAGCTATAGACCAGCTTCTCGTTGGGCAGCGGGGGCAGTTGCTGGCGGATAGCGGCCTGCTCGGCCTCCAGCTTCTGGAGCGCGGCGTCGCTCTTCGTACAGGCCCGGGCCTGGTCCGGCCCTTGCAGCTTGCGGATCGACTCCATGGTCGCGGCGGGCAGCATATAGCGCGTCTGGGTATAGGTGCGCGTGACGGGATCGAAACGCGCGATGGTGACGGTCTGCTCGTCCTGCGGCACCAGCACACGCTGCCAGCCGCCCTCGCCTTCCAGATACTGGACGTCGCGATCGACGCATCCGTTCGCGCCCCAATTGAACGCAGTCTCCGCCGTCGACGACACGGTGATCCGGCTACGATCGGCCTGAAGCGTGCAGATCAGCGGGCCAAGCGCGGCGGTGGACGGCGTGACGGCGGGGGTCGTACTCGATTCGCGCGGCAAGGTGATCTCAGCCGAGGGGCGCAGCAGGAAGGTGACGACCGCCGCCACCACCGCGACCCCGCCCGCCGAGACGGTCCAGATCGCCCGCCGCCGCTGGCCGCGCGATTCGAGCAGCCCGGCGCCGCCGATCGCCAGCGCCCCGCCGACCAGCAGCAGTGCCGCCAGCGCCATCACATTCTCGCGCGACCGTTCCGCTTCGCTGCGCGCGGCATTCAGTGCCTCTTCCCGGCGCAGCGCCGCGGTATTGGCCGCCTCGCGCCGGGCGGCGGCGGCATCGGCGACCGCACGCGCATCCGCCGCGCTGTCCTCGCGCAACCGCTCCTCGATCGAGGTGCAGGGCGATGCCACCGAGATATAGGGCTGTTTGGCGGCGCGCAGGAACGCCATCAGCTCGGTATCGGCGATCGCGAAACCGAAGGTCGAATCGCCCTCGTCCGCGCGCGTCAGCGCCGAGTTCACGCCGATCACCCGCCCGCAGGGATCGAGCAGCGGCCCGCCCGAATTGCCGCGCGCGATGCTGGCGGTGTGGAGCAGCACCTCGATCCCCGTCAGCGTCCGCCGCCCCGAGGCGACGCCCTGCGACCGCACCGGCGACAGCGGCCGGATATAATCCGCCGCCGACTGGGCGGTCGCCAGATCGACATTGCCGGGATAGCCCAGCGCGATGACCTGATCGCCCTCGGTCACCGGGCCGGTGAACAGCGCGACCGGCGGCAGCTTGGCCTCGCTCACCTCGATCAGCGCCAGGTCGCGCCGCGAATCATAGGCGATGACCCGCCCCTGATAGGATTTGCTGCCTTCTGAAGGGACCACGCCGACCACGACATTGTCGGGATAGCGCTCGGCGAGTTCGACGACATGCGCGTTGGTGACGATGCGGTTGGGCGCCACGGCAAAGCCCGAGCCATGGCCGAAACCCGCCACCTGATCGTCGACCATCGCGATGGTGACGACCCGCACGACCCCGCGCGCCGTCGCGGCGATATCGTCGGCGCGCGCCGCGGCGGGCAAAAGCCCGACGACGGTCAGGGCGAGCGCAAGGACGAAGCGGCTGAGCATCGCCGGCCGCCATATCCCGCCACTTTGGGCAACGGCAACCGCGTTCGGTTAGGCATATGGTAAATCTTGCCATTTATGCCGACGCGCTATGCCATGGGGAATTGCGGGATGAATGCGTTCGGTCGCCGTCAGGGTTTGGGAAGCGCACCGGGGGGCCGACCGGCCTTTGGCGTGGCGCGGCCGATGCACGGCCCCGGCCCCACCCCGCGCCCCGAAACCGAGGCTCCGCAAGGCGGTGGCCAGTTTCCGCCGCTGAGCAGTCTGGCGACCCCAGCGCCCGCCGAGACGGTCGATGCGATGCAGCGGCTGGCCGAACGCCAGGCCGCGGCGGTCGACCCCAGCCCGGCGCGCAACGAAGGGTTCGAGGCATCGATCCACCGGATCAAGGAACAGGTTCTCCCCCGCCTGCTCGAACGCGTCGATCCCGAAGCGGCGGCGACGCTGGGCAAGGACGAACTGGCCGAGGAATTCCGCCCGATCATCGGCGAGGTGCTGGCCGAGCTGAAGCTGACGCTCAACCGGCGCGAGCAATTCGCGCTGGAAAAGGTGCTGGTCGACGAGTTGCTGGGGCTCGGCCCGCTCGAGGAATTGCTGGCCGATGCCGATGTCACCGACATCATGGTCAATGGGCCCGAGCAGACCTATGTCGAGCGCAAGGGCAAGCTCGAACTCGCGCATATCCGCTTCCGCGACGAGGAGCATCTGTTCCAGGTCGCGCAGCGCATCGTCAATTCGGTCGGCCGCCGCGTCGACCAGACGACCCCGCTCGCCGACGCGCGCCTGAAGGATGGCAGTCGCGTCAACGTCATCGTGCCGCCGCTCAGCTTGCGCGGCACCGCCATCTCGATCCGCAAATTCTCGGCCAAGCCGATCACGCTCGACATGATGGCGGGCGGCGGGTCGATGAGCAACGACATGGCGACGCTCCTCAAGATCGCGGGCGCCAGCCGGTTCAACATCGTCATTTCCGGCGGCACGGGCTCGGGCAAGACGACGATGCTCAACGCCCTATCGAAGATGATCGACCCGGGTGAGCGCGTGCTGACTATCGAGGACGCGGCCGAGCTTCGCCTGCAGCAGCCGCACTGGCTCCCCCTCGAAACCCGCCCCGCCAACCTGGAGGGCCAGGGCGAGATCAGCATCCGCGACCTCGTCAAGAACGCGCTACGTATGCGGCCCGACCGGATCATCCTGGGCGAAATTCGCGGCAGCGAATGTTTCGACATGCTGGCGGCGATGAACACCGGCCATGACGGGTCGATGTGCACGCTCCACTCCAACTCTCCGCGCGAGGCGCTGGCGCGTATGGAGAATATGGTGATGATGTCGGACATCAAGGTGCCCAAGGAAGCGATCAGCCGCCAGATCGCCGACTCGGTCGACATGGTCATCCAGGTCAAGCGCCTGCGCGACGGCAGCCGCCGCGTGACCAACATCACCGAAGTGATCGGCATGGAAGGCCCGGTGATCATCACCCAGGAGCTGTTCAGCTTCCACTATCTGGATGAAGGATCGGACGGCAAGATCATCGGCGAATATCGCTCGGCGGGCCTGCGCCCCTATACGCTGGACAAGGCCAAGCAGTTCGGGTTCGACCAGGCCCTGCTGGAGGCATGCCTGTAGGCAAAGCGCTTATAGCGTCACAGGAGGCGCGGGCGGACGACCTTTTGCCAGAGCAGCGACAGCATGGCGTAAAAGATGATCGCGACGGTGACGCTCATCCCCGTCTGAAGCAGGATTTCCCCTTGATCGGGCGGCGGGGCCGCCGGATTGCGGCTTCCCCCGAACAGCCCGAAGGAGAAGGTCGCGACCATCCACCAATAGAGGGCGGTCAACATGCTTTCGAGCAACGCGACAAGGATGCGCTTCATGCCGTTTCCCCGATGGCGAAGGGGATGACGTCGACATAATCCTGAAACGCCCCGCTGCCGTGCTGCGGCTTTCGATGATGGGCGAGCAGGAAATAGTCGGTGACGATCGAAGCCTGCGCCTCGATGCCATAGGATAGGAAGGGCCGGCGCGATCGCGACAGATCGCCATAATGATAGTTGCGGTTGAACACCGCCCGCAACTTCACCCACATGCCCTGTTGATATTGCCAGGCATGGGTCAGTTCGTGGATCAACCATGACGCATCGCCGATCGTCGTGGAGAAATCGTCCTTGTAGCTGGCCGGCGGGAAATAGACCTCGCCATTGGGCGTGATCGCGGTGTTGGACGGTTGAAAGAAATAGGCGCGTCGGTTGTGGATTTTCACGCGGCCAAAATCGAGCGCGGCGCCGAAGACCTGTGTCGCATAATGCAACTCGCCCGATGCGAGCGATCGGCTGATGCGTCGGCTCATTCCCGTCTCCCCATCGCATGACGAACGCCGACAGGGTGCGGGTGGTTCACCCCAAGCCAATTCCTCGCTTAAAAGGCGATGCTTGCCGCCCCCTACACCATCGGGGGTACAGCCGGTATGTCGCTCCAATCGTTCCGTAACTGGACCCCGGCCTCCGCCGGGCTGGAGCATGGAGGGCGCGAGTGGCCGATTTTACAATCATCCCCTGCGATCGGTAGATGGCTTGCCTGGCGATTTCCCGCGCGCGCAGCCTCTGGCTGGGCTAGGCGTTGGGGCGTGATGCGTCGTTTGCTTTATCTGCTCCCCGTCCCTCTGTTGCTGACCGCCGCGATGATCGCCCCCCGTGCGCATCATGAGGCGGCCGCGAGCGCCGACGGTGCCGAGGATGTGGTCGCCGCCGCCGCACGCGATCCGGGGGTGGCAATACTTGCCCCCGATACCGAGGCGCGCTGGATTCCGTTTCAGTTGACGCCGGGCAATCAGATCCGCTTCGCCATGACGATCGACGGGCAAAGCGCCTCCGCCATCCTCGACACCGGGGTCAGCTTCACCCTGTTGTCGCGTGACTCCCCGATCGCGGCCCGCGCGCGCATCCGCCCCGGTGGCGAGGCCAGCGCGATCGGTGGAGCGGTCGCGATCGGCTGGATGCCGACGCGCACCCTGTCGCTGGGCGGCCTGACGCGAAAGGGCGGCGGCGTCGCGGTCGCGCCCCTCCCAGCCCTGGCGACCGGCGATGCGAAGCCGGTGGATCTGCTGGTCGGCCGCGACCTGCTCGCGGCCCATGCGCTCGATATCGATTATCATGCCAAGCGCTTCCGCCTGCTCCCCTCGGGCCGGATGCCCTTCCAGGGGGCGACCGCGCCGCTGACCATCTCCGCAGAGCGGCGTGTCTATGAGAGCGTGGTCGGACTGGGCACGGCGCGACTGTCGCCCATCATCGTCGATACCGGTGACGGGTCGGCGCTAACCGTCACCCAGGCGGGGTGGCGCATGGCCAAGCTGACCGCGCTGCCCACGACGAGCGCGATCGGCTTCGGACTGGCCGGCCCCTCGGTCAATGAACTGGCGATCGCACCGACCTTGAAGCTCGGCACGCTAACCGCGCATGAGGTCGAAGTGCGGATCGAACCAGCCAAGGGCTTCAGCGAATCGGTCGGGGTCGCCGGGCGGCTGGGATCGGGCTTTCTGCAACGCTACCGCGTGTTGCTCGACCCCGGCGCGGGACACATGGTGCTCGCCCCTGGCCCCGACGCCAACCAACCCGCGTTGCGATCCACCGCCGGGCTGTTGATGGGCGTCGGCGGCGACCGGTTGCGCGTGCTCCACGTCATGCGCGGCGGGCCAGCGGACAAGGCGGGCTGGCACGAAGGTGACACGATCTGCGCGATCGATGGACAGCCGATCCCGAAGGATTATGTCGACAGCCCGATGGCGCGCTGGACCGTCGGCAAGCCGGGCACTGTCATCCGCCTGCGCATGTGCGACGGCCAGGAACGCACCCTCACCCTCGCCCGCTTCTACTGAGGCGGACGGGGGCGCTTCCCCCATTCCCGCGCGACCGTATAGCCCAGATAGCCGGTGCCGAAGAGCGCGTAGAGCGGCTCTGGGATGGCGGACAGATATTGCGCCATCCCCCGGATCATTGCCGCCGCCATCGCCGGCCGCACCCCCGCGAGCAGCCCCATCGGGATGCTCCACAGCAGCAGCAGATACATGACATAGAGAAAGGTCGGCCGCGCCCGTCGGGTCCAGCGGTCGTTCGGGTCGGCCTCGCCCTGCGCCATCGCCTCCCCCGCGCTCATGACAGGCGATCCGCCAGCCAGCCATAGAGGAACGCCTCATTGGCGGGCCGCCGTTCGGCCAGCGTCAGATAGCGTTCCCCCTGCAACGCCTCGACGGCTTTGAGCAGCACGGTCTCACCCGCCCGCCCGCGATGCTGCAGGAAGGCGCCGAGCGCGGCGAGCGTCGCCAGGCCGATCCGGCCATCGACCGCCAGATCGGGATAATCACCACCACCGCGATTGAGCGCGTTGAGCGCGCGCTGCAAGAAGCTCGCCGCCACCCCCGGCCCCATATTCACGCCTGTGTCGAACAGTTCCTCCGCCAGCCGGGGCGCGTGCGCGGCGACGCGATCCCATCCCGGCGCGGACCAATAGAGCCGGCGATAGATCGCCTCCGCCCGTGCCAGCGGCAATCGGCGCATCGCCCCGGCATAGCCATCGGCGCGCGCCACCGCCTCGGTGATGCCGAACCTCGTCGCTCCGCGCCGGTCGGCGGGATGATCGCTATAATCCCCCTCGCGCGCGATCACCTGCGCGATCAGCGCGTCCACGTTCACTTCGTCCCCCTGCCCCATTTTGCCCTCCCTGTGATGGGCGATACGAACCATATAGGTTCGCTGTAGGACAGGCTTTTGTTGGGGGCGATCGATCACTCTTCCTCCCACTGACCGGGGGAGGAAAAGGGGATCAGTCCAATACGCTACGCGCCAGGGCCAGCGTGCCGAGCGGGCCCGCCTGGTCGCCCAGCTGGGCATGGACGATGCGGTTGGCGACCTGCGCCGCATCCACGAAGGGCAGATAGCCCGACAGCTTCTCGACCGTCGCGTGGCGCACCATGTCGAGCAGATGCGGCTGGCCGACACCGACGCCGCCGCCGATGACGATCCGTCCGCACGCCAGCGTCAGGAACAGGCCGGCAAAGCTCTCCGCCAGCGCATCGGCGACGAAGGTCCAGGCGGGGTTATCCGCCGCCAACTCCTGCGCCGGCTTGCCCGTGCGCGCGGCGATGGCGGGACCGGCCACCAGCCCCTCCAGGCAATCGCCGTGAAAGGGGCAGGCGCCGGCGAAGTCATCCCCGGCCACCCGGCGGACGCGGACATGACCCGCCTCGGGATGCATCCGGCCCGAGACCGGCTGGCCATTGACGATGATGCCCATGCCGACGCCGGTGCCGATCGTCACATAGACATGATCGGACAGCCCGCGCGCCGCCCCCCATTGCCCCTCGGCCAGCGCAGCGCCGGTCACATCGGTATGGATCGCCACGCGCTCGCCAAAACCCTCGGCCAGCGCGCCGACCACGTCCGCGCCGGCCCAGCCGGACTTGGGAGTCGCCAGCATATGGCCATAGTCCATGCCGGTCTTGTCGAGCGCGATCGGGCCGAAGCTGCCGATGCCCAGCGCTTCGGGCTTATACTGCTCGTGCCATTCGGCCAGACGCTGGCGAAGCGCCGCCAAAGTCACGGCGGGGGTCGTGGTGGGCAGCCGCTCCGACACCAGAATGTCGCGCCCGCGCCCGATCAGCACGATCGACTTCGTCCCGCCCAGTTCCACGCCCGCGACGATCCGATCCTGTGCCTCGACCATTCCACTCTCCCGCCCGTCCATGATAGGGTTTGCGCGACTGCGCGAAATGGCGCGTGCGGGTCAAGGGCATCGCGCAAAAACGGGCGGGAAGAGCGTGCGCAAATGGGTCAGCCGACCCCGGTTCCGCCCGATGCGCCAAAGACCTGGCCGGTGGCATAACTCTGCTCGGGCGCGGCCAGCGTGACATAGGTGGCGGCCAGTTCGGCCGGCTGGCCGGGCCGCCCCAGCGGCGTGTTCTCGCCGAAGCTGGCGACGGCATCGACCGGCTGCCCACCCGAGGGCTGCAGCGGCGTCCAGAACGGCCCCGGCGCGACCGCATTGACGCGAATGCCCTTGGGGCCGAGCTGCTTGGCCAGCGACTTGGCGAAGGCGACATTGGCCGCCTTGGTCTGCGCATAGTCGAACAAATTGCCCGAGGGCTGAAACGCCTGGACCGAAGCGGTGATGATGATCGCCGATCCCGGCTTCAGATGCGGCAGCGCCGCCTTGGTGATCCAGAAGGGCGCATAGATATTGGTCTTCATCGTCCAGTCGAAGGCGGCATCGTCCAGCTCGGCAAGGTTGTCGACCGATTGCTGGCGCCCGGCATTGTTGACCAGAATGTCGAGACCGCCCAGTTCGCGCACCGCATTCGCCACCAATTTGCGGCAAAAGGCGGGATCGCGAATGTCGCCGGGGATGGCCACGGCCTTGCGCCCCTCGGCCCGGATCAGCGCGACGACCTCGCGCGCGTCCGACTCTTCGGCAGGCAGATAGTTGATTGCGACATCGGCGCCCTCACGCGCATAGGCGATGGCGGCGGCACGGCCGATGCCCGAATCGCCGCCGGTGATCAGCGCCTTGCGCCCCATCAGCCGGCCGGAGCCGCGATAGCTCTTCTCGCCATGATCGGGCAGCGGTTGCATCTTGCTGGCAAGCCCGGGCCAAGGCTGAGGCTGGCGCGGGAAAGGCGGCTTGGGATAGCGGCCGGTCGGGTCCTGCATTGTGTTGACCGGCGTCGCCGAGGGACCCGAGGATTGCGCCGCCACGGCAGGCGCGGCGACAGCCGCCGCCGCGCCACCCAATATATCGCGACGCGATGCCGAAATCTTGACCATGAACCCGTTCCTTGCCGAAGTGCCACCCGCCCCACCCCAACAGGTGCGGCGGATGACAGTTCCGTCATGAAACGGGTTTCGGACCGCGCCGGGATCAGAAGATGGGCTGCGCCACCAAGGCCGCCTCGCGCCGGCATTCCGCCGCATCGGGACGCGGGGCTTCGGGGTCGCGACGCAGCGCATCGATCTCGGCGCGCGCGGTGGCTAGGTCGCGCTGGAAGGCGGGGTTTTGTGACAAGGCGGTCAGCGTCACCGTGGCGGACAGCCGCCCCGCCTCTACGGCGCTCGCATTATGGACGCCGCACACGATCCGGCTTTCGCCAAAGGCCCGCCCCCGCGCCAGGATCGGCGTCGCGCGGTCAGGCGCCAGTTCGGCCAACAACATCGCCCAGGTCCAGCCCGCCGTGGTATGACCCGACGGATAGTCATAGCTGGCCTTGAGTTCGCTCGCCGGCTGGCAGACGGGGCCGCGATCGATCAGATAGGGGCGCTGGCGCTTGTAATAATTCTTGGCGATGCCGGTCTGGCGGGCCGTGTCCGATCCGGCGGCGTCGATCAGCCGGATCGTCGTCGGCGCATTTTGCGGGGTCAGCGAAACGCCCAGCGCACATGAAAAGTCGCGTGCCATATCGGCATCGTCCAGCTTCACGTCGTTGGTCGCCAGCACCCAGCGGGGCGTACCGGCCAGCTTGCGCGTCTCGCGGAAAATCTGGCGATCGGCACGACCGCGCGCATCGTCGGGCCTGGGCGCCGGCGGCAGCACCGCCAGCAGATCGAGACCCGTGGCAGGCAGATAATGCGACGGCTCATCCCCTTCGCGAACCCCGGCCAGCGCGGCGGTACAGGTCACCACGACGAAAGCCACGGCCATGCAGGAAGCGACGAATTTAGACATTTGCGAAACTCTCCGGTTCATGGTCCAGCGTCAAAGCGAGGTCAGATACTGGAGCCGCGTGGCACGCAGGTTACCGACATGCGCGATGGCCAATGTCATGCCGCCCGCGACCGTCAGCGTGGTGCCCCATGCCGTCCCCTCGAAGACCAGCCCCAGGACCAGCAGCCCCAGGCCGGCCATCCCGATCAGCAGGGGCGCCATGGCGCGGTGCCGCCGCCAGCCACCAAGCAGTGTCCCTCCGCTGAGCGGAACGGCGATCGCCAGCATGACGATGTGAATCGTCTCCCCCCAATCGGCCCAGTCGGCGAGCGATGGCAGAAAGGCGATGGCGATCGGCAGGAACAGACAGTGGATCAGGCACAGGGTGGAGGCGGAAATCGCCAGCCCATCCAGTCCGAAGACGCCGCGATGATGCGTCCCATCCGACAGGTGCGCCACCGCCTCGCCATCGCCAGGGCTCTGTTCGGTCATGATATGTCGTTCCTATGCTGTGCCCCGCCGCCAAATGATACATTGTATCATTATTGGCAAGCGTGAATTCGACAGCGCGCTCTTTAAATTGTATTCCGTATAATCTAGCCTTTCGGCGTTCTGCCGGGAGAGACGAGATATGCGAACCATGCGATGGGCCCTTTGGGCCAGCCTGTCGGCCCTGATCGCAGGGATGGCATCGGCGCAGACGCCGGCTCCGTCCCCCTCCACCCCGCGCCCCGAATGGGAAAACCCCCTGATCGACCGGATCGGCGCGGAGCCGATGCACACCAGCTTTGCCGGGTTCGAGACACGCGCGGGTGCGCTGTCAGGCGATGTGGCGAAGTCGCGCTATCACCTCTCGCTCGACGGGATGTGGAAGGTGCAGATGTCGCCCAATCCCGAGGCTCGGCCGGTCGGCTTCGAAGACCCCGCGCGTGACGTGTCGAAATGGCGCGACGTGGCAGTGCCCGGCATCCTCCAGGCCAAGGGGCTGAGCCGCCCGATCTTCGTTGGCAGCGGCTATCCCTTCCCGCGCAACCAGCCGTTCATTGAGCACAGGTTGAACGAGGTCGCCTCCTATCGTCGCGATTTCGTGGTGCCCGCCCATTTCGCCGGCCGCCGCCTGCTGCTGACCATCGGCGCGGCGGGGGCGGCCTATTATCTATGGGTCAATGGCGAGCGGATCGGCTATTCCGAGGACTCCAAGCTCCCCGCCGAATTCGACATCAGCCGCGCCGTTAGGCCGGGCAAGAACACGATCGCGATCGAACTCTATCGCCATTCGGACGGCAGCTATCTGGAGGACCAGGATTTCTGGCGGGTCAACGGGATCGAACGGTCGATCACCCTCTATGCCGCGCCGCAGACGCATATCCGTGACCTGAAGATCGATGCCGGGCTGACCCATGACTATCGCGACGGGAAGCTGTCGGCGCAGGTCGATCTGGCCGGTGCGGCGAAGGCCACGAGCGTCCGGGCCACCCTGCTCGACGGCAAGCGCACCGTTTTGACCCGGACCACGACACCTACCGGTACCACCGCGACGATCACCGCCGAGGTACCGGCCGTGAAGACGTGGAGCGCCGAGGACCCGAACCTCTACACGCTGCTGGTCGAATTGCTCGACGATCACGGCACGCTGATCGAAGCGACCAGCCGCCGCATCGGCTTCCGCACCGTCGAAGTAGCGGGCGGCGAGGTCCGGGTGAACGGCAAGCGGATCATGATCCGCGGCGTCAACCGACATGAGCATGACCCGCATAGTTTCCGCATCGTATCCGAGGCGACGATGCGCAAGGATATCGAGCTGATGAAGGCCGCCAATATCAACGCGGTCCGCACCTCGCACTATCCCAACGACCCGCGCTGGTATGATCTGGCCGACGAGTACGGCCTGTACGTGATGGACGAGGCCAATATCGAGAGCCATGGCTATTTAAGCCTCACCCAGGAGAAGAACGACCCGACGCTGAACCTGGGCCACAAGCCCGAATGGGCCGCCGCGCATCTCGACCGGGTGCAGCGCATGGTCGAGCGCGACCGCAACCATCCCTCGATCATCTTCTGGTCGCTGGGCAATGAGAGCGGCGTCGGCCCCAATTTCGAGGCGGCGGCGAAATGGGTTCGCGCGCATGACAAGACGCGGCTGATCAACTTCCTCGGCTATAGCATGAGCGGCTGGCGGCACCCGACCAACTCTTACGTCGACATCTTCGCGCCCATGTATGACGATGTCGAAAAGCTGGCCGACTATGCCCAGCGCCCCGAATTCACCCAGCCGCTGATCCTGTGCGAATATGCCCATGCGATGGGCAACAGCCTGGGCGACTTCCAGGGCTATTGGGACACCTTCCGCAAATATCCCAAGCTCCAGGGCGGCTTTGTCTGGGACTGGGTCGACCAGACGATGATCCTGAAGGACAAGGATGGCCGCCCCTATTGGGGACAGGGCCTCGACTATGATCCGGACCCCAAGGATGCGGGACTGCACGGCGACGACAGTCCGGTCGGTGACGGCGTGATCCAGTCGGATCGCACCCCCGATCCCGAATATTACGAGATGGCGCATGTCCAGTCGCCGATCGCCTTCACCCATGAGGGCGGCGGCTGGCAGGTGGTCAACCGCCACGACCATATCGACCTGTCGCGCTTCACGCTGGACTGGACGGTGCTGGAAAACGGCGTCGAGACCGCGCACGGCAGCATCGCCACGCCGTCCTTGGCGGCCGGAGCGAGCGCGCCGATCGTCTTCACCCTGCCACCAGCCAAGGACCCGATGGCCGAACGCTCGCTGATCCTGCGCGCGCGGATCAGGGCGGGCGCGATCCCGCCGCTGCCGGCGGGGCATGTCGTCGGCTGGGACCAGTTCGCGCTCTCCGCTCCGGTCTTCGCCGCCGCCCCCAACGGATCGGTCGCGCCCGAGGAAAGCGCCGACGCGATGACGCTGAAAGCCGGCAATGCGGTGCTGGAGATCGACCGGGCGACCGGGCTCGTCCGCCGCTATGCCCGCGACGGCAAGACGCTGCTGACCGGCGGCACCCCGAACTTCACCCGTGCGCCGACCGACAACGATATCGGCGCGGGCGTGCCCAAAAGCCATGCGATGTGGCAATATTTCTCCGAGCATCGCCGCCTGGACAATATGCACCGCGACGGCAACGCGGTCGTCGTCGATCACGACATGGGCGTCGGCTCGGTCAAGATGGAGACCCGCTGGACCATGGCACCCGATGGGGCGGCGACCGCGACGGTCCGGTTCACGCCGCTGCGCGCGACCCTGCCCGATCCCTTGCGTGTCGGCCTCGCCTTCGCGACACCGGGACAGCAGTTCACACAATTGAGTTGGTTCGGACGCGGCCCGTGGGAAAGCTATGCCGATCGCCAAACCGGTGCGCTGATCGCCCGCTGGCAGGGCAAGCTCGCCGACCAGTATCACGACTATGCCCGGCCGCAGGAATCGGGGAACAAGACCGATGTGCGCTGGCTGGAGCTGACCGGCACCGGCGTCGGGCTGCGCGTGACGGGCGCGCAGCCGCTCTCGGTCAACGCGCTGCCCTTCCCCTATGCCGATCTCGCGATGAAGCCGCCCGCGCAAGCCCATAGCTCGGACATCCGCCCGCATGGCGACGGCACGCTGCTGATCGATGCCGCCCAGGCCGGGGTCGGCGGCGATACCGGCTGGAACCTCGATGGCCGGGCGCACATGCCGTACCGCATCGCGCTCCAGCCGCTCACCTATAGCTTCACCATCGGAGCGTCCCGTTGAAGACCCTGCTGACTCTTTCGCTGTTCCTCTCCGCTGCCCCCGTTGCGGCGCAAGGCGTGCCCGACCGCCTCGCCCAGTCGCTGGCCTTGCGCGACCAGTGGCAATGGCTGACCCGTGACATCGCATCGCCCGCCGAATGGGATGAGGATGGGCGGCATTTTCATTATCGCAAGACCGTCGGGGGCGGCTTCGCCTTTGTCAATGTGGATGCCACCACCCATGCCAAGGCCCCCGCGTTCGACGCCACTGCGCTGGCGCCCGCGCTCACCAAGATCATGGGCACACCGATCGCCCCGCTGCGCCTGCCCTTCGAGCATTTCAGCTATACGGCCGACCGTTCGGCGATCCGCTTCTCGATCGGCTATGACGACACCGTCTATCGCTGCACGCTCGTCCAGCCCGTCTGCGCGATCATGCCGCCCAAGAACCCCAGCCGCCCACGCGGTTTCGGCGTGGTCCGCGACCTGCGCGTGCCCGCGGACAATCATCCCCGCCGCTCGCCCGATGGCCGGCTGGAGGCGCTGGTCCTCGACGATAACCTCGTCGTGCGCGAGGCGAATGGCGGCAAGGAATTGTGGCGTAGCCAGGACGGCAGCCCCGCCAATTTCTATGACACCGAAACCATCGCCTGGAGCCCGGACGGCCGGCATATCGCGCTTCAGCGGGTCCGCCCCGGCTATGCCCGCATGGTCACCCGCGTTCTCGCCGCCCCGCCGGGCAAGGTCCAGCCGGAGGTCGTCCAGCAACTCTATCCCAAGCCCGGCGATGCGGTGGACCAGGAGGCGCCCGTCCTCTTCCGCACCGCCGACGGCCAGCGGACCGAGATCGACCCCAGCCTGTTCGCGAGCGCCTATACCCTGTCCGCCCCGGAATGGCGTACCGACAGCAAAAGCTTCGCCTTCAACGATCTGAAGCGCGGTTTCGGCCAGGCAAGGATCATCGCGGTCGATGCAGACACCGGCCAGGCCCATGCCGCCGTGACGGAAACCGCGAAGACCTTCGTCTTCCGCGACCGGATCTGGTCGCATGACGTGAAGGGGCTGGGCCGCGAAATCCTCTGGACCTCGGAACGCGACGGCTGGCGGCATCTCTATCTGATCGATGGCGCGACCGGACGCGTGATTCGCCAGATCACCAAGGGTAACTGGATCGTCCGCGACATTGCCAAGATCGATGATGACAAGCGGCAAATCTGGTTCTCGGCCAGCGGCTTCGTGCCAGGTGAAGACCCCTATTACAAGCAGTGGTTCCGGGTCGATTTCGACGGCCGCAATCTGACCCGGCTGACGAAGGAGAATGCGACGCATGAGGTGCGCTTCGCCCCCGACATGACGACCTATGTCGATGTCTATTCGCGTACCGACCTGCCCGAAACGATGGAACTGCACGATGCGCGTGACGGGCGCCTGATCCAGACGCTGGAAAAGGGCGACATCACTGCGCTGACCGCCGCCGGCTTCCGCCCGCCCGAACGCTTCACCGCCAAGGGTCGCGACGGGAAGACCGATATCTACGGCCTGGTCGTCCGCCCGCGCGATTACGACCCCGCCAAGCGCTATCCGGTGATCGAGAACATCTATGCCGGGCCGCACGACAGTTTCGTGCCCAAGACCTTCTGGCCGTTCGGTGCCTTCTCCGGTGGCGACAAGGTCATGGGGATGCAGCAGATTGCCGATCTGGGCTTCATCGTGGTGATGATCGACGGCATGGGTACCGCCAACCGCTCCAAGGCCTTTCACGACGTCGCCTGGAAGAACCTGGCGGACAGCGGCTTTCCCGATCGGATCGCCTGGATGAAGGCGCTGAACGCCAAGGACCCTGCGGTCGATATCACCCGAGTCGGCATCTATGGCGGCTCGGCGGGCGGGCAGAGCACGCTGAACGCGCTGCTCTTCCACTCCGAATTCTATAAGGCCGGGGTCGCCTATGCCGGGTGTTTCGACAACCGGATGGACAAGATCGACTGGAACGAACAGTGGCTCGGCTATCCGGTCGATAAGAGCTATCTCGACGCCTCCGGCGTGGTCCATGCGGGGCAGTTGCAGGGCAAGCTGATGCTGGTCGTCGGCGAACAGGATTCGAATGTCGATCCCGCCAGCACGACGCAGGTGGTCGATGCGCTCATCAAAGCGGACAAGGATTTCGACCTGTTGGTCATCCCCGGCGGCGAGCATACGGCGGGACGCACGACCGGGCCGGTGCCTTATGCGATGCGGCGGCAATATGCCTTTTTCCTGAAGGCGCTGCGCGGGGAGGAATAGCAGTGTTGCCACCCGCCCCGCCCGCGCCTATCGCTCCCTCCCGCGACAGGTTCCCTCTCACGGGGGATGAAAAGGGAATGGGGTGGAACGCCCCGGCTGCCCCTGCAACTGTAAGCGGCGAGCCATCCGCCATCACGCCATTGGGGTCAAAACCCGAGAAGGCGGCGGACCGGCCCCGACCCGCGAGCCAGGAGACCTGCCCGTCGCGGGTCGTCTTTCGACCGGTCAGGGTGTGCCGGACGGACGGGGATATCCCTCGCGCGACGACAGCGCCCTGGCGCGCCCGGTCCGCCGGGGGCGTCGCCCGTGGAGATATGTCCCGATGACTGAGCCTTACCCGTGCTGAAACCCGCCGCCCCCGGCCCCGCCGTGGTCGCCTGCAACACCTGTCGCCTGTCGGACGAGGTCCGCGAGAACGAAGAGGGCAAGCGTGGCGGCGCGCTGTTGGTCGAGGCTTTGCGCCGCGTCCAGGCGTCCGACCCTGCCTATGCCGATGTCGCGGTGGAGGAGATGCCCTGTCTCTTTGCCTGCCAGTCCTTCTGCACCGTCCATCTGCGCTGCCCGGGCAAAGTCGGTTACGTGATGGGCAAGTTCGCGCCCGATGACGATGCCGCCCGCGCGATCCTGGACTATGCCCGGGCCTATGCCGCCAGCGACTGGGGCCAGGTGCCCTACAAGCAATGGCCGCAAGGGGTGAAAGGCCATTTCTTGACTCGCACGCCGCCCGAAGGCTTCGTCGTCGAATGAGCGCTTTTCCGACCATCGCCGCCTTTGAGACCGCGCTGGCGGCGCTGACCACGCCCGATGCGCAGGCCCGCGACGCCGCTCTCGCGCGGCAGGGGCAATTGACCAAGCCGCCGGGATCGCTCGGCCGGCTGGAGGAGATCGCGGTCTTTCTGGCCGGCTGGCAGGGCCGGGCGCGTCCCCGGATCGAGCGGGGTCGCGCGGTCATCTTCGCCGGCAATCACGGAGTCGTCGCACGAGGGGTCAGCGCCTTTCCTGCGGACGTGACCGCGCAGATGGTCGCCAATTTCGCCGCCGGCGGTGCCGCGATCAACCAGTTGGCGGCGGCCGCAGGGCTGGAACTGACGGTCGTACCGCTCGATCTCGATCGGCCGACCGCGGATTTCACCACCGGCCCGGCGATGAGCGTCGAGGACTGTCTGGCGGCGCTCTCGACGGGTGCGGCGGCGGTCGGCGATGCCGACCTGCTGGTGCTCGGTGAGATGGGGATCGGCAACACCACCCCCGCCGCCGCACTCGCCGCCGCCAGTTTCGGCGGGAACGCCGCCGACTGGGTCGGCCCCGGTACCGGCGTCGAACAGGAGGGCCTGGCGCGCAAGGCCACGGCAGTGACCGACGGCCTGGCCCTCCACCACCGGCATTTGAACAGCGCGTTCGAGGTGCTGCGTCGGCTGGGCGGGCGGGAGATCGCCGCGATGGCCGGCGCGGTGCTCGCCGCGCGGATGAAGGGCGTTCCGGTCGTGCTCGACGGCTTTATCGGCACCGCCGCCGTGGCACCGCTCGCGCTCGTCAATCCGGGGATCACCGCCCACTGCCTGGCGGGCCATTGCTCGGCAGAGCCGGGGCATGTCCGGCTGCTGGGCCGCCTGGGGCTGAAGCCGATCCTGTCGCTCGACATGCGGCTGGGCGAGGGCAGCGGCGCGGCGGTCGCGGTGCAGGTCATCCGCGCGGCGATCGCAGCGCATGACGGCATGGCGACCTTTGCCGAAGCGGGTGTCGCCAGCGCGTGACCGCGCGCTTCCGCCTGTACCTGCTGCGCCATGGCGCGCCCGTGCTGAGCGGTCGGATGCTAGGGCGGACCGACAGCCCGGTGACGGCGGACGGCATCGCGGCCTGCGTCGCCCGAGCGAAGGACCTGAGCGTCACCCACCGCATCGCCTCCGACCTGTCGCGCGCGCGCACCTGTGCCGAGGCGATGGGACCGACCGCGATCGACCCGCGCTGGCGCGAGCTGGATTTCGGCGACTGGGACGGGCAAGCGGCCGACGCGATCGACCCGGCCGCGCTATCGGCCTTTTGGGACGATCCGGATCGCGCCCGGCCGCCCGGTGGGGAGCGCTGGTCGCAGCTTGTCGCGCGCGTCACGGCGGCGATGGCAGACTTGGCACCCGAGCCCACGCTGATCGTCACCCATGGCGGCGCGATGCGGGCGGCTTTGCATGGCCTGTGTGGGTTCGACCGGCGTTCGCTCTGGGCCTTCGCCTTGCCCTATGCCGCGCTGCTGACGCTCGACGTGTGGGAGGGCGAGCCACGGACCGCGCAAGTCGTCGGGCTGGCCACGTGAAGGCGCTGATCGTCGCCCTTTCCTTTCTGACCCGGCTGCCGATGCCCCGGGTCGCCGCCGATGAAGCCGACTTCGCCCGGGCGATCCGCCTTTATCCGGTCGCGGGGCTGGCGATCGGCGCGGTCGTGGCGGGCGCCGGCTGGCTGGCCGCGCTGGTCGATCCCTGGGTTGGGGCGTTGGCGGCGCTTGGCGCCTGGGTCTGGACCACGGGAGCGTTGCATCTCGACGGCCTGGCGGACCTGAGCGACGGGCTGGGCGCGGCGCATGGCGACAGGTCGCGGCTGTTGTCGGTGATGGCCGACCCGCATATCGGCAGTTTCGGCGTCGTGGCGTTGGTGATGCAGCTTCTCGCCAAACTGGTGCTGCTCCACGGCCTGCCCGCCGGGGCCTGGCCGATCGTCGCTCTGATCCCGGCGGCGGCGCGGATCGGACCGCTGGTCTGGGCTCGAGTCCTGCCGCCGCTGCGGCCCGGCGGGCTGGGCGCGATGGTGTCGCGCGCGGTGCGGCCGTTCGACATGATCGGCTGGATCATCACCGTGCTCGTGCTGGGCCTGCTCTACTTGCCGCTTGCCATCGCCCCGCTGCTGATCGTCAGCCTGGCTTTGTGGTTCCGCCGCAAGCTGGGCGGTATGACGGGCGACGTGCATGGCGCGGGAATCGAGCTGACCGAAACCGGGTTGCTCGTCGCCACCCTCCTCTATCTCGCGCCCTGAGCGATTCGCAGCAGCGCGTCGCAATCGACATGCGCCTCCAGCACGGCGGCTATGGCGTCGAGTGCGGCGTCGACATCGACATGATGATCGGGGCCCTTTCCTTCGACACCGATCCGCGCCAGCCATGCCGCTCGCTGCCCCGCCTGCCCCAACAGGCCATGGATATAGCTGCCCGCGACAAGCCCATCGGCGCTCATCGCCCCCTCCGCCCGGCCATCGGCGAGATGTCCGACCGGGCGTGCGGTGTCGGGCCCCTCGGTCCGGCCGAGATGGATTTCATAGCCGGCAAAGCCCGCGCCCAGCGCCTCACCCGTCACCGGCCGCACCATCTTCTCCCCGGTCAGCACCGTCTCGACATCGAGGAGACCCAGCCCTAGGACGCTGCCCGCCGGGCCCTCGATCCCGTCCGGATCCGCCACGCTCCGACCGAGCATCTGGTACCCGCCGCACAGCCCCAGCACCGGCTTGCCCCGCCGATGATGCGCGGCGATATCGATCTCCCAGCCCTGCGCGCGCAGGAACGCGAGGTCGGCGATCGTCGCCTTGGATCCCGCCAATATGATCATCGCCGCCTCGGGGATTGGCTGGCCGGGGCGGACCATGACCAGGTCGATCTGGGGTTCGAGCCTTAGCGGATCGAGATCGTCGAAATTGGCGATGCGCGGCGTGATCGGGCAGGCAATGACCAGCCGCCCACCCGCCCCGGCGGCGGGACGCTCCAGCGCCACCGCATCCTCGCTCGGCAGGCGGTGCGCCTCGCTCAGCCACGGGATCAGCCCCAGCGAGTGCCAGCCGGTATGCGCCGCGATGATCGCCATGCCATCGGCGAACAGCGCGGGATCGCCGCGAAACTTGTTGACCAGAAAGCCCCGGATCATCGCCGCATCCTCGGGGTCGATCACCGCCTTGGTGCCGACGAGCGAGGCGATCACGCCGCCGCGATCGATATCCCCCGCCAGCACCACCGGCACGCCGGCCGCGCGCGCGAAGCCCATATTGGCGATGTCGCCGCTGCGCAGATTCACCTCGGCGGGCGACCCTGCGCCCTCGACGATCACGAGGTCGCACTCCGCCTCCAATCGGCGATAGCATTCGACCACTTCGGGCAGCAGCCCGATCCGCCCTTCGCGCCACTTCGCCGCCGGCAGCATCCCCCGCACCTGCCCGCGCACAATCAGTTGCGAGGTACGATCGCCCTGGGGCTTCAGCAACACCGGGTTCATATCGACATGGGGTTCGACCCGCGCCGCCATCGCCTGGGTTGCCTGCGCCCGCCCGATCTCGCCGCCATCAGGGGTGGCGGCGGCGTTGTTGCTCATATTCTGCGGCTTGAAGGGGCGGACGCGCAGCCCGCGATTGGCAAAGGCCCGACACAGCCCCGCGACCAGCACCGACTTGCCGACGTCGGAGCCGGTGCCCTGAATCATCACGCCAGCCATGCGACACCCCCCGCAATGACCCAGAGCAGCAGGCAGGCGCGCGCATAGATTTGCAGCGCGGTGAGGATGTCCTTCGGGGCTGCCGCGCGCCCCTCACGCCCGATCCACGGCTTCATATGGGTCACGCCGTCATAGGCGACCGGCCCCGCCAGCGCGACGCCCAGCGCGCCCGCTATCGCCGCTTCGGGCCAGCCCGCATTGGGCGAGGCATGGACCCGCGCATCACGCCGCATCACCCGCCAGCCACTCGCCCCCGCCACGCACACCAGCACCCCTGCGATCCGCGCGGGTATCCAGTTCGCCCCGTCATCGATCCGCGCCGCCGCCCAGCCAAAGGCGTGCCAGCGCGGCTCCTTATGCCCGATCATGCTGTCGGCGGTGTTGATCGCCTTATAGACCCATATCCCCGGCAGCCCGAACAGCAGCAGCCAGAAGAGCGGGGCGACGATGCCGTCGCAGAAGCTCTCGGCCAGCGTCTCGATCGCAGCCCGCGAGACGCCGGCCTGATCGAGCCGCTCCGTATCGCGTCCCACCACGCGCGCCACCAGCGTGCGGGCGGCGGGCAGATCACCCCGCATCAGCGCATTCGCCACGGGCCGGACATGAACGTAAAGGCTGCGCTGCGCCAAGGCCGGCCAGGCCAGAACTCCGCTCGCGATCCAGCCCCAGCGGCCGAACACCAGATGCGATTCCCGATCGAGCCACCATGTTGCCGCCCCGGTCAACGCGATCAGTAGGAGAATGGTGACGATGCCCAGCACCCGGCGCAACGGCTCGGGATAGCGCGGCCGATTGCCCCACCGCTCGGCCAGATTCAGGAACCGGGCAAAGGCGCCGACAGGATGCCCGACCCAGCCATAGAGCCGGTCCGGCCAGCCGATCACGGCATCCAGCGCCAAGGCCAAAGGTACGACGGGATCAATCATGACGGAGCGCCTCGTCCAACCGGCTCAGCTCCGTCGCCTCGGCCGGAACGCCGAAGCGCAACCGCTCGGGCGCGTCGGCGAAGGGACGGACCAGGATACCCACCGCCGCCAGCCGGGCGAAGATCACCGGCGCCTCGGGCGTCTCGACCATGCGGAACAGCGAGCAAGCGCCTTGCGCGATCAGGCCATGGCGCGCGAGCACCGCATCCAGTGCCGCGGCCCGTTCGACCAGTGCGATACGCGTCGTCGCGATCCATTGGCGATCGGCATAGGCGGCACTCCCCCAGGCGATCGCATGAGTCGATACCGGCCAGTCGCCCAGCAGATCGCGAAGGCGCGACAGAATGGCCGGCGCGGCGATCACGAACCCCAGCCGCACCCCCGCCAGCCCGAAGAACTTGCCGAAGGACCGCAATCGGACGACCCGCTCGCCCCCCTCGAAACCGGGATCAGGCATGGCATCGGCAAAGGCTTCGTCGAGGATCAGCCAACCGCCCGCCGCCGCTTGCACCTCGGCCAGTCGCTCCAGCGTCTCGCGGGCATGATAGCGGCCATCGGGGTTGTTGGGATTGGCGAGCAACAGGCTCCCTCCCTGCCCTTGCCAAGGGTCGAGCGCGGAATGATCGATCCGCGCCGACGCCACCGCGCCATGCGTGCCGTAGCTAGGCTGCACCGCGACGATCGGCTGGCCCAAACCGAGCAGGGGGAGAAGGCGCAGTGCCATCTCGCTGCCCGGCACCGCCGCCACCCGCTCGGCCTCGACGCCGAAATGGACCGCCGCCAGCGTTTCCAACCGGGCAAGCGTACTGCGGTCGGGCAGAGGTCCGGCATCGACGTCCAGCCCCTCTGACGGGCACCATGCCACCGGATTGATCCCGGTCGACAGGTCCAACCACGGCCCGGCCACCTCCGGAAACAGCGCCTTGGCGGCATCGATCCGGCCGCCATGATGGGTCAGCGCGGCCATTTCCGCTTGCGTCATCGGCCGGCTCCCGCGATGCGGGCTGGCATGAGCAAGCCCCGCACCATCCTCGTGCTCGGCGGCGCCCGGTCGGGCAAGAGCCGCCACGCGCAGTCGCTGGCCGAGGCGATGACGCCGCAAGGCTGCTTCATCGCGACCGCGCAAGCCTGGGACGACGAGATGCGCGAGCGGATCGCGCGCCATGTCGCGGATCGGGATGCGCGCTGGACCACGGTGGAGGCGCCGCTGGCCCTGCCCGAGGCGATTGCCGAACATAGCCGCGCCGACCGGGTGGTGCTGGTCGACTGCCTGACGCTGTGGCTGACCAATATGCTGCTTGCCGAAGAAGATCTTGCAACGGCGGGCAATGCGCTGGCCGCTGCGATAACGGACGCGCCCGGTCCGGTCGTGTTGGTCAGCAACGAGGTCGGCTTCGGCATCGTCCCCGACAACGCGCTCGCCCGCCGCTTTCGCGATGCGCAGGGCACGCTGAACCAGCGACTGGCGCAGACGTGCGATGCGACCGATCTGGTGGTGGCGGGCCTCCCCTTGCGGCTTTCAGGAGAGAAATGATGCGAACCGACGCCGAACATACCGAGCGCATGGCTAAGAAGAAGGTCGCGCAGGATAGCAAGGTCGCCGCGCGCGATGCCGAAAAGGGCCTGATCATCGTCCATACTGGCAAGGGCAAGGGCAAGACGACCGCCGCGCTGGGCATGGTGATCCGCGCGGTCGGGCACGGGATGCGCGTCGGCATGGTCCAGTTCGTGAAGGGCGCGATGACCACCGGCGAGGCCGCGGTGCTGGCGCGTTTCCCCGAGGTCGATTTCCACGCCATGGGCGAAGGCTTTACCTGGAATACGCAGGACCGCAGCCGCGACATCGCCACCGCGCGCACCGCGTGGGACGAGGTCAAGCGGATGATCGCCGATCCCTCCTACGATTTGATCGTCGCGGACGAGCTGAACATCGTCCTGCGTTACGACTATCTGCCGGCCGACGAGGTATTGGAGGTGCTCGGCACCAAAGACGCGATGACCCATGTCGTCATCACGGGGCGGAACGCGCCCGAGGCATTGATCGAGGCAGCCGACCTCGTCACCGACATGACGCAGGTGAAGCACCCCTTCCGCGAACAGGGCGTAAAGGCGCAGAAGGGCATCGAATTCTAACCCCATTCCTCCCCTTGTAGGGGAGGTGGCGCGCGTAGCGCGTCGGAGGGGTGTCCCGCTTTCGAGAGGGTTACACCCCTCCGTCAGGCCTCCGGCCTGCCACCTCCCCTTGCAGGGGAGGAAGATCATGGGGGGCATCGTCAAAACCCTTCCCCCACCAGATCGCTACCACGCCGGAGCAGATACACATCCATGATCCAGCCATGCGTGCGGCGCAGTTCGGCGCGGCGCGCGACGATCCGCTCGGCGACATCCGCCAATCGCCCGGCCTCGATCGCCTGCTGCGCCATACCGAGATAGGCGCCCCACCAGATGGCCGCATCGGGCTGGTCCAGCGTCGTGAACGCACATCCACCGTCCAGCATCACCGCGACGCTGTCCACGCCGTCCGGCCAGCCACCCTCGCGCAGTCGTCGCCCGGTCGTGACCACCACCGGCGCGCCGACCGCATTGAAGGGAATCGCATGCGCCGCGCACAGCGCCTGAAGGCTGGTGATCCCCGGCACCACCGAAATGCGCTCCACCGCGATCAGCCGCCGGGCGATGCGGATGGTGCTGTCGTAAAGCGAGGGATCGCCCCAGACCAGCAACGCTACACGCCCGCCATCCGGCAGAACACGCGCGATCTCCGCCGCCCAGCATTCGGCAATCGCGTCATGCCAATGCTCGACGGTATCGAGATATGCACCTTCGCTCGCGCGAACCGGCAGGTCGAACTCCACCACCTGCGTTGCGGCGCCCGCCAACACCTGCGCGCAAATGTCGCGGCGCAGGTCGATCAACTCGGCCTTGTCCGCCTTGCGCGGCAGCAGGATCAGGTCGGCCAAGCGCATCGCGGCCTCGGCGGCGCGGGTCAGGTGATCGGGATTGCCCGTGCCGATGCCGATCAGATCGAGTTGGATCACAGATCCTCCATCAACGGGCCGTAGAGGATCAGCGCCGCCTTGTCCGACACCCCCTCCGCCAGTTGCGCTGCAAGACCCGCCACGGTCGAGCGGGTCAGCCGCTGGTCGGGACACCCGACATGCTCGGCCATCAGCGCGGGCGTTTCGGGCGACAGACCATGCGCGACCAAGGCTTCGGCCAGCGCCGGAAAGGTCCGCTTGGGCATGAACACCACCGTCGTCGCGCCCGCATCGGCCAGGGCGGCCATGTTGCGATCGGCGGGTAGCGCCCCCGTCACGTCATGCCCTGTCACGAACTGCACCCGGCGCGCCTCGGCCCGTCGGGTTAAGGGCAAGCCCGCCGCCGCCGCCGCCGCGCTCGCCGCGCTGACGCCGGGGACGATCTCGAAGGGAATGCCTGCCGCCTTTAGCGCAACGATCTCTTCCTCCAGCCGCCCGAAGATGCCGGGGTCGCCCGACTTCAACCGGACGACGCGCTTGCCGCTAAGTGCATGATCGACCAGCAGCCGGTCGATCTCCGCCTGTTTGGGCGAGGCGCGCCCGGCCCGCTTGCCGACCGCGACCAACTCTGCGTCAGATCGTGCGTGCGACAGCATCGGCCCGGCGGCGAGGTCGTCGAACAATACGACATCGGCTTCGGCAAGGCAGCGCACCGCCTTCAGCGTCAAAAGCTCGGGATCGCCCGGCCCTGCACCGACAAGAGAAACGAACCCGCTCACCACCAGCGCGCCACCAGATGGAAGAAGGTGCCGGTCACCTGCCCGCGTCGCGACCCGGTTTCGGGCACGGCCTCGCCTTGCGCATCGACGACATGCGCGAGCGGGGCATCGGGCTGTTCGAGCACGGTCGAATAATGGAACTCATGCCCGCCCAGCACCGCACCTTCGGGCATCCCCGCCACCTCGCCGAGCAGCGTCGCGCGGCGATAGCCCAGATGCATCTTGCGCTTGGCATAGCTGGTCACGAGGCCGAGCAATCCGGCCATGCGGTGACTGGCTCCCTCGGCATCGACCAACGCCTCGCCCAGCGCCATATAGCCACCGCATTCGCCATGAACCGGCTTGGTCCGGGCATGGTCGGCCAGCCCTGTGCGGAACGTTTCCGCCGCCGCCAGCCGTCCGGCATGAAGTTCGGGATAGCCGCCGGGCAGCCAGACCAGATCGGTTGACGCATCCGGCGCTTCGTCGGCGAGCGGGGAAAAGGGCAATATCTCCGCCCCCGCAGCGCGCCAGCCCTCCAGCATATGCGGATAGACGAAGGAGAAGGCCGCATCCTGCGCCAGCGCGATCCGCTGTGCCGGGGGTGGCGGCAGGATCGCATCGCCAATGGCTAGGGGCTTGGAATAGGCGGCCGCGCGGATCGCCTCCAGATCGACATGCGCCGCCAGGAAGGCCGCATAGTCACCGATCAACCGATCAAGTTCGGGATGCTCCACCGCCTGCACCAGCCCCAGATGCCGTTCGGGCAAAACGAGGTCGCCGCGCCGGGGCAGCGCGCCGAACACCGGCAGGCCGATCTCCTCGAAGCCGAGCTTGGCCAGCCGCTCGTGACGCGGGCTCGCCACCCGGTTGAGGATGACGCCCGCCACCCGCAAATCAGGGTCGTAGCGCGCAAAGCCCAGCGCGGTCGCCGCCGCCGACTGCGCCTGTCCCGATACGTCGATGACGAGGATCACCGGCCAGCCCATGCGCTTGGCCGTCTCCGCGCTGCTGCCCATGCCGGTCGCGCCGGGCCGGGCGACACCGTCGAACAACCCCATCGAGCCTTCCGCCAGCACGAGCTCCGCGTCCGCCCCGCGCCGCCCCAACGTATCGAGCAGCGCGGCGGGCATCGCCCAGCCGTCGAGGTTGAACGACGCGCGCCCGCACGCCGCGCGGTGAAAGGCGGGGTCGATATAGTCGGGGCCGCTCTTGAACGGCTGTACGCCCACGCCCGCATCGCGAAAGGCACGGAGCAGCCCCAGCATCACCGTCGTCTTGCCGGTGCCCGAAGCGGGCGCGGCGATCATCAATCCTGGCGTCATTCGATCGTGTTCCCGGGACGATAGCGGCGGTCATAGCCCTCGGCGTACAAGCGACTTTCAGCGAAATCGCTCTGGTCGAGGACACGGCCAACCAGGATCAGCGCGGTCCGCTCGGGCCCGTCGGCAGCTGCCGCCTCGATGGTGGACAGGGTCGCGCGGACGATCCGCTGCTCGGGCCAGCTCGCGCGCCAGACGATCGCGACCGGACAGTCCGCGCCATAATGCGGGGTCAGGTCGACGACGACCTTGGCCAGATTGTGGATCGACAGATGGATGGCCAGCGTCGCCCCCGTCGCGGCGAAGGCGGTCAGCGACTCCCCCTCGGGCATGGCGCTGGCGCGGCCGGGCGTGCGGGTCAGCACCACCGACTGGGCGATGCCGGGCAGGGTCAGCTCGCTTTCCAGTACCGCCGCTGCGGCTGCAAAGGACGGCACGCCCGGCGTCACCGAGACGGGGATGCCGAGGCCGCGCAAGCGCCGCACCTGCTCGCCCATCGCCGACCAGACCGACAGGTCGCCCGAATGAAGCCGCGCCACGTCCTGCCCCTTGGCATGGGCGTCGGCGATCTCGGCGATGATCTCATCCAGCGTCATCGGCGCGGTGTTCACGATCCGCGCGCCGGGCGGGCAATGGTCGAGCACCGCCTCGGGCACCAGCGACCCAGCATAAAGGCACACCGGGCATGCGGCGATCAGATCGCGCCCGCGCAGGGTCAGCAGATCGGGCGCGCCGGGGCCGGCTCCGATGAAATGAACGGTCATCTTATTGTCCTTGGGCAATGGCGCAGGTCGCCATGCGGTCGGAGGAAATCACGCGGGGCACGATGATCCGTGCGCCCGGGCCGGCGGCGGCAAGCGCGACGGCTTCGGCGACGCTGCCGACGCCGCGATGGATGAGACTAAGGTCGGAGCGGGTCGGCGTATCCATGCGCGAGAGGCGGTCGGCCGCGATGGGCAGGACGGATAATCCCTCTCCTTCGGCAAAGCCGGCGATGACCGCCGCGCGATCCTCCGGCACGGCCAGACGGTCGGGGCGGACGCCCGCCGCCGCCAGCGCGCTGCGGAACGATTCCCGCGTCGCACCCGCCCGGCATCCGAAACCCGCGATCACCATGCGACCCGCCATTGCACGATGGGATAGCTGGACTTCCACCCCCGTTTGGTGCCGAGGGGGCGGGCCCGTGCGAGTTCGATGCGCAGCAACTCGCCCCCATATCGGGCATGGCATTCCGCCAGCAACGCCTCGGTCTCCAGCGTCACGGCATGCGCCACCAGGCGACAATGAGGAAGCGTCCGCAGTGCCTCGACCAGGGCGCGCGACAATCCTCCCCCGACGAACACCGCATCGGGGAGCGGTCGGTCGGCGAGTTCGGCCACCGCATCGCCCTCGACCAGTTCCAGCCGCGCCACGCCCAGCCGCGCGGCATTGTCGGCGGCGCGCGCCAGACGGTCGGAGTCACGCTCAAAACCGATGGCGTGGGTCGTTGGATCACTGAGCAGCCATTCGATCGCGACCGAGCCCGATCCGGTGCCGATGTCCCAGAGCAGTTCGCCTGGTCGCGGGGCCAGTGCCGACAGCGCCAATGCGCGGACGGGGCGCTTGGTGATCTGTCCATCATGCGCGAACCAGTCATCGTCCAGCCCGCTCACGCTCGGCAGGACACGACCCTCCCCGGCAGGCTCGATCGCCACCGCGACGGGATGCGCGATATCGGTCCAGTCGAGCGCCGCCGCCGTGCCGTGTCGCACACGCTCGCGCGGTCCGCCCAAAGCCTCCAGCACGGTCAGCGCACTGTCGCCGAAACCCCGCTCGGACAACCATGCGGCCAGACCCGTCACAGAAGCGCCGTCGCGCATCAACGCCAGTATCCGGCGGCCGGGTGCCAGATGCGGGCGCAACGTCTCCAGCGGTCGCGCATGAAGCCCGACGCTGTGGATCGTCTCGACCGGCCAGCCCAGCCGCGCCGCCGCCAGCGACAGGGTAGAGGGCGCAGGATAGGCCACCCACTCCCCCGGCGCCAGATGACGGGTCACCACCGACCCCGCCCCAAACCAGAAGGGATCGCCCGAGGCGAGCATCACCACCCGCTCCCCCCGCCGTTCGATCATCATCGGCACCCCGTCGGCAAAGGGCACCGGCCAGACGAGTCGCTCGGCTCGGCCCGTCTTGGGGAGCAGCGACAGGTGACGCGGCGCGCCCATCACGCTATCGGCGGCCTCGATCGCGGCACGCGCGGGGGTGCTCAGGCCATCCCAGCCGTCCTCGCCGATCCCGACGATCGTCAGCCACGCCTGGGAGTCAGCCATGCGCCATATCCTTCTGCTCGGCGGCACGACCGAGGCCACCGCGCTGGCCACCGCGCTGGCCGCACGCGGCGAACGGGCGGTGCTGAGCTATGCGGGCCGTACCGAAGCCCCGCGCGCGCAGGCGATCCCGACGCGGACCGGCGGTTTCGGGGGTGTCGAGGGCCTCGCCGATTATCTGAGGCGAGAAGGCGTGACCCATCTGGTCGATGCGACCCATCCCTTCGCTGCGCGGATCAGCGCCAACGCCATCGGGGCGGCGGCACAAGCGGGGATACCGCTGCTCGCGCTGACCCGGCCCGAATGGGCGGCGGGTCCCGGTGACCGCTGGATTCGCGTGGCCGATACGGTGCAGGCGATCTCGGCGCTGGGTGAGGAACCCGTCCGCGCCTTCCTCGCGCTCGGCCGTCAGACGATCGGCGATTTCGCAAGCGCGCCGCAGCATTTCTATCTGCTGCGTTTCGTCGACGCCGCCACGCCGCCCGCTTTGCCCCATCATCACCTGGTCGTGGATCGTGGACCTTTTACGCGCGAAGGCGAACTGGCGGTGCTCCGTGACCACGGGATTCAGATGGTCGTCGCGAAGAATGCGGGCGGATCGGGCGCGCGGGCGAAGCTGGATGCGGCCCGCGAACTGACGCTGCCGGTCGTGATGATCGACCGCCCCTTCATCCCCGACCGGCCGCAGGTGGGCAGCGTCGCGCAGGTGCTGGAGTGGCTGGATCACGGCGTCGTCCGAGGGGTGTAGAGGATCGGCCTCCCGCCATGCGGCACGATCCGGGTGCGGCTGGAGCCGATGATGACGACCGTGCGCATATCCGCCATCTCGCCCCTGGCCTCCGGCAAAGGCACGATGCGCAGATGCTCCTCCGGCGTGGAAACGGCGCGCGCGAACAGCACCGAGCGGTCGTCGCCGCACGTCTCGCGGAGCAAGGCGAAGGCCGCGTCCAGCGCGTCGGGTCGCGCCTTGGACCGGGGATTGTAGAGCGCGATCGCGAAATCCGCCTCCGCCGCCAGTCGCAGCCGACGCTCGATCAACGCCTGGGGCTTGAGGTTGTCCGACAGGTTGATCGCGCAGAAATCATGGCCCAAGGGTGCGCCCGCCCGTGCGCTCGCCGCCAGCATCGCGGTGATGCCGGGCAGGACGCGAATGTCCAGATCGTACCAGCGGGCAGGGTCTTCCTCCACCCGCTCGAAGATCGCCGCCGCCATCGCGAACACCCCCGGATCGCCCGAGGACACGACGACCACGCGCCCCCCCGCCTCGGCCATCTCCAGCGCATGGAGCGCCCGGTCACGCTCGACCCGGTTGTCGCTGGCATGGCGGGTCAGGCCCGGCCGCTCGGGGACGCGCGCGACATAGGGGATGTAACCGACCACATCGGTCGCGTCCGCCAGCGCCGCCGACACCTCGGGCGTGACCATGTCCTCCGCCCCCGGCCCCAGCCCCGCGACGATCAGCCAGCCGCTCATGGTCGCCGCCCCTGTCCATGGATCAGCGCGATCGAGAAATAGGGGGCGGGCGCGTCCTCGACCTCGGCCAGCGGGCGGACCCGCTCGGCGGCCTGTGCGGCATGTTCGATCAGCCAGGCCTGCCCCTCGCGCCCCGCCGCTGCGATGGCACGGCGCAGTTTGGGGAGGTGGCGGCCGATCTTCATGACGACCAGCGCATCGGTCTCGGCGATGCGGCGGGTCAGTTCGTCTTCGGGCAAGGTCGCCATCGCCACGGTCAGCACATCGTCGCCCCAGGTGATCGGCGCGCCGCTCGCGGTCCAGGCCCCCGACATGCCGGTGATGCCGGGCACGACCGCGACGGGGGCGTGATCCTTCAACCGGCTGTGCAGATGCATGAACGAGCCGTAGAAGAACGGATCGCCCTCGCACAGCACCACCACATCCTCGCCGCCCTGCACCAGCGACAGGATATGTGCGGTGCATGTCGCATAGAAGGCCGACAGGCATTCGTTATAGCGCGGGTCGGTGAAGTCGATCTCCGTCGTGACCGGATAGTCCATGGGGAACTCGACCACATCGTCGCGGAGCATCCCGTCGACGATGGTGCGGGCGTGGCCCCGCCGCCCGGCCTTGCGAAAATAGGCGACGTGGCGCGCGGCCCGCACCAGCCGGTCGGCGCGGACGCTCATCAGGTCCGCCGCGCCGGGGCCGAGGCCGACGCCGTGGATGGTGCCGATGCTCATTCGGCGCGGCTCGCCAAAGCGTTGATCGCCGCCACGGTGATCGCGCTGCCGCCCGGCCTGCCCTTCACGATGGCGCAAGGGACCGGCATCACCTCCCACAGCGCGTCCTTCGACTCCATGGCGCCGACGAAACCGACGGGGCAACCGATGATCGCCGCCGGACGCGGGCAGTCGGGGTCTTCCAGCATGGTCAGCAGGTGGAAGAGCGCGGTCGGCGCATTGCCGATCGCGACCAGCGCGCCCGCCAGATGCGGCCGCCACAGTTCCAGTGCCGCCGCCGAGCGGGTCGTGCCCATCTGCTTGGCAAGGTCGGGCACAGAGGGATCGCGCAAGGTACAAATCACCGGATTGTCGGTCGGAAGCCGGGCGCGCGTGACCCCTTCGCTGACCATATGCGCATCGCACAGGATCGCTGCGCCGTTCGCCAGCGCCCGCCGTCCTGCTACGGCAAAACCGGCTGAGAAATGGATCGATGGCGCCAGTTCGACCAGCCCTGCGGCATGGATCATGCGCACCGCGACCGGCTCCTCCTCCTTGTCGAAGCGGCCCAGGTCCGCCTCCGCACGGATGATGGCGAAGGACTGGCGATAGATCGCCGCGCCATCGGTTTCGTAAACGTACGGCATCAAGAAGCTCCGAGAAGCGCGACCGCCCGCTCGGGCGACAATGCGGTGTGAAGGGGCGCGGCCCCGGCGCGGGCGTGTCTGGCCAGATCGAAAGCCCCGTCGCGCCCGGTCAGCACCCAATCCGCCGCCCGTGCCCGCGCGCAGCCCTTTGCGCAACCCGATATGTGCAGGCAGCCCTCGACCAGCGGGGCGAGCCGGGCGGCCAGATCGCGGGTCTCGACGCTGGCCTGCGGACAGGCGGGCGCACCGACACAGGCGTCGACATGCAGGATCGAGGCGTCCTCCAGCAGCATATCCGAGGCAGGCCGTGGGACGACGCCTTCGGCCAGCAACATGCGCCATGGGGTCAGGCGGATCGGGGCACGATACTCTGTCGCAAATGCACCGAGCGCGCCCGCCGCGATCCGGCCGAAGGGCAGGCCATAGACCGCCCCCATCGGATGCGCGCCCGGTCGCAGCGGCGGGGCGGCGGAGGCGGGCGGGACATCACCCGATGCCCATGCCGGGAGCGGGACGCGGAGGCGCGCCATCCGACCCGCCTTCGCGCCGCCGCTGGCGACGAACCAATGCGCCAGCCGGATCAGCGCCTCGGTCGCGTCGTTCCGCGTCACCGCGACGCCGGTCGCTCGCCCATCGGCGCGGAGCAACAAGCCCCCCGTCGCGGCGCGCTCGACGCGGAAGTCGGCAGACGCCCGGTCCAGCATCTGAGCATCGCCTGCATCGATCGCGAACCCAACCTTGCCGGGCAGGTCGGGCAGTTCCGCCAAGCGCTCGCGCAATTCGGTCGCGATGGAATGGGACTCATCGCCTTCCTGCCAATCGGGGTTGATGAGGATCGCCCCCCGCCCCTCGCGCACCGGATCGGGATCGACCAGCCCCAGCGCCTGCAATTCGGCGAGCAGCGCGGGCCAGCTCGTGTCGGTGGCCCCGCGCAGTTGCAGATTGGCTCTGCTGGTCAAGTCGATCTGGCCGTTGCCATATCGAGTCGCCGCCTCGCACAGCCCCTCGACCTGGCGCGCCGTCAGGCGGGCCAGCGGCGGACGGACACGGACCAGCAGGCCGTCCCCCGCCATCATCGGTCGCCACGCATCGGGGCACCAGCCCTTGACCACGAAGCCGCTCATGCCGCGCCGTCCAGCATAGCAAGGACCGAATTGCGCCGCGTCCGCCACAGCCCCGCCGTATGAAGCGCGGCAAAGCGCGCCTCCATCGCCGCCAACGCCTTCGGGTTCGCTTGCGCCATGAAGTCACGCACGTCCTCGCGCGCCAAGGTCGCGTCCCAATAGAGGTCGATCAACGCGGCGGGCACCACGTCCGCCAGATGCGCGAAGCTGCCCAGATGGTCGAGCGTCGCGGCAATCTCGGCCGCGCCCCGGAAGCCATGCGCCATCATCCCATCGACCCAGCGTGGGTTGGCGGCGCGGGCATGGACGGTACGGGCGATCTCCTCGGCCAGCGTGCGCGCCTTGGGATGGGCCGGATCGCGCGTGTCGAGATGATAAAGCGACGCCGCCCCCTCGCCCAGCGCCGCGCGCGCCGCCGCGAACCCCGCCTGGTGCGCGGCATAATCGGCAGCAAGCAGCAAATCGCTTTCGGGCAGGTCGTGGAGGTGAACGAAGGCCTGCGCTCCGGCCACCCGCGCGGCGATCCCATCCGTATCGCGCCGGTCACCATCATCGAGCGCGGTCGCGGACGCGGCGAGCCAGCTCCGCCCCGCCTCGATCCGCGCGGCCTCGTCATACCCCGCCTCGGGGTCGAGCCCGATGCCGTAGCGGCCCGGCGCGGGGCCATAGACGCGGGGCGCGGCCTGCCCGACATAGGGGTTCCATTCCGGCTCTTCGTCCCGCCCCGCCAGTGCGCGCACCGCCTGTCCGAACAGCGCGACCAGATGCGGAAAGGCATCGCGGAACAGCCCCGACACGCGCAGCGTCACATCGACGCGCGGCCGGTCGAAGCGCATCAGCGGCATCACCTCGAACCCCGTCACCCGTTCGGAACGATGATCCCAGACCGGCTCGACCCCGATCAGGTGCAGCGCCATGGCGAACTCCTCGCCCGCGGTGCGCATCGTCGCCGAACCCCAGAGATCGACGATCAGCGTGCGGAGGTGATCGCCCTCCTCCTGCATATGCCGCCGGATCAGTTCCTCGGCGAGCTTGATCCCTTGCGTCTGCGCGGCGCGGCTCGGCACCGCGCGGGGGTCGATGGCATAGAGGTTACGTCCGGTCGGCAGCACATCGGCACGGCCCCGGTAAGGCGAGCCGGACGGCCCCGCCGCCACGCGCCTGCCGTCCAACCCCGCCAGCAACCCGGTGCGTTCCGCCGCCCCCTGCTCACCCCGACCGAAGACGTGGAGCCCTTCGCCGAACTGGCTGTCCTTCACATCGCAGACGAACGCGTCGATCCGAGCGAGCGGGTCGTCTGCCCCCGTCAGCCCCAGCGTCTCGCCGAGACCGACGCTCTCCGCCTCCTCGGCGATGCTGGTACGAAGCCTGTCGCGACGTGCCGGGTCGAGCCCATCGGCATTGGCATATTCGTCGAGCAACGCCTCCAGCCGCCCCAGCCCTGCGCCCGTCTCGGCCTGCACCAGTGCCGGGGGGATATGGCCGATCGTGACCGCGCCCAAGCGCCGCTTCGCCTGTGCCGCCTCGCCGGGATCGTTGACGATGAAGGGATAGAGAACCGGCCAGTCGCGGGTCAGCGCCTCGGGCCAGCAGGCGTCGGACAGCGCCACCGCTTTGCCGGGCAGCCATTCCAGCGTGCCATGCGCGCCGACATGGACCAACGCGTCGATCCCTTGCGCGCGCAGCCAGAGATAGAAGGCGACATAGGAGTGGCGGGGGCAGCGCGAGAGATCGTGATAATCCTCGGCGCGCGCGCTCGGTCGGCCGCGTTCGGGCTGGAGCGCGACAAGGGCCTTGCCGAGTTGCAGCGCGAGGAAGTGGAAATGCCCATCCTCGACCAGCGGATCATCCTCGACCCTGTCCCAGCTTGCCGCAAGATCGGCCCGCAAGGCTTGGGGGAGCGTGGCCAAGGCTTCGTGATAGGCCGCAACCGGCCAGGTGATCCGATTCTCCGACAGCGCCACGGGCAAATCCGCCCGCGTCGCCACATCGTAACCGGCGTCGCGCAAATCCTCGAGAATCGCTTCCGCCGACGCGAACCCGTCCAGCCCGACGGCATGGGCCGCCTGCCAGTCCTTGCCCGGATAGGTCGACAGCAGGATCGCCAGCCGCCGCTCCGCCGCCGGGGTCGCCGCGAGTTTCGCCCAGCCCTTCACACGGTCGGCCACCGCTTCGATTCGGCCTGGCTCGGCGCGGTGGAGGCGCAGCGCCAGATCGAAATCGGGGTCGCGCTCGCCCGGTTGCTTGAAGCTGACCACGCCCGCGAACAACCGTCCGTCGATCTCGGGCAGGACGACATGCATGGCGAGGTCGGCGGGGGACAGGCCGCGCGCGGCCTCGTCCCACCCCTGGCGGTCGCTCGTGGCCAGTGCGACCTGGAACACCGGCACGCCCGCGCCGTCGAGCGGCGTGGTGTCGTCCTCTCCTCGCGCGGAGAAGGCGGTGGCGTTGACGATCGCGACCGGGGCCAGCGCCCCGACCCAGCGCGCGATCCATGGCCCCGCGCCCTCGGCTTTCAGCGAGGGGACGAACAGCGCCACCGGGTCGAAGCCGCGTGCGGTCAGAGCGGCATGAAGCGCGGCGATCGGTTCGAGGTCGGCGGCGACCAGATAGGCGCGGTAGAAGACGATCAGCACGCGCGGTCGCTTCGCCTCCAGCGACACCGCTGCCGGACAGACGACGCCTTCGGGGTTCCAGCCGCCGACCGGCGCCACCGCGACGGGCCCGGCGTGATCGCGCGGCACGGCCATCAATGCGGCCAAGGCCGAAGCGGCGGCCTGTGCCCCACCCGCATCGCACAGCGCGGTCAGCCGCCGCAGCATCGCCTCGTCCACGGTCGATGCCACCGCCAGCCTGCGATCCTCCCGCCCGTCCGCCGCCAGCACGGCGAGCGCGATGCCGCGTTCGCGCGCCAGCCGCTCGACCTCGCGCAGGCCATAGTCCCAATAGGGCGCGCCGCCGATCAGCCGGATCAGGATCGCCTTCGCGTGAACCAGCGTCTGCTCGACATAGGTGTCGACCGACAGCGGATGGACCAAAGCCGCCAGATTGGCGAGCCGCAGCGACCAGTCGAAACCGCCCGCCCGCCAACCCGCCGCAAAGGCGCTCAGATCGCTGTCGGAAAAGGACAACACCACCACGTCACCGGGGCGCTGCCCCAGATCCTGCGGAACCGCCTGTTCCTCCAGCCCATGGCTCTCGCGGAAGACGAGATGCACGGCGCTCAGCCCTTCAGCACGGCCTCGATCGCGGGCGGGTCGATCCGGTCATGCTCGGCGATGACGACCAGCCGGGTGCCGCGCGGTTCGCCCGCGCCCCAAGGCCGGTCGTAATGGGTGCGCACCCGGCGGCCGACCGCCTGGACCAGCAGCCGCATCGGCTTGCCCGCCACGGCGGCATAGCCCTTCACGCGCAGGATATCCTGCTGCTCGGCGAGCGTGACGATCCGCGCGGCGATCGCCTCCGGGCTTTCCACCTCGCCCAGCATCACCGAGATGCTGTCGAAATCGTCATGCTCGTGATCGTCCGCGCCGTCATGGTGCGAGGGGCGCGCGGCGATGTCGTCCTCGGCGGCGGCTTCCAGACCCAGCACGATCTCGGCGGAGACGATGCCGTCCACCGCCTCGACCATCGGCAGCGGGCGCGGGGCTTCGGCGGCGATGATCTCGCGCGCCTTGGCGACACCCTCCGGCCCGGCGAGATCGGCCTTGGTCAGCAGGACGAGGTCGGCGCAGGCGAGCTGGTCCTCGAACACTTCCGACAGCGGGGTTTCATGGTCGAGACTGGGATCGGCGGCGCGCTGCGCCTCGACCGCGTCGAGATCGGGGGCGAAACGGCCCGCCGCAACGGCCTCTGCATCGGCCAGCGCGACGACACCGTCGACGGTGATCCGCGAACGGATCGCGGGCCAATCAAATGCCTTGAGCAGCGGCTTGGGCAGCGCCAGCCCCGAGGTTTCGATCAGGATGTGGTCGGGGCGCGGCTCCATCGCGAGCAGCTTTTCGACCGTCGGAATGAAGTCGTCGGCGACGGTGCAGCAGATGCAGCCATTGGCCAGCTCGACGATATTCTCCGCCGGGCAATCCGGTATGGCGCAGGACTGGAGGATGTCGCCATCGACCCCCAGCGTACCGAACTCGTTGACCACCACCGCCAGGCGACGGCCGCCCGCATTGCGGATCAGATGGCTGATGAGCGTCGTCTTGCCCGCGCCCAGAAAGCCGGTGACGATGGTGACGGGGACCTTGGACAGGTCACGCATGATGTTTCTCCGACGCGCCGGACGAGCGAGAGCGGCACGGGAGCCAATCGCCGGTATGGGAAAGCGGACGGGCGCGGTCGATTGCGTCCACCTCTTAGCCCGGCGACCGATGCGGCCCCGGCCGCATGGCTTCGTCGCTCCCCGACGGAGAACCGTGCCCCGACCACCCCCTGGGTCCAGGCAAGAGCGACCATGACGCCGGCAGGTCTCCTGGCTCGCGGGTCGAAGCGAAAGGATGCGCCTTCCCGGATCACTCCAGTGGCCGTGCCTCCAACAGCACCAGCATCGCTCGCTCACCGCTTACAGTTGCAGGGACAGCCGGGGATTTGCACCCCATTCCCGTTTCAAAGCCCCAAGGGGCACCGGCGCGATCTTCGAGACTTTTCAGTCCCGATGGGCGGCATTTATCCCGCCGCGCCGGGCTTGGCAATTCGCGCCTCCATCGCCGCGAACCCACGCCAGCGATAGAGGAGGAAGCTCGCGCCCCAGCAGACGACGAACAGTCCGACGATCGCAAAGCCCAGCACGTTGAAATGCTCCGACAGCGCGCCCGCATAGCGAAACGGCCCCGCGGTCCAACCGAACCGCTCGGCGAGCAGCGCGGTCGCCTGAATCCCGCCGATCACCAGCGCGACCAGCGCCGACACCAAGGTGATCGTCATGTTGTAATAGAGTTTGCGCAAGGGATGGACGAACGCCCACTCATAGGCGCCCAGCATCACCAGCCCGTCGGCGGTGTCGATCAACGCCATGCCGACCGCGAACAGCACCGGGAAGACGAGGATGGTGCCAAGCGAAATCCCGTCGGCCGCATGCGCGCCCGACAGCCCCAGGATCGCCACCTCGGTCGCGGTGTCGAAGCCCAGCCCGAACAGGAAGCCCAAGGGCGCCATATGCCAGCTCCGCCGGATCAGCCGGAAGAGCGGACGGAACAGCCGCGACAAGGGCCCCTGCCCCGAAAACAGCATATCGGCATCGGCCTCCGCCATCGGCTCGCCCCGCGCGACGCGGCGGAAACGGGTCCAGACATCGCGCAGGATGATGAGGTTCATGATCGCGATGGCGAACAGGAAGCTCGCCGAGACGATGGTGGCGATGGTGCCACCACTCTGCCCGAACGCCTCGAAATCGGACAGCGTGCTGGCGGCGAGCGCGACCGTCGTCGCCGCGATCAGGACGATCGCCGAATGGCCGATCGCGAACCACAGCCCGACTGCGATCGGACGCTGGCCGTCCTGCATCAGCTTGCGGGTGACATTGTCGATGGCGGCGATGTGGTCGGCATCGACCGCATGGCGAAGGCCCAGGCTATAAGCGAGGAGCGCGGTGCCGAGCATCAGGCTGTTGCCCGCGAACACGCTCAGCGCCCAGCCCCAGACGACCAGATTGACGACGATCAGCGCGCCCATCAGCAGCGCGACGCGGTGTTTCAGCGGCTTGCCGCTGCGTTGAAAAAGATCGGACATGGGCGGATGGGCCCTCCCCCGGCGCCGTTGCGACAAGGGCCGGATCTCTGCTCGTGCAGTCGGCACCTTACCCGGACGGACGCACGCCGGGGCAGATACCGATTCGATCGGCCCGATGGGCGTCGCTCGCATGATACAATATATCCCGCCGATGACCATCCCCTGGATCGCGGCAAGAGCGACTCGCACCGGCAGGTCTCCTGGCTCGCGGGTCGAAGCGAAAGGATGCGGCCTTCCCGGATCGTCTCCAGTGGCGGTCTCTCGATGGAGACAAGCATCGCTCGCTCACCGCTTACAGTTGCAGGGACAGCCGTGGTTTTGCACCACATTCCCGTTTCAAGCCCCAAAGGGCACCGGCGCGATTGGTCGGACGGCTGAAAGCCGCCCCGCTCACGGATACTATGCGGCCAAGCGAGGCGCAAACCGCTTTATCGTCGGCGCCTTGCGGCCTAATCGGGGGCCATGGTTTGGAAAGCGATGCGCCGATGCACCCCGGCGGCGGCGGCCCTGCTCGCCGCCTGTTCGGGCGGGAACTACCGGCCGGTCAGCGACTATCCGGTGCGGATCGGCAAACCCTATACGGTGCGCGGCGTCACCTATGTCCCCGCCGAGGACACGACCTATGACATGCTGGGCTATGCCAGCTGGTATGGCAACGAATCGGGCAAGCGCACCGCCAATGGCGAGCGCTTCCGCCCCGGCTGGGCGACGGCGGCGCACACCACCTTGCCTTTGCCCAGCTATGTCGAGGTTACGGCGCTGGATACGGGACGACGGATCATCGTGCGGATCAACGATCGCGGACCATTCGCGGGATCGTCGCGGATCATCGACCTGTCGCGCGGCGCCGCCGAGCAACTGGGCCTGCGCGCGGTCGGGAAAGCGGCGGTGCGGGTGCGCCGGGTGGAGCCGGACGAGAAGGACCGCGAACGCCTACGCCACGGCAAGGCGGCGCGGCCCCTCCCGCCGGTATCGGATGCGGTGCGGGCCAACCTCTTGTCGCAGATGGCGACAGCAGGAATGACGGTGCGTTAGAACCGGCGGTTTCCGCCCAGTTGCGGACGTTCGCCTATGGCGACATGGTACCTCGATGAGCCGTCTCTATACCGCACGTCGCATTCCGCAGGCAATGATCCTGATCGGTCCATATTCGTTATTTTCTCATTAGTTGTGGGCGTTGCGCACTATGGCTTCGATGTCCCTATCTACGACAGGAATACCGGCGAGCCTTCGTCTGATATGAAAATTGGCCTATTGCTCGCTTTCTTCGCGGGCGTTGGTCTTCTATTCGCGCTACTGGGCCGCACAATCCTCCGCGCAGCAGCCCGCCATAAGCTCGCCGGATAGTAAGCGGGAAACGTCCGCTTTCCACCCATAGCCGCCATTCAGCTTCGGCCACTTGGTCCGCCATCACGCCAGGCCGCCCGGTCCCCACTCCGCGCCGAGCAAACGGAAGGAACACACCAAAACGAAAAAGCGGGCTTTCGCCCGCTTCGTCATCATCCGCCGATGTTTCGAAGAAGATTGGTCGGGGCGACAGGATTCGAACCTGCGACCCCCACACCCCCAGTGTGATGCGCTACCAGGCTGCGCTACGCCCCGACCGAGCGGCGGCCTCTAGGCGGGTTTCGCGGCGGATGCAAGCCTTGATGTTGCACGGGGCCCCACCCCACATCCGGCTCTCCATTGCGCCTGTCCGCCTGCGATGGTAGCGGGCAGGCTATCCGACATGGGGGCTGGTCGATCGTTCGCGGTCGGCGGGTGCCCGTGCCCATTCAGCATAGACGGGTCCGAATGTTCATTCCCTTCACCGCCCCAGTCGCCGCGGCGGCCGCCGCCAGCGGGGCCGCCGCATCGAGCGGCGCCGCCTCGTTCCTCAGCCTTGCGCCGCTCCTCCTCGTATTCGTGGTCTTCTATTTCCTGATGATCCGCCCGCAACAGCGCCGGATGAAGACGCTGCAGGCGTCGATCGAGGGGGTCAAGAAGGGCGATCAGGTCACCACGGCAGGCGGCATCGTCGGCAAGGTGACCCGCGTCGAGGACCAGCTGGTCGAGGTCGAGATCGCACCCAATGTCCGCGTCCGCGTGGTCAAGGCGACGTTGACCGACGTGGTCGGCCCCAACGCCAAGCCCGCGAACGACTGAGCCTTCGATGCTGGATTTCCCCCGCTGGAAGGTCGCTTCCATCATCGCGCTGCTGGCGGCCCTGTGCCTGTTGGCGATCCCCAGCTTTCTGCCCGAAAGCGTCACGAACAAATGGGGGGCCATCCCGCACCCGCGCGTGAATCTCGGGCTCGATCTGGCGGGCGGTAGCTATCTGCTGCTGGAGGCGGACACTGCCGATCTTGCCAATTCGCGGCTGGAGACGATGCGCGACCAGGTCGCGGCCGAAATGCGGCGCGGCAATCCACGTATCGACATCGGGGACATCTCGGTGCGCAATGGCCAGCTCAGCTTCATGCTGCGCGATCCGACCCAGGTCGATGCGGCGCGTGAGCGGCTGCTGTCGATCACCGGCGGCGGGGCGGGCATGACCGGCCAGCGCGAATGGGATATCCAGGTCGTCGACACCTCGCGCTTCGTGTTGAAGCCGACCCAGGCGGGCCTGAACCAGGCGATCGACACCGCGATGAAGACCGCGACCGAGGTCGTCCGGCGGCGCATCGACGCGCTGGGCACCAAGGAACCGACGATCCTGCAACAGGGCAGCAACCGCATCGTGGTGCAGGTGCCGGGCCTTCAGGATCCGCAGCAGCTCAAGGATCTGATCGGCAAGACCGCCAAGCTGGAATTCAAGCTGGTCGACACGACCGCGAACCCGGTCGACGTGGCCAAGGGCAATGCCCCGGCCGGCAGCCAGGTCCTGCCCTATCCCGGCAATCCGCTGGGCGCGCCGGTGATTGCGGTCAAGCGGCCGGTCATCATCTCGGGCGACCAGCTGATCGACGCGCAGCAGACCTTCGACCAGCAGACCAATGCGCCGCAGGTGGCGATCACCTTCGACGCGCAGGGCGGCCGCAAGTTTGCGCGGATCACTCAGGAAAATACCGGCAAGCCCTTTGCCATCATCCTCGATGGCCAAGTGCTTTCCGCCCCCAATATCAACGAACCGATCCTGGGCGGACGCGCCTCGATCAGCGGCAACTTCACCGTCGATACCGCCAATCAGCTGGCGATCTCGCTGCGTTCGGGCAAGCTGCCGATCGATCTGAAGGTCGTCGAAGAGCGCACCGTCGGCCCGGACCTGGGCGCCGACTCGATCCACGCGGGCATCCTCGCCTCCGCGATCGCGGCGGTCGCGGTGATCGTGTTCATGACCCTCACCTATGGTCGCTTCGGCATCTATGCGAACATCGCGGTCGTCATCAACGTGCTGGTCATCCTGGCCGTGATGGCGATGCTCAACGCGACGCTGACCCTGCCGGGTATCGCGGGCTTCGTGCTGACCATCGGCACGGCGGTCGACGCGAACGTGCTGATCAACGAGCGCATTCGCGAAGAACGACGGCGCGGACGAAGCGTCGTCCAGTCGGTCGAGCTGGGTTACAAGGAAGCCAGCCGGACGATCTTCGAGGCGAATGTGACCCACGCCATCTCGGGTGTCATCATGCTCGTGCTCGGCTCGGGGCCGGTGAAGGGTTTCGCGGTCGTGCTGCTGATCGGCATCGCGACCAGCGTGTTCACCGCCGTTACCTTCACGCGGATGCTCGTGGCGCTGTGGTTGCGCCGCGAAAAGCCCAAGACCATCAATATTTGAGGCAGGAGAACAGATCATGCGCCTCCTGAAACTCGTCCCCGACAATACGAATATCGACTTTGTCCGCCTGCGCGGCTGGGCGTTCGGGCTGACGCTCGCGCTCACCCTGCTGGCGGTCGGCGTCACCTTCGCACGGGGCCTCAATCTGGGCGTCGACTTTGTCGGCGGCCTGATGATCGAAGAGAAATTCCCCACCCCGCCCTCGGCCGATCGGGTCCGTTCGGTCGTCGATGGCCTGGGCGTGGGCGAAGCCAATATCCAGACGGTCGGCGATGGCCGCACCATCAGCATCCGCCTGCCCGTGCCCGAGTCCAAGGACGAAGGCGCGACCAACGCCGTGGTCCGCAAGGTCGAGGCCGCGCTGGGCCAGCAATTCCCCGGCGCGACCTTCAGCCGTTACGACACGGTGTCGGGCAAGGTGTCGGGCGAGTTGATCAAGCACGGCGTGCTCGCGGTCGTCCTGGCGATCCTGGGCATCGGCCTGTTCGCCATCTTCCGTTTCGAATGGCAGTTCGGCGTGTCGACCATCGTCGCGATCGTCCACGATCTTTTGGTGACGCTCGGCTTCTTCGCGATCACCCAGTTCGAACTCGACCTGACGATCATCGCGGCGTTCCTGACCATCATCGGCTATTCGATCAACGACAAGATCGTCATCGACGACCGTATCCGCGAGAATATGCGCCGCTATCGCAAGATGGACATGCGCGAGATCATCAACCTGTCGGTCAACGAGACGCTGCCGCGCACGGTGATGACCTCGGTCACCATCCTGCTGGCGCTGACCGCCCTGCTGCTGCTCGGCGGCCATGTGCTGCGCGGCTTCACGGCGGCGATGATCCTGGGCATCGTGGTCGGCACCTATTCGTCGATCTACGTCTCGTCCTCGCTGCTGATCTCTCTGGGCCTGCGCGCCGAGCCGAACCGGGAGAAGCCGGGCACGACCGACAAGCGCACCATCGCCGAGGCCGAGCGAATCACACCGCGTGAAGGATGATGGATCGGGCATGAGCGACTCGATCCGCATCACCCGCGATCCCACCGCCCCCGGCCCGATCGTCCGTGGCTTTGCCGCCAATGGTTACCGGGTCGGGGAGATCGCCTATCCCGCGCTGCTGCTCTCGCCCGACTGGCATGAGCCGTGGAGGCCCCCGGCCTTCGACGCGCTGGATGTGCGATCGGTACAGGCGCTGATCGACGAAGCGCCCGAATTCCTGCTGCTCGGCACCGGCGCGGAATTGCGCCGGCCGCCGGCCGCCTTCCGTGCGGCGATGGACGCGGCGGGCCTCGGCGTCGAGGCGATGGACAGCCGCGCCGCCGCGCGCGCCTGGGGCGTGCTGCGCAGCGAGGGACGCAAGATCGTCGCCGCGCTCTACCCGCTCGACGCCTGACGGCGCGAAGACCTATCGGTCGACGGCCTCGCTCCGGCGTCCGACCAGTTCCGCCAGATGCGAGTGGAGCGCCGCCGCATTGGCCGGCCAGGTGAAATCCCGCACCGCCGCCCGCACCGTCCAGGGATCGGGCGCCTGAGCCAGCACCTCGCCGATCGCGGTGGCGAAGGCCCCGGCATCCGCAGTGGCGATTCGCCCAGCCGCGCGGCTGGTCACCACATCGCGGGCACCACCCGCCGGGGTGATGACGATCGGCGTACCGCACGCGAGCGCCTCGACCCAGGCATTGGCCAGTCCTTCCGAAACCGACGCCAGCGCCATGACATCCGCCGCGCCGAGCAGCGCCGGCAGTTCGTCATGCGGGATGCCGCCGACCAGCCGAACGCGATCGGCGATGCCCAGCCGCCGCGCCCGCGCCGCCAGCGCCTCGCGGTCGCCCCCCTCGCCCACGATCATCAGCGTCACGCCGGGCAGCCGCGCCACCGCATCGATGACGACGCCATGCCCCTTACGCGGGATCAGCGCGCCCAGCGACAGGACCAGCGGGCCGGTGACACCCAGTGTCCGCTTGGCCTCGCCACGGTCGATCGGCTGAAACCGGGCCTGATCGACGCCGGTGTGATGGACGCGGATATGCTGGCGCGGCACGCCCAGCGTGGCGACATCGTCGGCCATCGCGTCGCTGACCGCGAGCAGCCCGTCCGCATTCCGTGCCGCCTGTGCCACCTGCGCGCGCGTCGCGGGGGCATGGCCCCAATGATGGATATCGGCCCCGCGTGCCTTGATCGACACCGGCACGCCATATCGCCGCCCCATCGCCACCGCCGCCGGTCCATCGGGAAAGAAGAAGGAAGCATCGATCACGTCGAATCGCTGTTCGGCCCATAGCGCGTCGAGCACCGGGCCAAGCGCGCGGACGAGCGTGGCGACATGGAATCGCCCGCCCGTCCCCGGCACGGTCACGAAGCGCGGCCGCGACACGTCCAGCCCGTGCCATGTCTCGCGCAGAGGAAGCGCCGCCTGCGCCCGAAACCGACTGGCCCGCGCCAGCGGCCAGACCGGCAGGCCGATCGGGGCGACCACGCGCACCGCCACCCCCGGCCGGGCCATCAGCGCCGCCGTCTGCCGTTCGACGAACACGCCGAAATTGGGCCGCGTCGCATCGGGGAACAGGCTGGACAGGGTCAGGACGTGCAGCATGACATCTTATACCTGCCTTGGGCCCGCAACGCGCGGTCCATTTGCACCGCTTTTGCCCCTCCACTCTCAATATTATCTTACCATCACCTACTCTTCCTTAACAAAGATGATGGCGGCGGAACGCAAGTTGTTGATCGTTCATCCTGGCGAAACATCGCCGCTGACACAGTCATGACGATGGGCTATCCAGCCCTGAACTTGAGGCAGGGGGATGGAATGGCGCGATTCGGACGTCTGGGTACGACGCTGGCGTTGGCGGCGACACTGGCGGGATGCGGTGGTGGCGATAGCGGTCAGGTCGCGTCGACCAGCAACGGCAACGGCACCGGGACGATCAGCGGATCGACCAATGGTTGTTCGCTGCGCAGCCGGCAGAACTGGGTCGCGGCGCAGTTGGACGAATGGTATCTCTTCCCCGAGACGCTGCCCGCCAATCGCGATCCCTCCGGCTATTCGACGGTCAGCGACTATATCGACTATCTGACCGCGACCGCGCGGGCGCAGCGCAAGGATCGCTATTTCACCTACATCACCTCGATCAAGGAAGAGGAAGCGTTCAATTCCACCGGCGCCGATGCCGGTTTCGGCTTCCGCCTGACCGCGGATGCCAGCCAGACCAAGCTGATGATCGCCGAAGCGTTCGAAGGCGGCGCGGCGCTGGCCGCCGGGATCGACCGGGGCACCGAGATCCAGGGCATCGGCACCTCGACCAGCGATATCCGGTCCATCTCGGATATCGTCCGCGCCGACCCCAATAACGGCATCTCCAATGCTTTTGGTCCGGATACGGTCGGCACCTCGCGCACGCTGCGCGTCGCCGACACCTCGGGCAATGTCCGCACCGTCACGCTGACCAAGGCGCAGTTCAATCTGCAGCCCGTCTCGCCCAATTACGGCACACAGGTGATCGTCGAGCATGGCCAGCGCTATGGCTATATCAACCTGCGCACCTTCATCGACGCCGCCGATCCGCAGCTGCGCGCCGCCTTCTCCACCTTCAAACAGCAGGGTATCAATCAGGTCATCGTCGATTTCCGCTATAATGGCGGCGGCCGCCTGAGCATCGCGGATCTGTTCAACAATCTGCTGGGCGGCGATCGCCAGACATCGGACGTGATGGGCTATACCGCCTTCCGCGCTAGCAAGGCGTCCAACAATTCGACCACCTTCTTCGCGCCGCAGCCCGAATCGATCGTGCCGACGCGCATCGCCTTTATCGGCACCGGCGGTACCGCCTCGGCCAGCGAACTCGTGCTCAACCGGACCCTGCCCTATATGGGCGCGCGCTCGGGGCTGATCGGTGCCAATACCTATGGCAAGCCGGTGGGCCAGATCGGGCTGGACAAGGCCGAATGCGACGACCGCCTGCGCGTGATCGCGATCGCAATTCAGAACTCCAATCGCCAGGGCGATTATTATAACGGCCTGGCCAGCGTGGTCCCGGCAAGCTGCCGCGCGGGCGACGACCTGACCCGGCGGATGGGCGACCCGCAGGAAGCCTCGACCCGCGCCGCGCTGGACTTCCTCCAGGGCAAGAGCTGCACGCCGATCAGCGCCTCCGCCACCGCCCAGTCGGCCGATGACGGCCCGCGCAAGCTGGTCCAGCCGATGGCGCCCTCCCCGGCACAGCGCGAAGTGCCGGGGTATTTCTAAGACGAACCGGCATCAAATTCCCCTCCTCCATAGGGGAGGGGACCATGCGTAGCATGATGGAGGGGTATCGCCGGTGGCGATGAAGTATTCCCTCACAGGGCGGGATACCCTCCGTCAGGCCCTCGAACTGCCCCCTTGCAGGGGAGGAATTTGAAGGCCTTAAAGCCGCTGCGTTCCGGCATAGGCGAACAGGGCATCGCCGTCCGACGACAGGTGGATCGTCTCGGCACCGGTGACCGTCAGGCACTGCCCGGCCTTGAAATCGACACCCGCGACCGAACCGCTTCCCGTGATGGGGATCAGCCACGCCGTCCGCCCCTCGGGCAGGTCCACCGCATGATCGCCCGCCGCCCAGCGCTCGAGCACGAATTTCGGCCCCTCGACCAGGATGTCGCGCCCCTCGCTCGCCGGGCCGGGCGAGACGATCGGCTGATAAGGGGTCAGATGCGCGACATCGACGCCGTCTTCCAGATGCAGCTCGCGGTCGCTGCCATAATCATAGAGGCGGTAGGTCGTCTCGCTATTCTGCTGCACCTCAATCACGGTCAGACCCGCGCCGATGGCATGGATCGTGCCCGAAGGCGCATAATAGAAATCGCCTTCCTTAACCGGCACCCAGTCGAGATCGGCCTCGATCGAGCCGTCACGCGCATCGGCGCGGAGCTGTTCCTTCGTCATCGGCGCCTTGGGGCCCAGCGCGATGGTCGAATCGGGCTCGGCGGTCAGGATCGTCCAGCATTCGTCCTTGCCGCGCGGCAGGCCGCGGGCCTGGGCCTGTTCGTCATCGGGATGGACCTGCACCGACAGCTTCTCGCTGGTGAACAGATATTTGATCAGCAAGTCGGGCGAGGTGTCGCCCGGCTCCTGGAACCACACCTCGCCGATCGGCGCGCCGTCCGGCGCGGCATCCTCGAACCCCGGATATAGCGTGTGACGGCCCCAGGGCTTTTCGACGCGGTGGGTGTGGAGCAGCGTGGCGGGCATGGGTCGACAATCCTTCCGATCAGGTGACGGTTCAACCGTCCGGGCGATGGGCCGTTCCGCCCGTTCGCCTGTCCATGCCGCGTGGCCCCACGGCGTTCAAGCGCTCTGTCGGAAGCCTTGGCACATGGCATGCGCGCGGGGACTGTTCCCCGCCCTTCGGCTGCGCTAAGGACATGCGCGATGCGTAACCCCCGTTCCCGTGCGCTGTCGCTGGCGCTGATCGCCGCTCTGGCCCTTCCGATCGCGGGTTGCGCCCGCAACCGTACCCGCACCGACCTGCCCTATGTCGCACGCGACGTCGGCACGCTGTATACGGCCGCCAAGCAGCGGCTGGACCAGCACCGTTACAAGGAGGCCGCGCTGCTCTTCGACGAGGTGGAGCGTCAGCACCCCTATTCGATCTGGGCCCGCCGTGCGCAGTTGATGAGCGCGTTCAGCTATTATCTGGGTCGCGACTATACCCAGTCGATCCAGTCGGCGCAGCGCTTCCTGGCGGTCCATCCGGGCAATCGCGACGCGCCCTATGCCTATTATCTGATCGCGCTCGGCTATTATGAGCAGATTCAGGACGTCACCCGCGACCAGAAGATCACCCGCCAGGCGCTCGACGCGCTGGGCGAGCTGATGCGCCGCTATCCCAACACCCGCTATGCCGCCGATGCGCGGTTGAAGGTCGACCTGGTCAACGATCACCTGGCCGGCAAGGAAATGGAGATCGGCCGCTTCTACGAGGATCGCCACCAGTGGCTGGCGGCGTCGATGCGGTTCCGCACCGTGGTCGACAAGTACCAGACGACCAGCCACACGCCCGAGGCGCTGATGCGGCTGACCGAGACCTATCTGGCGCTGGGCGTGCGCCCCGAGGCCGAGCGCGCCGCCGCCGTGCTGGGCGCCAATTATCCGGGCAGCGACTGGTATAACCGCGCCTATAAGCTGATGCGCGAATATCCGGTGCAGCCGATCCCCGCGATCCAGCCAGGCCAGCCCGTGGTGCCGACCGGCACGCCGGGTTCGGTCAATATCGGCCTGCCGGGCAGCGGCGGTACCGTCACCCCCAGCGCCGCCGCCCCCGGCCGCCCGACGCCGACCGGCAACAACAGCTCGCCCACCGGCTGATCCCCTTTTTTGTCATGGGGCGAGCATAGCGAAGCCATCCAGGGTCCCGCGTCGGATGCTCTGGATGGCGTCGATACGCTCGCCATGACGGACACCCCGAACAAATCGGGATCATTTTCGCATCGGGGGGATAACATCGCGCGGCATTTGGCTTTATATCGCCCGCCATGCTGACCGCATTGTCCATTCGCGATGTCGTGCTGATCGAGGCGCTGGATCTTGATTTCGGCCGGGGCCTGGGTGTCCTGACGGGCGAGACCGGGGCGGGCAAATCGATCCTGCTCGACGCGCTGGGGCTGGCGCTGGGCGGGCGCGGCGACAGCGGACTGGTCCGTCATGGCGCGGGTCAAGCGATCGTCACCGCCAGTTTCGAGCCCCCCGCCCCCGATAGCCGCTTGGCCGCCATTCTGGACGAGGCGGGTATCGCGGTGGAGCCGGGCGAGCCGCTGATCGTGCGACGCCAGGTCAAGGCCGATGGCGGCAGCCGGGGCTTCGTCAACAGCCAGCCGGCCTCCGCCGCACTGCTCCGTGAGATCGCGCCTTTTCTGGTCGAGATCCATGGCCAGCATGACGATCGCGGCCTGCTAAACCCGCGCGGCCACCGCGCGATGCTCGACAGTTTCGGTCGGATCGACACATCGGCGGTCGCCGCCGCCTGGGCCCGGCTGCGCGAGGCTGAGGCTGCGCTGACCAGCGCCCACGAGGAGATCGAGGCTGCAGCGCGAGACCGCGAATGGTTGGAGCATGCGGTTGCCGAGCTGACCAAGCTGGCCCCCGAACCCGGCGAGGAAGAGGCGCTGGCCGATCGCCGCCGGACGATGCAGCGATCGGAGAAGATCGCCGGCGAACTGGGCGCGATCGAGGAGCATCTGCAAGGCTCGGACGGTGCGCTGGCCGGCCTGCGCCAGGCCGCACGCGTGCTGGAGCGCATATCCGAGGATCACCCCATATTGGCCGAGGCGCTCGCCGCGATCGATCGCGCGGTGATCGAAGCGTCGCTGGCCGAAGACCGGCTGGTCGAGGCGCATCGCGAGCTCGCCTATGATCCGCGCGCACTGGAGGAGGATGAGGCGCGGCTGTTCGAATTGCGCGGCATGGCGCGCAAGCACCGCGTGCAGCCGGACGAACTGGCCGATCTGACCGAGCAGCTTCGCGGTCGCCTCGAACGCCTCGACGCGGGCGAGGAAGGCATTGGCCGGTTGGAAGCCGCCGTCTCCACCGCGCGCACCGCCTATGACAAGGCCGCCGCCGCCGTCTCCCGCGCGCGTACCGAGGCCGCCGAACGGCTCGACCGCGCGGTGAAGAGCGAACTCGCGCCGCTCAAGCTCGATGCCGCGCGCTTCCGCACCATGGTCGTGCCGGCCGAGCCCTCGGGCTGGTCGGCGGCGGGCAAGGACCGGATCGAGTTCGAAATCTCGACCAACCCCGGTGCGCCCTTCGCTCCGCTCATGAAGATCGCCAGTGGCGGCGAATTGTCGCGCTTCATCCTGGCGCTGAAGGTCGCGCTCGCCGAAGAGGGTGGCGCGACGACGATGATCTTCGACGAGATCGATCGCGGTGTCGGCGGCGCGGTGGCCTCGGCGATCGGCGACCGGCTGCATCGCTTGGCACAGCGGACGCAATTGCTGGTGGTGACCCATAGTCCGCAGGTCGCCGCGCGCGGCGCCGCGCATTTGCTGATCGCGAAAAGCCATGACGGCACGGTCACCCGCACCGGCGTCCGCGCGCTGGGCGCGGACGAGCGGCGGGAGGAGATCGCCCGGATGCTCTCGGGCGCGACCATCACCGACGAGGCGCGCGCCCAGGCCGATCGCCTGATCGAGACCGCCTGAGTTGCAGGTCCGAATGCTGTTTTATAGCTGAGACGAAAATGATATGCTGTGCGGGTCAGATCGTCCTGACTTCCATGCTGGATGCGTCGAATGCCCGTGTCTCCGCTCAAACCTGCTGCGATTGACGATACAAACGATATGACCGTCCTGATGACGGGACTTCAGTCTTGCCTGTTGCTGGCCGACAAGATGAACCTGGCGATGGTCGGCATCCATATCGAGCAGGCCTGCGGCTGGCTGATCGCCCATGGACAGGATTCGCCGGCGGTTGCCGCCAGCCGCGCGGTGCCCCCCTCGCATATCGGTTGATCCGACCGCCTTTGCGCCGCCTGCCGCTTGATCCTTTGCCAAGGGGTGGACTAGCACGGGCGGCGTGACTGCCCTCCCTGCCCTGCCGCAAACCGATCTCGAAGCCGCCGCCGATCTGGAGGCGCTCGCCCGCGAGATCGCGCATCATAACCGCCTCTACCACACCGAGGATGCGCCCGAGATTTCGGACGCCGATTATGACGCGCTGATCCGCCGCAACATGGCGATCGAGGCGGCCTTTCCTCATCTGATCCGCAGCGATTCGCCCAACCGACAGGTCGGCGCCGCCCCCGCCGCGCATCTGGCCAAGGTCGCCCATGCCCGGCCGATGACCAGCCTGGACAACGCGTTTAGCGATGAGGAGGTCGAGGAGTTTATCGGCCGCGTCCGCCGTTACCTGAAGCTGCCCGACGACGAGCCTGTCACCCTGACCGCCGAGCCTAAGATCGATGGCCTGTCCTGCTCGCTGCGCTATGTCGACGGGCGACTGGTCCAGGCGCTGACGCGGGGCGACGGGACGATCGGTGAGGACGTGACCGAGAATGTCCGCACCATAGCCGACATACCCCAGTCCCTGCCCGCGCCCGCCCCGACCGTGTTCGAGGTGCGCGGCGAAGTCTATATGAGCAAGGTCGACTTCACCGCGCTCAACGCCCGCCTCGCACAGGAGGCGGCCGAGACGGGCAAGGAAGCGCGGCAGTTCGCCAATCCACGCAACGCCGCCGCCGGATCGCTGCGCCAGAAGAATCCGGCGATCACCGCCGGCCGCCCCTTGCGCTTCCTGGCGCATGGCTGGGGCGAGGCAAGCGAGGTACCAGCCGAAACCCAGTTCGACATGGTCGAGACATGGCGCCGCTGGGGCTTCCCCATCGCCGAAGCCTTCGCCCGCGTGCCCGACGCCGCCGCCGCGCTGGCCGTCTATCGCACCATCGAGGCGCAGCGGGCCGACCTGCCCTTCGATATCGACGGCGTCGTCTACAAGGTCGACCGGCTCGACTGGCAGGCGCGACTGGGCATTGTCGGGCGCACGCCGCGTTGGGCGATCGCCCACAAATTCCCGGCCGAACGCGCGCAGACGACGCTGGAGCGGATCGACATCCAGGTCGGCCGCACCGGCGCGCTGACTCCGGTCGCGCGGCTGGAGGCGGTGACGGTCGGCGGCGTGGTCGTGACCAACGCCACGCTCCACAATGCCGATGAGATCGAACGGCTCGGCGTCCGTCCTGGCGACCGAGTCGTCCTGCAACGCGCCGGCGACGTGATCCCGCAGATCGTAGAGAATCTGACCCGCCATGTGGCCCGCGAACCCTTCGTCTTCCCCGACCATTGCCCCGAATGCGGCAGCCTCGCGACGCGCGGCGAGGGCGAGGTCGTCATCCGCTGCACCGGCGGCCTGATCTGCCCGGCCCAGCGGGTCGAGCGGCTGATCCACTTCGTCTCGCGCCATGCCTTCGACATCACCGGCCTGGGCCTTGTTCGTGTCGAAGAATTCTTCCGTGATGGTCTGATCGCCTCGCCCGCCGACATCTTCCGCTTGGCTCAGCATCGCGAGGCGCTGATCCAACGCGAACGCATGTCGGAACTGGTCGTCGACAAGCTGCTGGCGGCCATCGACGCACGGCGCGACATTTCGCTCGACCGCTTCCTGTTCGCACTCGGCATCCGCCATGTCGGCGAGATCACCGCGCGCGACCTCGCTCGCCGATTCGTCTCGATGGCGGGCTTCCGCGCGATGATCGACGCCGCGCTTCAGGTCCGTGCCGAGACGGTCCCCGCGCTGGGCGAACCCGAGCGCAAGTTCGAACTCCGCCGCCAGCGTGCGATCGTCGCTGCGATCGACACGCCCCAGATCGGCCCCGAGGTCGCCGATGCCCTGCTCGACTTCTTCGCCGAGGAGCATAACCGCGACGTCGTCGACGATCTCCTGTCCGAGGTGACGCCGGCGGACGTCGTCCACCAGACCCGCGAATCGGACGTGAGCGGCAAGACGCTGGTCTTCACCGGCACGCTCGAAACCCTGTCGCGCGACGAAGCCAAGGCGCAGGCCGAGGCGCTGGGTGCGCGCGTATCGGGGTCGGTCTCCGCCAAGACCGACCTGGTCATCGCCGGGCCGGGCGCCGGATCGAAGCTGAAGAAGGCGCAGGATCTGGGCATCCCTGTCATCGACGAAGCCGCCTGGAACGCGCTGGTCGCCGCGAGCTAGGGCGAGTGAATCGCCTTCCCCCGGACGATCAAATTAATCGAGATTAGAGCGGGATAAGAGCGTGGTCGGCCGCGCGCACCGTTGCCAATCTGCAACGCCCGCAAACGGAGTGAACACCCCCTGTCGCGCCGATGAATTTTGTCACATAACGGCAATGTTCGTACCGCAGGGGCCCGCTCAACCGAACCGAATAACGGTCGGACCGCGCGCCTGCGCGAAAAGGGGACCATATATGCGCAATTCTCTCTTCCTGGGTGCGGCCGTCGTCGCGCTCGCGATTCCTGCGGCGGCGTCCGCTCAGGAAACGACGTCTTCAATCCGCGGTACCGTCACCGCCAACGGCGCGCCTGTTGCGGGCGCGACGATCACGATCGTCAACGTTCCCTCGGGTACCACGACCTCGGCGGTTTCGGGCCCTGACGGCTCCTTCTCGTCCACCGGTCTGCGCGTGGGCGGTCCTTTCACCGTCACCGTCTCGGCTCCCGGCTATCAGGAAACCCGCGTCACGGATATCTTCACCGTGACGAGCCTTCCTTATGAACTGCCGGTCGAGCTGACCGCAGATGGTCAGGGCAGCGGCGGAGAGATCGTCGTTACCGCTTCGTCGATCGCTGGCGCCGGTTCGAAGAGCCTGGGCCCTGTGACCGTTCTGACCGCAGCGGATATCGCGAAGGTAGCCAGCGTCAACCGCGACATCCGCGACCTGATGCGCCGCGATCCGTTCGCCCGCCTCGACTATGCTTCCGGTTCGGGTCGTGCCGTCTCGTTCGCGGGCCAGAATGCGCGCTTCAACCGCTTCTCGGTCGACGGCGTGCCGATCACCGACAATTTCGGCCTGAACCCCGACGGCCTGCCCACCCGTCGCAGCCCCATTCCGCTCGACGCCATCGGCCAGTTCCAGACCAAGGTCGCGCCCTATGACGTGCGCGAAGGCAATTTCCAGGGCGGCGCGATCAACGCCATTCTGAAGTCGGGTACCAACAGCTTCCACGGCACCGGCTTCTATTCCTATTCGTCCGACAAGCTGTGGGGCAAGGAAACCGCCGCAGGACCGGGCGTCCCCACGGGTCGCGTCACCCTGCCCCCGTTCAAGTTCCAGAATTTCGGCGCCGAACTGGCCGGTCCGATCATCAAGGACAAGCTGTTCTTCATGGTCGCGGGCGAGCGGATCCGCGCGGGCACTCCGATCGTGGAAGGCACGGTCGAGAACAATGCCGGCACCGTCATCCCGAACGTCGGTGATTCCGGCGGCCTGCTGACCAATGCCACGGTCAACCAGATCACGTCGATCGCGCAATCGCGCTACAATTACAATGCCGGCGGCATCCTGAACAATTCGCAGGATAGCGACGATCGTCTGGCCGCACGCCTCGACGCCAACTTGTCGGATACGCAGCGTGCGTCGTTGACGTATCTGTACACCAAGGACTCGATCCGTCTCGGTCAGAACGCCTCGGTCACCGCCCCCAGCCTGGGCCTGGAGTCCAACGGCTATGTCAGCAGCAACCGCCTGCATACCGGCGTGTTCCAGCTGAACAGCGACTGGTCGGATGAGTTTTCGACCGAATTCCGCGCCTTCTACAAGGATTATAAGCGCGGTCAGGACCCGATCCTGGGTCGTGGTTTCGCCCAGTTCCAGGTTTGCGCGGCCCCGACCTCGGACCGCTCCAATCCGGGCTCGGCGGGTGCCAATGCGGCGACGACCTGCGCGCCGGGTTATGCCTCGGTCTATTTCGGTCCGGACATTTCGCGCCAGTCGAACGCACTGACCAGCCGCACCTATGGCGGTTTGCTCCAGGGCCGTCTGAACCGCGACAATCATGACCTGCGCATCTTCGTCGACTTCCAGGATACGAAGATCGAGAACCTGTTCCTGCAGCGTACGGCGGGCGATTATTATTTCGACTCGATCGCCGACTTCCAGGCGGGCAATGCGCAGCGCCTGCGCTATGCGAACGCGGTGCCGAGCCTCGATCCGATCAATGCGGCGGCACGCTTCCGCTACCAGTCCTATGCCTTCGGTATTCAGGACAATTGGCGGATCACCGACTGGTTCAGCCTGGACTATGGCATCCGCTATGACGTCTATGGCGGTCACAGCCGGCCTGCGTTCAACCAGGCGTTCTTCAATCGCCTCGGCTATGCCAACACCGCCTATATCAGCGGCCGTGGCATCGCCCAGCCGCGTATCGGCTTCGATCTGCGTCCGACCAAGGACCTGTCGATCCGTGGCGGCGTCGGCATCTTCTCGGGCGGCTCGCCGGACGTCTATGTCTCGAACAGCTTCTCGAACACCGGCTTCCTGTCGAACGCGATCGACATCCGCCAGAACAACGACGGCAGCTACACCGGCACCAACCTGCCTGCCGGCGTCGGCGCGGCGGCCCTGACCAATGTCAACGGGACCCAGATCCCGGGCGTCGTGAACAACTATCTGAACGCGGGCACCATCGCGTCGACTTCGCCGACCAACGCGCTCGATCCCAAGTTCAAGCTGCCGTCGCAGTGGCGTTCGACCCTGTCGTTCGACTATGCGCCGGACGCGCTGCCGGGCTTCAACTTCGGTGCGGACTTCTTCTACTCGAAGGTGCGCAATCAGGTGTTCTTCACCGACGCGCGCGTCGTGCCCACTGCGCTTCGTACGCCCGATGGCCGTGTCCGCTATGCGTCGCTGACCTCGTTTGCCGACACCAATTCGGACATCATCCTGACGAACACGACGCGCGGCCGCAGCTACATCGCGGTGGCGCGGATCGACAAGACGTTCGACCTGGGCCTGAACCTGGGCGCCAGCTTCACCTATCAGGACATCAAGGACCAGGCTCCGGCCACCTCGTCGACCGCCAACTCCAACTACAGCAACGGCGCGTTCCTCGATCCGAACGGTGCCGCCTATGGCATCTCGAACGAGCAGGTGAAGTACAACATCAAGTACAACCTGACCTTCGAACGCGCGTTCTTCGGCGACTACAAGACCACCTTCGCCCTGTTCGGTGAAACCCGTATCGGCCGGCCGTATAGCTGGACGATGCAGGACGCGTCGAACCAGCGCAGCCCGATCTTCGGGACCACCGGTGGCACCAGCCGCTATCTGCTGTACGTCCCGACCGGCATCGACGACGCGCGCGTGTCCTATGATACGGTGCAGACCCGCGACACGCTCAACGCGCTGATCAACGCGACCGGCCTGAACAAATATCGTGGCCAGATCGCGCCGCGCAACGCGTTCAATTCGAAGTGGTTCACCAAGATCGACCTGCACTTGGCGCAGGAAATCCCGACGGGTCTGGGTGCGTCGCGCATCCAGGTGTTCCTGGATGTCGAGAACTTCGCGAACCTGCTGAACAAGAAGTGGGGTCAGCTGCGTCAGTACAGCTTCCCCTATACGATCGCAGCCGTCCGTGCGCAGTGCCTGACCGCGCCGGTCGCGACCGGCACTGCGGCGGGTTCGGCCGTGGCCACCAACACGTCGCAGGGTTGCGCTCAGTATCGCTACCTGGCGCCGAACTCGACGCCGACCGACACGATCTCGTCGCAGGAATCGCTGTACCAGATCCGCATCGGCGCGCGCTTCAGCTTCTAAGCTGACGCGTCCGGCGACGGACATTCGGGGCCGCCCCTCCTTCGGGAAGGGCGGCCTTTTTTTGCCTTCGCCCCAATCTTTGCCCTTCGCGCATGGGCCGTGTAGATGTCGCCCGGCCATGGCCATGCATTCGCCCGTCGCGTCCTCCACCGCTTCGCCCCCCGCTTCCGACCCCTTGTCGGTGCGGCCGTTTTTCGAGAACAAGGCGCGCGCCTTCTGGACGCTGCAGGCGGCCGGCTGGTCGGGCTATCTGGTGCTGCGCTCGGTGGTCGGCATCTCCAACGGCTTCTCGCTGGAGAAGATCATACCCGTGATCATCGAGGCGATCCTGGGCTATTGCATCACCCTGCTGCTCTCGACGCTGTACGGCTATTACCGACGCATCCCGCGCATCATGGGGGTGTTCCTGACCCTGGCGACGCTGGCGGCGGCGACCTTTCTCTATGCCGCGCTCAACGCCTTTTCCTTCTCGTTCATCACCACGACCCAGCCGGGCGTCACCGTCACCCTGCTGATCGGCAATTTGTTCATCACCTTCGTCGTGCTGGCCGGCTGGTCGGCCCTCTATTTCGCGATCAACTATTATCTGATCGTCGAGAGCCAGATCGACGAAATGCGCGCGCTGGAATTGCAGGCCTCCTCGGCGCAGTTGGCGATGCTGCGCTATCAGCTCAACCCGCATTTCCTGTTCAACACGCTCAATTCCATCTCGACGCTGGTGCTGCTCAAGCAGACCGAGCGGGCCAACGCGATGTTAAGCCGGCTGTCAGCCTTTCTGCGCTACACGCTGGCGAACGAGCCCACGGCGCATGTGACCGTGGCGCAAGAGGTTGAAACCCTGAAACTCTATCTCGAAATTGAGAAGATGCGCTTCGAGGACCGCCTGCGCCCGAGTTTCGAGATCGACCCGCGCGCCGAACGCGCTCGTCTACCTTCGCTGCTGCTCCAGCCGCTGGTCGAGAATGCCATCAAATACGCCGTCACGCCGCAGGAAGAGGGCGCGGAAATCCGCGTCGATGTGCGACTGGTCGGGCAACGGGTGCGGATCGCCGTATCGGATACCGGCCCCGGCTTGCACGAGACCCGTCATTCCTCAAGCGTTTCGACCGGCGTCGGACTGTCCAATATCCGCGAACGGCTGGCCCAGGCTTATGGCCCAGACCACCGCTTCGAATCCCGCTCCGCGCCAGCTGGTGGGTACTCGGTCGAGATCGAGATCCCGTTCCAGCTTGAGAATGTGAATAGAGAGGCCGCATGACCATCCGTACCATCCTCGTCGACGACGAGCCCCTGGCGATCCAGGGACTGGAGATCAGGCTCCAGGCGCACGACGACGTCGAGATCATCGAGCGCTGCTCGAACGGGCGCGAAGCGATCCGCGCGATCAAGACGCACAAGCCCGACCTGGTTTTCCTCGACATCCAGATGCCCGGTTTCGACGGTTTTTCGGTGATCCAGGGGCTGATGGAGGTCGAGCCGCCGCTGTTCGTCTTCGTCACCGCCTATTCTGACCATGCCCTGCGCGCGTTCGAGGCGCAGGCGGTCGATTATCTGATGAAGCCGGTCGAAGAAGCGCGGCTGGCCGATACGCTCGACCGGGTGCGCCAGCGGCTGAACGAGAAGCGCGGCGCGGGCGAGGTCGAAAAGCTGAAGGAAGTGCTGGCCGAGCATGCTCCGGAGGCCGTCGCGGACCTGAACGAGGGCGGCGAAGTGGCGTCGAGCCGGTTCGAGAAGCTCATCAACATCAAGGATCGCGGCCAGATCTTCCGCGTCGATGTCGACACGATCGAGATGATCGAGGCGGCGGGCGATTACATGGTCATCAACACCGGCGACAATTCGCTGGTCCTGCGCGAGACGATGAAGGACCTGGAGAAGCGGCTCGATCCGCGGCGTTTCCAGCGGGTGCATCGCTCGACCATCGTCAACCTGGACCTGGTCAAGCAGGTCAAGCCGCACACCAATGGCGAATGCTTCCTGCTGCTCGAGTCGGGGGCGCAGGTGAAGGTGTCGCGGAGCTATCGCGACGTCGTGGCGCGGTTCGTCCACTGAGGAATTTTTCCTCCCCTGCAAGGGGAGGTGGCAGGCCGAAGGCCTGACGGAGGGGTGTCGCGCTATCGAAAGGGGGACACCCCTCCACCAGCTTCGCTGGTCCCCCTCCCCTTACAGGGGAGGAATTTAGACTATCGTAAGCCCAGCATCTTGTGCGTCTGGAGCGTCAACCGCCAGCGCGGCCGCTCCATCACCATGGCGATGCACGCCTCGCGATTCGCCTCGGCTCGCGGATCGTCCAGCGGCTGGAGCAGGTGGTTCGCGAAGTCCCACCCCTCCACCTCGGCCGGGTCGATGCCCGCCTGCGGCCAGACCAGCTTCAACTCCTGGCCCGACCGCTGGACGACCTCGGACCCCGCCTTGGGGCTGATGCATACCCAGTCGAGTCGCGGATGCGCGGCAATCGTCCCGTTGCTCTCGATCGCGATGAAGAACCCCGCGTCATGCAACGCATCGACCAGCGCATCGTCGACCTGCAACATCGGCTCGCCACCGGTCAGCACGACGAAGCGTTCGGCCCGCTCAGGCCCCCAAAAACCCTCGACCGCCGCGACCAGCGCGCCCGCATCGGCGAAACGGCCGCCGCCCAGGCCATCGACCCCGACAAAATCGGTGTCGCAAAAGCGGCAAATGGCGCTCGCCCGGTCCTGCTCACGGCCCGACCAGAGGTTGCAACCGGCAAAGCGAACGAACACCGCGCGCCGCCCCGCCTGCACGCCCTCGCCCTGGAGCGTCAGGAACATCTCCTTGACGGCGTAGCTCATGGCCTCAGCCCTGCGGCTTGACCGCATAGGCGGTGGGGTCGGGAATGCCGGCTTCCTCAAAGCCCTTGGAGCGCAGGCGGCAACTGTCGCAACGCCCGCAATGCAGCCCGCCCGGCGCGGGGTCATAACAGGACCAGCTCAGCCCCATATCGACGCCCAGCCGCGTGCCTTCGCGCACGATATCGGCCTTGGTCATATGCTGGAGCGGCGCGTGGATCTTGAAGGGCTGGCCCTCGACGCCGGCCTTGGTCGCGATCTCGGCCAATCCTTCGAAGGCGGCGACGAATTCGGGGCGGCAATCGGGATAGCCCGAATAGTCGAGCGCATTGACCCCGATGAATAGGTCGCGCGCGCCCGCCGCCTCGGCCCAGCCCAGCGCCAGGCTGAGGAAGATGGTGTTGCGGGCGGGGACATAGGTGACGGGAATACCGGGCTGCACCCCGTCCTTGGGCACGTCGATATCGGCAGTCAGCGCCGATCCGCCAAAGGCCGACAGGTCGAGCGGCAGGACGATGTGGCGCTCAGCCCCCAGCGCGACGGCGACTCGGCGCGCGGCGGCCAGTTCGACCTTGTGCCGCTGGTTATAGTCGACCGACAAAGCGAGGATGCGATAACCGGCGGCCTTGGCCGAGGCAGCGGAAATCATCGAGTCCAGCCCGCCCGAAACGAGCACGACCGCCATGGGAGCAGAAGATGTCATGATGGTCGCGACCGCTACGCCGATTGGCGCGCGGATGCAATGGCGGCGGACCAAGGGCTTGGCTTGACGACAAAAAAGCGGGGCCGCGACGCACCATAGAGGGGCGAGCGGCCCCTTCAGGACCTGCAACCGGGCATGCTGAAAACCCGGACAAGGGAGGTTCCACTGCTGAAGCGGAGATTGTGGCCTAGCATGACCATGGTAAAGGACGCGTTAAACCGATCCGGATCAGTTTTTGAGCTTCCAGCCTTTGCGTAGCAGGACATAGCAGAGCACCGCCATGGCGGCGTCGATGCCGAGCACGACCACCCCGCCCAGCGTCACCGGCGAGTCGGCCAGCCCCAGAAAGCCGTAACGGAACCCCGAAATGACGTAAAAGAACGGGTTGGCATGGCTGATCGCGCGGAAGGCCGGGGCAAGACCATCGACCGAATAGAAGGTGCCCGACAGCAGCGACAACGGCACGACGACGAAGTTCGTGACGGCGGCGGCGTGATCGAACTTCTCCGCCCAGATCGAGGTCAGCACGCCGAGCAGCGCCAGGAAGACCGAGCCCAGCAGCCCGAACCACAGCACCGCGAAAAAGGCGTGCGGGGTGACATGCACCCCCGGCCACACGACCATCGCGACCCAGACGGTCACCCCGACCAGTACCGCGCGCGTCACCGCGCCGCCGACCAACGCCGCCAACAACTCGGCGGTGGAGAGCGGCGGCATCAGATAATCGACGATCGTACCCTGGATCTTGCCGACCAGCAGCGAGAAGCTGGCATTGGCGAAGGCATTGTTCATCATGCCCATCACGATCAGGCCCGGCGCGATGAAATCGGCGAACGGCACCTGCATGCCCGCCACCGGCACGGCATGACGCCCGCCCAAGGCGGTGGTAAAAATGATCAGATACAGCAGCGTGGTGACCGCCGGCGCCCAGATCGTCTGGAGCTGCACCTTGAAGAACCGGCGCACCTCCTTGATATAGAGGGTTCGCAGGCCGCCCCAGTTGATGTTCCGGATGACGGGCTCACCGGGGGCGGCGCGCACTGCGGACGGGATTTCGCCGATTGGGGGCTGGCTGCTCATCGCAATAGCGCGTAACCGCTGCCGTGCCCGCCCGCAACCCGGTGCGATGATGAAGTGAGGAAAGGTTTCGAATGTCGTGGACCGATGAGCGGATCGAAACGCTCAGGACGATGTGGGAAGCGGGTCAGACCGCCAGCCAGATCGCCGAAGCATTGGGCGGGGTCAGCCGCAACGCCGTGATCGGCAAGGCGCATCGCCTGGGCCTGCAGGCGCGTCCGTCGCCGGTCCGCGCCAACGAGCCGGCCGCCGCCGAAGCGCCTGCCCCTACGCCGGTCGCACCACCGCCGCCGGTCGTGGAGCCGGAGCCCGAACCCGTGCGCCCCGAGCCGGTGATGGAAGCCGCACCCGAGCCCGTCGCCGAGCCGACTCGCGAGCCGCAGCCGGTGCTTCGCTCGGTCGGCCCCGGCGGTTTCGTGCGCCAGTCGCCCGGCGAGCAGCAGCCCCCGCCCTCGCCCGCCCCGCCCCGCCGCCTCGTGCCGGCCAAGCCGAGCGCCGAGATTGCGGGCAAGACCTCGCTGCTCGACCTGAACGACCGCATCTGCAAATGGCCGATCGGCCATCCGGGTGAGCCGGACTTCCACTTTTGCGGCGACAAGGTGAATCCGGGCTTCCCTTATTGCGTCGAGCATTGCGGTCATGCCTACCAGGCGCAGCTGCCCCGCCGCGACCGCCGTCCGCCGCCGCCACTGCCCTTTGGCGGCCCGCGCGTCCGTTGATTCGGGGTTGATAAAAAAGCCCGCTGGTTTTGCGACCGGCGGGCTTTTTCTTTGGCAGGCCTATGCCCGTGGCCTTCGACTTCGCTCAGGCGGAACGGGGTTCGGGTACAAATCTCCGTTCGCACTGAGCGAAGTCGAAGTGCACGCCCCGCCGCTCTACTCAAGCAACAGGGCGCACGCCCCTCATCAGAACCGGAACGCCGCCGTCGCCCGCAAGCTGTGCCAGCGGAACTTGTCGTCCGACCGGCGAATATCGGTGCCGGTGGTGTTTGGCGCCAGCACGAACGGGTTGGTCGCAGGCGCGGTCCCCTGAGTCACGCGGACGCGCGTGTCGTCGTCGCGATACTGGTGGTACATATATTCCATGCCGATCGAGAAGTTGCGCCCGATCTTCTGCTCGATACCGCCGCCGCCGAGGAAGCCGAACTGGTTGCGATCGCCGCTGATTGCAAAGGCGTTGGCGCCGTTCGACGTCGCGAACTCGCGGTTGATGCGGGCGTATCCGGCGCCGAAGGTGCCGTAGAACAGCGTCTTGTTCGCGGCATAGCCCAGGCGACCACGAGCCGAAGCTTCCCAGTCGATGCTGCGGGTCATGGTGTACCAGGCCGGCGTGGTCGAGAAGGCGGAGACGCTGTCGGTGATCTCCGACTTACCGAATTCGCCGACCACACCATAGACGATGTTGCCCGCCTGATGGTCGAGGCCGACGCGGCCATAATAGGCGATGCCGTCCTTGTCGTTGCCGCAACCGGTCGCGGCGTTCTGCGGCGACAGGGTGCTGCGCGCCCGGCCGTTGCAGAAGCCCGGCGAGAAGGCGTTGGCGCCAGTCGAGGTCGTCACGACATCGCCGAACCGCCCATCCAGGTTGCGGTCGAACAGGAAGCGCGAGCCGACATCGTTGGGCTGCACGTCATAGCCGAAGCTGCCGCCGACATAGGCGCCCGAGAAGGGCGCTTCTTCGTCCGCCATATAGCTGTCTTGCGCCATCGCCGGCGCGGCGAAGAGAGCCGAGGCCGCAGCCCCCGCCATCAGAAACTTGAACATAATCACTCCCATACCCTTGGCTTAAGGTGCCGTGGGAACGGGCGGGCGGCGTGGAATATCCCGCGACTTAACATGAGCAAAGTTTTGTTGCATTTCGGCCACGCACGCCAAAGCTGGCGTGGACGCGTCGCAACGCCTATAGTTCCCGTTATGTCCAATGACCTGTTCGCGGGCACGCCCCGCACCCAACCCGCCTATGATGCCTCCTCGATCGAGGTGCTGGAGGGGCTGGAACCGGTGCGCCGCCGCCCGGGCATGTATATCGGCGGCACCGACGAGCGCGCACTGCACCACCTCGCCGCCGAAGTGCTCGACAATGCGATGGACGAGGCGGTGGCGGGCCATGCCAATCGGATCGAGGTCAAGCTGGAGCCGGGCAACCGCCTGACCATCGTCGATAATGGGCGCGGCATCCCGGTCGACCCGCACCCGAAGTTCCCCGACAAGTCGGCGCTGGAGGTGATCCTGTCGACGCTGCACTCGGGCGGCAAGTTCACCGGCAAGGCCTATGCGACCTCAGGCGGTCTGCACGGCGTCGGCATCTCGGTGGTCAACGCCCTGTCGTCGGACACGGTGGTCGAAGTCGCGCGCGAGCGTGTCCTGTATCGCCAGCGTTTCGCCAAGGGCGCGACGCTCGGCCCGCTGGAGACGGTGGGCGCCGCCCCCAACCGGCGCGGCACCAGCGTGGCCTTCACCCCGGACAGCGAGATTTTCGGCCCCGAACTGCACTTCAAACCCGCCCGGCTGCATAAGCTCGTCCGCTCCAAGGCCTATCTGTTCGCGGGCGTCGAAATCCGCTGGCACTGCGCACCAGAGCTGATTTCGGACGACACCCCCGCCGATGCGGTCTTCCAGTTCCCCGGCGGCTTGGCCGACCATCTGAAGGAACAGATTGGTGGCCGCGAATGTGCCACCGCCGATTTCTTCTCCGGCAATCAGGACTTTCCGGGGGAGCAGGGCCGCGTTGAATGGGCGGTCGCATGGCCGCTATGGAGCGACGGCAGCTATAGCTGGTATTGCAATACCATCCCCACCCCCGATGGCGGCACGCATGAACAGGGCCTGCGCCAGGCGCTGGTGCGCGGTCTGCGCGCGTTCGGCGAATTGGTGAACCAGAAAAAGGCCAAGGACATCACCGCCGACGACGTCATGGTCGGCTCCGAGCTGATGCTCTCGGTCTTCATCCGCGAACCGCAATTCCAGAGCCAGACCAAGGACCGTCTGACCAGCCCCGAAGCGGCGGGTCTGGTCGAAAAGGCGGTGCGCGACCATTTCGACCATTTCCTGTCGGCGAACATGGAGCGCGGCAAGGCGCTGCTCGGCTATGTGCTCGACCGGATGGACGAGCGCCTGCGCCGCAAGGCCGAGCGTGAGGTTAAGCGCAAGACTGCGACCTCCGCCCGCAAGCTGCGCCTGCCCGGCAAGCTGACCGACTGTTCGGCCGACAGCCCCGAGGGCACCGAGCTGTTCATCGTCGAGGGCGACTCGGCCGGCGGTTCGGCCAAGCAAGCGCGCGACCGCAAGACGCAGGCGATCCTGCCGATCCGCGGCAAGATCCTGAACGTCGCCAGCGCCACCTCTGCCAAGATCCTGCAAAATCAGGAGATCGCCGACCTGACGCTGGCGATGGGCTGCGGCACGCGCAAGGATTGCGACCCGACCCAGCTACGCTACGAAAAGATCGTCATCATGACCGACGCCGATGTCGACGGTGCGCATATCGCCACGCTGCTGATGACCTTCTTCTTCCAGGAAATGCCCGATCTGGTCCGGCGCGGGCATCTCTATCTCGCTCAGCCGCCGCTCTATCGCCTGACGGTCGGCGCCAAGTCGCTCTACGCCCGCGACGACTCCCACCGCGCCGAGCTGGAACGCACCGCGTTCAAGGGCAAAAAGGTCGATGTCGCCCGCTTCAAGGGCCTGGGCGAGATGAACCCCGGTCAGCTCCGCGAAACGACGATGGATCCCGCCACCCGCAGCCTCATCCGCATCACCCTGCCCCAGGAATATGAGGAACGCGCGGGCGTAAAGGACCTGGTCGACCGGTTGATGGGTAACAACCCGGCCCACCGCTTTGCGTTCATTCAGGAGAATGCGGCGCGGCTGGACGAAGAGGTGATCGACGCCTGATCGGGCGGGTGTTGTTTCGCTTTTTCCGATCGGCTAACGTGGCATCGGGCGGCCACCTGTGCCGCCCTTTGCTATTTGAAGGAGACGTCCCGTGACCATCACCGCCCTGATGCCCGTTTACCCACGGTGCGGGGTGCGTCCGGTCCGAGGCGAGGGCGTCTATCTCTATGGCGAGAATGGCGAGCAATATCTGGACTTCGCCGCCGGAATCGCGGTGAACGCGCTCGGCCATGGCCATCCCAAGCTGGTCGAGGCGATCGCCAAACAGGCCGCCACCCTGATGCACGTGTCGAACCTGTACGGCAGCCCGCAGGGTGAGCATTTCGCCCAGCGGCTGGTCGATTCGACCTTCGCCGATACGGTGTTCTTCACCAATTCGGGCGCGGAAGCGGTCGAGTGCGCGATCAAGACCGCGCGCCGCTATCACTTCGCCAACGGCAATCCGCAGCGTCACACGCTGATCACGTTCAACAACGCCTTTCACGGGCGGACGCTGGGCGCGATCTCGGCAACCAACCAGCCCAAGATGCGCGACGGGTTCGAGCCGCTGCTGCCCGGCTTCGCCTATGCGCCCTTCGACGATCTGGAAGCGGCGCTGGCGCTGATCGACGACAATACCGCCGGTTTCCTGGTCGAGCCGATCCAGGGCGAAGGCGGCCTGCGCCCCGCCCGCATGGAATTCCTGCAAGGGCTGCGCAAAGCGTGCGACGAGCATGGCTTGCTGCTGGTGCTGGACGAAGTGCAGTGCGGTTACGGCCGCACCGGCAAGTTCTTCGCCCATGAGCTGTACGGCGTGACGCCGGACATCATGGCGGTCGCCAAGGGCATCGGCGGCGGCTTTCCGCTGGGCGCGTGCCTTGCCTCCGAGGAAGCGGCCAAGGGCATGGTGATCGGCACGCACGGTTCGACCTATGGCGGCAACCCGCTTGCCATGGCCGCCGGGGAGGCGGTGCTCGACGTAATCCAGGAGCCGGGCTTCCTCGAACATGTCGAGGCGATGGGCCAGCGGCTGCGTTCGACGCTAGAGCAGATGATCCCGAACTTCGATCATCTGTTCGAGGAAGTGCGGGGCCATGGCCTGATGCAGGGCCTGAAGATGAAGAGCGACAGCCGCCGCTTCGTGGCGCACTGCCGCGACCATCACGGGCTGCTGCTGGTCGCGGCGGGCGAGAATGTGATCCGCATCCTGCCGCCGCTCACCATCGACGAGAGCCATATCACCGAGTTCGCGACGAAGCTGTCGGACGCTGCGCGCGTCTACGTGCCCGCCGCCGACGATTGATGATCCCTGCCACCCCGGCGGCGGGAAACCGCCGGGGGACGGAGTACCGACCCATGACGATCCGCCACTTCCTGAACCTCGCCGACGCCGGTCCCGAGGGTGTGACCGCCATTCTGACCGATGCGAGAGTACGCAAGGCCGCCCGCGCCGGTTTCACCAAGGGCCGCGTCGATGCCGACGCGCCGCTTAGCGGCCATGTGCTCGCCATGGTGTTCGAGAAGAACTCGACCCGCACCCGCGTCAGCTTCGACATGGCGATCCGCCAGCTCGGCGGCACCTCGATCGTGCTCGATGCCGGGACCATGCAGCTCGGGCGCGGCGAGACGATCGCCGACACCGCGCGTATCCTGTCGGGCTATACCGACGCGATCATGATCCGCACCGACGACCATGCGAAGGTCGAGGAAATGGCGCATTATGCCAGCGTGCCGGTCATCAACGGCCTGACCGACCTGTCGCACCCCTGCCAGATCATGGCCGACCTGCTGACCGTGATCGAGGCGGGCAAGCCCCTGTCCGGCATGAAGGTCGCGTGGCTGGGCGATGGCAACAATGTCCTGCACTCGATCGTCGAGGCGGGGGGGCTGCTCGGCTTCGACGTGGTCGCCGCCTGCCCCAATGGCTATCATCCCGAGCCGGGCACGCTGGAGCTGGGCCGGGGCCGTGCGACCTGCACCACCGATCCGCGTGTGGCGGTCGAGGGCGCGGACATCGTCGTCACCGACACCTGGATCTCGATGGGCCAGGCCCATGTCGAGGAAAAGCTGGCCGCGATGATGCCGTTCCAGGTCAATTCCGAGCTAATGGCGCTGGCCAAGCCGGACGCGAAGTTCCTCCACTGCCTGCCCGCCCACCGCGAAGAGGAAGTCACGTCGGACGTGATCGACGGGCCGCAGTCGCTGATCTGGCCGGAGGCGGAGAACCGCCTGCACGCGCAGAAATCGGTGCTGCGCTGGTGCTTCGGCCAGATCGGTTGATCGCCGCGCAACCCATCCTATTTAGGGAAAGGCCGGCGGGTTCGTCGGCCTTTTCTCTTTCCCCGCCTGACCGGCACCATATCGCCCGGACGTCCTCCGGAGCGTAAAGGCACGAGCATGACCGATATCACCCTGCCCGACCTCGACCGCGCGATCGGTTTCACCATCCCCGAGCAACATGCGCGCGGGCGGCTGGTACGGCTCGGGCCCGTGCTCGACGAGATCCTGGCCGCGCATGCCTATCCCCCGGTGATCGAGCGGCTGCTGGCCGAGGCGCTGACCCTGACCGCGCTGATGGGCGCGACGCTGAAAGATACCAGCGGCCAGTTGACCATCCAGACGCGCAGCGACAGTGGGGTGATCCGGCTGCTCGTCTGCGATTATCGCGGCGGCGAGGTGCGCGGTTATATCCAGTATGACGAGGATCGGCTCGCCGAACTGCCCGCCGACCCGACGCTGTTCGCGCTGTTCGGCCAGGGTTATCTGGCGATCACCTTCGACCTAGCGGCTACCGGTGAACGCTATCAGGGCATCGTGCCGCTCGACGGCGAAACGCTGTCGGCCGCAGCCGAGAGCTATTTCATCCAGTCGGAGCAGATCCCCAGTCTGCTCCGCGTCGGGATCGCCAAGGGGCCGGACGGCCGCACCGTCGCGGGCGGCCTGTTCCTCCAGCATCTGCCCGAGGGCGAGGAAGGCCGCGAGCGGCTGCACGTCAAGCTCGACCATCCCGAATGGGAGCATGTCCAGGCGCTGGGCCAGACGATGCAGGTCGAGGAACTGGCCGATGCCGCCCTGCCGCTGGAGACGCTAGTGTGGCGCTTGTTCCATGAGGAGCAGGATGTCCGCGTGTCGGAAAGCCCGGCGATCGTGCGCGGCTGTCGCTGCTCGGCGGAGTATATCGCCAGCGTGATCACCAAATTCTCGGTCGAGGAGCGGCGCGAGATGGCGGATGCCGATGGGCTGATCCAGGTCGACTGCGCCTTTTGCGCGAAGAAGTTTCCGGTGCCGTTCGACGCGGAGGCGGCGGCTTAATTATCTTTTCCTCCCCTGTAAGGGAGGTGGCAGGCCGAAGGCCTGACGGAGGGGTGTCCCGCTGTCGAGAGGGCGACACCCCTCCACCAGCTTCGCTGGTCCCCCTCCCCTTACAGGGGAGGAATAGAAGGCCATCTACTGGAGGTAGATGATCTAGCCGCCCAGCGCCTCGACCAGCGCCCTGACCTTTTGCTGGCGCCATTGCGGCAGCGGCGCGACCAGCCAGTAACCCATGCGCGACGGTACGGCCTCACCGGTTGCAATCACCCGGCCCTCGGCCAGATCGCGCTCGGCAAGCAGATGCGGCACCACCGCCCGGCCCAGCCCCGCCGCCACCGCATCGATCGCCAGCCCGGCATCGGTCACGCGGACCAGCGGCGCACCGTCCTCCGGCGCGCCGGGCCAGGCGATCAGCGGGGCATCGGCCGGACCGCCCGGTGCGCCGATCGCGACCATCCCGTCCGACTCGATCGCCTCGCCTTCCAGGCCGCCGGGGCCATCACCCCAGCGGATGGCGAGGTCCAGATTGGCCTCGGTGAAATCCAGCCCCTCATCCGATGCGATCAGCGAGAAGCGCAAATCGGGGTCGCTCGCGGCGATGGCGGCGAGGCGCGGCATCAGCCACTTCTCGGTCACGTCGCGCGGTGCCGCGATGGTCAACGACTTGGAGGACTGACCCGCCTGCATCGCGCGCACCGCATCCTCGAATTGCAGGAAACCGGCGCGCAAAGGGGCAAGCCCCGCCTCCGCCTCGGGCGTCAACTCCAGTCCGCGCGTCGTGCGGCGGAACAGCACGACGCCAAGCGTATCCTCCAATGCACGGATCTGCTGCCCCACCGCCGCCGGGGTCACCGCCAGTTCGTCCGCCGCCCGGGTAAAGCTCAGGTGGCGCGCCGCCGCGTCCAGCACACGCAGGCCGTTGAGCGGCAGATGCGTCCGCTTCACGATTCCACCGCCGGCGCGATCAGCGCGAAATGGGGGATGGCGGCATCGAAGGTCACGCCGTCCGCCCCGACCATGCGGTAACTGCCTTGCATCGCGCCGCTGGTCGTCGCCAGCGGGCACCCTGAGACATAGTCATAAGCGGTGCCCGGCTGGATCACCGGCTGTTCGCCGACCACGCCCTCGCCCTCGACCGAATGGCGCGCACCGCGTCCGTCGGTGATGATCCAGCGGCGGGTCAGCAACTGGACCGGCTGGTCGCCATCATTCTCGATGCGGACATGATAGGCCCAGAACCAGCGTCCGCGCTGCGGCTCGGACTGTTCGGGCAGATAGCTGACCGACACCCGGACCGTCACCGGCCCGGTGGTCAGCGCATGGGAGAAGAGCGCCTTCACAGACCCACGACGCGGAGCGCCTGGTCGAGATCGTCGATCAGGTCGTCCGCATCCTCCAGCCCGACATTCAGGCGCAGCATCCCCTCGCCGATGCCCATCTCGACCCGCTTGTCCTCGGCGACGCCGGCATGGGTGGTCGAGGCAGGATGCGTCATCAGCGAGCGCGAGTCGCCGATATTGTTGGAGATGTCGATCAGCTCCAGCGCATCGAGCAGCCCGTGGGCCTGTTCGCGGCCGCCATCGAGTTCGATCGCGAAGATGCTGCCCGCCGCCTTCATCTGGCGCATCGCCAGTTCATGCTGGGGATGGCTGGGCAGGCCCGGGCACAGCACGCGCGGCACGCGGGTTTCCAGGAACTGGGCCACCTTGATCGCCGATTCCGACTGGCGATGGATGCGCAGGTCCAGCGTCTCCAGCCCCTTCAGCACCACCCAGGCGTTGAACGCCGACAGGGTCGGGCCGGTGTTGCGGGTGAAGGGCAGCAGCGTGTTGGTAATGAAATCCTCCGAACCGCACACCGCCCCGGCCAGCACGCGACCCTGTCCGTCCATCATCTTGGTGGCGGAATAGGCGGTGACGTCCGCGCCGAAATCCATCGGCCGCTGGAGTGCCGGCGTCGCAAAGGCATTGTCGACGACCGTGGTGATCCCCCGCTCACGCGCGATGTCGCAGATCGCCTGAAGGTCGGCGACGTCCATCGTCGGATTGGCGGGCGTTTCGAAGAAGAAGACCTTCGTCTCGGGGCGGACGGCATCCAGGAACGCCTGCGGATCGCGTGCATCGATCACGGTGGTCGCGATGCCGAACTTGGGCAGCAGCGTGTCGGTCAGCCAACGGCACGACCCGAACGCCGCACGCCCACCGACCAGATGGTCGCCCGCTTGCAACTGACAGAGCAGCACCGCCGTCATCGCCGCCATGCCCGACGCCATGGTCCGGCACGCCTCGGCGCCCTCCAGGAGCGCGATACGCTGCTCCAGCATCTCGACGGTCGGGTTCTGGAGGCGGGAATAGGTCATTCCCCCCTGCTCGCCCGCGAACCGCGCGGCGGCATCGCCCGCTCGGTCATAGCAATAGCCCGAGGTCAGGAAGAGCGCCTCGGACGTCTCGCCATATTCCGACCGCGCGGTGCCACCACGCACGGCCTGTGTCGCGGGGCGCCATTTGGTGGTGATCGAACGGTCCTGGCCAGTCTTGCGCTTCATGCCCGCCCATTTGCCGGTCCGGGACACAGGGTTCAAGGATATTCGCGATTCCGCCTCCGGGAACGACCGCCTTAATGTCGCCGTTACTCGAGCGGAACGAAAATACGCCCCGTCCGGTTATTCCCGCCGAATCCAACAGGGGAGAATGACGATGAAGACCCGTATCGGGATGTTGCTGGCCATGAGCCTGGTTTCGCTGTCCGCGTGCAACAGCAAAGGCACCGAAAAGCTGGCGGATCGCGTCGAGAACGCCGCCGACAACCGCGCCGACACCATGGAGGCCCAGGCCGACGCGCTACGCAACGAAGCCAAGATGCTCGACAACCGTGCCGAGAACACCCGCGACTATGCCGAAGACCGCGCCGACGCGATCAAGGCGGCGGACGTCAACGCCAGCGCGATGAGCCAGGAACAGCGCGACGCGATCGTCGCCAACCAGGCAGCGGCGGTCCGCTGACCAAGCGTCAACCGCAGTTCACCCGACGCTTTCCTTAAGGGAAGACGATCGGAATTGCCGCATCGGGCAAGGGTATCTGCCCCGCCCGATGCATTTCTCACAACCGATTAAGTCCACGCCGCGCGGGCCAAAACCTTCAGGCCGACGCCGCAGCGATCATCCCCGCCGAGATTTCAAAACCAGCGGCTTGCAGCCGCTGGACTAGGCTCGGCACGATCTCGCGAACATGATCGTTGAAGCCGATCCGCAAGATACCGTCCGTGTCCGAAGGACGCTCCAATATACCCTTTTGAATAATGGCCATCTTTTCGCGGCCCAAGGCCGCCATGACCATGCCCATCTCAAGAATGACATTCTGGCGCGCCCTCGGCTGGCGGTCCGCCTCGGTGCCGGTTTTGGCATAACCAAAATCGTCGGGCGTCAGCAATACGATGCCGAACGCCGATTCTTTATAGATATGCTGCTCCAGCGCTTCCACGATCGTCTTTCCTCCGCCGTCCGAATTCTGCAGGATGAAGGGCTGCAGACCCAGTCGAAGCAAGACGAGCTCTAATTGATCGCGTGCATCGCGGTCATGCCCGTGGACCAAGAATATCTTCGTCGCATCCATCGCTTTCGCGACGGGCACGGGACTGCCCATCGCAGCCTGAACCTCCGCCATGAACGCCTCCGAATTCGCCCCCTGACAGTTGAAGGTTCCGCTTCCTTCCCACCAGTTGAGTATTTCACCGGTCTTCGCTCGGAAGCATTTATGCCCGTCCTTGCCTTCCGACCATGTGCCGGACTTCGCTATACCGTCGACGATCGCCTTGAGTTCGCCATAGCTGCCTCGAAATTTGGCCACCCTCATCCCTAAATACCGTATTTCTATAATCTTATCCTGCCTGATAGCTGGCGCTGCGTCATGGTCTTTTGGGTCCACTACGGAGGAGAGATTTCTCCACCTTTATCCCGTTGCTCCGGCCCGGCCGGACGGCCATGACATGCCCATGCATCGCCTATTCGCACTTTTTTCGCGCCCGGCTCCGGCGCTGCTGGCCCTGCTGGCCATCGCCCAGACGATCTTCAGTTGGCGCCTCACTACCCCGCACACGCTGGTCTTCGACGAGGTGCATTATGTCCCCGCCGCGCGGACGCTGCTGGCGCTGTCTGGGCCGGTGAATATCGAGCATCCGCTGCTCGGCAAGGCACTGATCGCCGCGGGCATCGCGCTATTTGGTGACAATCCTTTGGGCTGGCGTGCGCTGTCGACGTTAGCGGGGACGGCGATCGTCGGGGGCGTGTTCGCGATCACTTGGCTGATGACGCTGCGGACCCGGGCCGCGGCGATGGCGGCGGTGCTGACCATCGTCAACTTCCTGGTGCTGGTCCAGGCGCGGATCGCCATGCTCGATGGGTTCATGGCGGCGTTCGTCGTGCTGGCGGTCGCAGCGATGGGCTGGGCGATGCGGGGCAGCGTAGCGCAGAGCCGGTGGCGCTGGACGCTGGGGGCCGTGCTGCTGGGGCTGGCGGTGGGCGTCAAATGGGCCGCCGTGCCGTATCTGGGCTATGCCGCGATCGGTTTCGTGATGTTGAAGCATGGCGATCCGTCGCGTTGGCCGGGCCTGTGCTGGTGGTCAGCCTGGGCCTTGTTGGGTGTGGGCGCGGGGCTTGCCTATGCCGTGACGTTCGCCCCCGCCTTTTTCTACATCTCCGAGCCGATGACACTGGCGCGGCTGCTCCCGTTCCAACTGGAGATGTACGCCCGCCAGACCCAGATACTGCCACCGCACGCCTATCAGTCGACATGGTGGAGCTGGCCCGTGATCGGGCGGCCGATCTGGTATTTCTATGAGGTCGCCGATGGTGCGCAGCGGGGCATTTTCCTGCTGGGCAATCCGGCGGTGATGTGGGGTGGGCTGGTCGCAGTGGCGGCATGCGCGCTGGGATGGCTGCGTGGGCGCGAGGTGCGGTTGGGCGTCGCGGCGGCACTGTGGATCGGCGGGTTTGCGGTCTGGGCGATCATCCCGAAATCACTGGGCTTTTATTATTATTACTTCCTGCCGGCGATCTGGCTGTCGGTTGTGCTGGCAGTGGCGATTGATCGCTGGCGCGCGGTGCTGCGCGATTGGGACGAGGCCTATCTGGTCGCCGCGATCTGCCTGTTCGTCTATTTCTATCCGATCCTGACGGCGGGAGCGCTGGCGGGACCGCGCTCCTTCCTGCGCTGGGCCTGGTTTGCGGATTGGCGGTGAGGTTCGGGGCGTGCACTTCGCCTTCGCTCAGTGCGAACGGAGTGAGGTCCTGAAATCCGTTCAGGCTGAGCGAAGTCGAAGCCCAAGGGAGTTGCTCAATACCGCCCCCACACGAACCGCGACGACAGCGCGTAGTTCCACACAGCGCCGACCAGCACGCCGATCAGCGCCGATACCGCCCATTCATTGGCGCGCGCGTCATGCAGGAAGGCCGCGACGCCGACATTGGCGATCGCCCCGACCGCGCAGACCAGGCAGAAGGACACCCAGCCGTCGAGCAAGGGCCGGAAACCCCGCAACCGCCGGTCACGATAGGTCAGCGCGTTGTTCAGGAAGAAGTTGAACGTCATCGCGGCGGCGACCGCGACGATCTGGCTGGCGAGGAAGTTCACCCCCAGCAGGACGAAGAACAGGCTGAGCACCGCCATATGCACGCCCACGCCCAGCACCCCGATTGCCGAAAACATGGCGAAGCGCACCGGCACCACCTTGCCGAAACGACGGTCGTAGAGCGCGATCAGATATTCCATCGCCACGACATGATCGAGCTTCGACTCGCCCTCGGTCCGCAGGCGGAAGACGTACGGCATCTCGGCGGCGCGCAAGGGGCGTGGCGAGGCGCTCATGATGTCGAGCAGGATCTTGAACCCGATCCCCGACAGATGCGGCACCGTCTCGCGCGCAACCGCCGTGCGGACCATGAAGAAGCCGCTCATCGGGTCGGACAGGTTCACGTTCAGCACCCGCTGCGACAGCTTGGTCGCAAAGGCCGACTTGGCGACGCGATCGCGGTCCCAGTCGCCTGTCCCGCCGCCATCGACGAAGCGCGAGCCCACCACCAGATCGAGGTCGCCTTCCGCCTGCAACCGGTCGAGCATCCTGGGCAGCAGCGTCTCGTCATGCTGCAAGTCGCCGTCGATCACCGCGACGATCGGCGCGGCGGTGGCGCACATCCCCTCGATACAGGCGGAGGACAGGCCACGCCGCCCGATCCGCTGGATCACGCGCACGCGGACATCCACCCGCGCCAGTTCACGCGCGGCGTCGGCGGTGCCGTCGGGGCTGTTGTCGTCGACGAAGATCGCTTCCCAGGCCCGCCCCGCCAGCGCCTGGTCGAGCTTGGCGATGAGCACGGGCACATTGGCGCGCTCGTTAAAGGTCGGAATGACGACCGCAAGTTCGAGGAGCGCGCCCATGAGGATCAGAGTCGGGCGAGGATCGCGTCGGCCATGGCACGGGTCGACAGGCTGCCGCCCAGATCGCCGGTCCGCGCGCCGTCACGGATCGCCCCCGCCACCGCCGCGTCGATCCGGTCCGCGGCCTCGCCCAAGCCCAGCGAGTGACGCAGCATCATCGCCGAGGACAGGATCGCCGCACACGGATTGGCCTTGCCCTGACCCGCAATGTCTGGGGCCGAACCATGGATCGGCTCGTACAGGCCCTTGCCCGTCGCCCCCAGCGCGGCGGAGGGCAGCATTCCGATCGACCCGGCGCACATCGACGCCTGATCCGACAATATATCGCCGAACAGATTGCCGGTCAGGATCACGTCGAACTGGCCCGGATCGCGCACCAGCTGCATCGCGCAATTGTCGACATACATATGCTCGAGCGCGACCTCGGGGTAATCCTTCGCCACCTCGATCACCACGTCACGCCACAACTGCGAGGTTTCCAGCACATTGGCCTTGTCCACCGACAACAGGCGACGACGGCGGCGCATTGCGGTGTCGAAGCCGACACGGGCGATCCGCGCGACCTCTTCCTCGTCATAGCGCATCAGGTCATGGCCCTCGCGCAGGCCCGCCTCGGTGGTGCCGCGGCCCTTTGCGCCGAAATAGACGTCGCCGGTCAGCTCGCGGACGATCACCATGTCGATCCGGCGCGCGATGTCGGGGCGCAGCGAGCTGGCATCCTCCAGCCCCTCGAAGAGGCGTGCGGGGCGCAAGTTCGCGAACAGCCCGAACGCCTTGCGTAGCCCCAGGATCGCCTGTTCCGGCCGAAGCGCGCGCTCCAAAGTGTCGAAGCGTGGATCGCCGACCGCGCCGAACAGCAGCGCATCCGCGCGGCCCGCCACCTCCAGCGTCTCCGGGGGCAGCGGATGACCCGCCGCCTCATAGGCCGCGCCGCCGACCTTGGCCTCCTCGAAGGTCAAGCCGAGGTCCAGCGCCTCCAGCACGCGCCGCGCTTCCGCCGTCACTTCCGGGCCGATGCCGTCACCGGCGAGGATCGCGATCAATGCCATGGCTGGCCCCTTCCTATCGATGTTCGGAGCGCCCTTTGCCTTAGCGGGCGGGCCTCACGCAACCGCCCTTTTGAACCGATCGAACAGCCGCGCGCGGGCGGGCATGGGATCATGGCGCAGACCGGCCAGGATATCGCGTGCCAGGAAATGCGCGGTGATGCGGCCTGCGGCAAAGATATCGGGCCAGTCCGCCGCCCCGCCTTCGCGCAGGAAAAGCGGCAGCGAAAACAGCCGCGCCTCATAACCAAAGGCCGCCCCCACCGACACCGCCGCCCCGCTCTTCGGGCTGACAAAGGCGAGGTCGTCCGTCCCGCCGGTCACGGTGCACCGCTCCAGATCGAGCCCGAAGCCCAGTTGCCCCAGCAACAGCAGCTCATAGCGCACTAAAGCCCCCGCCCAGCCCCGCGCCGAGGGCGCCGACTCAATCGCGGTCAGCACCGCGTCGAGCGCGTCGTACAGGATCGGATAAGGCTGCTCCTCGGGTAATGCGGCCGCCGTCAGCGCGCAAAGCCACTCGATCCCGGCGGCGGCCAACGGCTCGCCGTGCAGCCCGGCGCGGCTATGCCCCGGCTCGAGGGTCAGCGCGGGCAATTGCTCTGCGGTCCGCGCCCGCCACTCGCCGATAATGGCATTCCCCGGTTGCAGCACGGGCCGCAGCGCCCGCGACCGCCCACCCCGGACATAGCCGGGCTGCACGCCATCGTCACGGGTCAGGGCCCGCACGATCGCCCCATGCTCGCCATGCGGCCGGACCGACAGGATGATGGCGGGGGCGACCCGGTGCATGGGCAGGGATGTAGGGGGGAATGGGGCGGGATGCCATGGATGACCAGCGGATAGTAGCCTTCGCCAAGACCCTGCTTATTCTTCGAAGCAACGCCACGAGCCTCAAAAAACAATCGACAACTGGCAGTCAAAATCGGCTTAAAAAAGCAACTCCCCAGTTATTTAGACTATGACTGGAAGCGCAGCGGGCGCTTTGACGCAATAATCTAGCACTGCGGCTGGAAGTATGATCATGCCTCACCGCACCCAAGCTCGACTCATCAACAGCCCCTCTGCCTTGAATAAGAAACGCACGGGAAATGCCGCTTTCGGATACCGTTGATCCATGACATTTCTAACTTGCCGCCATGACAGCCAATACGTCATCTTCGCGTGAAAGCGCACCCAATATGAAGTCGAAGAAAAATGAAAAACGTTGATATGACAATTATTTCGACGAAATCATCGGCGATTGGGGTTGCGTCAAACGTCCGAATGCGGACGTGGGAAGCACGAACGACTTGTGCGTTGCTCGCAGCCTGCGCGGCAGCTTTCACACCAATTTCGGCCATTCACGCGCAAGAGGCGCCCCCCGCCTTACCCGCCACGTTCACCGACCGGCCAGTGTTCTGGATACCAGATGCCGGATCAGGCTGGATCGATTTCGACCCTGAAAGCGATCTCATCATCCCTGTCGTCTTGAACGGCCGCCCCACGAAAGCGATGATCGATACGGGCGTCGACCAACTTGTTGTGAGCAAGGCCTATGCGGACGCGCATCATCTTCCTCTGACGCTCTGGGCCAAACCGGAAAGTGTGGGTGGCGCGACGCAGCTTTACACCACTCCGTCCGTCACACTGGACGTTGGCGGAATTCGCACCGTGAAGCCCGCCGCGTTCACCGTCACCGATCTCAGCCGCCTGAACGCCGTAGGTCTCACCGATGTCGAAGTGGTCATCGGCCTGCCCTTGCTTGGGCCATTCGAATGGCAGATCGACCAGGATCATCATCGTTTCCGATTGATGAGAAGCGGATCGATCCCGGTTGCCGACGGCATCCCGATCAGAGTGGGACCAAACAACTCAAGACTGGTCACCAACGTGTCGATCAATGGCAAGTCCGTATCTCCGACCATGATCGACACCGGCAGCGACAGCGAGGTTTCACTCTCATCAGCGGCGGCCCAGCGTACGGGGTTCAAGCCACAGACGGATATCGGGTCGGTCGGCGCAGGAGGCACCGTGGTCCAACCCCTCGGCCGATTGACGGACTTCATGCTCGGGAAGAACAAAGTTCCGGATGCTTACGCGACTGTCGAGCACGCAAACTGGTGGGGATCAAAAGAGATACAGGCTCTGGTCGGAATGGGGGTACTGCGCGCCTACAATATGACGGTCGACCTGACAGCGGGACGGATGCTGCTGGAACCACGCGTGCCATCGCTGAAGCCCGCTTATCGAAGCACATCGGGCATACAGGGATATACCCGGAACGGACGGCTATCGGTCGCCCATGTCATGAGCCGATCGCCAGCGGCTGCCGCCAATCTGGAACCAGGCGATGAAATATGCGCGATCGATCAAAGGGCCGTTTCGAAGAATCTGGTCGAAGATTATTTCGCTCACGCCGCCCCAGGAACCAAACATGTGCTGACACTCTGCGATGGCACCTCGCGGACCATCACATTGCGCAGCTTCTACTGACGGCGGCGGCGCGCCCTCACCGGCTATGATAAAAGTCGTAAACCTGCTGCGCGACCGCCTGACTGACCCCCGGCGCTTTCCGCAAATCCTCCAGGCTGGCATTGCGCACCGCCCGGCCCGTGCCGAAGTGCATCAGCAGCGCCTTTTTCCGCGCCGGGCCGATGCCGGGCACTTCGTCCAGCGGGCTCGCGCCAATCGCCTTGGCGCGCTTGTCGCGGTGCGCGCCGATCACGAAGCGGTGGACCTCGTCACGTAACCGCTGGAGGTAGAAGAGGAGCGGCGCGTTGACCGGCAGCATGCGTTCGCTGCCGTCCATCATGTGGAAGACCTCGCGCCCCTCGCGGCCGTGATGCGGGCCCTTGGCGACGCCGACCAAGCAGACATCCTCGATGCCCAGATCCTCCAGCACCGCCTTTGCTGCGTTGAGCTGGCCGCGTCCGCCATCAATCAGCACCAGATCGGGCCAGGTCGCGTCGTCTCGGTCGGGGTTCTCTTCCAGCTGGCGCGCGAAACGGCGGCGGAAGACTTCGCGCATCATGCCGAAATCGTCATTGGTCGCCGCCTCGTTCCCCTTGATGTTGAACTTGCGATACTGGCCTTTCTGGAAACCCTCCGGCCCCGCCACGACCATCGCGCCCAGCGCGTTGGTGCCCTGGATATGGCTGTTGTCATAGACCTCGATTCGCTGCGGCGGTTCGGACAGGTCGAAGAAGTCCGCCACCTCGCGCAGCAGCTTGGCCTGGGTCGTCGACTCGGCCAGCCGCCGGTCGAGCGCCTCGACCGCATTGCGCTTGGCCTGATCGAGCAGGCGGCGACGGTCGCCCCGCTGCGGCACGGCCAGCTGCACCTTATAGCCCGCCCGCTCGCCCAATGCCTCGGTCAACAGCGCACCTTCGGGCAATTCACGATCGAGCAGGATCATCTTGGCGGGCGGAACTTCCTCATAGAATTGGCTGAGGAAGCTGGTCAGCACCTCCTCCTCGGGCACATCGGTAGTGTGCGCGGGAAAGAAGCTGCGATGCCCCCAATTCTGGCCGCCGCGGATGAAGAAGGCCTGGATGCCCATCACCCCGTCGCGACAGGCCAGCGCGAAGATATCGGCGTCGCCCACACCCTCTGCGTTGATCGCCTGCGTCCCCTGGATGAAGGTCAGCGCCTTCAGCCGGTCGCGGAGAATCGCCGCCAGCTCGAAATCCATCGCCTCGGCCGCGTCCTGCATCTGCTTGCCGAGCTTGGCCTGGACCTGGGTCGACTTGCCACCCAGGAAGTTCTTCGCATCGGCGACCAGTTCGGCATAGGCGGCCTCGTCGATCCGGCCAACGCAGGGCGCCGAGCAGCGCTTGATCTGGTAGAGCAGGCACGGCCGGTCGCGCCCCTTAAAGAAGCTGTCGGTGCACGAGCGCAGCAGGAACAGCTTTTGCAGCGCGTTCAGCGTGTTGTTGACGCTGCCCGCGCTGGCGAAGGGGCCGTAATAATTGCCGACCGCCCGCCGCGCCCCGCGATGCTTCTGGATGCGAGGGAAGTCATGGTCGTTGCGCAACAGGATGAAGGGGAAGCTCTTATCGTCGCGCAACAGGACGTTGAAGGCCGGCCGATAGCGCTTGATGAGCTGCGCCTCGAGCAGCAGCGCCTCGGCCTCGTTGTTGGTGGTGACGATGGTCATCGACCGGGTCTGCGACACCATGCGTTGCAGCCGCTTGGGGAGGCGATCGACCTGGGTGTAATTGGCGACGCGGTTCTTCAGCGCGCGCGCCTTGCCGATATACAGCACATCGCCGCGCGCATCCTGCATCCGGTACACGCCGGGACGCAGCGGCAGCGTGGCCAGCACGTTGCGGATCGCCGCCACCCCCGCCTTCAGATCGGGCGCATCGGCCCCGCGCAGGGTGAAGGTGGATTTCTCTTCGTTGAAACGGTCGACGGGAGGCTCGGACATCGGGTGCGATTTAGGGGTGCAGCGGGCCGATCGCTACCCTGTGCGGTGGGTTTTGGTTCACGCGAAGCCGCGAAGACGCGAAGGTTTTTTGTTCGCGCGGATGTGCGGAGGATATAGAGATAACTCCTCCCCTGTAAGGGGGGTGGCAGTCCGAAGGACTGACGGAGGGGTGTCACCATCAGCGGCGACGCCCCTCCACCAGCTTCGCTGGTCCCCCTCCCCTTACAGGGGAGGAATTGGAGTTAGCCCTGCGCGAAGAGCTTGGTGCCCATCACGCCGATGATGGTCAGGACCATGAAGCCCGCCTGGATCGGAGCGATCTTGTCGCCGAACACGACGGCCCCGCCGATCACGACGCCGACCGCGCCCAGGCCGGTCCACACCGCATAGGCAGTGCCCGCCGGAAGCCCGCGCATCGCTAGCGCCAACAGGCCCATGTTCACGAAGCTGAGGATGATCGGCACGCTCGACGCCTGCCAGGTGGCGACGGTCGCCGCCCATTTCAGGCTGAGCGCCCAGCAGATCTCGGTAATCACGGCAATGCCCAGAATGACCCATGCCATCGGAAGCGTCTCCTTTGTCACGGGCTCGGGGATATGGGCATCGTCGCCGGAAACCCGAAAGAGACGGCGATGCGGACCCGCCTTGGCGGCGGGCTATGTGTTGAGGGATTGGGCCCACAGAACTTCGCATAACTCCCACCCTCCGTTCGTGCTGAGCGAAGTCGAAGCCTACGCCCTGCCCCATCTGCGTGAGGGGAAGAGGGATTCCCTTGGGCTTCGACTTCGCTCAGCCTGAACGGAGGCGAGGGAAGCCCAAAAACGACCGAACCGCGCCTCGGGCCAACCCGAAGCGCGGTCCTGTCTCCGGCCCTGAAGCCGATCAGTTCGGGCGACCGAGCCCCGCGATGGTGCGGTCGATCATCGCCCGGTCGGCATCGGCCGAGTGGTGCTCGGCGATCAGCAGGCCGGCGGCCCTGGCGGCGGCCTCGGCGGCGCGGGCGCGAACCTCGGCCAGCGCGGCGCGCTCTGCGGCGGCGATCTTGTCCTCGGCCATCTTGGCGCGACGCTCCATCAGCGCCTCGGCATCGGCCTTGGCCTTGCTGAGCAGCTGACCCGCCTCATGCTGGGCCTGGACGCGCATCGCCTCGGCATCGGCATGCGCGGCCTTGGCCTTGGCTTCATATTCGGCCTTCAGCGCTTCGGCTTCCTGACGCAGCTTGGTCGCTTCGTCGAGCTGGGCGCGGATGCCGGCGATCTTCTGGTCGAGCGAGCGCCCGATCATCGCGGGCACCTTCTTCACCAGCATCCCGATCAGCACGACCAGAGCAGCGAGCGCCACCCAGCCGGTCGAATCGAAACCCAGCGCGGTCGGGCTGGCATGATGTTCGGCCTCAGCCGGCGCGACCGTGTTGCCGGTCAGGCCATCGCCTTCACGGATCGGACGCGGGGCCATGCCCTCGGCCGATGCCGCATCCGCCAGGTTCTGCGCGACCAGCGCATCGCCATTGGTCAGCACGCCATTCGCGGAATGATTAGCCATGCGCGCTTACCTTTCGCACCGCGTCGGCCGCTGCATCCTCGCCCACCTGGACGCCGGACAGCTTGGCGACGAGATCGCGCGCGGCCTCGGCCGCCACGGACTGAAGATTGGCCATCGCCTCGACCTTGGCATTGGCGATGGCAAGATCATGATGGCTCAGCCGCTCGTGCAGGTCGGCGTCGGCGGCCTTGACCTGTGCCTCGAACGCATGGGTGGCACGCGCCTTGGCGGCGTTGGTTTCCGCCATGGCCGCGGCACGCGCCGCGTCCATCTCGGCCCGCCATGCCGCCTCGACCCGGTCGGCCTCGGCACGCGCGGCCTCCGCCGCCGCCAGATCGCCGGCGATACGGCCTTCGCGAGCGTCGACGGTCGCCTGAATCTTGGGCACCATCCCACGACCGACCACGAAATACAGCAGGCCGAAGGTGATCAGGAGCCAGAAGATCTGCGACGCATAGGTCGCACTGATCTGTGCTATCTGGGGCATGGAGTCCTCGTTGCCATATCCACCGGGCGACGTGGGGGCCGCCCGGCCGATCCGAATGATTAGGCGACGAACACCAGGATGATCATCGTCACGAAGGCGAGCAGGCCCAGAAGCTCGGCACCGGCGAAACCGATGAAGAGGCGGCCCTGCTGGCTGTCCGCCGCACCCGGATTGCGCAGCGCGCCTTCGAGGAACTTGGCGAACACGTTGCCCACGCCGAGCGAGGCGATGCCCATGCCGATAGCGGCCAGACCGGCACCGATCAGCTTCGCGGCTTCTGCGTCCATTTCAATCACTCCAGTTCAAAAAGGGTCGTTTGGGTATTCAAGTCGTGCGGCGAGGCCGCCCGCCCGGTCCGGCTCCCCGGATCAGTGCAGGTTGACCGCGTCGTTCAGATAGACCGAGGTCAGCAGCGCGAAGACATAGGCCTGGATCGCGGCGACCAGCAGTTCGAGAAGGGTGATACCGATCATCAGCAGGAAGCTCGGCAGCGTGATGAGCGCGGCGTAACCGGGGCCCATGTTGATGCCGTTGATGACGAAGGCAGCGAGAACCTTCAGCAGAATGTGCCCCGCGGTCATCGCGACGAACAGTCGCAGACCCAGCGAGAAGGGGCGCACCAGGAAGCTCATCAGCTCGACCACGAAGATCAGCGGAATCATCAGCGGCGGCGTGCCGTGCGGCACGAACAGCGCGAAGAAGTGAAAACCGTGGCGACCGAAGCCGACGATCAGCACGATCGCGAACGAAATCAGCGCCAGAACGCCGGTCACGGTCACATGGCTGGTCACCGTGAAGGGATGGACACCCGGCACCACGCCGAAGGGCAGCAGGCCCAGCACGTTGGCGAACAGGATGAACATGAACAGCGAGAAGACGTAGGGCAGGAAGCGCTTGCCCTCCGGCCCGATATTCGACGTCAGCATCGAATTGACGAAGCCGGTGAAGCCCTCCACCGCCGCCTGCCAGCGCCCGGGGACCAGATCGCGCTTCATACCGCCGATCATGAAAATCCACAGCGCAACCAGCGTCGCCACCATCCACAAAGCGGAATTGGTGAAGGAAAGGTCGTAGCCGCCGACCACCCAGTGCCGACCGAGCACCGGCTCGATCAGGAACTGGTGCATCGGATCAATCTTGCCGCCCGATTCTGCCGCCACGCTGCTTCGTTCCCACATATGACGAACGCCCGGTTACTCCGGGCGCTCACCAGAAATCCGAATGATCTGCCTGAACGCCACGCCGATCCCCAGGAACAGCATCACGATCAGGGCCCAGGGTGCGGTGCCGAACCAGCGGTCGAAGAGCCAGCCGATCAACGCACTGCCGACAAGACTTCCGATCAGCGCGGAGATGACGCGGCTGCCCTGGGAATAACCCCTGTCGGCGTCCACCTTCACCCCCTGCCGCGAGGCGCCTTCCGCTTTCGCCTTAGCCAATCGCTGATCCAGCGCGGCCAGACGCGGATCGTCCGCATCGCCAAAGTCCTGTCCGGGTTCCGTCTCCGCCACGCAGCCACCCTCACCTGTTTTCGTCACCGAAGGGGAGAATGCGCGCGAACGGCGAGCGACCCCGCCAAGGCGAGGCCCGTTTAGAAAGCCCCTCCCCCCAAGTCAACCGCTTGGGGGTAGCGTTGTGACAGATGTGTTAAGGATTGTTGCGCGGGAGCGACAGCGAAACCATCGCTCCCGGCCTTCAAACGAGGATCAGACGCAGGCGGGGGCACGCTCCGGGGGGGCGCTCGTGCGGGTCTTCCACACGCCCTCGGGTGTCTTGTACTTCTCGCCCGGCGCGGTCTGCGCGATCAGGTTGCAGCCGCTGGTAAAGGCCATCTGCTCGACGGTCGCGCCGCTCGCCTGCGCCTTTTGGGTATAGGCCGCCTTGCGCTGGATATTGATATTGTTGACCAGCGCGCGAAGCTCGGCCGTGGCGGCACCGACGATGCCCAGATAGCCGTCGGGCTGCTCGCCCACCTGCCCCGCCGCGCGCGCGGCGGCATAGGCCGGATCGCGCTGCGCCATTGCCATGCCCGATACGCCGATCAGCGCCATCGCGCCCAGGGCCGCCATCACCATCTTCGTCTTCATCAGAATATCCCCGGATTCTGCTGGATCAGCGATTTCGCCTCGCCATCCAGGCGATATACCACTTCCTGCGTCACATTGATGTTCAGATTGATCTCGATCGGCTTGTCCGGCGCGGAGATGTTGACGCATCCCCCGCTCGCCAGCACCAGCGCGACCGGCATCCATCGTGTCGCATTCAAGATCGGCATCCTGTCCAGCATTTTCAATCCTGTTACGGTCATGGCACGGTCTCGCTTGCCGAAGGCTGAATGGTGGGATTGGCGGGTGTGGGCGGCGCCGCGCGCTTGTTCTGCTCTTCCAAAAGCGCGGGCAGATTGCGCTGGATCAGGCGGCGCGGATCGTAAAAGGACTGCGCCGAATCGAGCAGCCCGCGGAAGGGCGCCTTGATCCGCACGTTGAACACGAACGGCAACTTTTGCAGCCGGCGGATCAGGAAGTTCGACTTCGCGCCCTTGCCCTGGCTGATGCCGGCGAAGCGGACATCGGTGACCATCTCACCCGCCAGCGGCCCGTTCATGTCGATCCGCAAGGACCGATAGTTGAGCGAGCGCAGCGCGCCGAAGGCCAGATTGCCCCATAAGCCCAGATCCTTCTGACTGAGTTCGCCCAGATAGGCGATGCTGCCGCCACCGGGCCGCACGACCAGCCGCCCGCCCTCGATCCGCCCGCCGCGTTCATCGAAGATCATCGGCAGCGTACCGTCGAACACCCCGGTCGCGTTGAGATTCTGAAAGTCGAATTGCAGCAGGAACTGGTCCGCCGCCGCACCATTGACGTGAAAGGTCATCCGCCGCTCGACCGGCTGCGAGAAGTCGAGCAGCGTCGGATCGAGCGTCAGCTCGCCGCCGGCAAAGGGCCAGCGGCCATCCTCGACGCGGATGCGCGTGCCCGACAGCGTCTGATAATGCACGACGCCGTTCGTCACCTGGATGCCCGGATTGACGGTGCGGATCGTCACTTCCTGATGTGGTGCGCTTTCCAGCGCCAGCAGATCGGTGAAGCGGATCGTGCCCGCAATGCCCGTCACCGGACCAAAGGCGGCGGCCAGATCAAGGCTTTGCGTCCCGAACTGGCCGGTCGACCTGACCCCTTGCCCATCCCATAGGATCCGCCCGCGCCCCGCGATGCTTCCCTTCACATCGGCGATGACGCCGAAGGTGACCGGGGTCAGCAATTCGGGCTGGAAATCCTTGCCGAAGGTGATGCCGGGCACCACCAGATCCGCCGACCCCGCGCCCCGGTCCAGCGCATGGTCGATGACCAGATCGGCGACCTTCACGTTCCGCGTCGGCTCGAACAAGGTGCCGGTCGTGTGGATCTGGCTGCCGTTGAGGGTGAGGGCGACGCCCCGGGCCGCCATCGGCAGGAAGCGCGGCGATTCGCTCCGGGCGTCGCGGACGCGGAGCGCGCCGTTCAGGCTCAGCACGCCCTGTGCCAGCCGCCAATCGCCCGCGGCCTGGTCGAGCAGCAACGGAACCTGCCCCACCTGTCCGCCACCGCCGGTGAACTGACCGACGATCCCCCCGGCGGTGATCTGACCGGTTAATGTCTCGGCATCGATTCGCGTGAAGGATTCGGGGCGTCCTATCCGGCTTTCCACGCCGCTCAGGGTGAACCGACGATCCGCCAGTGCGAATCGCGCGCCGGTCGCGGATAGCGCCAGCGGGCTGCTGCCGATCCGGCCGGCCAATCTGGTCGCCCCCAATTGCGCCCCGCCGCTCAGCCGATGGCCATCCAGCCGCGCCAGCGCGCCGTCGAGCGGGCAGAGCCGCACGCCGACCTGATCGAGTCGCAGGCCCGACACGGCCAGACTCCGGATCGTCAGCGGCTGGCACTCCGGATTGATCCACAACCGGCGCCGGCCATCCCAGCGCGCGGTAACGGGCAAGACCAAGCCGTCGATCCGCCCGCCGCTGATCGGACCGGATAGCGCCACGCGGCTGGTGATCCGGGTCTCGCCATTCGCCGCCGCCTGGAAGACCAGCCGGTCGAGCGCCAGGCTGGCGCCATCGGCGTCATAGCGCGCCATCGTCGCGGTGCCGCGCATCGGCGCACCCGGCGCATCCTGACGAAGGGTGGCACGCAGGCTCGGCAGGCCACCGCCCTGCATCGCCAGGCGGGTGTCGAACCGAATCCCCCGGCCATCGCCGATCAGGCCGGTGCCGCCGCCAAAGGCCAGCCGCCCACCGCTGGCCGAGGCCAGGGACAGGCGAGGCACACGTACCGTAAAGCCGGGGCCGCGTGGCCCCCGATCGCTATCGAGCGCCAGCGCCATGTCCAGGGCGAAGCGTCGTCCGGCCCCCTGCGCCGCGTTCAGCATTTTTCGGACCACCGGCCCGACCGGCGTACCCGCCGCGGACCGACTCCATTCATCGAGCCGACTGAGCCATGTCCCCGCCACCTGCGCGCCGCCAAGCTGCACTCGGCCATCGAAGCGTGCGACGCGGCCGAGCAAATATTGGCCGGCGATCGTCGCGCGTTCGGCGCGGCCCGGTTGCCCGGCCAGGTTGCGGGCGATGATCTGTACCCGGCCCGTGGTGGCGCGGGCATCGCCGGCGAAATCCAGCGATCCGCCGATTGCACCGGCCACCACAGAAGGGTGCCGGATCGCGCCGCCACGCAGGCGGGCCTGCCCCTGCCAATGATCCAGGGCGCTCGACAAGGTGAACTCGGTCCGGGCCGACAAGCGCGACACTGCCACATCGCCGCAGGCCAGCGCCTCGAGCGACATCGGCCCGCTCAGCGTCGGGCGTTCATCGACGATCCGCACCCGCATCGGCGCGGCGAGCCCGGTCGCGGTGCAATCGCCCACCTGCAATCGCGGTGCGACGGCCCCCAGCTTGCCCGAAAAACCGTCATTCAGTCGGCCCCGCCCCGACAGGCTCAATCCGACCACGCCATAAGGCGTCTCCAGCCGGATGCCGCCATCCTCGACCGCCACGTCCAGCGCAGGCAGGACGAAGGGCGCGGTGGAATGGGGGGAAGGAGCTGGCATCAACCGGTCGAGCGCGCCCAGACTGATTCGGCCATCGACCAGTCGCCCGCGCAACCGCACGCGGCCGGCCCGCACGCCGGTCACCTTCGGCCCCGACAGGGTCAGGCGGGTACGCGTCTCCAGCCAGTCGGCAACCAGATCGGGCCGGCGTGGATCGCCGATCACGACGTTGGTCAGCCTTTGCCGCCCCAATCCCAGATCGGTGATGGTATAGCGCGCCGGGACGCCGCGACGGGCCAGTTCGCGGTTGACGACATCGCCGGCCAATGGCTTTCGCGCGATCCACAAGCCGATCAATGCGACCAGCAGGACCAGCGCCAGCCCGATCAGAACACGCTGCAGCCGCCGGAAACGCCGGGTCGGGCTGACGGACGCTGCAACCTCCTCGTCCGTACCCTCCACCCCGATATCACTCCCTCCGCATGGGCCTGCGTCATAGCCGTCCCGAAGCGCGCGAGGCAATCGCACGAAGCCCGGAGACAGTTCCCGACGCCCGCCTTATGCTGTCGCCCCCAAGGGGGCCATGCCATGCGTGAAGACGATCAGGACCGGTCCAATGACAATGCCGGACACCGCGCACGCTTACGCGATCGATTACTGGGCGGCGGTGGATTGCTCGACCATGAACTGATCGAATATCTGCTGACGACCGCGATACCGCGGCGCGATACGAAACCAATCGCCAAGGCGTTGCTGCGGGAATTTCATGATATCGGCGGCGTGCTGACCGCCGATCCGATCGCGCTCCGGCGTGTCGATGGAGTCGGCGAGACGGCGGCGGCGGCGCTCAAGATCGCCCATGCCTGCGCGCTGCGGCTGGTGCAGGCGGAAGCGGCCAAGCGGCCCATCCTGTCCAACTGGCAGGCGCTGCTCGACTATCTCCACGCCGACATGGCGCATCATGCGGTGGAGCGGTTCCGCGTGCTGCACCTCAACACTCGCAACATGCTGATCCGCGACGAATTGATGGGCGAAGGTTCGATCGACCAGGCGCCGGTCTATATCCGCGAGGTCATCCGCCGCGCGATCGACTTCGGCTCGGCCGCGCTGATCCTGGTGCACAACCACCCCAGCGGCGATCCCTCTCCCAGCCGCGCCGATATCGACGTCACCCGCGCGATCGCCGAGGCCGGCAAGCGACTGGGGATCACGGTGCATGATCATCTGATCATCGGCACCTCGGGGCATGTCAGCTTGCGGGCGCAGGGGTTGATTTGAGGGGTGGTGGCGTGGGCTTCGACTTCGCTCAGCCTGAACGGAGCGAAGGAGGCTTGGCCTCACATCCCAACATCCGTTCAGGCTGAGCGAAGTCGAAGCCCACGCCCCAACGCTCACCCCGCATTGGAAACCGATCATCCCCGATGCTAGGGGCCAGCCCAACGACGCGAATAAGGAAATTCTCATGCAGGTCTGGACCGGGCTGGGCAATCCGGGGCCGCAATATGCGATGCACCGCCACAATGTCGGCTTCATGGCGATCGACGCCATTGCCGAGGTGCATGGTTTCGGCCCGGTGAAGAAGCAGTTCCAGGGCTGGACACAGGAAGGGCGGATCGGCGGGCAGAAGATCCTGCTGCTCAAGCCCGCGACCTTCATGAACGAAAGCGGGCGGAGTGTCGGTGAGGCGTTGCGCTTCTACAAGCTGGGCGTCGAGGCGCTGACCGTCTTTCACGACGAACTCGACATCGTGCCCTTCCGCGTGAAGGTGAAGACCGGCGGCGGGACGGCGGGGCATAATGGCCTGCGCTCGATCGACCAGCATCTGGGGCCGGACTTCCGCCGCGTGCGGCTGGGCATCGGCCATCCGGGGCATAAGGACCGGGTGACCGGCTATGTGCTGGGCAACTACGCCAAGGCCGAGATCGAGCCGCTGTCCGACCTGCTCGGCGCGCTGGCGGCGGAGGCACATTGGCTGGCCGAGGGCGACGATGTCCGCTTCGTCAACGATATCGCGCTGCGACTGGGGGATGCGGCGTGAGCGTGCGACGCCTTTTTGCCTCGCTCCTCTACGAAGGCCAGTTGGACGACGCCGAGCTGCTCGAGGAGATCGAGCAGAGCTGCTGGGCGCTGGCCGAGGACGACCGCGCCGGCCGGCGCTGGTCGAAGGAACATGGCTATCGCGGCTATACCAGCTATGCCTCGCTCAACGACCTGCCGATCCGCGACCCGGTCTTCGCCGATCTGCGCAAGAAGCTCGACCGCCATGTCGCGCGCTTCGCCGAGGAATGCGCCTTCGACCTGGGCGGGCGCAAGCTCAAGCTCGACAGCCTGTGGGTCAATGTCCTCAAGCCCGGCGGCCATCATTCGGCACATATCCATCCGCATTCCGTGGTGTCGGGCACACTCTATGTCGCCATGCCCCAGGGCTCGGGCGCGCTGAAGCTGGAGGACCCGCGGCTGCCGATGCTGATGGCCGCCCCGCCCCGCCGCCCGGATGCACCGGATGACCTGTCCACCTTCGCCACCGCGACACCCGAACCGGGCACGGTGCTACTCTGGGAAAGCTGGTTGCGGCACGAGGTGGTGCCCAACGGGGCCAAGGGCGAGCGGATCAGCGTCAGCTTCAACTACCGCTAGGAACGCCCACGACGACCCGCATCACACCCGCGACGAGCCGTAAAGTTCCCACAACTCGTCGACCGTGCAGAGCGCTTCGTCGCGGCGATATCGTGCCGTTAACTTATCTCGGTTAAGACGAAATCGATCGCACCCCTATTTCGGACGTTATCCCTGATGCTCGAATTCGCTGTCTTCACCTTCGGCATGTTGGCGAGCTTCGTGCTGTCGGGCCTCGGCCGCAACAAGAAGGCGCAGCGCGCCAATCCGCCGATGCTCCATTATATGGGGCTGGTGCTGATGGGCTTTTCGGGTGCGTTGGGGGTGATGCTGCTCGGCTGGGCCGCCGCGATGATGGTGGGCGTGGCCTGACAATCGCCCCAGTCCCGTTCAGCCTGAACGGCGGGTGGGTATGGATGCGCCCCGCATCGGCGCGGCCATCGGTTGAGAAATATCCCCATGGTCGCTAGAGGGGCGCTTTCCCCTTGATCCACAGGATAAGCGACGCATGGGTTTCCGCTGCGGCATCGTCGGCCTGCCGAATGTCGGCAAGTCCACCCTTTTCAACGCGCTGACCGAAACGGCGGCGGCGCAGGCCGCCAATTATCCGTTCTGCACGATCGAGCCGAATGTCGGCAATGTCGCGGTGCCCGATCCGCGCCTGTATCAGCTCGCCGAGGTCGCCGGCTCGGCCAAGATCATCGAGACGCAGCTCGCCTTTGTCGATATTGCCGGCCTGGTGCGCGGCGCATCGAAGGGCGAAGGGCTGGGCAACCAGTTCCTGGGCAATATCCGCGAGGTGGACGCGATCGTCCATGTCCTGCGCTGCTTCGAGGATGGCGACGTCACCCATGTCGAGGGCAAGGTCGACCCCATCGCCGATGCCGAGACGGTCGAGACCGAGCTGATGCTGTCCGACCTGGAGAGCCTGGAAAAGCGCGTCCCCGCCTTCATCAAAAAGGGCCAGCAGGGCGACAAGGAAGCCAAGATCGCCGCCTCGGTCCTCGGCCAAACGCTCGAGCTGCTGCGTGAGGGCAAGCCCGCCCGGCTGACCCAGCCCAAGGATGAAGAGGAAGCGCGGGTCTTCGCCCAGGCCCAGCTTCTGACCGCCAAGCCCGTCCTCTATGTCTGCAATGTCGAGGAAGCGAACGCCGCCAACGGCAATGCCCACTCGCAGCGCGTGTTCGAAAAGGCCGCAGCCGAGGGCGCGCAGGCCGTCGTCGTGTCGGCGGCGATCGAAGCCGAGATCGCGACCATGCCGGCCGAGGATCGCGGCGAGTTCCTGTCGGAACTGGGCCTGTCGGAAACCGGCCTCGCCCGCGTGATCCGCGCCGGTTACGCGCTGCTCGACCTGCTCACCTTCTTCACCGTCGGCCCCAAGGAAGCCCGCGCCTGGACTGTCCATCGCGGCGCCAAGGCCCCGAACGCGGCGGGCGAGATTCACAGCGATTTCGAACGCGGCTTCATCCGTGCCGAGACGATCGCCTTTGCCGACTATGTCGCGTTCAAGGGCGAAGCCGGCGCGCGCGACGCGGGCAAGCTGCGCGCCGAAGGCAAGGAATATGTCGTCCAGGACGGCGACGTGATGCTGTTCCGCTTCAACGTCTGAGCAAGGATCGCCGGGCGGACCTGAGCCGCCCGGCACCTTTGGCCTTGCGCCGGATAGATATCGCGATATCTATCTTCTCATGATCCAGGTTAACGCATTTCGCCGGCTGATCTATACCAGCCGCGCCGTCGGCAATGCCGATCGGGATGATCAGCAGGCGATCCTGACCGTCTCGCGCCGCAACAACGGCATGGACGGCGTCTCCGGCCTGCTCTGGGTCCGTGATGGCCACTATACCCAGCTTCTCGAAGGGCCGGCCGACAGCGTGGCGCAGGCCTTTGCGCGGATCAGGGACGATCACCGCCATACCGATATCGAGGTGCTCGACGACCGGATGGTCGAGGATCGCCATTTCGGCGAATGGGCGATGGCCGGACTGCCCGGCGACCACGCCGATGCGGCGGCCGAGCGGCTGCGCGCCTTGCTGCGCAATGCCGATGCCGAGGTTCGCCGGTACTTCCCCGTGGATTGACGGCCACGCTCCTGCACGCCGGAGCCTCGGATAATCGCCAAGCCATGATTCGGTCATCGCTTGTCCCTATGGACGACGCTATCGCGATCCCATGAAAGGACGAGTTCTCCCCGTGATCCGACGCCCGCTTGCCGCCATGGCCCCTGCCTTGCTCGTCGCGCTGATGAGCGGATGCGCCTATCCTTACACGCCCCCCGCGCTGCCGCCGATCGCCTCGGCTGCGCCGTCGCCAGCTTCGCAGCGAGCCGCACCGATCGAGGCACGGGCGCCCGTCACCATCCTGGTTTCGATCGACGGCTTTCGCGCCGATTATCTGACGCGCGGCGTCACACCCCATCTGTCGCGACTGGCCGCGACGGGCGCGAGCGGCGCTATGCGCCCCTCCTTCCCGTCCAAGACCTTTCCCAACCATTGGACGCTGGTCACCGGGGTCGTGCCCGACCGGCATGGCATCGTCGCCAACAATTTCCTCGACCCGACGCGCCCCGGCGAGCGGTTCACCAACGCCTCGGACCAACCCTATTGGTGGAATGCCGCCGAGCCGATCTGGGTCACCGCCGAAAAGGCGGGCATTCCGACCGCGACGATGTTCTGGCCGGGCTCCAACATCGCCTGGGGCGGCAAGGGACAATCGGGCTGGAATCATGAGGTCGAAGGCGGCATCCGCCCGCATGACTGGGAACAGTTCAACGGCGCGGTCAGTGATCGCCAGCGGGTGGATACCATCATCGACTGGCTGCGGCGGCCGGCCGCGACCCGGCCCCGCTTCATGACGCTGTATTTCGATGAGGTGGACGCCGCCGGCCATGACGGCGGCCCCGATTCGCCGCAGGTCGACACCGCGATCCGGGCGGTCGATGTCGCGATCGGCCGGTTGGTGGATGGGCTCGCCACGCTGGGGCAGCCGGCCAATCTGGTCATCGTCTCCGACCATGGCATGGCCGCCATCTCCAGCGACCGGGTCATCGCGCTCGACCATCTGGCCGATCCGGCCGATTATCAGGTGATCGAGGAAGGCCCCTTCGCCGCGATCCAGGCGGTACCGGGCCACGAGGCCGCGCTGGAACGCCGCCTGCTCGGCCATCATGATCATGTCGATTGCTGGCGCAAAAGCGAGATTCCCGCCCGTTTCCATTATGGCCGCAATCCGCGGATCGCCCCCTATTTCTGCCTGGCGGACCCCGGATGGTTGATCAAGGCGAAGCCGTCCGAAAAGCCCTTTACTGGCGGCACGCATGGCTATGACAATGCCGCCCCCAGCATGGCCGCCATATTCATCGCCAACGGCCCCGCCATCCGGCCAGGCGTGCGGCTGGCGCCATTCGACAATGTCGCGGTTGCGCCTATGCTTCGCGACCTGATCGGGCTGCCGCCGGGTCAGGGGCTGGACGGCACCGATGCGCCGTTGCGGCGGGCACTCAAACGATAAGGGAGCAAAAGATGGTCTTTCTGGAGGACGTCGCGGTCGGCGACAAGGCGCGGTTCGGGGAGTGTCATGTCGATCGCGACGAGGTGATCGCCTTCGCGTCACGCTACGATCCGCAGCCTTTCCACCTGTCGGATGAGGCGGCCGCTGCGACCCATTTCGGGCGGCTGTCGGCCAGCGGCTGGCACACTGCATCGATGACCATGGCGATGATCGTCGCCTATTATCGCGAGACGGGCTTTCAGAGCCTGGGCTCGCCCGGCGTCGACGAACTGCGCTGGCTGAAGCCCGTCTATCCGGGCGATACCTTGCGCTGCGAAACCGAGGTTCTGGAAACGCGGCGCTCGGCCAGCCGGCCCGAGATGGGCTTCGTCATCAGCCAGTTGACCGTGTTCAATCAGGACGATGTCGCGGTCATGCGGTTTCGTCCCACCCTGCTCGTCCGCACGCGGCCGACCGGCTGATCAGCGCGGCCCACGGCCGCCGCGTCCACCACCCCAGCGGCCGCCCCGCCAGCCGCCCGGCGTGCCCCGGTTGCCGCGCCAGCCCTCGGCACGCGGCGCGGCCGGGGTCGGCGCCACGGCACCGCGACCACGCCAGCCGGGTGCGGCGCCGGGCACCGGCCCGCGCCAGCCACCCCGGCCCCATCCCCGCCACTGATCACGGATCGCACCCCCGCGCCACGCATCGCGCCGGCCCTGCCAATAGGCGCGCTGCCCGTCATTCCAGGGATAGGCGCGGCGGTAGCGGTCGTAGACATAGATGCCCGTGCCTGGATAATAAAAATTGTCGTACCAGCCATAATAGGACGGCGCATAGCCATAGCCGCCGCCATAATAGCCGGGCGCATATCCGCCGCCATAGCCGGCCCCCACCGACACACCGCTATAGCCATAGCCATCGGTGCAGCCGCCGAGCGCCAGCAAACCGGCCGCCATCAATGCGGCCCAACCCGTCTTGCCAAGGACCATCATGCCTCTCCACGCCCCTGGGCAAATTCTGGCGGGTGCGGCAGGGGTCCGTCATCCACGTCGATCAGCGGTCAACCCACCGTAGTGACGTCAGTTCCTAAGCGTCAAAGGCTGCACCCGTGCTGAACCGCGGTCCGACGAGGATCGGCCCAAAGGGGATTGGCAAAGCCCGCCAAGCAAGGCTAACCTGAAGTACCGTTCATCATGGGCGGGTTGTGACAGGGCGGCGCATGACCGGGACCAATCCGGCACGACCGTCCAGAGCGTACCGTTTGCGCACGCGATCGAAGGTGGAGGGACAAGACGAATGGCGATGACGGAGAACACCGTACCCCCCGGCGAGGCGCCGGAGCCATTCCAGGAAGAGGTCCATGATCCCCGTCGCCGCGACTTCATCAACATCGCGGCCGTATCCTTTGCCGGGGTGGGCGCGCTGGCGATCGTCCTGCCGCTGATCAACCAGATGAACCCCTCGGCCGATGTGCTGGCCCAGTCGACGACCGAGATCGACCTGTCCAAGATCGCGCCGGGCCAAGCGATCAAGGCCAGCTTCCGCAAGCAGCCGCTGTTCGTCCGCAACCTGACCCCCAAGGAAATCGCCGAGGCCGACGCGGTGCCGCTGTCCGAGCTGCGCGATCCCCAGACGCTGGCGGAACGGACCAAGCCGGGCAAGAAGAACTGGCTGATCACGCTGGGCGTCTGCACCCATCTGGGCTGCGTGCCGCTGGGCGCGGGCGAAGGCGAGAATAAGGGCCCTTATGGCGGCTATTTCTGCCCCTGCCACGGCTCGGCCTATGACACCGCCGCGCGGATCCGGAAGGGCCCGGCGCCGCTGAACCTGTTCGTGCCCGATTACAAATTCGACAGCGACACGACCGTCACGGTCGGCGCGGCCGCTTAAAGGGGACCCGAGAGATGAGCTTTCCCTGGGCCAAGCATTATGAACCCAAGCAGCCGGTCATGCGCTGGCTGGACGAGAAGCTGCCGCTGCCGCGCCTCGTCTACAATGCGGTGGGCGCCGGCTATCCGGTGCCGCGCAACCTGAATTATTTCTGGAATTTCGGCGTGCTGGCGGGGGCAGCCCTCGCCATCCAGATCATCACCGGCGTCGTGCTGGCGATGCATTATGCGGCCAATGCGGGCGTCGCCTTCGACTCGGTCGAAAGCATCATGCGCGACGTCAATGCCGGCTGGTTCCTGCGCTATGCCCACGCCAACGGCGCGTCGATGTTCTTCATCGTCGTCTACACCCACATCTTCCGCGGCCTCTATTACGGATCGTACAAGGCCCCGCGTGAGATGGTGTGGCTACTTGGCGTCGTCATCTTCCTCCTCATGATGGCGACTGCCTTCATGGGCTATGTCCTTCCCTGGGGGCAGATGAGCTTCTGGGGGGCGCAGGTCATCACCGGCTTCTTCTCGGCGATCCCGGTGGTCGGCGACACCATCCGCATCTGGCTGCTGGGCGGTTTCGCGCCGGACAATGCCGCGCTCAACCGCTTCTTCTCGCTCCACTATCTGCTGCCCTTCGTGATCGCGGGCGTCATCATCCTGCACATCTGGGCGCTGCACATTCCGGGTTCCAACAACCCAACCGGCGTGGACGTGAAGGGCGAGCAGGATACAGTGCCGTTCCACCCCTATTACACCGCCAAGGACGCGGTGGGGCTGGGTGTGTTCCTGCTGGTCTTCGCCAGCCTGCTGTTCTTCTTCCCCAATTATCTGGGCCATCCGGACAATTACATTCCGGCCAACCCGCTCTCGACGCCCGCGCATATCGTGCCCGAATGGTATTTCTGGCCCTTCTACGCGATCCTGCGCGCCTTCACTGCCGACTTCATCCTGCCCGCCAAGCTGTGGGGCGTGCTGGCGATGTTCGGGTCGATCCTGCTACTGTTCTTCCTCCCCTGGCTGGACAGCTCGCCGGTGCGCTCGAACAATTTCCGGCCCAAGGCGCGGGTGGCCTTCTGGGTGCTGGTGGTCGACGTGCTGCTGCTCGGCTGGTGCGGAGGCTCGCCCGCGACGCCCTTCTTCATCATCCTCAGCCAGATCACGGCGGCCTATTATTTCCTCCACTTCCTGGTGATTCTGCCCTGGATCGCCCGGACGGAGCGGCCCGCACCGCTGCCCAACTCGATCACCGAGGCGGTGCTGGCCAAACATGGCGGCACGGCCCCCACCAAGTCGGCCCTAACCCCTTCGGCCTCGGCCTGACGCGAACCGAGAGAGGATAAAAGAACATGGTTCGTGGCATCGCATTCCTGGTCGGGGCGGCCTTCACCTTCGTTCTCGCCATCGCGCTGTGGGGCAGCATCTCGGGACTCATCTCCGAGCCGCCCATCCCCACCGCCGAGGAGGAGTTCCACCTTCACCCCAAGGAGGCGCATCTGGCTTCGGACGGCGTATTCGGTCGTTTCGACCGTCGCCAGCTCCAGCGCGGCTTCCAAGTCTATAAGGAGGTGTGCGCGGCCTGCCACTCGCTGCGGCTGGTGGCGTTCCGCGACCTCGCCGATCTCGGCTATAATGAGGCCGAGGTGAAGGCGATCGCCAATCAGTGGGCGATCGAGCAGCCGTCGATCAACCCGGAGACGGGCGAGGCGACGACGCGCAAGAACATGCCCGCCGACCGCTTCCCCTCGCCCTTCGCCAACGAGGTCGCGGCGCGCGCGGCGAACAACAACGCGCTGCCGCCCGATCTGTCGCTGATCACCAAGGCGCGGCATGAGGGCACCAACTATGTCTATTCGCTGGTCGGGCCCGATGCCTATCGCAACCAGCCGGCCGAGCTGCTGCGCAAGTTCCCCGACGCCAAGACGCCGACGGGTCTGCACTACAATCCCTATTTCGCGAACCTCAACATCGCGATGCCGCCACCCATCACCCAGGACGGCCAGGTGCAATATGCCGACGGCACGCTCGCAACCCGCGACCAGATGGCCAAGGACGTCGCCGCCTTCCTGACCTGGACCGCCGAGCCCAAGCTGGAATCGCGCCATGCCGCCGGGATCGGGGCGTTCATCTTCATCCTGATCTTCTGCTTCCTGGCCTGGGGCGCGTATCAGAATGTCTGGCGCGACGTGAAGCATTGAGACGGGACTATTTGATGTGAGAGCCTGGGGCGGTTTCCGATGCGGGAGCCGCCCTTTTTATTGGAGCTGCAATCTCCGTTCCGGCTAAGCGAAGCCGAAGCCCAAGCGCTGCCCTTTTCCCATATCCATCTTGGAAGCGGTTTCCCTTGGCCTTCGACTTCGCTCAGGCTGAACGGAGCGGGAGCGTTGGGGCTTCCCCCCCCTTTACCCCCGAAGCCGTCCGGCCCATGACGTCCCACATGAACGCCAATGACGATCTGAAAGCCCTGATCCGGACGATCCCGGACTTCCCCAAGCCCGGCATCCAGTTCCGCGACATCACCACCCTGCTGCTCGACCCCAGCGGAGTGGCGCGCACGGTGGAGCGGATGGTCACCGCCACGCGGGGGCCCGTCGATCTGGTTGCCGGGATCGAGGCGCGGGGTTTCCTCTTCGCCGCCGCGCTGGCCGTGCCGCTGAACGCTGGCGTGCTGCTGATCCGCAAGGACGGCAAGCTGCCCGGCACCACCATCGCCGAGGATTATGCGCTGGAATATGGCCAGGACCGCATCGCCATCCATGAGGATGCGCTGGTCCCCGGCGCGCGCGTCCTGCTGGTCGATGACCTGATCGCAACCGGCGGCACCGCGCGGGCTGCCGTCCGGCTGATCCGGAAAGCGGGTGGCCTGGTCGAGCAGGCGCAGTTCCTGGTCGACCTGCCCGATCTGGGCGGGGCGGATGCGCTACGCGGCGACGAGATCGCGGTCGACGCGCTGGTCTCCTTTCCCGGTCACTGATGCGGCTCGCACTCTACGAGCCCGATATCGCGGGCAATGTCGGCACGCTGATCCGCACCGCCGCCTGTTTCGGCATCGCGGTCGACCTGATCGAGCCGATGGGCTTTCCCTATTCCGACCGGGCGCTGGCCCGCTCGGCGATGGACTATGTCGATCGGGCCGAAGTCGTGCGCCATGCCGACTGGACGGCGTTTCAGGCGGCGGCGCGCGGCCGAATCGTGCTCGCGACGACCTTGGGCGCATTGCCCCTGCCCGATATGCGGTTCCGCCCTGACGACGTCATCCTGCTCGGCTCCGAAGGGGCGGGCGTGCCATCGGCGGTGCATGACGCCGCCGATATCCGCGTGCGTGTGCCCATGCGCGCTGGCGTACGTTCGCTCAACGTCGCGATAACCGGCGGAATTCTAATGGCGGAAGCGCGCCGCCAGACGGGTTGGGATCAGATCACGCCTTGACCCTCTGCACCACCCCAGCCCAGAAGCCGAACGCCATGAACAGCCGTACCCCCGACATCGCGCTCGACGCCGAGCAGGACGCCGCCCGCCTCTGGTTCGAAACCCTGCGCGACCGGATCTGCGCGGAGTTCGAGGCGATCGAGCGCGAGGCCGGGTCGGACGCGACCTTCACCTATACGGCCTGGGACCGGGCCGATCCCAGTGGCGAGCCCGGTGGCGGTGGCGTGCGCGGCGTGATGAAGGGCCGCGTGTTCGAAAAGGTCGGGGTCAATGTCTCGACCGTCGGTGGCACGTTCGAGGGGCCTTTCGCCAAGACGATTCACGGCGCGGGCGACGATCCCCGCTTCGTCGCGACCGGCATCAGCCTGGTCGCACATATGGCCAATCCGCATGTTCCAGCGGTTCATATGAACACCCGCTTCCTGACCACGACCAAGCGCTGGTTCGGCGGCGGTGCGGACCTGAATCCGCCGTTGCCGATCGAAGAGGACACCGCCGATTTCCACGCCCGGTTGAAGGCCGCCTGCGACGCGCATAACCCGGAGTATCATCCCCGGTTCAAGGCCTGGGCGGACGATTATTTCTACATTCCGCACCGTCAGGTGCATCGCGGCGTCGGCGGCATCTTCTACGACCATCTGGAGGGGGATTTTACGGGCAACTTCGCCTTCACCCGCGATGTCGGCGAGGCGTTCCTGGACGTCTTCCCGCGCATCGTCCGGCGGCGCATGGGGCTGCCTTTTACCGAGGCCGATCGCGCCGCGATGCTGGCGTGGCGCGGTCGCTATGCCGAGTTCAACCTGGTCTATGATCGTGGCACGCTGTTCGGGCTCAAGACCGGCGGCAATATCGACGCGATCCTGATGAGCCTGCCGCCACTCGCGACCTGGGAATAAGCGGCCATGGCGCTGATCCCCGTCGATCCGGCCGAGATCGCGACGATCGTCACGACGCTGGAGATGCGCGAGCGTCCCCGGCCCCGGCCAATGCCGCCTTCGCCCCTGTCGCTGTCCGCCTGGAAGATGCCGGACCTGGCCAAATATCGGACGCTGTTCCGGCGCGTCGGCGCGCCCTGGCTATGGTTCTCGCGGCTGGTAATGGACGATGCCACGCTGGCCGCGATCGTCCACGACCCTGCGGTCGCCGTCTTCGCGGTGGTCGACCGGGCGGGGATCGAGGTCGGCATGCTCGAACTCGACCATCGGCAGCCGGGCGCTTGCGAGATCAGCTATTTCGGACTGATCCCGGAACTGGCGGGGCAAGGCCATGGCGGCTGGCTGATAGCGCAGGCGCTGATGCGCGCCTGGACCACGCAGGTCGATCGGGTCTGGGTCCATACCTGTACGCTGGACCACCCCGCCGCCCTCAACTTCTATCGCAAACAGGGTTTCGAAGCGGTGTCGCGCGCGATCGAGACCTTTCCCGACCCGCGCGACTTGGGCATTCTGCCCGAAGAGGCCGCACCTCAGATCCCCCGGCTGACCAACCGGCGATAGGCCGCGATCGCGATCAGCACCTGGGCGATGCCGGCGGCCATCGCCACCGCCGCCGCCCCGGCGTGGAGCAAGGCGATCATGATGGGCCCACCGTCATTCGCCTGTGCCCACTCGACGAGCAACAGGAAGGGCTGGGCCGCGATCATGCCGCCCAGCGAAGTACAGGACGCCAGAGCCGCCATCGGCAGACCGACGCCGCGTGTCAGCACCAGCGAGCGTGCGATGGCTGCCAAAGCCGGCATGCGCCGCTCGGCGAACAGCACCGGGCCGACCAGCATCAATCGCCCGGCGACGTACAGGCCCGGCAGGATATAGAGCAGCATCCCCGCCCCGACCGGCAGCGCGATCAGGATCATCGCGAGCAGGAATCGCGGTGCCACCCGCAAGGCGAGTTTGAGCGCCTGCCCCACGCTGAACCGTCCACCGCTCAAGCACAGCGCGAACAAGGCCGCCGAGCCGATCATGCCCAGTGCATAGGCCGCGAAATACCAGCTGCCATAATGGCCCGCCCAGGTTCCGACCGAATCGAACCACGCCATGGCGCGCGCCGTCGCCTCCGCCCGCGCATCGCCAGAGGTGGGTTCGGCGGGCATGGGCGGTTCCGGAACCAGCAGCCCCAGCGCCAGCGGCGGCCAGAACAGGAATGGCGCGCCCAGTCGGATCAACAGATCGCGGTCCCGGCGGAACAGACTCCACGCGTCCCGCAAGGTCGCAACAACATCCAATCCCATCACAATGTCGGCGAACCGTCCTCCGTCACCTCAGCAGCCTCGACCACCGGCACACCCGCCGCCGCGACATAGAGCCGCGCGATGAAGACATAGGCCAGGGTCATGAACCCCGCGCTGACGATCGATCCGACAAGGCTCGCCAGGCCGATCACCAGCGCCTGATGCCCGCTGCCCAGGATCAGGCGGAAGGCGATGGCGGTGACGCCCTGTGCCGCCGCAGTCGTGACGAAGACGAGGATCACGAACAAAATCGTCACGCCGATCAGCCGCCACGTCATGCCCCTGGTCAGCGTGATCGAGCGGCGGATGGCGCCCAGCCCGCGACGCTCGTTGAGCACCACCGCATAGGTCAGCATCAACCGCGCCATGACCCAGAAGGCCAGGATGAAGGCGGTCAGGCCGTACAGGATCACGAATAGCCCGGCTCCAGGGGGCATCGGAGGCATCAGCGCCGGATTGCCCTGCGCCGCGATCGCCCGGGCAAAGTCGAAGCCCGACACACCGAGCACGACCACGGGCACGAGCACCACCAGGGCAAAGACGAGGCCAAGCACGACCGCGACGCCGAGCAGCGGGAGCAGCCGGCGCAGACCGGCCCGCGACGCCTCCGCCGAGGTCGTCGCCGGATGCGTCGCCAGCGCCATGATCGCCAGTTGCGCCCAGATGCCGAGCCCGATCGCCACCAGGGTGACCAGCAATCCGGTCACGCTCGCGCCGGCGGACATATTGGCCATGGTCGTCTGGGGAACCAGCAGCAGTTGCAATATCACGGGCAGAACGAAACCGATCGCGGCAAAGGGCGCGAGCATTCCGGTCCTGCCCGCCAGCACTTGCTGGGTGCTGTCCCACACCGATCCGATTCTGACCGTCATCCTGGCCTCCCTGCCGCACGCGATCGCGCCTCCGCGATCAAACCCCATGCGGTGCCTAGCCGATCGCCCCGCGCAACGCCATCGCCGCCGCTTGCATCCCCGGGGCGCGAGGCGCAGATAGCCGCCATCGTGACCCAAGACCCTGTCATCCCCGATATCGAATGGCGCATCAGCCCCGGCCAGACCCCCTATGACCAGGCGCTGACCGAGATGGAGGCGCGCGCCGCCGCAGTGGCGGCCGGCGAGGCACGCGAGCTGGTATGGCTGCTCGAACATCCGCCGGTCTATACCGCGGGGACCAGCGCCGATCCGGTCGAGCTGGTCGATCCGCGTTTCCCCGTGTTCCAGACCGGGCGCGGCGGCAAATATACCTATCACGGCCCGGGTCAGCGCACCGGCTATCTGATCCTCGACCTGAACAAGCGGGGGCGCGACGTCCGCCATTTCGTCCACAGCCTGGAGGATTGGTTGATCGCCGCGCTCGCCCGGCTGGGCGTCCATGCCTTTCAGGCGGAGGGCCGCGTCGGCATCTGGACGCGCGATGGCGGCCCGGAGGCCAAGATCGGCGCGATCGGCGTGCGCGTGCGCCGCTGGGTCACGTTGCACGGCTTTGCGATCAACATCGCGCCCGACCTGTCCCATTTCGGTGGGATCGTGCCATGCGGCCTACCCGAATTCCCCGTGACCAGCCTTTTCGCGTTAAACGGCGTCAAGTCGTTGGAAACCTTTGACGAGGCGCTGGCGTTCACCTTTCCGGCCTTTCTCAACAACCTCCATCCGGTCCGACAAAACGAGGCTTGAGGACCGGGCGGTATCCGATTAATGTCCACCCCGATTTGGGTATTAGGGCCAGCAAGCCGTTCCAAATCCTAAATATCAAGGGAGCTTCCAATGCGTGCAATCATCTCCAAGGTCCTGATGGGCTCGGTCATCGCCGGCGCGGCGCTCGCGGTTTCGGCTTGCGGCTCGAAGACCGAGAACACCACCGACGCCAACATGGTCACCGACATGAACGCGACCGAAGGCATGGACACCACCACCGACAACATGACCGCTGTCGACGGCGCCATGAACGGTGGCATGATGGCCAACGACACCATGGGCAACGACATGATGATGTCGAACGACACCATGATGACCAACACGTCGAACGCGATGTAATCATCGTCGGGGTCATTCCCACGATGAAGGAAAGGGCCGTCCGGGCGACCGGGCGGCCCTTTTTCATTGCGGCTGGTCTTTGGGCGATATCCTGCATCGACGTCGCCCATCGCCTCCATGTCGGCCCGTTCCGACGGCGGTTCTGCCCGTACCGATCTCGTTACTTTTCAGGAACGAAGCGGCGGCCATGGAATGTAGAATGTGTTACGATTTTCATTGGGTCGCACCCGAAAAAGCGTTATGTTTCGGGACGCTTTCGAAGCCCTACGGGGGAAGGATCACATAGAGATGAAGGTGGTGCGTACCGCGCTGGCGGCCGGCGTGGCGTTTTGGGGGATGGGTGCCGCCGCACCCGCATCGGCGCAGTTTTTCCTGCAACCCTATAATTTCCAGGGCAAGCCCGTCCGGGGCGACGAACCCGGCATCGGCCAGCCGCTGCCCGGCGCGACGCCGGCGGAATTGCGCGCGGGCGTGCTCTGGAACATGCGCTCGGCGCTGAACGTCGCGGCCCTGCAATGCCAGTTCGAACCGATGCTGGCCTCGGTCATCAACTATAACGCGATCCTGAAGGATCATGATTCCGAATTGAAGGGCGCGTTCGACACCCTCGCCGCCTATTTCAAGCGGACCAGCAAGACGCCGCGCGAAGGCCAGATGGCGCTCGACCAATACGGCACGCGCACCTATTCCAGCTTCTCGTCGGTCGCCGGTCAGCTCGGCTTCTGCTCGACGGCCGGGTCGATCGCGCATCAGGCGGTATTCACCCCGCGCGGCCATCTGGGCGAACTGGCGGTCGATCGGATGCAGGAACTGCGCAACAGCCTGGTGCCTTATGGCGAGCAGCGTTTCCCGCGCTATGTCGGCCGCGAGCAGCGGTTCAACGTGACGATGCCGCGCCTGGATACGCTGTGCTGGAACAAGAAAGCCGAATGGGTGCCCAAGAAGTGCGGCGCGCAGAACTGGCCGCCCGCCGGCCCGGCCGGCGCGACCAGCATCGCGGCACGTTGAGCCCAAATCCTCCCCGGTACGGGGAGGTGGCAGCGCGGATGCGCTGACACGGGGGGCTTCCGCTAGGGACCTCTGTATGGAACGCCCCCTCCACCACCGCTTCGCGGTGCCTCCCCGTACCGGGGAGGATAATGCCCCCCTCCCCTTTTCGCGCGGAATTTGCTAGGCGCCGCGCCATGCTCAATCTGAATGGCATCACCGTGCGCCTAGGCGGCCGCACGATCCTCGACGGCGCATCCGCCGCGCTTCCCCCCGGCAGCCGGGTCGGCCTGATCGGTCGTAACGGTGCGGGCAAGTCGACGCTCGTCCGCGTGATCGCGGGCCAGCTCGAGGCCGATGACGGCGCGTGCGAAATGCCGAAAGGCGCGCGCCTCGGCTATATCGCGCAGGAAGCCCCCGACGGCACCGCCACCCCCTTCGACACGGTGCTGGCCGCCGATGTCGAACGCGCCGAGTTGATGGAGCGCAGCGAGACCGAGAGCGATCCGGAAAAGCTGGGCGACATTTACGAGCGGCTGATCGCGATCGACGCCTATACCGCCCCCGCCCGCGCCTCCAGCATCCTCCAGGGCTTGGGCTTTGACGAGGCGATGCAGGCGCGGCCGCTGTCCAGCTATTCGGGCGGGTGGAAGATGCGCGTGGCCCTCGCCGCCTTGCTCTTTTCCGCACCGGACGTGCTGCTGCTCGACGAGCCCTCGAACCACCTCGACCTCGAAGCGGTGATGTGGCTGGAGGATTTCCTCAAATCCTATCGCGCGACGATCCTGCTGGTCAGCCACGAGCGCGACTTTCTGAACAATGTCGTCGACCACATCCTGCACCTGCAGAATGGCAAGGTGACGCTCTACCCCGGCGGCTATGATTCGTTCGAGCGCCAGCGTGCCGAGCGGATGGCGCAATTGGCCGCCGCCAAGGCGAATCAGGAGGCGCAGCGCGCCAAGCTGCAGGACTATATCGCGCGCAACTCGGCCCGCGCCTCGACCGCCAAGCAGGCGCAGAGCCGTGCCAAGATGCTGTCGAAGATGCAGCCGATCGCGGAGATGGCGAACGACCCGTCGCTGTCCTTCGACTTCCCCGATCCCGACCAGCTGCGCCCGCCGCTGATCACGCTGGATCTGGCGAGCGTCGGTTACTCGGACACGCCGATCCTGAAGCGGCTGAACCTGCGCATCGACCCGGACGACCGGATCGCGCTCTTGGGCCGCAACGGCAACGGCAAGACCACCCTCGCCCGCCTGCTCGCCGCGCAACTGACGCCGATGGAAGGCGACATGAACGCGTCCGGCAAGATGCGCGTCGGCTACTTCACCCAATATCAGGTCGAGGAACTCGACACCGACGACACCCCGCTCGAGCATATGACGCGGATCATGCGCGGCGCGACCCCGGCGGCGGTGCGTGCGCAGCTCGGCCGGTTCGGCTTTTCGGGCGACAAGGCGACGACCAAGGTCGGCAAGCTGTCGGGCGGCGAGCGTGCCCGCCTGGCGCTAGCGCTGATCACCCGCGACGCGCCGCATATGCTGATCCTCGACGAACCGACGAACCACCTCGACGTCGATGCGCGCGAGGCGCTGGTCCAGGCCCTCAACATGTACAAGGGCACGGTCGTGCTGGTCAGCCATGACCGCCACATGCTGGAGATGACCGCCGACCGGCTGGTGCTGGTCGACAACGGCACCGCGAAGGAGTTCGACGGGTCGCTGGACGATTACATCGCCTTCGTCCTCAAGGGCGATGCGGGCCAGGGCGATGGTGCCTCCAAGGCGGACCGGGCGGCGAGCAAGAAGGCCTCGGCGGAGCAGCGCGAGCGCTTCAACGCGATGAAGAAGACGCTGCGCGGTATCGAGGACGAGATGGCCAAGCTGACTCGCGAACGCGATGCGCTGGACAAGGCGATGAACGACCCGGCGGCGGCCGAACCGCGCCATGCAAAACTGTCGATGGGCGAGCTGAACAAGCGCCGTGCCGAGGTGGTCGACAAGCTGGCCGATGCGGAAATGCGCTGGATGGAAGCGGGCGAGGCGATGGAGGCGGCGTAAACCGTCTCCGCCGTTCGCGCAGAGCGAAGTTGAAGTGCGGTGAGGTTCTCCCGTCGGCTTCGACTTCGCTCAGCCTGAACGGAGGTTGGGTACGCGCCCGCCTCTATGATCCTTTCGACCCCGGCAAAGGCCGGGGGCTAGGTGCCACCAAGCCGGTGGCGCGCCACTCGCGGCGCGGGAGGCAAAAGCACCCACCCTCGACATCGCCCAGCAACTGGACCCCGGCTTTCGCCGGGGTGGTCCAGATAGTTAGGCTCCGGCCTCTTCCGAACCTTCGGCGGTGTGATCACCCTGCGCCGGATTCTCGATCCACGCCTCGACCTCACCGGTCAGCTTCAGGGTCAGCGGGCGGCCATGGCGGTCGACCTTCTTGCCCAGCGCGACGCGGATCCAGCCTTCGGAAATGCAATATTCCTCGACGTCACGGCGCTCGGTACCCTTGAAGCGGATGCCCACCCCCCGCGATAGGAGGTCCTGGTCGAAATAGGGGCTGTCCGGGTTGGTGGACAGGCGATCGGGAACGGTATCGGTCATGCTCCGGGCCTTAACGCCGACTCGGGGGCGCTGCCAAGCAGCAAGCCTTAGAAAAAGCGGCGTCGGGATCGCTCCCGACGCCGCCATGGGCCTTAGTTACAGACCTGAACCGGCACGTTGCGGCCCCAATAGGGGTCCCAGCGCCAGTCGTTCCAGCAGCGCGGCGCATAGCTGCGATACTGATAGACCACCGGCGGGGGCGGCGGCGCATAATAGGGATCATAGCCACGGTCGTAATAATAGCCGCGATCGACATAGCGCGGGCGGTTGCTGCTCGCGATCGCCGCGCCCACGCCCAGACCGACGATCCCGCCCAGCAGCGCGCCGGCCACCGCATCGCCGCCGCGATCACGATGGTAATAGCCGCCGCCACCCCAGCCGCGGCCCCAACGCTGCGCCTCGGCCGGCGCCGCGGCGGTCAGCGCGGTCGCACCCAGCGCCAGGCCCAGCCCCAATTTCTTGAACATCCCGTTCATCTCGAACCTCCAATACAGATACGCCCGGTCCGCTGTTTGCAAAACGCGCATAATGCGTCCGTGTTGCCTTTCCTGCCACGACAGGGCTGAATGGCGTTGGAATATGGCGTTTAGTTGCGGTTCAGGAGAGCGGAGCGGATATGGCCTATTGGCTGCTGAAATCAGAGCCGGACAGCTATGGCTGGGACGATCTGGTCCGCGACGGCGCGACCGAATGGGATGGCGTGCGCAACGCCGCCGCCGCCAAGCATCTGCGGGCGATGCAGCCGGGCGACTCGGCGCTGTTCTATCATAGCGGCAAGGACAAGGCGGCGGTCGGCATCGCGACCATCACCCGCGCGGCCCAGGCGGATGGCGAGGACGGCCGCTGGGTATCCGTCGCCGTGGCACCCGACCGGCCGCTTCCCCAACCCGTCCCGCTGGCGGCGATGAAGGCCGAGGCCAAGCTCGCCGACCTGCCAATGCTGCGCCAGTCGCGGCTTTCGGTATCGCCGGTCGGGGACACCGAATGGGCGATATTGATGACAATGGCCGGCCTATGATTCCCGCCAGCGCTGGGAGGAAGGTCTGGGGTCAGCCCGAGCTATAGGCGTATTCCGCCGCCTCACGGACCTGCTCCGCGCTGGGCCGCACACCCGTATAAAGGACGAACTGCTCCAGCGCCTGGATGGTGGCGACCTCGGTGCCGGTGATGATTCGCTTGCCCAGCCCCTTGGCAGTGGTCAGGAATCGGGTTTCGGGCGGATATTGCACCACGTCAAAAGCGATCTCGGCTGCCGCGATCATCGCCTCCGGAAAGGCGAGATCGGCCTCATTGCCGCCGGTCATGCCGATCGGCGTGATGTTGATCAGCATGGCCGCCCCCTCGACCGGCTCGCTCGCCCAGTCGAAACCATAAAGCGCGGCCAGCGGCCGCCCGACCGCCTCGTTCCGCGCGACGATGGTGCCGCGCGTGAATCCCGAATCGCGCAAGGCCGCCGCCACCGCCTTGGCCATGCCGCCCGAGCCGCGCAGCATAAACGGCGTGGCAGGGTCGATATCGGCGATCAGTTCGACCACGGCGGCATAATCGGTGTTGTAGCCGGTCAGTCGCCCGTCATCATTGACGATGGTGTTGACGCTGTCGATCGCCACCGCCGATCCCGCCAGCCCGTCGAGCATCGGGATCACCGCCTCCTTGAACGGCATCGAGATCGCACAGCCGCGAACACCCAGCGCGCGGATGCCGCCGATCGCAGCGGCCAGGTCGGTCGTGCTGAACGACTTGTAGACATAATCGAGCCCGGTCAGCTCGTAGAGCCGGTTGTGGAACCGCGATCCGAAATTGCCGGGCCGCGCCGACAGCGACATGCACAGCCGCGTGTCGCGACCGATGGGGGGTTTGGTGGTCATGGCGGTGATTTAGCGGAGCGGGGGGGCGGGCGCATCCCCTTAGCTTACTAAGGAATTCCCTTGGCCTTCGACTGCGCTCAGGCTGAACGGAGCGAGAAGAGGATGTCAGGCTGAGCGAAGTCGAAGCCCACGCCCCCTTACCGCAACAAACGCGGATCGATCACCACATGCCGGATATGCTGGCGGTTCCACGTATAGGTCACATGCACCAGTCCGTCGCGGGTCTGCACCACCGCCGGATAGGCATAGCCATCGGGCATCGGCTTGCTCTCCAGCGTCAGGGCGTTGCGCCACCGCACGCCATCGTCCGACAGCCCGATATTGAGCGGCCAGCGCGGCCCGTCGCCGGGCGTATCGGGCGCATGGGCGCTATGATTATAGACGACCAATTGCCGCCCATCGGCCAGCGTCACCGCATCGGTGCCGGCGTTGGGATTGGGCAGGTCGATCGCCGCGATCGGCGACCAGGTGACGCCCTTGTCGCGCGACCAGCTTTGCGCCAGCGCCCCCTGCCGCGTGCGCGCGACCAGTTCGAGCCGGCCGTCGCGATGGAACAGGATGCTGGGCTGAATCGCCTCGATATGCATCGGGCTGGCGATGCGCGGGCCGACCGTCCAGCTCTTGCCCTTGTCGGTGCTGCGTTCGATGCGCAGCGACCAGATATTGGCCTCGGCCGTCCCTTCCTCGCGGCTGGAGGGGGAGAGCCAGGCGCCATCGGGGGCGATGACGGGCTTGTTCTTGATCGGGCCCAGCACGCCATCGGGCAGTCGTTCGGGCCGGGTCCAGTGGCGTCCGCCATCGCTGGAGCGGATCACCGTGCCCCACCATTGGCGCGGATTGGGGCCGACCTTGTAGTAGAGGTGGAGCGGCTCGCCCGGCGGCTGGAACAGCACGGGGTTCCAGGTCGGATAGCGCCGGCCATCGGCACTGATCCCGTCCGCGACCGGTACCGGGGCATCCCAGCCCTTGGTCCCGCGCCGCGCGAACCAGATGCGGACATCGGGGCGGCTTTCGCCCGACCCCGCGAACCAGGCGGCGGCCAAAGTGCCATCGGGGAGTTCGGCGATGGTGGAGGCATGCGCCTGCGGATAGGGGGCGTTGGCGTCGATGAATTCGGACAGCAGGATCGGCGAGCGGGTCTCGGCCGCGAGGGCAGGTGCTGTGCCGAATATCGTCGGAGTCATGGCCAAGGCCAACAGCGCCGCGATCCTCATATCGGTTTCATCCCTTTTACCCATCGATGGTGAAAGGCCGATAGGCGGGAATGCGGCGAAACGGAATGAGGGTTTGAGATGGGTTTTCCCCAGCCCTTACGTCCACCCCGCCCCGTTCAGCCTGAGCGAAGTCGAAGGCCACGCCTGCGCATTTGCCGCTAGGGCAATTTGGCAGAGCGTTTCCCTTGGCCTTCGACTTCGCTCAAGCTGAACGGAGGGTGGGTCTGAACAAGAGAGATGATGACGTCGGCATCCCCCAAAGAAAAAGGGCCGGACGTTTCCGTCCGGCCCCTTGTCCCTTACGCCGCCTTCGAGCGAGCCGCGCGCTTGCGCTCGTTCGGGTCGAGGTAGCGCTTGCGCAGACGGATCGACTTCGGGGTCACTTCGACCATCTCGTCGTCGTCGATATAGGCGATCGCCTGTTCCAGCGTCATCTTCTTCGGCGGGGTAAGGCGGATGGCATCGTCCTTGCCGCCCGACGCACGGAAGTTGGTCAGCTGCTTCGCCTTCATCGGATTGACCTCGAGGTCATCCGTCTTGGCGTTCTCGCCGATGATCATGCCTTCGTACAGCGCCTCGCCGTGACCGACGAACAGGATGCCGCGCTCTTCGAGCGGACCCAGGGCATAGCCCTGCGCTTCGCCGGCGCCGTTCGAGATCAGGACGCCGTTCTTGCGGCCTTCGATCTTGCCCTTGTGCGGGCCGTAACGCTCGAACAGGCGGTTCATGATGCCGGTGCCGCGCGTGTCCGACAGGAACTCGCCGTGGTAGCCGATCATGCCGCGCGACGGCGCGGAGAAGGTGATGCGGGTCTTGCCGCCGCCCGAGGGACGCATGTCCGTCATCTCGGCCTTGCGCAGGTTCATCTTCTCGACGACCGTGCCCGAATATTCCTCGTCCACGTCGATGATGACGGTTTCGTACGGCTCGGTCTTCTTGCCGTCCTCGTCCTCACCGAACAGCACGCGCGGGCGGCTGATGCCCAGCTCGAAACCTTCGCGGCGCATCGTCTCGATCAGAACGCCCAGCTGGAGTTCGCCGCGACCGGCAACCTCGAAGCTGTCGCGATCGTCGCTCTCGGTGACCTTCACCGCAACGTTCGACTCCGCTTCGCGCATCAGGCGGTCGCGGATCATGCGGCTGGTGACCTTGGTGCCCTCACGGCCCGCCATCGGCGAGTCGTTCACCGCGAAACGCATCGACAGCGTCGGCGGATCGATCGGCTGCGCCTTCAGCGGCTCGCTGACCGAGGTGTCGGCGATGGTGTTCGCGACGGTCGCGACCGCCAGACCCGCCAGCGAGATGATGTCGCCCGCCTTGGCTTCCTCGACCGGCACGCGGTCCAGACCACGGAACGACAGGATCTTCGACGCGCGGCCGGTTTCGATGACATTGCCATCGGCGTCGAGCGCGTGGATCGCCTGGTTCAGCTTGACCGTGCCCGAATTGACGCGGCCGGTCAGAATACGACCGAGGAAGTTGTCGCGGTCGAGCAGCGTCACCAGGAAGGTGAAGGGCACGTCCTCGACCTCGACCTTGGGGGCGGGCACATGGTTCACGATCGTCTCGAACATCGGGATCAGCGTGCCTTCGCGCGCGTCCATGTCGGTCGAGGCATAGCCGTTGCGACCCGAGGCATAGAGGACGGGGAAGTCGAGCTGCTCGTCATTCGCGTCGAGCGAGACGAACAGGTCGAACACTTCGTCCAGCACTTCCTGGATACGCGCGTCGGCACGGTCGACCTTGTTGACGACGACGATGGGCTTCAGGCCCAGCGCCAGCGCCTTGCCGGTCACGAACTTCGTCTGCGGCATCGCGCCTTCCGACGAGTCGACCAGCAGGACGACGCCGTCGACCATCGACAGGATGCGCTCCACCTCGCCGCCGAAGTCGGCGTGGCCGGGGGTGTCGACGATGTTGATGCGGATCGACTCGTCGCTGCCCGGGGGAGTCCAGTCGACCGAGGTCGGCTTGGCGAGAATCGTGATCCCGCGCTCCTTTTCCAGGTCGTTGGAGTCCATCGCGCGCTCTTCGACGCGCTGGTTGTCACGGAAGGTGCCCGACTGGCGGAACAGCTGATCGACCAGGGTCGTCTTGCCATGGTCGACGTGCGCGATGATCGCCACGTTGCGGAGGCTCATGCAGGTTTCTCTTGTTCGGAGGGTATGTCGGCGCGCGCCATAGCCGAAAAGCGCGCAAAGCGAAAGGGCAGCGCAGATTTTGCACCGCGCAAAGGCAAAAGGCGTGTGAAACGTCTCGTCGCCCACCTTGTTCCTCCCCTTTAAGGGGAGATGGCGCGCGGAGCGCGACGGAGGGGTGTCACCCTCTCGATAGCGGCACCCCTCCACCAGCTTCGCTGGTCCCCCTCCCCTTGCAGGGGAGGAATTTATTTCGCCCTAGGCACGACCTTCAACGTCCAGTCGGTGTCGGGTCGCAGGAAACGTTGCGCCACGGCCTGGATATCGGCCGGACCGATCGAGACGAAATCCTCGGCCAGCCGCTTCGTCGCCTCGATCCGCTGCGGATCATAGGCCGCGCCGCCCAGTCGCTGCATCCAGAACTGGTTGCCCGACGACATGCGCAGCAGCCGCTGCGCCATGGGCCGCTTGATGCGTTGCAGCTCGTCAATATCGATCGGCTTGGCAGCGAGGTCGGCGGCGATCGCACGGGCGGTCGCGAAGAACAGGTCGACCTTGTCGGGCGCGACATTGCCGATCGCGATCATCCGGCCGCCGCTGGGCAGACCGATCGGCCATTGGCTGGCGACCTGCGGGCTATAGCTCGCCCCTGCTTCGGAGCGCAGCCGGTCGAACAGCCGATCGGAAAAGACCTGCGCCAGCACGTCCAGCCGGTTGCGGATACGATCGTCGGCCGAGCCGCCGCCGGTCGGCCAGGCGATCACGGCCGAGGCCTGGTCCGCCGGGCCGCCATGGGTGCGCACCACCGGGGTCGCGACATGGGCGGGGAAGCGGATCGGCGGCACCGGACCGGTATCCCCTTTCCGCGCCGGGATCGCGCCCAGGCTGGCGGCGACCGCCTTGATCGCGTCATCGGCCTTCACATCGCCGAAGATCGAGACCTCGATCGGCCCGGAGGCGAGCAGCGGGGCCCAGAGCGCCTTGAACGATTCGGGCGTCGTCGCCTCGACCACCGCGCGCGGCGGCGTGCCCCAGCGGGGATCGCCGTCGCGCAGCAACCGCTCCAGATCGCGGCCCAGCACGCCATCGGGCGAGGAATCGAAACCCTCATAGCCCGCCAGCATCGCCGCCTTGGCCCGGTTGATCGGTGCGGCGTCCCAGCGCGGCGCAATCAGCTTGGCGGCGATCAGCTTGAGATTGTCGGCATAATCATCGGGCGAGCTGAGCGCGTTGAAGGCGAAGGCATCGTCGTCGATGTCGAAGTCCATGCCCATGCGCCGCCCGGCAGTCAGCCGGTCGAGATCACCCTGGTCGAACTTGCCGATACCGCCCGCGACCAGCGCCATGTCGGCGGCCCAAGCCGGGCTTTCGCGATTGGCGGGCAAGGCGTCATAGCCCCGCCCGAACCGCACGCGTAAGTAGACGCGGCCCGTCTCACCGTCATTGGCGAGCAGGAGCAGGCGTGCGCCATTGGCGAACACGGCCTTCTCCACCCCCAGTTCGGGGAAGCGCTCGCGGCTGACGACCTTGCCGGGGGCACCCAGCTTGGGCAGTTGCGCAAAGCTGATATTGCCCTGCCGCCGACGCTGCTCGGCCAGCGGACGGACATCGGCCTTCAGTGCGGCGGTCAGCTGCGCCACCGCATCGGGCTGCGGCGTACGGGTGTTGACCAGCGCGCGGGTCGCGGTGCCCTGGAAAATCTTGCGGGTCGAGGCCAGCACCGTCTCCGGCGTGAACATCTTCGCCGCCACCGCCTGTTTCAGGATCTCATAGCTGGTGTCGGGCGCGGTCACCGTCTCGCGAATGTCGAGCGCGCCGACCATGTCGTCGGCCTGTTTGGCGCCGGCTTCGACGCGCGCGGTTTCGACCTGGGTGCGCATGATCGCGTCATAATCGGCGAGTTCGCGGTCGATCTCGGCTTGGGTCGGCGGGGTGGCCATCGCGTCGGCGATGACCGCGCGTACGTCCTTCAACGCGGCTTCCCAATTGTCACCGATCGGCATGACATTGACCGTCGTCATGTTCGCCGAGCGCGAGACGTCGTCGAGCGACACGGCGGCCTGGAGGAAACTGCCCCCGGCGCGCGCGCGATTCTCCAATCGCCGGCTGATCAGCCGTGCGGCGACCATGTCGACCATGCGCTTCTGATTGAAGATCGCGGTGTCGCTCTGATATTTCCACGGTCGCAGCACCGCCATCGCGACCATCGGCGGCATGGACGGCTCGACCAGCGCGCCGACGGCCGGCGCATCGGCCTTGGGCGTGCCGAAATCGGGATCGGGCGGACTGGTGCCGACGCCCTTCCAGTCGCCGAAATTCTTGGCGACCAGCTTGGCGAGCAGCAGCGGGTCGAGATCCCCCGAGATGATCACCACCGCGCGTTCGGGACGGTACCAGCGATCGTGAAAGGCGCGCACGCTCTCGGGCGTCGCGGCCTCCAGCGTGGCGAGCTGGCCGATCGGCGAGCGTTCGGCGAGTGGTTGGCCGGCGAAGAAGGTCTCCCGCACCTTGTCCGAATAGCGCACCTGGGGACCCGGCTGTTCGCGACGTTCGGCCAGCACCACCGGGCGTTCGGCATTCAGCGCCTGCGTGGTCAGCGACGGCGCGGCCATCATGCCGGCCAGGATCTTCAGGCTATCGTCCAGCCCGCCCTCGGTCGCGCCGGGGAGATCGAGCTGATAGACGGTCTGGGTCGGCGTGGTCGAGGCGTTGGAGTCCGACCCGAAGGTCGCGCCTAGCCGCTGCCAGATCCGCTTCGCCTCGCCATCGGGGACATATTGCGACCCGCGAAACGACAGATGCTCGATCAGATGGGCGAAGCCGCGCTCCGAATCGCGCTCGTTTAGTGAACCGGCATCGATCCGCACCCGCACCGCCACCTGCCCCGGCGGCACGCCATTACGCCGCACCGCATAGCGCAGGCCGTTGGGCAGGGTGCCAAACTTCCACGCCTTGTCCTGGGGAAGGTCCGAATCCTTGTAGAGCCAGGCCGACTGGTCGACGCCTGGGATGGGCGGCAGCGGCGCCAGCGGATCACGCGTCGCCTCGCCTTGCGGCGCGGTGGCCACGGTCGCGGGGACCGGCATCCCCTGCGGAACGGAGCGATTGTCGGTCGGGGCCGGCCGGGGAGCCTGACCGATGACCGGAAGCGCCAGCCCGAGAAGGACCGGCAGGGCAAGAGCGCGCATCGCGCGGGACGGAAACGCCATTCCCCCTCTTATCGCGGCCGGCGGCGGATCGCCAGCCGCCCCACAATCGCCATGGTCGGCCCGCGCGAAGCCGGTCGGACGCCATGATTTCGACCCACAATGCGCTTAGTCCGAATGATGCTGGCGTTGCGGCCCAGGGGCGAAAAGCCCCGGACGCGAAGGGCCAGACCGGGGATGTGCGGAGCGTTATGACCAAGTCGATGAATGCCGGTGTCCAGCGTCCTGCGCCGGGCACAATATGGCACAAATCGGGCGAGCCCCTGGGGGCCGCCTCGAACACCGCCTCCCCCCGCCCCGATTTGTCGCTGGTTCCCGCGCCCCGCCGCGAATCGCATGATACACGCCCCGCCGCTGCGATAGGCCTTCGCCATGGCGCGCAGCGGCTGGCCGATCGGCTGATCGGCTCCTTTTCGTTGGTTTCGACCGGACCGGTGCTCGACGTGCGCGCATTCGACTGGACCGCGACGCTGCGCCGTCACTGGGGAAGCGTCCACGACGAAGCGCTGGCGATCGTGGCGGACGATGGCGAGACACCCCTCTGGCATCAGGGCTCGGGTGTAGCGGATGCGCTGCCCCGCTGCCCCGAGACCATGGCCTTGCTGCATCAGATTCCGGGACTTGAGTCGGCGGCCTTTGTGATCCTGCCCGCCGCGACCCATCGCCCGATGCGGCGCGGACCGACCAAGGCGCTGATCACCTGCGACCTCGGGCTTCGCGTGCCGCGTTGTGGTGATGTCCGGATGCGCATCCATGACCGGATCGTCCGCTGGGCGGAAGGTGAGACACTGATGTTCGACGACAGCTTTGCGCATGAAGCCTGGAACGAGGCGAATGGCCCGCGACTCGTCCTTCGCATCCGCTTCGCCCGTCCCTTGCGCGGGCCGGGATCCTGGCTGGCGCGGGCGATTCTTCATATTCTTCGTCGTCGACGCGGGCCTGAAATTCAGGCGTGACATCAAGACCCTGGAATATTGACCCAGATTAAATTTTTATCGAACGGTTCGCTGCCAGCGGCGCGTTAACTTTCCGGCAACCCGACAGGGACAAAGGCCCAAATCATTCTATTGCCTCGGGTTTTCTGTCATGGATTTGTCATGTTCCTGAAGAGTGTCGCTGCGCGCCTGATCGCGCCTGTGCTCATCTCGATGGTTCTGTTGGGCATTTTGTCGGCCGTCACCCTGCGGATCGAGACCCGGGTCGCCGGCGCCAATGCGACCGCCACCGATGCCGAAACGGCGATGTTCCAGCTCGCCGAATTACGCTCGGTCAGCCGTTCGCTGCAACGCGACGCGCTCAACCTGTCGACCGAGGACGATCCCGACGAACGCCAGGTGATCCTGAACAAGTTCCACAAACGACTGAAGATCTTTGGCGACGAACTCACGGCCCTGGCCGAGGATTATACCGGCCATGTTGCGACGCCCGACTATCTCAACTCGCAGGCCCAGGTGCGCGAGGAACTGGCGATCGTCGGGCGGCTGGCCAATGCCGGCGATCGCGCCGGCGCCATGGCGCATTTCCGCCAGCGGGTGCGGCCGGCCGAACGGCTCGCCTCCAAGATCGCCGACGCCAAGATCGACAGCCTGAACGGCGAGGTCGCGACGCTCCATGCGCGCGCCGAGGATATTGCCGAACGGGGCCGTTGGATCCTGATCGGCGCGACCGTGCTGCTCGCCATCACCGGGCTGGCCACTGGGCTCTTCATGGCGTTGCGCACGGTCGTGCGCCCGCTCCACGAATTGCGCGCCGCGATGGGATCGCTGGCCGAGGGACAGACCGATGCCGTCATCCCGCACGGCGCACGCGACGACGAAGTGGGCGAGATGGCCCGCTCCATGGCCGCGTTCCGCGATCAGTTGGCACAGGCGGAACAGGCCAAGGCGGCGCAGACGACGCTGATCGTCGACAGCATCGGCCGGGGCCTCTCCTCGCTGGCACAGGGCAACCTGACCGCGCGAATCGACGCACCGCTCGACGAGCCCTTTGCCCGGTTGAAGGCCGATTTCAACGGCGCGATGGAGGCGCTGGAGGCAGCGTTGGCTCTGGTCGCGGACGCGGCGGGCGGCATTCGCGCCGGATCGATGGACATCCGCCAGGCCTCAGACGACCTGTCGCAGCGGACCGAACAACAGGCGGCCAGCCTGGAGGAAACCGCGGCGGCGGTCGAGGAGATCACCGCTACCGTCTGCGATGCCGCCAGCGGCACGGCGGAGGCGGCGCGCGCGGTCGAACGGACCCGGAACGATGCGCGCGACGGCGGTGCAGTGGTCGACCGCGCCCGCACGGCGATGGGCGGGATCGAGCAGGCCTCGACCGAAATCGCCGAGATCATCGGCGTGATCGACGGGATCGCGTTCCAGACCAATCTCCTGGCCCTCAATGCCGGGGTGGAAGCGGCGCGCGCGGGCGATGCAGGCAAGGGCTTTGCCGTCGTCGCCTCCGAGGTCCGCGCGCTCGCCCAGCGGTCGGCCGAGGCGGCGCACAACGTCAAGGCGCGGATTCTCGCCAGTTCCGATCAGGTCCGTGCCGGGGTGGCACTGGTCGGCGAAACCGGGGACGCGCTCGACCGGATCAACCAGGGCATGGCGCAGATCGGCGCCCTGATGACCGGAATTGCCGATGATACCGCGCGCCAGGCCAATGGCATGGGCCATATCAACACCGCCCTGTTGGAGATGGACGGCGTCACTCAGCAAAATGCCGCGATGGTCGAACAGGCGACCGCCGCCGCGCGCAACCTGGCGCAGGAAGCCGAGCAACTGAACGACGCCGTGTCGCGCTTCCGGTTGACCGCCCCGACATCGGCCCCGACGTCCGTCATGGCATCGCGCACCGCATCCGCGAGCCCGGTCCACGACGTCCGGCGGCGCGCGGCCAATGATGGCGGGTGGTCGGCCTTTTGACCGCCATCCGCATCATGGCTTGTCCCCGCGAAACGCAACCTTTCTCCTCCCGCGCTTGATCCCTGCCGCCGCCCGCGCCACATGGGACCCATGCTGATCGAGACCGAACCGACGCCCAACCCGGCGACGCTGAAATTCCTGCCCGGCCGCAAGGTCATGGACAGCGGCACCCGCGACTTCGCCTCGCCCGAGGAAGCCGCCGCCAGCCCGCTGGCCGAGGCGATCTTCAATCTGGGCGATGTGACGGGCGTGTTCTTCGGCCGCGACTTCGTGTCGGTCACGATCGCGCCGGGTGTCGACTGGTCGGATGTGAAGCCCGATGTGCTGGGCATCCTGCTCGATCACTTCTCGGCGCAGATGCCGCTGTTCAAGCAGGGTGCGGCCGATTTCGCGGTTCCGGCCGAGGAAGAAACCTTCGCCGACAATCCCGAGGATGCCGACATCGTCGCACAGATCCGCGAGTTGATCGACACGCGGGTGCGCCCCGCCGTCGCCAATGACGGCGGCGACATCGTTTATCGTGGCTTCGACAAGGGCAAGGTCTATCTGAAAATGCAGGGCGCCTGTGCCGGCTGCCCCTCCTCGACCGCGACGCTGAAGAACGGCATCGAGCAGTTGCTGCGCCATTATGTCCCCGAAGTGACCGAAGTCAGGGCCGTTTGATGAACCCGATCGACCACGCCAGCCTCGATCGGCTGTTCCGCGAGGGCCGCACCTTCAACCATTATCTCGACACGCCTGTCGGCGAGGACGAGATCCACGTGCTGTGGGACCTGATGAAGATGGGTCCGACCTCGACCAACCAGATGCCAGCGCGGCTCGTCTGGTGTTTGAGCCAGGACGCCAAGGACAAGCTCGCTGATTGCGCGACGGGCAGCAATGCGGAGAAGATCCGCGCCGCGCCCGCCGCCGTCGTCATCGGCATGGACGTCAATTTCCACGAAAACCTGCCGCAGCTCTTCCCGCATGTCGATGCCAAGAGCTGGTTCGACGGCAATACCGAGCTGCGCGAAGCCTCGGCGTTCCGCAACAGCTCGCTTCAGGGGGCCTATCTGATCCTCGCGGCGCGGGCGCTGGGCCTCGACACGGGGGCCATGTCAGGCTTCGACCAGGGTGCGGTGGACAAGGCGTTCTTCGCCGATCAGCCGGGCGTGCGATCCAACTTCATCGCGACCCTCGGCTATGGCGATCGGAGCACGCTGCACCCGCGCAATCCGCGCCTGGCGTTCGAACAGGCCAACCGGATCGTCTGAGCCGAACTTGCGCACACTGGTCATCGACACCGCCACCGCCGCCTGTTCGGTCGCCCTTCTCGACGGCGATCGGGTGATCGCGCGTGCCCATGACGTGGTCGGGCGCGGCCATGCCGAAAAGCTGGTGCCGATGATCGCCGACCTGCCAGACGGCGGCCGAGCGGAGCGTATCCTGGTCGATTGCGGCCCCGGGAGCTTCACCGGCATTCGTGTCGGCATCGCGGCCGCGCGCGGGTTGGCGTTCGGATGGGGGATCGGAGCCTCGGGCTATAGCTCGCTGGCGCTGGTCGCCGCCGCCGCCTTCGCCACGCGCGACGTCGATGCCGTGTCGGTCGTGCTGGAGGGCGGGCATGGCGAGGTCTTCGTCCAGGCCTTTGCCCGCGACCTGACGCCGCTCAGCGCCTTTGCCTCGATGAAGCCCGAGGCCGCACTGGCGACGCTCGAAGGCCGTGTGGCGGTAGGCAATGGCGTTCGCTGGCTGAGCGCGATCGCTCCCGACTTGCCGGTGGTCGAAGCCCTGCCCAATGCGGCCGAGGCCTGGCGCCTGCCCCCGGCGCTGACCGATATGGCCCCGCGCCCGGTCTATGGGCGCGCGCCCGACGCCAAGCTGCCCGGCGGCATCACCCCGCCCGAGGCGACCGCCGCCTGATGGCGAGCCTCAGCCTTTCGTTGCGCCCCGGCGACGCCCGCGATGCCGGGGCGGTGGAGGCGGTGATGGCCGCCGCCTTCGACCCGCAATGGGGAGAGGCCTGGACGCGCGCCCAATTGCTGGGCGTGATGGCGCTGCCCGGCATTCACCTGTTGCTGGCGGAGATGGGGGACGAGGCCGCCGGCTTCGCGCTGGTCCGCTCGGTGATGGATGAGGCCGAGCTGCTGTTGCTGGGCGTCGCGCCCGAGCATCGACGCAGCCGCATCGGCAGCGCGTTAATCGAACAGGTGGTGCGCGACTGCGCCGCCACCGGGGTGGTCACCCTGCATCTGGAGGTGCGATCGAACAATCCCGCCATCCTCTTCTACACCCGCCACGGCTTCACCAAGTGCGGCGAACGGCGCAATTATTATCGCGGCGCCGATGAGCGTCAGTATGACGCGCACACCTATCGCCGCGCTATCGCCTGATCCGATCACTGTTTCCGGGTTATTGCGAGTCGCTATCCTCTTTTCGCAACAAGCCTTTGCGCGTAGAGAGGGGGCAGCCCGAGGAGTTTGAATATCATGGCCCGCAAAATCGATCTCGAAGCGCTGTGCGCACAAAAGGGACTGCGCATCACCGAACAGCGCCGCGTGATCGCCCGCGTCCTGTCGGAGGCGGAGGACCATCCGGACGTGGAAAAGGTCTATGAGCGCGCTGCCAAGATCGATCCGGGCATCTCGATCGCGACCGTCTACCGCACGGTCCGCCTATTCGAGGAAGCGGGCATCCTCGACCGCCATGATTTCGGCGATGGGCGCGCACGCTACGAACCCTCGCCCGAGGCGCATCACGACCATCTGATCGATGTCGAGACCGGCCGAGTGATCGAGTTCGTCGACCCCGAACTGGAACAGCTCCAAAAGGCGATCGCCGAGAAGCTGGGATTCCGCCTGGTCGATCACCGCATGGAACTCTACGGCGTCAGCCTCGACCGCAAGGGGTGAGCGCCGTCGCGGCCCCTGTCGACGCCGATCATAAGGGCGGCCTGCGCGCAGCGGGTCGCCTTTGTCATATCGTCGGGGCATTGCTGATCGCCTTGATCCTGCACGGGATATGGCGAGGGCTGGGCCGTGCCTCGCCCTGGCCGCCCCGCTTCCTGCGCCGGGTGGCGGTGATCCTGGGTGCGGATATCCGCGTGATCGGCACGCCCGTGCGCCGCAACGTGATGATCGCCGCCAACCACCTGAGCTGGTTCGACATTCTCCTGCTGGCGGGAACGGCGAACGCCCGTTTCGTCGCCAAGGCCGAGGTTGCCGGCCTGCCGTTGATCGGCTGGCTGGCCGGGCTAAACCGGACCTTGTTCGTCGAGCGCGCCGATCGGCTGGGCGTTGCCGATCAGGTGGTGGCGATCCGCGGCGCGCTGGCGGATGGACAGCCGCTGGCGGTCTTTCCGGAGGGGACGACGGGCGACGACCTCACCCTCCTGCCCTTCAAGCCCGCGCTGTTCGCCGCACTGGTGCCGCCGATAGCGGGCATCCAAGTCCAGCCGGTGCGGATCGACTATGGCGCGGCGGCGAGTGACCTCGCCTGGCTGGGCACAGATCCGGGTGACGCCCATGCCAAGCGCGTGCTGCGCCGGGCCGGACGGTTCACCGTGACGCTCCATTATCTGGAGCCCTTCGACCCGGCCGATTACCCCGATCGCAAGGCGCTGGCGGCCGAAGCACGTCGCCGGATCGCAGGCGGATAGACTCCATTTGCTGGGCGAAGAGCCAAGTCTGGCGACCACTCGGGATTTGCGATAAGGGGCGCGGATGCCCGCATCTCCCAAGACCTTTCACGTCAAGTCCTTCGGCTGTCAGATGAACGTCTATGACGGCGAGCGCATGGCCGAGTTGATGGCCGCGCAAGGCCTGTCCGCGACCGACGACGCCAGCGCCGCCGATCTGGTGGTGCTCAACACCTGCCACATTCGCGAAAAGGCGACCGAGAAGGTCTATTCGGATATTGGCCGCCTGCGCAAGGACGCCGGCGAGCAGGGTCGCAAGCCCATGATCGCGGTCGCCGGCTGCGTCGCCCAGGCCGAAGGCGCGGAGATCGTCCGCCGCGCCAAGGTCGATGTGGTGGTGGGCCCGCAAGCCTATCACAATCTGCCCGAGCTGGTCGCCAAGGCGGTAGCAGGCGAGGCCGCGCTCGACACGGACATGCCGGTCGAGTCGAAATTCGCCCATCTGCCCGGCCGCCGCAAGGTCGGCCCCTCGGCCTTCCTGACCGTGCAGGAGGGATGCGACAAATTCTGCACCTATTGCGTGGTGCCCTATACGCGCGGGGCGGAGGTCAGCCGCTCCTTCTCGGCGATCGTCGACGAGGCCAAGGCGCTGGTGGATGCGGGCGCACGCGAGATCACGCTGCTGGGCCAGAACGTCAATGCGTGGAACGATGCCGACGATCGCGGCCTGCACGGCCTAATCCGCGAGCTGGACCGGATTTCGGGCCTTCACCGCATCCGCTATACGACCAGCCATCCCAACGACATGACGCAAGGTCTGATCGACGCGCACCGCGATGTCGAAAGCCTGATGCCGTTCCTCCATCTGCCCGTCCAGTCGGGCAGCGACCGCATCCTGAAGGCGATGAACCGCCAGCATACGCGCGACAGCTATATGCGCGTGATCGACCGCGTCCGCGCGGCGCGCCCCGATATCGCGCTGTCGGGCGACTTCATCGTCGGCTTCCCCGGCGAAACCGAGGAGGAGTTCGCCGACACGCTGAGCCTGGTCGATGCGATGGGCCATGCCCAGGCGTTCAGCTTCAAATACTCCCCCCGCCCCGGCACGCCTGCGGCCACCATGGCGGATCAGCTTCCGGCCGAGGTGATGGACGACCGGCTCCAGCGTTTGCAAGCCGCGCTCAACCGCGACCAGCATGCGTTCAACGCCGCCAGCGTCGGCCGCACCTGCACCGTCCTGATCGAGCGGCGCGGCAAGCTGCCCGGCCAGATGCTCGGCAAGTCGCCCTGGCTCCAGTCGGTCCACCTGATCGGCGACCATCAAATTGGCGACCTGATCGAGGTGGAACTGGTCGCAGCAGGCCCCAATTCGCTGACCGGGCAGGCGAAGGTGCGCGAAGCGGCGTAACGCCCCCCCCCCCCCGTTCAGGCTGAGCGAAGTCGAAGCCCACGCCCTATCGTCACGATCGGAAGCCATTGGGTTGGCCCGAGGCGGAAAAGCCAAACGCGCCGCCGGATACGCCATCTCCGCGCCTCCGCGTCTCCGCGCGCAAAAACCTTGTCCCCGTCACACCTATGTCACGCAATTTCGCTGGCGTTCCGTGCCGGGCCATCCCATCTTGGCCGAAACACAGACGGTGAAAGGACCGCATGAGCCGCAAGCCCCTCCCCGCCCAGGCCGGTGAACGTAGCCGGGCGGAAATCAGCTTCGACAAACCGCAAGTGCTGGCGCAGCTGTTCGGCCAATATGACCGCAATCTGGTCGCGTTGGAAAATCGATTGGGCGTCTACATCACCGCACGCGGCAACCGGGTGGGGCTGGAGGGAACCGCCGAGCAGGTGGCGCTGGCGCGCGACGTGCTGAATGATCTCTATGCCCGTATCCAGCGCGGCGAGGAGGTCGATACCGGTCTGGTCGACGCCGCGATCGCGATGGCCTCCGAGCCGACGCTCGACGGCATCCTCAGCGCTGAACGCACCTCCGCGCCGCCGATCATGATCCGGACGCGCAAAAAGACGATCGTGCCGCGCACCCCCGCCCAGGCGCATTATATGAAGCAGCTCGTGTCGAACGACATGATCTTCGCGCTCGGCCCGGCGGGTACCGGCAAGACCTATGTCGCGGTGGCGCAGGCGGTGGCGCAACTCATCACCGGATCGGTCCAGCGGCTGATCCTGTCGCGCCCGGCGGTCGAGGCGGGCGAGCGGCTGGGCTTCCTGCCCGGCGACATGAAGGAGAAGGTCGATCCCTATCTCCGCCCGCTCTACGACGCGCTCTATGACTGCCTGCCCGCCGAGCAGGTCGAGCGTCGGATCGCCAGCGGCGAGATCGAGATCGCGCCGATCGCCTTCATGCGCGGCAGGACGCTGGCCGACGCCTTCGTCATCCTCGACGAAGCCCAGAACACCACGCCCGCGCAGATGAAGATGTTCCTGACCCGCTTCGGCCAGAACAGCCGGATGGTGATCTGCGGCGATCCCAATCAGGTCGACTTGCCCGGCGGCGTCGCGGCCTCCGGCCTCGCCGATGCGGTCCGTCGCCTGGAAGGCGTGGAGGGCATCGCGATGAGCCGCTTCACCGCCGCCGACGTCGTCCGCCACCCGATCGTCGGCCGGATCGTTGATGCCTATGAAGGGCCCAACGCCTGATTGGTCCTTTCGATGGCGTAACGCCGGAACTGTTGATAGGGGGCGGCGATTTCACACTCGTCCGCCCAGCCAACCCTGAAAGGCTCCGATGATCGAGATTGCGCTGATCCACGAAGAGCCTTGGTCCGGCGACGAGGATAGCTGGGAGGCGATCGCCACCCGCGCCGCGCGCGCCGCGATCGAACGCACGCCGCATGGCCCCTTGCTGACCACGCCCGCGTCGATCGAAATCTCGGTCCGGCTGACCAGCGATGACGAGGTGCATGCGCTCAACCGCCAGTATCGGCAGAAGGACAAGCCGACCAACGTCCTCTCCTTCCCGATGGTGCAGCCCGATCTGATCGAAACGGTGACGCAGAATTCGGACGATGGCGAGGTGCTGCTGGGCGATATCGTATTGGCCCATGGCGTCTGTATCGCGGAAGCGGCCGACCGTGGAATTTCGCCCGAAACGCATGCGACTCATCTTCTGGTGCATGGCGTGCTGCATCTGCTAGGCTATGATCATATGCAGGATGACGAGGCCGAAGCGATGGAAGCGATCGAACGCGACGCGCTGGCCAGCCTTGGCATCGCCGACCCTTATCTAGTGCGCGAGGACTGACACCCCCCGATGGCCGACGGCCCCAGTAGCAGCACCGGCAACGGTGACTCCAACGAAAATGGTATATGGCGCGGGCTGAAAAGCCTGATCTTCGGGGAGGATCAGGAAGAATCGCTGCGCGATCAGCTCGAAGAGGCGATCGATCGGCATGAGGGCGATCCCGGCCCCGATGCCAAGGGCGATCTGACCCCGCTCGAGCGGCAGATGGTCCGCAATCTCCTCCATTTCGGCGAGCGTGATGCCGGGGATGTGGGTGTCCCCCGCGCCGACATCATCGCGGTGGAAGAGCGGACCACCTTCGACCATCTCGTCCAGATTTTCGCGGAAGCCGGGCATAGCCGCCTGCCCGTCTATCGAGAGACGCTCGATTCGATCATCGGCATGGTCCATATCAAGGACGTGTTCAACATCCTGGCCACCGGCGCGGAGCATCCTGCGACCATCGTCGGGTTGATCCGCGATCCGCTCTATGTGCCGATGTCGCGCGGCGCGCTCGATCTGCTCGCCGACATGCGCCAGAAGCGGGTGCATCTGGCGGTGGTGCTCGACGAATACTCCGGCACCGAGGGCCTCGTCACCATCGAGGATCTGATCGAGGAGATCGTCGGCGAAATCGAGGATGAGCATGACGAGGCGCCGCAGGCGATGCTCGTCCCGCTCGACGGCGGTGCCTGGGACGCCGATGCGCGTGTCGGGCTGGAAGAAGTCGGCCGCGCGGTCGACCCCGCGCTGGAAGAGGCCGAGGATGATGTCGACACGCTGGGCGGTCTCACCGCCGTGCTGGCGGGACAGGTGCCGCCGGTCGGGACCTGCATCGACCATCCCAGCGGCTGGCGGATCGAGGTGACCAAGGCGGACGAGCGACGCATCCATCGTCTGCGTCTGCATCCGGCGGTGGCGACGGCGGAAGAATAGGGCCCTCAGCCTTCGACTGCGCTCGGGCCGAACGGAGGTTGGCATGCTTGCCCTTCCCCCTCGCTCCGTTTCGCCTGAGCGACGTCGAAGGCCATGCTTTACCCTTCGTCCGGCCCCCCGAAGCCACCCACCCCGAAAATCACTCAATCGATCACAGACCGCATTTTAATACGTTATCGCGATCGAACCCTCTCCCCTATGGTCCGTTCAACAGGCCAGAATGCTGCAAGGGAGAGTTCCGATGGCAGATATCAAGAATCGTCTGACGACGACGGCCGGCGCACCGGTCGGTGACAACCAGAATTCGATCACCATCGGTCCGCGCGGGCCGCTGCTGCTCCAGGATTACCAGCTCATCGAGAAGCTGGCCCACCAGAATCGCGAGCGTATCCCCGAGCGTGTCGTCCATGCCAAGGGCTGGGGCGCGTTCGGCACGTTGACCGTCACCTCGACCGAGGTGACCCAATACACCAACGCCAAGTTGTTCAACGAGGTCGGCAAGAAGACCGATCTGCTGCTCCGCTTCTCGACCGTCGCGGGCGAGCAGGGCGCGGCCGATGCCGAGCGCGACGTGCGCGGCTTCTCGTTCAAATTCTATACCGAGGACGGCAACTGGGATCTGGTCGGCAACAATACGCCGATCTTCTTCGTGCGGGACCCGTATAAGTTTCCGGACTTCATTCGTACCCAGAAGCGCCATCCGCGCACCAATCTGCGTTCGCCGACCGCGATGTGGGATTTCTGGTCGTTGAGCCCGGAGTCGGTGCATCAGGTCACCATCCTGTTCTCCGACCGCGGCCTGCCCGTCGGCCCGCAATATATGAACGGCTATGGCAGCCACACCTTCTCGTTCTGGAACGATGCGGGTGAGCGTTACTGGTGCAAGTTTCACTTCAAGACCCAGCAGGGCCACAAGCACTACACCAATGAGGAAGCTGCCGAAGTCATCGGCAAGAGCCGCGAATCCTATCAGGAGGAGCTGTACGGCGCGATCCATGAGGGCCGCTTCCCGAAATGGACGATGTACGTCCAGGTGATGACCCAGGAACAGGCCAAGCACACCAGCTACAACCCGTTCGACCTGACCAAGGTGTGGCCGCATAGCGAGTTTCCGCTGATCGAGGTCGGTGAGATCGAGCTGAACAAGAACCCGGAAAACTATTTCGCGCAGGTCGAGCAGGCCGCCTTTTCGCCGTCGAACGTGGTGAAGGGTATCGGCTTCTCACCTGACAAGATGCTCCAGGGCCGGATCTTCTCCTATGCGGATGCCCATCGCTATCGCCTGGGCGCGCATTACGAGGCGTTGCCGGTCAACCAGCCCAAGGCGCCGGTCGCACATTATCACAAGGATGGCCTGCTCCGCTTCTTCGCGGACAATGGCAATCCAGACGCCTATTACGAGCCCAACAGCTTCGACGGTCCGGCGCAGGACCCGAGCTACAACGAGCCGCCGATGGAAGTCGAAGGCATCGCCAAGCGTTGGGAACAGCCGGTCGGCGACGATGACTTCGTCCAGCCGCGCGCGCTGTGGACCATGTTCTCGGACGAGCAGAAGGGCCGTCTGTATCACAATCTGGCGGCGGCGATGCACGGCATCCCCGACTTCATCATCGAGCGCCAGCTCGGCCATTTCGCCAAGGTCGATCCGGCCTATGCGCAAGGCGTCCGCGATGCGCTCGCCACGCTCGACAAGAGCGAGGAGGACCGTGAGACCCACAAGGACGTGGATCGCATGGCCATGACCGAGCCGCACAAGAACACCGAAGCTGAAGCTCCCAAGTTCGAGGGCGCGAAATAACTCCCTGACCTTCGCGCCTTCGACGGCCGCCGGTGCGCTCCCTAAACACCGGCGGCCAACCCTTTTCGCGCACGATGACGGTCAGGTCCTCGTGCGCAACCCCTTCCCCCCGCGCGCCGCCATGCGTATCTCAGGACCATGCGCAAACACGTCCTGATCCTGCTCGGCATCATCATTCTGATCGGCATTGCCGTCGTCACCTGGCTGGCCTGGCCCGATACCGCGCGGCTGAGCGTCGATCAGGTCGCGGGCAAGCAGCCCATGATCAGCGCGCCGCGCGAACAGGTCATCCCGACCGTCAACATCGCCAAGCCGGTCGGCTGGGCCCAGGGGGCCAAGCCCCAGGTGGCGGCCGGACTGGCAATCCAGCCCTTTGCCACCGGCCTCGATCATCCCCGTTGGCTGTACCAACTGCCCAATGGCGATGTGCTGGTCGCCGAGACCAATTCGCCGCCACGTCCCGCCGCCGGGATCACGCAGCGGGTGATGAACTTCTTCCTGGGTCGCGCCGGGGCGGCGGTGCCTTCGGCCAACCGAATCACGCTGCTGCGCGACACCAATGGCGACGGCGTGGCCGATAGGAAGACCGCCTTCATGACCGGGCTCAATTCGCCCTTCGGCATGGTGCTGTTCGACGGTTATCTGTACATCGCCGATAACGATGCGCTGGTCCGCGTGCCCTATCGCGAGGGCGAGACGCAGATGACGGCCAAGCCCGAAAAGGTCGTGCCGCTGGCGCCGGCGGGCAATCACTGGGCGCGCAACGTCATCGCCGCCGAGGATGGCAAGACGCTCTATGTCTCGGTCGGTTCGGCCAGCAATATCGCCGAAAACGGGATGGCCGCCGAAAAGAATCGCGCCGCCATCCTGCAGGTGTGGCCGAAGGACAAATATTGGCGCATCTATGCCGCCGGCCTGCGCAATCCGGTCGGCATGGCGCTGAACCCGATCAACAACCGGCTATGGACGGTGGTGAACGAGCGTGACATGCTCGGCTCGGACCTGGCGCCCGATTATCTGACCCAGATCGAGTTGGGCGATCACTTCGGCTGGCCCTGGTATTATTGGGGCGGCTATCCCGACGATCGGGTCGAGCCCGCGAACCCCGCACTCCAGCAATATGTGAAGCGCCCCGATTATGCGCTGGGCCCGCATGTCGCCGCGCTGGGCCTGACCTTCTCGCAGGGCGCCAAGCTGGGCGACCGTTATGCGCGCGGCGCGTTCATCGGCGAACATGGTTCGTGGAACCGCAAGCCGGCCTCGGGCTACAAGGTCGCGTTCGTGCCGTTCGGCGCCAATGGCTTCCCGGTGCCTGGTGCCAAGCCGATCGACGTGGTCAGCGGCTTTCTCGACGCCAAGGGCGAGGCGCAGGGCCGGCCGGTCGGCGTGATCGTCGACAAGGCGGGCGGGCTTCTGGTCGCCGACGATGTCGGCAATGTCGTGTGGCGGGTCAGCGCGGCGAAATGACCTTGCGGGACGGGAGCCGGCGACGGCTCCCGTCCGACAACGATCAGGCCGGTTTCACCCGCAGCAGGGCCAGGCCAAAGCCCATGAAGATGGCGCCCGTCACGCGGTTGAACGCGCGCTTGACCGCCGGCCTGTTGAGGTAACGCGACAGCGAACGCCCGCCGAGCGCATAGATGGCGTACCAGAAGGCCTCGATGACCGCGAAAGTGCCGACAAGGATCGCGAACTGAAGCACCTGCGCTCTGGCCGGATTGATGAATTGCGGCAGGAATGCCACGGCGAACAGGATCAGCTTGGGATTGCTGATACCGATGAGAAAACCGCCCCGGAACACGGCTGTCCTCGACATGCTCGGCATGATCACGCCTTCGCTGACATCGATCGGGGCACTGTCCGCCCGCCATGCCTTGACGCCCAGGAACAACAGATAGGCGACACCCGCATAGCGGATCACCTCGAACGCTCCCGGGAGTGCCAGGAGCAGCGTCGTCAGGCCGGCGGCGGACGCGGCCAATACGAGCACCACGGCGGACAGGCACCCCGCCATGGCCGCAACGCTGCGCTTCAGCCCGAGATCGACCGAGCGGGTCATGATGTGAAGCATGTTGGGGCCCGGCGTGCCCGACAGAAGAAATACGGCTCCGACAAAGAGCCACCAAGTGTGCAGCGCCATCGATGCTCCCTTTTGCCGCCTGCGGTGTTACGGAATTGTTCTAAGAGCCGTAGGCCAGGACGGCAAATGGCCGGCACGACCTCACCAGCAGCGACATCCTCCGTCAGCGCAATTCGCGCCCCCTCCCTTAGCAGCAGGAGGATGAAGAACCGTTTTACTTCAAAAGCTTCGGCGCCTCCGAGCGGATCACCGCCTCGATCTGCCCGGAAAAGAGCGACAGGAACGCCGGCAGGTGGACCACGGCATGGACCTTGTCCTCGAACACGGTCGCCTGCGCCGCGACCGACTGTCCCATCGCGCCGACGGTGAAGTGCATCGTGTCGCCGTCCCAGCGATGCTCGACCGTGGCGCCGCCGGGGATCAGCCGGCCGATCTTGCCGACTCCACCGTCCAGGCGTTCGCGCACCGCCGCCTTGCCGAGCTTGTGCGGGATATCGAGGGAAATCGGGGCGCTCATGCGGTCATCTCCGTGGCAAAGAGCATCGCGTCGTCGGCAAAGGCCTTGAACTCCAGCGCATTGCCGCTGGGGTCGCGGAAGAACATCGTCGCCTGCTCGCCCGGCTGCCCCTTGAACCGGACATAGGGCGCGATGCCAAAGGATATGCCCGCCGCCTCCACCTGCGCGGCCAATGCCTCCCAGTCGGCCATGGTCAGTACGACACCGAAATGCGGCACCGGCACCTGATGGCCATCAACCGCATTCTCGACCGTGACCGGCTCGGCCGCCGGGTCGAGATGGGCAACGATCTGATGCCCGAACAGGTCGAAGTCGATCCAATGATCGCTGGACCGCCCTTCGGCACAGCCGAGGACCCGGCCGTAGAAATGCCGAGCGGCCGCCAGATCATGGACCGGGAAGGCGAGATGGAAGGGGCGAAGGGTCATATAGGAAAGCTAGGGTGACGGGGGCCGTTTTGCCACCCTTTCCTCCCCAAGGGGCTTCATCATCTGGCACACCTCATCGCACGCTTTCCGACCATGCTTCGGGCGCCCCTCACGGGGAGGATCGCGTCATCCGCATTGCTCCTGTCATGAGCACGCGCCATAGCCTGTCGCCGTGACCCGCTATCCCGCCCTTATCGCGCTGCTTGCCGGTGCCGTCGCCGCCTGTGGCTTTGCCCCGCTCGACCTTTGGCCGCTGTTGCTGGCCGGGTTGATCGTCCTGCTGGCGCTTGTCCATGACGCGTCCACCATGCGCGGCGCGCTATGGCGTGGATGGGCATTCGGGGTCGGGCATTTCACGATCAACAACAACTGGTTCCAGCACGCCTTCGACTTCCAGGACAAGATGCCCCCCGTGCTGGGCTATTTCGCCGCGGTCGGGCTGGCACTGTATCTGGCGATCTTCCCGATGGCGGCGGCGGGTGTGGCGTGGCGGTTTCGCGGGCGGCGGCCGGATGCGGCCTATGTCCTGATCTTCGGCGCCGCGTGGATCGCGACCGAATACTTACGCGCGCGGCTCTTCACCGGCTATGCCTGGGACCCGCTGTCGGTCGCGTGGCTGCCCGTCATCGGCGTCGCACGGATGAGCGCGTTCGTCGGCACCTATGCGCTGTCGGGGCTGACCGTCGTGCTGGCGGGCGCGATCTGGCTGGGCTTGCGGCGGCGCTGGCATTTGGCGGTGGTGATGGTGCCCGCGACCGGAGTCGCCGCGCTGTCCGCCCCCCTCACCCGTGCGCCAGGACCGGCGGCCGACGCGCCGCTGGTCCGCGTCGTGCAGCCCAATATCGGCCAGGACCAGCGCGGCGAGAGTGACGGCCCGCTCCTCCTGCGCACGCTGACCGGCCTGTCGGGTCGGTCGGGTCCGCGTCCGCGCCTGGTCGTCTGGCCCGAGGGCGTGGTGCGCGACATGATCGAGGATGGCTATCCCGACTGGGCCTATTTCGGGTTCAACTATGCCCCGCCCGCCTGGACGCGCCGCCAGATCGCCAATGTGCTGGGTCCGCGCGATGCCGCGCTGGTCGGCGGCACCGCGCTCAACTTCTCGTCCGATCGGCGGCGGGTAACGAGCGCCACCAACAGCGTCTTCGCGATCAACCCGCGCGCGCAGATCATCGGTCGCTATGACAAGGCACATCTGGTGCCCTATGGCGAATATCTGCCCATGCCCTGGCTGCTCAAGCCGCTGGGGCTGGCGCGGCTCGTGCCCGGCGACATGGACTTCAGCGCGGGCCCCGGCCCCCGCAATCTGCGCCTTCCCGTTTTCGGGCAAGTGGGGGTGCAGATCTGCTATGAGATCATCTTCTCGGGCCAGGTGGTCGATGAGGCGCATCGCCCCCGCTTGCTCTTCAACCCGTCCAACGATGCCTGGTTCGGTCGCTGGGGTCCGCCGCAGCATCTGGCGCAGGCGCGGATGCGCGCGATCGAGGAAGGGCTGCCCATCATCCGTTCCACGCCCAACGGCATTTCGGCCATCATCGCCGCGGACGGGCGGCTGCTCGCGACGGTCCCGCATCTGACCGCCGGGGCGGCCGAAGCCCCCCTGCCCGCCGCGCTGCCGCCGACGGTCTTCTCGCGGCTCGGCAACATGCTGGCGCTGGCCGTCGCCATGGCGCTGGCCGCGATCGGCGTTGCCATAAGGCGCCGCGCCCGCTAGGAGAGATATAAAGCTATCTTTATATCCTTATGAGGACGGGAATGCGGAACTCGTACATCTTTACCTCGGAATCGGTTTCCGAAGGTCACCCCGACAAAGTCGCCGACCAGATCAGCGACGCGATCGTCGACCTGTTCCTGTCCAAGGACTCCGAAGCGCGCATCGCGTGCGAAACGCTGACCACCACCAACAAGGTCGTGCTGGCCGGTGAAATCCGCTGCAAGGGCGTGTTCGAGAACGACCAGTGGGCCGAGGGCGCGCTGGAAGAGATCGAGAAGACCGTGCGCGATACCGTGAAGCGGATCGGTTATGAACAGTCGGGCTTCCACTGGGAGAATTTCGACTTCTCGAACAACCTGCACGCCCAGTCGGCGCACATCGCGATGGGCGTGGACGAGAGCGGCAACAAGGACGAAGGCGCCGGCGACCAGGGCATCATGTTCGGTTATGCGACCGACGAGACGCCCGGCCTGATGCCCGCCACCCTCTATTACAGCCACAAGATCCTGGAAAAGATGGCGGCCGACCGCCACTCCGGCGCGGCCCCCTTCCTGGAGCCGGACGCCAAGAGCCAGGTCACGCTGCAATATGAGAACGGCGTGCCTGTCCGCGCGACCGCGATCGTCGTGTCGACCCAGCACTCGGCAGACCTGTCGAACGAAGCGGGCCAGGCCAAGCTTCGCGATTATGTGAAGTCGGTCCTGACCGACATCCTGCCCGAGGGCTGGCTGCCCGACGACAAGCAGATCTACGTCAACCCGACCGGCCTGTTCGAAATCGGTGGCCCGGACGGTGACGCTGGCCTGACCGGCCGCAAGATCATCGTCGACACCTATGGTGGTGCGGCTCCGCATGGCGGCGGTGCGTTCAGCGGCAAGGACCCGACCAAGGTCGACCGTTCGGCCGCCTATGTCGCGCGCTATCTCGCCAAGAACGTCGTCGCCGCAGGTCTGGCCAAGCGCTGCACCATCCAGCTCTCCTACGCGATCGGCGTCGCCGAGCCGCTGTCGGTCTATGTCGACCTGCACGGCACCGGCCAGGTCGAGGAAGCCAAGCTGGAGGCGGCGCTGCCGAAGCTCGTCCGCCTGACGCCGAAGGGCATTCGCGAGCATCTGAAGCTGAACGCGCCGATCTATTCCAAGACCGCCGCTTATGGTCACTTCGGCCGCGAAGCCGAAGGCGCGCTATTCACCTGGGAAAAGACCGACCTGGTCGACCAGATCAAGGGCGCCGTCGCCTGATCCTGTCGGACCGGTAAGCACAAACGCCCGTGCGGGGAGTCCCCTCGCACGGGCGTTTTTTATGCCCGCTCGTCTCACCTAGGATCGGGGGCGAGGATACAGGGATGGCGGAACCGATTTGGGTGAATGATCGCGGCCAGGTTCTCCCTTGGGCGATACCGGCCGCGGCTATCCTGCGCTGGACGGCTTTCGCAGGCTGGCGGCGATCATCGTCTATTACCATGTCATCGGCCTTGCGGCCCATTTCCAGAACCTGGCTGGGCTATGGGCATCTGGCCGTCGTCCTGTTCTTCACACTCAGCGGCTTCCTATTGTATCTTACCTATCACGACCGGTTTCGGCGGGGCCTGTCGGCCGGCGCGTTCCTGACCCTGCGGCTTACCCTCGCGCCTCCCCCTGCACCTGGCCATGCGCCAGCAGCGTGAACAGCCCCGCGCCGCCGACCAGATTGCCGAGGATCGCCGGGATCAAGAGCCCGAAGAACGCCCGCGCCGCATCGACCTTGCCGGTGAACAGTAGCAGGAAGGTTTCGTCTGCACCGACGATCGAGTGGCTGAATCCGGCGATGGCGATGACATAGGTGATCGCCAGGATGATCCAGAAGGCCTGGGTCCGGCCATTGGGCAAGATCCAGGCAACCACCGCGATCAGAAAGCCGGCCGGTATCGCGTTGACGAAGGTTTCCCACCCGCCCAGCGCGAGAATCCGCTCCGAAACGGCCAGCATCGATTCGCGGATTTCGGCATTGCCCAGCGCCCCGCCCGCGACCATGCCGGCGGCGAGCGCGGTGCCGATCAGATTGGCGAGCAGCACGATACCCCACAGCCGCAACGTCCGCCGCAACGCCCAGCCCGAGGGTTTGGTCACCAGCGGCAGCATCGCCGTGATCGTGCTTTCGGTGAAGAGCTGCATCCGCCCCAGGATCACGACGAGGAAACCGACCGGATAGCCGAGCGCCGCGACCAGATTCCGCCACGGCGCATCGGGCAGGCCGGCATGAAGCGCGCCCTCGGCGATCAGTGACGAATGGATCGCGATCCCCGCCGCCAGCCCCGACCAGAACAGCGCGCCGGCCGGCCGATCCAGTTCCGCCTCCCCCGCCTCGCGCACCGCGCGGTGCAGTTCCTTGGCATCGGCGGCCTTTTGCGCCTCGCCCTCCTGCCCTTCATTTTGCGATTTGTCGTGTTCAGCCATTGCACGCCAACGAGCGGACACACCCTTGGCTCCCACCCCCTGCCCAGGCTAAGGGCCCGGCGATGAACGATCCGACGACGATCCGCCGCCTCTATGGCCGGCGACAGGGCCATAAGCTGCGCCAGGGCCAGGCCGCCTTGGTCGAAGACATGCTGCCGACGCTCAGCGTGCCCGAGGACGGGCCGCTCGATGCGATGCGGCTCTTCGGCGACGAGCGTCCGCTTCAGGTCGAAATCGGCTTTGGCGCGGGCGAGCATCTGGCGGGACAGGCCGAGGCGACACCGGGCACCGGCTTCATCGGCTGTGAACCGTTTCTGAACGGCGTTGTCGGGGCACTCGGCCATATCCGCGACCGCGAATTGACCAATGTCCGCCTGCACATGGGCGACGCGCTGGAGGTGATCGAGCGGCTGCCCGATGCCAGCTTGACCCGCGTCTATCTGCTCCACCCCGATCCCTGGCCCAAGGCCCGCCATGCCAAGCGGCGGATGATGAACCATGGCCCGCTCGACACGATCGCGCGCAAGCTGAAGTCGGGCGGCGAGTTCCGGCTGGGCACCGACGACCCGACCTATTGCCACTGGTCGATGATGATCATGAACGCGCGCCAGGATTTCGTCTGGCAGGCCCGCACCCCCGCCGATTTCCTCACCCGCCCCGCCGGTTGGCCGGAAACCCGCTATGAGCGCAAGGCGCGCCGTCAGGGGCATGAGGTGTGGTATTTCCGGTATATCCGGCAGTGACCGACTGATATCGGCTCAAGGACGACACTCCATCCGGACGGGCGCCATGGGCGTGGTGCCGCCCAGATTGCGTCGTGCCATTTCCGCCAGGATGACGTCGCGATCGTCTTGGTCGGACGTTTCCTGGACGAGGGCGAAGGCCTCCAACAATGTTGCGTCGTCCATATATTCGATCAGATCGGGGTCGAGCATCGGGTTCACCGCGAATCCTCCCAGCCTATTTTATCAACCTATAACAAGCGGCTCGCGCTCGGGTTGCCAAAGGCGGTCGCGTGGACCTAATCGCAGGCGCGACGGGATTGAGGGCAAGACGATGGTCGACGATAGCTGGGGCGTCACGCCGCCGCGTGGCGGACTGCGCATCCGCACCAATGACAGCCTGGAGGAACGCGCCGCCGCGCGCGCCAAGGCTAGGCAGGAGCGCGAAGGCCAGCGCTCTGCGATCATGGCCGACCGGATGGAGGCACGCGCCGCCAACCGGCTGCGCGAGACGGCGGCACGCGAGGCCGAACGGGCGGCGCGCCGCGACGCCGAAACGGCCGCCGCCGCACGCGATCCCCATGCCGCCGCCGCCAAGCGCCACCGCACCTCCGGCCGCAAGGATGTGGTGCGCGAACAACGCGACACGCGTGGTTATACGACCCTGGTCGATGAGGGGCGGATACGCGAACTCGCCAAACGCGGTGCCTCGCTTGCCGGGCTGGCCAGCGCATTCGGCATATCGCAGCAGGAGATCGAGACGATCCTCGCCGCCACCGACGCGGAATAACCGCTGCGGGACAGGATCGGGGTGCCCCGCGCCATATCCCCCCTTGTCGCGACGCGACGGGCACGCCACCATTTGGCCACCATGCCGACCTTGCCCGCCGTCACCACCATCGCCCAGACGATCCAATTGTCGCTTGCCCCGGTCTTCATGCTGGCGGCGATCGGGCAGTTGCTCAACGTGCTCGCCGGGCGACTGGCGCGCGTGATCGACCGCGCCCGGGCGCTCGAGCTGATGATCCACAAGATCGACCACGGCCCCGACCTGATGCGTCACAAATGGGAGTTGCGGCTGCTCGATCGGCGCATGTCGATCATCAATGCGGCGCTGTTGATGGCGGTGTCGAGCGCGGTGATGGCGTGCATCGTCATCGCGGTGCTGTTCATCGCCAATATCGGCAAATATCATTTCGGTACTTGGATCGCGATCGCCTTCATCCTGTCGGTCAGCCTGTTGATTCTCTGCCTGGTCGCTTTCACCGTGGAGGTGCGGATTTCGCTGCGTGCCATTCATGTCCGCAAGGAAATCCTGGATTGAGCGCGTCGCTTCGTGAGCGCCGCGCCCTGCAGGCGGTGGTTGCCATCGCCTGTCTGGTGCCACTATCGATCGGAGGGATCAGCGTCGTGCTGGGTCCGCGCTGGCTGGGCCATCCGCCGATCGTGCCCACCGATCTGGACAGCCAGTTCCGCTATGTCTCCGGCATTTTCCTGGGGCTGGGCCTCGCCTTCGTCACATGCATCCCGGCGATCGAACGCAAGGGCGCGCGGTTCCACCTATTGGGTCTGCTGGTCGTGGCGGGAGGGCTGGCACGTCTCACCTCTTGGATGGTGGAGGGCGCGCCCTCCACGGGACATCAGTTCGGACTGGTGATGGAACTGGGTGTCGTCCCGCTTCTTATGCTGTGGCAGATGCGGGTCGCCCGGCTTTCGCGCTGACGCCAGGAGCAGATGATGGATATGTCCGACACGGTCCTTGGGGCCGCCAGCGTCTGCCACCCGGCGGATAAGGGCATGGCGAGCGCATGAAAGCCGTCCGCCTGATCGCCAAGACCCTTGCACTTCTCGTCATCCTGATCGGGCTCGCCGCCACGATCGTCCCGCATTATCTCGACCGTCTCTATTATGAAGGGCCCGAAAGCGTTGGGGTGGACGCCCCCTGACGGCATCGATGTGCCAAAGTGGAGGTGTTGAAACACCACTGCAGGAGGCGTCCGTGGGCGAGGTTAGCACAGTCGGCATCGATCTGGCCAAGTCGGTTTTT